>Ga0207696_1000008_pt1 | contig 568181 bp, 507 predicted proteins | sample KBSS54metaG_FD_184403 | JGI IMG/M metagenome (GOLD analysis project Ga0207696, IMG submission 184403) | Switchgrass rhizosphere microbial communities from Kellogg Biological Station, Michigan, USA - KBS S5-4 metaG (SPAdes) (version 2) | ecosystem: Host-associated > Plants > Roots > Rhizosphere... | reverse complement strand
GCATCTGTGGATAATACGCATAATTCGCCGGAAGTGGTATCCGGTTTAGCCAAAAAGCAGGCAGGTCGTGATGGATATTGTATTTATAGAGCAACTTTCGGTAATCACCACTATCGGTGTTTACGACTGGGAACAAACCATTGAACAGAAGCTGGTGTTCGATATCGAAATGGCGTGGGACAACCGCAAAGCGGCGAGCAGTGATGATGTCAATGATTGCCTCAGCTATGCTGATATCAGCGAGCTGGTGATTGGTCACGTTGAAGGCGGGCGTTTTGCGCTGGTTGAACGCGTCGCGGAAGAGATTGCCGATCTGCTGCTGGAAAAATTCCCCTCGCCGTGGGTGCGGATTAAAGTCAGCAAACCGGGCGCCGTTGCCCGGGCGGCAAACGTGGGCGTGATTATCGAGCGCAGTCGGACGTAGCCTTAATCTGAAACAAAACTTTTCAGGTCATACTCGTTAAACAAATTGAGTTTATACCGGTCACAGGATCCGGCTATCGGGATATTTAATTGCCGCTCAGGGTCAGGACAGCACTCGAAATTTACGCGTACTCCGTGTACGCTCCGGTTTCCTGCGCCGTCCGTCTCCAGACTGGCCGCATCAATATCACCTGATGGAATGGTTCAGCGTATCTGGTTTTTTCATTTTACTTTTAAAGGGTTTATTGGATGAGCGATATACACTCGCTGCTGGTGGCGGCAATATTGGGTGTGGTTGAAGGGTTAACGGAATTTTTACCTGTTTCCAGTACTGGCCATATGATTATTGTCGGCCATCTTCTGGGTTTTGAAGGCGAGACGGCAAATACTTTTGAGGTGGTCATTCAGTTAGGTTCTATTCTTGCTGTTGTCGTCATGTTCTGGCGTCGTCTGTTTGGTCTGATCGGTATTCATTTCGGTAAACCACCGGAACATGAAGGCCAGGGAAGCGGCCGTTTATCGCTGATTCATATTTTACTCGGGATGGTTCCGGCGGTGGTGCTGGGCCTGTTGTTCCACGATACCATCAAATCGTTGTTCAACCCGGTCAACGTCATGTATGCGCTGATCGTGGGTGGCTTGCTGCTGATCGCGGCGGAAGTGCTGAAGCCAAAACAGCCGCGTGCCGTCGGCATTGATGATATGACCTATCGTCAGGCATTTATCATCGGCTGCTTCCAGTGCCTGGCGCTGTGGCCCGGCTTCTCTCGCTCCGGTGCGACTATTTCCGGTGGGATGCTGATGGGCGTAAGCCGCTATGCGGCGTCAGAGTTCTCCTTCCTGCTGGCGGTGCCGATGATGATGGGGGCGACCGTGCTGGATGTGTATAAGAGCATCGGTTTCCTCAACGCCAGCGATATTCCGATGTTTGCCGTCGGCTTTATTATGGCGTTCATCGTGGCGCTGATCGCGATTAAAACCTTCCTGCAGCTGATTAAACGTATCTCGTTTATCCCGTTTGCCATCTACCGTTTTGTCGTCGCGGCAGTGGTTTACGTTATCTTCTTCTGAGTTTGAAGCGCCGGTAAAACCGGGCCCTCAGTCGCAAGGCTGAGGGCAGCGCTCTTCCTTCCACTTCGCGACGGCCAGAATGCGGCGCCGCGTCAGCTCCTCACGAATCTCCGGCCCTTTAAAGCCCTGAGCAACCACCTCTTTTGTAGAGACCGATTGGGCTATCTCCCAGGCTTCAAGCAGCAGGCGTCCCTGCGGATAATCGCGGGCTTCGAATCCGGTACGTCCGCGCACATCCGCTTCACTGGTTAAGGCGATTTGCATGACCCGGTGCGGTTTACGCCAGGCGTCGATATTATCAAACAGTTTGACCAGCGTTTTGGGCTGCAGTATCGGCAGGGTATGAATCAGGTCGTGGAATTCGGCGACCAGCTTCGCCAGATCGCGAATGTCGTTCGGCACGCGCAGACGGGCGCAAAGCTGCTCGACCAGCCTGACGCCTGCCGGGCCGTGGCCGTGGTGGCGCGGCCAGAGCGCTTTTGGCGTCAGCCCTTTGCCGAGATCGTGGCATAGCGTTGCAAAGCGAACGTCAATTTCCGGCGACAGCATTGCCGCCATCGTCAGGGTCATCAGCGTATGTACACCGGTGTCGATTTCCGGGTGCCATTTAGCCGGTGCCGGAACGCCGTACAGCGCGTCAATTTCCGGGAACAGCACGCCGAGCGCGTGGCAGTCGCGCAAGGTCTGGAAAAAGACCTGGGGATTACGGGTGCCAAGGGCGTTTTCCGTCTCCTTCCAGACGCGTTCCGGCGTCAGATGCGCCAGTTCGCCGGCGTCGGCCATAGCACGCATCAGCGCCATGGTTTCGTCGGCAATACGAAAGCCCAGGTGGGCATAGCGGGCGGCGAAGCGCGCCACGCGCAGAACGCGCAGCGGGTCTTCGCTGAAGGCGGGTGAGACGTGGCGCAGCAGGCGCAGACGCAAATCGGCCTGGCCGCCGTAGGGATCGATAATCAGGCCATCGGTATCTTGAGCCAGCGCATTGACCGTCAGATCGCGGCGCAGCAGATCCTGTTCCAGCGTGACGTCCGGGGCGGCATAGCAGGTAAAACCGGTGTAGCCGGAACCCGATTTACGCTCAGTACGTGCCAGAGCATACTCTTCCCGGCTTTTCGGGTGCAGAAATACGGGGAAATCGCGGCCTACCTGCTGGTAGCCCGCATCAAGCAACTGCTCAGGCGTGGCACCCACCACGACCCAATCTTTGTCTTTGACCGGTAGCCCTAATAACGCATCCCGAACTGCACCACCGACCAGATAAATCTTCACGCCTGACTCTCCCGTATCCACTTTGCTCAAGATGATACGTAAGTCTGGCAGAGAAGACGAATTAGTTCATCCACCGGTCTTTACGTTTACGGCTCGGGACCAGATGCGGCAGCACCAGACCGAGCAGGAGTCCGACGCCAAGCACGCCGCCGCCGTACATAAACCACTGCATGATAATGGTGCGCTGCTTATCATCCAGCTGCAGATTCGCGGCATTCACCTTCTTCTGGGCGACAACCAGCTCGTTTTTCAGCTTTTGGTTTTCGTCTTTCAGCGCGTTGATAACGGTATCGCTGCCGGCGACCTTTTTCTGCATGTCGGCGGTGCGCTGATTCCAGGTGGTGTCGATGTTATTCAGCTTGTCGGTCAGGGTTTTCACCTGATTTTCCAGATCCGGCACGCGGGTGCGCAGGCTGGGCTCGGTGCTCAGCTCTTTCAGCGGAATCCAGGCGGTACGGCCGTTGCCGTCGCGGATCTGGGCATAACCGGTGCTGTCATTGGTCTGCAGCAGAGAAACTTCTTCCCCGGCGTTAATGGTGCCCTGAAGACGATAATTATCGCCCGGCCCCGTGCGAACCCAGGTGTTCAGTTCATCAGAAACATAGCGTTTTTCTTCTGCATGAACCGCCGTGGCGGCGCTGAGCGCCAGCAAAGTAAAAGTGATAAGGCGTAATTTTGGCATCAGGTCATCGTTTGATCATAAAAAGTTGAACGATAGTAGTGGCATCGCCATAGCGACGCAAAGTTTTCTGCCACAATCGGAAACATCCGGGAGGTGGCCCGGCAAAATGCGCATTGCATGGAGAATCGCCGCAAAATACTATCTACTGACAAAAAATATCGGCGATAGTTCGCCGTATTTTCCCGGCAGCGCAAAGAAGCGGAAGAATTCAGTCATGGCTCAAGAAATCGAATTAAAATTTATCGTCTCCGACAGCGGCGTGGAAACATTGCGCCAGCACCTTAACGCGCTTAATGCCCAGCACACGCCTGCGGGTCAATTGCTCAATATTTACTATGAAACGGCGGATAACTGGCTGCGCCGTCACGATATGGGACTGCGCATCCGTGGCGATCGCGGTCGGTATGAAATGACCCTGAAAATCGCCGGGCGCGTGGTGGGCGGATTGCATCAGCGTCCGGAATTCAACATCCCGCTGGAAAGCCCGGAACTGGCGCTGGAACGCCTTCCTGCCGAAGTCTGGCCGCAGGGCGAACTGCCCACGGAGCTGGCGCAAAACGTACAGCCGTTGTTCAGTACCGATTTTGAACGTGAAAAATGGGTGCTCAGCGAAGGAGAGAGCCAGATTGAAATCGCGCTCGATCGCGGGGAGGTGAAAACCCCTGAGCATCAGGAGGCGATTTGCGAGCTGGAGCTGGAACTGCTCTCTGGCAAGACGGAGGATGTGCTGGCGCTAGCCCGTCGTCTGCTGGAAACCGGCGTGCTGCGCCAGGGAAGTCTCAGCAAAGCGGCGCGCGGCTACCATCTTGCCCAGGGTAATGAAGCGCGCCCGGTGCAGCCATTCGGCGTTCTGCAGGTGGCGCCAAAAGCCAGCGTAGAACAGGGGCTGGAGGCGTCGCTGGAAAACGCGCTGGCGCACTGGCTCTATCATGATGAGGTCTGGAGCCGCGGTAATCCGATGGCAAAAGGAGAAATCCTCCGCGCCATCGCCCGGGTACGTCATGCGCTGGTGCTGTTTGGCGGCATCGTGCCGCGTAAGGCCACCGCGCAGTTGCGCGAACAGCTCGCTGAAGCGGAAGCTGTCCTGACGGAGGCCGGCAAGGATCCGTCGGCGCTGTTCAGCATTGCCGCAGTCAGCGCGAAGCTCGCCTTGACCGAATGGCTGGTGAGCCGCAGCTGGCGCGCCTTTTTAAATGAGAACGCGCAGAAGAAGATCGCCGGCTCTTTTAAACGTTTCGCCGATATCCAGCTTTCGCGGGCGGCGGCGGAGTTAAAAAATGCGTTTCAGCAGACGCTGGGCGACGATTACGACGGCCAGCTGCCGCGTCTGGCCCGCGACATTGACTGTATTCAGCTGCTTGCCGGCGCCTATGCCGATGCTGCTGCCTCCTGGCTGGAGAACTGGCTGGAGGTCCGTCGTGCTATTGAGCACAAAGATCGTAGCGTCATTGAATATTTCCGCCGCCAGGCGCTGGCCGCGGAGCCATTCTGGCTGCATAGTGGAAAACGATAATTTCAGGCCAGGGAGACCCCTATAATGCCGCTTTCTTCACAGTTACAGCAGCACTGGCAGACGGTTGTAGACCGACTGCCGGCGGATTTTCCATTATCCACACTAAGTCCGCAGGCGCAGTCGGTGATGGCGTTCAGCGATTTCGTCCAGCAGAGTCTGGTGGCGCAGCCGCAGTGGCTGGCCGAGCTTGAAAACTCGCCCCCCGAGGCGCAGGAGTGGCGTCACTATGCCGACTGGCTACAGGCCGCCCTGGCCGGGGTCAACGACGAAGCGGCGCTAATGCGTGAGCTGCGCCTGTTTCGCCGCCGGATCATGGTGCGCATCGCCTGGGCACAGGCGCTGTCGCTGGTCAGTGAAGAGAGCAGTTTGCAGCAGCTAAGCGCGCTGGCGGAGACGCTGATTGTCGCCGCCCGCGACTGGCTATACAGCGCCTGCTGTAACGAGTGGGGAACCCCTTCCAGTGCCGAAGGTAAAGCGCAGCCGCTGCTGATCCTCGGGATGGGGAAACTGGGCGGAGGCGAACTCAATTTCTCGTCGGACATCGATCTGATTTTTGCCTGGCCAGAACATGGCTCAACCCGCGGCGGGCGCCGCGAGCTGGATAACGGACAGTTCTTTACTCGCCTCGGCCAGCGGCTGATTAAAGTTCTCGATCAGCCGACGCAGGATGGCTTTGTTTATCGCGTTGATATGCGCCTGCGCCCCTTCGGCGACAGCGGGCCGCTGGTGCTGAGCTTTGCCGCGCTGGAAGATTACTATCAGGAACAAGGGCGCGACTGGGAGCGCTACGCGATGGTCAAAGCGCGGATCATGGGCGATAACGAAGGCACCTACGCCAACGAACTGCGCGCCATGCTGCGGCCGTTCGTCTTCCGTCGCTACATCGACTTCAGCGTGATCCAGTCGCTGCGTAACATGAAGGGGATGATTGCCCGTGAAGTTCGTCGTCGCGGGCTGAAGGACAATATCAAGCTCGGTGCGGGCGGGATCCGCGAAATCGAATTTATCGTACAGGTCTTCCAGCTGATCCGCGGCGGACGCGAACCGGCGCTCCAGCTGCGGGCGCTGCTTCCGACGCTGGCGGCGATCGATGAGCTGCACCTGCTGCCGGAAGGCGATGCCGCCCGGTTGCGTGATGCCTACCTGTTCTTACGTCGCCTGGAAAACCTGCTGCAAAGCATCAATGACGAGCAGACGCAAACTCTGCCACAGGATGCGCTTAATCGCGCTCGCCTGGCGTGGGGGATGCATGTTGATGACTGGGAAACGCTGACCGCGCAGCTGGAAGAGAAAATGGCCAGCGTACGGCGGGTGTTCAACGAGCTGATTGGCGATGATGAAACGCAATCACCGGATGAGCAGCTGGAGGAGTACTGGCGCGAGCTGTGGCAGGATGCGCTGGAAGAGGATGACGCCAGCCCGGCGCTGGCCCATCTTGCGGATGACGACCGTCGCAGCGTGCTGGCGCTGATTGCCGATTTCCGTAAAGAGCTGGATAAACGCACTATCGGCCCGCGCGGGCGCCAGGTGCTGGATCAACTGATGCCGCATCTGCTCAGCGAGGTGTGCTCGCGGGCCGATGCGCCGGTGCCGTTGGCGCGGATTACGCCGCTGTTGACCGGTATCGTCACCCGAACCACCTATCTGGAATTGCTCAGCGAGTTTCCCGGCGCGTTGAAACATCTGATTAGCCTCTGCGCCGCCTCGCCGATGGTTGCCAGTCAGCTGGCGCGCCATCCGCTGCTGCTGGATGAACTGCTGGATCCCAATACCCTCTATCAACCGACGGCGACCGATGCCTATCGCGATGAGCTGCGCCAGTATCTGCTGCGCGTGCCGGAAGAGGACGAAGAGCAGCAGCTGGAGGCGCTGCGCCAGTTTAAGCAGGCACAGCTGCTGCATATTGCCGCTGCCGATATCGCCGGTACGCTGCCGGTGATGAAAGTGAGCGATCACTTAACGTGGTTGGCCGAAGCGATGATTGATGCGGTGGTCCAGCAGGCGTGGATGCAGATGGTGGCGCGTTATGGCCAGCCGACGCACCTGCATGACCGTCAGGGGCGCGGTTTTGCGGTCGTCGGCTACGGTAAACTGGGGGGCTGGGAGCTGGGCTACAGTTCTGACCTTGACCTGGTGTTCCTGCATGACTGTCCGATGGAGGTGATGACCGACGGGGAGCGCGAAATCGACGGGCGCCAGTTCTATCTGCGCCTGGCTCAGCGCATTATGCACCTCTTCAGCACCCGCACGTCCTCGGGGATTCTGTACGAAGTGGATGCTCGCTTACGTCCCTCCGGCGCCGCGGGTATGCTGGTCACCACGACCGATGCGTTTGCCGATTATCAGAAAAATGAAGCCTGGACCTGGGAACATCAGGCCCTGGTGCGCGCCCGCGTGGTCTATGGCGATCCTGAGCTGCAGGTGCGTTTTGATACTATCCGGCGCGATATTCTCAGCACCCCGCGTGAAGGGGAGACGCTGCAGACCGAAGTACGGGAAATGCGGGAGAAGATGCGCGCGCATCTCGGCAATAAGCACCGGGATCGCTTTGATATTAAAGCCGATGCCGGGGGCATTACCGACATTGAATTTATTACCCAGTATCTGGTCCTACGCTATGCGCACGATAAACCGAAGCTGACGCGCTGGTCTGATAACGTGCGCATTCTGGAACTGCTGGCGCAAAATGACATTATGGATGATGAAGAAGCGCGGGCGTTGACCCATGCATACACCACGCTGCGCGATGCGCTGCATCATCTGGCCTTGCAGGAACAGCCGGGGAACGTCGCCCCGGACGCCTTTACCCATGAACGTCAGCAGGTGAGCGCCAGCTGGCAGAAGTGGTTGATGGCTTAACTAAAAAACCGGGTGTGCTATTATCGCGCGCAAAGTTTGTATCTCGCAGGAGAGAGTCATGAAAGTAACGCTGCCGGAGTTTGAACGTGCAGGAGTGTTGGTGGTTGGCGATGTCATGCTGGACCGCTACTGGTATGGTCCCACCAGCCGTATTTCCCCCGAAGCCCCGGTACCGGTGGTCAAGGTGGAAAATATCGAAGAGCGTCCCGGCGGTGCGGCAAACGTGGCGATGAACATCGCCTCTCTCGGTGCGACTTCCCGTCTGGTCGGCCTGACCGGGATTGATGACGCCGCGCGTGCGCTCAGTAAGGCGCTGGCGGATGTCAACGTGAAGTGCGATTTCGTCTCCGTGCCGACTCACCCGACCATCACCAAGCTGCGCGTGCTGTCGCGCAACCAGCAGCTGATCCGCCTGGATTTCGAAGAGGGATTCTCCGGCGTCGATCCGCAGCCGATGCATGACCGTATTCAGCAGGCGCTGGGTACCATCGGGGCGCTGGTGTTGTCCGATTATGCAAAAGGCGCGCTGGCTAGCGTGCAGACCATGATTAAGCTGGCGCGCGATGCCGGCGTACCGGTGCTGATTGATCCGAAAGGCACCGATTTTGAACGCTATCGCGGCGCCACGCTGCTGACGCCGAACCTCTCCGAATTCGAAGCCGTAGCAGGCAAGTGCAAAGACGAAGCCGACATTGTCGAACGCGGCCTGAAAATTATTGCGGATTTCGAACTCTCCGCACTGCTGGTGACCCGCTCCGAGCAGGGGATGACGTTGTTGCAGCCGGGCCGTCCGCCGCTGCATATGCCGACTCAGGCGCAAGAAGTGTATGACGTCACCGGTGCCGGCGATACGGTGATTGGCGTGCTGGCGGCGACGCTCGCCTCCGGCAACACTCTGGAAGAGGCGTGCTACTTTGCCAACGCGGCGGCTGGCGTGGTGGTCGGCAAGCTGGGGACATCCACCGTGTCACCTATCGAGCTGGAAAACGCCGTGCGCGGGCGCGCGGAGACCGGGTTCGGCGTGATGAACGAAGACGAGCTGAAACAGGCCGTTGCGGCGGCGCGTAAGCGCGGCGAGAAAGTGGTGATGACCAACGGCGTGTTTGACATTCTGCATGCGGGCCACGTTTCTTATCTGGCTAATGCGCGTAAGCTCGGCGATCGGCTGATCGTTGCGGTCAACAGCGATGCGTCGACCAAACGTCTGAAAGGCGAGTCTCGTCCGGTTAACCCGCTGGAGCAGCGCATGATTGTGCTCGGCGCGCTGGAAGCCGTCGACTGGGTCGTCTCATTTGAAGAGGATACGCCGCAGCGCCTCATTGCCGGCATTCTGCCGGACCTGTTGGTCAAAGGCGGCGACTATAAGCCGGAAGATATCGCGGGTAGCGAGGAAGTCTGGGCGAACGGCGGCGACGTTCTGGTGCTGAACTTTGAAGATGGTTGCTCTACGACCAACATCATTAAGAAGATCCAGAAAGACAGCGGGAAGTAATTTGTGACGCCGGGCGGGCGTTCTGGGAGATCGGGGCTGCGTATCGTGCGTCTGAAGAACCCCGGATAACGCCCGACAAAGAAAGCCGACGATCGTAAGATCGCCGGCTTTTTTTATTTATTGATGACAGAGATGATTCAGCGCAATAAACAGGCGACCTGAGCGCATTTTTCGTACAGAAAGCGTTAGCGTAAGTATAAATACTGAAGTCAGTAGAAAGCATATGACCAATCAGAACACACACGGCTGAAGGAGTATGCGGATGAATCATCACGAACTGTATTCAATGAAGAACTTTGATTTTCTGGCCCTGAGTTTCGCCAGAATGTATGCACAAGGTCATGCCGTTGATCTGCAGGCCATTGTCGGCAATATGGATGAAGCTCAGCGTGAATGGTTTTGCCAACGGTATGAGCTCTACTGCCGTCAGGTCAGTGAAGAGGCGGCGTCGGAGCCAGAGCTGGAACACTGATACAACAACGGGCCGTCAGGCCCGTTGTTTTTTACTGCTTTTCTTCGACGGTCGGGGCGGCCGCGCGGCTTTCCAGATCGCTGATTCGCTGCTCCAGCAGCGCCAGTTTTTCGCGGGTGCGCAGCAGCACCTGCGTCTGCACATCAAACTCTTCGCGACTGACCAAATCCAGGCGGGTCAGCTGCGACTGGAGTACCTGACGGATCTTTTTCTCGACATCTTCCCCAAGATCGCGAAGGCCTTTCGGCATCGATTCATGGACCTGGCGGGCGATTTGTTCAATTTTTTTCGGGTCAATCATGGTGGTTTCCTGCTCTGGTCGATTTATCGCTCATTGTAGTGCGATCGACGCTACCTATAAACCAGAAATGTTTGAAGCTTATGCATTGCCGATGATAATCAATAGCGTTATAGTGATCTCGCTTATTCTCAGGGCGGGGCGAAATTCCCCACCGGCGGTAAATCAACCATAGCGTTGAAAGCCCGCGAGCGCTTTCTGTGAAAGCAGAAAGGTCAGCAGATCCGGTGTAATTCCGGGGCCGACGGTTAAAGTCCGGATGGGAGAGAGTAACGGCTCAGTCGGGTTTCGATCCGCTTGCGTTGACTTTTGCCGCTAAACCGGCGCTCCTAAGACTGCCCTGATTCTGGTAACCATAATTTTAATGAGGTTTATTTACCATGAATCAGACGCTCCTTTCCTCTTTTGGTACCGCTTTTGAACGTGTGGAACACGCTTTAAATGCACTGCGCGAAGGCCGCGGTGTGATGGTGCTTGATGATGAAGACCGTGAAAACGAAGGCGACATGATTTTCGCCGCCGAAACCATGACCGTTGAGCAGATGGCGCTGACCATTCGCCACGGCAGCGGCATTGTCTGCCTGTGCCTGACCGATGAACGCCGTAAGCAGCTTGACCTGCCGATGATGGTGGAAAACAACACCAGCGCATACGGCACCGGCTTTACCGTGACCATCGAAGCTGCAGCAGGCGTCACCACCGGTGTTTCCGCCGCTGACCGCGTGACCACCGTGCGCGCGGCCATTGCCGACGGCGCTAAACCTTCTGATCTCAACCGTCCAGGCCATGTCTTCCCGCTGCGTGCGCAGCCGGGCGGCGTGCTGACCCGCGGTGGTCATACTGAAGCGACCATCGATCTGGTGACGCTGGCGGGCTTTAAGCCGGCTGGCGTGCTGTGTGAACTGACCAACGACGATGGTACGATGGCGCGCGCGCCGGAGTGCATTGCGTTCGCGCAGAAGCATAATATGGCCGTGGTGACCATTGAAGATCTGGTGGCCTATCGCCGCGAACATGAGCGCAAAGCCAGCTGATTCTGGCCCCGCGTCATAGCAAAGCCCACCTCTGCGTGGGCTTTGTTGTTTTTGCCATCAGCCAATGCCCATTGCCTGCAGCGCAACCAGACTTAATCCCATCACCGACATGCCGCACAGTACGCCATAGCTTGGGTTGCTCTGCGGATCGATCTCTTTTGCCAGCGGCATTAGCTCATCGACCGACAGCGCCACCATGATCCCGGCAACGGCTGCCATGATGGCGCCCATCATGACGGGTGACACCAGGCTTCCGAGGATCAGCCAGGCCAGCAGGCCGCCGAGAATCTCCGCCATACCGGAAAGCCCGGCCCAGAGTACGGCCTTATACCGTGAACCGGTGGCGGCATAAACCGGGCCGGCCACCGCCAGCCCCTCGGGAATATTGTGTAAAGCGACCGCCAGCGCGACGCCCATGCCCAGCTCAAGGTTATTACTGGCCGTTACAAAGGTGGCGATCCCTTCCGGGAAGTTGTGCAGGCTGATGCCCAGAGTCAATAACATTGCGGTTCGGCGGAGGTTACGCGGACGCGGCATACCTGGCGACATGAGATCCTGTGGATGCGCGTGGGGCAGCATACGGTCGAGCGCAAAGTAGCCCAGCAGGCCGATGACAAACATACCGTAACCGAGCAGCGGCGATATGCCCTCCGCGTTCAGCGCAGCGGGCAGCATCTCCATCAGTGAGATAAGCAGCATGATGCCCGCGGCAAAGCCCAGGGAGAATCCCAGCAGCCGGTTGGATGGCTTCTGGCCCAGCACGCCAAAAATAGCCCCGATGAATGTGGCGCTACCCGCCAGCAGCGTCAATATTAAGGGTGACGACATTATTCATTTCCTTTGATAATGATTATCATTAATGATATCCAGATTATCAGCTCACGACGAGAGGGAGATGCGACCCTTTACAGCGAATTACATTCAAATTTTCTGACGATCATCATCATGCTTATCTGAGTTTATCCTGACGCAAAAACGCGTAATGTGAAGGCATCACAATTCCTCTGTTTAAGGATATCACCATGTCCCGTACCCGAATGCCAGCGTTGTTTTTAGGCCACGGCAGCCCGATGAACGTGCTGGAAGATAACATCTATACCCGCGCCTGGCGGCAGCTGGGCGAAACATTGCCGCGGCCAAAAGCTATCGTTGTGGTTTCTGCGCACTGGTTTACTCGCGGTACCGGGGTAACGGCCATGGAGACGCCGAAGACGATCCACGATTTTGGCGGCTTCCCGCAGGCGCTGTACGATACGCATTACCCGGCTCCTGGTTCACCTGAACTGGCGCAGCGTCTGGTTGAGCTGCTGGCGCCGGTGCCTGTGACCCTGGATAAAGAAGCCTGGGGCTTCGATCATGGATCATGGGGCGTGCTGATAAAAATGTATCCCGATGCGGACATCCCGATGGTGCAGTTGAGCATCGACAGCACCAAACCGGCAGCCTGGCATCTGGAGATGGGGCGCAAGCTGACCGCGCTACGTGATGAAGGCATCATGCTGGTGGCGAGCGGTAACGTGGTGCATAACCTAAGAACGGCACGCTGGCATGGCGAGAGCACGCCTTACCCGTGGGCGGAATCATTTAATGACTACGTCAAAACCAACCTGAGCTGGAAGGGACCGGCTGCAGAGCATCCGCTGGTGAACTATCTGGCGCATGAGGGCGGATCGCTTTCTAATCCGACGGCGGAGCACTTCCTGCCGCTGCTCTACGTTCTGGGTACCTGGGACGGCGAAGAGCCGATATCTATTCCGGTGGAAGGGATGGAGATGGGATCGCTGAGCATGCTGTCGGTGCTGATTGGGGCGTAGAAGATAGCGGAAAAACCCCGGCAGGCTTCAGCGCTGCCGGGGCAAATCTTATTCGACGAAAATGTGCGGATAGAAACGCGACAGATCCTGGGTGATCAGCGCCCGATCCTCGCGTACGCCGATCCCGGCTGGCCGATCGTTGATGAGCCAGCTGCCGATCAGCGTATAGCTGTCGCCAAACTTCGGCAGCGGATAGAACTCCTGCACGATGGTGCCTTCTTCTCCGTATGGACCCTCAACCGCTTCCAGCACTTTGCCGTTTTCCACGATCGACACGTTGGCCCCTTCACGGGAGAAGATCGGCTTAATGACGTACTTCTCCATCTCCGGATGCGCATCTTCGCTGAAGTAAGCCGCCAGCAGGTTAGGGTGGTTCGGGAACATCTCCCACAGCAGCGGAAGCAGAGCTTTGTTCGAGATGATGCTCTTCCACGCCGGTTCGAGCCAGCGTACGCCCGCGTCTTCCAGTTTGGTAGAGAACATCTCGCGCAGCATATACTCCCACGGGTAGAGCTTGAACAGGTTGCCAATCACCTGATCCTGCAGGTCGGTAAACTGACCTTTTTCACCCAGGCCGATATCTTCGATATACAGAAACTCGGTGGCCACACCCGCTTCTGCGGCACAGTCCTGCAGATACTGAACGGTACCGCGATCTTCTTCGGTATCGCGACAGCAGGCCATATGCAGCAACTGGAAGCCAAACTGTTCGCGCAGCTCGGAAAAACGCTCGATCAGCTTTTCCTGCAGGCTGTTGAACTGGTCGCTGCCTGCTGGCAGCTGGCCGGCGTTGATCTGATCTTCCAGCCAAATCCACTGGAAAAAGGCGGCTTCATACAGCGAGGTCGGGGTGTCGGCGTTGTTCTCCAGCAGCTTCGGCTCGCCCACGCCGTCCCATGCCAGATCGAGACGCGAGTAGAGCGACGGCTGGTTGGTTTTCCACGACTGGCGAACGAAGCCCCAGGTGTGTTTCGGAATGCGGAACTTCGCCATCAGTTCATCGCTGGCGACGACTTTTTCCACCGCCTGCAGACACATCTGGTGCAGCCCGGCGGTGACCTCTTCAAGCTTTTCAACCTGCGCCAGCGTCAGTTTGTAATAGGCTTCTTCGCTCCAGTACGGCTCGCCATACATGGTATGAAAGTTGAAGCCGTATTCGGTCGCCTTCTCACGCCAGTCCGGGCGCTCCGTGATGCTGATTCTTTCCATGTGATTTAGCCGCCCATTGAGCGTTTAGTCGAACTGGTGCCTGCCGCGCTGCGCTGCATAGCAGATTGCTTCGCGACCGATTCACCAAAGCCGCCGCGGGTGACGGTGCTGGTGGTGGCGGGTTTTGGCGCCATCGCCGTTTTCGGTACGTTCATCGTCCGGCCCGGCTGTGCGGCGCCGTAGCTCTTACCGCCGGCATCGGTGTACTGGCCATAAGCTGGGCTGGCCGGGTTTTTCGAGCTGAACAGCGGCTGCTGTGCACCCATGCCGCCACCCATCATACGGCCCATCATGTAGCCTGCCATCAACGGCATCCAGAAGCTGCCGCTGCTTTGTGCCTGCGCCTGGTTTTCTGGCGCGACGCCTGCCTGAGCCGGCGTTTGCTGGCACTGGCCTTCGCCGAATTCAGCGACGCAATCTTCACGCGTGGCATATTTCGGCGCGGTACGTACCGCTTCCTTCTGTGCGTTGTTGAAAGCGGTGGTGCATTCAGCGCTTTTTCCCGGGTTGGCTGCAGAGCAGTCATCGGCGTTTTGGTACAGAGAAACCGTCTCGTCGGTTTTTTCACAACCGGCAAGCATAAATACGGCCGTAACGGCAAGGGCGACCGGCGTCAGATGGCGCGCGCTCCAGCTTTTACGGAACGAGGCATGATTGATATTTTTTGTCCGTTTCATATTTGTCTTCCAGGACCCAGTGGTATTGCGGTTTGTTAACGCTCAGGATAGAGGATGAGTGGTGGAAAATGAAGCGAAGAGGGAGGGAAAGGAGGGGATCTTTACGTTGCCTTACGTTTAGCGCTTCGCTTAGCTGAATTCGTTAAGCGAAGCGCCATGACGCAACGACGATTACTGGCGGAAAGGATTCGCGCCGCTGGTTTTCGTGGTGCGGGTCGAAGCCGGTGTTGCCGCCGGGGCTGCATTGCTGCTGTAGCCATCAGCGTTAGCATCCTGCTGCGGGGTTTCCGGTGCGACGCTATCTGGTGATGTTGAGACCGGTTTGCCCAGCGTGTTGTTCAGCGCAACCAGATCCTGCTCGTTCAGAGTACCGAGCGCAGATTTAATGTTCAGCTGGTTAATCAGGTAGTTATAACGTGCGCTGGAGAGCTGCTGCTTCGCGTTGTACAGGGTGGTGGTGGCATCCAGGACGTCGACGATGGTACGCGTCCCCACGGAATAGCCGGCTTCCATGGCATCAAGGGAGCTCTGCGCAGAGACCACCGCCTGTTTGTAGGCATTGATGCTGCTGATAGAGGCATTGATGTTATTAAAGGAAGAACGAACGGTCTGAACCACGCTGCGATGCGAGCTTTCCAGCTGTTCGCTGGCGCCAACGAAGTTGTACTGCGCCTGTTTCACCTGCGAGTTAACCATCCCGCCCTGATACAGCGGCAGCGAGAAGCTCAGACCGATTTTGTTCTGTCCGGCATCGTTGTCGTTATATTGGGTGCTGTTGTGGGTTTTGGAACCGCTGTAGGAGGTGTTTGAGACCCCGGTCGAGGCGGTTAAATCCAGGGTCGGCAGATGGCCGTCCTGCGCCTGACGAATCTGTTCGCGGGCGAGATCCTGGTTCAGACGCGCCTGCAGCAGCGACAGGTTACGGTTTTCCGCTTCCTTCAGCAGCGCATTTACCGTCTGCGGTTTGTTGGTTTTAAAGCCGTCTACGTTCAGCGATGCCAGCTCCGGATAGTAGTTGCCGGTGACCTGGCGCAGCGCTTCTACCGCGTTGTCGAGGTTGTTGCGCGCGGTTACTTCGTTTGCCAGCACTGAATCGTACTGTGAACGGGCGTTCTGCACGTCGGTGATTGCCACAAGGCCAACGTTAAAGCGCTGTGTGGTCTGATCCAACTGGCGGTAGATTGCCTGCTTTTGCGCTTCGGTATAGGAAAGCGTATCAATCGCGCTGAGGACATTAAAGTAGGCTGTCGCGGTGTTCAGAATCAGCGTTTGCTGATCGGTCTGATAGGTGACATCCTGAATACCGGCCGCTTTTTCCTGCAGCGTCAGAGCGCGCCACTTCGACATATCAAACAGGGTCTGCGTTAACTGCAGCGAGCCGCTGGTGACGTTCGAGTTCACGCCGTTGCTGTCGCGATAGCCATTGGTGTAAGTATAATCTGCGCCCAGACCAAGCTGAGGCAGTAACGGGCTACGTGCTTCATTGATCTTCTCGAATGCAGCATCACGATCGGCTGCTGATTTACGCAGGTCAGGGTTGCTGACGCGCGCCTGCTGATAAACCTGCATCAGGTTTTCTGCCTGGCTCATGGCGCTGAAGCCAGTCAGGCCCAGACCGATGAGGATGGGGAAAAGTTTCTTCATTTGCATTCCTTGTTGTGAAGCATAAAGCGCTGCCCAAATTCTAAATATATTTGCTGATTGTATCGAGTCTGCCGCGGTAAAAAGTTGGCGTTACGTGCCATCCGGCGGTAATTTGCACCAATCTAACATACAGACTGTAAAACGATAGCCAAACGGCTTATAAATCCTTACTTTCGGATGCGCAGGACAGAGACAATGAGCAAGCCCAATCAGCAAGGAATTACCTTCTCTAAAAACGATGTAGAAATTATTGCACGCGAAACGCTTTATCGTGGTTTTTTTTCGCTGGATTTATACCGTTTTCGCCATCGCCTGTTTAACGGTGGGATGAGCGGCGAGGTGACGCGCGAAATTTTTGAGCGCGGGCATGCCGCAGTCTTGCTACCCTTTGACCCGATACGTGATGAAGTGGTGCTGGTCGAGCAAATTCGCATCGCCGCGTATGATACTAGCGAGAGCCCGTGGCTGCTTGAAATGGTCGCCGGTATGATTGAAGACGGCGAGACCCCCGAGGACGTTGCCCGCCGCGAAGCGGTAGAAGAAGCCGGGCTGATCGTCGGGCGGACAAAACCGGTCCTGAGCTACCTGGCAAGCCCGGGCGGCACCAGCGAAAGGCTGTCGATTCTGGTCGGTGAAGTCGATGCAACGACGGCAAAGGGGATTCACGGTCTGGCGGATGAAAATGAAGACATCCGGGTGCATGTGGTAAGCCGGGAGCAGGCTTATCAGTGGGTTGAAGAGGGGAAAATCGACAACGCGGCCTCTGTCATCGCCCTGCAATGGCTGCAATTGCATTATCACAATTTACGTAATGAGTGGACAAAATGAAGCGTTATACACCTGACTTCCCGGAAATGATGCGCCTGTGTGAAACCAATTTTGCTCAGTTGCGCCGCTTGTTGCCTCGAACCGATGCAGCCGGCGATGTCGCGGGCTATCAGGTGGGCAATGCGCAATATCGATTAACTATCGTCGAGTCGACCCGCTACACTACATTAGTGTCAATTGAGCAGACGGTTCCGGCGGTAAGTTACTGGAGTTTACCGTCAATGACGGTACGTCTGTATCATGATGCGATGGTCGCTGAAGTGTGTTCGACTCAGCAGATCTTTCGCTTCAAAGCAAAGTATGATTATCCTAATAAAAAGTTGCATCAACGCGACGAAAAGCATCAAATTAATCAGTTCCTGGCGGACTGGCTGAGATACTGTTTAGCACATGGAGCGATGGCGATTCCGGTTTGTTAGCGTCGTGAAACCTAAGGACACCATTTGGAAAGCCTGTTGAATCTGCCTCTGGCTGGTGAGACCAGAGTCAGGATATTACAAATTACTGATACTCACCTGTTTGCTGAAAAACATGAAACGCTGTTAGGTATCAATACCTGGGAAAGCTACCAGGCCGTGCTGGATGCCATCCATGCCTCACAGCGTCCATGCGATCTTATAGTAGCAACAGGCGATCTGGCGCAGGACCATTCAGCCGCGGCCTACCAGCACTTTGCTGAAGGTATCGCGAGTTTTGCCGCGCCCTGCGTCTGGTTGCCGGGCAATCATGACTTCCAGCCGGCGATGTACAGCACGCTGCAGGAATCAGGTATTTCCCCGGCCAAAAGGGTTTTGCTGGGCGATCATTGGCAAATATTGCTGTTGGACAGCCAGGTGTTTGGCGTTCCCCACGGCGAGCTGAGCGACTTTCAGCTTGAGTGGCTGGAGCAGAGGCTGGCGGAAGAGCCTGAGCGTTATACGCTGCTGCTGTTGCATCATCATCCGCTCCCTTCGGGTTGTAGCTGGTTGGATCAACACAGCCTGCGTAATGCCGGGGCCCTGGATCGTGCGCTGGCCGCTTTTCCGCGCGTAAGGCATTTACTCTGTGGCCATATTCACCAGGAACTGGACCTCAACTGGAACGGGCGGCGGATGATGGCAACTCCCTCGACCTGTGTACAGTTTAAGCCGCATTGCGCCAATTTTACCCTGGATACCATTTCTCCCGGCTGGCGCTGGCTGGAACTGCACGCCGACGGTACCTTGACCACGGAAGTTTGTCGCCTTAACGGCGTGAAGTTTCACCCGGATATCGCTTCAGAAGGATACTGATGGCTACGCTCCTTTATCTGCATGGTTTTAACAGCTCACCGCGATCGGCAAAAGCGACGGCGTTGAAGGACTGGCTGACGCAGACCTTTCCCGAGATTACGATGGTGGTGCCTGAGCTACCCGCCTATCCGGCAGAAGCGGCGGAGATGCTGGAAGCCATTGTGCTGGAACGCGGCGGGGAACCGCTGGGGGTGGTAGGCTCCTCGCTGGGTGGCTACTATGCCACCTGGCTATCGCAGTGTTTTATGCTGCCGACGGTGGTGGTTAACCCGGCGGTACGCCCGTTTGAACTGCTGAACAATTTCCTTGGCCCCAATGAGAATCCGTACACGGGGCAGCAATATGTGCTAGAGTCACGCCATATTTACGATCTCAAAGTCATGCAAATCGACCCGCTGGAAGCGCCTGATTTAATCTGGCTGCTGCAGCAAACGGGCGATGAAGTGCTTGATTACCGCCAGGCCGTTGCTTACTACGCCTCATGCCGGCAGACGGTAGAGGAGGGCGGCAATCACGCATTTGTCGGCTTTGAAGATCATTTCACTCAGATTATCGATTTTCTGGGTCTGCGTTAAGCGGCCCTGGATGACCTACGAATACACACCATGACGCAATCTTCATATAACGCTGATGCCATTGAGGTACTCACCGGGCTAGAGCCGGTTCGCCGCCGTCCGGGGATGTACACTGACACAACACGTCCTAACCATCTCGGTCAGGAAGTTATTGATAACAGTGTGGATGAAGCACTGGCTGGCCATGCCAAACGCGTGGAGGTCATTCTTCATGCCGATCAATCGCTGGAAGTGATCGACGATGGGCGCGGGATGCCGGTTGATATCCACCCGGAAGAAGGGGTTCCGGCGGTTGAGCTGATCCTGTGCCGGCTGCATGCGGGCGGCAAATTCTCCAGCAAGAACTACCAGTTCTCGGGTGGCCTGCACGGGGTGGGTATTTCGGTGGTCAACGCCTTGTCAAAGCGCGTGGAAGTGAACGTGCGCCGCGATGGCCAGATCTACAGCATCGCCTTCGAGAACGGCGATAAAGTTGAAGATCTCCACGTCACCGGTACCTGCGGTAAACGCAATACCGGAACCAGCGTGCATTTCTGGCCGGATGAGAGCTTCTTTGATAGTCCGCGCTTTTCCGTCTCGCGCCTGACGCACGTACTCAAAGCCAAAGCCGTACTCTGCCCTGGGGTCGAGATTGTCTTCCGTGACCAGGTAAACAACAGCGAACAGCGCTGGTGTTACCAGGACGGCCTGACCGACTATCTGTGTGAAGCGGTGAACGGCCTGCCGCTGCTGCCGGAAAAACCGTTCGTCGGTAACTTCTCCGGCGAAACCGAAGCGGTCGACTGGGCGCTGCTGTGGCTACCGGAAGGTGGGGAACTGCTGACCGAAAGCTACGTTAACCTGATCCCGACCATGCAGGGCGGTACCCACGTTAACGGCCTGCGCCAGGGTCTGCTCGAAGCGATGCGCGAGTTCTGTGAATATCGCAATATCCTGCCGCGCGGCGTGAAGCTGTCTGCGGAAGATATCTGGGATCGCTGTGCCTACGTGCTGTCGGTGAAAATGCAGGATCCGCAGTTTGCCGGTCAGACTAAAGAACGTCTCTCTTCGCGTCAGTGCGCGGCATTTGTCTCCGGCGTGGTGAAAGATGCCTTCAGCCTGTGGCTGAATCAGAACGTGCAGGCGGCGGAGCTGCTCGCCGAGATGGCCATTTCCAGCGCTCAGCGCCGGATGCGCGCGGCGAAAAAAGTGGTGCGTAAAAAGCTGACCAGCGGCCCCGCGCTGCCGGGCAAGCTGGCAGACTGTACCGCCCAGGATCTGAACCGTACCGAGCTGTTCCTGGTCGAAGGGGACTCGGCGGGCGGCTCTGCCAAGCAGGCGCGCGACCGGGAATATCAGGCGATTATGCCGCTGAAGGGTAAAATCCTGAATACCTGGGAAGTCTCATCTGATGAAGTGCTGGCGTCGCAAGAGGTCCACGACATTTCGGTGGCTATCGGCATCGATCCGGATAGCGACGACTTAAGTCAGCTGCGCTACGGCAAGATTTGTATTCTCGCGGATGCGGACTCCGACGGCCTGCACATTGCCACGCTGCTGTGCGCGCTGTTTGTGAAGCACTTCCGCACGCTGGTGAAACACGGGCACGTCCACGTTGCGCTGCCGCCTTTGTACCGTATCGATCTCGGCAAAGAGGTTTACTACGCGCTGACGGAAGAAGAGAAAGCCGGCGTGCTGGAGCAGCTCAAACGTAAGAAGGGCAAACCGAACGTACAGCGCTTTAAAGGGCTGGGTGAGATGAACCCGATGCAGCTGCGTGAAACCACGCTTGACCCGAATACCCGCCGTCTGGTTCAGCTGATTATCAGTGATGAGGATGAGCAGCAGACCACAGCGATGATGGATATGCTGTTAGCCAAGAAACGTTCGGAAGACCGTCGTAACTGGCTGCAGGAGAAAGGGGATATGGCGGATCTGGAAGCCTGACCTACTGTTTAAGCAGAACTGGCGCTCCGCCAGTTCTGACTCACTTCTTATTTTTTCTTCGCGCGCAGGCTTAAATGCCGGACTGCAGAATACGGATACTGGTCTCCAGCACGTCGCCTTTCACCGCTTCAGCGTAGGCTTTCATATGCGGAGTTTGCAGATGCGCTTCAAGATGGGCAACGCTTTCCCACTGTTCAACCATGACGATCGAATCCGGGGAAGTGCTCTGGAAACTCACGCCGGCAGCGTGGTCAACCAGCGGCGCATAGCCGTGGCAGCCCTCTTCCTGTAAAACCACCGGAACAAGTTTTGCAAACTGATCAAGTACCGCCTGGCGATGATGTTGGCCAGGGCGTGTACGAATTTCTGCGATCACTGTTAACATGATTAACTCAACTCCTTCTGTATGTAGATCTTTAGTTAACCAAAAATCTGCGCCAGATGCTTGCGATATTCTGCTATGTCACGCGGAACATCCGGCATTTTAATGACGTCGTTGGCGATAAAGGTCGGCAGAGGGGTCATGCCGAGGAACTGGTTGGCTTTATGGAACGGCAGATAAACGCCGTCAACGCCCACGCCGTGGAAGAACTGATCTTTATCGGTAAAGGCATCCATCGGTGCGTTCCAGGTCAGGGAGAGCATGTACTGCTTGCCCTGAATCAAGCCGCCGGAACCATATTTCTTGCTGGCGTCGGAGCGGGTGCGCCCGTCGCTGGCATACAGCGAGCCATGCCCTTCGGTGAAGACGTCATCAATATATTTCTTCACGGTCCACGGCGCGCCCATCCACCAGCCCGGCATTTGCCAGATAACCACGTCGGCCCAGAGGAAATTCTGTACTTCCTGCTGGACGTCGTAATCGCTTTCCGCACGAACGATTTTAACATCATGCCCGGCGTCGCGCAGATAACCATCCGCGACCTCGGTCAGGGTGTCATTCAACTGGCCGTTTGAATGGGCGAATTTCTTCGCGCCGTTGATAATCAGGATGTTGCTCATTTTTTACCCTTCAGGTTTCGAGTTTGTCACTGATTTTACCCCGCGAGGCGGGGCGGTAAAATGAGCAAAATGTGCAAAGTCTTTTGCGTTAATTGCAATAATTGCTACCAGCGCACGCGCGCCGCGAAACCGCCTCCGGGCGCGTTGCTGAAGTCTACCGTCATCCGGTGCAGCGCGGCAATGCGGCGGACGATAGATAATCCCAGCCCGCTACCGGGCTCATCCTGACCGGGAGGGCGATAGAATCGTTCGCCGATCCGCGCCAGCGCTTCGGGGCTGACGCCCGGGCCATTATCGCGTACGGAAAACTCACGAGCATCAAGAGTGATATCGACCTGGCTGCCGGGAGGGCTGTAGCGTACGGCGTTATCCAGCAGATTACGCACCAGCAGACTCAGCAGCAGCGGCTGGCCAGGCTGCATGACCTGAGTTGCGTTCAGATGCAGGCGAAGCTCAATGCCCGCCTGCTGCGCAGAGTGGTACATCTCCATGACCGACGATTGCAGTAGCTCATCGATGGCAATCGTCTGCACATCATCAAGCTGCGCCAGAGAATCGAGACGCGACAACGTTAAAAGCTGGTCTACCAGCCGGGTTGCGCGGTCAATCCCTTCATGCAGCTGCGCCAGCGCTTTCTCCCGCCCCTGCGGGTCGTCCATTGACAGCTGCGCGACTTCGGTCTGCACCTTCAGGGCCGCAAGCGGGCTGCGCAGCTCGTGTGCGGCATCGGAGGTAAACCGGCGCTCGCGTATCATGGTGTCATGGGTACGGGCAAACAGCTGATTCAGGGCATCGACCAGCGGCCGGACTTCACTGGGCACCTTGTCGACGTTAAGCGATTCAGCCGAGTCCGGCGCGCGCAGACGCAGCGTTCTGGTCAGCTGTTTTAACGGCGCCAGCTCCCGGCTCAGCAGCACAATCAGCAGCAGGAACATCAGCGGCAGCGCCACCAGCCAGGGGGTCAGCTGGGAGGTGACGATATCCAGCGCCATTTCCCGCCGGTAGTCCCACTCCTGACCCACGACAATACGGTAGCGGCCATCGCCGGTGGTTAACTGCAGGAAGCGCCATTCATCATCATCGTTATTCAGATAGCCATCGCTGAAGCCTTCCCGACGATTTTGCCACGGGATGTCCTGACCATTCTCGCCGTCGTGAAGCAGACGCTTGCCGTCGGCCGTGAAAATCGCGAACGCCAGCGCGTCGTCATCGAGGTGGCCGTGTTTGATCTTCTTTTTTGTCCGCACCGGCGCCGTGAGCGTATGCAGCTCGTCGAAATTCATGGCGCTCAGTCGGCGGGCAAACAGCAGCTGTTGGGTATCAAAGAGCTTATCCAGCTTTTCCGTGGTTTGTTGCCAGGCAATCAAACAGGCGATGCCCCAGGCTGCACTGGTCAGCAGGAAAAAAAGGAGCGTCAGGCGGACGCGCAGGCTAAGTCGTTTCATGCATCACCGAGGGTATAGCCGATACCGTGAACGGTACGAATAAATTCACTGCCGAGCTTGCGGCGCAGGTGATGAACGTGCACCTCGACCGCGTTGCTGGAGACATCGTCGTCCCAGGTATAGAGTTTCTCTTCAATGAGCTTGCGCGGCAGAACGCGTCCGGCATTGCGCATCAGCAGCTCCAGCAAGGCGAACTCTTTTGGTTTCAGCGCCAGGTTGTCGCCGTTCACCGTCACGGTCAGGCCAATGGGATCGAGCGCAACGTGGCCATGGCGCAGCTCGCTGCTGCTCTGGCCGTGGGCGCGACGAATCAGGGCCTCCAGACGAGCGGCAACTTCAATCAGCGCGAAAGGTTTACACAGATAGTCATCGGCGCCGAGGCGCAGCCCTTCAACCCGCTGGCTGAGCGCATCGCGGGCCGTGAGGATCAGTACCGGCTCGTGGCGGCCCTGATGGCGCCATTCGCGCAGGATATCCAGCCCGTCGATACCGGGCAGCGTCAGGTCGAGGATCGCCGCGTCATAGGGCGCCGTATAGAGCGCGGCTTTGCCCTCTTCGCCACGGGTAAACCAGTCGATGCTGAAGCCCATTTTCGTCAGCCCGACTTTAATGCCATCGCCGATGAGCTTGTCGTCTTCCACCAGTAAAATGCGCATTGGCCGCTCCTGTGGCTGTCATGTGTACGCGCAGTAAACCGCGTTGCGGCAGGCGCTGTACAGTAATAAAATTTCTTTTTTCTGCTTAAGAAGTCGTTAAGTTTTGCCTGATGTAATCATGGTCATATAACCAGACAAGGGAGAACATCTTATGAAGAAAATGGCTGCAATGACCGCGATCGTCGCTTTAATTTCTATGCCGGTGCTGGCTGCTGAACAAGGTGGTTTTAACGGACCGGGCGCGACGCAAACCAGCCAGACGTCTACGCAAAAAGGCGGTTTTATTGGCCCGAGCGGGAGCGTAACGACGGTGGAAAACGCCAAATCCTTGCGTGATGACACCTGGGTGACCCTGCGCGGTAAAATCGTGCAGCGGATTTCCGACGATCTGTATAAATTCCAGGATGCTTCCGGGACGGTGAATGTAGATATTGACCATAAGCGCTGGAACGGCCTGACCGTCACACCGCAGGACACCGTTGAGATCCAGGGGGAGGTCGACAAAGACTGGAACTCGGTTGAAATCGATGTGAAGCAAATCACTAAAGTCGCGCCGTAATCTCGATATCGCGCAAGATCGGTCAGGAATCGCTATCCTCGCTCTGCCAGAGTATGTCCGCAGGAGGAGACGATGAACGAGACCAGAACCAGCCCGGCGTACGCCGGGCGTTTCCAGCGAGTGTGTTTATACATTGAGCGTCATCTCGATGAACCCCTGTCGCTGGAGACGCTGAGCGCGATCGCGCACAGCTCGCCGTATCACTTTCACCGGCAATTCACTGCCTGTAGCGGCATACCGCTATATCGCTATATCCAGTGGCTACGCCTGCGCCGCGCTTGCTGGCGACTGGCGTTCAGGCCGCAGGATAAAATCATCGATATTGCCCTTGATGCCGGCTTTCAGAATCCGGAATCGTTCAGTCGTGCTTTCCGTGCCGCGTTCGCTCAAAGCCCCAGCCAGTTCCGTCAACAGCCGGACTGGCAGGAGTGGCACCGACGCGTTCCGAAACATACGTTACAGGAGCAACATCCGATGGTGGTTAAAATAGTCCAGTTCCCTGAGACGCAGGTGGCGATGTTGCGCCACCGCGGCAGTCCTGATTTGGTCAATGCTACGGCGGCGCAGTTTATTGCCTGGCGCAAGGCGAGCGGGTTATCGCCGATCGCCACCAGCGCGACCTGGGGCGTGTCGTGGGACGATCCCGCGACCACCCCCGCTGACGATTTCCGTTTTGATATCTGCGGGTCGGTCAGTGAACCGATAGCGGAAAACACCTTTGGCGTGGTGAATGGCACTATTCCGGGCGGGCGATGCGCAGTGGCGCGCCACCACGGCTCTCTGGATACGCTCGCGCAAAGCATCTGGTCTCTCTACCGCGACTGGCTACCGACGTCGGGTGAAACGCCACGCGATTTTCCGCTGTTTTTTCGTTACCTCAACTTCGTCCATGAAGTCGGCGAACACGAGCTACAGACCGATATTTATCTGCCGTTACGCTGATTAGCGCCAGCGGAATCCTCAGCCGATCTCACGGCCTGTGACTCAGGGCGTGAGATCGGGTATTATCGCCGGTAGTTTTGCCGCCCGCACGGTCGGTACGCAGATTGAGGATTCACGATTAATGAGCGATATGGCAGAGCGCCTTGCGCTGCATGAATTTACGGAAAATGCTTACCTGAACTATTCCATGTACGTCATCATGGACAGGGCGTTGCCGTTTATTGGCGATGGTCTGAAGCCGGTCCAGCGTCGCATCGTTTATGCGATGTCTGAGCTGGGGCTGAACGCCAGCGCGAAGTTCAAAAAGTCCGCCCGCACCGTGGGTGATGTGCTGGGTAAATATCACCCGCACGGCGATAGCGCATGCTATGAAGCTATGGTGCTGATGGCGCAGCCATTCTCCTACCGCTACCCGCTGGTGGATGGGCAGGGGAACTGGGGGGCGCCGGACGATCCTAAATCCTTCGCCGCGATGCGTTATACCGAATCCCGTTTGTCGAAGTATGCGGAACTGCTGCTGGGCGAACTGGGGCAGGGAACCGTCGACTGGGTGCCGAACTTCGACGGGACGATGCAGGAGCCGAAAATGCTGCCTGCGCGTCTGCCGAATATTCTGCTGAACGGCACTACCGGCATCGCCGTCGGTATGGCAACCGATATTCCTCCGCACAACCTGCGTGAAGTGGCGCAGGCGGCGATTACCCTGATCGAAAAACCGCAGACCTCGCTCGACGAACTGCTGGATATCGTTCACGGACCCGACTACCCGACCGAAGCCGAAATCATTACTCCACGCGCGGAGATCCGCAAAATCTACCAGAACGGCCGCGGTTCGGTGCGGATGCGCGCGGTATGGAAAAAGGAGGACGGCGCGGTCGTGATTACGGCGTTGCCGCATCAGGTTTCCGGCGCCCGCGTGCTGGAGCAAATTGCCGCTCAGATGCGCAACAAAAAGCTGCCGATGGTTGACGATCTGCGCGATGAGTCGGACCACGAAAACCCGACTCGCCTGGTGATCGTCCCGCGTTCGAATCGCGTGGATATGGAACAGGTGATGAATCATCTGTTCGCGACCACCGATCTTGAAAAAAGCTATCGCATCAACCTGAACATGATCGGCCTCGACAACCGTCCGGCGGTGAAAAACCTGCTGGAGATCCTCGCGGAGTGGCTGACCTTCCGCCGCGACACCGTGCGTCGTCGTCTGAACTACCGCCTGGAGAAAGTGCTCAAGCGTCTGCACATCCTCGAAGGTTTGCTGGTCGCGTTCCTCAACATCGATGAAGTGATTGAAATTATCCGCCACGAGGATGAACCGAAGCCGGCCCTGATGTCGCGTTTTGGCATCAGCGAAACCCAGGCGGAAGCGATCCTTGAGCTGAAACTGCGTCACCTCGCCCGACTGGAAGAGATGAAGATCCGCGGCGAGCAGAGCGATCTGGAAAAAGAGCGCGATCAGCTGCAGGCGATTCTGGCCTCTGAACGGAAGATGAACAACCTGCTGAAGAAAGAGCTGCAGGCCGATGCCGAAACCTTCGGCGACGATCGTCGTTCACCGCTGCGCGAGCGCGAAGAAGCAAAAGCGATGAGCGAGCACGACATGCTGCCGTCTGAACCGGTGACCATCGTACTGTCGCAAATGGGCTGGGTGCGAAGCGCCAAAGGCCACGATATTGACGCGCAGGGCCTGAGCTATAAAGCGGGCGATAGCTGGAAGGCGTCGTCGAAAGGCAAGAGCAACCAGCCGGTGGTGTTTATTGATACCACCGGGCGTAGCTACGCCATCGATCCTATTACGCTGCCGTCGGCACGCGGTCAGGGCGAGCCGATTACCGGCAAACTGACGCTACCGCCGGGCGCCAGCGTTGAACATATGCTGATGGAAAGCGACGATCGCAAGCTGCTGATGGCCTCCGACGCCGGCTACGGTTTCGTCTGTACCTTTAACGATCTGGTAGCGCGCAACCGCGCAGGCAAGGCGCTGATTACGTTGCCAGATAACGCGCGCGTCATGGCGCCGCTGGTGATTGAAGATGATTCAGACATGCTGCTGGCGATCACCGCTGCCGGACGCATGCTGATGTTCCCGGTCAGCGACTTACCGCAGCTGTCGAAAGGTAAGGGGAATAAGATTATCAATATTCCGTCGGCGGAAGCGGCTTCCGGTCAGGATGGCCTGGCGCACTTGTTCGTGCTGCCGCCGCAGAGCACGCTGACTATCCACGTCGGGAAGCGCAAGATTAAACTGCGTCCCGAAGAGCTGCAAAAAGTCACCGGTGAGCGCGGTCGTCGCGGCTCGCTGATGCGCGGACTGCAGAAAATCGATCGTGTGGAAATCGATTCACCGCGTCGGGCATCGTCGGCGGGCGATAGCGAAGAGTAAGATGAGCCTCCCCTGCTATCCGGTAGGGGAGGCTAAAATTTGCCGCAAAATCGTTGTTTATTCAGGTGTTGCGATTAACAATAGGCGCAAAATCATTCAAGATACGTCGGGGCGGCCAGCAAATGACCCCCGACGCCTGCAATCTGCTAAACAGCGAGTCAGTACCCTATACACGTGAGCGGCGCTTAAATGCCACGGCGAGCGTGTCAGGCGTGTCGTGCACGTGCGGTCACGATGTACCGGGCGATATTGCCGTTCGCGCGCATACGAGCTGAAGTTTAACGGGTATCATTCTAAGCGGTTTGGGTTTTAGAGGTAGCTATGCTATTTATTTTTCGACTAATTGTTGTTGTTATTTATTGTCTCTTTGTGTGCATATTTGGCTGTATTTACTGCTTGTTCAGCCCGCGTAATCCTAAACACGTGGCCACCTTCGGGCATCTGTTTGGCCGACTCTCTCCGCTATTCGGCCTGAAGGTAGAAACGCGTAAGCCTGCTGATGCAGAGAGCTATGGCAATGCGATCTACATCGCTAACCATCAGAACAACTATGATATGGTGACGGCATCAAATATCGTACAGCCGCCGACCGTGACCGTGGGTAAAAAGAGCCTGGTGTGGATCCCGTTTTTTGGTCTGCTCTACTGGTTGACGGGGAACCTGCTGATTGACCGAAATAACCGGGCGAAAGCGCATGGCACTATCTCGCAGGTCGTCAATACGTTTAAAAAACGCAAAATCTCTTTCTGGATGTTCCCGGAAGGTACGCGCAGCCGCGGCCGCGGTTTGCTCCCCTTTAAAACCGGCGCTTTCCACGCGGCTATTGCCGCTGGTGTACCGATTATTCCGGTGTGCGTTTCCAATACATCGAATAAAATTAACCTCAATCGCCTGAACAATGGTTTGGTGATTGTCGAAATGCTGCCGCCGGTCGATACCAGCCAGTTTGGTAAAGAGGGCGTACGTGCGCTGGCAACGCACTGCCGCGAGCTGATGGCGGCGAAGATTGAAGAGCTGGATCGCGAAGTTGCTGAGCGCGAAGCGGCGGCAAAGAAATAAACCAGGAACTGCCGCGATAGCGCGAGCACAGGGCTAGCGGGAAACGAATTCCCTTTTTGATGAGTTAGTATTCCATGGAGTTAATATGTCACTCAGTCGGCGTCAGTTTATTAAGGCTTCAGGCGTAGCGCTGTGCGCGGGAGCCGTGCCGCTGAACGCACATGCCGCCGGCCAGCAGCCAGCCTTGCCGGTTCCACCGCTGCTGGAATCCCGCCGCGGTCAGCCGCTGTTTTTAACTCTGCAGCGGGCGCACTGGTCATTTACCCCGGGAACGCGCGCCTCGGTATGGGGTGTGAACGGCCGCTATCTCGGGCCGACGATCCGCGTGTGGAATGGCGATGATGTTAAGCTCATTTACAGCAACCGCCTGACGGAAAACGTCGCCATGACCATTCGGGGCCTGCAGGTTCCCGGTCCGCTGATTGGCGGCGCGGCGCGAATGATGTCGCCGAACGCTGACTGGGCGCCGGTGCTGCCGATTCGCCAGAGTGCCGCCACGCTATGGTATCAGGCGAATACCCCGAACCATATGGCCAGACAGGTCTATAACGGTCTGGCGGGTATGTGGCTGGTGGAAGATGAAATCAGCAAAAACCTCCCGGTTCCTAATCACTATGGCGTGGATGACTTCCCGGTGATTATTCAGGACAAGCGGCTGGATAATTTCGGTTCGCCGGAATACAGCGAGCCCGGCAGCGGCGGTTTTGTCGGCGATACGCTGCTGGTAAACGGCGTACAGAGTCCGTATGTCGAAGTGTCGCGCGGCTGGGTGCGCCTGCGTCTGCTGAACGCCTCTAACTCCCGCCGCTATCAGCTGCAGATGAGCGATGGCCGGCTGATACATGTCATCTCCGGCGACCAGGGCTTTTTACCCGCGCCGGTGTCGCTGAAACAGCTGTCGCTGGCCCCCGGCGAGCGGCGAGAAATTCTGGTGGATATGACCAACGGCGATGAGGTGTCGATTACCTGCGGCGAAGCGGCGAGCATCGTTGATCGTATCCGTGGCTTCTTCGAACCGTCGAGTATCCTGATTTCTACGCTGCTATTAACGTTGCGTCCAACGGGCCTGCTGCCGCTGGTCACCGATAGTCTGCCGGTGCGTTTGCTGCCGACGGAGTTCTTGTCCGGCACGCCGCTTCGCTCACGGGATATCTCTCTGGGCGACGATCCGGGCATTAACGGTAATCTGTGGGATCCGCAGCGCATTGATATCACCGCCCAGCAGGGCACCTGGGAGCGCTGGACGGTGCGCGCCGATCGGCCGCAGTCGTTCCATATCGAAGGGGTGATGTTCCAGGTGCGTAACGTGAACGGGTCCGCACCGTTCCCGGAGGATCGCGGCTGGAAAGATACCGTCTGGGTCGACGGGCAGGTGGAACTCCTGGTGTACTACGCGCAGCCTTCCTGGCCGCATTTCCCGTTCCAGTTCCTGAGCCAGACGCTGGAGCTTGCCGACCGGGGTTCAATTGGCCAGATGCTGGTCAATCCGGCGCCGTAATGCCTCATACCCTGACTGAATCACGGTCAGGGTATAAGAAAATCTCCCTTCATTTCCATCATCGATCCGGCTTATAATCGCCGCCCTTTGATTATTTTTTTATCATTTTTTCCGGAAGCAATATGAGCGCAATATCCCTGATCCAACCGGATCGTGACCTTTTTTCCTGGCCGCAGTACTGGGCCGCCTGCTTTGGCCCGGCGCCATTTTTACCAATGTCACGCGAAGAGATGGATCAACTTGGCTGGGATAGCTGCGACATTATCCTGGTCACCGGCGATGCGTATGTCGACCATCCAAGCTTCGGAATGGCGATCTGCGGACGCATGCTGGAAGCGCAGGGATTCCGCGTCGGGATTATTTCCCAGCCTGACTGGAACAATAAAAATGACTTTATGCGCCTCGGCAAACCGAATCTGTTCTTCGGGGTCACCGCCGGCAATATGGACTCGATGATCAACCGCTACACCGCTGACCGTAAGCTGCGCCACGATGATGCTTATACCGCGGGCAATGTTGCCGGTAAACGTCCTGACCGCGCCACGCTGGTCTATACCCAGCGCTGTAAAGAAGCGTGGAAGGATGTCCCGGTTATCCTCGGGGGGATCGAGGCCAGCCTGCGTCGTACCGCGCATTATGATTACTGGTCTGATACCGTGCGCCGTTCGGTGCTGGTGGACTCGAAGGCCGATATGCTGATGTTCGGCAACGGCGAGCGTCCGCTGGTTGAAGTAGCGCATCGTCTGGCTGCCGGTGAGCCGATTGGTCAAATTCGCGACGTGCGTAATACCGCCATTATGGTCAAAGAGGCGCTGCCGGGCTGGAGCGGCGTGGACTCTACCCGTCTGGATACCCCGGGTAAAATTGACCCGATCCCGCACCCGTATGGCGAAGACCTGCCGTGCGCGGATAACAAAACCGTCGCGCCGCCAAAACAAGAAGCCAAACGCGTCACCGTTCAACCGCCGCGTCCGAAGCCGTGGGAAAAAACCTATGTCCTGCTGCCTTCCTTTGAGAAGGTGAAAGGGGACAAGGTGCTGTACGCCCACGCGTCACGTATTCTGCATCATGAGACCAACCCGGGCTGCGCGCGCGCGTTGATGCAAAAGCACGGCGAGCGTTATATCTGGGTTAACCCACCGGCGATCCCGCTGTCGACGGAAGAGATGGACAGCGTTTTTGCGCTGCCGTATAAGCGCGTCCCGCACCCGGCATATGGCGACAGCCGTATTCCGGCTTACGAAATGATTCGTTTCTCGATAAACATTATGCGCGGCTGTTTCGGCGGCTGTTCTTTCTGCTCCATCACCGAGCATGAAGGTCGCATCATTCAGAGCCGTTCCGAAGATTCGATCATCAACGAGATCGAAGCGATTCGCGACACGGTTCCCGGCTTTACTGGTGTTATCTCCGATCTTGGCGGTCCGACAGCCAACATGTATATGCTGCGCTGCAAGTCGCCGCGTGCGGAACAAACCTGTCGCCGTTTATCCTGCGTCTATCCGGATATCTGCCCGCACATGGATACCAACCATGAGCCAACGATCAATCTGTATCGTCGCGCCCGCGATCTGAAAGGGATTAAAAAAATCCTTATCGCCTCTGGCGTGCGCTATGACATCGCCGTCGAGGATCCGCGCTATATCAAAGAGCTGGCGACTCACCACGTTGGCGGCTATCTGAAGATTGCCCCGGAACATACGGAAGAAGGCCCGCTGTCAAAAATGATGAAGCCGGGTATGGGAAGCTATGACCGCTTTAAAGAGCTGTTCGATACCTATTCGAAGCAGGCGGGTAAAGAGCAGTACCTGATTCCGTACTTTATCTCTGCGCACCCGGGCACTCGCGACGAAGATATGGTGAACTTGGCCCTGTGGCTGAAAAAAAACCGTTTCCGTCTCGACCAGGTGCAGAACTTCTATCCGTCGCCGCTGGCCAACTCGACCACCATGTATTACACCGGCAAGAATCCGCTGGGTAAGATTGGCTATAAGAGTGAAGAGGTTGTGGTGCCGAAAGGCGACAAACAGCGCCGTCTGCATAAAGCGCTGCTGCGTTACCACGATCCGGCGAACTGGCCGCTGATTCGTCAGGCGCTGGAGAGCATGGGCAAGAAGCATCTGATTGGATCGCGCCGTGACTGTCTGGTTCCTGCACCAACGCTGGATGAGATGCGCGAAGCGCGTCGTCAGAACCGCAACACCCGCCCGGCGTTAACCAAACATACGCCCATTGTGCATCAGCGTTCGAACGCCGGGGAGACGGCGAAGAAGCCCGTAAAACGTGGCAAGGTTGCCAGCCGTTAAGTCTGTTGTATGGCCCGGTGGCGCTTAGCGGGCCGGTAAAAACGGTGAACCACAGGCCGGATCGGCGTTAGCGCCATCCGGCCTGTTTACGTTCTATCCGCCGAACTGATCAGGATCCGGCCCCAGACGTTTGTTCTGGTCCAGTTTTGCCATCTCACCCAGTTCGTCTTTATCGAGACGGAAATCCCAGACGTTGAAGTTCTCCGCAATACGTGCCGGCGTTACCGATTTCGGAATCACCACCAGCCCGTTGTCCAGGTGCCAGCGGATAACAATCTGTGCGGGCGTTTTACCGTATTTATCCGCGAGTTGGTGAATGATTTTTCGATCGAAAACGCCTTCTCCCCCTTGCGCCAGCGGGCTCCAGGATTCCGTCTGAATTTTATGCGTGGCGTTCCAGGCATGAAGCTGACGTTGCTGGAGTAAAGGATGAAGCTCTACCTGGTTTATCACCGGCACGACGCCGGTTTCATCCAGCAGCCGCTGGAGATGGTGCACCTGGAAGTTACAGACGCCGATGCTTTTGACCAGCCCCTCTTTTTGCAGCTCAACCATGCCTTTCCAGGCGTCAACGTAGTGGTCAATTGCCGGAACCGGCCAGTGCATAAGATAGAGATCGACATAATCGAGCTGCAGCTTGCGCAGGCTCTCTTGCAGCGCTTCACGAGGGCGTTTTTGGTCGTCGTTCCACAGTTTAGTGGTGATAAACAGCTCATCGCGGGGGATGCCTGCGCTGCGCAACGCATTGCCGACACCGGTCTCATTTTGGTATGCGGCGGCGGTGTCAATAGAGCGATAACCGACTTCCAGCGCCTTATGAATGGCGGAGACGACTTCCTCGTTGCCTGCTTTCCACACGCCGAGACCCAGTTGTGGCATCAGGTTGCCGTCGTGCAGTTTTATAACGGTTGGATGTGTCATGCCTTCCTCCTGTTAATGAAACTCAGCGGTGTACATTCCGCTAAGGGGTAGCATTAAGTCTGGACGAAATAGCTAAAAACGGTAGTAAAACTCTTCTCCTTCCCGCAAGTTCGCGGCAAGAAGAAGAGAGGGATAAAGGGAAACTTAGCGTGCGGCCTCGTAAATCCGACGGCTGACCTCAAGGGTGATATCCTGATTTTCACCCAGCGCCGTCATGCCGTGTTCTTCCAGTTTAGCCAGTAACGCCGGGATAGAGCTACCGTCCAGACCGTAGTCGGAAAGACGGGTCGGTACGCCAAGCTGTTCGAAGAAGTTACGCGTCGCGGCGATAGCGGCATCGATACGTTCGTCTTCAGAACCCTCGGTAATATTCCAGACGCGAGCGGCATATTGCAGCAGTTTCGCGCGTTTAGTATCGCGTTTTTCATTCCACAATACTGGCAGCACGATGGCCAGCGTCTGGGCATGATCGAGGCCATGCATCGCGGTCAACTCGTGACCCAGCATGTGCGTTGCCCAGTCCTGGGGAACGCCAGCGCCGATCAGGCCGTTTAACGCCTGGGTCGCGGCCCACATAATATTGGCGCGAACGTCGTAATTTTCCGGCTCCTTCAGCGCTTTCGGACCCTCTTCAATCAGGGTCAGCAGAATGCCTTCGGCAAAGCGATCCTGAATTTTGCCATCAACCGGATAGGTAACGTACTGCTCAACGGTATGGACAAATGCGTCAACCACGCCGTTGGCCACCTGACGCGGCGGCAGGGTATAGGTGTAAACCGGATCGAGGATCGCAAACACCGGCTGGACATGAGCAGACATGAAGGCGCGTTTGTCGCCGGTGGTTTTACGTGAAACCACGGCACCTTTATTGGATTCGGAACCGGTTGCCGGCAGCGTCAGCACGGAGCCCATCGGGATCGCACTTTTCACGTGGCTGCCGTAGGTTTCGAGAATTTCCCACGGATCGACGTTTTCGTCATAGTGCGCCGCTGCGGCGATGAATTTCGTGCCATCCAGTACCGAACCACCGCCGACGGCGAGCAGGAAGGTGACGTTTTGTTCACGGGCGATTTTCACCGCGTTCATCAGCGTTTCGTAAGAGGGGTTTGGTTCAATCCCGCCAAACTCCAGAACGTCGAAGCCGTTCAGGGCGTTGAGGACCTGATCGAGCACGCCGGTTTTCTTCACGCTGCCGCCGCCGTAGGTCACCAGAATCCGGGCATCCGCCGGGATTTGATCGCGCAGGTTATCGATGGCGCCTTTACCAAACAGGATGCGGGTTGGGGTATGTAGATCGAAATTGTTCATTATTCGTGCCCTCAAAAAAAGAAAACTGCCGACTGAGAGGATGCCTCGGCCAGATGACGGTCATTGTGGTCCTGTCGCCGGTTCCTCTCAATGCACATTCCTGCCGTTGTCTTGCCCATTTCTCCACTGTGCTGGAGAAAAGGCAGAAATATGCGCACAATGCAGAGGTGAAAAAACGTCTGGAGAAGCACCGAAAATGAACCGCGCCGAGATATGCCAGCTGTTGACGGAAAAGGTTAATGCACTGAAAGATAACGAAGAAAATCTTAGCTTGCTGCTGCCAGATATTCGTCTGTTGTACGGTACGCAGCCGGGTACCCGTACGCCGGTGATGTACCAGCCAGGCATTGTTTTTCTCTTTTCGGGTCATAAAATTGGCTACATCAATGAGCGGACTTTTCGCTATGACACCAATGAATATCTGCTGTTGACGGTACCGCTGCCGTTTGAGTGCGAGACCTTCGCGACGCCAGAGGTGCCGCTGGCGGGATTGCGCCTGAATGTGGATATTCTCCAGCTGCAGGAGCTGCTGATGGACATAGGCGAGGATGAGCTGTTTCAGCCGGCGATGGCCTCCAGCGGCATCAACTCGGCAGCCTTATCGGAGGAGATCCTGTGCGCGGCGGAAAGGCTGCTGGATGTGATGGAACGTCCGCTGGATGCGCGTATCCTCGGCAAACAGATTATCCGCGAGATCCTCTATCACGTGCTCACCGGGCCATGCGGCGGGGCGCTGCTGGCGCTGGTCAGCCGACAAACCCACTTTAGCCTGATTAGCCGTGTTCTGAAGCGCATTGAAAGCCAGTACACCGAAAACCTCAGCGTCGATCAGCTGGCGGCGGAAGCCAATATGAGCGTCTCGGCGTTTCATCATAATTTCAAATCGGTGACCAGCACCTCGCCACTGCAGTATCTCAAAAGCTATCGCTTACATAAGGCGCGGATGCTGATGATTCATGACGGGATGAAAGCCAGTGCCGCGGCGATGCGCGTCGGCTACGAGAGCGCGTCGCAGTTCAGCCGTGAGTTTAAACGCTACTTTGGCATGACGCCGGGAGAAGATGCGGCGCGGATCAGAATGATTCAGGGACTGTGACGGAGAAGGGCCGGGGTTTCATTCCCGGGAAGGCGGGCAGCGCCGCTCCCGGGAAGGTTCTGTCAGGCGTTACAGAATTTTTTCTTGATAACCACGACCACGGTACCCACCAGCCCGGTCACCAGCAGCGCGATTGGCAGAATCATCAGGCAGGTCATGACCTGGTCTTCATGTCGCTTCACGAACGGGATCATGCTGAGCGCATAGCCCAGACCGGTAACCACGCCGACCCACAGCAGCGCGCTGAGCCAGTTGAAGAACTGAAAGCGGCGGTTGGAGAGCCCGGAAATGCCGGCCATCGTTGGCAGCAGGGTGCGCACGAAGGCGAGGAAACGACCGGCCAGCAGCGCCAGAAGACCATGTTTATCAAACATACAGGTCGCGCGCTGATGGTACTTCTGCGGCAGATGGGCGAGCCAGCCTTTGACGGTTTCGGTATTGCCAAGCCAGCGCCCTTGCAGATAGCTCAGCCAGCAGCCAAGGCTGGCAGCGGCGGTAAGGATGGCAAGAGTCGGCACAAAGTCCATGACGCCTTTGGCTATGAGCGCGCCGGCGAGCAGCAGCAGGCTGTCCCCGGGTAAAAATGAAGCGGGTAGCAGACCGTTTTCCAGAAACAATGTCATGAACATGACCAGATATACAACGCCCACGACCTGGGGGTTTGCCAGCGCGGCAAAATCATGTTGCCACAGGGCGGCGACAATCTCTTGAATGACAACCATGGACTTTCCTAAGTGGTACCGTATTTTTGATTAGTGTACTCCTGAAGAGCCCCGAACACCTTGATCTCGGGCGCAACAACAGCGGCCGCCTTACGCAGAACGTCCGCTATTGTTGCCACTCGCTGTCACTTTACACGATACGGGAGAAGCCTGCCGCTAAATCCGCCAGCAGATCGTCAACATTTTCTAAACCGATATGGACGCGAATCAGCGTGCCGCTGAAATCGACTTCAGCTTCCGGACGAATTGAGGCGATTTGTTCCGGCTGATTAGCCAGAATCAGCGATTCAAAGCCGCCCCAGGAGTAGGCCATGCTGAACAAGCTGAAGTTGTCGAGATATGCAGCAAGCCCGGCGTCGGTCAGGCGCTTATTGAGGATAAAAGAGAACAGGCCGCTGCTGCCGGTAAAATCGCGCTTCCAGAACTCATGGCCCTTGCTGCCCGGTAGCGCAGGGTGGTTGACGCGCGCGACCTGCGGATGTTGCGCCAGCCATTCGGCGATACGCAGGCTGCTTTCGTGATGCTGACGCAGGCGGACGCCCAGGGTGCGCAGGCCGCGGCTGGTCATATAGGCGGTATCCGCATCGACCATTTGTCCCATCAGGTAGGCATTTTCCCGCAGCTGATCCCAACAGCGCGCGTTGGATACCGCGGTGCCGACCATCGCATCAGAGTGGCCTATCAGGTATTTCGTCCCGGCCTGGATGGAGATATCGACGCCAAAATCCAGCGCTTTAAACAGCACGCCGGCGGCCCAGGTGTTGTCGATCATGATAATCGCCTGCGGGGCAACGCGGCGTACGGCCGCAACGATTGCCGGAACGTCGTGCACTTCCATGGTGATAGAACCGGGTGACTCCAGGAACACCACTCGGGTGTTCGGCTGAATCTGGCGGGCGATATCGGCGCCAATCAGCGGATCGAACCAGCTGGTGGTTACGCCGAGCTTCGCGAGGATTTTAGTGCAAAAGTCCTGGCTGGGCTCGTACGCGGTGTTGGTCATCAGGACATGGTCGCCCTGTTCGACGAAGGCCAGAATGGTATTGGCAACGGCTGCGGCGCCGCAGGGAAACAGCGCGCATCCGGCGCCACCTTCCAGTTCGCACATGGCTTCCTGTAGCGAAAAGTGGGTCAATGTCCCGCGACGGCCGTAAAACAGCTCGCCTTTTGCCCGGTTGCGGGTGGCGTGTTTTTTGGCTTCGACAGTCTCGAACACCAGCGATGAAGCCCGCTGAATCACGCTGTTGACCGAGCCCTGAGTATATTTTTTACTGCGCCCGGCATTGACCAGCGCGGTATCAAGATGTTTATCAGCCATGTTTTTTTTACCTGGTTTTATACGTCTGGACGTCTAAACTAGCATGAATGACTCAAGCTGTACCGGGGAATGGCCGATACGGGCAAAAATTTTGCGAAATCCGCGGTCGGCCACTTTTTTACTGCGTAAGCGCAAGGAATCTAAACGTGATTTGCTGCACAGTGTAAATACTAATGAGAACCACTATCAATTCGATGCTTTTTTGATATTATTGTGCTCAGATTTTGTGATTGACGTCCTGGAGATTCAGCGTGGGTAATAATTTGATGCAGGCGGACCTGTCCGTTTGGGGTATGTATCATCATGCCGATATTGTCGTTAAGGTCGTGATGATTGGCCTGATTTTGGCGTCGATAGTCACTTGGGCTATCTTTTTCGGCAAAGGTGCTGAAATCCTCTCCAGTAAGCGCCGCCTCAAGCGCGAACAGCAGCAGCTCAGCGATGCTCGTTCCCTCGATCAGGCCAGCGATATCGCAAACAGTTTCCACCCGAAAAGCTTGAGCACCCAGCTTATCAACGAAGCGCAGAACGAGCTGGTGCTCTCTGAAGGCGTCGAAGATAACGAAGGGATTAAAGAGCGTACCGGTTTCCGCCTTGAGCGTCGCGTGGCGTTCGTCGGCCGTTATATGGGCCGCGGCAACGGCTATCTGGCGACCATCGGGGCGATTTCCCCGTTCGTCGGCCTGTTTGGTACCGTCTGGGGTATCATGAACAGCTTTATCGGCATTGCGCAGACGCAGACGACTAACCTTGCGGTAGTTGCACCGGGCATCGCTGAAGCGCTGCTGGCGACCGCCATCGGCCTGTTTGCGGCGATTCCTGCCGTGGTTATCTATAACATTTTTGCCCGCATGATCGGCAGCTACAAAGCGTCTCTCGGCGATGTCGCCGCGCAGGTGCTGCTGCTGCAAAGCCGTGACCTGGATCTGAGCGCCAGCGGCGTAAAACCGGTCCGTACCGCGCAAAAATTACGAGTAGGTTAATGCTTTATGGCAATGCATTTTAACGAAAACCTCGATGATAACGGCGAAATGCATGACATTAACGTCACGCCGTTTATTGACGTCATGCTGGTGCTGTTGATCATCTTTATGGTGGCGGCACCGCTGGCGACCGTGGATGTGAAGGTCAACCTTCCGGCCTCCTCAAGTCAGCCGCAGCCGCGTCCGGAAAAGCCGATTTATCTGTCGGTGAAAGCGGATAAAACGATGTTCCTCGGCAACGATGCCATTACCGAAGAGAGCATGATCGGCGCGCTGGATACGCTGACTGAAGGGAAGAAAGACACCACCGTCTTCTTCCGCGCGGACAAAACCGTGGATTATGAGACGATGATGAAGGTCATGGATACCCTGCACCAGGCGGGTTATCTGAAGATTGGTCTGGTGGGTGAAGAAACCGTAAAAGCGAAATAACTCTCCCGACGACGCTCCTCAGGCTGGCCATGCGCCAGCCTTTTTTATGCCTGATACGCCGCGGCGGGAGGTTGCAATCGCCATGGCGGGTTGCGATATAATGCCGAACGTTTTTTGTTAACTCACAGGATCTTATGGAACGCTTTCTGGAAAATGCTATGTATGCCTCACGCTGGTTGTTGGCGCCGGTTTATTTTGGTCTTTCGCTCGGGCTGATTGCGCTGTCGATCAAATTTTTTCAGGAGATTTTCCACGTACTGCCGCACATCTTTAGCGTGGGCGAGTCGGAGCTGATTCTGACGCTGCTGTCGCTGGTCGATATGACGCTGGTGGGCGGCCTGCTGGTGATGGTGATGTTCTCCGGCTACGAAAATTTTGTCTCCCAGCTGGATATCAATGAAGGTAAAGAAAAGCTCAGCTGGCTGGGTAAAATGGATGCCACCTCCCTGAAAAATAAAGTGGCGGCGTCGATTGTCGCCATCTCCTCTATCCATCTGCTGCGGGTGTTTATGGACGCGAAAAACGTACCGGACAACAAGCTGATGTGGTACGTCATTATCCATCTGACCTTTGTGCTGTCGGCGTTTGTGATGGGCTATCTCGATCGTCTGACCAAGGTTAAGCACTGATACACCAGCCCGGCGGGGCAGAGCCGCCGGGCTGGTGACTTATTTATCCGACGAGGTTTGCCATAAATTGAGCTGACCATCCGCGACGTGCTGGTCAATCTGCGCCAGCTCTTCTGCGCTAAACGTCAGATTTTTCAGCGCCTGTACGTTCTCCTCCAGCTGCTGCGGGCGGCTGGCGCCAATCAGCACCGACGTCACCCGGCGGTCTTTCAGCAGCCAGCTCAGCGCCATCTGCGCCATGCTCTGCCCGCGGCGGTGGGCCATCTCCTGCAATAAACGCAGGCTGTTCAAATTTGACTCACTGAGCATATTTTCCGTCAGGCCGCGCGCTCTTTTGCCTTCGTAGAACATCCGCGAACCCTCCGGGATCTGCTGGAGATATTTACCGGTCAGCAGGCCCTGCGCCAGCGGTGTAAAGGCGATGCAGCCGACGCCGTTCTCCTCCAGCGTATCCAGCAGTCCGCTGGTGTCGACCCAGCGGTTGAGCAGGTTATAAGACGGCTGGTGAATAAGCAGCGGGATCTTCCAGTCGCGCAAAAGGGCGGCCATTTGCTGCGTACGTTCCGGCGAATAGGAGGAGATGCCGACATACAAGGCTTTACCGCTCTGTACCGCCTGCGCCAGCGCTGCGGCAGTCTCTTCCATCGGCGTATTTTCATCGACGCGATGCGAATAGAAAATATCGACGTAATCCAGTCCCATCCGCTGCAGGCTCTGATCGAGGCTGGCGAGCAGATATTTTCGCGAACTACCGTTGCCATAGGGGCCTGGCCACATGGAGTAGCCTGCTTTCGTCGCCACAATCAGCTCGTCGCGATAGGCGGCAAAATCCTCGCGCAGCAGGCGGCCAAAATTTTCCTCCGCGCTGCCGGGCGGCGGCCCGTAGTTATTCGCCAGATCGAAATGGGTAATGCCCAGGTCAAAGGCCTTGCGCAGCAGGGCGCGTTGGTCATCCAGCGCGTGACCGTGGCTAAAGTTGTGCCACAGTCCCAGCGACAAGAGGGGCAATTGCAGGCCGCTTTTACCGCAGTAGCGGTACTGCATGCGATCGTAGCGGGTGGCGTCAGCTAACCAGGACATGATCTCTCCTTATAAATTAAAACGTCGTTTCCATTTTAACTGGTATGGCACGCCGGCAGCGTTTGCTGGATCACAATGCGTAAGATTGCTGGCGTCACCGCGAGCTTATGCTTTGCTTAAAAGGGGTTAATTTCCGGAGAAGAGATGATGACGCGACTGACGGCGAAAGATTTTCCGCAAGAGCTGCTGGAGTACTACGACTATTACGCGCACGGCAAAATCAGCAAGAGGGAGTTTTTACAGATGGCCGGGAAGTACGCCGTCGGTGGCATGACCGCCCTGGCACTGTTTAATCTGCTGAAACCCAACTATGCGCTTGCCGGGCAGGTCTCGTTTACCGACCCGGATATTCATGCGGAATATATTCGCTATCCTTCGCCCGAAGGGCACGGAGAGGTGCGCGGCTATCTGGTGATGCCGACGAAACCCACCGTAAAACCGGCGTCGGTGATCGTCGTGCATGAGAATCGCGGGCTGAATCCCTATATCGAAGATGTCGCCCGGCGAGTGGCCAAAGCCGGTTACATCGCGCTGGCACCGGATGGCCTGAGTTCGGTGGGCGGCTATCCCGGCAATGATGACGAAGGGCGCGAGCTTCAGCAGAAAGTCGATCCGCAGAAGCTGATGAACGACTTTTTTGCCGCCGTCGCCTTTATGGAAAAGCATCCGCAGGCGAGCGGCAAAGTGGGAATAACCGGTTTTTGTTACGGCGGCGGTGTGTGCAATGCTGCCGCCGTGGCGATCCCGGAACTGGCCTGCGCGGTGCCGTTTTATGGCCGCCAGCCGCCGATCGCGGATGTCGAAAAAATCCGTGCGCCGCTGCTGCTGCACTATGCGGAGCTGGATAAGCCCATCACGGACGGTTGGCCCGCCTATGAACAGGCGCTGAAGGCGCAGCATAAAGTGTTTGAGGCCTATATCTATCCTCAGGTGAACCACGGTTTTCACAACGACTCCACGCCGCGTTACGACCGGGCCGCCGCTGAACTTGCCTGGCAGCGAACGCTGGCTTGGTTTGCCAAATATCTCGGCTAAAAAGGGCGGAAATAGCGCTGGCACTCGCTCAAAAAATCGCTATATAATTTTATATATAACGATTGGGGGTGAAAGCGATGGATAACCATTTTGGCAAAGGTTTAATGGCGGGGTTGAAGGCTTCTCAGGCTGAAAGCGCCAGCAACGCAGCCGGTTTTTGCGCGGATTATAAACGTGGGTTTGTCCTCGGTTATTCTCAGCGGATGTTTGAACAAACCGGCGATCGTCAGCTTAGCGCCTGGGAGGCCGGGATCCTCACCCGCCGTTATGGCCTGGACAGAAACATGGTCATGGACTTCTTCAGGGAAGGACATTCCTGTACCGCAATGCGTTACTTTATGGCGGGATACCGGCTGGAAAGTTAACTACCGAAGGCCGAGGCCTCCGGTAGGTGAGGCGTTATGCCTGGCGTTTGTCTTCGGTCAGGGTATCGAAGTCGCTGGCGCTGTGGCGTTCATGCAGCTGCTCGTTAAGCGGGCCGTTGGTCCGGTTGACGATACGCCCGCGTTTGACTGCCGGACGATTACCGATGTCCTGCGCCCAGCGCAGGACGTTTTTATAGCTGCCGGCGTCAAGGAATTCAGCGGCGTTATACACCCCGCCCAGCACCACATTGCCGTACCACGGCCAGATAGCCATATCAGCGATCGTGTACTCTTCCCCGGAAACATAGCGGTTGCGGGCGAGCTGTTTATCCAGCACGTCGAGCTGACGTTTGGCTTCCATCGTGAAGCGGTCAATCGCGTACTCGATTTTCACCGGCGCATAGTTAAAGAAGTGGCCAAAACCGCCGCCGAGGAACGGGGCTGCGCCCTGTAACCAGAACAGCCAGTTAAGGGTTTCGGTCCGCCCGGCGGGATCTTTAGGCAGGAAGAAACCAAACTTCTCAGCGAGGTACAGCAGGATGCTGCCGGACTCAAATACGCGCGTCGGCGGGGTGGTGGAGTGGTCGCTCAGGGCGGGAATTTTTGAGTTGGGGTTCACCTCAACAAAACCGCTGGAGAACTGATCGCCTTCGCCAATGCGAATCAGCCAGGCATCGTATTCCGCGCCGCTCACGCCGAGCGCCAGCAGTTCTTCCAGCAGGATGGTCACCTTCTGGCCGTTTGGCGTGCCCAGGGAGTAGAGCTGCAGCGGATGTGAGCCGACCGGTAGCGCTTTTTCATGGGTTGCGCCGGAGACGGGACGGTTGATGTTGGCGAACGCGCCGCCGTTGTTTTGCTTCCACTCCCACACTTTAGGTGGTTGGTAGTTATTCTCTGACATGAGGACCTGCCTTTTTAGTGAGCCGTTGAGGGAGTGTAGCAGGAGATGCTAAGCAGGTTTAACCGTGTGAGGCTTATTGGCCCCGGTCAGCGTCGCGCAACCGGGGCGAGGGGGACTCAGGCCATAATCCGCGCGGCCCATACGCTGATATCGTCGCTGCTGCCAAGGTCCGGCTGCACCAGACCGTTGACCATAAAGGTAGGCGAGACATGAATACCGTTCTGTCGCGCGTATTTGCAATGCCATTTAATTTCAGCCTGCAGCTCAGGGCGGGCGAAGGCCGTAGAGAGCAGAACCTGGCTATAGCGCTCAATGCGCTGGATAATCTGCTGCGGCGTGGTCTCCATATTCGGTCCGCTGCAATGGTCGGTAAATTCAAACTCTTCGCGATGGTCGGCGACGGCTTTTAACACCCTGTGCGCCTGCTCTCTGCCGTGCGGGAGCGTCGAGGCGGCAAGAATGCAGCGCACGATGACGCCGGAGAAAAGATGCCACGGCTGCGACTGCAGACGAATCTTGATGGTCACATTATCCGCGCCGACTTCGTCCAGTAGCTCGTCGAGCTTATTGAATGCCCGGACGGAAAACGGGCAGGTTGGCTCAAGGAAAACCTCAAAAGTACGTGGGCCGTGGCCCCAGACCAGCGGTTGAGCCTGCAGATGCGGTTGTGCGCTCATAATCAACTCCTGACGTTGTCTCATTCTTCGTTATGATTCCCTGAATCACCCGGCTGTTGTCAACGGCAATGCAACCTGAAGTATTACGGGGAGATATTACAAATAACGATATCACTTTTACCCAAAGGCGCCGGGTTATTTTCCCGCAGGGTACGATCGCTGAATCCAATGAGTGGTATCATCATTTCACCTCTGTCTGGTAAGTGCCTGTGGCAGGATAAGAAGAGGGAGTTTTGTTCCGCCAACTGCCCGGGCTGCATTAATTTGAGGTCAGGCTAATGAGCAAAGGATCGACAAGTAGTGATGCCCCTTTTGGTACATTGTTAGGCTACGCGCCGGGGGGCGTAGCAATTTATTCATCGAATTACAGCAGTTTAAATCCGCGCGACTATCCGGATGACGCGACGTTCCGCAGCTACATCGGCAGTGAGTATATGGGGCATAAATGGCAGTGCGTTGAATTCGCGCGCCGCTTTTTGTTTCTCACCTACGGCTTTGTCTTTACCGATGTCGGCATGGCCTATGAAATCTTCTCCCTGCGTTTTCTGCGTGAAGTGGTCAATGACAATATTCTGCCGCTGCAGGCTTTCGCAAACGGCGCCCGCCGTCCGCCGATGGCCGGTTCGCTGCTGATTTGGCAAAAGGGCGGTGAGTTCAAGCATACCGGCCATGTTGCGGTGATTACGCAGCTGGTCGGCAATAAGGTCCGCATCGCCGAGCAAAACGTGATTCACGCTCCGCTGCCGCAGGGCCAGCAATGGACCCGCGAATTAACGCTGGAAGTGAAAGACGGTTTCTACACCATCAAAGATACCTTTGCCGATACGGAAATATTAGGCTGGATGATTCAGACCGCCGATACCGAGCACAGCCTGCCGCAGCCGGTGCTGCCGGGTGAAGCGATGGCGATTCAGGGCGCGAGATTGCCGAATAAAGGCCAGTTCCGCGGTAACTGGCTGAACGAGAAAGATTCGCTGCAGAAAGCCTACGTGGCCGCCAACGGTCACTTCATCAATCAAGATCCCTATCAGTACTTCACCATTACCGAAAGCGCCGAGCAGGAGCTAATCAAAGCGACCAACGAGCTGCATTTGATGTACCTGCACGCCACCGATAAGGTGATGAAAGATGACAACCTGCTGGCGCTGTTTGATATCCCTAAAATTCTCTGGCCGCGCCTGCGCCTCTCGTGGCAGCGACGCCGTCATCATATGATTACCGGCCGCATGGATTTCTGTATGGATGAGCGCGGGCTGAAGGTCTATGAATACAACGCCGACTCCGCCTCTTGTCATACCGAAGGCGGGCTGATCCTCGAACAGTGGCTGAAGCAGGGCTACTACGGCAGCGGACACAACCCGGCGGAAAATCTGCTTGATGAGCTGGCGGGCGCCTGGAAACACAGCCGCGCCCGTCCTTTCGTGCATATCATGCAGGACAAGGATCTGGAGGAGAACTACCACGCGCTGTTTATCCAGCGCTCGCTCACGCAGGCGGGGTTCGAAAGTAAGATCCTCTTTGGCCTTGATGAGCTGCACTGGGATGCCGCCGGGCAGCTGATCGACGGCGACGGGCGTCTGGTGAACTGCGTCTGGAAAACCTGGGCCTGGGAAACCGCCATCGAGCAGGTGCGTGAAGTCAGCGCCGATGAGTACGCCGCCGTGCCGATCCGTACCGGACATCCGCAAAACGCCGTGCGGCTGATCGACGTGCTGCTGCGTCCGGAAGTGCTGGTCTTCGAACCGCTGTGGACGGTGATCCCCGGTAACAAGGCCATTCTGCCGGTACTGTGGTCGCTGTTCCCGAACCACCGCTATCTGCTGGATACCGATTTTGTGGTCAACGACGAGCTGGCGAAAACCGGTTACGCGGTGAAACCTATCTCTGGCCGCTGCGGTAGCAACATTGATTTGATTGGTCCGAAAGACGAAGTGCTGGATAAAACCAGCGGGCAGTTTGTCGATCGTAAAAATATTTACCAGCAGCTCTGGTGCCTGCCGAAAGTGGATGGTAAATACATTCAGGTGTGTACGTTTACCGTCGGCGGCAACTACGGCGGTACTTGTCTGCGCGGCGATGATTCGCTGGTAGTCAAAAAAGAGAGTGATATCGAACCGTTAATTGTGCTGAAAGACAGCGACGGCCGGTAGCCGGCAGCCCGGACAGCGCCGTAAACGACCTGTCCGGGCAACAAATCCTGCAAACACGATAAGTCACAAAGACAACAACAAGACAGAAAAGGAAAATAATATGCACGACAGGCGACTCGCCGCCCGCGCGGGTGAACTCAAGCCCTCCGCCGTCCGCGAACTTCTTAAGCACAGTAAACTGCCCGGCGTTATCTCTCTGGGCGGCGGGATTCCGGCTCCGGAGCTGTTTGATACCGAAGGTCTGAATCTGGCTGTGCAACAGGTGATGAGCGGGCGCTTCAACGATGCATTTCAGTATGGTTTGACCGAAGGCTACCCGCCGCTGCGTCAGGCCGTGAGCGAACTGTGTCAGGCGCGCGGCGTTGACTGCCAGGCCAGCCATGTTTATATCACCTCCGGTTCTCAGCAATCGTTGGATATTGTCGCCCGTACGCTGCTCGATCCGGGCGATGCGGTGGTGGTTGAGCGCCCGACCTACCTGGCGGCGCTGCAGGTATTCCAGTTAGCGCAGGCCAATATTCTCAGCGTGGATACTGATGATAACGGGATGCTGGTCGAACAGCTGGCCGACCTGCTGGAAACGACCCGCGTCAAAGCGGTTTATCTGGTGCCCACCTTCGGCAACCCCGGCGGAAAAACCCTGAGCGAAGATCGCCGCCGCCGTCTGGTGGAACTGGCGAAGCAGCATGATTTTGTCATCATCGAAGACGACCCCTATGGCGAAATCAGCTTTACCGATGAAGTCCGCCGTCCGCTGTATCAGCACGCGGTTGAGCTAGGCTGTGAAGATCAGGTGGTCTACACCTCCACCTTCTCCAAAATTCTCGCTCCGGGGATGCGTATCGGCTGGATTGTGATGCCGGACTGGCTGGCGCAGCAGACGGTGATCGTCAAGCAGGCGGCGGATCTGCATACCAACATGCTGTCGCAGGTGATCACGGCGGAATATCTGGCGATGAATCGCCTGGATAACCAGATCGCGCTGATCCGTGAGGATTATCGTAAGAAGTGTGTGGCGCTGGCGGATGCGCTGGAGTCGCGACTCGGGGAGCACATTGCCTTCAGCCGACCAAAAGGCGGGATGTTCCTGTGGGCTCGCTTCCGCTATTCGTTCGATACCATGGAATGGATGAAGAAAACGCTGGCAAACGGCGTGGTGTTTGTCCCTGGCGAAGCGTTCTATCACGATAATCCGGATACCCGTACGCTGCGTCTGTCCTACTCTACGGTCTCGGAAGAAGGGCTGATGACGGCCGTTGAACGTCTGGCGAAATCGCTGTAGCTATATAAATCACTCCGCGCCGCCGGGCGGCACGGAGTGTTAATCTGGTTTAATCGCTTTCGGCGATGCGGTCATCGAGCCAAATCAGCATCAGTGAGGAGAGAAATGCAACGCCGAGTGTGCCAATAAATAGCCACATAAAGAATACCTCAGAGGTTTTTTATTATTTTTCTGCTTTTACCGGTGAGTGATTGTTTCTGTTGATCATCGTGACTTTCGTCGCGGACTGGGAGGTGGCGAGCGTGAAGAAATCATCAGCATCAATATCAAAATTCAGCACGATTTCCCTGTATTTCCCGCAGTGAATTAACTCTTTCGCTTCTTGCATACTACTTGCTGTTATTGTCGGCATCGTCTTATCTCGTGTGAAAACTGGTTAGCAAAGTAAGAGCTTGTGCATATCAGATCAACTCTTTTTTATCGCCACCGGTAAGATCTGTTTTCCTTATTTTTTAAAGGGACAGCGCGGGCAGAATACCATTGCGGGACAGGGTGCCGCCCATTGCCGTCTGGCCTGGGATTTCAAAAGCAGCGTTAACGCTGTTTTTCGCTCATCAGCTGGCGGCAGCGCGGCTGATCCTGACCAATACTCTCTTGTTCTTGTTGGCTGAGCTGCAGCCAGGTCTGACGCATACGTTCGCCAAGTGCCGGGATATAGTGGTTTTTGTGCAGCGCGTAATCGGCATTGCCGCCTTCGACAATATTTTCCATATCGCGAAGAAACGCCTGGCTATCCCGGTGGTCGATGACACAGAAAACCGAACGGTACCAGGCCATCTCTTCTTCGGAGTAGCGGGGCGTAAACCACCAGACAAGCAGCGCGATGAGCGCCAGCAGCGGAATAATAAGCGGTAATTTCTTCAGCATGGATTAGTCAGGGAGAGGAAACAGGGGGCGTAGTGTACCTGCTGCGCAAACGGGATGACATCCCGGAGGTCTTTTTTACCTCCGGGCGAGCGGGACAGGTCCCGTTAGCGCGGTTATGCGCTAACGGTAAAAGAGCTATAACAGACCGCTCTCTTTTGCGGTCCGGTCGATAGCGCGTTTGGTCTTCTCGACCAGCTCATCCAGTTCGCTGTGGCTGGCAATCAGCGCGGGAGCCATAATCATACGCCCCAGCGTAGAGCGGATAATGACCCCCTCTTCAAAGCCGATAGTCCGGCAGCGCCAGGCCAGATCGTTTTCATTCGCAAAGCGTTTGCGGGTCGACTTATCTTCGGCGAACTGCAGAGCGGCCACGAGGCCTGCGCCCTGGATTTCGCCAATCATCGGGTGGTGGCTAAACACTTCACGCAGCGTTTTTTGCAGATACGGGCCGGTATCGTCACGTACGGTGGTGACCCGGTTTTCATCGCGCAGTGCTTTCAGGTTGGCAATGGCGACGGCCGCAGCGACAGGGTGGCCGGAATAGGTCAGACCGTGGGCAAAGACGCCGCCTTTCTCAACCAGCACCTCGGCCATCCGTTTACTCAGCACCAGGCCGCCCATCGGAACATAGCCGGAGGTCAGCCCTTTGGCGATGGAGAGCGTATCGGGCTCAAAGCCAAAATACTGGTGTGCAAACCATTCACCGGTTCTGCCAAAGCCGCCAATCACCTCATCGGCGCACAGCAGCACGTCGTATTTGCGGCAAATGCGTTGAATCTCCGGCCAGTAGCTCTCCGGCGGGAAGATCATCCCGCCCGCCCCCTGGAACGGTTCGGCGATAAAGCCCGCGACGTTCTCCGCGCCGAGCTCCAGGATCTTCTCTTCCAGCTGGCGGGCGCAGCGCAGGCCAAACTCCTGCGGCGTCAGGTTGCCGCCGTGCATATACCAGTAGGGCTCATCAATATGCGCCACGTCGGGAATCATCCCCCCCATGGCATGCATGGCTTTCATGCCCCCGAGCGCAGTGGCGGCGAGGGTAGAGCCGTGGTAGCCGTTCCAGCGGCCAATCATCACCTTTTTCTGCGGCTTATCGAGAATCTGCCAGTAGCGACGCACGGTGCGGATCAGCACTTCATTCGATTCAGAACCGGAGTTGGTGTAAATGGCGTGGCTGTAGTGCCCGGGCAGCAGGCTGAAAAGGAGTTCGGACAGCTCAATCACCGTCGGGTGCGTGGTGTGGAAGAACATATTGTAATAGGGCAGCTTCGCGAACTGCGCCGCCGCGGCATCCGCCAGATCCTGGCGGCTGTAGCCCAGCTGGGTACACCACAGTCCTGACATACCGTCCAGATACTTGTTGCCGTCATTGTCCCACAGGTACAGGCCTTCGCCGCGTACCATGACGCGCGGTCCTTCAGCGTTCAGCGCTTTCTGGTCGAGAAACGCGTGGATATGGTGTGCGGCATCCCCGCTTTGATACTCGGTGGTGGATCGCGTCGGGTGAATCGGGTAAGTCATGTTATCTCTCCTGTAAGCGGAATCAGGGCAAGGCAAGGCCGTTGCCTGCTAGCGAAACTGGAACCAGGTCGTTTTAAGGGTGGTGAATTTGTCGAAGGCATGCAGCGACAAATCCCGACCAAAACCAGACTGTTTATTGCCACCAAACGGCACGGTGACGTCCAGCGCATCCACGGTATTGACCGATACCGTGCCGGCGTTAAGCCGTCCGGCTACGCGGTGCGCGCGGTGCAGATCGTCTGTCCAGATCGACGCGGCGAGGGCATAAATATGGTTATTAGCCAGCTCGATGGCCTGCTGTTCATCATCAAAAGGGATAGCGGCAAGCACCGGGCCGAAAATTTCATCTTTCCACAGCGACATCTCTTCGTGCACCCCATCCAGCAGCGTGGGCTGAACGTAGTTGGCGATCCCTTCAATCTCGACCTCACGGCCGCCGGTCAGCACGCGTGCGCCGGCCTGTTCGGCAGAACGGATCGCGCGTATGACCTTTTGCGCATGCGCCGCGCTGACCATCGCGCCCATTTTGGCTGCTGGATCAAAGGGGTGAGACGGTGCCCAGGCTTTCATTTTGGCCTCTACCCGGGTGATAAAGTCGGCATAAATCGCGCGTTCTACCAGCAGCCGTGAGTTGGCGGAACAGACTTCGCCCTGGTTAAAACAGATACCGAAAGCGGCTTTCTCCGCCGCCAGGTCGAGATCCTGGCAGTCAGCAAAGACGATATTGGCGCTTTTACCGCCGCACTCCAGCCAGACCTGTTTCAGGTTTGACTGCGCGGAGTAGGTCATGAAGGCCTTGCCGACGGCGGTCGAACCGGTGAAAGTGATAACATCAATATCGTTATGCAGCCCAAGCGCGGCGCCCGTTTCGGTGCCGGGACCGGTCACCACGTTCAGCACGCCTGGCGGGAGACCCGCTTCGAGCGCCAGTTCACCCAGGCGCAGTGCCGAAAAAGGCGAGTTTTCTGAGGGTTTGAGGATCACGCTGTTCCCGGCGGCCAGCGCCGGCCCGAGTTTCCAGCAGGCCAGATCGAGCGGAAAGTTCCACGGTACGATTGCCGCCACCACGCCGACCGCTTCACGAGTGAGGGTGGCGAGCGACCCGTTACGCGTGGGGGCGACCTCGGCGTAAATTTTATCGACGCTTTCAGCGTACCAGGCCAGGACGTGCGCCGCGCCGGGAATATCAACATTCAGCGCATCGTTGACCGGTTTGCCCATGCTGGCACTTTCAAGCAGCGCCAGCTCTTCACGGTGTTCGAGAATCAGCGCGGAGAGCCTGAGCAGTACGGTTTTGCGTTCCTGCGGCGCCAGAGCGGACCACACGCCGGAGGCGAAGCTGGCGCGGGATGATTTTACTGCAATATCAATATCGTCTGCTTGCAGCGCCGTCACCCCGGCGAGCACGTTATTGGTCGCCGGGTTGACGGCCGGACAGACTTTACGGCTGATGGCGAGGTAGGGACGACCATCAACGATCGCGTGGCTGATAAAGCGTTGCTCCCGCAGTTTGTCCTGCCAAAAATTTCGATCAGACATACCAGACATGCGCCTCTCCCTTGATGCGTTGCTTATTTGTTATTGATTTGTTGCTATTGATTCATGATGCAGGAGGGGGCAGCGACGAGAAAGGACTAAAAATCTAGCTAACCTCTATAAAAAACGTAGCTAGTCCCGGAAAGGGGATAATTCTCCGGGGCGTGAGGGGCGGTTATTTCTGTGACGGTATTCATAAAATTTACGCGGATGAATTTTTAATGTTTTGTATTTAAAAGGATATTATTTTTATGCTTCGCTTTTATGAGCACAGCACCCGCTGCCTTTTAAATACATTAAATATTGTTTGATTTAATGACAGGCAATGAAAAAAAGATGAATGACCCTCATTCCTTGCGATCTGATGCCGCATGCTTGTCGTTGGCTCGCAGCTTTCCTGCGCTTTGTCTGTTAATTTTCTGTAAAAGTACGACCCGAGTCGGATTGTTGATCTTTTTCCGCTGGCGGGGTTGCCGGCGACGGGGAGCATCGTTTAAAGCTATTTAGCTTATCTCTCTGAGAATAAAAAATAAGGTGTCCCATGCCCCATTTCACCCTGAAGCAGCTCAAATACTTTGTTGCCGTTGTCGAAGCAGAGAGTATTGCGGAAGCCTCCAGACAGTTACATATCGCCCAGCCGTCAATTTCCATTGCGGTTAAAACCCTGGAAGATATGTTTGAACAGCAGTTCTTTATTCGCCACCATGCGCAAGGGGTTTCGCTGACCCCCAGCGGACAACGCTTTTATGAAAAAGCGAAAGAGCTGCTGCGGCTTTCGTATCAGTTTGAGCAAAATTCAAAAGCGGATAATGAACTGGTCTCCGGCATTATTTCATTAGGCTGTTTTGAAACGGCGGCGCCGCTCTATTTACCTTCGCTGATCGCCGGATTTAAAAAAATCTATCCCGATATCACCCTCAAAATTTGCGATGGGGAGCAGCATGAAATTACTCACGGTCTGCACCGCGGTCGTTTCGATCTGGCGTTTCTCTATGATCTTGAGCTGGATAGCGCGATTCACACCGAAAGCCTCAATGCGCCGCAGAAGCCTTATGCCCTGCTGCCGGCACATCATCCGCTGGCGCAGCGGGCGACGGTGAAACTCTCCGAGCTCAATAACCTGCCGATGGTCCTGTTGGACGTGGTGCCAAGTCGAAACTATTTCATCAGTATTTTCAAAGATAAAGGGTATAACCCTCAGGTTGCCTATAGCTCGCCGTCTATTGAGATGGTGCGCTGTATGGTCGGCCAGGGGCTGGGTTTTTCCGTGCTGGTAACCCGCCCGGTTTCCGACATGACCTACGATGGCCAGCAGGTGCGCTGCGTGGAAATTCAGGACGAGATGGCGAACTCGACGCTGGTGATGGCACACTTGCGCAGTAGCGAGCCGACCAAACCGACTAAACTGTTTATGGAATATTGTCGCCATGCGGTGCTCAGCCCGGCGGACATTGATGCGCGGGTGGCGTAAATTCAGCGGAGAATAAGAGACGGCTCGCCCTGTTGCGGGCCGTATCAGTCTCTGCCGGTGATGTTAAATATAAAAAAACGAGCCTCTGAATATATTTTTAATAGGCTTGATGGCTTGCGATTTATTTTTTATGAATAATCAGGCGCTCGCCGGATTATCTTTTATCGGTAATCGGCTAGAAATAATATTTTTATTCAGTAGATTCAAGATACTGCGTTCTGCATCACTATTTTATTCTCAGGTTCTAAATTTATAATAATTTACCTGCTTGTTACGGTTTATTAACCTCGGTCCTGCGCAGTGGTTTATTCCTGGCGATTGAACACCATTCGAAGGACACATTTATGACCGTAGAAAAAACGAACATTGATACGTTGATTGTTGGCGGGGGTCAGGCCGGTATTGCCATGAGTGAGCATCTGACAACGCTGGGGATCTCACATCTGGTTATCGAGAAAAACCGCATCGCCGAAGCCTGGCGAACCGGGCGCTGGGACTCGCTGGTGGCAAATGGTCCGGCGTGGCATGACCGTTTTCCGGGAATGGAATTTAAAGGGGGAAATCCCGACAGCTTCATTCCCAAAGACGATGTGGCGGAATACTTTGAAGATTACGTCAGGGCCTTCAATCTGCCGGTGCGTACCGGCGTTGAAGTCAAAAGCGCGGTGCGCAACAGCGGGCGACCGGGGTTTACCATTGAGACCACGGAGGGCGTCATTGAGGCCCAGCGTATTGTTGCCGCGACCGGGCCGTTTCAAAAACCGGTCATTCCACCGATTGCGCCGCAAGAGGGCAGCATTCATCAAATCCACTCCGCCCGATACTACAACCCGCAGCAGCTTCCTGAGGGCGCCGTGCTGGTCGTTGGCGCGGGCTCTTCCGGCGTGCAGATTGCCGACGAGCTTCAGCGTGCCGGCCGTCGGGTCTATTTATCCGTCGGCGCACACGACCGCCCGCCGCGCGCATATCGCAACCGGGACTTCTGCTGGTGGTTGGGAGTGCTGGGCATGTGGGATGCCCCCGCCAGCGCCCCGGGCAAAGAGCATGTCACTATCGCCGTCAGCGGCGCTCATGGCGGGCACACCGTGGACTTCCGCGAGCTGGCGCATCGTGGCATCACCCTGGTCGGGCTGACGAAAGCCTTTGAATCCGGGACGGCGACCTTTCAGCCGGACCTGTGCGACAACATCCGACGCGGGGATGAGAACTACCTGGCGCTGCTGGATGCCGCAGATGCCTACATTGCGGCCAATGGTCTGGATCTGCCGGAAGAACCTGCCGCCCGCGAGTTTTTACCTGACCCGCCGTGCATGACTTCGCCGATCCTCTCTCTGAATCTAGCGGAGGCGGGGATCACCACCATTATCTGGGCGACCGGCTACGCCGTGGATTACAGCTGGCTCAACGTGAATGCTTTTAATGAGCAACACCGTCCGCAGCATCAACGCGGCGTCTCCAGTGAACCCGGGGTCTATTTTCTCGGACTGCCGTGGCTGTCACGCCGGGGATCTACCTTCATCTGGGGCGTCTGGCATGACGCGAAACACATTGCTGACCATATTGCCACCCAGCGTAAGTACAGCCAGTACCAGGCCGCCGAGCGGCGCTGAACGTTCGCCCACTAAACAGGATAAAAAAGATGCCAACGCATACCCGTATTCGCATGTTTAATACTAAAGAGACTTACCCCAATCAGAGCCTGGATAACGATTTATGTCAGGCGGTTCGCGCCGGGAATACCGTCTACGTGCGCGGTCAGGTGGGAACCGATTTTGCCGGTAACCTGGTCGGTTTGGGCGACCCGCAGGCTCAGGCCGAGCAGGCGATGAAAAACGTCAAACAGCTGCTGGAAGAGGCCGGAAGCGACCTGTCGCACATCGTGAAAACCACGACCTATATCATTGACCCGCGTTATCGTGAGCCGGTGTATCAGGAGGTGGGTAAATGGCTGAAGGGGGTTTTCCCGATCTCCACGGGGCTGGTGATTTCCGCGCTGGCGCAGCCGCAATGGCTGATGGAGATCGATGTGATTGCCGTCATTCCCGATGATTTCGTGAAGTAAGGAGCGACGATGACCTTTTCTATCGCAGCATATTGCCCGGAAAGCGGGCAGTTTGGGATTGCGCTCAGCTCCTCCAGCATTGCCGTCGGCGCCCGCTGTCCCTGGCTACAGGCCGGGGTGGGGGCGGTATCCAGTCAGAACATCACCTTACCGGCGCTGGGTCAGCTGGCGTTAGCGCAGCTGGAACAGGGACTAGCGCCGGATATCGCGTTGCGCAGGGCGCTGGCGGAGGATGATTTCAGCCGCTACCGGCAGATTATCGCCATCGACGCCAATGGACAAACCGCCGCCTTCAGCGGCGATAAAACCCTCGGTATCTATCATGTTGCCGAAGGAGAAAACTGTATTGCCGCTGGAAATATGCTGGCCAGCACGGCGGTTATTGAGGCGATGGTGGCGGGTTTTCAGCAGAGCGAAGGCGAAATGGCGCTGCGCCTGCTGGCCGCGCTACAGGCCGGTCTGGCCTGCGGCGGTGAGGCCGGTCCGGTCCACTCTGCGGCGGTGAAGGTCGTGGATGATTATTCGTGGCCGCTGGTGGATTTGCGCATTGACTGGAGCGAGGACGATCCCATCGGCGAGCTGGCCGCGCTCTGGCAGGCCTATGAGCCGCAGATGCAGGCCTATATCACGCGCGCGCTCGACCCGCGGGAGGCCCCCAGTTACGGAGTACCGGGCGATGAATAATGAGCTGCAGTCGATACTGGCAACGCTACTGGCTTTTGATACCACCAGTCGCGAATCCAATCTCGAGATGATCGATTACATAAACCGCTTTCTGAGCGGTTTTGGCATTGAATGCCGGCTGTTCTACGATGACGACGGCAAAAAAGCCAATCTTTACGCCCGCCTGGGGCCGCCGGGGCCAGGGGGGGTAATGCTCTCCGGCCATACCGATGTGGTGCCGGTTGACGGCCAGCGCTGGACGGTCCCTCCTTTTGCACTTACCCTCCGCGATGGCCTGTGCTACGGGCGCGGCAGCACCGACATGAAGGGCTTTATTGCCTGCGTGCTGGCCTCTGTTCCCGCCTTCCTCGCACAACCGTTAAGCATGCCTCTGCATCTGGCCTTTTCCTATGATGAGGAGGTGGGATGTCTCGGCGTCCGCAGTCTGGTGAACCATCTCAAAGCCTCAAAGGATAAGCCTGCGCTGTGCATTATCGGTGAGCCGACGGAGATGCGCCCGGTCTACGGCCATAAAGGCAAACTAGCCATGCGCTGCCATATTCACGGTAAGGCCTGCCATTCGGCCTATGCTCCCGATGGCGTGAATGCCATCGAGTATGCGGCGAAGCTGATTACCCGCTTAGGCGTATTGGGTGAAAAGCTGGCGCTCAGGCAGGATGCGCGCTTCGACCCGCCATACAGCACCGTACAGGTGGGGCTGATTACGGGCGGTGCGGCGCTCAATATTGTGCCTGAGCGCTGCCAGTTCGATTTTGAAATCCGCCATTTGCCGGATGTGTCGCTCGCTGAGACGCTCTCCGGACTGCAGGCGTATGCCGAAGATGAACTGGAGCAGGCGATGCGCGCGGTGGCGGAGGAGGCAACGATCCGCTTTCAGCCGCTCAGCCAGTATCCCGGCCTGCTGAGCGATCCGCAGTCGGCCTTTGCCGGTTGGCTGGCGCAATGGGCGGGAAATGATACGTTCTCCACCGTCGCCTTTGGCACAGAAGGCGGGCTGTTTGACGAAGCGGGTGTGGCAACCTTGATTTGTGGGCCGGGAAGTATGGAGCAGGGGCACAAGCCGGATGAATTTATTGCCCTGACGCAGCTGGATCAATGTCTGGCGATGCTGGATAACCTGCGCCGCTGGATGGCGGCCTCCTGAATCTTTTGCGCCCGGGGCCGGGCGCATTTCCGTCATTCTCTGTTCCCGCATTTTTTCCGCTCTCTATTTTCGCTCAGGCCGTTCTTTAATTCTCCGCGGTCGTTTCCTGTTGCCCGCCAGCAATAAAAAAAGCTCCGGAATCTGTCCGGAGCTAAATGATTACTGAGGGAATCTGTGGCTTTAAATTTTCTCTTTCACAAAGGCCATCTTCTTGACCGTCTTCGCTCTGGAGAGGTAATAATAGACAGGAGAAACAACCAGCAAACCAATAATCCATGATAAGTCAGCGCCGCCAAATGACAGCGCAACAGGTCCGCTGTAGATCGCCGTCGACATAAACGGCACCTCCACGGCGATTCCCAGTAAATAACAGAAAATAGCCGTGGTATTAAAATAACCGTAGATTCCGCCATCGCGTTTAAAAAAGGACTCAACTTCATATTCGCCATGAGCGACCAGATAGTAATCCACCAGATTAATCGCCGTCCACGGCACCAGCACGTATAACAGCACGGTGATAAAGTTGGTGTAGATTAATAAAAAGTTTTCCTGACCATAGATCGCCAGCGATATTTCGAGAATCATCGTCAGGATGGCGGTAATTATTCTGGCGCGGGCCATCGGCGACCAGCCATCAATAAAAGTCTGGCCCAGGGTCAAGGTGCAGAGAACCCCGCAGTACAACATCATGGAGTTCGTGGCGGCGATCCCCAGTGCCAGTACCACAATGACCAGGGTGCCCATTCCACCGGTCAGATCTATAATGCCTTGAATAATATCATCATTACTAATACAGATAGCCACCAGCACGCCGAGGACCATCGGCAGGTAGGAGCCTAAAATGCAGCCAAAATAGCTGGCATAAAAAACGCTTTTATCGTTGGTGCTGTAGGGCATATAGCGTGAATAGTCAGAGACATAGGGGGCATAGGCCAGTTGCCACAGCGCCGCAATGGATACCGCGCCGAGGAAGCCAACTTTGTTAAAGCCGCCGCGATCGAGGAAATCAACCGGCAGGCCATGTACAAACACGATCCACAGAAATGTGGCGGCCAGTACAATACCGGAAATCCACGACATAATTCTGGCGTAGGAGTGGATGATTTTATAGCCAAAGATGGTGGCGAATAAACTGAGCGCCCCGACGATAATAATCCCGACGTCGGCGTTCATCGGCTTATAGATAGCGTGCATTGACTGCCCGCCTAATACCAGGCTGGAGGCGGTAAATCCGATATACATTAATACCACGATCGATACCACCAGTACCGACCCGTAGGAGCCAAACTGTCCCTTAGTTTGCACCATTTGCGGCACGCCGAGCCTCGGACCCTGCGCCGAATGTAATGCCATAAAAAGACCGCCAACCAGGCTGCCGATCAGCAGGGCAATCACGGACCAGAAAAAAGAAAGGTGGAAAATGGTCACCGACATGGCACCGGTGATCACGGTTAATAACATGATATTCGAGCCGAACCAAATGGTAAAAAGATCGCCAGGTTTACCGTGTCGCATATTAAGAGGAATAGGTCTTATGGTATTACTTTCGAGGTTTTCAACATGAACGGATTGAGGTTTAGTCATGGTGCTCTCTCATCACTGTAGGGCTAAATCAGCGTTAGATGGATATTCCAATGAGGAGTACAGCTAATCTACTCATCATAACATTTCGTTTACTATTGTCACAATCTCGCATCATTTTAGAAATTATTAAAAATGTCGAACGTCGATATAAAAAAAATGCTTTACCTGCGTCCTCGATCCTGAATCAACGCGCTGAATAAACCGTTAAATCTATTTTTTAGCGATTTATGCTGCTTTAATTGAGATTTAATAATTAACCCGCTGGAAGGTTATTTTCAGACAGATAAAACTCCGTAGCGATGGCCATTGCCTGGAATGATTGGTTGTACAGTCGAATGAGAAAGGCCTGCTAAATATGTGGAAAAGCGATCATCCCGGTATTAAGCAATGATATTTATGAGGGAATAGCACTTACACTCTGAAAATCAGTCTGTTACACCGTGGTATACAGTGATTGAGGTGTTGAAAGGATGGCCCAGGGCAATAAATTGTCCGTGGCGCTTCACAATGAAATGCATTTATCGGGAGTGTGCAGCAGATCAATATTTACAACACCTGGTGTTCTCTTTTCTCTTTATTTTGTCGCGAATATCGCGGCTGGAAACGGCTGTCGTCCCCCGCTATTGTGCCGGGGATAACAGCCTCTGACCGGGCAGAGGCTGTCTGTGCTCTCAGCGGTCAGTAGCCGACGGTGTACACCCGGCCGCTCTGTATCCCTTCCACGCTGCGGCGATAGGCCTGGGCAACGGCGGCAGCGGGGACGCTGGTGAAGCCGGGGAAGAAACCGTCATAAGCGGCGAGCGACTCCGCCAGTACAGTGGGGCTTATCAGGTTGATACGGATCCCACGCGGCAGTTCGCAGGCGGCGGCGCGGACAAAGCCCTCCAGCCCGGCATTCACCGTTGTGGCGTTGACGCCCTGGGCAATCGGTTCATGGGCCACAATGCCGCTGATAAGCGTAATCGAACCGCCTTCATTGAGATAATGCTGCCCGGTTAGCGCCAGGCGGATTTGCCCCAGCAGTTTGTCCTGCAGGCCCTGGTTGAAATCCCGGTCCGTCATGGACGCCAGCGGGCCAAAGAACAGATTGCCGGTAGCCGAGACAATCGCATCGACCCGGCCGACTTTTTCGAAGAGAGCTTCGACGCTCGGCTGAGAGGTGATATCCACCTGAAGATCGCCCTGAGTGCGACCTACGCGAATGACTTGATGTTGACGGCTCAGTTCTTCGGCGACGGCGCGCCCGACGGTACCGCTGGCACCAATAACGACGATTTTCATGGCTGACTCCTGATCGGTTGTGAGCCTCTATTCTTTAATGAAACAGTTATCGGATAAACTGGCTAAAAGTTAGATGATTGCTAACCAGAGGTTTGTAATATGGATAAGCTACGCGGAATGGAGACGTTTATTGCCGTGGTGGAGTGCGGCAGTTTTACCGACGCGGCATCGCGGCTGGAGATGTCGGCGGTCATGGTCGGTAAATATATCGCCCTGACGGAGCGAGAGCTTGGCACCCGACTGCTTGAGCGCAACACCCGGCGCCAGAGTCTGACTGATGCCGGGCGCGTCTATTATGAAGAGGCCAAACGGGTACTTGAACAGGTCGCGATTGCCGAAAGCTCGGTCGAACGATTGCGACTGGCGCCGGCCGGGACGCTGCGCATCAGCGCGCCGACCTCTTTTGGCGCCTGCGTGATTGCGCCGCTGACCGCCTCGTTTTTACAGGCGTGGCCGGATGTTCGCATCGAACTGGATCTGACTAACCGGATGATCGATCTCGTCGATGAGGGCTTCGATCTGGCGATCCGTATTGGTGATATTCACCACACCGATCTGGTGGCGAAATATCTCTGTCCTTATCGGATGGTGATTTGCGCCGCGCCCGCTTACCTGGCTCGTCACGGTACGCCAGTCGTACCGGCGGATTTGGTCGATCATCGTTGTCTGTCCCATACGGTGTGGACGGCGCGCAATGAGTGGACATTGCCGGGCGCGCAAGACACGGTGCGCTGGAAGCGCGATGCGATTCTGCGCTGCAATGATGGTTACGGCCTGCGCATGGCGGCGATAGCCGGAGCCGGGCTGCTGCTCCAGCCGGAGGTTTTACTGAGCGAGGCGCTGGCCAGCGGCAAACTGGTGCGGGTGCTGGAGGCCTATACCCCCCATCCGCGTCCGGTACATTTACTCTGGCGTCAGGATCTTCGCCCGCTGCCGAAGCTGACCCGCTTCGTAGAGCATGTGCTGAAAGAGGGAAAACGCTATTTATGAACGGCGGTTAACGGGACGGCTATTTTAAGGCCGCCTGGCGAAAGCTGGCGCACCTGCGTGCGGCCTGTCAGGCCACGTTGGCACGTTCCGCAGAACCCGCGCCAGAAAACGTTCCTTCTCCCAAACTACCGTGACCGACATCGGCATGTATCTGGCAAATCCCCAATACGCCGTGAAAAATCTGCTGGCCTGCGGTGGCCAGCATGATTCCGGCGGCGGATTTTTTTGTTCAGTCGCCTAAAGCGTGCTGCCAGTCGGCGATCAGATCCTGCGGATCTTCAATCCCGACGGAGAGACGGATCAACTGAGGCGTGATGCCATTGGCCAGCCGTTGTTCCAGCGGAATCGAAGCATGGGTCATGCTGAACGGTTGGCTGACCAGGCTCTCCACGCCCCCCAGACTCTCTGCCAGCGTAAACAGCTTCAGCCTGCTGATGACCTGCTGCGCATAGGTCTCATCGCCTTTCACCACCACGGAAATCATCCCGCCGGGGAGGGCCATCTGCCGGCGCGCCAGCTGATGGTGGGGGTGCGATGCCAGCCACGGGAACCAGACTTTTTCCACCTGCGGCTGCTGTTCAAGCCATTCGGCGAGGGCCAGCGCATTGCTGCTGTGACGCTCCATACGCAGCGCGAGTGTCCGGATACCGCGTAGCGTCAGGAAGCTGCTGAACGGGTCAAGTACGCCGCCCACCGCATTTTGCAGATAGCCCAGCTTCTCCGCCAGATCGCGATTGTCACCGACGACCGCCAGCCCGGCGACAACGTCGGAGTGGCCGTTCAGGTACTTGGTCGCCGAATGGACCACGATATCGAAGCCCAGCTCGAGGGGACGGTGGATGACCGGCGAGGCAAAGGTGTTATCGGTGACGCTGATAATATTGTGCCGACGGGCAATCGCCGCGATGGCGCTGAGATCCGCCAGCTTCAGCAGCGGGTTGGTCGGGGTTTCGACCCAGATCATGCGCGTATCCGGCTGAATGGCCGCTTCAATGCCAGCCAGATCGTCGGGCTTGACCCAGCTGACCCGCAGCCCCGCGCTGTGACGGCGGACATTTTCGAGCAGCCGCCAGGTGCCGCCGTAGACATCATCGACGGCCACCAGATGGCTGTCTTTATCCAGCAGCTCGAGGACGGTGGAAATCGCCGCCAGCCCTGATGCAAACGCGTAGCCGCGGGCGCCGCTCTCCAGCTCGGCAATCGCCGTCTCCAGCGCGTGGCGGGTCGGGTTGCCGCTGCGCGAGTATTCATAGCCGGTATGTTGCCCCGGCGCGGGTTGGGCAAAGGTGGAAGTGGCGTAAATCGGCGGCATAACGGCGCCGTGCCCGTCGTTAAAGATGCCGCTATGTACGCTCAACGTATGCAAATTTTTCATCTTTCGTCCTTAGTGTTCAAGTCGGTTGCGCCAGGTCGTCAGCACGTCGCTGCGGGTGATGAGACCTAAAAAGCGTTCGTTGTCAGCGATAACGGCCACCAGGCCGCGATCGAAAATGGCTTTCAATGCGCTTTCCGGCGCGTGTTTATCCAGCGTTTCTACGTTGCGGGTCATCGCCTCGCCAACGGGCAGTGAAAAGCGTCGGCTGTCGCCCCCGACGTGGCTGATCAGATCCCACTCGTCGACGATGCCGACGACGCGGCCGTTTTCCAGTACCGGCAGCTGTGAAATGTCATACAGACGCATGCGCGCGAGAATGGCGGCGAGGGTGTCATCCGGGGCGGCGGTAACGGTGGCTCCCTCATCGTGGCGCAGGGCGATAAAATCGCTTAAATCGCCGCGCGTCGGCCGGCTCAACAGGCCCTGCTGGCGCATCCAGTCGTCGTTAAACATTTTGGAGAGGTATTTGTTGCCGCTGTCGCAGGCGAAGGTGAGCACTCGTTTCGCGGTGGTCTGCGCCCGGCAGTAGCGCAGCGCGGCACTCAGTAAGGTGCCGGTTGACGAACCGGCAAGCACGCCCTCGCTTTGTAAGAGCTGACGGGCGGTCGCGAACGCTTCGCTATCGCTGATGCGATAGGCCGTTCGGACGCCGTCCAGATGGGCCAGCGGTGGAATGAAGTCTTCGCCAATCCCTTCGACCAGCCAGGAGCCTGTTGCACCGTAGCGCCCGGTTTCAACCTGGTCGGCAAGGATCGATCCCGCCGGGTCGGCAAGAATAAATTCGGTTTTTGGCGAGTGTCTGGCAAACCAGGCCTGCAGGCCGCCGAGGGTGCCGCCGGAGCCGACGCCGACGACGATGGCGTCGATATCCCCGTCGAGCTGATCGTATATTTCGGGCGCGGTAGTGGTGGCGTGCGCCAGCGGGTTGGCTTCGTTATTGAACTGGTCAATATAGAAAGCGCCCGGTGTTTCCTCCGCCAGGCGGCGCGCATAATCCTGATAATAGGCCGGGTGGCCCTTATTCACATCCGAGCGGGTGAGGAGCACTTTGGCTCCCAGGGCGCGGAGATGGAAAATTTTCTCCCGGCTCATTTTATCGGGAACCACCAGCGTCAGGGCGTAATTTTTTTGCGCGGCGATCAGCGCCAGCCCCAGCCCGGTGTTACCCGCCGTCGCTTCAATAAGGGTACCGCCGGGTTTTAATTTCCCCAGCCGTTCCGCCTCGTTGATCATCGACAGCGCAACGCGGTCTTTAATCGACCCGCCGGGGTTCTGGTTTTCCAGCTTTAAAAACAGGCTGCAGGGACCGGTATCCAGCTTATGCAGTTGAAGCAGGGGAGTGTGACCAATCAGGTCGCTAATGGAGTGAAAGACTGACATAACTATTTGCCCATTCGTATCGAGATATTTGAATGGTAGGTCTGCAAAATTGGTAATTTAAAGAATATTTGTCCGCTATTAAGAGCTAAATGGAATATAAGATGCTTTTTAGCCATCCGGAGGGAAAGCCTGTTAGCCGCCTGGGTGTGTTGATTTCCAGATAAGCCCTTTTTTGCCGTATTTTTCACCGGATTATCCCTTTCCTGGCGATGCTTATCTTTATTTCGGCAAAGGATTGGCGAAAATATTCCATAGGCTGCAGGGGATTTTTATGGTTGGTGATTATTATTTTTTTCGCCAGCTGCGCAAATTCATTGGTAGCGACGCGCCGCAGGCGCGGCAACAACGAGTAGCGGTCGGCCCGCGCAAAGCACAAAGTCGGCTATTTAATGCCAGTATTGATACATGCTGATGCGGTGTTCTGCATGGTAAGCTCTTTTAATAAGCTGTTCCCCGGAAAGAACAGTAATAAATAATGATGATTTGCAGAAAGGTGATATGTGCCGGAATTTATTTCATTAGCAATAAGCTCGTTTTGGCCGATGCTCTATGCCGGGCTGGTTTTTACTATTCCCATAACCTTAATTTCATTTTTCCTCGGGCTGCTGCTGGGGTTTATTGTCGCGCTGATTCGTTTATATGGCCCGGCACCGTTGAAAAACGTGGTGCGTTTTTATGTCTGGATTATCCGCGGTACGCCTTTGCTGGTGCAGCTGTTCCTGATTTTTTATGCCCTGCCCAGCGTCGGGATCACCCTTGACGCCTTTCCGGCCGCGGTTATCGGCTTTACCCTGAACGTCGGCGCCTTTACCTCGGAGGTGATCAGGGCGACGCTGCTGTCGGTCGCCAAAGGGCAGTGGGAGGCCGCGCACTCTATTGGCATGAGCTGGGGGCAATCGCTGCGTTATATTATTCTGCCGCAGGCGGCGAGAGTAGCGGTGCCGCCGCTGTCGAACACCTTTATTTCCTTAGTTAAGGATACCTCGCTGGCCTCGGTCATTACCGTTCCGGAACTGTTTTTAGCCGCTCAGCGTATTGCCGCCGTCACCTATCAGCCGCTTATTCTGTATAGCGAAGCGGCTCTGCTCTATTTATTAATTTGTTCGGTTTTATCATATTTACAGTCCCGGCTGGAATTACGTTTAGAAAGAAATACGGTGGTAAAGGAAGAACATCATGATAACGCTGTCCGGACTTGAAAAGAGTTTCGCCCGCCAGAAGGTGCTGCATGATATTTCGCTAACGATTCCTGAGGGGAGCGTGACGGCGCTGATTGGCCCATCGGGCAGCGGTAAAAGTACATTATTACGCTGCATTAATTTACTGGAAATCGCGCAGGCCGGGAAATTAACGATTGGTAATGAGGAGATTATTTTTTCTCCCGCCGCGGCGCCAAAAAGAAAAGACGTTCGGCGTATTTGCCAGCAAACCGGCATGGTCTTTCAGAACTTCCAGTTATTTCCGCATCTGTCGGTGCTGGAAAATATTATGCAGGGGCTGATGGTGGTGCAGAAATGGCCCCGCGAACGGGCAAGGGCACGGGCGGAAGAGCTGCTTGCTAAAGTCGGCCTGGCGCACAAGCGCCATGCCTGGCCGGCGATGCTCTCCGGTGGCCAGCAGCAGCGGGTCGCCATTGCCCGTGCGATGGCCCCCTCGCCGAAAGTGCTGCTCTGCGATGAGCCGACCTCGGCGCTGGATCCTGAACTGGCTCAGGAGGTGATCGCCGTTTTGCGCCAGCTGGCGCAGGAGGGAACGACGATGCTGATGGCGACCCACGATCTTCGGCTGGCGGCAAATATTGCCAGCCAGGTGGTGTTCCTCGAGTCCGGTCAGATTGTGGAGAGCGGGACCTCGCGGGACATTTTTACCCGGGCAAAGAAAACGCGTACGCAGCTTTTTATTTCCACGCTGACCGAGACGTTTCCCGACTCCTGGGAAATTTAAAAAATAACCCGGCAATCCAGATAAAGGAGTGAATGATGAAAGTATTGATGACCGCATTGCTGGCTACCGCCATTCAACTGAGCGTGACGCACGCGGCCTGTGCCGGGGAAAACCTGGCGAAGATAAAATCAGCAGGAGTATTTAAAGTCGGTACCGAAGGGACCTTCCCACCTTTTACCTACCATGATACTTCCGGCAAGCTGGTGGGGTTTGATGTCGATATCGCGCGTGAAATTGCCCGCCGGATTGGGGTGAAAGCGGAGTTTGTTGAGGGCAAGTGGGACGGTCTGGTGGCTGGGCTGGATGCTAATCGCTACGACGCGGTGATTAATCAGGTCTCGATTACGCCGGAGCGCCAGGCGAAATATGATTTTTCGGTCCCCTATATCACCCCGAAAGCGGTCCTCATCGTGAATAACAACAATCAGGATATTCACACCTTTGCGGATTTGAAGGGCAAAAAGTCCGCCCACACGCTGACCAGCAACTACGCGCAAATTGCCCGTGAAAATGGCGCGGAGGTGGTGGGGACGGATGGCTTTGATCAGTCAATCGCCCTGGTATCACAGGGGCGCGCGGATGCGACCATCAACAGCAACCTCTCGTTCCTCGATTTCAAAAAGCACAAGCCCGACGCGCCGGTGAAAATTGTGGCGGAAAGAACCGATGCTGAACAAGAAGCGGTGTTGATCCGCAAAGGGGAACCGGAGCTGCGCCAGGCGATCGATGCCGCCATCGCCGATATTCGCGCCGACGGCACCTATCAGCGAATTTCCAGGCACTATTTCGGCGCGGACGTCTCGAAATAGCCCCGCGGGCTACGTTAGCACGCTGTTTCTGGCCAGACTCGCCTTGCGGTACTGCAGCGGCGTCTGGCCCATCATCTTCCTGAAGCAGGTAATAAAGTAGGTCACTTCGCGAAATCCGACTTCGGCCGCAATCTCATCCATACTGACGCTGGTGCTGCGCAGGAGATCGCAACTGCGCTTTATTCGGCGCGTCAGCAGATACTCGTGGATGCTGCCGCCCGTTTGCTGGCGGAATATGCGCGAGGTGTAGCTGCGCGACAGGCCCAGCGCCTGGGCGAGTTCATCCAGCGAAAATTTGTTGGCGTAGTGAGCCTCCACCCAGCTCATAATCCGCGACGCGACCGTCTGCTGTCGGGGAATACATGGCTCGGGTAGCGCGGGGAGAAAGCCCATTATCTGCATCACCAGAAAGGCCACCTCGCTGGTGGCGATCTGCCCGCCGTGATACAGCCCGTCAAATTGGGTCAGAATTCTCTCCATGAAAGGGCCGTGTTCGCTGAGGTCGTAAATTTGTGCCGGCGCGTTGCTGGCGGCAAGCGCGGCAAACTGGGCCTGATGGCGCGAAAACCCCCCCATAATGCTTTCGACTACCGACTGTTCAATATGCATCGTGGTGCGGTGGTAGGGATTTTTCTCGCTGTGGTCGACCTGCACTTTGTGCAGGCGAAACGGAGGAAAAATAAACAGGCGCCCCGGGCGAGCGGTGTAGTGCTGATTATCTACCACCACAATGCCATAGCCGCTGGAGATATAGAGGAATTCGACGCACTGGTGCCAGTGGTAGTAAATCGCGCTGGTTGAGCGCAATCGGTTAAAAGAGATCGCCCGGCTATCGAGTGTGATGCGTTCCAGCCGCTGTGGTTCACTCATTTTTCCTCCAGGACAACAGATTTAAGTTTTTACGCCATCATTTGCAATTTATCCCCCCGGCAGCGTGAAATATCCAGCAAAAATGAAATGGCGGTTTAATTTTGTGATTGTGCTCACTTAGCCGCACAAATAAAAGCGACTATTCTTCCTCCCGTTGACGTATAAATAATTTTATAAAATCGAAATAACAATAACTTATCTAATTCTCGTGTCATGACGGGAGGACCTTTTGCAACCTGAAAATATTCATCTGACCAATCCTTTAAGAACCGGCAACGACCTCCGGCAGCTGGTCAATGAGCTGCTGAATGCCGTGTCGCCCAATTTTAAAAATGATGCCAGCCGTGTCGATCTGGCGAATTTCACCGCCCATTACGGGCAACGCGTGGCGAGTATGGAAACCTTCTCGCGCCTGCTGTGGGGCGTGACGCCGCTGCTGGCAGGCGGCAGCGAGCCGCAACAGTTTTCTTTCTACCTGCAGGCCATTAAAAACGGAACCAACCCGCGGCATGCCGATTACTGGGGAGAAGTGAACCCCTACGATCAGCGCATCGTGGAGATGGCCGCCTACGGCCTGCTGTTAGCGCTGGCGGGCGATAGCGTGCTGACTCATTTCAACGAGCAGGAGAAAGCCCATCTCTGGCGCTGGTTGCAGCAGAGCGAGGCGCAGGCGATCCCGGACAATAACTGGCACTTCTTTCCCATTCTGGTACAGGTCGGTTTTCATCACGCCGGGATGCCGACCAATCCTCAGGTGCGGGAAGCGCATTTTAACGCCATGGAACGCTACTACCTGGGCGACGGCTGGTATTCCGATGGCCCGGACAGGCCGCGGGACTATTACATTTCGATGGGCTTCCACTTCTACGGGCTGATTTACGCGAAGCTGATGGCCGATATCGACCCGCAGCGCTGTGCTGAACTGCGTCATCGGGCGCTGCTGTTTTCCGCCGACTTTATCCATTTTTTTGCCGACGACGGGGCGGCCGTGCCGTTTGGTCGCAGCCTGACTTACCGTTTTGCTCAGGCGGCCTTCTGGAGCGCGGCGGCTTTTGCCGGGCTGGAGGCATTCTCCCCGGGGGTGATCAAGGGCATCGTCCTGCGCCATCTCCGCTGGTGGCTGAAGCAACCGCTGTTCGATCGTGATGGCGTGCTGAGCGTGGGCTATAGCTACCCGAATCTGATCATGGCGGAGGATTACAATGCGCCGGGCTCTCCCTACTGGGCCCTGAAAACCATGCTGGTTCTGGCGATGGGTGAGGATGATCCCTTCTGGCTGGCGCCGGAGCTGCCGCTGCCGCCGCTCGCCGCGCAGCACAGCATCAAGCACGCCGATCAGGTGCTGGTGCATCAGACCGATCATCTGTGGATGCTCACCTCCGGCCAGCTTGAGCGGAATAACTTCGTCAATACCGAAGCGAAATATTGCAAGTTTGCCTACTCCACGCGCTACGGATTCACGATTGAGCGCGGACGCTATGGATTAAGCCACGCTGCGCCTGACTCCATGCTGCTGCTTTGTGAGAAAGATGATTACTGGCGCGGGCGGCGCGACTGTGACGCGGTGACGACTGCCGATGGCATGATTTACAGCCGCTGGCGGCCGTGGCGCGATGTGGCGATTGAGACCTGGCTTATCGCGATGGGCGACTGGCAGCTGCGTGTACATCGTATCCGCACGGCCCGCGCGCTTGATACGGCCGAAGGGGGATTCGGCGTGCCGAACCGCCCCCTGCCTGAGGTGCAGGACGGGGAGGGCGGCTGCCGGATCATCACCCCTGCCGATACGTTGGCCATTCTCTGCCTGAGCCCGCAAAGGCGCTGCGGCGAGGCGGTACTGACGCCGCCTAACAGCAACCTGCTGTTTGCCGAACGCGCGGCGGTTCCGGTGTTACGCGGTGATTTAGCACCAGGAACACATCTGTTGTTAAGTGCGGTCTGGGCGGGGAATCCCGACACCTTTGCACCGCAGGGTTGTCCACAGGCCTTCATCAGCGATGATGCTGTACGCTTCGTGACGGCACAGGAAGAAAAACATCTTACGCTGTCCCCGGAGAACGTCCTATGACCACTTCATCCTCTGTGCGTGGCGCACAGTACAAAATGAGCACCTTTATCTTTCTCTACTTTTTTACCTGGTCTTCAAGCTTTGGCCTCTACGCGCTGTGGCTGAGCCAGAAAGTCGGCCTCGATAGCATCACCATCGGCAGCGTTTTCGCCATCAACGGCGTGTTCGCGGTGATCCTGAAGCCGGTTTACGGCTACATCATGGACAAGATCGGTATGAGCAAATGGCTGCTCTATTTTGTCTGCGCCGTGTCGGCTCTGATGGCGCCGTTCTTTGCCTTCGTCTATCAACCTCTGCTGCAAAGCCACACGACGATCGGCATCATCCTTGGCGCGCTCTATTTAAGTCTTGGCTGGTATGCGGGCGTCGCGGCGTCGGAATCGTATGCCGATCGCTTTAGCCGGCTGTACGGCCTGGAGTTCGGCCGTATTCGCATGTGGGGATCGCTCGGCTGGGCGATGGCCGCTTCCGTTTCCGGGCTGCTGTTCAACTTCACGCCGCTGGCCAACTTTCTGTTGAGCAGCAGCACGTCGCTCCTGATGCTGCTGGTATTAATCAGCCTGAAGATCGGCGGTGAGCAGTTGCGTAACAACAGCGTGATTTCGGCGAACAAAATCGTTTTTAGCGACGTGATGCAGTTACTGAAAAGCCGTAAATTCTGGATGTTCAGCCTGTATGTCGCCGGTGTCGCATGGATGATGTTTATTGCTGAGCAGCAGTTTCCGCGCTACTTCGTCTCCTTTTTTGCCACCAAAGAGCAGGGGAATGCCTGGTACGGCTATCTCAGCACCGTGCAGTCCGGTATGGAATTCGTGATGATGATGTTCATTCCGCTGCTGGTGAATCACTACGGCGCAAAGCGGGGGCTGCTGTTCTGCGGCTGCGTTGTCGGGGCCAGGCTGATCGCCTCAGGCTTGACCAGCGATCCGGTGATCATCTCGATTATCAAACCGTTTTATGGCGTCGAAATCGCGCTGTTGCTGATTTCGGTCTTTAAATACATCGCCGAGCACTTTGACCGCAGAGTCAACGCCACGATGTACCTGCTGGGCTATCAGGCGATGATCTACGTCGGTTCTATTGTGGTGGCGCCGCCGGCGGGCTACCTCTACGACAAAATCGGCTTTGAGCATACTTATCTGCTGATGGGCAGCTGCGCTCTGCTGTTTACCCTTATCTCCGCTTTTACGCTCTCGCGCTGTCGCTCGACGTGGGACGCATCGCGACCTTTTTCCCCGGCGCTGGACGCCACCCCGGTTGAACCGGCCAAACATTAATTCAGGAGTTGTTATGTCCAAAAAGGTGATTACCGAAGCCCTCCGCCCCGTCGAGCTGTATCAGGTGGACCGGCTGGCGCTGCGCCAGAAGCTCGATGATGCGCTGGCCCGCGTGACCCGCAAGCTCGATAAAAACATTGTCGCTTTTGGCGATAAATTCCCGGGCGAGGCCTGTGAAAACGGCATCTGGCCGCGTTCTGAAAACGTCGAGTGGACGACCAGCTTCTGGCCGGGCCAGCTGTGGCTGGCGTGGGAAATGAGCGGTAATCCCGCCTATCGCGAGGCCGCAGAGCGCTATCTGCCCTCTTTTGCCCGGCGCATCGAGGAGCGTATCGATACGGCGACCCACGATCTGGGGTTTCTCTATACTCTCTCCTGCGTCAGCGCATGGCGACTCACCGGCAATGAGGCCGCCCGCCAGAGCGCGCTGCTGGCCGCGGAAACGCTGATGGAGCGCTTCAACCCGACGGCCAGAATTATTCAGGCCTGGGGGGATCTGAACGACCCGGAACAGCAGGGGCGGATGATCATCGACTGCAATATGAATCTGCCGCTGCTCTACTGGGCCAGCGAGCAGACCGGGGACCCGCGCTATGCGCAGGCGGCCACGGCTCATGCGCAACAGGCGGCGCGCTATATCGTGCGTGAAGACGCCTCGACCTACCATACCTACTACATTGACGTGAACAGCGGCGAGCCGCGTTTTGGCAACACCCATCAGGGCTATAGCGACACCTCCTGCTGGTCCCGCGGCCAGGCATGGGGCATCTACGGTTTCCTGCTCAGCTATCGCTATACCGGTGATAAAAGTATGGTGGAGCTGTCGCGCAGCCTGGCCCACTACTTCCTCAACCGCCTGCCGGAAGATGATGTGTGCCACTGGGATCTGGCTTTGCTCGGTACCGACGCGGTACGCGACAGCTCGGCGGCGGCGATTACCGCCTGCGGTCTGCTGGAGCTGGTCAATGCGCTGCCGGCGCTCGATCAGCATCGCCCGCATTACGAGGAGATGGCGTTGCGTATCGTCCAGTCGCTGACCGATAACTATCTGGCGACCGACGATGACCCGACCGAAGGGCTGCTCAAGCACTCGGTTTATCACATGGGCAGTGGAAAAGGGGTGGATCAGTGCTGCAGCTGGGGTGACTACTTCTATCTTGAAGCACTGATACGTCTGCGCCAGACCTGGTACTCGTGGTGGTAATGGCGAAATGGAGAGAGAGAACATGAAAACGGTAGCGGTTTTATTGGCCCCGGGCTTCGAAGAAGGGGAAGCGATTGTCGCAATCGATGTTTTACGGCGCTTGAAGATCCACGTGCAGACGATTGCCTGCGCGCAGACGCGCGAGGTGGTTAGCTATCACGCTATTCCGATGATGGCGGACAGGACGCTGGCGGAAAGTATGGAGCAGACTTTTGACGCGGTGGTCCTGCCGGGCGGGCCTGAAGGGAGCGTCTTTCTGGCCCAAAGCGAGCAGGTGATCGCCTTTGTACGCCGCCACGATGAGCTGGGTAAATACCTGTGCCCTATTTGTTCCGCCGCGGCGCGCGTGCTGGGGGGCAACGGTCTGCTGAAAGGCCGCCGCTATGTCTGTTCCGGCGAGCTCTGGCGGCAGGTGACCGACGGCGTATATGTTGACGCCGATGTGGTGGAGGACGGCAATCTGATTAGCGGTCGGGGGCTCGGGAAAGTGTTTGATTTTTCCTTGACGGTGGCGGCGCGTCTGCAGGGCGATGAGGCGGCGGCCCGTGAGCATGCGGAGCATATCTATTACCGCTGGTAGCGCAGGGGGCGGTCGCCGGTTATCAGGCGCGCTGAGGTAAGCAAAAACTGGCCCGGGCAGATGTCCCGGGCTTTAGCGATAAGGCCCGTCGTTTGTACCCGCCCCCATCGCGGCCAGACAGGTTATTGCCAGGAAAGGGTCATGCTCGCCAGGGGGTAGGCAGAGCCCGGTACCAGAGGTATCGCCGCATCGATGTTTTTCTCTGCTTCTGAGGTTGGGTTACGCCATTTGATAACGCCAGGTCCGCATCAGTCATACATGGGCGAGAAAATCTTGTCAGTCCATAGACTTCTCCGTTAGTTATGGCTTCGCATATGGCAGAGCTGAAAATCACTTCCTTTACCGATGTTCAAATAATCCGCTGTCGGAAAACATAAATCTGGTTCTGTAATGGTGAAGGTGTCTTTCCTGGTTATGATTTTTATCGCTATAAGGATTTTGTTTTAGATGGGGTTTTATTTTTAATGTTTATTGTTTTAGTTTCAGAGTGGTGAGGGGGGATTTCAAGGGCCAGTGATATGATTTTAGAGGGGGTGTTTTGTAAATAAAGCAGAGTCAGTAGCTTTGGGTTTCTTAGGGGCTTTCAGCTATTCATCGGCATGCCTGTCTTCGGTGGGAGCTGGCGCGGCGAATAGTTTATACAGTCAAGTGGAGATGAATCAGTGCCACATTATTCCCTGATTTATCCTTTCTTTTTTCAATTGCGGAAGGTGTGAATCCAAGAGCCGTGTAAACCAGTAACCCGCTTGTATTTTGATTAAAACAGGAGACGGCAATCTCTGATGCCTGATACTTCTCGCGAGCAATTGAACACATTGTCGCTATTAGATAGCGGCATACTCCCTGTCCTCGGAACCCAGGAGAAATAATTACGTTTCCTATAGAACAGCATCCTCCCTGTTCCCAGCGGTAGATATTTGCAAAACCTACGGGGACTTCATTAATAACAAAAACGGTTGAGTCCTGGCGCTGGGCAATCGCTTCTCGCAATTGAGAGACGGTAAGAGGGAACTCTGCTTTTGGGAAGAAATAGAATAGTTCTGTGGGGTTTTTGATAAAGTTGCATATTATGGCAATGTCTTCCTCTGTTGCTGCTCTATGTTTTAACCTCTTTATATTCATCGGTATTATCCCTCAACAATCACTGAAAATGGATGTGCGAAAATATTCTAATTATTGCATTAGAATAGGTCAATTACAGCGTCATCTTTTCGTCTGATTTATTCCCCTCCGGGGAGTACCGGAAGGAACGGGTCAGCAAAACCGTTGACGGCCGTTAAAATAATAGCGTGAGAAGGATCAATCTTGTGTCGAAACGGGTCGGGCTGATTCAGCTGAAGATGAACAATTAGCCTGGTAAAGAGAGAATCATTATAATTATGTTTGGCGTTGAGGTATTATATTTCCATTGACGATATTTTATGCTGTTAACGCCGCGGTTTTTCTCCGGTGAATTGTGCGCAGATTGAGCGCAGTGAGATTCTGATACCGGCTATGAAACAGCAGGGGATTCTCCCCCCGGAACGGCATACCTTTGCAGTTAAGGTCATAGAGCTGACGGTTGGTTGAGTGAGGTGCGAAATCAGGGCGCATCGTTTCCCTTTGCCTGCGGGAAGCCCTCTTTGCTCATCATCTTGTCGGTAGGGGGATGCGGCTCGTGTTGCAGACGTCAGAATTTATTTCGTTGTTGAGCAAAGCAGTACCGTGACAACAGTCCAGGAACGGGCGCACAGCGCAAGCGCGACTGCGGGGGGATGGCTGAGTACCTGTGCTCTTTTTGCATTGGGTGCAGGCATCCGGCAACGTGTTTTTCGTCGATGAATGCTTCATTAACGCGGGGAGAGGCAGGGGTCAGAGACTGCGGCAGCGTGGTTACTTGCCGCCTCCTGTCTTTGCGCAGTGCAAAGCAGTGTATCAATTGAATGTTTATCGCTTAAGATTTTCAGTATAAAGCTAATATTGCATCCTTTAACAGGAAAACGACGTATGAAGCCAAAACAAGCGGACATTATCCGTCATTCCATGTCCCTGTTTAACCGGGAAGGGTACCAGTCGCCAAGCATCGACCGAATTTCGGAAAATGCGGGCATCTCTAAAATGACGTTCTACCGCTACTATCCGGATAAAGAAGCGCTCATCCTCGCCATTTTACAGCTGAAAGAATACGAGTTTATGCAGGATCTGCAGAACATTATTGCGGATAAATCCTCGGCGCGGGAGAAGCTGTTTGCCGTCTTTGAATACTACAACAACTGGTTTAAGTGCGAGGATTTTCATGGCTGCATGTTCACCCGCGCACTCTTCGAATATGGCACTTCTTCCCAGCCCATCCGGATGACCTGCTCGACGTTTAAATCACGCCTTTACCAGTTTTTTCGCGACATTCTGGTGAGCGTATTAAAACCGGAGCCGGCGGAACGGGTGGCGATGATGATGGTCATGCTGATCGATGGCGCAATCGCCGCCCAGCAGGCTGAGTCATCTGAGTGCCGGGAGATCCCCCCGGGAATGACGGCCTGGAGTGCGGCGAAAGCTCTTATTTATTCCGAAGGCGGGACGCTCTGATCATCGCACCGTGTTGGGTATTTCAAGTGCGCGTAACGTCTCCAGCAGGCGATCGTAGTAATCGTTGCAGGTTTGCAGTCGCAGCGCGGCGCCGAAGTACACTTCCTCCATCGCTGCCGGATGTCTTTTACCTGTCGGTACGATAACGTTATTCAGCCATCCATCGGCGTGCCCGATATCAACCGTGATGTGTTCAGCATAATAATGCACATCGCGTTCTGTCATGCCAATACGCAGGCAACCGGCGACCAGTTTTTGATACTGGGGGGGATCGAGTAATTCAGTCATCGCCATCACGCCAAGCGATTTGTAGTAGTGCTGCCGGTTCACGCCGCCAAGCATGAAAGCGTTATATCCCGCAAGCCCTTGCCAGTCATACAGATGGGTAAAATGATTATCGGGTAAGGCAATATCCCGACGCTTCAGTAAATCCTTATACAGATTGACGTGCGTGATTTCATTACTTCCCTGGCCTATTTCATCCCACAGATTCTGGGCAATTTCTGCGCGCGTTTCTGGCAGGGAACCGACAAGACCCATGGCGACCAGATCGAAAAAAAGAAGGTTCAGCGCGCTGTCGCTTTTGAAGAAATAGTCGATTTGTGCTGCGGAAGCTGATGTTGCGAGAAAGTCGAAAAGAGGATGATGTGAGGCCGGGTGCATCTCACATAACTTACGCAGTTCTTCAACAATATTCCCGGCGTTGAGAACGGGTTTATGGCAAACAAAATGTTTCTTTTCCGCCCGCAGCCATTCGGACTCGATGTAATTTCTGACCCTGGTGAGCAGGGGGTGAAACTGGTTTTTGGCGGCCATGGATAGCGGCTCAGCCAGCCAGGTCTGGTAAAGCTGGAAAAGCGCGCCGAGGGCAGACTTTTTCGCTTGCAGATCGCCCGCGGTAAACGCTCTGATACAGGTGTTTTCCATCAAATACCAGACCTTTTCTTCAAGCTGCGGGTTGGTCGTCAGCGTCAGTGAAAGTTCATTATTGTTGATGAACTGGCCAATCATTTCGTCCAGCGGCAGTCTGTCCATGTAGGAATGATGTTTGTTTCCGGAGAGAGGACTTTCAGGTGTGCGCATTAATTTATCCCTGTAAAACGCATGGTATATATACGTTATAGTACCGATTATTTTGTCGCAAGGTGATTTTTAAATTAACGATTATTTTTTATAACTAATTGATTTTAATGATTTAATTTTCATTTTCTCAATTAAATTAAAAAATAGTTGATGTTATTAAAATTTTAAAGTTACTATTTAGTACAGTTTGAAGTGATGCAAGGAATCAGCATGCCTTATCTGTTACTCACGCTGGCGGCCCTGTTCTGGGGAGGGAATTATGTCGTTGGACATATTCTCGTTCAGGGGGCGGATCCGATTCTCATGACAGAAGCAAGGTGGGCGTTGACGGCGATACTGCTGGTTCTGCTCTATCACCGGCAAATTCGCGAAAGTCGGCTGTTGCTTCGCCAGAATGCCTCTACGCTACTGATTTTAACGCTGTGCGGGCAGGTGAGTTTCCCTTTAACCCTCTATATTGGCCTGCAGTCGACCTCAGCGCTGAACGCGGCGATTTACCTGTCAGCGACCCCCTGCATGGTGCTGATTATTAATCGTCTGATTTTCCACGATCGGGTTTCGGCGCGTAACTGGTTGGGCGTGATCTTTAGCACTGCCGGCGTACTGGTCCTCCTGCTGCACGGTAGCCTGAGACAATCAGAGGGGCTGAAAAGTTTTAGTCATGGCGATCTGTGGGCGATGGGATCGGCATTGAGCTGGGCGTTGTATTGTTCTCTGCTGCGTAATAAGGATACTCGCATACCCGCTAACGCCTTCGTTGCCGCCAGTTCGTTTCTCGGTGCCCTTATTCTTCTGCCGGTGGTGAGTGGCTGGCTGTGGCGACATCCGACAATCTCATTCGCCGCATACCACGATATCTATTTCCTTAGCGGACTGGCGTACCTGGTCATATTCCCCTCGTGGCTTGCCTACCTGTTCTGGAATAAAGGCATCGCCGCCATTGGCGCAACCCGCGGTGAAATTTATACCCATATTATCCCGCTGTCTGGCGGCATATTAAGTATTCTGTTTTTGCATACCCAGCCACACCTCTATCATTTGCTGAGCACGTTGTTAATTTTGACCGGGATCGCCACCTGTTCACTTGTTAAAAAGACTGCTGCGTATTCATAAATAATAAGATAATGATTTGAGTTTATAATTTAAGGACGAATTAACTATGTTCAGGATATATTTGTATCTTATTCTCGCAGCATCGGTTTCCGCGCTGGCGACGGATATGATTGTGCCAGCGTTACCCATATTACAAAATGCTTTCAATACCGATTATTCGACCATTCAGCTGACCATTAGCGGTTTTCTGGTGATATACGCTTGCAGCCAGTTACTATCAGGATTCATAGGCGAAAAACTGGGTAAATTACGCGTGCTGACGGCCAGCTTTTTACTTTTCCTCGCCGGCAGCATCCTTTGCTTTATGTCCGAAAGTTTAATGACGTTACTGGCTGGCAGAGCGTTACAGGCCGTGGGCGCGGGTGCCGGGCCGGTGCTTTCCAAAGCGATAGCAAAAGAGACGTTTGCTCCACTGATCCTCAAGCGTGCCCTTTCTGATATTTCTTCGGCCAGTGCGGTTGTTCCTCTTATTGCGCCGCTGGCCGGGGCTTTGATCCTCGGGCACCTGAACTGGAACAGTCTGTTCCTGGTGATGGCTCTGTTTAGCGTCGTGACCATACTGCTGTCGCCGCGCGCCCTTGTGCATCATGATGCGGCGGTGGTCCCCTCATCTTCCGGGTTCGTCACCCCGGCATTTATCCAGGGGACGCTGCTGGTTTCGCTTATCCTGAGTTCGCTGTTTTGTTATATCTCGCTGTCTCCGGCTATTTTTATGCAGCAGCTTGGCCTTAGCACGCTGAACTATTCTCTGCTGTTCTCCGCATCCGTATTGTTTTTTATCCTCGGCAATCAGATGGCGAAATTTGAGCGAATGATTAATCCGTGGGTATTGTTTATCGTCAATGCATTATCGGTTATTCCCTTTATTCTCGGCAGCCATTCACTACTCTTGTGTATCGCCGGTTCGATGATGTTTAACTTAAGCCTTGGCGCTTATTACCCGACGGCGAATTTTATCGCCCTGCAAATTAAAGGTACTAAGACAGGTATTGCGGCATCAGTTACTGGATTTATTCAAACAGTGAGCGCCGGGACCATTAGCTTTTTCGCCGTAAAACTAACGGATACCGGTATGGGCTTCGACAGGACGCTTGGTGTAAGCACTTTATTACTGGCGCTGCTGTCTCTTCTGGTGGTAACCACTCTTAAGGTAACACAATGGAAAACTGGCAAAAAAGGAAAATAGAGAGATCCCTGAAATATCAAACCCGGGTCTTTTCTGAACATATTAATGAACTGGTGGTGGTAACAAGGAAGGGGAAAGAAATAATCCTCGATGATGGCAGGAAAATGGTGGAATTCGTCTCCTGCTCTTATCTTGGACTTGAGACGCATGAAGCGCTGAAACACGCGGTTATCGATGCTATCGACCGTTTTGGCGTACAGGTGTCAGTCGCCAGAACGCGGGTAAAAGTCGATCTGTTCCCGCAGTTGGAAGCACGTCTGAACAAAATCATGCACGGGGCGCACACTCTGACGTTTAACGCGGTGACACCCTGCCATATCGCGGTTTTACCGCTACTGGCGTCCGGAACGCTACCGCATTTTACGTTCAGTAAAAAGCCCTGTTTCATTATGGAGAAAACGGCGCACGCCACGCTACAGATTAACCGCGGTCTTTTACAGCAGTTCGGAGAAGTGCTCAGGATTGATTTTCAGGATAAGGAGCGAATTGAAGAGGCCTTTCGCTATGCGGCCAGCCATGACCTGACGCCGATCTCGGTATCCGACAGCGTTGGTTCGATGGGCGGCGTGGCGCCTGTCGCGCACATTGTCCACATGGCGCATCAGTATGACGGCTATGCCTATATTGACGATGCGCACGGCACCTCTATCTACGGTGACTATGGCTCGGGATACGTCATGTCATGTCTCGGCCATCAGCTTGACGAGCGTATTATTATCGCCGGATCGCTGTCCAAAGCATTCGGCTCACACGGCGGATTTATCGCCTGTCGTGAGGCTGAGACCATTAGTTTTATCAAGACCTACGGAACCACCTATGCCTTTGGCGGCCCGCCTTCATTGCCGGGGATTGCCGCCTGCGTAGCCGCCGCCGATCTTCACTTGGATGGCACCGTTGCTGCCAGACAGGAGAAGCTACAGAACGTCATTCGTTATTTTGACGAAGTTTTTAGAAATACCGAAATCGTTAACCGGGGGACCACGATGCCGATTCGAGGGATCCTGATTGGTGACGAAGATCTCGCCATAACGGTATGCAAAAAGCTGCACGATCGTGGTTTCGCGACGACCGTGGCGATGTATCCGACCGTTGAAGAAGGGCATGCCATTTTGCGCTGCGCATTGTCGGCTCTTCACCAGCACGAGCAAATCGACGACTTCCAGACAAACTTCAGAGAATCACTGGCTGAAGCCACAAAATAGCTGCTGTCGGCCCGCTAAGTCGGGCCGCTTACGGACACTTACTCATATGAAAGGAACAGGGTTCCCTCTGCGGGGAACGTCTCTCATGGTGGCGACCATTATCGGTAGTGGAATGTTTGCGTTGCCGGTTGCATTCGTCCACGTGTGGTTTTTAAAGGGCATGGTGGTACTGTCAGCGACGGGCATTCTGATGTTGATGACTGGGTTGATCCTCGTTGATATCACTATGCGATTTCCCCAGGGGGCCAGTTTTCATACCTTCACCAACGCGTTACTTGGCCCCGGTGCAAGCGTTGTTATCGGTATAGCCTTCTGTTTTGTGCTTTATTTACTGACCTATGCCTACATATCCGGTGCGGCGTCAATATTGCGCGGTCTCTTTCCTTCCGATGTTGTGGGCCACGACTGGCTGCCGGTTATTCTGCTATCGTTAACCACCTCGGTTATTCTGTGGGTAGGCGGCAGGTTGCCCGGCTATATTCTTTCCTGCCTGATTACCGTGAAGTTCACTCTCTTTCTGCTGCTGTTCACCGGTGCCACAGGCGGCGTGAAGCTGCTCAGGTTGATGGAAACCTCCGGCAGCAGCTCACTACATGATTACCTGCCGGTCGTGCCGGTATGTATTATTGCTTTTGGCTTTCATGGCAGTATTCCCTCTCTGACAAGGATGTACCAACGGGATAATCATCGCGCAATTACCCGCTCACTCTATTACGGGTTTGCGGTTTCGTTGCTCATCTACGCCTTCTGGCTGACCATCACGATGGGGGCGCTCAGTTCACAGGCTATCCAGCATGTCAGCGATGAAGGCGGGAACATCGGAGCCTTTATTGCGGCACTCGATATCCACCAGCCGGCATCTGGCGCCAGCCTGATGCTCGTATCCTTTGGCTGCATTGCCGTGCTGGCGTCACTGATGTCAGCCTCAATCGGCCTGTGTGATTATCTTGAGGATATGCTGAACAAATCAGGTTGTCGGGCTGCACGTCCGCTGGCGATATTTTTGACATATTTTCCTCCGGCTTTGGCCTGTATTTTCTCTCCGGAAGGTTTTTTGTCTGCTTTGGCCTTCGCCGGCATATCACTGGTGCTGTGGAGTATATTACTGCCACCCTGCTTACTTATTCAGGCGCGGCGCTCGGCGCTGTCTCCGGTATATGTTTTTCCGGGAAATAATTTCCTGCTGAAAACTATTATTATCGCTGGCGTCATACTCTGGCTGCTGATGATTTATACCTTTATTTAATAATTAGAAATTTAAATATTCACAACTCACTTCCTAAGGAAAATATTATGTCTTGTAATAAATACTGCACAGGCGTGGCGGTTGCACTGTCATCACTGGTGATGACATGGGGTTGCCCAAGCTTCGCTGCCACGCCATCCGTCGAGCAAAAGGTCGATGTTCAACAGGAAAACACGTTCCCGGCGTGGTGGAAAGAGGCGGTTTTTTATCAGGTTTATCCTCGCTCATTTAAAGATACTAACGGAGATGGTATTGGCGATATTCGCGGTATTATTGAAAAGCTGGACTATCTGAAATCACTCGGTATTGATGCTATCTGGATGAATCCCCATTATGCCTCGCCGAATACTGATAACGGTTATGATATCAGTGATTATCGTCAGATAATGAAAGAGTACGGCACAATGGCGGATTTCGACACGCTAATTGCGGAAATGAAAAAGCGAAATATGCGCTTGATGATCGACGTGGTCATCAATCATACCAGCGATCGACACCCGTGGTTTATTCAAAGTCAAAGCGATAAAAACAATCCTTATCGTGACTATTACTTCTGGCGCGACGGAAAGGATAATCAGCCGCCCAATAACTATCCCTCCTTTTTTGGCGGTTCGGCATGGCAAAAAGACGTGAAGTCGGGACAATACTATTTGCACTATTTTGCCAGACAGCAGCCCGATCTCAACTGGGATAACCCGAAAGTACGTGCCGACCTGTATGCGATGCTGCGCTTTTGGCTGGATAAAGGTGTTTCAGGGATGCGGTTCGATACCGTGGCAACGTATTCAAAAATCCCTGGCTTCCCCAATCTGACGTCAGAGCAACAGAAAAACTTTGCTGAACAATACACTATGGGGCCGAATATTCATCGCTATCTTCAGGAAATGAACCGTGAGGTCCTTTCCCACTATGATGTGGCCACTGCTGGTGAAATCTTTGGTGTCCCGCTGGATCGCTCGTCGCAGTTTTTTGACCGTCGACGCCATGAGCTGAATATGGCTTTTATGTTTGATTTAATTCGCCTCGATCGCGACAGCAATGAGCGCTGGCGGCATAAACCGTGGACGCTGTCCCAGTTCCGGCAGATCATCGATAAAATGGATGTCACGGTTGGAGAGTATGGGTGGAACACCTTCTTCCTCGATAACCACGATAATCCCCGCGCGGTGTCTCATTTTGGCGATGACCGGCCCCAGTGGCGGGAAGCGTCGGCTAAAGCGCTGGCGACCATCACCCTGACCCAGCGGGCGACGCCGTTTATTTATCAGGGATCGGAGCTGGGAATGACCAATTATCCGTTTAAAAAGCTCAGCGAATTTGACGACATTGAGGTTAAAGGTTTCTGGAAGGATGACGTCGAAACGGGAAAAGTTACGGCCACCGAGTTCCTCGATAACGTGCGCCTGACCAGCCGCGATAACAGCAGAACCCCTTTCCAGTGGAATGATGGTCCTAACGCTGGTTTCACTAGCGGCAAGCCCTGGTTTCACATCAATCCAAACTATGTGCAAATCAATGCCGAGCGCGAGTCGGCCCAGGGAGATTCGGTGCTGAATTACTATAAAAAAATGATTCAGCTGCGTCATAAAATTCCGGCGCTGGTGTATGGCGCCTATCAGGATCTCAATGCCCAGGATAATACTGTCTATGCCTATACGCGAATCCTGGGCAGGGAGCGCTATCTGGTCGTAGTGAACTTTAAAGAGCAGCCTGTTCGCTATCTCCTGCCGTCCAGTGATGCCATCGAGCAGGTTGTTATCGAGACTAATCAGCATAACGATACGCCGCAGGGAAGTACCTCTATCGCCTTAAGCCCATGGCAGGCGGGCGTGTATAAACTGCATTAATCAGGAGAGCGGGGCATTCATTTACGCATCACAAATGATTCGGAAGGGGCGGGCCAGCGTTCAGCATCGCTATTTCACAGAGAGGGCCCGCTAGGGCGTTGAACAGCGCGCTTGTCGCGCTGGCCCCGAAGGGGTGAGCGGCGTGCCGCGAATAATCGAACGAAGTTCGATGAAGAGTCCGTGTTGCAGAAAGCAAAAAACCAGCCCTCAGGCTGGTTTCTTTAAATAAGTGGTGCCCGGACTCGGACTAACGCCGCAGGCGTTGAACAGCGCGCTTGTCGCGCTGGCCCCGAAGGGGTGAGCGGCGCGCCGCGAATAATCGAACGAAGTTCGATGAAGAGTCCGTGTTGCAGAAAGCAAAAAACCAGCCATCAGGCTGGTTTCTTTAAATAAGTGGTGCCCGGACTCGGACTAACGCCGCAGGCGTTGAACAGCGCGCTTGTCGCGCTGGCCCCGAAGGGGTGAGCGGCGCGCCGCGAATAATCGAACGAAGTTCGATGAAGAGTTCGTGTTGCAGAAAGCAAAAAACCAGCCATCAGGCTGGTTTCTTTAAATAAGTGGTGCCCGGACTCGGAATCGAACCAAGGACACGGGGATTTTCAATCCCCTGCTCTACCGACTGAGCTATCCGGGCAACGGGGCGCATTAAAACCGATTCGCCTCGCTTCGTCAACGAAATTTATTTAAATCGATGCAGACTGCACAATCTATCACCAGTTTGAATTAAAAGCACCCGTTTTCAGGTGAAAAAAAGCGTCCAGGCCGCTGAAATCGGCATAGCCAGGAGCAGGGCAGGTAGCATGTTAACCACCGCAAACATCTTAATTCCGCAGATGCGCAGCCCGGTCGCCAGCAGCAGCATGCCGCCGACGGCGCTGAAATCGGCCATCATCATCGGCGTGGTGAGCGGCATGATCAGCGATGCACAGGCCGCCAGCGTGAGCTGGATGAGCAGCATCGGGACGCAAATAGCTGAAACGGCAAATCCCAGCGTGCAGGCGAAAATCGTGGCGGTGAAAAAGTCGAGAAAGGCTTTGGCGATCAGAATGCTGGCATCACCGGTCATCCCTTCTCGCATGGCGCCGAAAATCCCGGTACCGCTGGCGCAGAACAGGACAATAATGGCGACATAGCTCTGAATAAACGACGTATTCAACTGCGCCTTTTTTTTGCCCGCTGGCGTGAGCCACTGCTGAAGCTTGCTGACCAGAGTATTGATGCCTTTTTCCATATTGCAGGCTTCGCCAAGCAGCGTGCCGACCAGCGTGGAGAGCACCATCACCGGCAGGTTGGCGCATTTCACTACCAGCAGAATACCAATTCCCAATGAGGCCAGACCGAAAATAGAGGTCATCGATGTCCGAATTCGCTCCGGCAATCGTTGGCTTAACAGCGCGCCCAGTACGCCGCCTAAAAGGACCGCGCCGGCATTAATAAAAGGTCCTGTCACCATAGCAGTGCTCCTGTTCATTATCCCTGACAACGGCATCATTATGACCCGAAAGCAGGGTAAAGACCTGCAAATACGTCGCCAGTTTGCATACAGATTTCATCTTGCGCAGGTATGTCAAAGGTGACATTATTGCGCGAATTTTCTTCTCTTCAGCGATGAGGCCGCCGATGATCACCCCATCCGTACATCATCATTGCCGCTGCGCGCAGATGCGTAAGCCGTCTCATCTTGCTACTCTGCATTCTGATTCTCTGCACCCCATGCGGTGAAGGCAGCGCATGCTCACTGCAGGACAACAGTAAGATCGGACCCGGTCTGCTTTTACTGATGTCTGGCGGTCGGAGCTGGAATCCAGTCGGACCCTGACATTTCGTTGGGCAAGGCCTCAACGCCTTGCCTGAAGCCTTTTACTCTCCGGAAACGGGTATTCGCGCTAATGAAATCAATGCACATTGCCGCCAGCCACGCGCTGGTCTCTCATCTCTCTACCCACCGTCGCGTGGTGGCGCTGGACAGTACTGATTTTACCGATGTGGCGGCAGTCGTCATTACCGCAGCGGACAGCCGCAGCGGCATCCTCTCTCTGCTTAAACGCAGCGGCTTTAACCTGCCGGTCTATCTGCTGACCGATAGCGACATGGCAAAGCCAGACGGCGTGACGGCGATCATCGGCGGGAAGGAGCAGGAGTGGCTCGAACTGGAAGCCGCTGCCTGCAGCTATGAAGAGAACCTGCTCCCGCCGTTCTTCAATACCCTGACGCAGTACGTCGAGATGGACAACAGCACCTTTGCCTGTCCGGGGCATCAGCACGGTGCTTTCTTTAAAAAACACCCGGCGGGCCGCCAGTTTTTTGACTTCTTTGGCGAAAACGTCTTTCGCGCCGATATGTGCAATGCTGATGTGAAGCTTGGGGATCTGCTGATCCACGAAGGCTCGGCGAAGCATGCGCAGAAGTTCGCGGCGAAGGTTTTCAATGCCGACAAAACCTACTTTGTCCTCAACGGCACCTCGGCGGCGAATAAAGTGGTCAGCAACGCGCTGCTGACGCGCGGTGACCTGGTGTTGTTCGACCGCAATAACCATAAATCCAACCACCACGGCGCGCTGATTCAGGCGGGGGCCACGCCGGTCTATCTCGAAGCGTCGCGAAATCCGTTTGGCTTTATCGGCGGCATCGATGACCACTGCTTTGATGAACACTACCTGCGTAATCTGATTCGGGAAGTGGCGCCGGAAAAAGCCGACGCGCCACGTCCGTTCCGTCTGGCGGTCATTCAGCTGGGCACCTACGACGGGACGGTCTACAACGCCCGTCAGGTGGTGGATAAAATCGGCGGCCTGTGCGACTACATTCTGTTTGATTCCGCGTGGGTAGGCTATGAACAGTTTATTCCGATGATGGCCGACTGCTCACCGCTGCTGCTGGAATTGAATGAAAACGATCCGGGCATTTTTGTAACCCAATCGGTGCATAAGCAGCAGGCGGGGTTCTCGCAAACGTCGCAGATCCACAAAAAAGATAATCACCTGCGCGGCCAGGCGCGATTCTGCCCGCATAAGCGGCTGAATAACGCCTTTATGCTACATGCCTCCACCAGTCCGTTTTACCCGCTGTTTGCGGCGCTGGATGTGAACGCCAAAATCCATGAAGGAGAGAGCGGTCGCCGGCTGTGGGCAGAGTGCGTGGTGCAGGGCATTGAAGCGCGCAAGGCGATTATCGCCCGCTGCAAAATGATACAGCCGTTTATTCCGCCGGCTGTGGCGGGTCGCCCATGGCAGGATTATCCTACCGAGACGATTGCCCGCGAGCGGCGTTTCTTCAGCTTTGAACCGGGCGCCAGCTGGCACGGTTTCGCGGGTTATGCCAGCGAGCAGTACTTTGTCGATCCCTGTAAGCTATTGCTGACTACCCCGGGCATTGACGCCGAAAGCGGCGAATATACCGGGTTCGGTATTCCGGCGACCATTCTGGCGCACTACCTGCGTGAGAACGGCATTGTGCCGGAGAAGTGCGACCTGAATTCGATCCTGTTCCTGCTCACGCCGGCCGAGAGTACGGAAAAAATGGCCCGCCTGGTGGCGATGCTGGAGCAGTTTGAACAGCATATCGAAGCCGACACGCCGCTGGCCGATGTACTGCCGACTATCTATAACAAATATCCGGTTCGCTATCGCGATTATACCCTCCGCGAGCTGTGCCAGGAGATGCATGATCTGTATGTCAGCTTTGACGTGAAGGATCTGCAAAAAGAGATGTTCCGCAAGCAGAGCTTCCCGCGCGTGGTGATGAACCCCCAGGATGCAAACCGCGAGTTTATTCGCGGCAACGTTGAGCTGGTGCGGTTAAGCGAGGCCGAAGGCCGGGTCGCCGCGGAAGGGGCGCTGCCGTATCCGCCGGGCGTGCTGTGCGTGGTACCGGGAGAAGTCTGGGGCGGGGCGGTACTGCGCTATTTCCTGGCGCTGGAAGAGGGCGTCAACATGCTGCCCGGTTTTTCACCCGAGCTGCAGGGGGTATATAGCGAAACGGATTCTGACGGCATCAAGCGGCTGTACGGCTATGTGCTGAACCAGGCGGCTATGCGCCTTTCTTAATAGCGACCCCTCTCCCGCAGTGTGTCGGGAGAGGGGATGCGGTGGCTCAGCCCGCGCTATGTCGGTACATTCTGCGCGGATGGCCAATCTTACCGTATTGCATCTCCACGCTGAGAAAACCGCTCTCCACGCAGTGTTCCAGATAGCGGCGGGCGGTGGTTTTGCTCAGTCCCGTCGCGCTCGCGACTTCGTCCACCGAAAAGCAGCGCAGCGTATGGTGGCTAAAGAGATTTTGTACCCGCGCCAGCGTATTCCCCTCTATGCCTTTGCTGCCGTTATCCTGACGGTAGTTTTTCGCCTGCAGTTGATACAGGGAATCCACGTTTTGCTGATCGACGATCTTCCACACCCGCTGCTGTTCAGCGAACTGCATAAAGCGCTCAAGTGACTGGTTAAGACGCTTCCACGATACCGGCTTGAGGATGTAGTCGAACGCGCCGTTGCGGATCGCCAGGCTACAGGTATCCATATCGCTGGCGGCGGTGATAAAAATGACCGAACAGGGGGTACGTGCCAGCAGCGCATTACCGATAAGCGTAATGCCTTTCCCGTCCGGCAGGTAATTATCCAGCAGCACCAGCTGCGGCCGCTTACTCTCAATTTGCGTCTGCGCGTCGGCCAGGGATGACGCAATGCCCACCAGCCGCAGGCCCGGATGTTTGCCAATCAGCTCCGCATGCAGCTGCGCCAACGCGTGCTCGTCTTCCACGATCAGTACATCGATAAGTTCATGTTGCATAGTCGGTCTCTTCCAGTTCCTGTTCCTGTTCCGGGCGCCAGGCGCTTCCCGTGGCGGGAATAAACAGTGAAAAAATCGCGCCGCGGGGCATATTGTCGGCGACCTCGATCGTTCCGCCAGCCTGGCTGACGTAGCTGTCGATCAGGTACAGTCCGATACCGTGGTCGCCGCAGGTTTTGGTGGTGATGCCGCGCTCAAATATCCGCTCGCGCAAGGCCGGTGTAATGCCGACGCCGCGGTCGGCGACTTCAATAATCAGCTCACGGGCGTTGAGCTTAATCAGCACCTCTACCGCCTCGTGCGGCAGCGGCGCGCGCTGCGTCGCTTCAATGGCGTTATCCAGCAGGTTGCCGATAATCGAAATCAGCTCTGCTTCGGCAAGCGGGGCGAAGGGGCTCGCCATCCGGCAGGCCGGATCGAAGCTGAGTTGCACCCCTTTTTCGCGGGCGCGGGAGGCCTTGCCTAACAGCAGACCGCACAGCGTTGGCGAATGAAAGCGCGACGAGATAAAGTCCAGCAGCTCCTGGGCGTGTTCTGACTGGGCCTGAATATAGCCAATGGCTTCCTCATAACGCCCCATATGCAGCAGGCCGGAGAGCGTGGTCATGCGGTTGAGCTGCTCATGGCGCATGATGCGCAGATTGTCGACGTAGCGTTTCACCTGGCTGAGCTGAGCGCTGAGGGTGTCTATCTCATTGCGATCGCGGAAGGTTATCACCCAGCCCTGCAGCGAATCCTCCAGCATGATCCGTACGCGGCTGGCGATCACCGTCAGATCGTTGAACCGACAGATCTCATCATGCGTGTCCCGTTGCAGCATCGTTTGCGGTGAGAAGAAAGGGACGGGGGCGATCACCTGGCCGATCGGCTGTCCGCGCAGCTGTCGGGCGGGCTGGTTCAGGCCCAGCAGCTTCCGCGCAGCCTGGTTGATCACCTCGATCCGCAGATGGTCGTCGATAGCGATCACCCCTTCGTAGATCGACTCCATCATCGCTTTTTGCTGGCGCACCAGCAGGCCGATTTCACGCGGCTCCAGCGAGAAAATCTGCTTCTTAATGCTGCGGGTAAAAAACCACGAGAACACGAACAGGGCAACGAGCAGCAAAACGGCAGCGAGCAGAATATTGACGGCTTTACTGACGGTAATGGTGTCGAGGTAGCTGGTGAGGTAGCCCACGGAGACAATCCCCACCACCTGACCGTCATCGCTGAAGATCGGTGCTTTGCTGCGTAGCGAAATCCCTAAACCCCCCTGGCGAATGGTGGTGGTGGTTTTGCCCTTCAGCACCTCCTCATTATCACCGCCGACGAGCAGAGTGCCGACCCGGTCGGCGAAGGCCGAATGAAACAAATGACGGCCCTGATTATCGCCGACGACAATAAAACTGGCGTCACTGCGCGCCGCTATTTTATGCATAAAATTAGTGATTGCGCTAATATCCTTGCGGGCGACATTTTCACGTAATACAGGGATGATGGCGATCTCTTCTGCTTGTATTTTTGCCCGCGTGCTCATTTCCATATACAGCTGTTTTTCGACATCAATATAATAATAGCCTCCTAACAGCACGAAGAGCACTGAGAAAAAGGCCGTCAGTGAAATGAACAGCTTTATTTGAAATGAAACTTTCATCGCTATCACGCTGGGTATCAAGGGAAGTGGCTAATATATCATCTTTTTTCCGGCTGACATCTGCTTTGCCAGAAACTTGTGATCCTTTGCACAAGCGCTCTGCATGAGAAAAATATTGCTGTCGCCACAGATCTTAAATTTAGGTTAATAAATGTTATTTGTTTGTTCGTTTTAGAAAATAAACCATAAAAACCACGCTAATAAATAAACTGTGAATCACATTAAATAAAAGAAACCATTAAAACCATAGCGTCCATTAAAGTTTCGGTTTTAATATGCTGAGCCTCACATTAAGTCTGCTTCGGGCACATTAAGCTGCCTGCACAAAATAACCAAGGGGCTTAATCATGAGCACAACTGACGATTCTTTCTCTGTTACCCAGGACCCAATTGATATTCATAAACCTTCGCTCAAAGAGCGCTGGTGGCATATTATGGATAGCTGGAAAGTGGGGATTATTCCTTTACCGCTGTTTGTTCTTGCCGGGCTGCTGATCGCCATCGATTGTCTGGGGGGGAAGTTACCGAGCGATATCGTGGTGATGGTTGCCACGCTGGCATTTTTTGGTTTTGCCTGCGGTGAATTCGGCAAGCGTCTGCCGATTGTCGGCAAGCTCGGCGCGGCGGCGATTTGCGCGACGTTCATCCCCTCCGCGCTGGTTTATTACGGCCTGCTGCCGGACGTGGTGGTGGAGTCCACCACCAAATTCTACAAATCCACCAACATCCTCTATCTCTATATCTGCTGCATTATTGTCGGCAGCATCATGAGCATGAACCGCACCGTGCTGATCCAGGGCTTCCTGCGCATCTTCTTCCCGATGCTGTGCGGGGAAATCGTCGGCATGATCGTCGGCATGGGGGTGGGGCTGGCGCTCGGCCTCGAACCATTCCAGATCTTCTTCTTTATCATTCTGCCGATCATGGCGGGCGGCGTGGGTGAAGGGGCGATCCCGCTGTCGATCGGCTATGCGACGTTGCTGCATATGGATCAGGGCGTGGCGCTGGGACGCGTCCTGCCGATGGTGATGCTGGGAGGCCTTACCGCCATTATCATCTCCGGCTGTCTGAACCAACTCGGCAAACGCTATCCGCACCTGACCGGTGAAGGCCAGCTGATGCCAAACCGCGCGAATACCGACGAAACGGCCTCACAGCCTGCCTTCTCCGGCAAAGTCGACGTCACCACCATCGCTTCCGGCGCGCTGCTGGCGGTACTGCTGTATATGCTGGGGATGTTGGGCCACAAGCTGATTGGTCTGCCTGCACCGGTTGGCATGCTATTTATGGCGGTGCTGGTGAAGCTGTTTAACGGCGTCTCCCCGCGCATTCTTGAAGGTTCTCAGGTGGTCTACAAATTCTTCCAGACCTCTGTGACCTATCCCATCCTGTTTGCCGTTGGCGTAGCGATCACCCCATGGCACGAACTGGTCGCCGCTTTCACCGTCAGCAACCTGCTGGTGATTATCAGCACCGTCTCTGCGCTGGTGGCGACCGGTTTCTTCGTCGGCAAAAAGATTGGCATGCATCCGATTGATGTCGCCATCGTCTCCTGCTGCCAGAGCGGACAGGGCGGCACCGGCGATGTGGCGATTCTGACCGCCGGCAACCGTATGAGCCTGATGCCATTCGCCCAGATTGCCACCCGCATCGGCGGGGCGATCAACGTCTCCATCTCGCTGTTGGTTCTCGGCAACTTCCTCGTTTAAGTTTTCAGGAAAACATCATGAAACTCGCAAGCTTTATCTATCAGGATTCCCGTAGCTTTGGCATCGTCAAGGCGGAAGGGATGATCGATTTAGGTCGTCGCCTCGGCGATCGCTACGGTGACCTCAAGGCCCTGCTGCAGGGCAACGGGCTGGCGGAAGCCGGCCGCTATCTCAACGATGCGGTCGATGTGCCGATGAGCGCCGTCACCTTCCTGCCGGTGATTGAGCAGCCGGAAAAAATCCTCTGCGTCGGCATGAACTATGCCGAAAAGCGCAAAGAGTTCGACCAGCACAATCCGGCGCCGACGCTGTTTGTTCGTTTCCCGGATTCGCAGACGGCGCACAACGCGCCGGTGCTGAAACCGCGCCATTCCAGCGAATTTGACTACGAAGGCGAACTGGCGGTGATTATCGGCAAAGGCGGCGAAAACATCCGTCGCGAGGAGGCGCTGCGCCACGTTGCCGGCTACAGCTGCTACATGGATGGCTCCGCGCGCGACTGGCAGCACAGCTGGTTTACCGCGGGGAAAAACTGGCGGCAGACCGGCGCATTCGGCCCGTGGATGGCGACCGCGGATGAGATCCCGGATCCGCATCAGCTGACGATCCGCACCTGGCTGAACGGCCGGATGGTTCAGGACGACAACACCAGCAGCATGATCCACAAGGTGGCGGAGCTTATCGAGTACATCAGCACCTTCACCCGCTTAAGCCCGGGCGATGTGATCATCACCGGATCGCCGGGCGGGGTGGGGAAAAAGCGTAACCCGCCGCTGTTTATGCAGGAGGGCGATCGCATTGAGGTTGAGATTGAGCATATTGGCCATCTCAGTAATGTGATCATGGAAGCGCCAGCCAGCACGCTGACGACGGCACACTGAGTAGGGCGTGATGATGGACTCGCAACCCGCTATCGACTTTCGCTTCACGGAAGTGGCCCAACACCCGGAACGTCTGAGCCAGATTCGTTACCTGCTGACGGACAGCGGTCTGGGGATGGACAACGATATCACGCTGTTTGTTGAGGCCTGGTCCGGAAGGCAGCTGGTGGGCTGCGCGGGGCTGGCCGCCAACGTTATCAAATGCGTGGCGGTCGATGAGCAGCTGCGCGGTGTGAACCTTAGCGCGCGGCTGCTGGCGGAAGTGGAAAACGTCGCCCTCGCGCGCGGCCATTTTCATCTCTTCCTTTGCACCCGGCCCTGCAACGAGGAGCGCTTTGCCCGCAGCGGCTTCTGGCCTGTCGCCCGCAGTGGCAATAACGCGGTATTGATGGAAAACACGCCGCAGGGCATTACGCGCTACTGTCGTTCGCTGCGCCAGGAGCGCCGGCCCGGCCAGGATATCGGCGCGATTGTCATGAACGCTAATCCGTTCACGCTTGGCCACCGTCATCTGGTGGAACACGCGGCGGCACGCTGCGACTGGCTGCATCTGTTTGTGGTACGTGAAGACGCCTCTTTCTTTCCGTTCACCGCGCGTCTGGAGATGGTGCGGGCCGGAGTGGCACATCTGTCGAATGTCTCCGTGCACGAGGGCTCGCAGTACATCATCTCGCGCGCCACTTTTCCGGCCTACTTCCTGAAAGAGAGCGGAAAAGTGCAGCAGGCGTGGAGCGAAATCGACGTGCTGATCTTTCGCGACTACATCGCGCCGTCTCTCGGCATTACCCATCGTTTTATCGGCTCCGAGCCGTTTTGCGATATCACCCGTCAGTACAACCAGACGCTGCACGAACTGCTGGCTGGCCACATCCACGTTGAGGAGGTGGCCCGTATCAAGGCCGGGGGCAGCGCCATTTCGGCCTCGGAAGTCCGTCGTTTACTTAAGACAGAACAGTATTCTCGTATTCGGGACATTGTCCCGGAATCCACTTTCGCGCATCTCGAAGCGCACTACAGCGCGGAAGTCGCTTAACTATCAGGAAACGAACATGAAAATTGTAAGGGAGGCGCTGGCCGGTACGCAGGAGTCCAGCGACCTGATGGTGAAAATCGCCCCCGCCGACGGCGAGCTGGAGATTGTCATCCACAGTGAAGTGATGAAGCAGTTTGGCGAGCAGATTCGTCAGGTGGTTGAGGAAACGCTGCGCGCGATGGCGGTGCGGCAGGGATTGATTATCATCGAAGACAAAGGCGCGCTGGATTGCGTCATTCGTGCGCGACTGCAAAGCGCGGTGCTGCGCGCCGTCGATGAACCGCATATCGACTGGAGGACACTGTGATGAACAGGCTCCGTCGTAGCATGTTATTCCTGCCGGGCGCTAACGCAGCCATGCTCTCTACCGCCTTTATTTACCGTCCCGATTCGATCATGTTCGATCTTGAGGACGCGGTGGCGCTGCGTGAGAAAGACAGCGCGCGGCTGCTGGTCTGGCATGCGCTCCAGCACCCGATGTATCAGGATATCGAAACCGTGGTGCGCATTAACCCGCTGAGCACGCCGTTTGGCTTGCTGGATCTGGAAGCCGCCGTGCGGGCTGGCGTGGACGTGATCCGATTGCCGAAAACCGATACTCCGGAAGATATTGACGAACTGGAAAGCCACCTGGTGCGTATCGAGCGCGACTGCGGGCGTGAAGTGGGGTCCACCCGCATCATGGCGGCGATTGAGTCGGCCGTTGGCGTCATTAACGCCGTGGCCATTGCCCGCCGTTCCCCGCGGCTGATTGGGATTGCGCTGGCGGCCTTTGATTATGTGATGGATATGCAGACCGAGCGCAGCGACGGTACCGAACTGTTCTACGCCCGCTGCGCGGTACTGCATGCCGCCCGGGCAGCCGGTATCGATGCCTTCGACGTGGTGTGGTCAGATGTGAACGACGAAGCCGGATTCCTGCGCGAAGTCGAGTTGATCCGCAAAATGGGCTTTAACGGCAAATCGTTGATTAACCCGCGTCAGATTGACCTGCTGCACAATGCGTATGCGCCAACCCGGCAGGAGGTCGAACACGCGCAGTTAGTGATTGAAGCCGCGCAGGAGGGGGAACGCAATGGCCTGGGCGTGGTCTCGCTCAACGGCAAAATGGTCGATGCCCCGATTATTAACCACGCACAGAGAGTGCTGGAACGCGCGGCCGCCTCCGGCGTGCGCCGTTAAGGATAAAACAATGAACCAGACAGAACTTCTCCATGCGACCTTCCCTCATCTGCGGGATTTAAAACCGTTTGATTCTGCCCTCAGCGCTACGCCCTGGCTGGCCGACGTGGAGGAAAAGCATCGCCGTAAGCTGTGTGCATCCCTCGAAGAGGCGGTGGCGCGCAGCGGCCTGCAGGACGGAATGACTATCTCCTTTCACCATGCCTTCCGTGAAGGCGATCGGGTGATTAACAGCGTAGTGGCGAAGCTTGCGCAAATGGGTTTTAAAGGCCTGACGTTGGCTTCCAGCTCACTGATGACCTGCAACGATGCCCTTATCGAACATATCCAGAGCGGGGTGATTCGCCGCATTTATACCTCAGGGATGCGCGGGAAACTGGCGGAGGCTATCTCCCACGGAGTGATGGATGAGCCGGTGCAAATCCATTCCCACGGCGGGCGGGTGAAATTACTACAGGATGGCGAACTGAACATTGACGTCGCGTTTCTCGGTGTGCCGTGCAGCGATGAGTTCGGCAATGCCAACGGGACCCACGGGCGCTCTTGCTGCGGTTCGCTCGGCTATGCGATGGTCGATGCGCACTTTGCCCGGCGGGTGGTGCTGCTGACTGAAGAACTGGTGCCATTCCCCAATATGCCGGCGAGCCTGATGCAGGATCAGGTGGATTACATCGTGCAGGTTGATAGCGTGGGCGACCCGGCGAAGATCAGCGTCGGTGCGGCGCGCGTCACCAGTAACCCGCGTGAACTGATGATCGCCCGCTATGCGGCAGATGTGATTGAGCACTCCGGTTACTTCAGAGCCGGTTTTTCGATGCAGACTGGCTCCGGGGCGGCGGCTACCGCCTGCACCCGCTTTATGGAAGAGAAGATGGAGCGCAGCGGCGTGAAAGCCCGCTTTGCGCTGGGTGGGATTACCGGCAGTCTGGTGGATCTGCATGAGAAGGGGCTGATTGAAAAGCTGCTCGATACCCAGTGCTTTGACGGTCAGGCGGCTGCTTCGCTGGCGCGCAATCCCAATCACGTGGAGATCTCCACCAACGTTTATGCCAACCCGGGCAGCAAGGCGGCGAGCTGCGACCAGCTGGACGTGGCTATTCTCAGCGCGCTGGAAATCGACGTCGATTTCAACGTTAACGTGATTACCGGTTCCGACGGCGTGATGCGCGGGGCGTCCGGTGGTCACTGTGATGTGGCGGCAGCGGCAAACCTGACGATTGTCGTCGCCCCGCTGCTGCGCAGCCGCATTCCCACGGTAGTCAAGCGGGTGACGACGCGACTGACGCCGGGAGAAAGCATCGATGTGCTGGTCACCGATCACGGGATTGCGGTGAATCCGGCGCGACCGGAGATCCGCGCGCGCCTGATTGCCGCCGGGATGAACATCGTCGATATCGACGCGCTGTATGCGCGGGCTATCTCGCTCAGCGGGATCCCCAAACCCATTGAATTCACCGACAAAATCGTCGGCGTCATTCGCTACCGCGACGGGCGGGTGATTGATACCGTGCGCCAGGTTAAGGAGTAGCAACATGAACACTGCGACACCCGTGGCGGCGGGTGTCAGCCTTGAGGCGTGGCTGGCGGCGAAAGAATGCCGCGCGGCGCGCCAGGCTGACTGGCTAAAACGTTATCAACAGCCGATTATTTCGCTGACCCTGGTGACACCGGGAACGGTAAAAAATAGTCTCCGCTACCGCAATACGATGGGCGTGGCGCTACAGATGTGCGACCAGCTGCTGTGGGAGAACCGCTGGCCGGTGCGGGATCGCCAGATACTGTGGCTACCGACGGGGCCTGAGGCGATGTGGTCCGTGGCGCACAATGCGCCGGAGATCAAGGCCCACTGCGTGGCGTTGGAGCAGAGCCATCCGCTCGGCAGGCTGTGGGACCTGGATGTGATCTGCCCTCAGGATGGCCACGTTGGCCGCCTGTCGCTTGGCCTGCACATGCGCCGCTGCCTGGTGTGTGATGAGCCGGCGCATGTCTGCTCTCGCTCGCGCAAGCATCCGGTCGGGCAGGTGGTGGGAAGTGTGGAGAAGATTATCAATGACTGGTTTGCCCGCGACTAAATTTTGCGCCATTGAGGTCCCTCGTCTGGCGGAAGAGGCTCTGTGGCAGGAGCTGGAGCTGACCCCTAAGCCGGGGCTGGTGGACCGACTCAACAACGGGTCTCATCACGATATGGACCACGCTCTGTTTGTCCGCAGTATTACCGCGATTGCGCCGTGGCTCTCCCGCTTTACCGCGCTGGGGAGTGACTACGCAGACCAACCGGCAGGCGAGCAGTTGCGCCTGCTACGCCCGATGGGCATTGCCTGCGAGCAGGCAATGTATGCCGCAACCGGTGGCGTGAATACTCATAAAGGGGGGATATTTGCTCTCGGGCTACTCTGTTTTGCCGCCGGAAGGGTGCGGGAGGTGACCGCGTCAAACCTCTGTCGCGAAGTGGGAATTCTGTGCCGGGGGCTGGTGGCGCGCGAGCTGGCTGGCCGCAGCGCGGCAGCAACCGCAGGCGAACGTCAGTTCCGGCAGCTGGGTTTAACCGGCGCCCGCGGTGAGGCGGAAAGTGGTTTTGCGACGGTACGTCGCGTCTTGCCTCAGTGGAACGGCCGCCAGCTGCATGATTTGCTCCTGCGCCTGATGGCGGTGAATCCGGACAGTAATCTGGTGTCGCGCGGCGGTATTCATGGGCTGCGATATGTGCAGAGCTATGCGCGAACGCTGCTGGCAAACGGCTGGGATCGCCGGCGTTTACTGGAGATGGACCGGGCGCTGATAAAGCGTCATTTAAGCCCGGGAGGGAGCGCGGATTTACTGTCGGTGGCGTGGGTTTTAGCGAAGTGCGGTTAATTTCCCTCCCCCCGAAGAGAGGGGAGGGAACAATCGGTTAATGCGCGGGGGTGGTCTGCGCGCCGGCCGGTACACGCACGTGTTTGTATTTAAACAGCGCGATGAAGGCGATGGCCAGAACCAACGAGTAGGCAGCAAAGATCAGCCAGACAGGCTGCCAGTCGGTGATGCCGTTGGTGGTATACATCTCCACCACTTTCCCGCTCACCACGCCGCCGAGGATACAGCCGAAGCCGTTGGTCATCATCAGGAACATCCCCTGGGCGCTGGCGCGGATTTCAGGTCTCACCTCTTTCTCAACAAACACCGAGCCGGAGATGTTGAAGAAGTCGAAGGCGCAGCCGTAAACAATCATCGACAGAACCAGCAGCACGGTGCCGAACGGGGTCGGATCGCCATAGGCGAAGAGACCGAAGCGCAGCATCCAGGCGAAAATACTGATAATCATCACGTTCTTGATGCCATAGCGGCTCAGGAAGAACGGAATAGTCAGAATGAACAGGGTTTCGGAGATCTGGGAAATCGACATCATCACCGACGCGTGCTCAACGATAAAGCTCCCGGAGAACAGCGGGTTATTATCGAAGCTGTGCAGGAAGGTATTGCCGAACATGTTGGTGATTTGCAGCTCTGCGCCTAACAGCATGGAGAAAATAAAGAAAATCGCCATCCGCTTGTTTTTGAACAGGGCAAAGGCATCGAGGCCAAGCATGCTGCTCCAGCTCTGGTTTTTCTGCTGATTGGAGACCGGAACGTGCGGCAGCGTCAGGGTGAACAGCGCGAGGACAACGGAGAGCGCCGCACCGATGTAGAGCTGCATGTGGCTCAGCTCGAAGCCCGCGAAGCTGACGCCCCACATCGCCATAATAAAGCCGATGGTGCCCCAGATACGAATCGGTGGGAAATCGGTCACAATATCCAGACCGGCGGATTTCAGACGGTAGTAGGAAATCGTGTTGATTAAGCCCAACGTTGGCATATAGGCCAGCGAGTTAAGCAGAATCACAAAGAACATCTCCCCAGGCGTGGTGACCTGGGCCGCCATAAACAGCGTACCTGCCCCCACCAGATGGCACAGCGCGTAAACCCACTTCGCGCTGATCCATTTATCCGCCACGATACCCAGCAGCGTTGGCATCAGAACTGCCGCAATGCCGAGCGAGCTGTAAACGGCGCCGATAGACGCACCGTCGAACTTGAGCGTCACAAACATATAGGAGCCAAGTGTAGTCAGCCAACTACCCCACAGGCAGAACTGCAGAAACGACAATATTTTAAGCTGCAGCTTAAGGTTCATGTTATTTTCCTCACGAGTAAGCGGGGGATGTGTTGTGATAATTACATTCAGGGTTTCAATTTGATGAAATTCTATCAGTTAACGCCGCGATGTTTTGTTACCTTCCGCAAAAAAATGCAATCCCCATTAATTTGCAGATTAGATTGTGATGCAAATAACATTTTCCTATGGGAAAGGCGAGGTGAAGCGGGAAAACCCGACCCTCTCTGCTCGGGAAAGGGGCGGGCGAGGAGATAACCTTATTTCCGGCGGTAGGACTTCTGCGCCGTATTCACCTTATAAAGATAGCGGCGCGATTCCGCCGACGGGTGACGGTTGGTGAGGGTGGAATAGACATCCCCCGGCGTCATGCTGTTGATAATATTGGCTGCCTGGACCTTATCGCTGGAGAAGACGCGCAATACGCTGCCGGCGCCGCCGTTATACGCGGTGATCACGGCATAGCGGCGCGAGGTCGGGTTATCGATACCTGACAGATACACATTATTCAGCATCGCCAGATAGGCGGTGCCGGTATCAATGTTATTCGCCGGATCGAACAGATAGCTGCGGCTTGGCAGCCCCGATTTCCCCTGCGCACGGAAGACATCTTTCCCGGCGCTGTGCTGCACAACCTGCATCAGACCCAGCGCATCAGCATGGCTCACGGCGTACGGGTTAAAAGAGGATTCGGTCTGCATAATCGCCAGAATCAGCGACTCATCGACGCCATACTTCCGCGCCGACTGGCGAACGTAGCCGATGTACTTATGCGCACGTTTGTCGAGGTGGTTCGGCACCAGATTAATGGTGATGCTATAGATCATCCGCAGGCCGTTGCTGCGGCTTTTCAGCCGCGTTTGCAACAGATAATCGGCATAGCGCGAGGCCCGCCACTCCCAGCGAATCGGATCGCCGTGGTTATCCACCACCTGTCCGTAAAGGAACGGCTCTTTCGAAATCTGGATATCATCGGCGTCGGAATAGAGGTCGATTGACCCCGGATCGTCGCCCATCAGCAGCGTCTTAATGATGGTCTGGCGTAAACGGCCGGTCGGATCGGTACCGGCGATGGTCTCGACGGTGATGGTGCCCTCATCAAAGTTGATGTGGCTACGGGTCTGATACTGATCGGTGTACTTAACGTAGTCTTTCGGCCCGGCGAGCAGAACTTCGTTATAACCCCAAATATTTTCGATGTTATGGGCGAACTGACCCATCAGAATATCGAAGCCGTTGGTGTCCTTAACCCAGGCTTCGTTATACCCATCGCCCTTTTTATTTGAGCTGGAACACGAAACGATCAAAGGCGCAATGAGCGCTAGCGCTAAATATTTTTTCATCATTCCGGGAGTGTGCGTTGTGTTTGTTGTGCTTAAGAGTCAGAGGACTCTTACTTTTTTTCAGGCGGCGTGTAGCCTTCAATGTGCACATCTTTCCCTTCAAACAGGAACTGGATCATCTCCTGTTCCAGCAGCTTGCGATGCTCCACGTTCATCATGTTGAGCTTTTGCTCGTTGATTAACATGGTTTGCTTGTGCTGCCACTGAGCCCACGCCTCTTTCGAAATCTCGTTATAGATGCGTTTGCCTAACTCACCCGGATACAGCTGGAAATCCTGGCCATCCGCTTCACGCTGCAGGAAAGTACAAAAAATCGTTCTGCTCATTAGTCATCCTCTTTATTCGCCAGAAAGCTATGCAAGAGCCCCGGCCTTCAACTGTTGCAACAAGCGCTCCACGGGAGCCGCCAGTCCAACCGACGGCGGCTGCGCTAAGTTATACCAGAGTGTGCTGCCTTCATCCATGCATGCGCCAGATGAATCTATGCTAAGCCACATCGGCACAATATCCAGATGGAAATGGCTGAAAGTGTGGCGGAACGCGGTCAGCTGCGTCAGATCATCATCCTTTATCCCGCGTTGAGCCAGCCATTCGCGCAGTGCGGCCTCCTCTTCAAACTGCGGAAAACAGAATAATCCGCCCCATAAGCCGACCGGCGGACGCTGGGAAAGCAACACTTCGTTGCCGTGCTGCATCAGCAGGAAATAGCCCGTTCGCTGCGGAATGGTCTGCTTTGGTTTTTTGCCAGGATATTGTGCCCATGAATGGTTTGCGTAAGCGATGCAGCCGTTACTTAACGGACAGAGCTCGCATTTGGGTTTCGAGCGGGTGCAGACCATCGCCCCGAGATCCATCATCGCCTGGTTAAAGCGCTCGACCCCTTTTGCCGGCGTGACCTCTTCGCTGATCTGCCATAATCGTTTCTCAACCTCTTTTTTCCCCGGCCAGCCGTTGACCGCATAGCAGCGGGCCAGCACGCGCTTCACGTTGCCATCGAGAATGGGGTAATGCTTGCCAAGGGAGAGGGATAAAATCGCGCCGGCCGTGGAACGCCCGACGCCGGGCAGCGCCGCCACTTCGTCAAAGGTTTGCGGGAATTCGCCGCCGTGCAGGCTCGCCACCTGCTGCGCCGCCTTATGTAAATTGCGCGCGCGGGCGTAATAGCCCAGTCCGGTCCACAGATGCAGCACTTCATCCAGCGGCGCCGCGGCCAGATCGGTAACCGTCGGGAAGCGGGCCATAAAGCGTTCGAAATAGGGAATCACCGTAGCGACCTGCGTTTGTTGCAACATCACCTCGGAGAGCCATACTTTGTAAGGCGTTTTACCCATTTGCCATGGCAGGGTTTTACGCCCGTATTTGTCGTACCAGTCCAGCACCTGGGCTGAAAATTGCGCGGCGAGAAAAGTCAAAGCTACAGCTCCGGAATCGCGATATCAGGGTGGCAGATTGCAGCATAAGGGCGACAGGCTGTAAACCCTTGCATCCGTCGGGTAACTTTGGATAATGCCCGTTTTCCGAACACTCTCACAAGCAGACCTAACTTTTATGAAAAACGACGTCATATCTCCGGAATTCGATGAAAACGGCCGCCCGCTGCGCCGTATTCGTAGCTTCGTCCGCCGCCAGGGCCGCCTGACCAAAGGGCAGCAGCATGCGCTGGATAACATTTGGCCGGTGATGGGCGTTGAGTTCAACGATGCGCCGCTCGACTTCGCCGCGCTGTTTGGTCGCAACGCGCCGACTACGCTGGAGATCGGATTCGGCATGGGCGCTTCGCTGGTGGCGATGGCGCAAGCGAAGCCTGAGCAGAATTTCCTCGGTATCGAAGTTCACTCACCGGGCGTCGGTGCCTGCCTGGCCTCCGCCGAAGAAGAGGGTGTACACAACCTGCGCGTGATGTGTCACGATGCGGTCGAGGTGCTCCACACCATGATTCCGGATAATTCTCTCAACATGGTGCAGCTGTTTTTCCCTGACCCGTGGCATAAAGCGCGTCATAATAAACGCCGTATCGTGCAGGCGCCTTTTGCTGAGCTGGTGAAAAGCAAGCTTAAACTGGGCGGCGTCTTCCACATGGCGACCGACTGGGAGCCGTATGCTGAGCATATGCTGGAAGTGATGTCATCGCTGGAAGGGTATCGTAACCTGTCAGAAAGCAACGATTATGTACCGCGCCCGGAATCGCGTCCGGTAACCAAATTTGAACAGCGTGGCCATCGTCTTGGCCACGGCGTATGGGACTTAATGTTCGAGAGGGTGAAATAATGGCAAAGAATCGTAGCCGTCGTCTGCGTAAAAAAATGCATATCGACGAGTTTCAGGAAATCGGTTTTTCCGTCGCATGGCGTTTTCCGGAAGGGAGCACTGAAGAGCATATCGATCGCACCGTGAATGACCTGATTGAGGAAGTGATCGAGCCGAACAAACTGGCGTTTGACGGCAGCGGTTACCTCTCCTGGGAAGGGCTAATCTGCCTGCAGGAAATCGGTAAATGTACCGAGGAGCATCAGGCTATCGTGCGTAAGTGGCTGGAAGATCGCGGGCTTGCCGATGTGCGCACCAGCGAACTTTTTGACGTCTGGTGGGACTAAGTTTGACAAGGGTCGGCAATTGCCGACCCGTTTTGTCTTAAGGGAGTTTTATGATGCGCAAAACGCTGCTGGCGGTGGCGCTGTCCGTTACCGCTCTGTCCGCGCACGCGGACTACCAATGTAGCGTCACGCCGCGTGACGACGTGATCCTCAGCCCGCATCAGGTGCAGGTAATCGGGGAGAACGGCGATCTGGTGATTAAACCGGACGGCAATCTGACCTATAACGGAAAACAGTATTCTCTGTCTGCGGCCCAGCGTGAGCAGGCCCAGGACTATCAGGCCGGCCTGCGCAGCAGCCTGCCGTGGATTGATGACGGCGCGCGTTCGCGAGTCGAAAAAGGGCGTCAGGCGCTGGATAAAATCATTACCGAGCAGGTTGGCGCCAGCAGCAGTATGCATGATCGTCTGACCAAACTTGACGCGCAGCTGAAAACCCAGATGAATCGCATTATTGAACGTCGCAGCGACGGCCTGACTTTCCATTACAAAGCGATCGATCAGGTGCGCGCCGACGGCCAGCAGCTGGTTAATCAGGCGATGGGCGGCATTCTGCAGGACAGCATCAACGAGATGGGCGCAAAGGCGGTGCTGAAAGGCGGGGGCAATCCGCTGCAGGGGATCCTCGGCAGCCTCGGCGGCCTGCAAACGGCGATTCAGGAAGAGTGGAAAAACCAGGAAGCGGATTTCCAGAAATTTGGCAAAGACGTTTGTAGCCGGGTCGTCTCCCTTGAAGACAGCCGCAAGGCGCTGGTGAGCTCCCTGAAATAACGCTCTCTGCGGTGTGCCGCGGCCTTCACCGGGGCACACCGCGTTCATCCTTCTCAGGCACGTCCGTGCGATACGCGGGAACGACGGGCCAGCGAGTCAATAATCACCGCAATCGCCAGCACGCAGCCGGTAATGATGTAGCGTAGCGATGACGGCAGATTCAACAGCGTCAGACCATTCGAAATCGACTGAATCACGATGATCCCCAGCAGAGCGGACCAGGCGCTGCCGCGCCCGCCGAACAGACTGGTACCGCCAATGACCGCCGCCGCAATGGCGTTCAGATTCACGTCACCGGTCCCGGCCTGCTGGCTCGCCGAGGCCAGCCGGGAAGCGGCCAGAATGCCGCCGAAGGTGGCGAGGGTGCTACAGAGTACAAAGGCGCTGACGTAAATAGCCCGCACGTTGATCCCTGAACGGCGCGCGGCTTCGCGGTTGCCGCCGACGGCAAACATAGAGCGCCCCCATTGCGTCCGCTTGAGCGCATAGTTGAGCATCATCACCAACGCGACGAACAGGCCGAAAATCCACGGTACGCCGCGCCCGAGATTAAGATAGAACACGGCGGCTTCAAAGATTACCGTCAGCAGAATCGCGCGCAATAACAGTGAGCTGACGGCTTCCGCCGACAGGTTCGCCGCCAGGCGGCGCGTACGCGTTTTGAGGCCAAATACCAGGATCGCCAGCCCGGGCAGCAGCGCCATAAGATGAGAGAACCAGCCCGGCATCACCAGTAGCTGACCAAACCGCACCAGCGGAGAGGCGTAGGGCAGGTTAATGCTGCCGCTCGGACCGAGGATATACAGCTGCAGCCCGAGCAGCGCCAGCAGGCCGGCGAGCGTCGCTACGAAGCTTGGCATGCCGACGCGGTTATACAGCAGGGCGTAAAGCAGCCCGACGGCGATACCGCACAGCAGCGCGACGGCAATCGCCGCGGCAACCGGCCAGCCGGCATTAACCCACAGCACGCCAACAATCGCCGAAGAGAGTCCGCTCATTGAGCCCACCGAAAGATCGATTTCGCCGAGCATCAGTACGCAGACGATCCCCAGTGAGATAAATCCAACGGTAGCGCAGTCAAAAAGCAGGTTAACCAGGTTATTGGGCGCGATATAGACCGGGTTGAGCCAGGTGAAAACCAGGGAGATCACGATCAGCCCGGCGATGACCGGCGCGGTCCCCAGATCGCCGGTTTTGATACGATTGATCTGCGCACGTACCACGCCGAACAGGCCGTCGTTGTGCTGGACGCGCTCATCGCTGCGATCCAGTGCGGGGCGGGATGCTGTCTTGCTGTTCATAAAATTAAATCACTCCGGAAGCGCTAGACTGTGATTTTCGTTCGACGCGACGTGAAACGGCATTCTCTGTTGCGCCGGTAATGGCCGCCACCAGATCCTGGTTTGAGGCGTCGGGGGTAAAGATGCCTTTATTGCGCCCGAGTCGCAGCACCACGATGCGATCGGCCACCGCACGGACGTCTTCCATGTTGTGGCTGATGATGATGACGCCGAGGCCGCGCTCGCGAACGCGCTCAATCAAATTGAGCACTTCCGCCGTCTGGGCCACGCCGAGCGCGGCGGTGGGCTCATCAAGCATGATGATTTTGGGGTTCATCAGCAGCGAACGCGCGATCGCCACCGTCTGGCGCTGGCCGCCGGAAAGCGAGGCAATCGGCTCGCGCACCGACGGGATTCTGGCCGCCAGCTCCTGCAATAACGTCCAGGCCCGTACCTCCATCGCCACTTCGTCCAGCTGCAGCGGCGAAATCTCGTGGCCTAAAAACAGGTTTGCGACGACATCGAGATTTTCGCACAGCGCTAAATCCTGAAAGACCGTAGCGATACCGTATTCCAGCGCCTTGCCTGGGCTGTCGAGAGTGATGGCCTTACCGTCAAACTCAATGGTGCCGGTCGTGGGCTGGTGTACGCCGGCGAGAATTTTCACCAGCGTGGATTTTCCCGCGCCGTTATCGCCCACCAGCGCGACCACTTCGCCGGCATGAACCTCCAGCTCGATATCCGTCAGAGCGGAGACCGCGCCGAAGTGTTTGGAGACATGACTCAGTTTTAAAACAGGTTGCCTGGTGCCGGCGACGATGTCTGATTGTTGCGACATAAAAAAGACCTCAATGATGGTGAAACTACGCCCGTCGGCGACGACGGACGCAGGGGCAGCATTACTTCTCAATACCTAATTTCTGGCAGGCTGCGGCGTATTCACCGGTACACACCTGAGCGTAGGTCTGGATCTTTTTATCGAAAATTTCCGCTTTGATATTTTTGGCGGTGATGACTGCCGGGGTAAACAGCTGAGAAGGCGTGTTGTACAGCGTGGTGCTCGCCTGCGGTTTCTTACCCTGAATGAGTTCCACGGCCACTTTCGCCGCGGCTGCGGCAACGATTTCTGACGGTTTGGAGATGGTGTTGTACTGGTCGCCGGCGATGATGAGCTGCAGCGCGGCAATCGTCGCGTCGTTCCCGGTGACCGGCGGAACCGGCTGTACGCCGGCGGCTTTAAAGGCGGCAATGGCACCGCCGCCGGTGCCGTCATTGGCCGCGACGACGCCTTTAATTTTGTCCCCGAAGCGGGTTATCTGCCCGGCGGCCCACTCCTGCGCTTTAGGCGGCGCCCATTCCGGGGTATCAAACTCCGCGAGGGTGGCGTAACCCGATGCTTTCAGCCCACGATGAATACCATCGCGGATAAGCCCTGCGGCGGCATCGGTCGGCGAGCCGTTAATTTGTAGGACGCCGGCCCCTTTTGGCACGCCGCTCTCTTGCAGATGATTAACCAGCGATTGTGAAATCGCATAGCCGATACCTTCGTTATCAAACGAGACGTAAAAATCAGCTGGCTTATCGGGGATAGGGCGATCGTAAGCGATCACTTTAACATCCTGGGCCTGGGCATTTTCGACCAGGGCGGCGGCCGCGGAGGAGTCAACCGGATCGAGAACGATAATCTTCGCCCCCTGGGCAATGACCGAATTGAACTGCTGCTGTTGCAGCGTCGCGCTGGCGTTAGCGTTTTGATAAATGACCTTACATTCTGCGCACAGCTTGCTCATTTCCGCTTTGAATCCGGGGAAATCATGCTGCTCATAACGCGTGGAGGCCTGGTCGGGCATGAGAAATGCTACGGTGGCGGATTCGGCCGCTTGTGCCGACGCGGAAATACCGCCGGATATTGTTGCGAGTGCGATAAAAATATTACGGTAATTCATTATATTACCCTCTTTTTTATAGGTTTGAGCCCGCCAGCCGGAGCCGACGTCATACAGACTTTTTTAATAAGAGTTACTAATAATTCACATGTAGGATACTTCGGTTTTACATTTGCTCAACCGATGAAGCAGGATTACCACTGCACTAAAACGGAGTCAAGAAATGGAAAAAAGTCGATGCGGATTTGTGATTGGCTGCAAAGAATTGCATAAAAAGTGATCAGGTGATTTGACCGACACGGGGACAACAAAACGGACGGAGAAGTGGGGAAAAAGAGCAACAGCGGGCGGTCGAGGACCGCCCGGGGGGGGATTAATCTTCGCTGAGAAACAGCTCCAGCAGCGAGTTTAAAAACAGCTTGCCGTGCTCGGTTATCTGCCAGCAGCGCTCATCTTCAGCCAGGTAGCCCTGGGCGATGGCGGCATCAATTTGCGGCCGGATCACGTGCTCTTCCAGACCGGTGTAGCGGCTGAATTCACTGCGCGGTGCCGCTTCCAGCAGACGGAAGCGGTTCATAAAGAATTCGAAGGGTTTGTCGGCGGCCTCCACGTCATGCTGACGTTCGAGGTAGCGGCCTTCCATGTAGCCCCGCGGATGGCGCGTTTTTGCCGTACGTAAAATGCGCCCGTCCGGGAAGGTAATTTTCCCGTGCGCACCGCAGCCGATGCCAAGGTAGTCGCCAAAGCGCCAGTAGTTCAGGTTGTGCTGACACTGATAACCCGGTTTAGCATAGGCCGATGTCTCATACTGCTGATAACCTGCCGCTGTCAGCAAACGATGTCCCTGCTCAAAGATATCCCACAGGGCGTCGTCATCCGGCAGCACCGGCGGACGGGAGCCAAACAGAGTATTTGGCTCAATGGTCAGCTGATACCAGGAGAGATGCGGCGGATTGAGTTCAATCGCCTGACGCAGGTCGTCCAGCGCCTCGTCCAGCGTCTGGTCCGGCAGGCCGTGCATCAAATCGAGGTTAAAGCTACGAAGGCCAAGCCCCGTTGCCAGATGCGCCGCGCGCTTTGCCTCATCCGGGCCGTGAATACGCCCCAGGCGCTGCAGTTTAGGTTCGCTAAAGCTTTGCACGCCGATGGAGATGCGATTCACGCCCGCACGCTGGTATTCTACGAAGCGATCGGCTTCCACGGTGCCTGGGTTGGCTTCCATGGTGACTTCCGCACCGGCGGCCAGCGGCAGGCAGTCGCGTACGCCGTCGAGCAGGGTTTGCATAGCCGGCCCGGAGAGCAGGCTCGGCGTTCCCCCGCCAATGAAAATCGTGCCGATTTCGCGTCCCTGGGCGTAGTCCGCATCGGTCCGCAGGTCGGTCAGCAGATGCTGCACATAATCATCGTGCGGCACCTCGCCCTTTAGCGCATGCGAGTTAAAGTCGCAGTACGGACATTTCTGCACACACCATGGGATATGAATATACAGGCTCAGAGGCGGCAAATTAGCCATTACGTAACGCTTCCAGTAACAGTTTTAACGCGCGCCCGCGGTGGGAAATCGCGCTTTTTTCTTCACGGCTGAGTTCCGCCGCGGTCTTGCCTGCGGACGGAACATAGAAAATCGGGTCGTAGCCGAAGCCACCGTTGCCCGCCGCCTGACGGGTAATGACCCCAGGCCAGCTGCCGTGACAAACAACCGGCGTCGGGTCGGCCGCATGCCGCAGATAGACCAGCACGCAGTGGAATTGCGCCTGACGCTGGTCGTCGGGGACGTCCTTCAGGGCATCGAGCAGTTTTTCCAGGTTCTGCTGGTCGGTAGCGTCTTCTCCGGAGTAACGAGCTGAATAGATACCCGGTGCGCCGCCCAACGCGTCTACCGCGATACCGGAGTCGTCGGCAATCGCCGGTAAGCCGGTTATCTGCGCGGCATGGCGGGCTTTCAGAATCGCATTTTCGATAAAGGTCAGTCCGGTTTCCTCGGCGGAATCCACGCCCAGCTCGGTTTGAGCAACGATATCCAGTCCAAAATCTTCCAGCAGCGAGGCCAGCTCGCGAACCTTCCCGGCGTTACCGGTGGCGAGAACAACTTTTTGCATCATTAATCCTGTCTATTTTGTCAGCGCCGCGACCGCAGTCGGGATCTGTTGCGGGTTGATGATTTTTATCTGTTTGTGGCGGCCAAGCTCGCCTTTTTCAAGCAGCACCTGGCTTTTCGCGACACGAAACTGTTTGGCGAGGAATTTAACCAGATGGGCGTTAGCCTGGCCATCTACGGGGGGAGCGGTAATGGCGACTTTCAGTTCGTCGCCATGTAAACCAACGATGCTATCACGGCTGGCCTTGGGCTGAATATACAGCCGCAGCACCAGCCCGTCAGCGCAGGCTTCGACGGCACTCATAGCGCCATCCACAGCCCCGGAAGCAGAACGACACCCGTCGCCTGCAGCAGTTCGGCGATGCCCATATTGACCACGTACAGCAGCAGCACCAGCACCATCGGCGAGAAATCGATACCGCCCATCGACGGCAGCATTCTGCGAATCGGGCGCAGCAGCGGGTCGGCCAGCTGCATCAGAACGAATTCCACCGGACTACGGCCCTGGCTTACCCAGCTCATGATCGCCATCAGCAGCAGCACCCAGAATATCAGCAGGCCGACGGTCTTAATCAGAATCAGCAGCGCGGAGATCCAGATAATCGGCTGGAAGGTGACCACCATAAACAGCACGATGGCTTTCACGACGCAGAGAATAAAGGCGATCAGCAGCGAGGAGCTGTCGATGGGGCCCATGGCCGGGATAATGCGTCGCAGCGGCCCGACGACAGGCTGGGTGACCTTAACGATAAACTGCGAAAACGGGTTGTAAAAATCGCAGCGTGCCCACTGCATCCAGACGCGTAGCAACATGATCATGGTGTAGAGTTCAATGACCGTTGCCAGCAGGAAAGTCAACGTCTTCATGGCGTTCCTCAGATTCCTTAATTTTTGCTGTAGTCGCGCGCACCGAAAATTGCGGTACCGATGCGCACCATCGTGCTTCCCGCCGCGATTGCGGCTTCCATATCATCCGACATGCCCAAAGACAACGTATCGACCGTAGGGTATTGCGTTTTCAATCGCGCAAATGCTACCGCCATTTGTTGGGCCACGGCAAACTGCCTTACATATTCTGACTCAGGTGCCGGAATGGCCATTAACCCGCGCAGCCGCAGATTGGGCAGGGCGGCAATCTCCGCTGCCAGCGCATCCAGCGCCTGCAGCAGAATGCCCGACTTGCTCTGTTCGTCACTAATGTTTATTTGAATCAATACATTAAGCGGCGGAAGATGCGAAGGGCGCTGCTCGCTGAGCCGCGTGGCGATTTTCAGACGATCGACGGTGTGGCACCAGTCAAAGTGTTCCGCCACCAGACGACTTTTGTTGGACTGCAGCGGCCCGATAAAGTGCCACTGCAGCGAAGAGGCGCCTGCTTCCTGGAAGTAGCGGATTTTTTCCACCCCTTCCTGGACGTAGTTTTCGCCAAAAGCCACCTGGCCTGCGGCTATCGCTTCTTCAATCGCACTCGCAGGCTTCGTTTTACTCACTGCAAGCAACGTAATTTCTTCTGGATCGCGGCCGCAGCGCGCGGCAGCGTCTGAGATTTTGTCCCGGACCTGTGCCAGGTTATGCGCAATATCGTTCATATTCCGAGGATGTGTTATGGAGCTGGAAGAAATCGTGGCCCTTAGTGTAAAGCATAATGTCTCCGATCTACACCTGTGCAATACCTCGGCAGCGCGCTGGCGTCGACAGGGAAAGCTTGAGCCGGCGCCATTTCACACGCCGGATATCGGGAAATGGCTTGACGGGTGGCTCGATGAGAAACAGCGCGCGCACTGGCAGGCCAACGGACAGGTGGATTTTGCCTTAACCCCCGACGGCGGACCGCGCCTTCGCGCCAGCGCATTTTCTCACGCTCGGGGTATTTCATTAGCGCTGCGCCTGTTGCCGGAAAGCTGTCCCCGGATTGAGGCGCTGCGTGTTCCTGCGGCGCTGACGGAACTGCTGAATGAAGAAAGCGGTTTGATTCTGGTGACCGGAGCCACCGGCAGCGGTAAGTCGACCACCCTCGCGGCGATGGTCAATCATCTCAACCAGCAGCGTGAAGGGCATATTCTGACGCTTGAAGATCCGGTGGAGTTTATCCATCACAGCAAGCGATGTCTGATTCAACAACGTGAAATCGGACGCGACTGTCCCTCTTTTTCCACGGCGCTGCGGGGGGCGCTGCGCCAGGATCCCGATGTGATTCTGCTGGGTGAGCTGCGCGACAGCGAAACGATCCGCCTGGCGCTGACCGCTGCGGAGACCGGCCATCTGGTGATGGCCACGCTGCATACCCGCGGCGCGGCTCAGGCGATTGAGCGTCTGGTTGATGTCTTCCCTGCGCAGGAAAAAGAACAAATACGTAGCCAGCTAGCGGGAAGTTTATGTGCGGTGCTGGCACAAAAATTACTGCCGACAGCGTCAGAGGGAAGAGTTGCGCTATACGAGCTTTTGGTGAATACCCCGGCGGTAGCAAATTTGATTCGCGAGGGGAAAACTCATCAATTGCCGGGGGTCATGCAAACCGGTCAACAGGCCGGAATGCTGACTTTTACGCAAAGTTTTCAACAGCGTGTGGCAGCGGGTCTGTTATAAGCGCTGTTTTAATATTCAGTTTTCATACCTGAGTGTTGTTATCGTAATGTTTTATTAATGTTTGTGGTTATTATGGCTGAATATAATTTAGCCATAAATGACTACGTCAAATTAATGACGGCTGTGAAAGGGCGAGCGGCATTTCCCTCGCAGAATAAAGAAAAAATAAGATTATCTTTTGACACTTTTCATCTCTTCGACTTATGCTGTTTATGGAAACAGGACGTTTCTTGTGAAATATTGTTTTGAAATGTAAATTTATTAATTATTTGTAATTTTAGGTTTAATTCATTTAACCGCCATGATGGTGGGTGCTTGCTAAGGAGAGTTTTAAGTGATTAATTTTTCAGGTAATTTATCTTCTTCCCGTCAGATCGTTTTTATTACTCATCCGTCAATTCAGAGTCAGGCATTTGCCAATTACCTGACCAATACATTGTCGGTCAGGGTGACGCTCCATAATATTAACAAACCGCTAACTCAGCGTCTGCCGAAAGAGTCGGTAATATTATTTGATATCGCCGTGTCGAATAAAAAGCTCAACGGGCTGTGGCGAGATATTATTCGATCTTGCGCGGAAAACCCGCGGCTGCTGATTATCAACAGCGCACAAAAATATGAGCTTTATGAAATGGCGCAGTGGCCAGCGCTGTATGGCGTTTTCCGCCATGACGATGATGAATCGCGTTTAATTGAGGGCGTTAAGGCCGTACTTAATGGCGAACAGACGGCTGAATTGAGCGTGATGCACCCGGCGATGTATGCCGCGGATCATACATCGATCCCGACGGAGAGTTCGCCGCTCACCGAGCGTGAATGTGAAATTCTCAATGAATTACGCTGCGGTGCAACCAATATGGATATTGCTCGTGCGCTGTTTATCAGTGAAAACACGGTACGTACACATCTGTACAATGTTTTCCGTAAGCTGAGCGTAAAAAACCGCACCCAGGCAGTCAGCTGGGCCAATGAGCATTTACGTCACTAGGCATTAAGACAGGCGAAAGAGCGATGGCGCCACTTCGCAGAAGAGGGCGCCATATCATCATTATGGCTTCGGGATCAGAAGCCCTGCTCGAAGTAGCTTTCCAGGATAATCACCGCGGAGGCAGAATCAATGCTGCCTTTGTTCAGGGCGCGGAATCCGCCGTGCTCAAATAGCCCGGCACGGGCTTCTACCGTGCTCAAACGCTCGTCGTGCAGAGTGATTTTCACCCCAAAGCGGCCGTGAATTTTATTGGCGAAGTTACGCGCGCGCGCGGTGAGCGGTTGCTCAGTCCCGTCCATATTCAGCGGCAGGCCGACGATGACGGCCTCTGGTTGCCACTCTTTAAGCAGCTTTTCGATAACGTTCCAGTCCGGTTTACCATCCTGCGCCTTCAGTGCAGGAAGAGGGCGGGCGGTCCCGGTGATGCGTTGGCCGACCGCCACGCCGATACTTTTGGTACCGAAATCAAAACCCAGCAGCGTTCCGCTCATTACGCGTGCCCCGCTATGCCGGGCATCGTCACAATGTCGATACCGATAAGTTTTGCCGCCTCGCGCCAACGGTCGGCAATAGGCGTTTTAAACAAAATATTCTGGTCCGCCGGGGCCGTCAGCCAGGCGTTATCAAGGATTTCTTGCTCCAGCTGACCCTTTTCCCAGGAGGAATAGCCCAGGGCGACCAGCACGTTAGCCGGCTGCTTGTCCGTGCCGAGCGTTTCAAGTACGTCGCGGGAAGTGGTGATCACCGTGTTATCGGAGATGCGAATGCTGGAGGAAAAATCAGAAGGCGGTGAATGCAGAATAAAACCGCGATCTTCCGCCAGCGGCCCGCCGAGCATCACCGGCTTATCCAGACGAATCTCCGGATTGCGCGGTTCAGCGACAATGTTTAACTTTTCCAGAATTCCGTCAATCTGCAAGTTTTCCAGCGGCTTATTGATGATAATGCCCATGGCGCCATCGTCGTTGTATTCGCAGATATAGACCACGGAGCGGCGGAATATCGGATCCTGAAGAGCAGGCATGGCAATCAGAAAGTGATGCTGTAAATTCATTGTCAGAGGTTCTGTTCCTGGTTCAAAAAGCAGCACCCAGTATGCGGGTAAAGCAAGGACCTGTCGATTCAACTTTATCTTTCAGGCGACAGGGGCGTTGATTTCCTCGCTCAACCCGGTCACATAGTGGACTAGGCTCCCGGGCACTCGCTGCGTCATCACCTGCCTGTAGCCTGAAATCTTTCGTTGAATCTCGCGGCGTATCTTTCAGGCGACAGGGGCGTTGATTTCCTCGTTCAACCCGGTCACATAGCGGACTAGGCTCCCGGGTACTCGCTGTGTCATCGCCTGCCTGTAGCCTGAAATCTTTCGTTGAATCAGAAGATTTTGCAGACTAACGATACGGGTCGTTAGCCTGAATGATCCTATTTTCCGAGGCGCTTCTCGATAGCGTCCATCAGCATACCGGTGATGGAGATCGGGAACGCCGCTTCAATTTCACGCACGCAGGTTGGGCTGGTGACGTTAATTTCCGTCAGACGATCGCCGATGATATCCAGCCCGACGAAGATCAGCCCCTTAGCTTTCAGCGTTGGCCCGACGCGGCGCGCAATGGCCCAGTCGCTATCGCTCAGCGGACGTGCTTCGCCGCGGCCACCGGCAGCAAGATTACCGCGGGTTTCACCACCCTGTGGGATACGCGCCAGGCAATAAGGCACCGGCTCACCGTCGACAACCAGCACGCGCTTATCGCCATCTTTAATTGCCGGCAGGTAGTTCTGCGCCATGCAGTAACGGCTGCCCAGCTCGGTCAGGGTTTCCGCAATGACCGGCAGGTTAGGATCGCCCTCTTTCACGCGGAAAATAGAGGTACCGCCCATGCCGTCCAGCGGTTTCAGAATAATGTCGCCGTGTTTTTCCCAGAAGGCTTTCAGCTGGGCCTTATTGCGGGTCACCAGCGTTTCCGGAGTCAGGTCGGCAAACCAGGCGGTAAACAGCTTCTCGTTACAGTCGCGCAGGCTCTGCGGCTTGTTGACGATCAGCGTGCCTTTATCTTCGGCACGTTCAAGAATATAGGTCGCGTAAATAAACTCGGTATCGAACGGCGGATCCTTACGCATCAGAATGACGTCGAGATCCGCCAGCGGCAGATCCTGCTCACCGGTAAACTCATACCACTTATCGTAATTCTGCTCCACGCTGAGCTTGCGCGTGCGGGCGCGGGCTTCCCCGTTGATTAAGTACAGGTCGTTCATCTCCATATAATGGAGTTCATAGCCGCGACGCTGCGCTTCCAGCAACATAGCGAAGCTGGTGTCTTTCTTGATGTTGATGGTTGCGATGGGGTCCATCACGATGCCGAGCTTGATCATGGTTATTCTCCGTTAACGCTTCAACCTAAGTCGCCAAAACGCACCTGCAGGGCGGTAATGGCAGTGAGCGCAGTTGTCTCTGTACGCAGAACGCGCGGTCCCAACAGAATATCAGTAAACTGGTAGCGAGCGGTCATCGCAATCTCTTCCGCTGACAGGCCGCCTTCCGGGCCAATCAGCAAGCGAACGCGTTCAACCGGCAACGGCAGCGTGTTGATACTGGCGCTGGCGCGCGGGTGCAGATTGAGCTTCAGGCCATTATCCTGCTCAGCACACCAGGCCTCCAGCTGCATCGCCGGGCGAATCTCCGGCACCACGTTGCGGCCGCTCTGCTCGCAGGCGGCGATGGCGATTTTTTGCCACTGCTGGATCTTTTTCTGCAAACGTTCGGCATCCAGTTTAACGCCGCAGCGCTCGGAAAACAGTGGCGTTATGAGGCTTACACCGAGTTCAATCGATTTCTGGATGGTGAACTCCATCTTTTCGCCGCGCGACATCACCTGGCCCAGATGAATATGCAGAGGGGATTCGCGATCGTCGGTCTCGCTGCCGATCACGTCAACTAACACGTTTTTCTTTCCGGCTTCGGCGATCACGGCATCGAAAACCTGATTGCTGCCGTCAAAAAGCTGGATTGCCTGGCCTTTGCCCATACGTAATACGCGGCCAACGTGATTGGCGGCATCGTCAGAGAGGGCGATTTGACTACCTACGGTAACAGGTTCCGGGTGGTGGATGCGAGGGATGCGCATGCTGGCTATTCCGTTCTTCGCGCAGGTGCCGCTTTTCCATGTCGGGGGAAAGCGGCACCTGCAAATTAACAATTGCCGCTAGTGTAGGTTAGCTCTTTTGCGCCTGGCAAGCTTGCTGGACGTACGGATTGTGGTTGCCCTGTACTTTAGCAATGCGCTCGTCGCGTTCGCACTCCCAGGAGGTGACCGGATACATCTTATCCCAGGCGGTAAAAAGCTGGGTTTGCTGGCGGGAGAGGGTCAACTGATAAGTATCGCGCATATAGAAGTAGGTGCGGGCGATAGAACCGCGGGCGCGAGCGGGCGGCTCGGCAACCTTATCCTTAAAGTCGACCTTCATGGCGCACTGGCCGTACTGGCCTTCGCCGCCGTTCCACTGGCCATACATAAAGTTGGCGCGGTCGCCGTTAACTTCGCCCACCGCCGGCTGCAGGTTGTGCATATCGCTTTCCATCTTGCGATAGACCGGATCTTTGGCGCAGTTTTTCCGTCCGCCGTCCTGCCAGCACTGGCGCTGGTGGCCAAACTGCCAGGCTGGAACGACGTGTTCCCACTCGACCCGACTGGCGCGGTTTTCATTTTTACGCACTTTATAACCGCAGGACTCCAGATCGATAACGCCTTTTTTCCCCTGCCAGTCAATTTTACAGCCGCAGTAGAAATCGCCGGGGACATCGGCATTGACCTTTACCCCGGCGGCTTTCGCCTGGGAGAAACTGTTGATTCCTTCGGCCGCGACCTGGCCGCTACAGGCGGCGGTCAGAAACGCCGCGGCAAAAATATAAATACGGGACATCGTGAACTCCGTGTCAAAACGAGCCCGCAACGTAGCGAATGCGATTGTCAGATGCAATCAGTCAGATCAGAAAATTTCCAGTTGTACCCGATATTTACTCTTCAGCGACCAGCAGATCGCCGCAGCGAACGCAGCGGTAAGTCGCTTCTCCCCGCACGACGCGGTTGTGGCGACGGACGGTAAGCTGATGCTGCTGGCACTGGCAGCGGTAGGGAAAGGTGTTCTGGCGAACGGAGTCGAGTTCGAAACGATGGGTGCGGCGGGCGGCGACGCCGAGTACGCTCTCCATCATCCATTTCCACTCTTTGCCGTGCGGCGCCACGCGGCCGAAGTGTTTCCACACCAGCAGGTGCGCCAGTTCATGCGGGACGACCTCATCGATAAAGGCCTGCTGGTTTTCCAGCAGCAGTACCGGGTTGAGGCGAATTTCGTTCTTTTCCAGCCATGCGGTACCGGCGGAGGTGCCGCGCTGCTGATAGACCAGGCTCGGTTCCGGGTACTGACGGCCAAGCCTGAGGTTGGCCTGGGCGAGCTTTTCCCGCAGGCTGCGCATAATGGCCTGCTGAATGGCGATGGGAATTCGGGGCGTTTTCATAGCGCCAGAGGATAGTGCGCCGTGAAGGGGAGAGCAAGAGGCAGACGCTTCCTCCCGCCAGGGGAGGAAGCGTTAACGGTCAGTCGCGAGCGCCGATTTCGCGCAGCGGGCGGCCTTTCATCAGGTTACGTTCGATGTGTTCCAGCGACACGTTTTTGGTTTCCGGGATAAGCCACAGGGTCAGGAGGATGAACAGGACGTTCAGACCGCCGTAGACCCAGAAGGTGTTGGCGCTGCCCAGCGAGTTAAGCATGGTCAGGAAGGTGGCGCCGACGATCATATTGGCAATCCAGTTGGTTGCCGTAGAGCAGGTGATGCCGAAATCGCGGCCTTTGAGCGGCTGAATTTCGGAACACAGTACCCAGATCAGCGGGCCGGCGCTCATGGCGAAGCCAACGATAAACATCAGCAGCATCAGCACGGAGAAGTACTGGGCGGTGGCTGAGTGAATACCCACGTGCATCATGGTGCCCAGAACGCCCATACCGGTGGCCATGACGATAAAGCCAAGGATCAGCGTCGGTTTACGGCCCCAGCGGTCAACCAGCCCGATAGCGATGAAGGTCGCCAGCACGTTGGTCAGACCGACGATCACGGTCCCCCACATCTGTTCGGTGGTGTTGGTATAACCCGCCAGTTCAAAAATCTTCGGCGCGTAATACATGATGACGTTCATCCCGGTGAACTGTTGCATCACCTGCAGCAGGATGCCGAGGAATACGGCACGGCGGAAATTGCTGTTTTCTTTAAACAGTTCCCAGCCAGACTGCTTGATCTTCAGGCTTTCACGAATCTCATCCAGTTCACGTTTGGCTTCGGCACTGGTATCACGCAGGCGCATCAGTACGCGTTCCGCATCAACAAAGCGGCGTTTGGCTGCAAACCAGCGCGGGCTATCCGGCAGAAAGATAACGCCAATCAGCAGCAGAATCGCCGGGATGATAATCACGCCCAGCATCCAGCGCCATGCGCCGCTGTAGCTGAAGGCGGTGTCCGACAGATAGGCGCCGAGGATCCCGATGGTGATCATCAGCTGATACATGGAGATCATGCTGCCGCGGATTTTTTCGGGTGCAATTTCCGACAGGTACAGCGGAGCGGTGTACGACGCGACGCCAACGGCCAGGCCGAGCAGCACGCGGGAGACGAGCAGCACTTCAACGTTCGGGGCGGCAGCAGAGAACAGCGAACCGGCGACGAACAGGATCGCGCCGATCATCAGGCTCTTTTTCCGACCGAGACGGAAGGAGAGCCAGCCGCTGCCGACGGCGCCGACCGCAGCGCCGAACATCATGGAGCTTACCACCCACTCCTGAGTGTGAGCGCTAATCTGGAACTCGTTGGCAATAAAGGGTAAGGCACCCGCAATAACACCGATATCAAGGCCGAAAAGCAGACCTGCCAGCGCGGCGAGGAAACAGACAAAGAACGTCATCGTTTTGTTCGAGCGCCCTTGTTTTTTGTTGTCAGGCATAACGCCCTCCAGTTGAGTTATTGATTCTGTCGATGCTTAGGGTAGGGGAGTCTATCGCAAAAAAACGTGATATCAGTCACGGCTGTGTAATCGGTTACACTAAGGTAAAGAAACGTAATCTATTAAAATAGATTAATTTCAAATAGATAGGTGATTATAAAACCTCCTGAGGAAAGCGATAATCAGATAACCCTGAAACATAATGCAATATGGTGAAAAATTGTTTCACTAACTCATTATCGTGCATGATTTCTGGCTACAGCTCTAATGTAATCGCTTTCATTGACTGGTGGAAAGGTTCGGCGGCAATGCGAGAGTGGCGGGCGTAAGGGGGAAAGTGTGGAAGGGGGGAAAACAAAAAGGCCAGCGCGAGGCTGGCCATGGCAGGAGAAAAACGTCGGGATTATTTCAGGCCGGCAGCTTCACGCAGCAGAGCGGCTTTGTCGGTTTTTTCCCACGGGAAATGTTCACGACCAAAGTGACCGTATGCCGCCGTCTCTTTGTAGATCGGGTGCAGCAGATCCAGCATCTGGATCAGGCCGTAAGGACGCAGGTCGAAGAATTCACGCACCAGCAGAGTCAGCTGCTCGGACGGCACTTTTTCGGTACCGAAGGTTTCCACCATAATGGAGGTCGGCTCTGCCACGCCGATAGCGTAGGAGACCTGAATCTCACAACGGTCAGCCAGGCCTGCCGCAACGATGTTTTTCGCGACATAGCGTGCGGCATAGGCTGCGGAACGGTCAACTTTAGACGGATCTTTACCAGAGAACGCGCCGCCGCCGTGACGAGCCATGCCGCCGTAGGTATCCACGATGATTTTACGGCCGGTCAGACCGCAGTCGCCCATCGGGCCGCCGATAACAAAACGACCGGTCGGGTTGATGAAGAATTTGGTCGCGCTGCTCAGCCATTCAGTCGGCAGAACCGGCTTGATGATCTCTTCCATCACCGCTTCCTGCAGGGATTTCTGATCGATGTCTTCCGCGTGCTGAGTAGACAGAACCACGGCATCGATACCGACGATTTTGCCGTCGTCGTACTGGAAGGTCACCTGGCTTTTCGCATCCGGACGTAGCCACGGCAGCGTGCCGTTTTTGCGCACTTCAGCCTGACGCTGCACCAGACGGTGAGCATAGGTGATCGGCGCCGGCATCAGGACGTCGGTTTCGTTAGTGGCATAGCCAAACATCAGGCCCTGGTCGCCCGCCCCTTGCTCCAGCGGATCGGCGCGGTCAACGCCCTGATTGATATCCGGGGACTGTTTGCCAATGGCGCTCAGTACGGCACAGGAGTTGGCATCAAAGCCCATATCGGAATGCACGTAGCCAATTTCACGAACCGTGTTACGGGTAATCTCTTCGATATCAACCCATGCGCTGGTGGTGATTTCACCGCCGACCAGCACCATGCCAGTTTTGACATAAGTTTCACACGCGACACGCGCTTTCGGATCCTGTTCGAGGATCGCATCCAGCACGGCGTCGGAGATTTGGTCAGCAATTTTGTCTGGATGCCCTTCTGATACGGACTCGGACGTAAAGAGGTGTTTTGCCATGTTTTATTTTACCTGTGGAGTATTCGTGTAGCTCATACTGTTGTGTGGATTAGCTGTGGTAGATGATTCTACCAAAACTTGCAGGTAGTGACACGAGCAGTCTGAGTGTTAATCAGTATAGACGGATTAACTTCTGGATGGCTATTTTAGGTCAAATCTTAATCCCATTTCCAGCCTTTTTTGATGCAGATCGCATTGACGAAAAATAGAGGGTGGCAATTTTTCCTGCCATTCGCGGCAACTCGCCCATTTTTATTTTGCATTTTAGCCGGCTTATCGGTATAAAACGCCGCGCGCGGCTCATTAAAAAAGCGCACGAAGCCCATCTCGTGACGCCACTTCCAGCCGGGTTAAGCAGTCTGTTTTTACAGAAATCTGCAGCGGTGTTTTGGCACCTGCTGTGGTATGTCTAGCTTTGGCTTATCGCTGGCCCGTATCGGGGCAGTGTGGAGGTGATATCAGATAATGAACCCACGTTTTTCATCCGACTCGTCGCGTCGTTCCGTCGCGCGTCGCTATCCCGCAATCTGCATCTCTTTCATGCAAATCAGCCGATGTTCTACCCGTCTCGGCGCTTCTCAGGATTCCAGGGCCGGCAGGCTATCTGAAAACTGAACAAGGGCGCTCTTGCTGTCGCAAGGGTTTTCTCGTGGTTTCTCCGGACTGTCATACTACGTTCGGGTATGTGTTTTACTATGATATGAATAAGAAACCGGTCGCGCAGTCGCAAAGCCAGCACTATCTGCTGGGGTTTAGGACTGTTCATGGGTTGTTATCGCGTCTTCGGACTGCGATAGTAGTCAATATTACAATTTGAGGTTCGCTATGTCTGACGACATTTCTTCAGTTTCGCCTTCGTCAGCAGGCGAACACGGCGTACTACGTTCCATGCAGGAGGTTGCGATGAGCTCCCAGGAAGCCAGCAAAATGCTACGTACTTACAATATTGCCTGGTGGGGTAATAACTACTACGACGTTAACGAACTGGGCCATATCAGCGTTTGCCCGGATCCTGACGTCCCGGAAGCGCGCGTTGACCTTGCAGAATTAGTGAAAGCACGCGAAGCGCAGGGGCAGCGCCTGCCGGCACTGTTCTGCTTCCCGCAGATTCTGCAACACCGCCTGCGTTCGATTAACGCCGCGTTTAAACGCGCGCGTGAGTCCTATGGCTATAACGGCGACTACTTCCTGGTCTATCCGATCAAGGTTAACCAGCACCGCCGCGTGATTGAGTCGTTGATCCATTCCGGTGAACCGCTGGGTCTGGAAGCCGGTTCCAAGGCGGAGCTGATGGCGGTACTGGCGCACGCCGGTATGACCCGCAGCGTGATTGTGTGTAACGGCTACAAAGACCGCGAGTATATCCGTCTGGCGCTGGTCGGCGAAAAGATGGGCCACAAGGTCTATCTGGTCATCGAAAAAATGTCGGAAATCGCCATTGTGCTGGAAGAAGCCGAGCGCCTGAATGTCGTGCCGCGCCTTGGCGTGCGTGCGCGTCTGGCCTCGCAGGGCTCCGGTAAATGGCAGTCTTCCGGCGGTGAAAAATCGAAGTTCGGCCTGGCGGCAACGCAGGTTCTGCAGCTGGTTGAGATTCTGCGTGCGGCAGGGCATCTGGAAAGCCTGCAGCTCCTGCACTTCCACCTCGGCTCGCAGATGGCCAACATTCGCGATATCGCCACCGGCGTGCGTGAATCGTCGCGTTTCTATGTTGAGCTGCATAAGCTCGGCGTTAATATTCAGTGCTTCGATGTCGGCGGCGGTCTCGGCGTGGACTATGAAGGTACCCGTTCACAGTCTGACTGTTCGGTGAACTACGGCCTGAACGAGTATGCTAACAACATTATCTGGGCGATTGGCGATGCCTGTGAAGAGAACGGCCTGCCGCACCCGACGGTGATTACCGAATCCGGGCGCGCGGTGACCGCTCACCACACCGTGCTGGTCTCCAACATCATCGGCGTTGAACGTAACGAATACACCGAAGCGACCCCGCCTGCGCAAGACGCGGCGCGTCCGCTGCAGAGTATGTGGGAAACCTGGCAGGAGATGCACGAGACCGGCAACCGCCGCTCGCTGCGCGAATGGCTGCACGACAGCCAGATGGATCTCCACGATATTCATATCGGCTACTCGTCCGGTACCTTCAATCTTCAGGAGCGCGCCTGGGCAGAACAGCTGTATCTGAACATGTGCCATGAAGTACAGAAACAGCTCGACCCGAGCAACCGTGCGCATCGACCGATTATCGACGAACTGCAGGAACGGATGGCGGATAAGATTTACGTCAACTTCTCGCTGTTCCAGTCGATGCCGGATGCATGGGGTATCGATCAGCTGTTTCCGGTGATGCCGCTGGAAGGGCTGAACATGGTGCCTGAACGCCGCGCGGTGCTGCTGGATATCACCTGCGATTCCGATGGCGCGATTGACCACTACGTGGATGGCGACGGGATTGCCACCACCATGCCGATGCCGGAATACGATCCTGAAAATCCGCCGATGCTGGGCTTCTTTATGGTTGGCGCCTATCAGGAGATCCTCGGGAATATGCACAACCTGTTCGGCGATACCGAAGCGGTGGACGTATTCGTCTTCCCTGACGGCAGCGTTGAGGTTGAGCTCTCCGACGAAGGGGATACCGTGGCGGATATGCTGCAATATGTGCAGCTCGATCCGAACACGCTGCTGACCCAGTTCCGCGATCAGGTGAAAAACTCCGGTCTCGACGAAGCGCTGCAGCAGCAGTTCCTCGAAGAGTTTGAAGCGGGGCTGTACGGATATACTTATCTGGAAGACGAGTAACCGTTGTTGCCCGGCGGCGCTGAGCTTGCCGGGCCTACGGACGCTGGCCGGATAAGACGAAGCGTCATCCGGCAGCAACAAGCTACGGTTCGGTATTTGCTATACTCTCTTGAACCCGTAGACATTAACGGCGATAATTCGCCTATATAAGCAGCAACCCTATTCAAACCCTTCCTCGTCGGGCCTAACGACGCGGAAGGGTTTTTTTATATCTGTAGTTACATACACCGACTGTAAAAAGAGGTCATACCCATGAGCACCTTAGGTCATCAATACGATAACTCCCTGGTATCTAACGCGTTTGGTTTTCTGCGTCTGCCGCTGAATTTCCAGCCGTACGACAGCGATGCTGACTGGGTCATTACCGGCGTACCTTTCGATATGGCGACTTCCGGGCGCGCGGGCGGCCGTCATGGCCCGGCGGCGATCCGTCAGGTCTCTACCAACCTGGCGTGGGAACATAACCGCTTCCCATGGAACTTCGACATGCGCGAGCGCCTGAACGTGGTTGACTGCGGCGATCTGGTTTACGCCTTCGGCGACGCGCGTGAGATGAGCGAGAAGCTGCAGGCGCATGCGGAAAGACTGCTGGCGGCCGGTAAGCGTATGCTCTCCTTCGGCGGCGACCACTTCGTGACCCTGCCGCTGCTGCGCGCCCACGCGAAGCATTTCGGTAAAATGGCGCTGGTGCACTTTGATGCCCATACCGACACCTACGCCAACGGCTGCGAATTCGACCATGGCACCATGTTCTTCACCGCGCCGAAAGAAGGGCTGATCGATCCGAACCACTCTGTGCAGATCGGTATTCGTACTGAGTTCGACAAGGATAACGGCTTTACCGTCCTGGATGCCGGCCAGGTGAACGATCGCACCGTCGATGACATCATCGCCCAGGTGAAGCAGATCGTCGGCGATATGCCGGTGTACCTGACCTTCGACATCGACTGCCTGGATCCGGCGTTTGCCCCGGGCACCGGTACGCCGGTGATCGGCGGGCTGACCTCCGATCGCGCGATCAAGCTGGTACGCGGTCTGAAGGATCTGAACATCGTCGGGATGGACGTGGTGGAAGTGGCTCCGTCTTACGATCAGTCCGAGATCACCGCCCTGGCAGCGGCGACCCTGGCGCTGGAAATGCTCTACATCCAGGCGGCGAAAAAAGGCGAATAAACCTTACGCGCTCACTGCTGCTGCGCGACGCATGCGCAGCAGCAGCATTCCCCCGGCCAGCAGCGTTATCACCTGCGAGGCCACCAGCACGGAAAATCCTGAACTCACCGATCCCGCCGACTTCATCACCATTCCCATCAGCAGCGGAATAAATGCCGCACAGATGTTACCCACGCCGTTAATAATGCCGTAGGCGCTGCCCACCGCCTGGCGCGGCGCATGATGCTGTACTACCGCCGGTATCGCCGCCCCCTGCAATCCCCAGAAGATATTGGCCGACAGCATGAACAGCGCCAGCAGGGCCGGCTGCTGGCTAAGCATCAGCGCCACGACCGAGCAGGCGGTCAGCGCGCCGCCGATGATAAACAGCAGCGGCGCCTGTTCCGGGCGTAACTTATCGAGCAGCACGCCGCCGAGAAATTTTGAACCGAGGCTGAGCAGAAATGGGATCGCGGCCAGCAAACCGGTGGCCTGCAGCGAAAAGTGGTGTTCATCACGTAGCCATGCCGGCAGCCAGGCGCTGCTGCCCCACAGATAGCTGAGAGTGGCAATCTCAACCAGCAGGATCCAGCCGAGAAGCGGCGTATGCCAGGCCAGCAGAAAGGTCCGCTGCAAGCCGGGACGCGCGCTGTTTACCGGGGCTGCCGGCGCCGGCAAAAAGCGCCAGATAGCTCCGCCGCCGAGTACCAGGTTGAGTCCCGCCAGGCTGTAAAACGATCCCATCCACCCCTGGTGCTCGACTAAAAAAGTCACCAGCGGAAAGCCCACCGCCAGCCCCAACGAGACCCCCAGGGCGGTGACGGCGTTCGGCTTGCCGATCTCTTCGGCAGAGAAGTTATCGCTGATAAAGCGCGTTTTAAGGGAAAACAGCGGACCTTCCGCGATCCCAAGGATAATCCGGGCCAGCAGCATCCCCATTAGTGAGCCCAGCAGCGGCGAGATGGCGCAGACCAGCGCCCATATCACCACGCTGCTTAACAATCCCTGTCGGTAATGCAGCTTACTTTCTATAACTGGTGTTAATAATAACGCCGAGAATCCATAACCCAGAAGAAAGCAGGTCATCAGCATTCCCTGTAACATTCTGTTTTCATTTAAATGAAAGTGGGCGGCGAAATCGGGGTTAAGAATCATGACCGAAATATTTACCCGGTCAATGTAAGAAATAATGATAAGTAACAATAATGCGATTGTTCCCTGCCATTTTGCGGTCATTGTTATTCTTCTTCCTCGCTCATTGATGGATCGTTCTTGTTATTTTTAAATCGCAGTGATAATCACGGGTGTAAAATGGTTCATTAGTGAAACTCGTTGATTTAAATGAATAATTTAATCTTTTGTTTCACCAGTGAAACTTGATGGCGCGCTACCTTTATCATTTTTAATGATCATTGAGAACGAAAGTCAATAGCTATTAACGAGGTTTTTAGCGACAGCTTAATTTAATTTCATATCACTCTTTAAATATCACAATTTCATATTGCCACTTTTTTTCGTGATCAATTGCACACTTAGATAATTAAACAGCCCCTGGTTAACAAATTCTTCACATTGCCGCTTGACGAAAGATTGAACGCTTTTATATTGACCGTATTAAATAAGAAACAGAGTTTCATATATGAAACAAAAGCCTGGAGGATCGTGATGAGCTGGATAGGCGTATGTGACGCAGAGCAGGTACAGGAAGATTTCCCTTATAGCGGCAACATCGACGGTAAAGAAATCGGTATTTATCTGATTGATGGTGAGTACTACGCGCTGGAAGACGTGTGTCCACATGCCTATGCGCTGTTAAGCCAGGGGTTTGTGGAAGACGGCAAAGTTGAATGCCCGCTGCATGAAGCGGTCTTCGACGTGAAAACCGGCCAGTGTCTGCATGGTCCCGGCGGGCGCAACCTTAATCGTTATCCGGTGCGGGTATACGACAATCAGATCCAGATTACCTTTATCGAGGAGAACGTGGCATGAGCGAATCCCTGGACTTTAACCCGGCGCTGCCGGTAAGCCGCCAGTTTACGCCGCCTGCGGAAGGCGGGAACGGCAACATCCATAAGCCTGGCGATTATCACAACCTTATCTGGCAAACCCGCAGTCGCGTTGCGGAAAGCTGGGAGCTGGAACTTATCGCGACCCTTGAAACGCTTTTCGAGCAGGGGGCGGAGAGCCTGACGCAGCTGGTGGACGGGCTGAATACCCTGAAGATGCACGATCGGCAAGGCGATGCCTGGAGCGAAGAGAGCTTTCGGGTGTTTTTGCAGGTAAACGGATACTGAGGGCACGGCGATGACGACAACGGTACAAAACTATCTCGATAAAGGTTTACGTGGCCTGTGGTATCCGGTTCTGGCGAGCTGGGAAGTGCAGTCCGCTCCGGTGGGCATTACCCGTCTCGGCGAACAAATTGTGGTGTGGCGTAATAAGGACGGAGAGCTGCAGGCGCTGGAAGACCGCTGCCCGCACCGTGGTGCTCGTCTGTCGATGGGCTGGAATCTCGGCGATCGTATCGCCTGCTGGTATCACGGCGTGGAAGTGGCAGGTAACGGCGAAGTGAAAGATGTTCCGGCGGTCGACAAATGTCCGCTGGTGGGCCAGCAGTGCGTGCGCAGCTACCACGTTCAGGAAGCGCATGGCGCGATATTCCTGTGGTTTGCGGCCACGGCCGACCAGCAGCCCGAACCGCTCACCTTCCCGGAAGAGCTGGCCGATAGCGACAAATACAGCAACTTCCTCTGCACCGCAGCGTGGAAATGCAACTATCAGTATGCGCTGGAAAATGTCATGGACCCGATGCACGGCACCTACCTGCACTCCTCTTCGCACTCAATGGCGGAAGGCGATCGCAAAGCTGACATGGTGCTGCAGCCAACGAAAACCGGCTTTATCTTTGAGAAAAAAGGCCAGAGCGGCGTCAACTTCGACTGGGTCGAGCTGGGCAACAGCGGCGCTTACTGGATGCGCCTGTCTATCCCGTACCAGAAGCGTTTTGGGCCGGGCGGCCACTTCTGGATCGTCGGCATGGTGGTGCCGGAAGATAACGACAACTGCCGGGTCTTCTTCTGGCGTATTCGCGGCGTGCAGGGCTGGCAGCGCGATCTGTGGCGCTTTATGTATCGCAACCGTCTGGAAAAACTGCACTGGGAAGTGCTGGAGCAGGATCGCGTGGTGCTCGAAAGCCTGGCGCCGAACGCCCGCGATCACGAATACCTGTATCAGCATGACGTCGGCCTTTCCCGTCTGCGCCGGATGATGCAAAAAGCGGCGAAAGAGCAGCTGGCAGCTCGGGAAGAGCAGCAGGGAGCGGCCTGATGAACGGGCTGTTAACCGGCAAACGTATGGTGATTACCGGCGCGGCACGCGGCCTGGGCTTTCATTTTGCCAAAGCCTGCGCGGAGCAGGGCGCTGACGTCGTGATGTGCGACATCCTGCAGGGCGAACTGGCGGAGAGCGCGCATCGTCTGCGCGAGCAGGGTTATCGCATTGAATCACAGACTATCGATCTGGCCGATGCCTCATCCATCGAGGAGGCGTTCCTCGCGATCGGTGAACGAGGAAAGATCGACGGCCTGGTCAATAACGCGGCGATGGCCACCGGCGTCGGCGGTAAAAATATGATCGATTACGATCCGGATCTGTGGGATCGGGTGATGTCGGTAAACGTCAAAGGCACCTGGCTGGTGACCCGGGCGGCGGTACCGCTGTTGCGTGAAGGGGCCGGGATCGTCAACGTCGCCTCCGATACCGCGCTGTGGGGCGCCCCCCGGCTGATGGCCTATGTCGCCAGCAAAGGGGCGGTGATCGCCATGACGCGCTCGATGGCCCGCGAACTGGGCGAAAAGCGTATTCGGATCAACGCGATCGCCCCCGGTCTGACCCGGGTTGAAGCGACGGAATATGTGCCTGCTGAGCGTCATCAGCTGTACGAAAACGGGCGCGCGTTAAGCGGCGCCCAGCAGCCGGAAGATGTCACCGGCAGCGTGGTGTGGCTGTTAAGCGACCTGTCGCGGTTTATTACCGGGCAGCTGATTCCGGTCAACGGCGGATTTGTTTTTAACTAAAGAGGCGAGGCGGTATGGCAAACGTTCAGGAAGTGAAATACCTGGTGCCGGGGCTGGAGCGGGGATTGCAGCTGCTGCTGGCATTTGGCGAGCAACATCGCGATCTGACCTTTGCCGAGCTGCATCGGCTGGTGGATATGCCGAAAGCAACCGCCTATCGCGTGGTGCAAACGCTGGAGTATATGGGGTTTCTGGAGCGCAACGCGCGTACCAATACCTTCTCGCTGGGGATGAATGTCCTGCGTCTGGGCTTTGAATATATTGCGTCGCTGGATGTGGCGCAGGTTGGCCAGCCGGTGATCGAGCAGCTGCGTGATACCAGTCAGTGCAGCAGTCATCTGGCGATCCGCGACGGTCGGGACATTATTTACATTGCCCGCGTCAGCGCCGCCGGCTCACGGATCAATCAGGTCAGTATCGGTACCCGCCTGCCGGTTCACTGCACCTCGCTGGGCCGCATGCTGCTGACCGATGTCTCGCGCGGCGAGTTTGAGCAGCTGTTTCCCGATGAACGGCTGCCGGGCAATACGCCGGGGCAACTTCACGATCGCGAAGCGCTATGGCAGATGGTGCAGCAGGATAAAGCGCGTGGCTATGTGATTGGCGAATCTTTCTACCGCCACGGCATCTCTTCCATCGTCTACCCGGTCTACGATCGCAGCGGTCGGGTAGCGGCGGTGGTCAGTATTCTGGTGCCGTCGGATGAGATCCCGCAAAGCGATCGGGAACGGCTGCAAAGCGACGTCAGCCTGGCGGCGGACAAAATTTCTGGCTTTTTAGGCTACCTGTCACAAGCCAGTTAAATCAATAACTTAACATCAGGCGCTTGCGTGCGTCGGGGATGTTTTACGCCCAAATCAGGGCGACAGAACGGTAAAGAGGCTACCAACGATGAGCGTAACCGGAATTGAAAAGCTGGAATTTGGCGTCGACGACCTGACTCATTGCGCCAGGTTTATGCGTGATTTTGGCCTGGCGGGCGACGCCAGCGGCCAGCGTTTTACCACCTTAAGCGGCGCGCGGGTGGAACTGAATCCGATCCATAGCCCGGATCTGCCGCCGGCCTTTGAAGCGGGTAACACCCTACGCCGTATGACCTGGGGCGTGGCGGATCGGGCGGCGCTGGATGCTCTGCGGCCCAAATTGTCCCGCCAGCCCGCCTTTCGTGAGATTGACGGCGCCCTCGAGTGCCAGGATCCCAACGGCATGACGCTGCGGGTGCAGGTCACTCAACAAGTCGCGGTGACGCTGAACGTTGAGCCGATTAACCAGTGGGGCGATATGCGGCGGATTGATACGCCAAGCCCGGTGTATGACGGCGCGCAGCCGATCAACGTAGGCCACGTGGTGTTCTTCGTCGAAGAGCTGGCGGCGGTCGAGGCCTTCTATCGTGAGGTGCTCGGTTTCCAGGTTTCCGATCGCTACATCAATCGTGCGGTATTCCTGCGCTGCGGCGTACGCGGTGGTCACCACAATCTCTTTTTATTGCAGCTGCCCAACCGCAAGCGCGGCCTGAACCACGTGGCCTTTACCGTGCGCGATATCCATGAAGTGATTGGCGGCGGCATTGCGATGAATAAAAACGCGTGGAGCACCTTTATTGGTCCCGGCCGTCACCCGGTCTCTTCCGCCTATTTCTGGTACGTCAACAGCCCGACCGGCGGCGCTTTTGAGTACTACACCAACGATGATTTCCTGACGGAGAACTGGCGCCCGCGCGAGCTGGAACACTCGCTGGTCTCCTTTACCGAGTGGGCGGTGGAAGGGGGGATCGACCACGATACCCGCCGCCAGCAGAAAAAGCCGGAGGCGGTATGACGGCGCGAATAGTCATTATCGGCGGTGGCCAGGCGGGCGGCTGGGCGGCGAAAACCCTGCGTGACGAAGGCTACGACGGCGAGATTTGCGTGGTGGCGGAAGAAGAGTGGGATTTTTACGAGCGTCCGCCGCTGTCAAAAGCGACGCTGCTGGAGGCCGATGCGCCGCTGCCGCGTCTGTTCAGCGAAGAGGTGCAGCAGGCGTTAAACCTGCGCTGGTTCCGCCCGCTGCGCGCTGAGGCCATCGATCGCCAGAGCAAAAGCGTTCATCTGAGTAACGGCGAACAGCTCGGCTATGACCAGCTGCTGATCGCCACCGGCGGTCGCGCCCGCCTGCCCGGCGAAGCCTGGGCGAAACAGCCGCAGGTTTACACGCTGCGCCACTGGCAGGACGCGCAGCGCCTGAAGCAACGGCTGGCGACCACCGCGCGGCTGGCGATTGTCGGCGGCGGCTGGATTGGTCTTGAGATTGCCGCCTCGGCGCGAAAAAGCGGCGTCGCGGTCACCTTATTTGAACAGCAGCCGCTGCTGTGCATGCGTTCGGTAAGTGCGGAAGTGTCGCAGGAACTGGCACGGATCCATCGCGATCGGGGCGTCGATATTCGTCACGGCTGCGGCGCGCTGGAGCTGGAAGATGATGGCGGTCTGCCGGTTATTCACTGCGACGGTCAGCGGGAAACCTTTGATGCGGTGGTGGTAGGGATCGGCGTCGATCTCAACCTCGAACTGGCGCGGGACGCGGGACTGGCTGTCGATCGCGGGATCGTTGTCAACGCCCTGGGACAGACCAGCGACCCGGCGATCTTCGCGGCCGGAGATGTGGCGCAGCATCACCAGTATGGCCTGTGCATCCAGTCGTGGGCCTTTGCCCAGAACCAGGCGGTGGCGACGGCGAAAGCGATGCTGAACCCGCAGGCGGCCGGCTACGCCGACGCACCATGGCTGTGGTCGGATCAATATGCCGACAATATTCAGATCCTCGGCATTCCGCAGCCAGGCAGTCGGACGGTGACGCGCCGGGATCCGCAGGGAGCGCTATTTTTCTCGATCGACGCTGACGGTCGCCTGACTCAGCTGGTGGCGTTTAACGACGCTCGCACCGTCAAGCTGGCGAAACGCTGGATGGCTGCGGGGAGAGATCTTTCCGCCGTACCGCTCGATGACCTGGCCTTTTCGCTGATGTCATTGCGATAAGACCCGCGCACCCTTAAGGGGGAGAGATGACCACATTAGAGACAAACACCGCGCCGCTTGAGGCAGGCGGTGAGGGCGTCCATACGCCTGAAAAGGCGGTCCGCTGGGCGATTCCACTGTCGCTGCTGGCCTGCGTACTGCTGGCGTTCTTCGACAAAATCAGCATTGCCGCCTTGTTTTCCGATAGCCATTTCCAGCAGGCGATGGGGATGGATTTTGATACCACGCGGTTGGGCATTCTGATGAGTGCCTTCCTGCTGAGCTACGGTTTTTCCTCGGTGCTGCTCAGCGGATTGGGCGACCGCATCGCGCCGCTGCGCCTGCTCACCGGCATGATGATGGTGTGGTGCGTTTTAATGGTGATGATGGGCTTCACCCATAACTACACGGTGATGGTCACCTTGCGCATTCTGCTCGGCATCGCCGAAGGGCCGCTGTTTCCGCTGGCGTTCGCCATCGTCCGCCACACCTTCCCGCAGCGGCTTCAGGCGCGGGCCACCATGCTGTGGCTGCTCGGGACACCGGTCGGCGCAGCAATTGGTTTTCCGCTGTCGATTTGGCTGCTCAATACCTTTGGCTGGCAGAGCACCTTCTTTGTGATGGCGATGCTGACGGTGCCGGTGCTGATTTTCGTGCGCATCGGCCTGCGCGGGGTGCAGCTGGAGAGCAAAGCGTCCGGCGAAAAGGTATCCCAGGAGGCGCGCCGCGCCGCGCGGCGGGAGCTGTTCGTCAGCGCGCATTTCTGGATGATTTGCGTGTTTAACATCGCCTTTCTGGCCTATCTGTGGGGCATCAACGGCTGGCTGCCGGGCTATCTGATTAAAGGTAAAGGGATCCATCTGGAGCATGCCGGTTGGCTGTCGTCGATGCCGTTTATCGCCATGCTGCTGGGCGAAATAATTGGCGCCTGGCTCTCCGATCGTCTTGATAAACGCGCGGCCGCCTGCTTTGTCTCGCTGGCCGGGGCGGCGGTTGGCCTGGCGGCGGTGATGCACTTCGCCACCCCGCTGACGGTCATTGCGGCGATGAGTTTCAGCACCTTTATGTGGGGCACCGGCGCACCCAATATTTTCGCCCTGCTGGCCAAGGCGACCCATCCCCGGGTCAGCGCCACGGCGGGGGGCATTTTCAACGGGCTGGGGAACTTTGCAGGCGCCCTGTCGCCGGCGGTGATGGGGGCGCTGATCGCCTTCACCCACAGCATGGATTCCGGGCTGATTTTTCTGGCGGTGATGGCGGTGGTGGGCTGCGTCCTGTTACTGCCGCTGCTGAGACGTTACTGAGGAGAAAACGATGACTGATTCAACCGTGACAGCAAAACCGGGTATCAAACCTGAACATCTGACGATGGAAGAGTGGGTAGAGTCGCGTATCGCGCGCTTTGAGGGACGGAAATATGACTGGAACGCGCTGAAGTTCCAGGCTGATTTCGACCCGAAATACCGTCGCGCCCAGATGCGCTATATCGGCACCGGCGCCACCGGCGTGGCGAGCGATACCAATACCGTGGCGGCGGAAAACTTCACCTTCTCCACCATGGTGCTGCCAGCGAAATGTGAGGGGCCGCTGCATCTGCATGATGATGTGGAGGAGGTGTTCTTCATGCTCAAAGGGCAGATAACGCTGATGATTCAGGATGGCGACAGCTATACCGAAACCGTGCTGCGCGAGCGCGATCTGATCTCCGTCCCGGCGGGCATCTACCGCGGGCTGTTTAACCACGGTGAGGAAGAGGCGCTGATGTGCGTGATGCTGGGCACCAGGAAGCCGAATATTCCGACCTATCCGGAAGATCACCCCCTGTCGAAAGTAAAACGTAATTAAGGAGGCGGTATGACGGGGTTTCGTGAACAAGGGCACGGCACGCCGCTGGTGCTGTTACACGGCATCAGCTCCGGCGCGGCTTCCTGGCATAAACAGATGGCGCTGTCCGGCTATCGTGTGCTGGCCTGGGATATGCCCGGTTATGGCGAAAGCCCGATGCTGCCGGTTGCGCAGGCGAATGCGGGTGATTATGCCGATGCGCTGGCGCGCATGCTGGACCACGCCGGCGTTGAGCAGGCGGTCGTGGTGGGGCATTCGCTCGGTGCGCTGGTGGCCAGCGCCTTTGCGGCGAAATATCCCCGCCGCGTGCGCTACCTGGTGTTAGCCGATGCCGCACAGGGGTACGGCCAGGCGGAGGCGGAACAGCGGGAAAAAGTCTGGCGCAGTCGCCAGCAGCAAATGGCGTCAGGAGCAGAGCGGCTGGCGCAAACCCGGGCGGCGAAGCTGCTGCATCCCTGTGCGGCGGAGGCCGATATCGCCACCGTTGCCGCCGGAATGCGCAAGCTGCGTCGTGAGGGCTATCTGGCCGCGGCGTGGATGCTGGCGCACGACGATATTCACCGCTGGCTTGGCGATTATCACGGCCGGTTTGAAGTGTGGTGCGGTGAGCAGGACGCTATCACTCAACCAGAGCTGGTGCGTGGTCTGGCGCTACGCTACGGCATGCCGTACACCGCGATTCCGCACGCGGGTCACGCCAGCTATCTCGATAATGAAACCTTTTTTAATCAACAGCTTTTACGGGTAGGGGAAGAGGTGCGCGATGAATGCACAAATTGAAGGCCGTGTAGCGGTAGTCACCGGAGGATCGTCAGGGATCGGCTTTGAAACGCTGCGTCTGCTGCTGGGCGAAGGGGCGAAAGTCGCTTTCTGCGGCCGCAATCCCGACCGGCTCGCCAGCGCGCATGCCGCGTTGCAGAACGAGTATCCCGGAGCGGAGGTTTTCTCTTACCGCTGCGACGTCCTGCAAGAAGACGAGGTGCAGGCCTTTGCCGATGCGGTGGCGGCGCGTTTTGGCGGCGCGGACATGTTGATCAACAACGCCGGGCAGGGCTACGTGGCGCACTTTGCCGATACCCCGCGCGAGGCCTGGTTGCATGAGGCGGAGCTGAAGTTGTTTGGCGTGATCAACCCGGTAAAGGCCTTTCAGCCGCAGCTGGAGCGGTCGGATATCGCCTCGATTACCTGCGTCAATTCACTGCTGGCGCTACAGCCGGAAGAGCACATGATTGCCACCTCCGCCGCCCGCGCGGCGCTGCTCAACATGACGCTGACGCTGTCAAAAGATTTGGTGGGAAAAGGCATTCGCGTCAACTCGATTTTGCTGGGAATGGTGGAGTCGGGGCAGTGGCAGCGGCGCTTTGAAAATCGTGCCGATAAGCAGCAGAGCTGGCCCGAGTGGACGGCGGATATCGCCCGTAAACGTGGGATCCCGATGGCGCGTCTCGGCAAGCCGCAGGAGCCTGCGCAGGCGCTGCTGTTTTTGGCCTCGCCGCTGGCATCGTTTACCACCGGCGCCGCGCTGGATGTCTCCGGCGGTTTTTGCCGTCACCTTTAAGGAGCCATCATGAAAAAAATTATGCTTATCGGCTATGGCGCCATGGCGCAAGCGGTAATTGAACGGCTGCCCCCGCAGGTCACGTTAGGCTGGATTGTCGCCCGGGAAGCCCATCAGGCGGCGATTCGCGCCCGCTTTGGCGATGCGGTGACGGTGCTTGACGATCCGCAATCTTGTACGGAAACCCCGGATCTGGTGCTGGAGTGCGCCAGCCAACAGGCGGTTGCGCAATATGGCGAAGCCATTCTCGCCCGCGGCTGGCATCTGGCGGTGATCTCTACCGGCGCGCTGGCCGATAGCGCGCTCGAACAGCGTTTATATCAGGCGGGCGGCAGGCTGACGCTGCTCTCCGGCGCGGTGGCCGGCATTGACGGACTGGCGGCGGCAAAAGAGGGCGGTCTTGAGCGCGTGACCTATCAGTCGCGCAAAAGCCCGGCCAGCTGGCGTGGAAGCTACGCGGAAATGCTCATCGATCTCAATGCGGTCAGCGAGGCGAAAATCTTTTTTGAAGGCAGCGCCCGCGAAGCGGCACGCCTGTTTCCGGCGAATGCCAACGTGGCGGCAACCGTGGCGTTGGGCGGTATCGGAATGGACGACACGCGGGTGCAGCTGATGGTCGATCCGGCCACGCGGCGCAATACCCACACGTTACATGTTGAAGGCGCGTTCGGTGAGTTTCGCCTCGAGCTGAGCGGCCTGCCGCTGGCCGACAATCCAAAAACATCTACCCTGGCGGCACTGAGCGCGGTACGCGCCTGCCGTGAACTGGCGCAACGCTAAGAGGCGGCAATGGACGAATTAACGATCTTTATCGGCGGTCACTGGCGCCACGGCGGCGGCAATCTGATGCACAGCTACTTTCCGGCGGACGGCACGGTGAACGCGACGCTGCGGGCGGCCAGTCTCGACGATCTGCAGGAAGCGATGACCTGCGCCGAGCGTGCCTGGCGGGAACCAACGTGGCGCAACATGCTGCCGCACCTGCGGGCAAAGATCCTGCATAAGGTGGCGGATCTGATTGAATCCCGTCTGGATGAACTGGCGCGAATGCAAAGTCGGGACAACGGCAAGCCGCTGGCGGAAGCGCGGGGGCTGGTGATGAGTGCGGCGGCAAGCGCCCGCTATTTCGCCGCCGCCTGCGAGCTGCTGGAAGGGGAGCTGCCGACTCCGCGTCAGACAGACCTGTTGACCCTGAGCCGCTACGAGCCGCTGGGCGTGGTGGCGGCGATCACCCCGTGGAACTCGCCGATCGCCAGCGAAATGCAAAAAGTGGCGCCGGCGATCGCCGCGGGTAATGCGGTGATCCTCAAACCCGCGGAAGCGACGCCGCTGATGGCGCTGGAACTGGCGCGGATCTTCGAGCAAGCCGGTTTACCTGCGGGGCTGCTGAGCGTGCTGCCGGGGAAAGGAGCGGTGATTGGCGACGCCCTGGCGCGTCATCCGCTGGTGCGCAAAATTTCGTTTACCGGCGGCACCCGCACCGGACGCCATCTGGCGCACGTGGCGGCAGAAAAACTGATCCCGGCATCGCTGGAGCTGGGCGGTAAATCGCCGACCATCGTGCTGGAGGATGCCGATATCGAACAGGCGGCGCGGGGGATCTGCTACGGCATTTTCAGCTCCGGCGGTCAGGCGTGCATCGCCGGTTCGCGGCTGTTTGTGCATGAAAAAGTTTACCCACAGCTGATGGCGCGGCTGCTGGAGCTGACGCGCGGACTGCGGATTGGCCATCCGTTCAGCGACGATACCCACATCGGGCCGTTGATTAATGAACAGCACCGTGACGGCGTGCTCGCGTACGTCGAACTGGCGAAACGCGAAGGCGGGCGGGTGCTATGCGGAGGAGAGATTCCGGCCGATCCGGCGCTGGCGGCGGGGAGCTACTTCCAGCCGACGATCGTCGAAGGGCTGACGAATCAGGCGCGCGTCTGTCAGGAAGAGATCTTCGGCCCGGTACTGGTGGCGATGCCCTTTCGCGATGAAGCCCAGCTGATCCGCGAAGCCAATGACTCGGTCTATGGCCTGGCGGCGGGGATCTGGACGCGGGATAGCGGACGTGCCCTGCGCTTAAGCGAGCGTCTGGAAGCCGGGACGGTGTGGATCAACACCTACAAGGTTTTCTCCATTTCGACCCCGTTCGGGGGCTTTAAAGAGAGCGGTCTGGGCCGCGAAAAAGGTATTCAGGGGCTGAAAGCCTGGATGCAACAAAAGAGCATTTATCTGGCGACGGGTAATAGCGTGAATCACTGGTGCGATTGAGATAAGGGTGAGCAATGAGCGAAATGATAACCGTCGGCGAAGCCATCGCCAGAACGCTGGAGCAGTACAACGTTGAGGCTATTTACGGCGTCATCTCTATTCATAACCTGCCGGTTGCCGATGCTATTGGCCAACGCGGCAACATCCGCTTTGTTCCGGCGCGTGGCGAAGCCGGTTCGGTGACCATGGCCGACGCCCACGGTCGCTTTTCCGGCCTCGGAGTCGCGCTAACCAGCACCGGTGCCGGGGCGGGGAACGCGGTCGGGGCGCTGGTGGAGGCGATGAATGCCGGTACGCCGCTGCTGCATCTGACCGGTCAGGTAGAGAAAACCTGGCTGGATGCGGATACCGGTTTTATTCACGAAACCCGCGATCAGCTGACCTTCCTGAAAGCCAGTTCGAAACGCGCGTATCGCATCAGTAACGCCAATCAGGCGATCGCCATTTTGCACAAGGCGATTCAGGAAGCGCGGACGCCGCCGTGCGGGCCGGTATCGGTGGAGATCCCGATTGATATTCAGGGGGCAAGCATTCCCCTGGCGCTGGTCACCGCCCCGCTGAACATCGCGCCGGCGGCGCCCGTCGCTCAGGCAACGGTGGATACCCTGTGGGCGCAGCTCAGGCAGGCGAAACAGCCGCTGCTGTGGCTGGGCGGCGGGGCTATCGGTAGCGCGGCGGCGGTGAAAAAACTGGCGGATGCGGGGATCACCGTGATCTCCAGTACCCACGGGCGCGGCGTGCTGCCGGACAGCCATCGCGCCAGCCTGCGCGCCTTCCATAATTCGCCTTCCGTTGAGGCGCTGATGGCGCAATGTGATTTCACCCTGGTCGCGGGCTCGCGTCTGCGCAGTAACGAAACGCGCTCCTGGACGCTTGAACTGCCTTCGCCACGCGTACAGATTGATATCGATCCGGCGGCGGCCAGCCGTAACTATCTGATGGACAACACGCTGATCGCCGATTGTTCGGCTTTACTGGCGGCGCTGGCGGCCAAAGCGCAGGGGCGTGAATGGGGCAATGGTCACTGGGACGCACAGGTCAAAGAGGCGGTGACGCAGGCGGAGCACGGGCTACGTGAACAGTGCGGCGCCTATGCCCAACTGAACGACGCTATCGAACAGGCGCTGCCTGATGACGGTATTCTGGTCCGCGATATCACCGTCTCCGGCAGCCTGTGGGGCAGTCGTCTGTTCCGTGCAAATGGCCCGCTGATGAACGTGCATTCGCTGGCGGGGGCCATTGGTATGGGGCTGCCGATGGCGATCGGCACGGCGATCGCCAACCCGCAGCGCAAGATAGTCGGCCTGGTCGGCGATGGCGGTCTGAGCCTGAACCTCGGAGAGCTGGCGACGCTGGCGCAGGAAAAGGCCAACGTGACGCTGCTGATCATGAACGATGGCGGCTATGGCGTGATGCGCGGTATTCAGGATAAGTATTTCGGCGGTCGCCAGTATTACAACGAGCTGCACACGCCGGATTTCACGCTGCTGGCGCAGGCTATCGGTCTACAGGCATGGAGCGTTGAGCGAGCGGAAGATTTCACCGCGGTGATGACCGAAGCGCTGGCGACGCCAGGGCCGTCGGTGGTAGAGGTCAGGATGGGGCAGATTGGCGCGCTGCGTTTTGCCGGGCCGCCGCAGAAGACGCTGTACTAAGCTCTTTTCCCCTCTCTGCGGCGCAGAGAGGGGACGGAGAGATTATTTAATGCCGTCTGCCTTCATACGATCGCGGATATGCTGAGCACGTTCTTCGGAGGCCGGGTGATCGTCAAACATTGAGCTTTGACGCCCGGCTTCCAGCTTAGCCAGCTTCTCGAAGCTGGTGGCCAGCCCTCCTGGATTAATCCCGCGCTTACGCAGCAGATCGTAGGAGTAGTCGTCCGCTTCGGACTCCTGGCGCTGGGAGAACTGCGAGTTCACCAGCTTTTCGCCCAGATCGCCAAGCTGAGATTGCGACAGGCTGCCGACGATACCGCCCGCCGAGGCAGCGGCGGCGCGAACGGCGTTGGTGCCGAGCGCGACCTGCATCCCTTTCTTGACGTGGCCGAGGGCGACGTGGCCCATCTCATGGCCGATGACCGCTTCAACTTCGTTATCGTTCATGATGTCCATCAGGCCGCTATAGACGCGGATGCAACCATTCGCCATCGCGAACGCGTTGACGTCCTTGGTTTCATACACTTTGTAATTCACCGGCTGGCCGTTGATATTGTCGCCCAGCGCGGCGGCGATTTTGCTCAGGCGCTTGCTGTATTCGCTGCTGGCCGGCGAGAGGGTGGCTTTGCTATCCATCTCTTTGCAAGCCTGGTCACTTAAGCTTTTAACCTGAGCGTCGCTCAGGGAATAGGCCTGAAAAGCTTCGGCGCCCGAACTGAGAAGGGCGTTGGAGTCCATGTTCTGACATCCGGTGAGGGTTGCTGCGATCCCAAGGGCAAGAATAGTTGAGCGAATTTTCATTTTTATCTTCCACACTCGTTCGATGATCTGACTGAAAAAGGCAACAATAAGGCTGTCGCATCCTGTACAAATTATAAAGACTATTGCGCGACGCGGGCGAGAGGATTCCGGGGCAGCACAACGTGTTCCGGAGATTTCTTAAACCACAAAAGGATGCTCCATGTACATGCTTTCGCGCTTGGGTTACATTGTTGACACTTTTTTCTGGCGTAGCCCAAAACGCGCTCTCGTCAAGTCGTTAAGGGTATGGCCTTCAACAGTCCGAACTGGAGTCAAAATGTCCTCACGTAAAGAGCTTGCTAACGCTATTCGTGCGCTGAGCATGGATGCTGTACAGAAAGCCAAATCCGGCCACCCGGGTGCCCCGATGGGTATGGCTGACATTGCCGAAGTCCTGTGGCGTGATTTCATGAACCATAACCCGCAGAACCCGGCCTGGGCCGACCGCGACCGCTTTGTGCTGTCCAACGGCCACGGTTCCATGCTGATTTACAGCCTGCTGCACCTCACCGGTTATGATCTGCCGATCGAAGAGCTGAAAAACTTCCGTCAGCTGCACTCTAAGACTCCGGGCCACCCGGAAGTGGGCTACACCGCTGGCGTGGAAACCACCACCGGTCCGCTGGGCCAGGGGATTGCTAACGCCGTGGGCATGGCTATTGCGGAAAAAACGCTGGCTGCGCAGTTCAACCGTCCGGGCCACGATATCGTTGACCACTTCACCTACGCTTTCATGGGCGACGGCTGCATGATGGAAGGGATCTCGCACGAAGTGTGCTCCCTGGCCGGTACCCTGAAGCTGGGTAAACTGGTGGCGTTCTATGATGACAACGGTATCTCCATCGACGGTCATGTGGAAGGCTGGTTCACCGACGACACCGCTAAACGTTTCGAAGCCTATGGCTGGCACGTAGTGCGCGGCGTTGACGGTCACGACGCTGAGGCGATCAAACGCGCGGTAGAAGAAGCGCGTGCGGTCACCGACAAGCCGTCCCTGCTGATGTGCAAAACCATCATCGGTTTCGGTTCGCCGAACAAAGCCGGTACCCACGATTCCCACGGCGCGCCGCTGGGCGATGCCGAAATTGCCCTGACCCGCGAAGCCCTGGGCTGGAAACACCCGGCCTTCGACATCCCGTCTGATATCTATGCGCAGTGGGATGCCAAAGAAGCCGGTCAGGCGAAAGAAGCGGCCTGGAACGAGAAGTTCGCCGCGTATGCCAAAGCCTTCCCGCAGGAAGCCGCTGAGTTCACCCGTCGTATGAAGGGCGAAATGCCGGCTGACTTCGACGCTAAAGCCAATGAATTTATCGCTAAGCTGCAGGCTAACCCGGCGAAAATCGCCAGCCGTAAAGCGTCGCAGAATGCGATTGAAGCGTTTGGCCCGTGGCTGCCGGAATTCCTCGGCGGCTCCGCTGACCTGGCGCCATCCAACCTGACCCTGTGGTCTGGTTCTAAAGCGATTAATGAAGACACCGCCGGTAACTATATCCATTACGGCGTGCGTGAATTCGGTATGACCGCGATCGCTAACGGGATCTCTCTGCACGGTGGTTTCCTGCCGTACACCTCCACCTTCCTGATGTTCGTGGAATATGCGCGTAACGCGGTGCGTATGGCGGCGCTGATGAAACAGCGTCAGGTGATGGTCTACACCCACGACTCCATCGGTCTGGGCGAAGATGGCCCGACGCACCAGCCGGTAGAGCAGGTGGCGTCCCTGCGCGTGACCCCGAACATGTCCACATGGCGTCCGTGTGACCAGGTGGAATCGGCGGTGGCGTGGAAATACGGCGTTGAGCGTCATGACGGCCCGACCGCGCTGATCCTCTCCCGTCAGAACCTGGCACAGCAGGATCGTACGGCAGAGCAGCTGGCGAACATCGCCCGCGGTGGCTACGTGCTGAAAGACTGCGCCGGTCAGCCGGAGCTTATCTTCATCGCCACCGGTTCTGAAGTCGAACTGGCGGTGGCCGCGTGGGATAAACTGACGGCCGAAGGGGTGAAGGCGCGCGTGGTCTCTATGCCGTCCACCGACGCGTTCGACAAGCAGGACGCGGCGTACCGTGAATCGGTGCTGCCGAAAGCGGTCTCTGCTCGCGTGGCCGTCGAAGCCGGCATCGCCGACTACTGGTTCAAATACGTGGGCCTGAATGGCGCTATCGTTGGCATGACCACCTTCGGTGAGTCTGCGCCGGCAGAGCAGCTGTTCGAAGAGTTCGGCTTCACCGTCGACAACGTGGTTGCGAAGGCAAAAGCGCTGCTGTAATTACGTTTACATGTGAAAACGGGTCGCTCAGGCGGCCCGTTTTTTTATGTGATTAAATTTATTTAAGTCTGCGCAACCCAATATTGTAGATCTGAATCACAAATATGATATTTATCAATGTTTGTTTTTTGTTATGAGCATCACATAATTTGTATTGCTTTTTATATTTTTGTTAACAACTAATTGTTTTTAAAGGCTTCATGTAAAAGCATCCTGCGCTGTATGTGTTTTTCTCCTCGATTGATTTCATTTTGCCGCTCGAGTATTTTGTTTTTAACGCTCACTCGTACCCTAAAAATAAGGAAAATATATGCGGCTGATTGATTACTTTCCAGAAGCATCTATCTCAATAAAAAATTCCGCAAAGAACTGGCAGGAGGCAATTGACTTTTCTATGTCTTCCTTACTCGCTAATCATTATGTCAATTCAGGTTATATTCAGGCCATTAAAGATTCAACGATTAACAATGGCCCTTATTATATTTTAGCGCCTGGCGTCGCCATGCCACACGCTCGTCCGGAATGTGGCGCGTTAAAAACCGGGATGTCATTAACACTCCTCAAACAGGAAGTTAAATTTGCCGAAGATGATGAAGGTGTCCGATTATTAATCGGATTGTCGGCGGCAAATGCAGATTCACACATTGGCGCTATTCAGGCCTTAAGCGAATTATTATGTGAAGAGGAAGTACTGACCGCGTTGTTAGCGGCTAAATCAGAGAAACAATTGGCGGATATTATCGCCCACGCATAATTAACCGTTTCCTTTCAGGATATTATTATGGAAAACAAGTCTGCTCGTGCCAAAGTCCAGGCTTTTGGTGGGTTTTTGACTGCAATGGTCATCCCCAACATCGGCGCTTTTATTGCCTGGGGTTTTATAACCGCATTGTTTATTCCTACCGGTTGGATGCCGAATGAGCATTTCGCCAAAATTGTCGGTCCGATGATTACCTATTTACTGCCCGTCATGATTGGCTCCACAGGGGGGCATCTGGTGGGGGGGAAACGTGGCGCGGTAATGGGAGGTATTGGGTCTATTGGCGTGATTGTGGGCGCGGATATCCCGATGTTCCTTGGCGCGATGGTGATGGGACCGCTTGGCGGTTGGGTGATTAAGCATGTTGACCAGCTGCTGGAAAAACGCATTCCTGCAGGGTTCGAGATGGTTATCAATAACTTCTCACTTGGTATTGCGGGGATGCTTTTATGCTTGCTGGGGTTTGAAGTCATTGGTCCAGCGGTTCTCATTGCCAATAATTTTGTGAAGGAGTGTATTGAAGCGTTGGTTCATGCGGGTTATCTGCCGTTGCTGTCGGTGATCAATGAGCCTGCAAAAATCCTCTTTCTGAACAATGCCATCGATCAGGGCGTGTATTATCCGCTGGGAATGCAGCAAGCTTCAGAAACGGGAAAATCGATTTTTTTCATGGTGGCATCCAACCCTGGACCGGGGTTAGGTTTGTTACTTGGCTTTGCCATCTTTGGCAAGGGGATGAGTAAGAAATCTGCGCCTGGCGCTATGATTATCCACTTCCTCGGTGGTATTCATGAACTGTATTTCCCATATGTGTTGATGAAGCCTCTGACCCTGATTGGTATGATTGCCGGGGGAATGACCGGGACGTGGGTATTCTATCTGCTGAACGGTGGGTTGGTTGCAGGACCGAGCCCCGGCTCAATATTCGCTTACCTGGCATTAACGCCAAAAGGTTCTTTCCTCGCAACTATTGCAGGAGTCACCGCGGGAACGATTGTCACCTTTGTTATTACCTCTTTAATCCTGAAAATGGAAAAGAACGTCGAAACAGAAAGTGAAGATGGCTTCGCTGAATCAGCCAGAACCGTCAAGGCAATGAAGCAGGAAGGTAAGTTTTCTTATAAAAATATTAAACGCGTCGCTTTTGTTTGTGATGCGGGAATGGGTTCCAGTGCCATGGGGGCAACCACGTTTCGTAAACGTCTGGAAAAAGCGGGATTGAATATTAATGTAACGCATTACGCCATCGAAAACGTTCCGCAAGATGCCGATATTATTGTCACCCATGCCAGTCTTGAAGGTCGTGTTAAACGTGTGAGTGACAAGCCATTAGTGCTGATTAAAAATTATATTGGTGACCCACTGTTGGACGATTTATTTAAACGCATTACTGCGAACTAACCCTATTCTATTATTGGAGTGAATATGAAAACGAAAGTTGCTGCCATATATGGCAAGCAGGATATTCGTATCCGCGAGTTTGAACTGCCTGCCATTACAGATAATGAATTATTAGTCAGCGTAATATCCGATAGCGTTTGTTTATCCACCTGGAAAGCGGCAGCCTTAGGGAGCGATCATAAACGCGTACCGGACGATCTGGAAAACCATCCGGTTATTACCGGGCATGAATGTGCAGGTATCATAGTTGAGGTTGGAAAAAACCTGACGGATAAATATAAGAAAGGTCAGCGTTTTGTTTTGCAACCCGCGATGGGATTACCAAGTGGCTATTCAGCGGGGTACAGCTATGAATATTTTGGCGGCAATGCGACATATATGATTATCCCGGAGGTCGCGATTAACCTGGGATGCGTTTTGCCTTACCACGGATCATACTTTGCCGCCGCCTCACTGGCAGAACCGATGTGCTGCATTATTGGCGCCTATAACGCAAACTATCATACGACGCCTTACGTCTATGAGCATCGTATGGGGATTAAGCCGGGGGGAAGCATTGCCCTTCTGGCCTGCGCCGGGCCGATGGGTATTGGCGCAATAGATTATGCCATTAACGGCAGTATTCAGCCGTCACGCGTGGTGGTGGTCGATATTGACGAAGCGCGACTGGCACAGGCTAAAAAACTGTTGCCGGTTGAGCTGGCGGCAGAAAAGGGGATTGAGCTTATCTATGTGAATACTTCCGGCATGGATTCTCCGACAGCGATGCTGCGTGCGTTAACCAATGACATAGGTTTTGATGATATCTTTGTGTATGCGGCAGTGCCTGCAGTCATTGAAATGGCTGATGATTTGCTCGCGGAAGATGGTTGCCTGAACTTCTTTGCCGGCCCTACGGACAGTCACTTCAAAGTGCCGTTTAATTTTTATAACGTGCACTACAACAGTACTCACGTTGTCGGGACATCCGGTGGTTCAACGGATGATATGAAAGAGGCAATTGCGCTCAGTGCAACCGGCCAGCTGCAACCGTCGTTTATGGTGACGCACATTGGCGGCCTTGATGCGGTTCCGGAAACCGTACTGAATTTACCTGCGATCCCCGGGGGTAAAAAGCTTATATATAACGGCGTTACCATGCCGTTGACTGCCATTGCTGATTTTGCGGAGAAAGGGAAAACTGACCCATTATTCAAAGAACTGGCGCAGCTGGTGGAAGAGACGCACGGTATCTGGAATGAAAAGGCAGAAAAATACCTTTTGGCGCACTTTGGCGTTGATATCGGGGAGGCGGCGATATGATGTCGCTGGCATGGCCGCTATTTCGCATCACGGAGCAGGCTGCGCTGGCCGCCTGGCCACAAACCGGGTGCGGCGATAAAAACAAGATTGACGGTCTGGCCGTGACGGCAATGCGGGAAGCATTGAACAGTATTGGCATCCGTGGACGAATCGTCATTGGCGAAGGGGAGATTGATCGAGCCCCGATGCTGTGGATTGGTGAAGAGGTGGGAAACGGCGTCGGGCCTGAGGTAGATATCGCCGTCGATCCTATCGAAGGAACCCGAATGGTGGCGATGGGGCAAAGCAACGCCCTGGCCGTCATGGCGTTTGCACCCCGTGGCAGTTTGTTACACGCCCCAGATATGTACATGAGAAAACTGGTTGTTAATCGCTGCGCCAAAGGGGCGATTAATCTGGCGCTGCCGTTGGCAGACAATCTGCGTAATGTCGCAGAGGCGTTGGGCAAACCGCTGGAGCGACTGCGTATGGTGACGCTGGATAAACCGCGCCTTCAACCGGCGATTGCTGAGGCGACACGACTTGGCGTCAAGGTTTTTGCTCTGCCCGATGGCGATGTTGCCGCCAGCGTGCTGGCCTGTATGCAAGATAATCCCTATGACCTGATGTATACCATTGGCGGGGCGCCTGAAGGGGTTATTTCAGCCTGTGCGGTTAAAGCGCTGAGGGGCGATATGCAGGCTGAGCTGATCGATTTTTGCGAAGCGAAAGGGGATAGCGCAGATCATCGTCTGATTGCAACCCAGGAACGTCAGCGCTGCGCGGAGATGGGCGTTGAGATCAACCGAATCTATACGCTCGACGAACTGGTAGGGGGAAATGAGATCCTCTTCAGCGCGACGGGGGTCACGGGCGGCGATCTTGTTAAAGGGATCCAACAGGTTGCGAATGGTGTGCGCACGCAAACTTTACTGATCGGCGGCGCGGATCGAACGTGTAATATAATAGACTCCCTGCATTCATGGTGATTCATCGAGAAACGAATGACGACGCTGACAGAAGACGATGTGCTTGAGCAACTGGATGCTCAAAATAATTTACTCTCGTTTATGACGACGGCACATAACATTTTGCTCCAGGGCATTAAGCGCTTTCTACCGTCGCTGTTCGTCAATAACGATGAAGAGATCGTGGAATATGCAGTGAAGCCGTTACTCGCCCAGAGTGGGCCGCTTGACGATATCGACGTTGCGTTACGTCTGATTTATGCGCTGGGGAAAATGGATAAGTGGCTTTATGCCGACATTACCCATTTTTCTCAGTTTTATCAGTACCTGAACGAGCAGGATAATATCCCCGGTTTTGCCGATGACATTACCTGGGATTTTGTCAGCAACGTCAACAGTATCACCCGCAACGCGACCCTTTATGGTGCGCTGGAGTCGATGAAGTTTGCTGACTTTGCTGCGTGGTCTGAAGTGCGCTTTAGCGCAATGGTCAAGACGGCAATGACGCTGGCAGTGACGGCGATTTTAAAGGAATTAACGCCGTGAAAATCGAACTAACGGTGAATGGGCTCCAGGTTGAAGCACATTACCAGGATGATGAGATACAGAACGTTCACAAACCGTTATTGCAGCAGCTGTCAAAAATACATGCCGCTAACCCGCAGCGACGAACGATCGTTTTTCTCAGCGCACCGCCGGGGACGGGTAAATCGACGCTGACAAGCTTCTGGGAATACCTCTCTCGCCATGATCCTTGCTTGCCGGAGATCCAGACGCTGCCGATGGATGGCTTCCATCATTATAACAGCTGGCTGGATACCCATAATCTGCGGGCCTACAAAGGGGCGCCGGAAACCTTTGATGTGGGTAAACTTGCGCAGAATCTGCGCCAGATAAGGGAAGGGGAAGGATGCTGGCCGCAATATGACCGGCAAAAGCATGATCCGGTAGAGGCGGCCATCACAGTGACGGCGCCGATTGTGATTGTGGAAGGAAACTGGTTATTGCGCGATGACGAAAGATGGCGAGCGTTAGCTGCGTTTTGTGATTACTCGCTGTTTATTCGCGCCCCAGCCAATGCGCTTCGTACACGACTGGTGGGCCGTAAACTGGCTGGTGGATTATCGCGAGCTGATGCTGAGGCGTTTTATGAACGTACCGACGGACCGAATGTTCGTCGGGTCCTGGAAACTAGCCGGCCTGGCGACCTGACGCTGGAGATGCTGGAATCAGGTGAGTATCGGATTGCGTGAAGGTAAATTATTCCAGTTATGCCGTAATGATTATTACGACTTACTGGGATAATTGCCCCCCGTCTCAGTAGGTAAAATGTGACGTATGTCAGATAACTGTCTTCTTTGGCTGGACAGTCATTCCTTTTATTCCCTGATTCGCTTATTCTAGCTGAAGCGTTTCAGTCGATTAAATGTTCGACAATTAATCAATCAGTCGCAGTTTGCGACGGGTAAGGTTTCCCTTCGGGCGTGGCTGGATTACTCTGTCAGCCATCTCAAATCAGGGACAACCTTGCAGGAGACCTATGACCATACGCATCGCGATTAATGGCTTCGGTCGCATAGGACGCAACGTGGTTCGCGCTTTATATGAATCCGGGCGTCGTGCGGAAATTACCGTGGTGGCAATCAACGAACTGGCGGATGCCGCGGGCATCGCGCATTTGTTGAAATATGACACCAGCCATGGGCGCTTTGCCTGGGATGTTCGCCAGGAGAGAGAGCAGCTGTATGTCGGCGATGATGCCATACGCCTGCTGCATGAACCTTCGATTGAGGCGCTGCCCTGGCAGGAGCTGGCGGTTGATATTGTTCTCGATTGCACCGGTGTTTACGGCAGCCGTGAGCATGGCGAAGCCCATATTCGGGCAGGGGCAAAGAAAGTGCTCTTTTCCCATCCCGGCAGCAGCGATCTCGACGCGACCGTTGTATTTGGCGTGAACCATGATGAGTTGCGTACGGAGCACCGTATTGTCTCCAACGCCTCCTGCACGACCAACTGCATTATCCCGGTCATAAAACTGTTAGATGATGCCTACGGCATTGAGTCAGGAACGGTAACGACAATCCACTCCGCCATGCACGATCAACAGGTGATCGACGCTTATCATCCGGATCTGCGCCGTACGCGCGCGGCCAGCCAGTCGATTATTCCGGTTGATACCAAACTCTCTGCGGGGATCACGCGAATTTTCCCGCAGTTTAATGATCGTTTCGAGGCGATTGCGGTCCGCGTACCGACGATTAATGTGACGGCGATTGACCTTAGCGTGACGGTGAAAAAACCTGTAAAGGCTAATGAAGTCAACCAGTTGCTGCAAAAAGCAGCACAAGGTGCATTTCATGGTATAGTTGACTATACGGAATTGCCGTTGGTCTCGATAGATTTCAACCACGACCCGCACAGCGCCATCGTTGATGGCACCCAAACCCGAGTCAGTGGTGCTCATCTGATCAAAACATTGGTCTGGTGTGATAATGAATGGGGCTTTGCTAACCGGATGCTCGACACGACGTTAGCGATGGCCGTTATTGGTTTCAGGTGAGACATCCCTGCGCAACATTGTTCGCGATGGAGCGTATGGCGTCTGCAAAACTTTAAGAATCATTGAGAGGATTCACCATGTCTGTAATTAAGATGACCGATCTGGATCTGGCTGGTAAACGCGTTTTTATCCGTGCCGATCTGAACGTACCAGTCAAAGACGGGAAAGTAACCAGCGACGCGCGTATCCGTGCTTCTCTGCCGACCATTGAGCTGGCGCTGAAACAGGGTGCTAAAGTGATGGTCACTTCTCACCTGGGTCGTCCGACCGAAGGCGAGTACAACGAAGAATTCTCTCTGCTGCCGGTTGTTAATTACCTGAAAGACAAACTGTCTAACCCGGTACGTCTGGTTAAAGATTACCTGGATGGCGTTGAAGTTGCAGCCGGTGAACTGGTTGTTCTGGAAAACGTTCGCTTCAACAAAGGCGAGAAGAAAGACGACGAAGCGCTGTCCAAAAAATACGCGGCGCTGTGCGACGTGTTCGTCATGGACGCCTTCGGTACTGCACACCGTGCGCAGGCCTCTACCCACGGTATCGGTAAATTCGCCGATGTTGCGTGCGCAGGCCCGCTGCTGGCCGCCGAACTGGACGCGCTGGGTAAAGCGCTGAAAGAACCGGCTCGCCCGATGGTTGCCATCGTAGGTGGTTCTAAAGTTTCCACCAAACTGACCGTTCTGGATTCCCTGTCTAAAATCGCTGACCAGCTGATCGTCGGTGGTGGCATCGCCAACACCTTCGTTGCCGCTCAGGGCCACAACGTGGGTAAATCCCTGTACGAAGCTGACCTGGTTGACGAAGCGAAACGCCTGCTGACCACCTGCGATATCCCGGTTCCGACCGACGTTCGCGTGGCAACTGAGTTCTCCGAAACGGCGACCGCGACGCTGAAATCTGTTAACGACATCAAAGATGACGAGCAGATCCTGGACCTGGGCGATGTTTCTGCACAGAAACTGGCTGATATCCTGAAAAACGCTAAAACTATTCTGTGGAATGGTCCGGTTGGCGTATTCGAATTCCCGAACTTCCGTAAAGGGACTGAAATCGTGGCTAACGCCATTGCTGACAGCGAAGGTTTCTCCATCGCTGGCGGTGGTGACACTCTGGCAGCGATTGACCTGTTCGGCATTGCGGACAAAATTTCCTACATCTCCACTGGCGGCGGCGCATTCCTCGAATTCGTGGAAGGTAAAGTCCTGCCAGCAGTAGCTATGCTTGAAGAGCGCGCTAAGAAGTAAGTCTGATCAGGCGGGGAAATCCCGCCTGTTTTGCAAATAAAATTCAATTTGTTGCTCTAAATAATTCGTGTTGCCGGAAGGTGGCGACAGCGCGAACGCCAGGTTCTTACGTAACCGGGGTAAGCGAGGTAAGCCAGAGGACTGCCGCACGAATGATGGCGAGCATAAACGGCCGAAGATACAGGACTACGTAACATGTCTAAAATTTTTGATTTCGTAAAACCTGGCGTGATCACTGGTGATGACGTTCAGAAAGTGTTCCAGGTAGCTAAAGAAAATAACTTTGCTCTGCCAGCGGTTAACTGTGTGGGTACTGACTCCATCAACGCCGTTCTGGAAGCTGCTGCAAAAGTTCGTTCTCCGGTTATCGTTCAGTTCTCCAACGGCGGCGCAGCGTTTATCGCGGGCAAAGGCGTGAAAACTGACGTTCCTCAGGGCGCAGCAATCCTGGGTGCTATCTCTGGCGCACATCACGTTCACCAGATGGCTGCACACTACGGCGTGCCGGTTATTCTGCACACCGACCACTGCGCGAAGAAACTGCTGCCGTGGATCGACGGCCTGCTGGACGCGGGTGAAAAACACTTCGCTGCTACCGGCAAACCGCTGTTCTCTTCTCACATGATTGACCTGTCTGAAGAGTCTCTGCACGAAAACATCGAAATCTGCTCTAAATATCTGGCGCGCATGGCCAAAATGGACATGACTCTGGAAATCGAACTGGGTTGCACCGGTGGCGAAGAAGACGGCGTGGACAACAGCCACATGGACGCTTCTGCCCTGTACACTCAGCCGGAAGACGTTGATTACGCGTACACTGAACTGAGCAAAATCAGCCCGCGTTTCACTATCGCGGCTTCCTTCGGTAACGTACACGGCGTGTACAAGCCGGGTAACGTCGTGCTGACTCCGACCATCCTGCGCGATTCTCAGGAATATGTTTCTAAGAAACACAACCTGCCGCACAACAGCCTGAACTTCGTCTTCCACGGCGGTTCCGGTTCTTCCGCTCAGGAAATCAAAGACTCCGTAAGCTACGGCGTTATCAAAATGAACATCGATACCGATACCCAATGGGCAACCTGGGACGGTATCCTGCAGTACTACAAAACCAACGAAGCTTACCTGCAGGGCCAGCTGGGCAACCCGAAAGGCGAAGACCAGCCGAACAAGAAATACTACGATCCGCGCGTATGGCTGCGTGCTGCACAGACGTCCATGGTGACGCGTCTGGAGCAGGCATTTAAAGAGCTGAACGCGATCGACGTTCTGTAAGAAAAGTCTGTTTCTTGCCCGAAAGCCCGCTGAATAGCGGGCTTTTTTTATGGCTGAACAACGCGATATCTCGCTGAGAATTGTGATCAACTTGGCAAATCATGTGCATATTGTTTACCCTTAGTTAACCTGTCGCTGTACAGGTTGGGTTTTTTATTCCCCCTACGGGTATTCATAAGGAAGATTAAATGGAAGAGTTGAACGTTGGCGATAGCCTACACAACGCCAGTTCCTGGCTGGTGCGCAATCAGGAATTACTGCTGAGCTATGCCGTCAATATCGTTGCCGCTATCGCGATTATTATCGTCGGTATGATTGTGGCACGGGTCATCTCTAATACGGTGAACCGACTGATGCTGGCGCGTAAGATTGATGCGACCGTTGCCGATTTTCTGTCCGCCCTGGTACGCTATGCCGTTGTCGCGTTCACCCTGATTGCCGCATTAGGCCGCGTAGGCGTGCAGACGGCATCGGTGATCGCCGTCCTCGGTGCCGCCGGTTTAGCCGTAGGTCTGGCGCTGCAAGGATCGCTGTCTAACCTGGCCGCTGGCGTACTGCTGGTGATGTTCCGCCCGTTCCGCGCGGGTGAGTATGTCGATCTCGGCGGCGTCGCCGGTACGGTACTGAGCGTGCAGATTTTCTCTACGACCATGCGTACGGCAGACGGTAAAATTGTGGTGGTTCCGAACGGTAAAATTATCGCCGGCAATATCATTAACTTTTCCCGTGAGCCAGCGCGGCGCAACGAATTTATTATCGGCGTGTCCTACGATGCCGATATCGATAAGGTCAAGCAGCTGCTCACCCGTATTATCGAATCGGAAGATCGTATTCTCAAAGATCGCGAAATGACCGTACGTCTGCATGAACTGGGGGCGTCGTCGGTGAACTATGTGGTGCGCGTCTGGAGTCTGAGCAGCGATCTGCAAAGCGTATACTGGGATGTGCTGGAGCGTATTAAACGCGAGTTTGACGCTAACGGCATCAGCTTCCCGTACCCGCAGATGGATGTTCATATGGTTCTTCCGCAGGAGAAAGTGGAGTAATTCAGCCGCCGATCCAGAGGCCAGCGATGCTGGCCTTTATTGCTACCGCTTTATTAGTTAAACTTATTAATGATTAAAATTTTCAATTTCCTCTAATGATTTTATCGCGCTATATTCCCCGGCATTAACGACCTACCGGAAAAAACACCATGTTATCGTATTACTTTCAGGGGCTTGCCCTGGGAGCGGCTATGATTTTGCCGCTCGGTCCGCAAAATGCGTTTGTGATGAATCAGGGGATTCGCCGGCAGTATCATTTGATGATCGCGTTGCTGTGCGCGTTGAGCGATCTGCTGCTGATTTGCGCCGGTATTTTTGGCGGTAGCGCGTTGCTGATGCAGTCGCCGTGGCTGCTGGCGCTGGTCACCTGGGGAGGCGTGGCCTTTCTGCTCTGGTACGGTTTCGGCGCCTTGAGAACGGCGCTGAGCAGCAACCTGGAACTGGCCAGTGCGGAAGTCATGAAGCAGGGACGCTGGAAAATTATCGTCACCATGCTGGCGGTTACCTGGCTTAACCCGCATGTCTATCTCGATACTTTCGTCGTGCTGGGCAGCCTGGGAGGACAGCTGGCCGTGGAGCCAAAGCGCTGGTTTGCCTTAGGCACCATTAGCGCATCATTCCTGTGGTTCTTTGGCCTGGCCCTGCTGGCAGCGTGGCTGGCGCCACGCTTACGTACCGCGCGAGCGCAGCGGATTATTAATGTGCTGGTCGGCCTGGTGATGTGGTTTATTGCGCTGCAGCTGGCGAAAGACGGTCTCCAGCATGTCCAGGCTCTGTTTTACCAGGCTTAGTCCGATGGACTTTCTCCGCGGACGCGTTAAGCTTGCAGACATGCGTCCGTAGACGGGCGACCCAATGTAAGATGGAGAAACGACAGTGAAGTTAAAACTCATGGCCCTGGCGGCAGCAATCGGATTGAGCGCGATGGCAGTACAGGCAAATGAATTGCCGAATGGCCCGCATATTGTGACTTCGGGGACCGCCAGCGTAGCCGCTGTGCCGGATATCGCCACCCTGGCAATTGAAGTGAATGTTGCCGCGAAAGACGCCGCGTCGGCGAAAAAACAGGCCGACGATCGCGTGGCGCAGTATCTCTCTTTCCTCGAAAAGAACGGCATCGCCAAAAAAGATATTAACTCAGCCAACCTGCGCACCCAGCCTGATTACGACTATCAGAATGGCAAAAGCATCCTGAAAGGCTATCGTGCGGTGCGCACCGTCGAAGTAACGTTGCGCCAGCTGGACAAGCTGAACGGTTTGCTGGATGGCGCGCTGAAAGCGGGTCTGAATGAAGTGCGGTCTGTTTCGCTGGGCGTTGCGCAACCGGATGCCTATAAAGACAAAGCGCGTAAAGCGGCCATTGATGACGCGGTGCATCAGGCGCAAGAGCTGGCGTCAGGTTTCCACAGCAAGCTGGGACCGGTTTATAGCGTTCGCTACCATGTGTCGAACTACCAGCCGAGCCCGATGGTACGCATGATGAAGGCTGCCGATGCGGCCCCGGTTTCCGCACAGGAAACCTACGAGCAGGCGACCATTCAGTTTGACGATCAGGTCGATGTTGTTTTTGAACTGCAGCCCGCTCAGCCAGCCCCGGCCCCCGCAGCGCCGGCTAAGCAGCCTGATGCGGCACAGTAAGCCATAAAATAAAAAGCCACTTCATCTGAAGTGGCTTTTTTTATTGCCCGCGCTTAGTCCTGGCGCAGCACCTTGTGGCCGTAATCGATCAGCGCATCGGTGACCCGGCGCATCATTCGGCTTTCCGGCGCGAAGCGATGCCAGTAGAGCATCCGCCGCTGAAACAGTCCCGGCGTGAGGTCGATAAGCTCGCCGCTGTTGAGCTCTTTTTCAATCTGCAGATGCGGGATCATGCAGCAGGTCGTGCCCTGGCGCGCAAGCTGCACAAAGGCTTCCGAAGAGTTAACGATATGGCACGGGACGCTGCCCGGCGGCAAATCGAAGTTCTGCTGTAAAAACGCCTGATGCATATCATCCAGATGATCGAAAGCGACAACCGGCGCTTTCAGCAGCGCTGAGCGGGTGACGCCGTTAGGGAAATAGCGTTGCGCAAACTCTTTCGAGGCGACGAACAGATAGTCCAGCGCCCCGAGCTGATCCACCAGGCAGCTCGGCAACGCCTGCGGCTGAATACTCACCGCGCCGACCACTTCACCGCGACGTAAGCGTTCCTGAGTACGGGTTTCATCCTCCACCTGCAGATTGAGGCGGATAGGGGAGTCGGAAAGGACATTAGACAGCGCGGGCAGCAGCCAGGTGGCCAGACTGTCGGCGTTGACCGCCAGCGACAGCAGCAGCGGTGTGGAGCCGGTCTGTTCATCGCCCAGCCACTCCTCTTCCAGCAGCTCAACCTGACGCAGCAGGGCCAGCAGTTTCTGCCCTTGTTCGGTCGGACGCGGCGGCACGGTACGCACCAGCAGCGGTTGGCCGAACATATTTTCCAGCTGTTTAATACGCTGAGAGACGGCGGACTGTGTAATGCAGAGCTTCTGCGCGGCGCGCTCAAACCCACGTTCTCTTATCACCGCATCCAGCGCCTGTAGTGTTCTGTAGTCCGGTCGTTTCATTATTCTGGCGTACCCCTATCACTTTTCATTAACTCGCACTATGACATAAATTCGTTTTTGATGAAGATGAAAAATGGTCTGTTCAGTTGTGTGACCCTGTCGCAGGGACAATTCCCCTCCCGGTGTTCTATAATGCGCCACAGGTATTCACATCTCGGACCATAATCATGACGCAAGATGAACTGAAAAAAGCAGTAGGCTGGGCGGCATTGCAGTATGTACAACCGGGCACCATCGTCGGTGTCGGTACGGGCTCCACGGCCGCGCATTTTATCGATGCGCTGGGCACCATGAAAGGGCAGATTGAAGGCGCGGTCTCCAGCTCTGATGCCTCCACCGAAAAACTGAAAAGCCTTGGCATTCCGGTTTTCGATCTGAACAGCGTTGACCGCCTGGGGATCTATGTTGATGGCGCCGACGAGATTAATGGCCATATGCAGATGATCAAAGGCGGTGGGGCGGCGTTAACTCGCGAAAAGATTATCGCCTCGGTAGCAGACAAGTTTATCTGCATCGCCGATGCCTCCAAGCAGGTGGATATTCTGGGCAAATTCCCGCTGCCGGTCGAAGTCATTCCGATGGCGCGTAGCGCTGTCGCGCGCGAGCTGGTGAAGCTGGGCGGCCGTCCGGAGTATCGCCAGGGGGTGGTGACCGATAACGGTAACGTGATTCTTGACGTCTTCGGCCTGGAAATTCTTGATGCCATTGCTCTGGAAAACAAAATTAACGGTATTCCTGGCGTCGTCACCGTCGGCCTGTTTGCCAACCGCGGAGCGGATGTGGCACTGATTGGAACCGCCGATGGCGTAAAAACCATCGTAAAATAATATAATCGGGGGAGCGAATGGCTCCCTCGCAAATATTTTTTCTCCAGGCTAAATTTGGTGACTTCTGTCACATTTATGCAACCAGGCTTAGTAACAATCTACCTTTTCTTTTCTTTCTGGTGTTTTGTCCTGCCATTTCCCTCTGCGTGATATTTCTTCAGGTCGTCGACGCAAACGTTCATATTGCCGCGATAGTTTTTTTTGATATGTTGCTGAGAAGAACTTTCGTTCAGCACGACATCAGATAAGACAAAACAGGACGGGGAAATGGCTAAGGTATCACTGGAAAAAGACAAGATTAAGTTTCTACTGGTTGAAGGTGTGCATCAAAAAGCGGTGGAGAATCTCCGCGCGGCGGGCTACACCAACATCGAATTTCATAAAGGCGCGCTGGACAGCGAAGAGCTGAAAGCGTCGATCCGTGATGCCCATTTCATTGGCCTGCGTTCCCGTACTCATCTGACTGAAGAGATCTTCGCCGCCGCGGAAAAACTGGTGGCGGTCGGCTGTTTCTGCATCGGCACCAACCAGGTTGATTTAGACGCGGCAGCGAAACGCGGGATTCCCGTTTTCAATGCGCCGTTCTCAAATACCCGCTCCGTTGCCGAGCTGGTCATTGGCGAACTGCTGCTGATGCTGCGCGGCGTACCGGAAGCTAACGCGAAAGCGCACCGCGGCGTGTGGAACAAGCTGGCGGTAGGCAGTTTTGAAGCGCGTGGCAAAAAACTGGGGATCATCGGTTACGGGCACATCGGTACGCAGCTGGGTATTCTGGCTGAATCTCTGGGGATGCACGTCTATTTCTATGATATCGAAAGCAAACTGCCGCTGGGCAACGCTACCCAGGTCCAGCACCTCTCCGACCTGCTGAATATGAGCGATGTGGTTAGTCTGCATGTGCCGGAAAACGCCTCCACCAAAAATATGATGGGCGCGCAAGAGCTGGCGCTGATGAAACCCGGCGCGCTGTTGATCAACGCCTCGCGCGGTACGGTCGTGGATATCCCGGCGCTGTGCGATGCCCTGGCGCGTAAGCATCTGGCGGGCGCGGCGATTGATGTGTTCCCGACCGAACCGGCGACCAACAGCGATCCGTTCAGCTCGCCGCTGTGCGAGTTTGACAACGTGATCCTGACGCCGCACATCGGCGGCTCAACTCAGGAAGCGCAGGAGAATATCGGTCTGGAAGTGGCCGGTAAGCTGGCGAAGTATTCCGATAACGGTTCGACCCTTTCAGCGGTGAACTTCCCGGAAGTTTCTCTGCCGCTGCACGGCGGTCGTCGTTTGCTGCATATCCACGAAAACCGTCCCGGCGTGCTGACCGCTATCAACCAGATCTTTGCCGCGCAGAGCATCAACATCGCAGCACAGTATCTGCAAACCACGCCGCAGATGGGCTACGTGGTTATTGATATTGAGGCCGAAGAAGATGTGGCCCAGCAGGCGCTGCAGGCCATGAAGGCGATTCCGGGCACCATTCGCGCCCGTCTGCTGTTCTGATTGACGCAAGGATCCCTGCGGGGATCCTTTTACATGATGAGCACATCGCTACAGAATACCGGTGTCTTCCTGCTGTTGCTGATTCTGGCATGGACGGGGTTGGGCACCCACGATAGCCTCACCTGGCTGATGGAAGTGACGCCGGTCATTATCATCGTTCCGCTGCTGCTTGTGACGCGTTCACGCTACCCGCTCACGCCGCTCCTCTACACGCTTATCTTCTTCCATGCCATTATTTTGATGGTTGGGGGGATGTATACGTATGCGAAAGTGCCGATTGGATTTGATGTGCAGGCGTGGCTGAATTTAAGTCGTAATCCGTACGATAAGCTTGGCCACTTTTTCCAGGGGTTGGTTCCGGCGCTGGCGGCGCGGGAAATTCTGCTGCGCGGCGGCTATGTGCGCGGGCGCAAGATGCTCTCGTTTCTGGTGTGCTGCATCGCGCTGGCGATCAGCGCCACCTACGAGCTTATCGAATGGTGGGCGGCACTGGCGATGGGGCAAGGGGCGGATGATTTTCTCGGCACCCAGGGCGATCCGTGGGACACGCAGTCGGATATGTTCTGCGCGTTGCTGGGGGCGCTGACGACGATCTTGTTACTTAGCGGATGGCATAACCGGCAACTGAAGAAGCTCGGTACGCCATAGCTTATGGCCACTGCCACAGCGCCGAGGGGGTAATCACCGCGGGCAGTGGAATATCCCAGTGCTCAGTGGGCAGTGCGTCGACCTGCTGGCAATCGTGGGCATAGCCAACAGGCTGCAGGGAATAATCCTGCCAGTTCTGTAATGTTCGGTCGTAGAAGCCGCCTCCCATCCCCAGCCGCTGTCCGGCGGTATCAAAGGCAACCAGCGGGACCATCAGGACATCGAGGCGGCCCAGCGGCAGGACGTCGCGTACATCGAGCTTCGGCTCGTCGATTTTCAGCCGGTTGGTCACCAGTTCGCTGCGCGGGTGATAGTGCAAAAACAGTAGATTTCCCGGGCTGAACGGGTGGAGTACGGGCAGATAAACCTGCTTGCCGGCCCGCCACAGCCGATCAATCAGCGGTCGGGTATCGAGTTCGCCATCAAATGACAGAAACAGGGCGACGGTTTGCGCCTGCGCGACGGGCGGATATGCCATCACTCGATCGGCACCCTGGCGGGCGAACTGCGCCTGCTGTTCTGCCGTCAGCGCGCGTCGTCGCTGGCGAATCTGTTGACGAATCAGCTGTCGGGTAGTTTGCGTGTCAGAAAGTTGAGTCATGACGGGTCGCCTGATTTAGCATGAGCACGATAATACGTGGGTCAGTTGCCTGTAGGCGTAGTGTAATACACAAGGTGATAAAAACCGAAAAGGAAGCACGAGGGATGGAACTGAAAAGAAGGGAATCTCCGAGATGCCGCCGCAGGCTGTAACCCTTGAACCCTTGGTTCAAGGTGAATGCGTCGTCACAGTTTTAAGGCTTCTCGGACGGACCGAGCATGCTCACCAACCATGGAGCGCCACATTCTTGTGGTATGAAATATCGGCTCAGGGGACTGGCCCGCTTGCAAACATCTCAGAGAAATTTTGTTCTTGCGCTTACTCTAACACAGTTAACTGCAAAGTGTTATTCAAACTTCGGCCCGGTTCTTTCGCTTATGCGACCTTGCTCAAGCAACGCTTGTTCGATGGTCTGCTGTAGCATCCGAATACGCTGTTCCATGCTGGAGGCGTAATCGCGGGTTTTCGCTTTTTCCTGAGTCAACTCATAGCTGATGTTCAACGCGGCGATGAAGACCAGCTGCTCAGTATTTGTGACTCTAGTGCGTTCTTTTAAATCTTGCAACCGCTGATTCAGGTCATCAGCTGCCTGATTCAAGGCATCCCTTTGTTCAGGCGGGCAATTCACGCGGAGTGAACGGCCAAAAATTTGGAGATCGACGGGTTGTGCAGACATGCCACCTTCCTGCTGATTGACTGCGCGGCCTTCACACCCGAATCCGGGACTGCAAAGGGGCGACACTATAGCTACCCTGGTGCGAAGGTACAAGCCCTATTCTGGTTCACCAGGGTCCAAAGTGGTAGCATACCATGAATATTCCTCCCAACGATGACGAATGCGCATGTCTATACAGAACGAAATGCCTGGTTACAACGCTGTAGACCAGTTACTGAACCAACAGGGCGTGGGCTTAACCCCGGCCGAAATGCACGGTTTGATCAGTGGGATCCTGTGCGGCGGCAATAAAGACAGCAGCTGGCAGCCGCTGGTGCACGACCTGACAAACGAAGGCCTCGCATTTGGTCACGAGCTGGCCGAGTCTCTGCGCACCATACATTCCGTGACCAGCGACTCGCTGGAAGACGACGGTTTCTTGTTCCAGCTCTATTTACCGGAAGGTGACGCGGTAAGCGTGTTTGAACGCGCCGACGCGCTGGCCGGTTGGGTTAACCATTTCCTGCTCGGCCTGGGCGTTACGCAGCCTAAACTGGATAAAATCAAAGACGAAACCGGTGAAGCCATCGACGACCTGCGTAACATTGCGCAACTGGGGTACGACGAAGACGAAGATCAGGAAGAGCTGGAGATGTCGTTGGAAGAGATTATCGAGTACGTGCGCGTCGCTGCGCTGCTGTGCCACGAAACCTTTTCTCGCCAGCAGCCAACCGCACCGGAAGTTCGCAAGCCAACATTACACTAACGATAATTTGTTGAGGGGGCGTCATGACACAGCAGGAATTTCTTTCTCGTCGCCAGGCATTGCTGGCGCAGATGCAGCCAGGCAGCGCCGCGCTGATTTTCGCCGCACCGGAAGCGGTCCGCAGCGCAGATTCAGAGTACCCCTACCGGCAGAACAGCGATTTTTGGTACTTCACGGGATTTAATGAGCCGGAAGCCCTGCTGGTGTTGATTAAAAGCGACGACACCCACAACCATAGCGTGCTGTTTAACCGCGTCCGCGATCTGACCGCAGAGATCTGGTTCGGCCGTCGTCTGGGGCAGGAGGCCGCGCCGTCGAAGCTGGGCGTCGACCGCGCTCTGGCGTTCAGCGAAATTAACCAGCAGCTATTCCAGCTGCTTAACGGCCTTGATGCGATCTATTTTGCCCAGGGCGAATATGCCTATGCTGACAAAATTGTCTTCAACGCGCTGGAAAAACTGCGTAAAGGCGTGCGCCAGAATCTGCAGGCGCCCGGTTCGGTGATTGACTGGCGGCCGATGGTGCATGAGATGCGCCTGTTTAAATCGCCGGAAGAGCTGGAGGTGATGCGCCGCGCTGGCGAAATTTCCGCGCTGGCTCATACCCGCGCAATGCAGAAATGCCGTCCGGGCCTGTTCGAATACCAGCTGGAAGGGGAAATTCTGCATGAATTCAGCCGCCACGGCGCCCGTTTCCCCTCCTATAACACCATCGTGGGCGGTGGAGAAAACGGCTGTATTCTCCATTACACGGAAAACGAATCCGAGCTGCGCGATGGCGATTTGGTGCTGATCGACGCCGGCTGCGAATACCGCGGCTATGCCGGCGATATCACTCGCACCTTCCCGGTGAACGGTAAATTCAGCCCGGCGCAGCGCGAGATTTACGATATTGTCCTCGAGTCGCTGGAAACCGCGCTGGAGCTTTACCGTCCTGGCACCTCCATTCAGCAGGTTAACCAGGAAGTGGTGCGCATTATGATTACCGGTCTGGTGCGTCTCGGCATCCTGAAAGGGGATGTTGACGAGCTGATGGCAAACAATGCCCACCGTCCGTACTTTATGCATGGCCTGAGCCACTGGCTGGGACTCGATGTCCATGATGTCGGCCACTACGATGTCGATCGCTCGCGTCTCCTTGAGCCGGGCATGGTGTTGACCGTTGAGCCGGGTCTCTACATTGCCGTCGACGCCGATGTGCCGCCACAGTATCGCGGCATTGGCGTGCGTATTGAAGACGATATCGTCATCACCGAAGACGGCAATGAAAACCTCACCGCCGGCGTGGTGAAAAAAGCTGATGATATTGAGGCGCTGATGGCGGCGGCACGGCGGTCATGAGCATCCTGATCGTTGGCGGAGGGATGACCGGGGCAACCCTGGCGTTAGCTATCTCGCGCTTAACCCACGGCGCGCTCCCGGTGCATCTGGTCGAGGCCGCGCAGCCGGACTCGTCGCAGCATCCGGGGTTTGATGCCCGTGCGATTGCGCTGGCGGCGGGGACCTGCCAGCAGCTGGCGCGTACCGGCATCTGGCAAGGCATTGCCGATTGCGCGACGCCGATTCAGCGTGTTCACGTCAGCGATCGTGGGCATGCGGGATTCGTGACGCTCGATGCGCAGGACTACGGACTGGCGGCGCTGGGGCAGGTGGTCGAGCTGCACGATATCGGCCAGCGATTGTTTGCGCAACTGCGCGAAGCGCCGGGCATTACCTTACACTGCCCGGCGAAAGTCGAAGACGTCACCCGGTGGGAGGAGGGCGTCAGCATCACCCTGGACAGCGGCGAGACGATCGCCGGCCAACTGCTGGTTGCCGCCGATGGTTCGCGATCGACGCTGGGCGCTCGCTGCGGCATGAGCTGGCAGCAGCAGCCTTACCAGCAGCTGGCGATTATTGCCAACGTCAGCACGGCGTTGCCCCATGAAGGGCGCGCCTTTGAGCGCTTCACCGAACATGGTCCGCTGGCCATGCTGCCGATGTCACACGGACGCTGTTCGTTGGTATGGTGTCACCCGCAGTCGCGGCGCGATGAGGTTCTGGGTTGGTCCGACGCGCAATTTTGCGAGCAGCTGCAGCAGGCATTTGGCTGGCGGCTGGGGCGCATCACTCATACCGGGAAGCGCAGCGTTTATCCATTGACGTTGACTACCGCTACGCGCCCGGTTTCCCATCGCCTGGTGCTGGTCGGTAATGCGGCGCAGACGCTGCATCCCATCGCCGGGCAGGGCTTTAATCTCGGTCTGCGGGATGTGATGAGCCTGGCGGAAACGCTGGCCCAGGCCGGCGCTAACGGACAGGATCCCGGCGATTACTCACTTCTTTGTCACTATCAGGCGCGGCGAGCGGATGATAAGGCCGCGACCATCGGCGTGACCGATGGGCTGGTGCATCTGTTCGCTAATCGTTGGGCGCCGCTGGTGGCGGGGCGTAACGTGGGTCTGATGGCGATGGAATTATTTACCCCGGCGCGCGACGCGCTGGCGCAGCGTACCCTCGGTTGGGTTCCTCGTTAAGGAGTTGAACGTGCAAAGTGTTGATGTTGCCATTGTTGGCGGTGGCATGGTGGGTCTGGCGGTCGCCTGCGGTTTGCAGGGGAGCGGGCTGCGGGTTGCGGTGCTGGAACAAGCCGAGCCGCAGCCGTTAAACGCCGATGCGCCGCCGGCGCTGCGGGTATCCGCCATTAACGCCGCCAGCGAAAAACTGCTTACCCGGCTGGATGTCTGGCCGGAGATTGTCGCCCGGCGCGCCAGCTGTTATCACGGTATGGAAGTGTGGGATAAGGACAGCTTTGGCCACATCAGCTTTGATGACCAGAGTATGGGCTTCAGCCACCTTGGCCATATTATTGAAAATGCGGTCGTTCATCATGCGCTGTGGCAAAAGGCGCAGCGTTGCGCCGACGTCACGCTGCTGGCCCCGGCGCAGCTGCAGCAGGTGGCGTGGGGAGAAAACGAAGCATTTCTCAGCTTGCAGGATGGCAAGATGCTGACCGCCAGGCTGGTAGTCGGCGCCGACGGTGCAAACTCCTGGTTGCGCAACAAAGCGGATATCCCGCTGACGTTCTGGGACTATCGCCATCATGCGCTGGTTGCCACCATTCGTACCGCAGAGCCGCATCAGGCGATTGCCCGTCAGGCGTTCCACGGCGACGGCATTCTGGCGTTTCTGCCGCTGAGCGATCCGCATCTGTGTTCGATCGTCTGGTCGCTGTCGCCGCTGGAAGCACAGCGGATGCAGCAGGTCGACGAAGCGGCGTTTAATCAGGCGCTGAATATTGCCTTCGATAACCGGCTTGGCCTGTGCCAGCTTGCCAGCGAGCGTCAGACTTTCCCGTTGACCGGTCGCTACGCGCGCCAGTTCGCCGCGCATCGCCTGGCGCTGGTGGGCGATGCCGCGCACACCATTCACCCGCTGGCCGGCCAGGGGGTGAATCTGGGCTTTATGGATGCAGCGGAACTGATCGATGAACTCCGTCGTCTGCATGCGCAGGGCAAAGATTTTGGTCAGTACCTGTATCTGCGTCGCTATGAACGTAGTCGCAAGCACAGCGCTGCGATGATGCTGGCGGGGATGCAGGGCTTCCGCGAAATGTTCTCTGGCAGCCACCCGGCGAAGAAACTGCTGCGCGATATTGGCCTCAAACTGGCGGATACACTACCCGGCGTCAAACCGCAGTTGATTCGCCAGGCAATGGGCTTAAACGATCTTCCTGCCTGGTTACGTTAAGCGCGTCACACTTCTCTCTCCCGGCCCCGGCGCCGGGTTTTCTCCTCTCATTTGAAATAATCTAATCTCACCCATTTTTTCGCATTAGTTTTATTAATGTCTCTCTTTTTTTGAAACGGAAAACAGGCCCCTTTTTTCGCATAAAATACCATCATGCTCGGTATTATCAGTTCATGATGTTAATTTTATGTGGCATAAATCGCTTTTTTCCAGTCAATAACTCTGTAGTCTTTTTGGCGACTTTTAGTCATAAGCTAATGTGATGTCCTGATTTAGCTTATGGTTTAGCGCCGGGTTAGGTGGTAAGTTCAGGCAAAAGAGAACGTTTGCGTCGGCGTCCGGACATGGCGCCGACGGCGGATTTCGTGGGGCGAAATCGCCCCAATGACATCGCCCAACCCAGTAGCTGGTTCCGTTTTATTCGATGAGGAAAAGATGGCTCAACAGACTCCGTTGTATGAACAACACACGCTGTGCGGCGCTCGCATGGTGGACTTCCATGGCTGGATGATGCCGCTACATTACGGTTCCCAGATTGATGAGCACCACGCGGTGCGGGGCGACGCCGGTATGTTCGATGTCTCGCACATGACCATCGTCGATTTCCACGGCAGCCGCATTCGGGAGTTCCTGCGCTATCTGCTGGCTAACGATGTCGCGAAGCTGACGGTGCCGGGCAAAGCGCTATATACCGGCATGCTTACCGCGTCCGCCGGCGTCATCGATGACCTGATTGTCTATTTCCTTACCGAAGATTATTTCCGCCTCGTTGTTAACTCCGCCACCCGTGAAAAAGACCTCGCCTGGATTACCCGGCAGGCTGAACCCTATGGTCTTGAAATGACCGTTCGTGACGATCTTTCGCTGATTGCCGTACAGGGGCCGCAGGCGAAAGCGAAAGCGGCAACCCTGTTCACCGACGCACAACGTCAGGCAGTAGAAGGGATGAAACCGTTCTTTGGCGTGCAGGCCGACGATCTGTTTATTGCGACCACCGGTTATACCGGTGAAGCCGGTTACGAAATCGCCATGCCGAATGAGCAGGCTGCTGATTTCTGGCGTGGCCTGCTGGACGCTGGCGTGAAGCCGTGCGGTCTGGGCGCTCGCGATACCTTGCGTCTGGAAGCGGGGATGAACCTGTATGGCCAGGAGATGGATGAAAGCATCTCTCCGCTGGCGGCGAATATGGGCTGGACCATTGCCTGGGAACCCGCAGATCGCGCGTTCATCGGCCGCGAAGCGCTAGAACTGCAGCGTGAAAAAGGTACCGAGCAGCTGGTGGGGCTGGTGATGACCGAGAAAGGCGTCCTGCGCGGCGGTCTGCCGGTGCGCTTTAGCGATGCAGACGGTAATCAGCAAGAAGGTATTATCACCAGCGGCACCTTCTCCCCGACGCTGGGCTACAGTATTGCGCTGGCGCGCGTACCGGCCGGTATCGGCGAGACGGCCATTGTGCAGATTCGCAACCGCGAAATGCCGGTAAAAGTGACTAAACCTGTTTTTGTACGCAACGGCAAAGCCGTGGTGTGATTCCCCTTTTTTGGAGATTAATTGATGAGCAACGTACCAGCAGAACTGAAATACAGTAAAGAACACGAATGGCTGCGCAAAGAAGCTGACGGCACCTACACCGTCGGGATCACCGAACATGCCCAGGAACTGCTTGGCGATATGGTTTTCGTCGATCTGCCGGACGTTGGCGCAACCGTTGAAGCGGGTGACGACTGTGCGGTTGCCGAGTCGGTAAAAGCAGCTTCGGATATTTATGCCCCGATTAGCGGCGAGATTGTGGCGGTGAACGAAGAGCTCAACGACTCTCCGGAGCTGGTGAACAGCGACCCGTACGCGGACGGCTGGATCTTTAAAATTAAGGCCAGCGATGAAGCGCAGGTTGCGGCCTTGCTTGACGCGGATGCCTATGCGGCGCTGCTGGAAAACGAGTAAATATCTTGTCCCTTCACGCTGCGGGCATCTGCTGCCGGCAGCGTGAATGATTTTTGCCTGTTCAGGTAAGTAAAGACACATACGATTCACTGCACGTTTCAGGAACCATCGCTCATGACTCAGACTTTAGGTCAGCTTGAAAACCGCGGCGCCTTTATTGAACGTCACATCGGTCCGGATGCTCAGCAACAGCAGGAGATGCTGAACACCGTCGGCGCCGATTCGCTTAACGCCCTGATTGGCCAGATTGTGCCGCAGGATATTCAGCTGGCGACACCCCCTCAGGTGGGTGACGCGACTACCGAATTCGCCGCGCTGGCGGAACTGAAGGCGATCGCCGGTCGCAACAAGCGCTTCAAGTCTTACATCGGCATGGGTTATACCGCCGTGCAGCTGCCGCCGGTTATTCAGCGCAATATGCTGGAAAATCCGGGTTGGTATACCGCTTACACCCCTTACCAGCCGGAAGTTTCCCAGGGTCGCCTGGAATCACTGCTGAATTTCCAGCAGGTGACCCTCGATCTGACCGGGCTGGATATCGCCTCCGCTTCACTGCTGGATGAGGCGACCGCCGGCGCTGAAGCAATGGCGATGGCCAAACGCGTCAGCAAGCTGAAGAATGCGAACCGCTTCTTCGTTGCCGCCGATGTACATCCGCAGACCCTGGATGTGGTGCGCACCCGTGCCGCAACCTTTGGCTTTGACGTCATCGTTGATGAGGCGGAAAAAGCGCTCGACCATCAGGACGTTTTCGGCGTGCTGCTGCAGCAGGTGGGGACCACCGGCGAAATTCATGATTACAGCAAGCTGATCGCCGAGCTGAAAGCACGCAAAGTGGTGGTCAGCGTCGCTGCGGACTTCATGGCGCTGGTTCTGCTGACTGCACCGGGCAAACAGGGTGCCGATATCGTCTTCGGTTCCGCCCAGCGCTTTGGCGTGCCGATGGGCTACGGCGGCCCGCACGCGGCCTTCTTTGCCGCAAAAGATGAATTTAAACGCTCGATGCCGGGCCGTATTATCGGCGTATCAAAAGATGCCGCCGGTAACACCGCGCTGCGTATGGCGATGCAGACCCGCGAACAGCATATCCGTCGCGAGAAAGCGAACTCCAATATTTGTACTTCCCAGGTATTGCTGGCAAACATCGCCAGCCTGTACGCGGTGTTCCACGGGCCAGAGGGCCTGAAGCGCATCGCCAGCCGCATCCACCGGCTGACCGATATTCTGGCCGACGGGCTGCAGAAAAAAGGGCTCAAGCTGCGCCATGCCCACTACTTCGACACTCTGTGCGTGGAAGTGGTCGACAAAGCGGCGGTGCTGGCACGCGCCGAAGCGCTGGAAATTAACCTGCGCAGCGACATCCATAATGCCGTTGGCATCACCCTTGATGAAGCAACAACCCGCGAAGATGTGCTGAACCTGTTCCGCGCTATTATTGGCGACGACCACGGCCTGGATATCGATACCCTGGATAAAGACGTGGCGCTCGACAGCCGCTCGATCCCGGAAAGCATGCTGCGTAACGACGCGATCCTGACGCATCCGGTGTTCAATCGCTACCACAGCGAAACCGAGATGATGCGCTATATGCACTCACTGGAGCGTAAAGATCTGGCGTTGAATCAGGCGATGATCCCGCTGGGATCCTGCACCATGAAACTCAACGCCGCGGCGGAAATGATCCCGATCACCTGGCCAGAGTTTGCCGAGCTGCACCCGTTCTGCCCGGCGGAACAGGCGGAAGGCTACCATCAGATGATCGCCCAGCTCTCCGACTGGCTGGTAAAACTGACCGGTTACGACGCCGTCTGCATGCAGCCAAACTCTGGCGCACAGGGCGAGTACGCGGGCCTGCTGGCCATTCGCCATTACCACGAAAGCCGTAATGAAGGCCATCGCGACATCTGCCTGATCCCAAGTTCTGCGCATGGTACCAACCCGGCGTCGGCACAGATGGCCGGCATGCAGGTTGTGGTGGTTGCCTGTGATAAAAACGGCAACATCGATCTCGCGGATCTGCGCCTCAAGGCGGAGCAGGCGGGTGAGAACCTCTCTTGCATCATGGTGACCTACCCGTCAACGCACGGCGTTTACGAAGAGACGATCCGCGAAGTGTGCGAAATCGTGCATCAGTTCGGCGGTCAGGTTTACCTCGACGGCGCTAACATGAACGCCCAGGTCGGCATTACCTCTCCGGGCTTTATCGGCGCGGACGTCTCGCACCTTAACCTGCACAAAACCTTCTGCATCCCGCACGGCGGCGGCGGCCCGGGTATGGGGCCGATCGGCGTCAAAGCGCATCTGGCACCGTTTGTTCCGGGCCACAGCGTGGTACAGATCGAAGGGATGTTGACCCGTCAGGGCGCGGTTTCTGCCGCACCGTTCGGCAGCGCTTCCATTCTGCCAATCAGCTGGATGTATATCCGTATGATGGGCGCCGAAGGGCTGAAGCAGGCGAGCCAGGTGGCAATTCTGAATGCCAACTACATCGCTACCCGTCTGAAAGAGGCGTTCCCGGTGCTTTACACCGGCCGCGACGGTCGCGTGGCGCACGAATGTATTCTGGATATTCGTCCTCTGAAAGAAGAGACCGGCATCAGCGAGCTGGATATTGCCAAACGTCTGATCGACTTCGGTTTCCACGCGCCGACGATGTCCTTCCCGGTGGCCGGTACGCTGATGGTTGAGCCGACGGAATCCGAAAGCAAAGTCGAGCTGGATCGCTTTATCGATGCCATGCTGGCGATTCGCAGTGAAATCGACCGTGTGCAAGCGGGCGAGTGGCCGCTGGAAGATAACCCGCTGGTTAACGCTCCGCACACGCAGGGCGAGCTGGTTGCCGAATGGAACCATCCGTACACCCGCGAACTGGCGGTATTCCCGGCAGGTCTGGCGAATAAATACTGGCCGACGGTGAAGCGCCTGGACGATGTTTACGGCGACCGTAACCTGTTCTGCTCCTGCGTACCGATGAGCGAATACCAGTAATTCACTGGCTGGACTATCTTTTAAAGGCGCTTCGGCGCCTTTATTTTTTGGGGGAAGAGGATGGCTATAGCACTGATTACCGGCGCCAGCCGCGGAATAGGTAAGGCGACGGCGCTGCTGTTGGCACAGGAAGGGTATACCGTGGTGGTCAATTATCATCACAACATCAGCGCGGCGATGGCGGTGGTCAATGAGATTGTCGTCCTTGGCGGCAAAGCCGTTGCGCTGGGGGCCGATATCAGCGATGAGGCGCAGGTCATGGCGATGTTTGACGGAATCGACCGTCTTGCGGAACCGCTGACCGCGCTGGTTAACAACGCCGGCATCCTGTTTGCGCAAAGCACCGTGGAACACCTGACCGCCGGGCGGATTAATCAGGTGCTGAGTACCAATGTCACCGGCTATTTCCTCTGTTGCCGGGAGGCGGTGAAGCGGATGTCATATCGACACGGCGGAAAAGGTGGGGCGATCGTCAATGTTTCATCAGCGGCATCGCGTCTGGGCGCGCCGGGGGAATATGTGGATTATGCCGCCTCGAAAGGGGCGGTGGACACCCTGACCACCGGACTGTCGCTGGAAGTGGCGGCGCAGGGAATTCGCGTCAACGGCGTGCGTCCCGGCTTTATCTATACCGAGATGCACGCGTCGGGCGGTGAGCCCGGACGCGTGGATCGGGTGAAAGCGGGGCTGCCGATGCAGCGCGGCGGGCAGCCGGAGGAGGTCGCGCAGGCCATCGCCTGGCTGCTGAGCGACAAAGCCTCCTACGTGACCGGTAGTTTCCTGGAGCTGGCGGGCGGCAAATAAGATGTGCGAACGCTCTGCCTTATCCGGGCTACAGCCGCTGGCCGGCGGTAAATAACCGCTACCCCACGGCACTCGTAGCCCGGCTAAGCGCAGCGCCAGTCGGGGGTTATGACGCCAGCCACAGCCGCAGGCGCATTCCCCAACCGCTGGTCCAGCCGGTCGTTACCGACTTAACCTCGCCGCGAGAGATGACAATAAGCGTTGGCGTGACCTGAACGCCCCACTGGCGAGAAAGTCCGCCGTCGGGGTCGTTCACCGTGGGCAGCGCCATTTTCTTATGCGCCAGCCAGTTGGACAGCGTGGCATCGTCCCCGGAACGGAGCGCGACGGTCATCACATTGCCGCCGTTGCTTGCCAGCGCCGCTACGGATGGCGTCGTATAACGACACACTCCGCACCAGGTAGCCCAGACGTAGATCAGCAGCGGACGCTGCTGGCTCATGGCGTGCAGATCGACCACGTTACCCTCCAGCGTCTGCAGCGGTGTCGTCGTCAGGTTCGGCGGTAGCGCAGGCCGACGCAGATAATCAATCCCTGCGATGAGTGCGCCCGCAAGCAGCAGCAGGATAATCAGCTCGCGTAGCCAGCGGCGTAATTTACTGGCCATCGGCTTTTGCCAGCTGTTCTTTCACCAGCCCCTCCAGCTCCTGATAAGGAATCGCGCCAGCGACCATCTGATCGCCGATAATCGTCGCCGGGGTGCCCTGAATATTCAGCACCTGAGACAAAATCAGGTTCATCTTCAGCGAGTCCATTGTTTTATCATCGGTTTTCACCCCATCGGTGGCGGTTTTCTGCTGTGCGGCGAGAATACTCGCATCGTCGTGGTAGCCCTTTTTGGCCATCAGCCGCTGATGCAACGCCCAGAATTTATCCGGCTGCTGGCGCCATGTAGAGAGCGCGGCTTTGGCGGCGTTGACCGAACTTTGCCCCTTAAACGGCAGCAGTTTTACAATCAGCAGGACATCAGGGTTATCGTGAACGATCTTCTCCAGCATCGGATCGAACTGCTTGCAATACGGGCAGTTGTAATCGGTAAACGAGACGATAGTCAGGCGCGGCGCTTTGGCGCCCAGTCGCGGGCTGTCAGGATCGTTAAACAGCAGCTTTGCCAACTGGTCGTTGGCGGATGCCTCCGGCTGTTCTGCCGGAGCGGCAAGGCTGAAGGTTGCAACGCACAGCAGAAGGAGTGCAGCGATGATTTTCATGATTATTGACCTTTTGCAGCGGACAGAGTGGCGAGGAGTTCGTCGCGGCTGAGCAGCGGAGACAGCACGCGGCCCTGCGTTAATCCCGGTCCGTAAATTTGATTGAAGGGGACGGCGGCGCTGCCGCGAGTGGTCAGAAAGCGGCTGATAGTGGCCGACGGGCGACTCCAGTCTCCGCGCAGGGCCACCACGTCTGGTTCAGAGAGCGCGCTCTGAACGTCATCGCGCAGCAATACGTTGTATTTATTGGCCTTGCAGGTGACGCACCAGTCGGCGGTGACGTCGATAAACAGTCTCTTGTTGCTTGCCAGCGCATCGCTAATCGCCTGTTCGCTCAGCGGCTGCCAGTTCACGCGGTCGCGTCGCAACGCCTGACCGTCAGGCGGTGACAGAAAAGCGACGACCCCGGCGACAACTAACGTCAGCGCGCCTGCTTTCAGCGTCGTGCGCCAGCGGTAGCGCCAGAGCGTCGCCAGCAGAAGCGCGAGGGCCAGAAGTGCCGTCAGGGCGATAACCGGCATCCGACCGATATGCACCGTCAGCAGGCCGAGCAGCCATACGGCCGATCCCAGCATCATCAATCCGAGTATCACGCGCAGGACGTTCATCCAGCGTCCAGGGCGCGGCAGATGCCGGGCGAGGCCTGGCCAGGCGGCAACCAGCAGCCAAGGCAGACTCATCCCTACACCCATGGCGAAGAAAATACCCCACAGCAGCGGCAGAGGCGCGACCAGCGCGACCGAGACGGCGGTACCGAGAAACGGCGCCGTGCACGGCGTGGCCAGTAGCGTGGCGAAGGCGCCCTGCCAGAAATGGCCCATCAGACCCTTGCCGCCGCGGGTAGCCAGAAATGTACTGGCGCCGGAGGAGAGGCGAATCTCAAACAGCCCCAGCAGGCTGGCGCTGAACAGCACCATCACCAGCGCCATCGCGCCGATAAACCATGGGTTCTGAAACTGAATGCCCCAGCCCAGCGCCTGATTCCCCAGGCGAAGCAGAGTCATCATCAGCGCCAGCGCCAGAAAGGACGCTACGATGCCACAAACCGAGGCCAGAAACTGCCGGCGTACGGTTGCGCGTTCGCGCGTCCCGGTCTGCACCAGCGAACCGAGCTTCATGGCCAGTACCGGCAGGACGCAGGGCATAACATTAAGAATCAGCCCGCCGGCAAGGGCCATCAGCAATACCCACCATAAAGCCGGCGCCTGCGCCGGGAGACCTTCGCTAACGATCGACGCGCTCTCCTGCGCCAGACCGCTGTCGGCAAGGACCAGCGACAGACGTTTGCCGCTGAGGTCAGGCGCCGCCTCACCCCAGCTGTCGGTGACCGGGATCTGTGCGACCAGCGTATCGCCGGTCAGTGAGAAGGTGGGTTTGCCGAAATCGACATTCTCCACGCTGTCGATAAACAGCGACGGCTGTTGCCAGCCGGCTTCGCGAACGGCGGTCACCGTGAGCTTTCCGCCGCCATAGGACGAGGTCAGCCGGGACGTCAGGCCATCCGGGCGCGGGAGCGTGCCCAGCGCGCGGGTATAATCATAGCTAAAGCCATCTCCCGCAGGGACGGTCATATCCAGCGCAAAGGGATAGTCGGTCAGAATGCAGACATTGCTACAGGTGGAAAGCGTCAGCACGCCGCTTAAGGTCTGTGGCACCGGTCCGCGGATGTCCAGCGGAAAGCTGACGTTACCGTGATAGCCCTGGGTGGTGATCCCCGCGACGTCAAACCGCTGCGGCGTTGGCCAGTGCCAGGTGACATCCAGCGGCGTTTTCCAGGCGATAGCGGGCGCAATGCCGCCTTCTCCCGGGGAGCGCCAGTAGGTTTTCCAGCCTTTTTCCAGCGCCACATCGAGCAGCAGGCGCGTTGTGCCGCCATCGTCGTGTTGTGCGCGCAGCCGGACGCTGGCGTGTTGATTCTCGGCGGCGCGTAGCCAGCCGCTGTCGGCGGCCTGGCTGACGGGCAGCCATAGCCAAAGCAGGCAGACCAGCAGTCGCCTGAATACCATAAGCATAAATTTTCTCCGTAAATGATTGATTAACCTGAACTGTCAGGAAATCCTCATTCACGGAAGACGCACAATCGCAAATGCACCCGTAGCCGGGGAGGGGAAATAACGCGGGGAGGCCAGAGACGGACAATGCGCGGCGGTATTGCCGCCAGCAGCGTAAGCAGTAGCGCGACGGCAAACAAGGCGCCTTCAAACAGCACCGGCGGTGCGGCGAGCAGTGATTTCGCGCTCAGCTCGCAGGGAGTAACCGGCGCTTCGGCCGTATCCTGACCCTGCTGGGCTGATTGCGTCACGGCGGTGGCATTCATGACCAGCGCATGCAGCCCGGCCATACGCTGCGCGGTGCATACCAGCACCACCAGACAGGCAAGGGCTACAAGAAGAATGGCTTTTCGCTGTTGCTTAATCATTTTCGCCTCTGTGATTCACGAGGCTTATCTTATCGGGCGAACGCGTTTTAGCAATGTTAAAGCTGTAAAGAAGTGTCTGTAAGACCGGCAATTGCCCTCTCTTCTGGCGAAGAGAGGGCGGTACGGAGAGGGAATCAGAGGTTTTCGCCGTTGCTGGCAATGACCTCTTTATACCAGTTGAAGCTTTTCTTACGCGAGCGGGACATATCGCCGGTGCCGTCGTCATGTTTGTTCACGTAAATAAAGCCGTAGCGTTTGCTGTACTGGCCGGTGGTAAAGGAGACGCAGTCGATACAGCCCCACGGGGTATAGCCCATCAGTTCGACGCCATCGTAAGTCACCGCTTTGATCATCTCTTCCACATGCGCGCGCAGGTAGTCGATACGGTAGTCGTCGTTGATGCTGCCGTCCTCTTCAACTTTATCGTAGGCGCCGAAGCCGTTTTCCACGATGAACAGCGGTTTCTGATAGCGTTCGTACAGTTCGCACAGCGAGTAGCGCAGGCCCACCGGGTCAATCTGCCAGCCCCAGTCGGAGGCTTTGACGTGCGGATTCGGCACGCTGCCTTCGAAGCCGGAGATGGCATCGCCGCTGCCGCCTTCCGCTTTGACCGCGTTGGTCATGTAGTAGCTGAAACCGAGGTAATCGCAGGTGCCTTCACGCAGGATCTGTTCATCGCCCGCTGCCATAACGATGTTAAAACCGCGGCGCTCCCACTCGTTGAGGACGTAGGTCGGGTAGTAGCCGCGCAGCTGCACGTCGGTAAAGACATAACGTTCACGCATGGACTCCTGGGCGAACATCACGTCTTCCGGCTTACAGGAGAACGGATAGAGCGCCACCATGGCCAGCATGCAGCCGACCTGCATCTGTGGATTGATCCGCCGCGCCGCTTTCACCGCCAGCGCGCTGGCAACGAACTGGTGATGCAGTACCTGGTACATGGTCTCTTCCGGGTTTTCGTAGTCGGTATAGACCACGCCGGAACAGCAGTAGCCGAACAGCGGGGCGCGCCAGTTGCGCTGGTTGTTGATCTCGTTGAAGGTCATCCAGTATTTCACTTTGTGCTTATAGCGCTCGAAGACCACTTCGGCGAAGCGCACAAAGAAATCGACCACTTTGCGGTTGGTCCAGCCACCGTACTGCTGCACCAGATGCAGCGGCATTTCGAAGTGGGAGAGGGTAATCACCGGTTCGATGTTGTACTTCAACAGCTCATCGAACATGTCGTCATAGAACTTCAGCCCCTCTTCGTTTGGCTGAGTTTCATCACCCTGCGGGAAGATACGGGTCCAGGCGATGGAGGTACGGAAGCACTTGAATCCCATCTCAGCAAACAGCTTGATGTCTTCTTTGTAGCGGCCGTGGAAATCAATGGCTTCGTGGTTCGGGTAGTACTTACCCGCTTCCACCTGGCGAGTAATCTCGCGCGGCACGCCGTGAGCGCCGCCGGTCAGCACATCGCAAATGCTTGGACCTTTGCCCTCTTTATTCCAGCCGCCTTCAACCTGATGCGCGGCAACCGCGCCGCCCCATAAGAAGTCTTTCGGTAAGGTAATTTTTTTCATCCTGGCTCGTCTCATCAAATAACATCTGTTGGCGAGTCTAACAAAGGGAATATAAATGTCACGATATAACAATTTCCCTCAGCTGGAATATGTTACATCGAAAAAACAGGGTGTTATTTTCAGGCGAGTTTACGCGCTAATTTACGGCCCAGGGACTCCAGAATATAAATAACCGGAATTTGGGTGGTAATATCATAAACGCCGCCGATGCGCGTTTGCGGGACGTGCCAGGAGAGGTTGAAGTCCGCCAGTTTCGCCAGTCGGGAGTGCTCATGGCTGGTGACCGACATCACCTTGCAGTTATGCAGGCTGAACTGGCTGGCGAAGCGGAGAATCTCTTCGGTCTCCCCGGAAACGGAAAGAACGATCGCCAGCGCGTTACGCGCCATGTCGTTGGTGACCGGGAAATAAGGGTCGTCGATATGGTTGCTGAATTTCCCAACGTTGGAGAAAAACCGTGCGCCATATTTTGCCAGCGCCCCGGAGGTACCGGCGCCGACAAATATAATACGTTCTGATGCGAGAATAATATCGACGGCGCGCTCGAGTAAATTATCAAATTCGTCATTGTTGACGCTTTTAAAGAAACTCATAATTTCACTGGCGCCGATATTTGCCTGTTGAGGCTGGTTCTGCTCGAGATATAATTTAAAGCGGAGGCGAAACTCCGAGTAGCCTTCGCACTGCAGTTTGCGACAAAAGCGCAGGACGGTGGTCGTGGAGACCCCGGCGGCTTCTGCCAGCTCGCGGATGGTCATATACATCACTTTGTCACGATTCTTAATGACGTAGTGGTAGACCATCATCTCAAGATTATTGAGACTGGCGATCGCGGCGTGGGAGAACATACTCACAGTAATAACTCACAATTCATAATGACCAGGATGGAATTATATCATGCAGCCGAATGACATAACCTTTTTTCAGCGCTTTCAGGACGACATCCTCGCCGGGCGCAAAACCATCACCATTCGTAATGCCGCCGAGTCGCATTTTAAAACCGGCGACGTGCTGCGCGTTGGCCGCTATGAAGATGACGGCTATTTTTGCACGATAAGCGTGGTGGCGACGTCCACGGTGACGCTCGATACGCTCACGGAACGCCACGCCGAACAGGAGAATATGACCCTGGCGCAGCTGCGGCAGGTGATTGCGGAGATCTATCCTGGCGAAGACCAGTTTTATGTTATTGAATTCAAAAGGCTTTGATGAAATAGCGAACGACTGTTAGTTGAAATTTTAATGTAACATTATGATTTTATAGTGTTTACAAATATTCATCTTTTTATTTTAGCTAACAGGTGTTCACTGGAATCATTCTCAGTTACCCTAGGTGAGCATTGAAAGCGTTCTTGTTTTCGGAGTCAAATATGGTTCGCAAACCATTAATCACACAGGGTTATTCTTTGGCAGAGGAAGTGGCCAACAGTATCAGTCACGGTATCGGACTGGTATTTGGTATCGTCGGCCTCGTCCTCCTGTTGGTGCAGGCGGTAGACAGCAACGCCAGCGCAACGGCGATTACCAGCTATAGTCTGTACGGTGGCAGCATGATTATGCTGTTCCTCGCCTCTACCCTCTATCATGCTATTCCCCATCAGCGAGCTAAGCTGTGGCTGAAAAAATTCGATCACTGCGCCATCTATCTGCTGATTGCGGGAACCTATACGCCTTTTCTGCTGGTCGGGCTCAACTCACCGCTCGCGCGCGGCCTGATGGTGGTTATCTGGAGCCTGGCGCTGCTGGGGATCTTGTTTAAGCTCACCATTGCGCACCGCTTTAAGGTCCTCTCTCTGGTGACCTATCTGACGATGGGCTGGCTGTCGCTGATTGTGGTATATCAGCTTGCGATCAAACTGGCGGCAGGGGGAGTAACGCTGCTGGCGGTCGGTGGCGTGGTGTATTCGCTGGGGGTTATCTTCTACGTCTGCAAGCGCATTCCTTATAACCATGCGATCTGGCACGGTTTTGTGCTGGGCGGCAGCGTATGTCACTTCCTGGCCATTTATTTGTACGTCGGCCAGGTGTAAATAAGATGCCGCATCAGCGGGAAATCCCCCGGCGGTGCGGCGCATGCCGGAGCTACAGCGCCGCACGGTCCGGGATGTTGTCGCCCGGAGAGCCTGGCAGCGCTAAGGCTTAACTCTCTTCCAGCGAATAGGGCAGCGGAACGATGCTTAAGGTGCCGGCATCATCGCGTACGCGGAATACGCTGTCTGGTTCCATATCGTTATTCATCACCACCTGCACCAGCAACTGCCCATCATCCAGCAGCACGGCGGCCAGCACGGTGCCGGTCCGGCGCCAGTTTTCACCCATCTTCAGCTCAAGATCTTCTCCGGCTTCCGGGACGCGGCTCGCCTTCCCGGCCAGATACCACAGCGCGCGTTTGTTCGCGCCGCGGAATTTCGCCCGGGCGACCATTTCCTGACCGGTATAGCAGCCTTTCTTAAAGCTGATACCGCCCAATGCCTGCAGGTTTGTTGCCTGCGGGATGAACTGCGCGCTATTGGCGCTGTCTATGACCGGCAGACCGGCTTCGATGTTGAGCGCCAGCCACTGCTGGCTGTTGTTCAACTGCGCGTCGCTGCGCAACGCGTCGGCCACGCGGGTGGCGGTTGCTACATCGGTCACCAGCAGAAAGCGCTCCGCCGGATGTTCAAACCACAGCAGGCTGGTCACGCCGTCGGTGACGAGCGGTTTGTCGCTGCCCGGAAGTTCGCTGAACAGCGGCGCCAGCGCGGCGCGGGCCTGGAAACCGGCAACGCCCAGCAGGACGTGTTCATCATCGGCGGCAATGGTCACTTTAGAGAACACCGCATATTTCTTCAGTTCAGCGAGCTGGGTATCGCGCAGGCTGCGGCGTTCAATCCAGGTAAAACCACCGTCGCGGCGGAAAACCCGCAGGTTGCTCCACATCTTGCCCTTGGCATCGCAGTGCGCGGCAAGCAGATGCCAATCGTCGGTTAATGCGCTGACATCGGCGGTAATCTGCCCCTGCAGATACTTCTCGCCATCCTGACCGGTAATCGTTGCCAGCGCCCAGTCATCCAGCGTCATCAGCGTTAACGGCAGACGAGAGGAAGAAGAAGGCTGACGCGGAGGAAAAGGTGTAAAAGCCATAGTCATGTCCTGAATAGCTTAACGCAGAGTGAATAGCTAATGGTAAAAGAGCTATGGTGCAATGCAAGCGCTTTTGGCAGGCCATTTGTGCCCTGAAAGCACAAACGGGGAAACAAAGGAGAAAGATAAAGCCATATTTTAAATATGGTTTTTGTGGAATGGCGTTCTCTGTTCTCGATATTGCTGTAAAGTAAGTGCAAAAAACGGGTTAAACTAACCTATCAACGACGTCTTTTCAGGCTGCCCTTCGGCGACCTGAAGGGCGCGTAAGACTCTCTTTATGCTGGAAGGACAACATGGACATTACGAATAAAGCCCGCATCCACTGGGCATGCCGCAGGGGTATGCGTGAACTTGATATCTCCATCATGCCGTTTTTCGAGTATGAATACGATACGCTCAGCGATGAAGACAAACAGCTGTTTATCCGTCTGTTAGAAAACGACGATCCGGACCTGTTTAACTGGCTGATGAATCATGGCGAACCGGCTGATGCACAACTGCAACGGATGGTAAAATTAATCCAGACTCGGAATCGGGAACGTGGTCCTGTGGCAATCTGATTTACGCATTTCCTGGCGCTCGCAGTGGTTCTCGCTGCTGCTGCACGGCATTGTGGCGGCTATTGTCCTGCTGATGCCCTGGCCGCTGAGCTACACACCGCTATGGCTATTGCTGCTGTCGCTGGTGGTGTTCGACAGCGTGCGCAGCCAGCGGCGGATCCACGCCTGCCGGGGGGAAATAAAGCTGATGACCGATTCGCGTTTGCGTTGGCAAAAAGCGGAATGGGAGATTGTCGGCACGCCGTGGGTGATTAATAGCGGGATGTTGCTGCGCCTGCAGGATATGCAAACGCGTCGCCGCCAGCATCTGTGGGTCGCTGCAGACAGTATGGACGCCAAAGAGTGGCGAGATCTGCGCCGGTTGGTTTTACAAAAACCGGCACAGGATTAAGCAAATCAGGCGAACTGTTCAGCCATTTCGCCGAGGATTTGCTCGCACCAGTTCTGGATGCGATCGTCGCTCAGGTCATACTGGTTCGTCTCATCGAGTGCCAGGCCAACAAACAGCTGGCCATCGGCGATAATCGGTTTCTGGCTGGTGAATTCGTAACCTTCCGTCGGCCAGTAACCGATAAACTTAACGCCTTTGGCGCTCAGTTTGTCGTGCAGCATGCCCAGCGCATCAAGGAACCATTCGCCATAACCCAGCTGGTCACCCATGCCATACAGCGCCACAATTTTATCCTGCAGATCCAGTGTATCCAACTGTTGCCAGACGGCTTCCCAGTCTTCCTGAATTTCGCCGAAATCCCACGTCGGGATACCGAGAATCAACACGTCATACTGAGTCATCAGGGAAGGGGAATCATCTTTCAGATTATGCAGCGTCACTAATTCCGGGCCGATGATATCGCGGATCTTCTCCGCTGCCATCTCGGTGTAGCAGGTACTGGAGCCGTAAAAAAGACCTATGTTCATGGCGTAAACATCTCAATTCATGCGGTGATTTTGCGGCTAGTTTATCAGAAAGCCGCCGTCAGCCGCATACTTAAGCTGTGCGGCCAGCCAGTCGGGGAAAAACAGCGCAGCCGTTTTTGCTCAGCCGGGCCACTTATTTGGGTATACTGAAGCCGTTTTAACGAGCAAAGAGGGCGATGTGAAAGAGGATCTCGCACGAATCGAACAGTTTCTTGATGCCTTGTGGCTGGAGCGCAATCTGGCGGAAAATACGCTGAGCGCCTACCGTCGGGATCTGACGATGGTAGTGGAATGGCTGCATCATCGCGAGTCGTCGCTGGTTAGCGTGAGCGGCGAGGATCTTCAGGCGCTGCTGGCCGAGAGACAAACGGGCGGCTATAAAGCCACCAGTACCGCGCGGCTGTTGAGCGCCGTGCGCCGTTTCTTCCAGCACCTCTATCGGGAGAAAATTCGTCCGGATGACCCCAGCGCGCTGCTGGCGTCGCCGAAGCTACCGCAGCGGCTGCCGAAAGATCTCAGTGAAGCTCAGGTCGAGCGTCTGCTGCAGGCGCCGCTGGTCGAGCAGCCTCTGGAACTCCGCGATAAAGCGATGCTTGAGGTGCTGTACGCGACCGGCCTGCGCGTGTCGGAACTGGTGGGCCTGACGATGAGCGACATCAGCCTGCGCCAGGGCGTCCTGCGGGTGGTGGGCAAAGGCAATAAAGAACGGCTGGTCCCGCTTGGCGAAGAGGCGGTGCTGTGGGTTGAGAACTACCTGGAGTACGGGCGCCCCTGGCTGCTGAACGGCGTGGCATCTGATGTGCTTTTTCCAAGTCAGCGCGCGCAGCAAATGACGCGCCAGACCTTCTGGCATCGGATTAAGCACTATGCCGTGCTGGCCGGGATAGATAGCGCGAAGCTCTCCCCGCACGTTTTACGCCATGCGTTTGCCACGCATTTACTTAACCATGGCGCAGATTTACGCGTGGTACAGATGCTGTTGGGACACAGCGATCTCTCAACGACGCAGATCTACACCCATGTCGCGACCGAGCGTCTGAGACAACTTCATCAACAGCACCACCCGCGGGCGTGAGTGCTGAATAAAAGGACTGAGTATGAAAAAAGGTTTATTGATGTTTACTCTGCTGGCGGCGACGCTGTCCGGTGCGGCCCATGCGGATAACGCGGCTATCAAACAGTCGCTGGCTAAACTGGGCGTACAGAGTACGGATATTCAGCCATCGCCGGTTGCCGGAATGAGCACCGTACTGACCGACAGCGGCGTGCTGTATGTGACCGATGACGGTAAACACGTCATCCAGGGGCCGATGTATGATGTCGGCGGCGCACAGCCGGTAAACGTCACCAACGCGCTGCTGGTGGGCAAGCTGAACGCGCTGGAAAAAGAGATGATTATCTATAAAGCGCCGCAGGAAAAACACGTTATCACCGTTTTCACCGACATCACCTGCGGTTACTGCCACAAGCTGCACGAAGAGATGAGCGACTATAACGCGCTGGGCATCACCGTGCGTTATCTGGCCTTCCCGCGTCAGGGGCTGCAAAGCCAGACCGAGCAGGATATGAAAGCCATCTGGTGCGCCAAAGATCGTAACAAAGCGCTGGATGATGCCATGGCCGGCAAAGGCGTACCGACGGCGAGTTGCAACCTCGATATCAGCAAACACTACACCCTTGGCGTGCAGTTCGGCGTTAATGGCACGCCGGCGATGGTGCTGAGCAACGGCTATGTGCTTCCGGGCTATCAGGGGCCGAAAGAGCTGAAAGCCTTCCTTGATGAGCATCAAAAACAGACAAGCGGTAAATAATTCGCGTGAAACCACAGATACAACTACGCCGCCGTGAGGTGGTTGAAGGGGCTGAGCTCCCCGCCGACCTGCCGCCGCTGCTGCAGCGGCTATACGCCAGCCGCGGCGTCCTGCATGCCCAGGAGCTGGAGCGCAGCGTCAAAGGCATGCTGCCGTGGACGCAGCTGAATGGCATCGAAAAAGCCGTTGAGATGCTCTACGGCGCATTCCGGCAAGAGCGGCATATCGTCGTGGTCGGGGATTTTGACGCCGATGGCGCCACCAGTACCGCGCTGAGCGTGCTGGCGCTGCGCGCGCTGGGCTACAGCAATGTCTCCTATCTGGTGCCAAATCGTTTTGAAGATGGCTACGGGTTAAGCCCGGAAGTGGTCGATCAGGCCCACGCCCGCGGCGCGCAGATGATCATGACCGTGGATAACGGCATCTCTTCCCATGCCGGCGTCGATCGTGCCCACGCATTGGGGATCCCGGTGGTCGTGACCGATCACCATCTGCCGGGTGAGACGCTGCCGGCGGCGGAAGCGATTGTGAACCCCAATCTGCGCGACTGCGATTTCCCCTCGAAATCGCTGGCCGGCGTCGGGGTGGCGTTTTATTTGATGCTGGCGCTGCGCACGTTCCTGCGCGATAAAAACTGGTTTGCAGAACGGGGCATCACGCCGCCGAATCTTGCCGAGCTGCTGGATCTGGTCGCGCTCGGGACGGTGGCTGACGTCGTGCCGCTGGATGCCAATAACCGCATTCTCACCTGGCAAGGGCTGAGCCGTATCCGTGCCGGTAAGTGCCGTCCGGGTATCAAAGCGCTGCTGGAGATTGCCAACCGCGATCCGCAAAAGCTGGCGGCCAGCGACCTCGGATTTGCCCTCGGACCGCGGCTGAATGCGGCAGGCCGGTTGGATGATATGTCGGTCGGCGTGGCGCTGCTGTTGTGCGATAACGTCGGCGAAGCGCGGATGCTGGCCAATGAACTGGATGCGCTGAACCAGACGCGCAAAGAGATTGAGCAAGGGATGCAGGCGGAAGCGCTCACGCTGTGCCAGCAGCTTGAACGCAGCGGCGACACGCTGCCCGGGGGGCTGGCGATGTATCATCCGCAGTGGCACCAGGGGGTGGTCGGGATTCTGGCGTCGCGGATTAAAGAGCGTTTCCACCGCCCGGTTATCGCCTTCGCTCCAACCGGCGATGGACTGTTAAAAGGTTCCGGCCGCTCCATCCAGGGTTTGCACATGCGCGATGCGCTCGAGCGCCTTGATACGCTGCATCCGGGGCTCATTCTCAAGTTCGGCGGCCATGCGATGGCGGCGGGACTGTCGCTTGAAGAGGCGCGCTTTGAGGAGTTTCAGCAGCGTTTCGGCGAACTGGTCACCGAGTGGCTGGATCCGGCGCTGTTGCAGGGGGAAGTGGTCTCTGACGGCCCGCTGGAAGCTGCTGAGATGAGCATGGAAGTTGCCCATCTGCTCCGTGAGGCGGGGCCCTGGGGACAGATGTTCCCGGAGCCGCTGTTTGACGGTCGTTTCCGCCTGTTACAGCAGCGCCTGGTGGGCGAGCGGCATCTTAAAGTGATGGTTGAACCGGTTGGCGGCGGCCCGCTGCTGGACGGGATTGCCTTCAACGTTGATACTTCGATTTGGCCGGATAACGGCGTGCGCGAGGTGACGTTGGCCTATAAGCTCGATATTAATGAGTTCCGTGGCAACCGCAGCCTGCAGCTTATCATCGACCATCTCTGGCCGGTGTGACGAAAAAGCCGTCAACAAACAGGCTCACGGAAAGCCGAAGTATATATAAAAGAGAGCGGGGATCCGGTACAATTCCGCTCTTATCACCGCATTTTGTCGAATCCATTAAAAGAAAATCGATCATGTTTGAAATAAATCCGGTAAAAAACCGCATTCAGGACCTCACGGAGCGCTCTGACGTTCTTAGGGGGTATCTTTGACTACGATGCTAAGAAAGAGCGTCTGGAAGAAGTAAACGCCGAGCTGGAACAGCCGGACGTGTGGAACGAACCTGAGCGCGCACAGGCGCTGGGTAAAGAGCGTTCTTCACTGGAAGCCATCGTTGAGACGTTGGATCAAATGTCCCAGGGGCTGGAAGATGTTTCCGGACTGCTGGAGCTGGCTGTCGAAGCCGAAGACGAAGAGACCTTCAACGAAGCCGTTGCCGAACTTGACGTGCTGGAAGAGAAGCTGGCGCAGCTTGAGTTCCGCCGCATGTTCTCCGGCGAGTATGACAGCGCCGATTGCTATCTCGATATTCAGGCCGGTTCCGGCGGTACGGAAGCGCAGGACTGGGCCAGCATGCTGACGCGTATGTATCTGCGCTGGGCCGAAGCGCGCGGCTTCAAGACCGAGATTATTGAAGAGTCTGAAGGTGAAGTGGCGGGCATTAAGTCCGTGACCATCAAGATTATCGGCGATTACGCCTACGGCTGGCTGCGTACCGAAACCGGCGTCCACCGCCTGGTGCGTAAGAGCCCGTTCGATTCCGGCGGCCGCCGCCACACCTCCTTCAGCTCCGCGTTTGTCTATCCGGAAGTGGATGACGATATTGATATCGAAATCAATCCGGCGGACCTGCGTATTGACGTTTACCGCGCCTCCGGTGCGGGTGGTCAGCACGTTAACCGTACGGAATCCGCGGTACGTATCACCCACATTCCGACCGGCTTAGTGACGCAGTGCCAGAACGACCGTTCACAGCACAAGAACAAAGACCAGGCCATGAAGCAGATGAAAGCCAAGCTTTATGAGCTGGAAATGCAGAAGAAAAATGCCGAGAAGCAGGCGATGGAAGATACCAAATCCGACATCGGCTGGGGCAGCCAGATCCGTTCTTACGTGCTGGATGACTCCCGCATTAAAGATCTGCGCACCGGGGTGGAAACCCGCAATACTCAGGCCGTGCTTGACGGCAGCCTGGATCAATTTATCGAAGCAAGTTTGAAAGCAGGGTTATGAGGAACCAACATGTCTGAACAACAAGCACAGGGCGCTGACGCGGCAATTGACCTTAATAATGAACTGAAAGCCCGTCGTGAAAAGCTGGCTCAGCTTCGTGAGCAGGGTATCCCGTTCCCGAACGATTTCCGTCGTGACCATACCTCTGACCAACTGCACGCTGACTTCGATGCGAAAGAAAACGAAGAGCTGGAAGCACTGAACGTTGAAGTCTCCGTTGCTGGTCGTATGATGACCCGCCGTATTATGGGTAAAGCCTCTTTCGTCACTCTGCAGGATGTCGGCGGTCGCATTCAGCTGTACGTCGCGCGTGACGATCTGCCGGAAGGCGTCTACAACGAGCAGTTCAAAAAATGGGACCTCGGCGATATCATCGCGGCGCGCGGTAAGCTGTTCAAAACCAAAACCGGCGAGCTGTCTATCCACTGCACCGAACTGCGTCTGCTGACCAAAGCCCTGCGCCCGCTGCCGGACAAATTCCACGGCCTCCAGGATCAGGAAGCGCGCTACCGTCAGCGCTACCTGGATCTGATCTCCAACGACGAATCCCGCAAGACCTTTAAGGTTCGCTCCCAGATTCTGGCCGGTATCCGCCAGTTCATGGTGGGCCGCGGCTTTATGGAAGTCGAAACTCCGATGATGCAGGTGATCCCTGGCGGCGCGTCTGCCCGTCCGTTCATCACCCATCACAACGCGCTGGATATGGACATGTACCTGCGTATCGCGCCGGAACTGTATCTGAAGCGTCTGGTTGTGGGCGGCTTCGAACGCGTGTTCGAAATCAACCGTAACTTCCGTAACGAAGGCATCTCCGTACGTCATAACCCAGAGTTCACCATGATGGAACTCTACATGGCGTACGCGGACTATAAAGATCTGATCGAGCTGACCGAATCCCTGTTCCGTACCCTGGCGCAGGATATTCTGGGCAACACCGCGGTTCCTTATGGCGATCAGACCTTCGACTTCGGTAAGCCGTTTGAAAAACTGACCATGCGTGAAGCTATCAAGAAATACCGTCCGGAAACCGAGATGGCGGATCTGGATAACTTCGATTCCGCAAAAGCGATTGCAGAGTCTATCGGCATTCACGTTGAGAAGAGCTGGGGTCTGGGCCGTATCGTGACCGAGATCTTTGAAGAAGTGGCGGAAGCGCACCTGATTCAGCCGACCTTTATCACCGAATACCCGGCGGAAGTCTCTCCGCTGGCGCGCCGTAATGACCAGAACCCGGAAATTACCGACCGCTTTGAGTTCTTTATCGGCGGCCGTGAAATCGGTAACGGCTTCAGCGAGCTGAACGATGCGGAAGATCAGGCGCAGCGCTTCCAGGACCAGGTGAATGCGAAAGCTGCTGGTGACGATGAAGCCATGTTCTACGATGAAGACTACGTGACCGCGCTGGAACACGGTCTGCCGCCGACTGCGGGTCTGGGTATCGGTATTGACCGGATGGTGATGCTGTTTACCAACAGCCACACCATCCGCGACGTCATCCTGTTCCCGGCAATGCGACCGGTTAAATAAGACCGACCGTCAAAAACGCAACCCCGGCTACAGGCCGGGGTTTTTTGTTGGTACTTCCGCACCCGCTGCGCGCGAGGATGCGGACAGGCGGCGGAGAACCGCTATCCGGCAATACGGCTAATAGCGCAGCTGCGCGACATAGTTTCTCAACGCGAGCCGGGCATTATCATCAGCCGCTTCGAGCACCATCCACGGACTGTAGGCCCACGGTGTGAGCGCCAACGCCTGCAGTAAATCCTCCAGCTCACACCACTGATAGTCCATGACCTCGTCGCTATTAGCCTGTACCGGGCTGATAATGCGTGCGGCGTAAACCGGGCAGACTTCGTTTTCGACAATCCCGTTGGGGGCCACCGCCCGGTAACGAAACGCCGGATGAACGGATGCGATGTTGGCAATGTTAACGCCCAGTTCAAAACGGCTGCGCCGCGTCACGGCCTGTTCAAAGGTCTCTCCGCTCTGGGGATGTCCGCAGACGGAGTTAGTCCAGACGCCGGGCCAGGCTTTTTTGCCCAGTGAACGACGCGTCACCAGTAGCTGGCCGTGGTCGTTAAATAACCAGCAGGAAAAGGCGAGGTGTAAAGGGGTATTGAGGGTATGGGCGGCATATTTTTCCAGCCTGCCAACAGGCTTATCTTGCTCATCGAGCAAAATGACATGTTCCCCGGTCATGACAACTCCTGATAATAAAAATGACCCGGCATACACTCGCCTGGTCACGCACTCGCCACTAGGGTAGCCGATAACCACGTGAAAGGCATTACCAAAACGCGCTTCTGGCGCTGCTGATGGAGGAACCCGAATCCGACAACGCCCGCGTATCGATTGGGGATCTGCCCGCGGGCTGGTATGATAGTCGTCCGTTGTGACGAGATGAGAGCTGTGCTGAGTGCAGGACGCCTGATGAGAAAACGCTTTTTTATCATGATGATGTTGGTCAGCAGCCTGGTGATTGCAGGATGTTCCAGTTCATCTGATTCCGGTTCCGTCTACACCGTGAAACGCGGCGATACGCTGTACCGTATTTCCCGGACGACCGGTACCAGCATTAAAGATCTGGCCCGACTGAATAATATCTCCCCACCGTATACCATTGAGGTTGGACAGCGTCTGAAGCTGAATCCGGCCTCGGGCTCCACCAGGAGCGGTGCATCCGGGAAGAGCAGCGCCGGTAAGCGCACCGCGGCCAGCAAGCCGCCGGCCACGCTGCCGCCGGTCTCCTGGCCACCGGTGGGGCAACGCTGCTGGCGCTGGCCGACCAGCGGTAAAGTTATCCTGCCTTATTCATCAAATGATGGTGGTAATAAGGGGATTGATATTGCCGGCACGCGCGGCCAGCCGGTTTATGCGGCCGGGGCGGGTAAAGTGGTGTACGTCGGTAATCAGCTCCGCGGTTACGGTAATCTGATCATGATTAAACACGGCGAGGATTACATCAGCGCCTATGCCCATAATGACAAAATGATGGTCAATAACGGTCAGAACGTGAAGATTGGTCAGCAGATAGCCACGATGGGCAGTAGCGACGCCGATTCCGTGCGCCTGCATTTCCAGATTCGCTACCGGGCGACGGCCATCGATCCACTGCGCTATTTACCGCCGCAGGGCAGTAAGCCAAAGTGCTAAGAGGTTATTTTATCAGCAGTTAGCGTGATTCAGTCTTGTAAGACGGTGCGTAAGGTCTATAATGGCCCTCGCACCTTAAAGCGGGCGTAGTTCAATGGTAGAACGAGAGCTTCCCAAGCTCTATACGAGGGTTCGATTCCCTTCGCCCGCTCCAGAATTTCTCTTGCGGTCACACATCTTAAATAAGACGCTGTTTTTGAAACAAGTTTCTTACCTCCTATAGCATGTCAGTCTCTCGTTCCACCCCTCAAAAATGCACGGTTAGTTGTCACGGAAAGTTAACGGCTAGATGAACGTTTAACTTAACGTCGGCGGCAGTTCCAGAGTCACACCGCGATAGCAACACGTGAACGAAAAAGCCTGGCCGGGCATGGTCATTTCATCGACAGACTGATCACCCGCATTTAAGCCCGATATGTAGCCTTATGAGCCATGTAAACAGGTGAATAGCTCCGTCACTTATGTCTACCTTTGCGCTCCCGTCAGCTGTTGATAAAAAGGAGTGGTACTTATCTCCCACACCTTTCAGGAAAGCGTCTTGGGTAACTTCTGAAGGGACTAAATAACAGCATGTTGAAGTATTCAGCTTCCTGGCCTGCGTCGTTGATCTTGTACCATTTGAACTCAGCACGCTTTAGCGTTTGACCAGTGGCAACGGCTTTTCTCGACAAATAGCAATCTGAAACCCGGGTACAGTAGGGGCGGCGTTGTCCATTCCGGAAACCTATTTTAACCAGCGGGAGGCCCGTTATCATGTTCAGCCATATGCGTATTGCCAGACCCGTCACCGACCTGGCGCGCGCTTGCGCCATGTACAGCCAGGGATTAGAGCTTCAACGGATTGCTGATTTTACCGACCATGCCGGCTTTAGCGGGATCATGGTGGGCCGTCCGGAGCTGGCCTGGCATATTGAGTTTACCCACTGCCACGATCATCCGCGACAACCTGCACCGACCGATGAAGACCTGCTCGTGCTGTATTACCCCGATAAAGCAGACTGGCAGCGGGCGTGCGCCAGAATGACGGAGGCGGGTTTTCGTGCGATGAGTTCGTTTAATCCCTACTGGGATACCAACGGCAAAACATTTGTCGATAATGACGGCTATCGGGTGGTGCTGCAGAACCGGGACTGGCCATAGCTTGGGGGCTCTTGCGTGACAGAACGGCGGGCCCTGTCCGCAGACGAGGGCGGGCAGTACTCCATGCGCTGAGTGCGGATATTTGCTATTCTGTACCGCGTCAGGTTATTGAAGAGATTGAGAAATGGGGTCGTTTATAGCCATCGCCTGTGTCATATGGCTTTTGTATAAAGGCGTGAAAATGTTGGCCAGGACTCTGTACAAAACGGAACCCATAAGCGCCAAACCAGATCGCGATGCCTGGGGGCGCAAGGAAGGCGAAGGTCCGCTGTACCGTCGCGTCAATCGCGCAACGAAAGATGAAGATGGCGAGGGGTTGTTTCAGTCGATCAACCGGCGGCAACAGGCCACGGCAGAGGAAAAAGACGTGAGTGCCTCTGCTGCGTTCTACCAGTCCAGAGAGTGGCGCGCGCTTCGCTATCAGGCGCTCAAAAAATATGGCGGTGCCTGCAGCGCCTGCGGGCGTTCAGCGGCAAAACATGGGGTGGTCATCCATGTCGATCATATTCGGCCCCGCAGTAAATACCCGCATCTGGCGCTACGCCTGGATAACCTCCAGCTGCTATGCCACGACTGTAATCTTGCAAAAGGCAACCGCGACGAAATTAAATGGCGTTAGCCGCGGACTTTGCTGCTCTTTTTCAGCGCCCCGTTCGGGGTCAGAGGCTCTGCGAAATCGTTGGCTCCCCCCTGAACATATGTGCAAAGCGTAAGGTTTGATACTGCGGCAGCGTCATACTGGCGTCTGTCCAGCCCGCCATCGGTTGCCTGTGCGAGCTCACTCTGTGTCTAAATAATCAAGAGCGTGACTTATCGCTACTTTCTCCTGTCGTTAAGACCAACCTCGTATTTACCCTACTTTTTATCGCGTTTTATCTGCAATGCGTATCCGCCATGAGCATGAATATCTGTTTGTCTAACATGTTGTTTATAAACATATAATTGTATTCATTGTTATCATTTGAGATGTCAATCACATTTTGTTGTCAGCCAAGTTTAAATCTATAAAAGTAGACGTTTGTCGACTTTTCATCTAAAAGATGGGGTTGAGGGGCTAGACAAAACCAGAAGCTGGTTATCAAATAGTTAAAAAATATCATGCCTCATGTAAATGATTGGCCAGTGTAAACATGGCTAACACGCTTTCCGCGGTCTCTCTGCACTGCGGTGCATCTTATCTGGAGAAGTTATGCATTCCTCTGTGAATAAAAATGAAAGCCGGACCTTCTTTGGTCATCCTTATCCGCTAGGTTCGTTGTTCTTTACCGAAATGTGGGAGCGATTCTCGTTTTACGGTATTCGCCCCTTATTGATACTGTTTATGGCCGCCACCGTTTACGACGGCGGCATGGGGCTGGCGCGTGAAAATGCCTCGGCGATTGTCGGTATCTTCGCCGGCAGTATGTACCTCGCGGCGTTACCGGGCGGCTGGCTGGCGGATAACTGGCTGGGCCAGCAAAAGGCGGTCTGGTACGGATCGATTCTCATCGCGTTGGGCCATCTGTCGATTGCCCTGTCAGCGGTGTTGGGTGACAACCTGTTCTTTATCGGGCTGATGTTTATCGTGCTGGGATCGGGTCTGTTCAAAACCTGCATCTCGGTTATGGTCGGCACGCTGTACAAGAACGGCGATGCGCGTCGTGACGGTGGATTCTCGCTGTTCTACATGGGCATCAACATGGGGTCGTTCATCGCGCCGCTGATTTCCGGCTGGTTGATTAAATCGCACGGCTGGCACTGGGGCTTTGGCATCGGTGGCATCGGGATGCTGGTGGCGCTGGTGATCTTCCGGGTCTTCGCGGTACCGGCGATGAAGCGCTACGACAGCGAAGTGGGCCTCGATTCAACCTGGAACAGCCCGGTGGCGAAGAAGAACGGCGTGGGCGCCTGGCTACTGGCGCTGGCGGTGGGTGCCGCAGTGATTATCACGCTGATTGCGCAGGGGGTGATTGTGGTTAACCCTGTTGCCGTTGCCAGCATGCTGGTATACGTGATTGCCGCTTCGGTCGTTCTCTATTTCATCTATCTGTTTGCCTTCGCCGGACTGAGTCGCAAAGAGCGTGCCCGTCTGCTGGTGTGCTTTATTCTGCTGGTTTCCGCTGCCTTCTTCTGGTCGGCATTTGAGCAGAAGCCGACCTCCTTCAACCTGTTCGCCAATGATTATACCAACCGTATGATCGGCAGCTTTGAGATCCCGGCGGTGTGGTTCCAGTCAATCAACGCGCTGTTTATTATTCTGCTGGCGCCGGTCTTTAGCTGGGCATGGCCGGCCATGGCGCGTAATGGCGTCCGTCCGAGCAGCATCAGCAAATTCGTCATCGGCATTCTCTGCGCCGCAGCGGGCTTTGGCCTGATGATGCTGGCGGCACAGAATGTGCTGAACAACGGCGGGGCCGGCGTATCACCGTTCTGGCTGGTAGGCAGTATTTTGATGCTGACCCTGGGCGAGCTGTGCCTGAGCCCGATTGGCCTGGCAACCATGACGCTGCTGGCGCCGGAAAGAATGCGCGGCCAGATGATGGGGCTGTGGTTCTGCGCCAGTGCGCTGGGTAACCTGGCGGCCGGCCTGATCGGCGGTCATGTAAAAGCTGACCAGCTGGATATGCTGCCGGATCTCTTCGCGCGTTGTTCGATTGCGCTGCTGATCTGTGCCGCCGTACTCTGCGTGCTGATCGTACCGGTGCGCCGGATGCTGGAAAACACTCAGAACAAAACCGCACAAAAACCGGTTACCCACGCCTGACGGCAACGGAAACGGGCACTCGGTAAGCTGGCGCGTAATGCGCCAGCTTTTTTTTCGTCTGAGGTTGCCAGGCCAGTCAGGACGGCGCGCGGGTACAGCGGTAGATCAACGGTACCGCGAAGACGTAGAGAACCACTACCGATAACCAGATAGCCCCGGGCCACCAGGTACGAAAGCCAAAATATAAGCTTGAGAACACCAGCGGGGCGACAATCGAGGCCAGACTGACGGTTGACGCCAGCACCCCCTGAAGCTGCCCCTGGTTGTCGGCCTGTACCTGGCGGGTGGCCAGCGCCTGCAGGGCCGGCGTACCGATACCGCCGAGGGCAATCAGCGGCATCACCGCGAAAACTATCCAGCTCTGCTGGGCCAGCGACAGGACTATTAATGCCGTGCTGGAGCAGGCTATCCCGCCCAGTATCGCCCCGCGCTCTCCCAGCAGACGGGTTGCCGGGCCAGGTAAAAATGCCTGCGCCAGGGTCTGACACACCCCGAAGGCCGCGAGCGACAGGCCGATCCATAAACCGTTCCAGTGAAACATATCCTGGCCCCACAGCGCCCAGCAGATGCCATAGACCTCGCCGGTGGCGCTGAGGAAAAAGAACACCAGCGCGATAGTCAGCAGTCCTTTGACGGAGAAGAGCCAGCGCATGGGGCGCAGGGGATTAAGCCCGGCAAGCGCCATTTTCTGCCTGGCCGGCTGGCGCGACTCTTGCAAGGCGAAGAGGGCCAGCAGAACGTTCGCGCCGTTCAGCACCGCGGCGACGAAAAAGGGCAGTCGGACACCGTAATCTCCTAGTACGCCACCGAGCACCGGGCCGATAATAAAGCCTGCGCCAAACGTGGCGTTAAATAGCCCAAAACGGCTGGCGCGTTTCCCGGCGGGCGTAATGTCCGTCAGCCATGCCATCGCCACCGCGATATTCGCGCTGGTCAGTCCGGCGATGGCCCGCCCGAGCAACAGTAGCCACAGATGGCTGGCAAAGGCCATTATCAGGTAGTTAACCACCGCTCCGGCCAGGGAGACCAGCAGCACCGGCCGTCGACCAAAAGTATCGCTTAGCGCGCCAAGCAGCGGGGCGAAGATAAACTGCATCAGGGCATACAGCGCCGCCAGGATCCCCATGTAATGGGCGATATTCGCGGTATGCATCACCTCTTTGAGCAACTGTGGCAGAATCGGAAAAATCAGCCCGATGCCCACCGCATCGAGCCAGATGGTCATAAAAATAACGCTAAGGGTTCTGTTCATAATGGCGTTCAGTATTTGCCGCGTGGCTCAGGCATAGGGCGTATCCTGGGCCGCCGCTTCAGCGGCGCGAAATCCGTTTTCCAGCAGTGTCAGAAAGCGCTGGCGAACGGCGGGGGCAAGATGTTCGGGCTGGCGCAGTGCGTCGCTAAAAGCGATACGCCAGCTATTCAGGATGATGCTGGCAATCAGAGCGGCAACGGGATTGTGCTCAGGCGCAGAGAGGCGCGCAGCGAGCATGTTACTGAGCGCCTGCGTCAGTTCGGCAAACTGTTCCAGGGCATATACCCGCAGTGCCGGGCTTGCGGCCACTCCTTGCCAGAAGTCGGCAACCCGCCGATCGATCCTGATAAGCGGATGCTCCTGCTCAATCAGTTCCCGGGTCAGGGCCCTGAACACCGCCACCGGCGCCAGCGTACGGTGACGTTCCAGGGCGTCCTGTAGTAACTGGTGGATTTCGTCGATGCGATCGAAGTAGAGCTCTTCCTTGCGTGGGAAGTAGTTAAATACGGTCATTTTCGATACCTTCGCCGCGGCGGCAATATCGCTTACGGTGACGTTATCAAAGCCCTGCTTGATAAACAGTTCGGTGGCGGTATTGGAAAGCTGCTGGCGCGTAAGGCGCTTTTTTTGCTCACGCAATCCTTCCGCTTTTTGCCGGGTACTCATTGATGCGCTCCCTCAACAGGTCTCTGCTGGCGATTTAATTTTTACCTGGTAAAAGTTTATGATCAGTATAAAATTAAATCCAGCACTTTTGCTGCTGCGTTGACACAGGGCGAGTACGGTTACGAATGCTAAGAGAAGAGAGGAGACAAAACGGAGTGGGTGGTTGACCGGGCTGGCACAAATGACAACCCGGGTCGAGGATTAACGGTAAACAATCCCGCCATCGATCAGGATCGACTGACCGGTAATATAGTCGGAATCCGGGCCGGCCAGATAAGAGACCAGGCTCGCCACATCGTCCGGCGTTTCCGCACGGCCGAGCGCAATCCCTTCAACATATTTTTTATAGGTCTCACCGACCGGCGCACCGGTAATTTCGGCAAAACGCTTATCGATTTCGGTCCACATGCCGGTCCCCACAATCCCCGGGCAGTAGGCGTTCACGGTGATCCCGCGGCTGGCATACTCTTTCGCCGCCGCCTGGGTCAGGGCGCGAACGGCAAATTTAGTGGCGGAATAGATCCCCAGCAGAGCAAAACCGTCGTGTCCGGCAATGGAGCAGGCGTTAATGATTTTGCCGTTTTGCTTACGGTCGATGAATTTTTTCGCCGCGGCCTGAATGCCCCATAGCGTCCCCTGAACGTTGATACGCATGATGCGATCGACCTCTTCAGGGGTCACGTCGGCGAGCGCCTGCACCTGGGCAATCCCCGCGTTGTTCACGATGATATCAAAGCCACCCAGCTCTTTTTCCGCCCGATCAATGGCGGCATACACCTGGTCACGTTCAGCAATATTCGCCACGAAGGTGGCGGCTTTACGGCCCAGCGCTTCAACTTCGGCGGCGACCGCCGCAATCCCTTCCGGGTTCACGTCGACAAGCATCAACGACGCACCCTCTTTGGCCAGACGTAAAGCAATACCGCGGCCAATGCCCTGACCGGCGCCGGTGACTAATGCAACTTTATTTTCGATAGCCATTTCTGTACATACCTTGTACTGATTAAGAAACGATGGATGCCTGATGGAGAAAAGGTTCGCTGTATGCAGGCGCAGGCCTGGCGTACTGCCCATCGGCGGCAAAGGATAAAACTACTTTATAGGTATGGATAAACGTGGCCTACCCCCCGGTTGGGGGGGATAATGGCGTATGCACGGGATGAGGAGGTTATGGCGCTATGGAATTATTACCCCCGAGGGATGACGCATTGAGCGGGTTTGTTCATCAAGAACCGTTCCGCCTTGCGCGCACCTTGCCGCTTATCGCGACTCGCTTTACGCCGCCGCGCTCACCGGGGGTATTGCAGCCGCGCGATCGTCTGCTGCAGCGGCTGGACGCCGCGCTCACCAGCACGCTGACGCTGGTATGCGCCCCCGCCGGGTTCGGCAAAACCACGCTGCTGGCCCAGTGGTATCAGCATCGGCAGCAGCAGGGCGATACGCTGGCCTGGCTGAGCCTTGACGAAGATGACAGCACGCCCTTGCTGTTTATGCGCTATCTGCAGGCGGCGCTGCGACCGCTCTGGCAAGCGGCGAATACTCTGCCGGAAAGCGCCCCCGGAGACGACTTCCGGCTGTTTCTCGCCGGGCTCGTCAACCAGCTGCACCGTTATCCGATTTCGCTGTCTCTGATCCTCGATGATTACCAGAATATTGCTCACCCGGAGATTGATGATGGTCTGAACTGGCTGCTGAACCATGCGCCGCCGTCTCTGCATCTGATTATTGCCAGCCGCAGCCAGCCGCACCTGGCGCTGAGTCGCCTGCACATGGAGGATCAGCTGGTGGAGATCGATGATCATGCGCTGCGGTTTAATGCTGAGGAGGCCAGAACCTATTTTGCAACGTCGATCTCCCCGGCACCGGACCCGCAGGAGATTCCGCGCTTGATTGCCCGCACGGAAGGGTGGGTTGCCGGTATGAAAATGGCGGCTTTAGCAAGCGGCAGCGCCCATTGTTGCCCGAGCGACGGCAAGCTGAATACCACCTCCCGCGCCCTCTTTCGCTATCTGGAAGAGGTGATCTTTGCGCCATTGCCCGCCGGGGTGTTGGACTTTCTTCTGCAAACCTCAATACTCAACCGCCTGCATCCATCGCTGTGCGATGCTGTGACCGGGAAACGCAACGGGGAAGCCATGCTGGAATGGATAGCCCGGCACAATCTGTTTCTCTCGGCCCTCGATGCCGACGGGTTCTGGTTCCGCTACCACCCGCTGATGCGCGAAGCGCTGCTGTATCGTCTGCAGCACAGTGCGGAAGTGGATATCCGCGTGCTGCATGAACAGGCCAGTAACTGGTTTGCCGGCCAGCAGCTGTGGGCAGAGGCGATTCGCCATGCGCTGGAAGCCGGGAAAACGGGAGCCGGGCATGCGGAGGCCGGCGTGCAGTCGCTGGCGGAAGAGGGCGATATCGAGACGATGGTGCGCTGGATCCGCTATCTGCCGGCAAATCTGGACCCTTCCCGCATCGAGCTGCAAACGAACCTCGCCTGGGCGCTCGCGCACCGCTTTCGTTTCCACGATGCCCGCCAGCTGCTGGACGCCATTGAGTCGCTGGCGGTCGCCAACCGCAGCGCGATGGCCCACAGTTCGTGGGTGAAGCTCCGCGTCGTTCGGGCGATCTGCGAAGCTTTCGCCGACAATATTGCCCAGAGTATTGCTATCGTGGAACCGCTGCTGCACGAGGTGCCCTGCGGCGATATCTGGGTGGATGGCCTGGTGTGCAATATTCTCAGCTACTGCCATCTGGCGAACGCCCGGCCGCAACAGGCGCTGGATGTCCAGCAGCGGGTGTCGGGTGTGCGGGTGGCGAACCGCAACCTGTTCGTGGAGGTCTACCGGGCGTTTGTGATGGCCCAGGGATACCTGCGTCAGGGCAATCTGGCCGAAGCGCAGCGGCAGGCGGGGCGGGCGCTCCAGTATGCTGAACAGCAGACCGGCCCTCACTCCAGCAGCGGCGCCACCCTGGCGCCGATTCTGGCCGAAATCGCCTGGGAGCAGGGGGAAGTGCAGCGCATCCCCACTCTGCTGACGCTACGTCTTGAGATGATCGATGACTTTTGCCCGCCGGATGGGTTTAGCCGCTGCTATATCGTGCTGGCGAGGCTGGCGCAACGTCATGGTCAGACGGATGAGATGACATCGCTGCTGCTGCATGCCGAAGGCCTGGCGGTTCAGCGTGGATGGCTGCGGGCGCAGGCGCCGCTGCTGGCTGAGCGTATTGCCAATGCGCTCCACGCAGGCGATCGCACGGCGGCCGACAGTTTGCTTCTTCGCCTTCAGGGGCTGACCCTCGGCGCGGAGAAAAATGATGTGGTCAGCGCCTGTTTAACCCTCAGTCAGAGCCGGGTGCTGATGGCCGGCGGACAACCGCTGGCGGCGGCGCGGCAGCTCGATACGCTGGCCGCTGAGCAGGAGCGCGGCGGCGAGTGGCTGTTTGCCGTACGCCTGCGGCTTATTCAGGCCGTCGCCCTGTGGCGCGCCGGGGAACGGGAGAGGGCGATAACGCTGGCGATCCCGACGCTGCGTCGCGCTTTTCAGCAGAAACTGTGGCGCAGCCTGTTTGATGGTGGAGAAGAGATGGCCTCATTACTGGCGGCTATCCAGCAACGCGGGGGGCACGACGAGGTCTTCAGCGACGCGCTGGCGCAGCATCTCGCCAGATTCAGCGCTGCCGGGATCTTGCCGACCATCAGCCGTCGGGCGCCCGCGCAGCTTCGCCTCACCGAGCGGGAGCAGCAGACGCTGGGGCTGATCGCCGAAGGCTACTCCAACAAAGAGATCGCGCGGGCCCTGGGAATTACGGCCGAAACCGTGAAGTGGCATCTCAAGCAGCTGTACGAAAAGCTGCAGGTCAATGGCCGGATTCAGGCGGTGAACCAGGCGCGCGAGTGGCAGTTATTCAGCTGACCCCGCTCGCCGGTACGCAAGGGGCGCCTCAGCGCGTCTCTTTCCCCAGATTCTCCAGCGCCGGGCCGCGGTAGTCTCCGCCTAATGCCTTAATCAGCGTAATGTCGCTGCTCAGCCGCTGCGCCTCGATATCCAGCAGGAGCAATTGCTGGGCGATGACGGGCCGACGCGCTTCCTGAGCCGCATAGTAGCTGACCAGCCCCCGCTGATAGTGGGCGCTGGCGCTGCGGGAGGTGGCCATGGCGGCCGTCACCTTCAGCTTCTGCAGCACCACCTGCTGATTAAGATCGTTCAGCTCGCTGGAGCCGATCGCCACATCGCGCACGGCATCCAGTACCGCCTGGTTGTACTGTTTGATCAGAATATTGCTGGCGGTACGGACCGATTGCAGATTGGCATTCAGCCGGCCGCCGTCGAAGATCGGCAGATACAGCCCCGGCAGCAGGTTGATCTGCTGGAAGGACGATTTAAACAGATCCCCGACGCTCAGGGCGTTGTATCCCCAGAAGGCCTTGATATCAAAGTGCGGGTAAAACGCCGCCTTCGCCGCATCGACCTGGCTTAATGACGCCGTGACATAGCCGCGCAGCGCCTGGAGATCCGGGCGGCGGGCCAACAGTTCAAAGGAGAGCGAGTCGGGCAGCGTTTCCTGTAGCGTCGGCAGGGGGACCGGGTGGATCTCCGGCATGCTGTGCGCATCGGCGCCGATCAGCGCCCGCAATGTTTCCCGGTACTGCGTCAGCGTCCCGTTTGCCGTAATGACCTGCTGCTGCGCCGCCAGCAGCTCGGCCTGGGCATTGGCGATATCCACGCTATCCTCAACGCCGCGCTGGGTACGGTGCTCATGGGCCTGCACAGAGAGACGGGCAATCTCTTCCAGCTGATTCAACAACGTCATCTTCTGGAAGGTGGCCTGCATGGCAAAGTACAGCTGCGCCACGCTGCTGGCGAGATCCAGCTCGATTCCCGCCGTTTCCGCCTGACGCGCATTTTTCTCGCCAATGGCGGCGGCAACGCGGGCGCGATCGGCACCCCATAAATCAATATTCAGCGTGGCACCGACGCCGACGGTGTTCAGGGTGTACCACGGACCGTTTTTATCGACCGGCAGCGAGTAAGAGTAGGGCCAGGTGAACTGCTTGTTGGTAACCCGCAGCCGGTTCTGGGCCGCCACGGCGGTGGCCTGGACACCCATTGCCGACTGCGCCAGTTCTACGGTGGACTGCGATTGCGCAATCCGCAGCCGGGCGGCCTGCATGGTCGGGGAGTTTTGCAGCGCACGGTTGACCAGCATATTAAGCTGGGCATCGTGATAACCCTCCCACCATCTGGCTGCTGGCCAGCCGCTGTTGGCCAGGTGAATCACCTGCGCGAGTTCAGCCTGCTGCGGGTTCACGATAGTGACCTGGCCCGGATCGTCCTGAATTAACGCGCAGCCGGTGACCAGCGTCAGGACGAAGGCGAGCGGTGAGTAGCGCAGGAAGCGGGCTGCGGTGTCCATTTTTGTCATGACTTATCTGCCTGTCGCAAAAGCGGTGAAGGTGCGGACGACCAGCTCGGTAATGTCGTCAGCAGGGTGACCAGCGGGGGGCCAAAAGGATTACCGGGGGCGGGCCGAAGCTCGCCGAACGGCACGGGCGTCCGCTGCTGGTCGATATCATCGGCATAGGCCTCGAGCGACCCGGCGCAGTGGCGCAGAAAGGTATCTCCCGGGGCAGCGTACAGCCGGTACCCTTCGCTGAAGCGTACGATTTCGAGGGCCTGCGTCCAGGTGGCCTTCACCGGCCAGGTTTTTGCCTCGGGATGCGGGTGAGCATAAGCATTCAGCGGTTCAGCCGCCACCCGATGCATCAGCGTTTCGGCGCTGTTCAGGGTGTGAAACAGCGGCACTAATTTTACCTCATCGCGACTGGCGCGCAGGTCATCCGCAATCCGCCGGTAGAGATCGGCCAGCCGCGATTTGAGCTGCGGGGCTTCGCTATCCGGCCACAGGTAGAGATGGACAATCGAAGAGACCAGCACGCCGAGTAAAATACCGATGACGCGATCGCGCAGCTCGGTCAAATTGGTCAGCGGGCCAAACCAACTGAGAAACGCCAGCGAGAAGGTAAAGCCTATCTGAATCCCTGCATAGGCGATGCGTTCAGACCCCGCAGCTATCCAGGCCGACAGCGCCATCACCGGCAGAGTCATCGCCAGCAGGCCGACGAGTGATTCGGTATGCGGCTGAATAAAGACGATCATTAACAGCGCCAGCAGGGTAGCGAGCAGAGCGCCGCCTGTTCGCAGCCAGGTTTTCTGCAGCGTTGCGCCGAGCCCCGGCTGGGCGACAATCACACAGCTGAGCATAATCGTATGGATACCCTGCCAGTCGGCGGCGGTATAAAAAACGTAGCACAGTAGCGTTGCCAGCAGCGTTTTGAGCGCGAAGTGCAAATAGGCGGGGTTCGACCAGGCGTCAGGCAGCAGCAGGGGGGCTTTTTCCTCTTCGCCCGCCGGCAGCGGCACCGGTTCGCCGCGCGCCAGCCGGCTCAGCGTGGTGACCATCTCCTGCAAAATGACGCCGTTCGCCGTATCCCGCGCGCTGGCCTCCGGCAGGGTTGCCGGAAGCGTGCTGACGTCCAGATTCTGCGCCAGCGTCGAGAGCGCGGCGGCAAGCTGCAGACGCCCGGCGGAAGGGGATGCTTCCGGCTGCAGCAGCGCGGCCAGATGATAGCAGTGAAGCGTGGCGGCCATCAGAGATTGCCACGCCTGCGGGCTATCGGCTATCTCGGGGCTGGAGCGGGTCGCCTGCTGATACAGAGACTGAAGCTGGGCGAACTGTTCGGCAATTTCTTTGAACGTCGGCGGAGAACGGGCGTCCGGACGAGCGAGAAGCACCGCCACCTGGCGGAGCAAGAATACCATCCTCGCTTTGAACTGATAGCCGGGAAAAGCCTGCTGAAAACCGGCGTTGACCAGCAGCGTGACCACGATGGCGAGGTTGATGACCACCCATAGCCAGAGCAGCAGACGTACCAGAATCTCACTTTGGCTGGTCATCGAAGGGAAAGTCTGTGCGTAAATAACGACCAGGGCGACCACGAAAAAGGCCAGCCCCAGCTTGCCCAGCACCCGCATCAGATAGATGGCGCCGAAAAACAGCGTTACCGAGGCGACCAGGCGGATCAGCGGATAGTCATAAGTCCATTTGATGATCAGCAGCACGCAGCCCAGCGCCACGCTGACGGTGAGGAAAAAGACCACGCTCACCAGCTTTATCATCAACACATTAGGCTGGCTGACGTAAAACACCACGATCAGCGCCACGGCTAAAAAAGGGATCTGCAGGGTCATAAACAGGACGATCAGCACCGCGCAGCTCAGGGTCAGGCGCAGGGTGTAGTTTGCTCGCCCCGGCGCGTCGCGGAGTTCCCGGTGCAAAAATGACCAGACGTTCTGCATAGCGCCTCCTTACTGAGGCTGAAGAACGGCGCTGGCAGAGGCGCCCATACGGAAGAGTTCAGGGTCAGGATCTTTCACCGCGATCTTCACCGGGAAACGCTGCGAAACATGAACCCAGTTGATGCTCTTCTGAATAATCGGCAGACCTTCAATTACGCTCCCGCCTTCAGGCAGCACGCCGGAGCCGACGGAATCGACTACGCCGGCGAACGATTTATCATGATTAGTCATGATGGTGACTCTGGCCGCTACGCCGGGGCGGACATTTTTAAGATCGGTTTCGCGGAAGTTGGCGATGACATACCAGCGGTCGTCATCCATTAAGGTAAATACCGGTTTTAACGCCGAGGCGTACTGGCCGACGGTGGTTTTCAGCGCCACCACCACGCCGTTAAAAGGCGCCCGGACTTCGGTAAATTCCAGGTGCAGTTCCGCCAGCGCGATCTGCGCCAGTATCCCCGCCCGCTGGGCAACCATGGCATCAACGCCGGTAACGGCGGCCGAAGCCTGTTTCGCTTGCAGCAGAGTGGCGTCGAGTTCCGCGCGGGCGGCTTTTTCGGCGGTTCGCGCCTGGTCGAGATCTTCTTGTGAAGCAAAGCCCTGCGGGACTAACGGTTCAAGACGCGTGCGTGACGACGTGGTCTGTTTTACCAGCGCCTTCGCGCGTTCTACCGCGGCGGCGACGGACTGGGCGTTGTACTCCTGCGCCTTAATTGTGCGCCGGGTCAGCATGATTTGCGCATCCAGCGTGGTCAGCCTGGCCCGGGCGTCATCGAGCATCGCCTGATAAGGGCGCGGATCGAGACGAAACAGCAGATCGCCTTTTTTCACCCGCTGGTTGTCGCGGATGGGCATCTCTACGATCCGGCCGCTCACTTCCGGCACCACGTCGATGGTATCGGTGTAGACGTAGGCGTCGTTAGTTTCCGGCGAGGTCTGAAGCTGCCAGATAACCAGGATAAGCGCCACGATCGCGGCGAGGACGAGGGCCAGCAGAGGCCACTTTTTCCGTAATACGCTTGGGCTGGAGTTTGTCATAGGGGCTTAGTAAACAAAGAAAAGGAACCACAGGAGCGTGGCGAACAGGAACATCAGAGCCAGGTAGCTGAATACCAGCGGAGAAAAACGTGATTGCCAGCCTTTGCGGACGATCAGGATATGACAGGGAATGAGTAACAGCACGCCGCCCAATAAACAGAAAAACCAGCCAGGAAATGCGGCGCCTAATACCGGAATCGCTGGTGATAATGAACAACCAGAGAGAAATAAGAACATGAATAATAGCACCGGACGTGCCAGCTTCACTCGATAATTCAAAGGATAATTCCTGAGCGCTCGTACCATTGTGGAGTGAGTTTAATCGCCCTTTCGGGGAAATAAAAGCAAAGGGAAGAGACGGGCTGTCTATTTTATGGGGACGTCAGCGCCGCTCCCGCAGGAAAAGTGAATATAAAATCGTTTATTTCGCATCAATGCGATAAATCTTATGACATATATGAAGGTGATTTTTGATCTCACCATAGCTGGCGTTCCGCGGCGGGGCTATGCTTAGCTGCTGAACAAGAAAAATAACTGAGGCAATGTCATGGATAAGGAATTACTGGAGGCGGGCTACCGCGCATACACCGGCGAGAAGATTGATGTCTACTTCAACACGGACATCTGCCAGCACTCGGGGAACTGCGTTCGCGGTAGTGCAAAACTCTTCAACCTGAAGCGTAAGCCGTGGATCATCCCGGATGAAGTGGATGTTGCCACCGTCGTGCGCGTGATCGACACCTGCCCGAGCGGCGCCCTGAAGTATCGCCAGAAATAAGTGAGGAAATGATGGAAATACTGGAAGGCCATAACAAGTTTTACGTCAACGATGCGGCAGGGAATCAGGTCGCGGAAATTGTGTTTGTTCCCACCGGCGAGCATCTCAGCATTATTGAACATACCGATGTCGACGAGAGCCTGAAAGGACAAGGTGTAGGCAAACAGCTGGTAGCGAAAGTGGTGGAAAAGATGCGCGGAGAACAGCGTAAAATTATCCCGCTATGTCCGTTCGCGAAACATGAGTTTGATAATACCCGCGAGTACGATGATATCCGGGCCTGAAATAAAAGCACCGGTCTAAGCCGGTGCTTAATTTTAGATGATGAAGGGCTCCTGCATCCGGGGTGCCTGTTATTGGCGATGATGGCGAATAATATTCTTGCGCCAGCAGGGTTTCGGCATGCCGCCTGACGTCTGAAGTCGCGACCGGGAGCATTTTTGTCGTCAGCCCGGCCCTTCATTTTCCAGCTTCTGCCTTTTGCGCAGGTGGGGGAAAATGGTCATCCATATAGCCACTACCACCAGCGTGCCAATCCCGCCAAGCGCCGCGGCCGGTACGGCGCCCATCCACGCTGCCAGCAGACCAGATTCAAACTCCCCAAGCTGGTTTGAAGTATTAATGAAGATGGCGTTCACCGCATTGACCCGGCCGCGCATATCATCAGGCGTATCCAGCTGTACCAGCGCGCCGCGAATCACCATGCTCACCATATCAAACCCGCCCAGCGCGGCCAGCGCCAGCAGGGAAAGCCACAGCTGAGTAGAAAGCGCAAACACCAGCGTCGCCAGGCCAAAGCCGGCCACCGAGGCGAACATGATCAGGCCCACGTTCTTTTCCAGCTTGTGGCGGCTGAGCCAGACGCCGACCAACAGCGCGCCGACCGAGGGCGCGCCGCGCAGCATCCCCAGCCCCCAGGGGCCGGTATGGAGAATATCCTGGGCGAAGATCGGTAACAGCGCCGTCGCGCCGCCAAGGAGGACGGCAAACAGATCGAGCGAGATCACGCCCAGCACATCTTTTCGCTCGCGGATAAAATGCACGCCGGCAAACAGGTTAGTGAGATTCATCGGCAGACGGGTTTGCGGCGGCCGCTCGTAGCGCAGCTGGCTAACCAGCACAATAGAGAACAGATAGAACAGCGCAGATACGCCATACACGACTTCCGGACCCGCCACGTACAGCAGACCGCCAAGCGTTGGGCCGATAATGACCGCCGCCTGCCCTCCGACGGAACTGGCCGCCATCGCGCGCGCGAGGATCGGCGGCGGCACCAGGGCTGGCAGCATCGAGGTGATCGCCGGCCACTCCAGCGCTTTTGCCACCGAGATTAAAAAGACCAGTCCCCAAATCTCAATCTTGTCCGCCCAATGCAGCAGCGTCAGCGCGACCAGTCCGAGTAACGCCACCCATTCAATGAACTGGCCAAGCAGCACAATCCGCCGCCGATCGAACTGATCCGCAAGGTGTCCCGCAGGGAGAGCCAACAGGACCGAGGGTAAGAATTGCATCAGACCGATCATCCCGAGCGCCATCGCGCTATGGGTGATGGCATAAATTTGCCAGCTTACGGCCACCGAAAACATTTGAAAACCGAACGATGAACAGGTGCGCGCCAGCCAAAAGGTGACGAACGCCCTGTGCCGCAGCAGTGAATCATCCGCTGCGGATACCTGTGAACCCATAGTCTTATCCCATTTAAAGCCAATATTCCGGCCAGCATCGTCGTACCGGCCTGGTGCGAAGTCCGTCAGGGACTTTTATTTTTTTTACCGCCTGACAAGGTGCGATATCTTGTGAGTTCGGGCAGTGGCAAGGCGTGCGCTTTGCCACCTGGACTTAGCGTAAACTTGAAGGCGAGGTTGACTTTATTTTGTGTTGCTCGTTCGATTCAACCAGAGCAAAACGCCGACCGCTCCCAGACTGAACAACGAAACACTGTAGAGTGCGTTAAATGCGCCAAAGTATTGCGCTATCACGCTGGTTATACCGGTGGAAACAGCGGCGGTCAGTACCTGTCCGCGCCATGCCATCGCACTGGCTTTCGCTACGTGTGTTTGCGAGAAGTTTCTAAGAATACCGAAAGTACCCAAAGAAAATACAATATTCGATGCCATATGCGCACTGAAGATCAGACTTAGCCCGACGCAGGGATATCCGGCGGATAGGGGTAATAAAAAATAGCTTCCGATAAATGTCCCCAGGCATATAAGCAATATGCCGTTATTCGCGCTAAATTGCTGCAATTTACGGGCATCAAGCATGAGCGGCCCGCAGAGCTGCCCCAGGCTGCGCGCAAAAAGTAGCGGTAATGCCAGTCTGGCTGAATCCTCAGGCCGAATTTCTTGTGCCAGTGCAGGTAAAAGCGCCATTGCTGGTGATCCCACAGCGGCAAGTGCGGGTAACAGCATAATGCTTCTTTTTTGCAAGGGAGATATGGCGTGCCAGAGCGGTTTCTTTCGGCCAGACGTAGCCTCTGCAGGTTGCGGTTGTGCTCCGCGAAAAGTAGAAACGGACATCATAAGCAGAACCACTGAAGCCGTAAAACTGAGGGCATCAATGGCGAGTAGATGCACAGGCGTAATCAAGTCAAACAGGAGAACCCCCAAGCCGGTACCCAACAAAACCTGTGAGGCAAAAATGATGGTTTCCATGGCCGTTGCAGCAGGGAGTTGATCATGACGTAATCCGCGTTTAAACAATAACGCCAGTGCCGGGTAGCTTATGCCGCTGAACAGTGCTTCCGCACACTGCACGACCAACAGGGCCGGGACGTTATGATGCAGCAAACCATACAATGGAAAAACAAGCGCAAGCAGACCAAGTATCTCAGTAAAAATCAGGATCAGCAGTGGTGAGGTTGTCTTACACAGCATTTCGCCCCAGATGCTGCCAACAAAGCTGGGCAGCATCGATAGCATATACACCAGGGTAAGCGTGGCAGAAGAAGCCTGCCAGTGTAAAAGCTGGCCGAAAATAATGACCTGAGTAAGCCCATTGCCCAGCGATGACAGGATATAGGCAAAACCAAGCAGGCGTAGCCAGCGATGGCTACGCAGTGCGCCAATGAGCGCAAACAGCAACGTGTTCATGCAGAAAGATTCTCATCTTAAATAACAGAAACCCACGTAGCCGACAGGCAACGCGGAAGATAAGCACTGTTAAAAAGAGAAAATCGTTACATCGGAAACGGTACGCTACTGGAAACGGAGATAACACTTTAGCACAGAAAAAATCAGATAATGCCCTTGAAGTTGAATACCCGCTCCTCGCTCAAACCTACCCTCGGACTCATTGCTTCTGCCGTCAAATGCCTCTTTGAAATGTGCCGTCGATCTCACAAGGTGAGCGACCTGATACGTAACCAGACTGAGAAACGGAGACGGCTGAGCAGCCTCGCCCCGCTACCAACAGCCCGCTGCTGCTCATCAAGAGCTGGCGGACTACCCCCGTAATTCCCGCCGCGACGGCGAACCCGATGCCAGGGGTTCTGCCATCGATCCCAATGGCGGTTTCAATCGGCATCGGGGCTGAGGCTTAACGGAGAATCCCGACCCGGATGGCCGGGGTTTTTCATGCAGGACGGAGCTGAAAATGGGCGGGATTTACCCGGCAATGCTGGTGGGATAGCGCCCCGGCGAAAAACGCTGAATAAGATCCGCCAGATTATCGCCGGTGATCGGCGGTGAGATCAGATAGCCCTGAAAGCGATCGATCCCCAACGCCTTCAGCATATTAAATTTTTCCAGGCTATCGACCCCTTCGGCAATGCAGCGGCTACCGGAGAGCTGGCAGTAGTAGATCAGGCTTTTGATCAGCGCCAGGGCGTGGGGATCCCGCTGCAGATCGTTCACGATACTGATATCCAGCTTGTACTCATTAAAGCGCACGGTGCGGACCGGAAACAGGACGCTGCTACGCGAAAAGCAGTCGTCGAGCATGATGCGAAAGCCCTGCTGCTGTAAGCGGGCGATCGTGTCGCCCGTTTTACTGTGACGATTGAGATCGACAGTTTCGGCAAATTCCAGTACCAGCCTCTCCCCCTGCTGCGGTTCCTGCAGCTGCTGACGGGCCGCCTCCATCATCCGGATAATGTTGGCGTTGTTGGCGATGACCGGCGGGATGTTAACCGCGAAATAATAGTCGCCCGGATATTGATTGATATTCTGTACGGCCTCCTGCAGGACAAATGCCGTGAGCAGCAGCCAGGCATACTCCGAGCGTATCTGCGGCAGAAACTCGCCAGGCAACAGCACATCGCCATTGCGTCGCCAACGCGACAGCACTTCGATGCCCTGTAATATCAGGCGGCCATCGGTAATGGGCTGAAACACAGGAAAAACTTGCCGGCAGTGAATGGCATGGATGAACTCGCGTTCAAAAGCGGAGAGCGCGGCAACCGCGCTCGTTTTCTGTCCTTTGGTCTGGCTGCCGGGAAAACGGCTGGCCAGATGGGGATGATGTTCCACCATCTTTTTCAGTCCTGAGCTTCTCTGGGTGTAGAGGGTTTTGTGGCTAAGCCCCCGACGTTGCGCCTGATGATTGATGCTGAATCCCCGCAGCCAGTCCAGCGCGGTGCTCAGTTCCGGTTTGCTCACGCCGGCGGCCGGTTTAGCGCAGATGACACTCTCCTGGGACGCCAGCTGCGCCAGCAGGGGATAGCTTTGTCCGGCGTCGGGGCTGAGCAGTGCCGCCAGCTGTCGACAGGGTAAATCAGAGGCCACGGCCCGTACCCTGGCCAGATGGCGCGGCTTGCCGACCTGATGTAACAGCGTTTGCCACAGCCAGTTGGCCGGGCTGCGGCTGAGGATCAGCATCGGCAGCGGAACGGCGCTGTGTTTCAGCAGCAGCCCCGCCTGTCGCAGAGTGAGCAGCAGCCAGAACGGATCGTCGGGTAAAAAAACCACGATACGCCTGACGGTCACAATATCGGGGATTAACAGCGCCTCGTGAAGCTGAGGGAACAGGCGCCTGGGCCGCAGCAGACCGCCGTCGTCCATCATGGAAGAGAGCCCCTCGGCGGCGATCGCACAGGGCGAAAGAATATAGTCCACCGGCGGGGAGGCCTGCGTCGCGCAGCCATTACTGGTAGACAAACGTCACCCCAATAATGGACTGCACATTACCTGCCGTCACCTGACCCGTGGTTCGCGCATAGGTAGCGGTTAGCCCCAGATTGACCGGCGAAGTACCGACCGTACCCAGCGACACCGTGCTGTTGGCGGGCACGATGCTGCCGTTACGCGTCATCTGTACGCCAATCCCCTGCGCCGCCGATGTCGAAGCGGTATTGCTGAAGATCGAATTGGCGGTATCGGCGGTGGTGCCGGAAAGGTAGTAGCCAAGATTCTGGTTTTGCGCGCAGTGCACCGTCACCGGAACGGCCATAGAGCCAGGGTAATCCGGAAGCGTTACCGTAACATCGCGAGCGGAGACATCGCAGCCGCCGGTCGGCACCACGACATCATTGTTGGCGTAAATGTTCCAGACAAACTGATAGGAGTCGCTGTTATAGTTGTTGGTCTGGTGAAGAATGAGCACCGCGATCAGGGAACCGGAGGTGATCGCCACCCCGCCAGCGGTGCTGACCGGCGTCAGATAGAGCACGGTAGGCCACGGTTTATCGGTGGTTGAATCATAGATGACCCGCGCGGTTTCCGTGGTGGTGGGGAAGGGGTAGGAGGTACCGTTGTACTTTACGGTGCCGGAAAAGCTCGACAGCACCCCGCCATAGGCGGAGCCTCGTTGCAGGGTCACGTAGTCGGTAATGGTTTGCGGATAGTCGTTATGGCAGAAGATTTGCGTGGAGAGATCGACCACCAGGTTCTGCCCGACGTTCACCGCCGGCGTCAGGTTGACGTAGACGTTCGCGCTGCCGCCGCCGATGGGGATCGTCGCCCCGGTCGCGGTTTTGCAGGCAAAGGACCAGGCATTAACCGACCAGCCCAACAGCAGCAGCGTGGTCAACAGGGTAATCATTTTTTTCATCAACTTACTCTCCTGATTCAGGCGTAGGTGTAGGTGACGCTAATCACCGCCTGAATGGTTCCCTGGGTGGCGCCGCCGTTGACCGTCAAGGCTCTGACCTGCAGCGGGAAGCGGGCGGACTGCGTGGAATCATCGACCTGGACTGATTTAGTGGCGCCGTTGTTCAACGTCGTTCCGCCGTCATCCTGCAGCTCCAGCTGGATATTGCCGGCGGTGCCCTGGTTTTTGTAATACCCGGTGGCGTCTGCGGTGCCGCTAAAGCTGGCGGTGACGCGCGAGGTGCCGACGGGGCAATTGCTCAGATCGAGCGACACCCCGTGCCAGGCCGAAGCGGCGCCTGCCGAGACCAGGCTGAAGGTATACAGGTCGCCGAGATCGACGGTGGCATTCGTGGTCGAGACCGTGCAGGGTTTGGCGACCACTTTGCCGTTAACGGTGATCGTGATATCGGCCGCCTGTAGAGGAGAGCAGGCCAGTATCAGCGCGCTCGCCAGAAGCCATTCTCGGGGAATCCATTTCATCTCAACCTCCGGTTACTGAAATTCCAGCGTGAATGTCGCTGTCGCGTTGACGTGCCCGGCGGTAACCGGCACCTGAGTGGCCATCAACCGCGCATAAAAGTTCAGGGTATTGGTCTGCCCGGGCGTCAGCGTCGTCCAGGCGATTGCCGTTGAGGGGGCGTTCAGCGGCAGCATCGTCTGCTGACCATTGAGAATCTGCACCCCCATGCCCGCCGCGGCCGACGCGCCGCTGTCCAGCTTCAGCAAGCTGGTGTTGTCGTTATCCGCCACGCCGGTGAAGCCCACTTTGACCGCAGTCACCGAGCTGCCGCAGGGCGACAGCACGATGCGAAACGGCACCACCGGCGTTGTCGCGCCGATGGTGTTGAACTGCTTAGCGGCGTTATCCATCAGGTCGACGGTAAAGTCTTTCGACTCGCCCGCCACCGCGCAGGCGTTATCCCGGACATATCCGCTGATGGTAATGGTACTGTCGGCCGCGAAAGCGTTGGCGATGGTCAGCGACAGCACGGCCCCCAGCAGATACAGCGATTTGGTCATCATTATTTCTTCCTTAGCGACAGACGGCGGACAGCTGGCTCAGCGCCTGCTGCTGGCTCTCTTGCGGCAGCTGATACTCGGCCATGCAGCTGGCATCGGGGCCTTCACCCCATGTCACCTGCACTTTGCCGGCCAGCGGCATACCGCTCAGATAGACCTGCCCGTTATCGGCCACGATACTGCCGCTCTGGTTATTGGCTGAGGTCACCATGGCGCCAAACGGGACCGGCTTGCCATGACGGGTTAGCGTCATCAGCAGTTTCATGCCGACGTGCGCTTTGAAATCTGCGCGCACGATGGCGCCGTGCGTGGGCACCACGCTGACCACCGCATCATCCAGGTCGACGTTGTCCGCCAGCGTGTTGGTGTCCAGCGCCACGCGGTTCTCACGATATTCGGTGGCGTACGGCAACACCGCATAGCCGCGCCAGTCGGTACGTACCCCGGTCTGGTTTTCCACTTTCACGTTGTCGGCGCCCGGGGCTTTAATCAGCACCACCGTATCGTTCAACGGCTGGCTCAAGGTGACGCCGTTGCCATGAGCCAGCACGCCGCCGCTCACGCCGTAGTACAACTGTTTCAGGCCATCGCTGCGGCTGTAGCCGACGTTGGCGTTACCGTAGCCGCCGCGATAGTTCAGCGCCGCGTATCCGGTGCCGCCGCTCCCACCGTTGCCGCCGCCGGCATAACCGGTCTGCACGCTGTAGCTCAGGTTATTGTCCTCCAGCAGCGTGCCGTACAGCCCGGCCAGGTTGGTCATCCGGCCATCGAGATCGTGCGACATGCTGTAGCTGGCGCTGGCGTGGCGCCAGACTGATTTGCTGTCCGAGCGCAGCCAGTGGCTGAACGGAATGTTGACGTTGACCGCCAGCATCTGGTCGCGCCCCTGCTGCCAGGCGTTTTTGGTCAGGCTGTAGCTCAGCGTCCAGTTGATATCGTCCACCGCAGCGTTCAGCCCGGCCTGCAGCTGCTGGTCCGCTTTGCCGGTTGACCAGTAGGTCTGATGGCTGCCGCTCAGGTAGAGCGTGGCGGTGCGTCCCAGCTGCTGGGTGACGCTGACCTGCACCTTGCCGCGTTTGCTGTAGGCGAGGTTGTAGTAGTCGGTAAATTTGGGCTTCACCTGGATAACGCCGTCCTGGGTCTCAACGTCGTAGCCGCTCATCCGGCTATAGGTGGTATCGGCAAAGCTGTAATAGCCCCGCGTGGAGTAGCGGTAGCCGACCAGCTGAATATTGGTGCCGACTTCGTTAAGCGATTTGTTATAGAGAAAACGCAGCGACTGCCCCTGATGCTTGCTGTCGTCAGGTAGCGTGGCGTTTGCCTGGGTCACGTCCAGCGATACGGCGCCGAACTCGCCCATGTTTTTGCCGACGCCGAGGTTAAAGGCACGGTAGCGGTCGGCAAGCTGGGAGCCGCCGTACAGCGTCCAGCCCGCCGCCAGGCCATGCAGCAGCGTCCCCTGGAAGAATTTCGGCTTCTCCTGCTGGTCGTTGCCGCTGCGATATTCCCCCGCCGTCAGGGCGAAGCGCGAATGGCCCTCACGCTGCAGCACCGGCACCGTTGACCACGGCACGGTAAAGACCTGGCGGGTGCCGTCGGTCTCTTTGATGGTAACCTGCAGATCGCCGCCGTTACCGGCGGCATAGAGATCGTCGATCGTAAACGGTCCCGGCGGCACCGTACTTTGATAGATCTCATAGCCGTTTTGCTTGATCGAGACCTGCGCCGTGCCACGGGCAATTCCGTGGATCACCGGAGCAAACCCCTTCTGACTATCCGGCAGCATATTGTCGTCAGAGGCCAACTGGGCCCCGCGGAAGTTGATGCCATCGAACACGTCGCCGTTGGTATAGCTGTCGCCGAGCGTCAGGCGCGAGCGTAGGGGGACAATATCCCTCTCCAGCCAGCTGTTGACGTGCTGCCACTTATTCTCGTTGCTCGATGAACTGCCGCCGCTGCTGTAGCTCCAGGTGGTGTTATCGCGCAGGCGCCAGGCGCCGAGGTTGAGGCCGCTTTGCAGATTCAAATAGGCATAGTTGCTGCTGCCGCCGATATCGTTATGGACATTGTTGCCGGTAAAGTTGTAGTTCAGCAGCCCGGCGGTGATGCCGTCATCCCACAGTTCGGGCGGGATATATCCGCGCGCACGATTGCCCATAAAAGCCTGCGGTACGGTCAGGTACAGGCGCTGTTGGCCGACGTCGAAACGGCTGGTCGACTCTTTGATCATCTCCGCCATCGGCACGCAGGCATCGGCCGCGAGGGCATTCATACCGGCCACGGCGGCGGTATTGACGCCCATGCTGGCCAACTGGCCGCGGGTCAGGCAGGGGGCCAGGCCGTGGTGGTTCTCTCCGCTCTTAAAGGTGACATCGCGGGTGGTCATAAAGCCGTTATTCAGGTAGATATCGACGCGATAGGTGCCCGGCGGCACCTCTTGACCCTTTTCGAAACTCGACAGATCCGCCACCGCGGCAGGATCATCGGCGAGGAAACGCGGGTTAAAGTAAAGTTCCGCCTGCGCGGAAAAGGCCTGCATGGCAAGCAAAAGGGCCAAAGGGAACCGGGCAAATACGCGAGCCGATCCCGACGCGCGGCGCCGCGCATGCCGGGCACCCAGGCGGTCCGATCCATATTTCAGATGTGACATAGTCCCTCCGGTCCGAAGTCGCCCGGCTGTCAGTTCTTTTTATATTTCAGGGGATAACGCTATTTCCCCGTGGTTATTGCAGTACGCCCTTCATCCGTGGGGTCAGTGCGCCGTAGTCGTTAATCGTCCGGTAGGTGATGTCGCGTCCGGCGTCGGACGGGATTTTGACCGAGGCTTCCCCCATCGGTGGGACCAGCGCATTTTCCAGCACCCGGGTGCCGGCATTGAGTTCGGTCACCGTCAGGTAGTAGGGCGTGGGATTGATCAGCGTCAGCGTGTTGGCACTACGGCGAAACGTCAGCTTCTCCGCCGCCTGATCCGGCGACAGCGCGAGTTTCCCCGGGCGGTAGTAGAGCTTGATGCGGCTGATAATCGCCAGCTGCAGCGTGTTATCGCTAAGCTTTGATTTATCCATCGAGGGGATGGCCTTCACGTTCATCCAGAACAAACTTTCTCGATCCTGCGGCAGCTTGTCGTTGGTCGCATCGATTATGCGCAGCGTATTCTCTTTTTTGCCCTGCATAGCGAACAGCGGTGGGGTTATCACAAAGCGCCCGTCTTTTTGACCGTCGGCGTTTTCGACCCACGACTGAATCAGATAGGTGCTGTTGTCGTCATTGTTGGTCACCGCCAGCTGAACCTGTTTTTGTCCGGCGGGATAAATAACTCGGGTGGCTCCCAGCGCCACGCCCGCTTCGGCACGCGCAGCGAAACCGGCGGTCGCTATCATCAATAAGCCCGCCAGTAAGCAGCGTGTCATCCCCAGTGTTTTTCTCACGTTTTCCCCTTTTATACTCACCGTTATGTCCTGCATCCGGTATGCCTGCTGGTTAATTACTGATAGGTCAGAGAGAACCAGGCCTGAGCATTTGCGGCTCCGCCGGTAACCTGATGTCCGGTCGCCCGATATTTAGCGACAAAATGGAGCGTGGTGGGGCCGGTATACAGTCGTGACCAGGCGCCCGCTGGGCTGTTGAGCGGAATCAGGCGATCTTCTTTGTCGAACAGCGCGACGCCGATACCGGTTGCGATGCCGGGGCCTTCGCCAACCGAGAGCACGTCCGGATTTTTGCCATCGGCGACGCCATGAAAGGCGACACCAACCCGTTGACTGACGGCGGTGCTGCAATCCTGGAGATGAATATCGAAAGGAACAGGGTCAGTATCTTCCCCTGGCGAATGAAACCGATTGCTGCTGATCTGTCCCATGTTGACCGTCAACTGCTGGTCTCCTGCTTCAACGCGGCAGGATTCGGCAATAATGACGCCCTGAAAGCGCATATTTCCGCCGGGTAACGTCACATTCCAGTGGTTTCCGGCCAGCGCGAGCGGCGACAGTAAAAAAAACAGCAGGCCAGATTTCATTCCTTGCATCGTTATCACCCCAGTCCTGTTGTGGATAACGGGCCATCCTGGCCCGAGCTGCGTCCTTGCGTGATGAGTGAATTATTCGTATTGCACTTTGAAGGTCGCGTCGGCGTTAGCGGTACCTGCTGTTGCCGCGCCAGTCGCGTAGTAGCGAGCCTGGAAAGGAATGATGTTGGTGCCGTCGTTCAGCGTGGTTGCTGCACCGAAGGTTGCACCATCCAGCGCCAGCGGAGTCCCGGTGCTGTCGAGGATCTGTACGCCGACGTTCGTCGCGCCACCGGCCGCAGAGTTCTGCAGTGCCAGAACGGTGGTGTTGGTGCTGTCTACGGCAGTACCGGAGAAGGCAACGGAAGCTTTGGTTGCGACGGTAGTATCGCAATCATCCAGCTGGATGTTAAAACCGACCGCAGAGCTGGTGCTGCCTGCAGTAGCGAGTTTGGCTGAACGAACCTGGCCCAGTTGAACGGTCTGATCGATAGAGCCAGCATCAACGGCACAGGCCGCGTTGACCACTTCCCCTTTAAAATGCACTGTGCCGCCATTAACCGTGGTGGTGTCAGCCAGGGCCGCCGCGGAACTCAGAGACAGGGCTGACAGAACAACGATAGCCAGTGTTTTGATTTTCATGCTGTTTTCCTTTAAACAATGTCGATATTACGAACCGAAATTGGCAGTCGTCGTGCCTTCCAGGCATTCCATATATCAGCCGAATGGTTCGACTGCCGGCTCTGCGCAGTTTTCGCCCAACTGATGAGTCAATTGGGGCCATTTTGACTCATTGAGATAAATGACTGATTTTTTGGTTTTTTGAGATTTTTATTGGTGTATTGGTCTGTTTTATTGGTTTTTGTTGGGGTTATTGTCTGGTTTTTTGTTTTGAAGAAGGGCGGTCATCGGGCGAGGTCAGGGCGGATGAGATGACGGGTAAGCGGAAAGGATGAAGAGATAAGTAAAGTTTCTTAATGGTAAAATGTGATAATAATCAATCAGATGAATTTAATTTGTGAGAATATATGTACTTGCCGGTTGCAAAAGTTTGCAAAACATTTTTATGATATAAACAGTTTGGCCCCAATTGACTTGTTCATTTTTAAATTTATCCTTATTTATCAAATGAATATGTCATTTCTTTGTGCCGTGAGAATTTTCTTCAAGCAGGTTATTTCTTTCCCACAATCCTGCGAAACGCGCGGCATTGCTGGCGGTATAACGCACTGTATGCCGAATATTGCGATGACCCAGATAATCCTGAATTAAACGTGTATCTGTGCCTCTTTCCGCAAGTTCATAGCCGCAGGCATGGCGCAGCATATGCGGGTGAGTATGGGTGGCGGTTCCGGCCTCTTCGCCGGCGCTACGAATAATCCGATAGGCCTGCTGGCGGGAAAGCTGAGTGCCCCGGAGGGAAATAAAAATCGCATTGGTTTTTTGTGCCGCCTTCCAGCCGGCGCGAACCTGGGTCCAGCGCGCAATAGCTTCCAGCTCGTCGAATCGCAGCGGGTGGATGGTCGAAAATCCATTCTTCAACCGACGGACGTTGATGCGACCCTCATTGAGGTCAAGATCGCGATAGTGCAGATCGAGCAGTTCGCTGATGCGCATCCCGTGACGAAAGGCCAGCAGGATAAGACAATAATCCCGCTCTCCGGTTGGACCCTGCCGTGCCGCCTGCATCATTGCCTGAACTTCTTTGGCGGTAAGAAAACGACGTCGATTCACAATACAATGCTCCTGAAATTAATTTGCACAAAGACAGCGCCCTGAAGCAATTATCAGGACGGTTAAAAAATAATCCGCAGTGTTAAAGGCGTATTATATGAAGGCACAGATACAGTTCATTCTTCACGTTGCCATGATGTTGGCGCTGCAAAAATAGATGGTCACATTACATTTACACATAGTTAAAATATAGCTACACGACAATTCTTATTTTTATAGATTTTATGGCATATCACAATAGCGGCATCAAGGCTTCTCGCCAGGTACATCAAATCACAGGGAAAAAAGTTAATGAAGAGATGGCTTTGGACGGAAAATATAATGCTGAATGGTTTAACCAAACAATAAATAACGAATTGAAATCCTGAATATTTACAAGGATATCAGCAGGAAACGTATTATGAATGAAGTAAGAACTTGTGGGAACAATAATCGTAACTAACGCATGGTTAATATTTATTAATGTGTTCAGCGACAGCTGTTCATTTTCACGCCATCGCGAGTATCAGGCGTCAACTCCTTTTGACGCCTGGACCGTCATTGCAAAATGCTGTGACGCTGCTTCTCTTTTGCATTGTCCCAGATGCCGTAAAAACGCCCGGCATTGCTCGCGGTATACCAGACGGTATGGCGGATATTTCGGTGGCCAAGGTAGTCCTGAATAAGGCGGGTATCGATACCCATATTCGCCAGCGCAAATCCGCATGAATGGCGAAGCATATGGGGATGAATTTCAATCGTTAATCCGGCGGTGCCTCCGGAGGAGGATATAATCTGGTAAAACTGTTGGCGGGAAAGAGGATTACCTTTGCGCGATAAAAACAGCCATTCACTGTCGGCATGCGGATAGGCTTTTCGAATATCCAGCCAGTTTTTCAATGCCTGTATTTCTTTATTGAGTAAAGGATGGGTAGTGGAAAAACCTTTTTTAAGACGATGGATGTAAATACACTTAGAACGTAAATCAATATCAGAGATTTGCAGGCGACAAATTTCACTGGCGCGAAATCCATGAATAAAACAGAGTAAGGTCAGGCAATAGTTTCGGGCAGCGTGTGCCCCGGTGTTCGCTGCTTTAAGAAGCGACTCAATCTCATTCTGAGTAAGGAAGTTCCTTTTTTTGATATCGGCATTATTCTTCATTATATTCCCTTTTAATTGCAGGCGTGCATTACGAACTATTCGTTGTCATCAGGCCAGTATTGTTGTCCGATTGAACATCTTTTCGCTTATATTTCGCCATCGCGCCAGGTGCTTTTAAAACGTGTAACGTACTCCAGCTTGTATCAAGCTGAACCGGGTCATCAGAAGGCAGGTATTTAGTTGAATCATGAAGTATCTCCATGCTCTGGAACCAATGACTTCATGTAATGCAATGAATTAAATCTATTTTTGTTAAACAATGACGCTGTTCCTGGGGGGGAGCATGTCCCGATCATCCTTCATTCCTCCTGGTTGCGCACGCCGGGGATACAGGGGCGCAGGGCATCGCTCTGGCGCTAGCCCAACGGATATCGACATCCTGATACATGCCGCGCTGCCATGAGCTATCACGATTGGCGGATCTCTCAGCAGACGGGAATGGATAAATCATCTCCGGGTTCTCCCTTGTCGCCTCAGCGCAGGTTGAATGATTTTTGTGTCTGGTCTGGTAATAATTAAATGCCCGTTAACCGCTGCCATTCCTCACAAAAGTGAATTCGGCTCTGGCCTGGTGAATATTCCGCGAAGCACTTCGCAGAACGCGAAGAACGATATACTCGCCTGGGTAGCATTCACCGCATCACTACAACAGCGATTAAACCATACTGCAAAATTATGTTTGAGAATAGTAATAATAAGCCCGGAGACACCAGCGTCCCCTCACCACGGGGCTTAATTTCGGCACAGGGCCGGAGGGCGATTTCGTAAGCGTAGCGCGCTGAAAATGGCGGAGGTCAGGGGTTTACTGGAGTTATTTAACGCCTTTTGCTTGAGGATTTTGGCTATCTTGTTGTTTGTTAAGCCGGTGTTTTGGGGGGGTATGAGGATTACTGGAATTATCTGGAGTCTTTCCCCGGTATCTGAGGGAAACGATGTTTTCCACGGCGAATAGATTCAAATCCTTGCCGCGAAATATTCAGACAGAGCGACGGCCCCCTGTCGAGAGGGCACAAATAACTTAAACCGGAGTGAATCTATTTTGTTCATCCGGCGTCGGCGGCGTTATTTCAGCTGGCTGCAGAATAGCAGGATGGCTATCGCCACCATCATCGCTCCGGAGGTCATGCTGACTCTTCTTGCCACCTCTGGCCGGTGGGTTAATAGCCTTTTTGACCCGTAGCCAACCAGGAAATAGATCAGTGTACAGGTCAACAGGTGAATGCTTCCCAGGGCCGACATTTGCAGCGCGACCGGCCAGCGGCCTGCAGGATCGGTAAATTGTGGCAACAGGGCGAGGAATAAGAGAAAGACTTTTGGATTCAGCCCGCTAATACATAACCCTTTTAGCGCCCAACGGTTCCAGCTTCCGGCCTGCTGTGTTGCGGCGCCAGGCGTGGCGGGGTGACGCAAAATCGCGATCCCCAGCCACAGCAGATAGGCTGCGCCCAGCAGAGTGAACAGCGACAGCACCAGCGGGTGGCCGGTGACGGCTACGCCGATCCCGGCGATCACGATAATGGCCGCCAGCAGATGCCCGGACATCAGCCCGATCACCGCAGGAAGCACCCGTTGTCCGTGGATGCCGGCGCTAATGGTATAGGCCCAGTCGGCACCGGGGGTGATGATCAGCAGGAAGGAGACAGCCCAGAACCCGGCGATAAAACTCATCTCCATGACCGGCTCTCTCCACCGTGTTTCAAGGTATTGCGCATAACGATCTCCCGTCCGTATCCGTGTGCTGTAGAGGAAAAGAATATAGGGATTTCCGGGAAATAAGTTTTCAATGTTATGCTGAAAACCCCCTTTTTAAGAGAAAATCTTCCAAATGGATAGCATAGATCGAAAAATTATTGCTGAGCTGCAATCCGATGGTCGTCTGTCGATTACCGAGCTGGCTGAACGGGTCAATTTGAGCCTCTCTCCCTGTCATCGACGGCTGCGGGCGTTAGAGCAGGATGGGGTTATTACCGGCTATCGGGCCAACCTCGATCCCCTGAAAATGGGCTTTAATTTCCTGGCCATCGTGTTTGCGACCTTAAAAGAGGGTGATAAAAAAGCGGTGAGCGCGTTTGAAGAGGCGGTTGAAGAGATCCCCCAGATCGTGCTGGCTCAGCGGCTGTTTGGCGATCCGGACTATCTGATGCACGTGGTCACCCGGGATCTCCCGGCGTTTCAAAAACTCTATGATGACAAGCTCTCGGCGATGCCCGGCGTGCAGCATTTGCGATCGACGCTGGTGATGAAAACCGTGGTCCAGGATCGCCCCTTTCCCCTGGAAAGCTTAAACCTGACGCGTTGATCCGCCCGCAGGCAGGCCGGCATTGCTGATAAGGGGGGAGGCGTTGCGCTGAATCTCAAGGGGCAGGGGAAGGGGGGCGCGGTAACCACGCCTGCCCGTTCGCGCTTAACTTACCATTTTTCGTCGCGCGCATCCTGGCGGCCATCGCGGCGGTTATCGCGTTTATCCTGGCGGCAGCTGGCGTTGCTTTGATTGTTATCTCTGACGCACTGCTGTTTGGCATCGCGTCCGCCCTGGCGTGAATCCTGGCGGATGTCGCGTGAGTCCTGACGGTTATCACTGCGGTAAGTCGCCTGAGCCGGGAGGGTCGGCAGCAACAGCGCTGCGGTAACCAGAGTGAGAATGAGTTTTTTCATAAATATTGCCTTTCTGATAAACCAAACATACTGATATATGAATAATAATTAGGCGTTATTGTGGCGTGGATATATTTTTTATCTCTCGGCAATAAGTGCCTGTTTATCCATTGTTTTGTTTAAAATTAAATTTATCAGAGCGGCGGCAGGCGTTAGCCTCAGCCGGCGGTTCGGGTTGCCGGATCAGCGCGCATCCCTGCGGACCGATCCGCGGATGTTTACAGCGCCGGCTGCTGTTGGCGCGGCGTCGCGGGCTGACGAATACTGAACAGCGCCACCAGGGCCAGCAATGCAAAGGCCAGCAGCATCAGCGCCACGGGGACGTAGCTGTCCCATTTCATTAAAAATGCGACCGCCAGCATCGGGCTTATCCCGCCGGAGATAACGGCGCCAATCTCGTGGCCCAGCGCCAGACCGGTATAACGGACTTCTACCGGAAACAGTTCCACCATCATGCACGGCTGGGCGGCGATCATCGCCCCGTGACACACCGGCAGCGCCAGCAGCATCGCCAGCAAAATCGCCGGGAAGCTATGCATGTGTAGCAGCCAGAAGAACGGGAAGGCGACCAGCGCCATGCCCGTCACGCCAATATAGTAGAGCGTTTTCCTGCCGATACGGTCCGACAGCCAGCCCCAGCCGAGAATCGTGGCGATCTCCACCGTCATGGCAATGGTCACGGCGGCGATCACCTGACTGGTCTCAATGCCGATATGTTTGCAATAGACCACGGAAAAGGTGAAAAAGATGTAGACCGCGCCGTTTTCCGCCAGCCGCAGACCAATGGCCTGCAAGATCGCTTTCGGGTGATGTTTAAAGGCGCTGAGCACCGGCAGCTGTATCTCCGTGGACTCATTTTTTCGGGCGACAAACTCGGCATTTTCCTCAATGTTGCGCCGGATATAGACGCCGACCAGAAAGATAAACAGGCTCAGCAGGAAAGGGATGCGCCACGCCCAGGCCAGCACATCTTCCTGCGGCAGCAGTTGCACCAGATAAAAAGCCAGCGAAGAGAGTACAAATCCGCCGGACACCCCCACCTGGCTCCAGGCGGTGTAGTAGCCTTTTTGCTGCGCCGGGGCATTCTCACTCAGCATCAGGACGCCGCCGCCCCATTCGCCGCCGGAGGCGACGCCCTGGATAAAACGCAAGGTAATCAGGGCGATCGGCGCCAGAATACCGATGTGTTCATAGGTTGGCAGCAGACCAATCAGAAAGGTACTGGCGCCCATTAACGTCAGGGTGATGATCAGGGTCATTTTACGGCTGTATTTATCCCCGAGATGACCAAAGGCGATGCCGCCCAGCGGCCTGGCGATAAAGCCGATGGCAAAACCGGAAAAGGCCAGAAAGGCCCCGAGCAGCGGATCATCGGTTGCCGGAAAGAACAGGGGACCGAAGACCAGCGCCGCCGCCGTACCGTAAAGGAAAAAGTCATACCATTCCAGGGAGTTACCCAGAAAAGAGCCGATAATCAATTTGCGCATTGATTGGGGAGTGCTCACCGGCGTATCGCTTGCAGTTCCAGACATCACATCTACTCCAGTACAGGTGAAAAGAGGGCGCCGACGAGCTGGCGCCATGATGCAACCCGAAGCTTATGGGGCGGCATTATGCGATAGGGTATTTTTCGTTAGGGTGAACCTTAGCGGTACGGCTGCGCGCTAAGGGTATGGAACTGGCGATTGAACCACACCAGCCCGTCGCCGGCCTGGTGATGACGAATCTGTCTGACCTCGCAATAAAACACGCTGTGACTGCCCACTTCATGGCTGGTGGATAGGGTGCAGTCGACGCTGGCGACGGCAGTAGCCAGCACCGGCGAACCGGTTTCCAGCGTCAGCCACTGCTCGTGTAAAAAACGCTCTTCCGAACGTAGCTGGCTATTGGCGAAGATAGCGGACAGGTTTTGATGCTGACCAGAGAGCACGTTGACGCACAGCACGCCGTTCTCTTTAAATTTGGCATGGGCGAAAGAAGAACGGTTCATACAGACCAGCAGCGTGGGGGGGGAATCGGTGACGCTGCATACGGCGGAGGCGGTAAAGCCAAAGCGGCCTGCCGGGCCATCGGTGGTGATAATGGTGATGGCGCTGCCCAGCTGTGCCATGGCGTTACGGAAATCAGATGTCAGGTTCATAGCGGTATCCGTTATTTCAGTTTGACGTATTCGAAGCTTTCGATAACCAACCGGGGCGTTTTGGCCCGCGAACAGCACAGCAGAATCTGGTCGTTATCTTCGCGTTCTTCATCGGTTAAATACTCGTCGCGGTGATCCGGCACGCCGCTGCACACATTGGCGAGACAGGTTCCGCAGACCCCCTGTTCGCAGGAGACTTTGACCTTGATCCCCGCTTTCTGCAGCGCGGCGACAATGGTTTCGTCCTCCCCGACGGTAACGGTGACGCCCAGCCCGGGGACATCGACGGTAAAGCTGGCGCCGCCGGTTTCCACTTCCCGGTTAAAAAACTCCTGATGCAGTCGTTCGGGTGGATAACCGCAGCCGCGCGCCGCATCGGCGATCCCGTCCATAAACCCTTCCGGGCCGCAGACGTAAACGTGAGCGGCGGCGTGGTGCGGGGCCAGCACCTCGTGAGGACGGATTTTTTGCCCTTCCTCGCTGATGTGCAGATGGACGCGGTCGCTAAAAGGGCAATCCGCCAGCTCGTGCAAAAAGGCCATCCCGTCGCGGCGCCGCCCGCAATAATGGATAGCGAAAGATTTTCCGGCGCGGAACAGCGTATCCGCCATCGCCAGCATCGGCGTAATCCCGATCCCGCCGCCAATCAGCAGGCTGTGGCTGGCATCCATCTCAAGCGCAAACAGATTGCGCGGCGGGCCGATGGTCACCGTGGCGCCGACCTGGAGCCGATGCGCCGCCAGCGATCCCCCGCGCGATGTCCGATCCTTGAGAATGCCCAGGCGATACTGCTGCGGGTGATGAGGGCTGCCGCACAGTGAATACTGGCGGACGATCTCCTCCCCGAGATAGAGATCGATATGCGCCCCGGCGCTAAATGGCGGCAGGGGCGCGCCGTCCAGCGAGGTCAGGGTCAGGACCACCACATCGGTGCCCTGGATTTCGCGTTCTGCGACGCGTACGGTCAGTGTTTCAGCCATCTTTCTTCTCCACCCTGACAGGGCTTAACGCATATAGATGCCGCCGTTGATATCCCAGGTCGCCCCGGTGATAAAGGTGGCGGACGGATCGGCCAGGAGTTCTACCGCGCGGGCGACCAGCAGCGGATCGCCCAGGCGTTTCATCGGGATCATTTCCAGCAGCGCCGGCATTTTTTCTTCCGGCACCGCCGCATGAACGGACGGTAAATCGAGCGGGCCGGGGGCAATGGCGTTGACGCTGACCCCGGCGGCGCTCAGCGCGCGGGCAAACACTTTCGTCAGCGTCAGGATGCCGCCTTTCGAGGCCGCATAATGGGCGCCGGAGGCGGTGCCACCGTTTTGTCCCGCCAGCGAGGCGAGATTGATAATGTTGCCCTGTCGGCGTTGACTAAAATAACGGCCGACAATCTGACAGCCGAGAAAGGTGCCCCGCAGATTGGTGCTGGTGACGCGATCGAACTCCTCTACGGAGATCTCCATGATCGGCGTGGTCAGCGTGAGCGCCGCGTTGTTAACCAGCACATCCAGCCCGCCAAATCGTTCGTCGATCCGCGCCAGCGCAGCGTGAAAGTGTTCGGGTTCGCGGATATCCAGCGCCAGGGGCAGCAGGCGCTGCCCCTCGGCATCGATCTGCCGGGCGCCCTCGCCCGCGGCGTCGATGGCGATATCCGCCATCGCCACCTGATAACCCAGCTGCCACAGATGGCGGCTAATCGTCAGCCCGAGGCCGCTGCCGGCGCCGGTTATGAGTACGGTTCTTGTCATTGCAGCCTCACAGGATGTAGCCAATGCTATGCAGATAATCGTCGCCGTTAATCAGCCGGATGACCTTCTGCGCGATAAGAAAGCGCTCGCCCTGCGGCACCAGGGTGTAGCTCAGGTCGGCGACGTAATGGTGTTCTTTGCCTTTGCGGTACTCATACAGAAACTGGGCGCAGCGGATCTCGACACGCTGGTCGCTGGCCTCGATCAGGCGGTGGCGGCCGGTCATGCGGATGGTACGTGCGCGGGGCGTCGTCGAGATCGACTCGCCGCTGTACAGACGATGGACGCGCTTCTCGCGCATGGTCTGGTTGTCATAGGCGTAATTCAGCGCGTTGGCGAAATCGGTCGTCTGCCGATCGACAGGAATGATGTACATTCCCTGCGGCTGCCACAGCGCCAGCCACTCGCGGAATTCGCCCTGGTCGAGCAGGTCCGCCTCCTGATTAATAAAGTGAATGGCGGCGGTTAAGGTCCGTTGTGCGCTCATTTTTGCCCCCGGTTTTCTGCGGTCATGTACTTTTTCCACTGCTGATAGGCGGCACGCATGCCGGTTTCGGCGCTGACGTCGCTGCGCAGCCCATCGGCGGTGCGCGTCTCTCCCGGCAGGCCGCGATTGAGCATGATCCACAGATCGTTGCCCGCGCCGCCGCCGCGCTGGACGCGCTCCCAGGCTTCAGAATCATCCGGCGTGCCAAAGCCCATTGGCCCCTGGAAGTGTTCATGCATCCGCAGTCGCGCCTGGTTGGCAATCGCCGGGCCATCTTTCATCGTCAGCACCACGTGGTGGATTTCGGTCTCTTGCACCGAGACGGGTTGCAGCACGCGAAAGAACGCCATCGAGCAGGCAACGTTGGGGAACAGGTTCAGGTTGAAGCCGCTGCCGCCCACTGCGCGGACGATGCGGCGCACCTGCTGCTCTTCGTGGCCCTCTTCGCGCAGCGCCTGAGCCAGTTCAAGGAAGCGATCCGGCACCGGCGCATCGAGATTCTCTTCAAGGTCAATCAGTTCCGGGATCATCACCATTACGCTGTGGCCGTTCCCGAGGTCTTCGACAAAACCTTTGCCGTCAACGAAGTTGAGCATCTCTTCCGTCTGCTTATCGACGGAGCTCAGGAAGGACTTATGTACGACGGGAAAGTGATAGCCATCGGTGGTATTTTCCAGCTGAATCTTCCAGTTGCCGGGGAAGCGGAAGCGGTGGGCGGTGGTGGCCTGCAGCGGGTAGCCGGCCCCTTGTTTCATAAACAGATCCATCCACTTCATGGCCGGTCCGAGGAAATCGGTCAGCGGTTCCATCTGTCGGTTGAAGGTGGCGAAAATCATCCCCGCGTAGCTTTCGCTGCGTAGGCGCACCATGCCGAGCTGCTCTTTCTCCAGGGTATCGCCGTAGCTTTCCGGATGCGGTACGCCGCGCAGGGCGCCGTCGAGACCGTAACCCCAGCCGTGATACGGGCAGACAAAGCTGTTGGTTTTGCCGCTGCGGTGTTCGCAGACGGTGGCGGCGCGGTGGCGACAGCGGTTCAGCAGGACGTTGATATTGCCTTTGCGATCGCGTACCACGATGACCGGCTGCGTTCCGACCATGGAGGACTTAAAGCTGCCCGCGTCGGGGACTTCACTTTCGTGCCCGACCCAGACCCAGGTCTGGTTAAAAATCTTCTCAATCTCCAGGGCGAAAATGTCGCCGGAGGTGTATAGCGAGGTATGAACCCGGTCGGACTGAACCAGGGCGCCTAGCGTGGCGGCGTCGTAGCCGCTCTCAATATTTTTTACCGGAATACATTCAGACATTGCTTAATCTCCTGAGTCTCGGTGATGCTTCAGTGGGCAGATGTATCGACTGCGCGCTGAATCATTCCGGGGACCGCGTAGCGTCGGGTACGGGTAAATCCACCGGCGAGTGCCAGTAATCCACCGGGCGACTCCATAAGTTACGGGTGGTGAAATGGTCTATGAGCCAGCGTTCGCCTGCTTTTTTAAAGCGAATCACCAACTCTGCGCTGTTGAGATGCGACCCTCCGGCGCGAAAGGTGGAAACCTGCAACATTTTCCAGCGCCCAATGGCCTCATTCTCCGCACCAATATCAATATGTTCGGACGTTAAATAATGAACGTTGATGGCAAAGTGTGCGGGCTCGCTAATATAATGGGCCATCATTTGGGCAATGTTTTTTCGCCCGGAATAACGCCCCAGTTTGTTTTGGTATAAACTGCCGAGGCCTTCCCAGATAGCATCTTCACAAAATAAGTCCGCAATTTCCTGAGCGATATCCGGATAAGATAAATCGTCACATAAATGTATATATTGACTCATCAGGTTGCGAATCTGATTGGCCGCTTCGAGTTTATCCAGACGCTGCAGACACTTTTCCAGATTCATGAGTTACGCCTGAATAATTAATTCGCGCCCGGTTCGGGCTTCAACTTTGCAATATTTCCACAACCGGTCTGGCCCCGGGCCGACCTGAATGCTGCGGAACAGATTGCAGGCGGCGGTGACGGCGTCAAAATCATGCGCATCGGCGAGGACGTAGGTGGTCCACGGCCAGCCGGTAGACGGCCCGACCATCACCCGATCGTCATCCATATTGCCGATCACCTGAATACCGTCAGTGTGTTCGATACCTTTCATCATCTCGCCAAACGCGGCCCAGACCTGTTTGCCGACCTCCGGGGTGGCATCGAAAAAGTTTTGATTTACGCCAATACAAAACAGAACGCGGATCATCGTCATACTCCTTAAAGGGTTATAAATAGCCGGGCAGCGGCGGGTGGCCGAAGAACATATTTCCGGCGTTGATATAGGTCAGTTCGCCCATAAAGGCGTGCTGAGTGATGACCATGGTGTCGCGGGCGTAGCGCTGGAGCGGGCTGCGCATGGTAATACCGGGCATTCCGGCCAGCCTGAGCGCGCGGGTGGTCACCGATGAAGAGACGCGGGTCACATGCGTCGATGACAGGCGCAGGGCGTTGATCATCCCTGCATCGGGCTCATCGCCGCGTAAAATGACCTGCCAGACATCGTCGATGGCATCGTAAAACCAGCAGCGGGCCGAGCGCAGCTCCGCTTCACAGTGGGCAATATCCATCTGCGCAAACTGGCGATCGGCCAGACAGGGGGCGCCGGTGACCGAACTCTGACGTTCGGCGATGGTATAGATTTCGGACAGCGCGGCGCGGGCGATGCCCAGCGCCACCACCGAGAGTACCTGCGTCGCCAGCGACAGCACCGGGTAGCGGTAGAGGGCGCCGTCGAGATTGAGTTCGCCGCCGCGAATAAAGGTCCACTCCTCGGGGACAAACGCCTCCTTGAGCACCACATCATGGCTGCCGGTCCCCGCCAGACCGACGGTATTCCACACCGGATCGATGGTGAAGCGACCGGCGGGGAGGACCGCGATACGCGGCAGCGGGCGAGCGGAGCCGTCGTCAGGCAGAATGCCGACGCCAATCAGTTCGGCGCCGGTACAGCCGCTGGCGAAGCTCCAGCGCCCGCTGACCTGAAAACCGCCGTCCTGAGCGATGGCCTTCTGCGGGGGAAAAATAGCGCCGGCAAACACCACGTCCGGGCCGTGGCGATAGATCTCATCCAGCGTACTGAGCGGCAGGCCGCCGAGGTAGAAGGGGTTCATGCCAAAGCTGGCGACCCATCCGGCGGAACCGTCGGCGGTGGCGATGGTCTCAATCAACTGACAGAACTCGGCAGGCGAGATTTCATCGCCGCCATATTGCGCGGGCACCAGCGCACGATAAACTCCAGCCTGTTTAAAATGCGAAATAATATCGTCAGAGATATAGCGTTGTTGTTCGAACTCCTCGCTGCGCTTTTTTAATTCGCCGAGCAATGCGCTGAATTCACTATTACTGGCGTACGGGGTCTTTTCCGCACGCAGAGTTGCAGATGGGTTTAACATGCGACTGTGCCTCTTCCAGTTAAATAGAATAAATATTTATCTCCGTCATATTGCTGATTGCCGGTGCGCGGGCGATATTTATTTCACTTAGCCATGGAGTGGCCGCGGCACGGTAAAGCAGATTATTCAGGATGTATTATTTTATTTGCTCTGCGAGTCTGACGGGTATTGCAGTTTTGCCATCAGAGATTCAGCAAAACAGAGTAATTCATATTCTTTATTTTTCCCGGCAACTATTTGCAGGGCGACCGGCCGCTGGTTTAACTCGCCAACGGGAAGCGTCAGCGCCGGATGACCGCTTAAATTGAACGGACGCACCAGCCGGGTCAGGTTCACTACATTGAGTGGATTCGCCGCCTCTTCCAGCGTCGGCGGGCAGGCCGGCAGCGTCGGCAGTAAAAGAAACGGCGTGCGGGCGAGTTGCGCATCGACAGCCTCGGTAAAGGTCTGACGAATGCGCTCTGCCGCCTGGCGCTGGTGCGGACTGATTTCCGCGCCGGCGCGCAGGCGCACGGCGACATCTTCGGCCAGTTCGGGCTTCTCAGCGAGAGACTGAAACGCCTGCCAGTTCTCCTGGGAGATGATCGTCAGCCCTGCCTGATGCGCCTCGGCGAATGCCGGCAGCGTCGCGTCTGCGGGAAAAATTCCCGCCTGCGCCAGACGGGCGCGAATCAGCTGTTCAATGTCCGCCGTGGCGTGGCCGAAGAGAAAGGCCGTGGCCGTCTGGCACGCGCTGACGGCCGGGGTGATTTCGCCTGGGAGCCGCGCCAGCACCTGCCGTAACGTGGTGACATCGCGACTGAAAAATCCCACGCAGTCCAGCGAACTGTCGGTCGGCATCACCCCTTGACGGCTCACTCGCCCCCAGGTCGGCTTCAGGCCGACGATGCCGCAGCAGGCGGCAGGCATCCGCACGGAACCCCCGGTATCGGTGCCAATTGCAAAATCGACCTCTCCGGCGGCCACCACGGTTGCCGAACCGCTCGACGAACCGCCGGGAATCAGCGCCGGGTAGCGCGGGTTGATCGGCGTTCCGCTCCAGGCGTTGATCCCGGTCACGCCAAAGGCCAGCTCATGGAGCGTCGTTTTCCCTCGCAGCTGACAACCGCTATCGAGCAGCTGTTGAATCACCGCCGCATGCGCCGTCGCCTCCGGGGCATCTTGCAGCACCGGGCTGCCGGCTCGAGTGGGATAGCCGGCGATATCGAGAGTATCTTTGGCGGCAAACGTCAGCGCGCCGCTACCCAGCGTAAAGCGCGAGATAAACCCGGAACGGGCGGATGTCATGCCTGCACGATGTTCATTAGCCATGGTTCACTTTTCCGTTTAACGATGACGAGTGAAGGACGAATGTATAAAAAACAGACTGAATTGAATCTGAGATAATCTTGTCATTAAAACTTGAAACTTCAAGTAATTTGTAACGTATTTTTCACATCATTTTGGGCTATAAGAACATTTTATAAACAAATAAAAAATTTTAATTTATTGATTTTTATATTTATTTTTAAATGTCTATATTTTAATCTCTTGAGGGAGCTCACAAAATAAACCGCAAAATATAAGTTAAAAAAATGATAAAAAAGCGTGCGAAAAACGAAGGGTAGGGGGAGAAAACGCTAATAGCCTTTTATTTAAAAAGGCTATTAGCGTGCCTGCGGAAGAGGGCGATCAGTCATTGAGGTTGTGCAGCAGCAGGGAGAGAACGTGGTTCATTTTCTTTTCTTGCGCGGGGGTAATGCCCTTAAATGCCCGGGCGAACACTTTTTGACTCAGTACTTTGGCCTCGGCGACCTTTGCCTGGCCTGCGGGGGTGAGTTCCGCTTCCGTGACCCGACCATCGCTGGCGCTGACGTGGGTCGTCAGCAGCCCATCTTCACGCAGGCGCCCCACGATTTTGGTGACGGTGGGCATTTTACTGACGGCGTATTCGGTGATGCGGGAGATACTGGCTCTGTGGTACTGATGGACCAGCATCAATACCCGGAAGCGGGAAAGATCGATGTCGATTTTTTTTAATTCGATTTCCATCAGCTGCGTATACTTTGCATAAACATTGACCACCCAGAAGAAGGGGAACTCTTCTTTATGAAAGCGGCTCTCGTGGCTGTCTGGTTGCGCTGATGCGTTATTATGTTCCACAAGCCTCTCCTTGCCCGACGACGGTAGAATGGGCAGATGGTATGCGTATTTGACGGGCATTGCAAAATGCAATCTACGGACAATATAGCAGGCTGTCGGCGCCGCTCACCGCTACCGCCAGGCGGAAATTCAGATTCATTTAATGGTAAAAATGATGACAACTCGCACGCTACCCGCGTGAACGAGCGATCGGCCCGTTTGCCTGGGATGACGGTCGCCTGAAATGGCTGCTGCCGGCGGTAAAAATTGCCGGCGGCGTCCTTCTGATTCTCTTTGCCTGCGTGCTGTTTCTGACCGTGATCCCGATGAGCGCCAACGGCGATTATATTGCTGCCGGTTGTCAGGGCTCTTCCAGCAGGCGCATAAAGACCTTCAGCGCCCGATCCAGCTGCTGGCGCTGCTCCGTGGAGAGTCCGGCCAGCAGCTGGCGTTCGTTTTCCACGTGGCTTTCCACAGCCTCATCGATCCGCTCGCGCCCCGCTTCGGTCAGGGCGACCAGCAGGCTCCGCGCATCGTCAGGGGCCGGTAAACGGGTAATAAAGCCGCGTTTTTCCAGCGCCTTAAGCCGATGCGTCATGGTGCCAGAGGTGATCATCAGCGTAGAGAAAAGCTGGGTCGGGGAGAGAATAAACGGCGAACCTGCCCGACGAAGGGTGGCCAGCATGTCAAACTCCCAGCGCACCAGATCGTGACGGATAAAGGCGGACTCTACGCGCGGCTCCAGCAGCAGAGCGCAGCGCTTCAGGCGTCCGATGGGGCCCATCGGGCTGCAGTCCAGATCCGGGCGCTCACGTTTCCACTGTTCAAGAATACGATCGACGGCGTCAGCCTGAGATGATTTGTCCAATTGTGCCCACTTATCTTGATATCAAGACATCTGTCGTTACATACTTTGGCGACTAATTTACCTTGATGTGAAGATAAAATCATGACCTTTTTCTCACGCTCTCCCGTTATTGATTTGCTGTTGACCGCCCTGGCTCCGGCCATCTGGGGGACGACCTACATTGTCACCTCCCAGTTTTTACCCCCGGACAGACCTTTTATTGCCGCGCTGCTGCGGGTGCTGCCCGCAGGGATTGCGCTGCTTATCTGGTGCCGCCGTTTTCCTCTGCGCAATGAGTGGTGGAAGCTTATTGCTACCGGGATCCTCAATATTGGCGCTTTTCAGGCGCTGCTGTTTATTGCCGCTTACCGGTTACCAGGGGGGCTGGCGGCAGTGATTGGGGCAATTCAGCCGCTGCTGGTCATGATGCTGGCGTGGTGTGTCGACAGGCAGCGCTCGCCGTGGGTGGCGGTGCTCTCGGCAGTCACTGGCATTATCGGCATGGCGCTGCTGCTGCTGTCGCCGCATACGGTGTTGGATCCGCTGGGGATCATGGCGGCGTTTGCAGGCGCGGTCAGCATGGCGCTGGGGACCTGGCTGTCTCGCCGCTGGGCGATTTCGCTACCGGTGGTGGCGCTGACCGGCTGGCAATTGCTGATTGGCGGCGTGGTACTGGCTCCCGTTGCATGGCTGGTGGATCCGCCGCTACAGGGGGTGACGTTGACCCAGGCGGTTGGCTATCTGTGGCTCTGCGTGGCCGGTGCGATGCTGGCCTATGGGCTGTGGTTCCGCGGGATTAGCCGTCTCCCATCGGTCGCTGTCTCAGCACTCAGCCTGCTGAGTCCGGTGACAGCAGTGCTTCTGGGCTGGATCTTTCTTGGGCAGAAGATAGAAGGGGGGGCGCTGGTGGGGTTAATCGTGGTGTTGCTGAGCGTACTGTCAATACAGCGCGCATTAACAAAAAAAGCCCCATAAAGGGGCCCGACATTGCAGCATGGTTATCGTGAAGCGGGAGCGAAACGAGCCGCCGTAAGGCGGCCTGTCCGGCAGCTCCCTCTGCAACCATTCTCTTATTTGGACAGCTCAGCGGTCATATGAACCTGGTTACCGGTATAGGCTTCGGTAATGTGGTAAGACGCGCCTTGATCTTTAGCGATGGTCGCAATTTTAGCTTCTGCGCTATCCAGGGTATCAGCCGTTACGCTGACCGGGTGCTGAGCGAAGCTGGCGAAAGAAACCAGAGAGAGCATACCGGCAGCGGCAAGTAATTTTACGTTTTTCATGGTGTTTTTCCTTTTAACTTTTTAGGTGGAAAGCGTTGTGCTTTCGATGGGTTTATAATAAGCCTGCTAACTATAACCAGCGTTGCAAAAAGTGCGATTTAGATCACACTTTTATGGCAGTAAGATGACGAAGTTTTAAGGGTGTTTTTATTTTTTGATTAAAAAACAATGCATTGATCGTTTTCTTGCGACCCTCATGAATTAAAAAAAAATGACTATTGCCATGCGTTTTTTTGAAAACCGTCGCAACGGACTGCCTGAGTGAAGGCGCGGGCGGGCTTTTTGCCCTGTTTTTGCGCAGGGCATACTTCGTTTAGCGGCGAAGTATCGGGCTTTATGGATACGATAAAGTGGCGTCACTGTTGATTGAGGAAGGACGACACGATGATTGCGGTACTCTTTGAAGCCGATGTCACCCCGGCAAAACAGGCCCGTTACCTGGCGCTGGCGGCGGAGCTGAAGCCATTGCTTGCTACGCTCGACGGCTTTATTAGCATTGAACGTTTTCAAAGCCTGACCACGCCGGGCAAGATCCTGTCCCTGTCCTGGTGGCGCGATGAAGAGGCGGTGCGGGCCTGGAAAAACAATCTCTGCCATCAGGCGGCCCAGGAGGAGGGCAAGGCGACTATTTTTGCCTCTTACCAGATTCGCATTGTGCAGGTCATTCGCGCCTGGGGTTCAGAAATGCAGGAGGGGCACGGCGATGTATGATATTCATGTCATTCTGCCAAATCGTCCTGGCCAGTTGTCGCGGTTAGGCCAAACGCTGGGGAAACATGGCGTGGGGCTTGAAGGAGGCGGGGTTTTCACCGTCGGCAATCAATGCCACGCCCATTTTCTGGTCGCTGAAGGGGAGCGGGCCAGAACGGTGCTGGAGCAGGCGGGGATCCCGGTAGCGGGCGTCTACCTGCCGCTTATTCGCAGATTAAAACAGGAACAGCCCGGCGAGCTGGGCGCAATAGCTCACGCGCTGGCCGAACGCGGGGTGAATATCCTGACCCAGTACAGCGATCATGCTAACCGCCTGATTCTGGTGACCGATAACTTTCCACTGGCGCAGGAAGCCACGCGTTCCTGGGCCACCACCTTGTGAGGCGTTATGCTAAAACCCGCTCATGTTATTGAGGATGATGAATCGTTGGCCGTGGCCATCACCGCGCTGGCGTCCGCCATGGCCGATGCTTCACGGGTGAAAATGCTCTGTGCATTAATGGACGGGCGCGCGTGGACCGCGACCGAGCTGGCGACGGTAGCCGAGGTCTCGGCCTCAACCGCCAGCGCCCATCTCAGCCGTCTGGTCAGCTCCCATTTGCTGGTTTGTCTGGCGCAGGGACGGCATCGCTATTACCGGCTGGCGAGTGCCGATGTTGCCGGACTGCTGGAAAATATGATGGCGATGGCCGGAAAAAGCGCCATCGTGCTGACCACCCGGACCCCGGTGGGTCTGCGTACGGCGCGAACCTGCTACGATCACCTTGCCGGTGAAGTGGCGGTGGCGATTTATGCTTTTCTCTTGCGTGAGGCGTGGATTGTGCCGGACGGTAGCGCGCTGACGGCGAGCGGCGAGGCGCAGTTTGCCCGTTTGGGCATTACCTTGCCGGCCGGGAACCGGCGCAGGGTATGCTGCGCCTGTCTGGACTGGAGCGAGCGGCGTTTCCATCCCGGCGGTGCCGTCGGGGCCGCATTGTTAGAGCATGGTCAGCGCAAAGGCTGGTTCACCCTGACGCCGGGATTTCGTGAAGTGAGTATCACCCGAACAGGCAGGCTCGCGCTGCGCCAGCACTTCCATCTGCAGCTGTAGCGGGCAGCTACACGTCAGATAGCAGGGGGAAATTTTTTAACCGGTTTATGTTATTTCAGCAACCCGCCTCTCAGTATTATTCAGAATGTTCGCTATAGTCATGGAATCGTATTATTTGCCATGATAATCCCTCTGCAAAATATATTGCCTGCGCCTTGTCCCTTCTGATGTAAATAACTTAATGTTTGTTTTTGTCTATTATTTATTTGTTATCAATAGCTGAAATCTATCGTAAGCCCGATGTAACAAGTTATAAGCAAATGTATATTTGTCGACGAAAAATAGCATTCTTTGACGCCGACAGCATTAACGAATTCTTTAAACAGAGTTCGCGTCCTGACGCCTTAAATATTGCGGCTTCCGGTCAGTCGAAGTTTCTATTCACAGTTGCACAAGTGAGCATCGCATAACGCTTCTGACTTTTGTGCAGGTTTACTGTTGGTTTATTGATATAAAACTCACTCTGACAAGGAAATGGCAATGAAAAAGGTTCTTCTCTCTGCAGCTATGGCAACAGCATTTTTCGGTATGACTGCAGCGAACGCAGCTGATACGAATGTTGGCGGTGGCCAGGTTAATTTCTTCGGTAAAGTTACCGATGTATCCTGTACTGTTTCCGTTAACGGCCAGGGCAGCGATGCTAACGTTTACCTGTCACCGGTTACCCTGACCGAAGTTAAAGCAGCGGCGGCTAATACCTACCTGAAGCCTAAATCTTTCACCATTGACGTCTCTGATTGCCAGGCTGCTAACGGCGACAAACAAGACGACGTGAGCAAACTGGGTGTGAACTGGACCGGTGGTAACCTGCTGGCTGGCGCAACGACTGAGCAGCAGGGCTACCTGGCAAACACCGAAGCCTCTGGCGCGAAAGATATTCAGCTGGTTCTGTCCACCGATAGCGCGACTGCGCTGACCAACAAAATCATCCCAGGCGTGAGCACTCAGCCGAAAGCGAAAGGCGACGCAACCGCAGTTCAGGATGGCGCACGCTTCACTTACTACGTTGGCTATGCAACCAACACCCCGGCTTCTGTTACCACCGGTGTGGTTAACAGCTACGCGACCTACGAAATTACTTACCAGTAATTATCGCCAGAAAATAAAACCGCCGCGAACGGCGGTTTAAAACAACGATAAAGCGGCAGTTGCTGCCGCTTATTTTTTTCTTCTGAGGTCAGCATGAAGCATATTGTCCTTTTTTTCTGTTTCATTTTTAGTGTTGCGGCCAACGCCAACAATATTATCGTCAACGGCACCCGCTTTATTTATCCTGGAAATGAAAAAGAAATAACGGTACAGCTTTCTAATACCGCAGACCGTCCGGCGCTGGCACAAGCCTGGCTGGATAACGGCAATGCCGATGCGACGCCGGATACCATTACCACGCCGTTTATTATTACGCCCCCGATTTCACGCGTCGATGCAAAGAGCGGCCAGACTTTACGTATTAAACTGGGTAGCGCCGCCGGACTGGCACAAAATAAAGAGACGCTGTGGTGGCTGAATCTTCTGGAAATCCCGCCGGTGGTGGCCAACCAGAAAAATGAAGGGCAGAACGTCCTCCAGCTGGCGATCCGTTCGCGCTTTAAGTTTATCTACCGTCCTGCCGGACTGGGTAACCGCGACGCGGCGCCGGAGAAATTAGCGCTTTCTGCCAGCGGTAGCAGCCTGTCAATCAGCAACCCTACGCCATTTTATCTCACCGTCAGCCGTATTTCCCGCGATGGCGGTAAAGCCCTGAACAGCAAAACGGTGATGCTGGCTCCGCAGTCCAGTCAGACCGTGTCCCTCTCTTCCTCCGTGAGCCGAGGCGAGACCCTGACCATCAATAATATCAATGACTATGGCGCAGATGTGGCAGTGAAAGTAGCCGTTAAATAAGGGACACGATCATGAAGCAGAGGTCTATCTGCCCGGGAAGATTAAGTACAGCGGTAGCGATGGCGCTGTTCTGCTTTCCGCCAGTTTCCAGCGGACAGGAAAGCCCGGGAACGGTATACCAGTTTAATGATGGTTTTATCGTTGGTAGCCGGGAAAAGGTCGATCTGTCTCGCTTCTCCGCCAGTGCTATCACGGAAGGGACCTATTCGCTCGATGTGTATACCAACAATGAGTGGAAAGGGCGCTATGAACTGAACGTCACCCGCGATAAAGACGGCAACATGGGGATCTGCTACACCCGTGAAATGCTTGAGCGCTATGGTATTGCGGCGGAAAAACTCAATCCTCAGCTGAGTCAGCAGGCAGGTTACTGTGGACGTCTGAAGGAGTGGCGTAACGAAGAAAACGTTAAAGATAACCTGATACAGTCCTCGCTGCGGCTGGAAGTTTCTGTACCGCAAATCTACGAAGATCAGCGTCTGAAAAATTTTGTCAGCCCGGAGTTCTGGGATAAAGGCATTGCGGCGCTGAATCTTGGCTGGATGGCGAACACCTGGACCAGCCATACCTCTGCCGCCAACGGCTCCGACAACAGCAGCGCCTATCTCGGCGTTAACGCCGGCTTCTCCTGGGACGGCTGGCTCCTCAAGCACATCGGTAACCTCGACTGGCAGCAGCAGCAGGGGAAGGCGCACTGGAACAGTAACCAAACCTATCTTCAGCGCCCGATCCCGCAAATCAACTCGATTGTCAGCGGCGGGCAGATATTTACCAACGGCGAATTCTTCGACACCATCGGTCTGCGTGGGGTCAACCTGGCGACCGATGACAACATGTTCCCGGACGGAATGCGCTCCTATGCCCCGGAAATTCGCGGCGTGGCGCAGAGCAATGCCCTGGTGACGGTGCGTCAGGGCAACAATATTATTTATCAGACCTCGGTACCGCCGGGGCCGTTTACTTTGCAGGATGTTTACCCGTCCGGGTACGGTAATGACCTTGAGGTGTCGGTAAAAGAGGCCGATGGATCGGTGCAGGTCTTCAGCGTGCCGTATGCGTCGGTGGCACAGCTGCTGCGTCCTGGCATGACCCGCTATGCGCTGTCGGCCGGTAAAGTCGATGACAATTCGCTGCGCAATAAGCCCATGCTCTACCAGGCCACCTGGCAGCGTGGCCTGAGCAACATGTTTACCGGCTATACCGGCGTGACCGGTTTTGATGATTATCAGGCGTTTCTGCTGGGGGCCGGGATGAATACCGGTATTGGCGCCCTGTCATTTGACATTACCCAGTCGCGACTGAAGAGCGATACCCTGGATGAAAAGGGGCAGAGCTATCGCGCCACCTTTAACCGGATGTTTACCGATACCCAGACCAGCATCGTGCTGGCGGCATACCGCTACTCCACGAAAGGCTACTATAACCTGAATGACGCGCTGTACGCCGTCGATCAGGAGAAGAACCGCAATAACAACTATACCCTGTGGCGGCAGAAAAACGGCATGACCTTCACCGTTAACCAGAACCTGCCGGACGGCTGGGGCGGTTTTTATCTGAGTGGTCAGATTGCCGATTACTGGAACCGTTCGGGTACCGAGAAGCAGTACCAGCTTAGCTACAACAATATGTTCGGCCGCCTCTCATGGTCAGCCAGCGCGCAGCGCGTGTATACGCCGGATAACTCCGGCCATCGTCGTGACGATCGCATCTCGCTGAACTTCAGCTATCCGCTGTGGTTTGGCGAGAACCGCACCGCCAACCTGACGTCGAACACCACCTTCAACAATTCGCATTTCGGCAGCTCGCAGATTGGGGTTAACGGTTCGCTGGATAGCGAGAACAACCTCAACTACGGCATTTCAACGACCGCAGCGACCGGTGGTCAGCATGATGTCGCCTTAAACGGCAGCTACCGTACGCCATGGACCACGCTTAACGGCAGCTACAGCCAGGGCGAAGGCTACCGGCAGAGCGGGCTGGGCGCCAGCGGGACGCTGATCGCCCATCGTCATGGCGTGGTGTTCTCACCGGAGAGCGGCAATACCATGGCGCTGATTGAAGCCAAAGATGCGGCGGGCGCCATGTTGCCGGGTTCACCTGGGACCCGAGTCGACAGTAACGGCTACGCCATCCTGCCCTATCTGCGACCTTACCGGATCAACGCCGTCGAGATCGATCCGAAAGGCAGCCAGGAGGATATCGCCTTTGAGCGGACTGTGGCTCAGGTCGTTCCGTGGGAAGGCAGCGTGGTGAAAGTCTCGTTTGATACCACGGTACAGAACACCCTCACGCTTCAGGCGCGCCAGGCCAATGGCCAACCGCTGCCGTTTGCCGCCACCATTCTGGACCCGTCTGGTAAGGATATTGGGGTTGTTGGTCAGGGAAGCATGATGTTTATCAGCGATGCCGGGGTTAAGCAGGCGATCGTCAAGTGGAGCGGCGGACAATGTGCGGTGGATCTGGGCCAGGCAAAATTAAAGGAAACGGTATGTCGCTGAGTAAACGATTGATGATGGCGGTTGGCCTGCTGGCCCTTGGAACCTCGACGGTCTGGGCGGACTGTTCGCGTAGAGCGGCAAGCACGGTCAGGCTGGATATGGCCATGGGACGGGTAGTGGTATCACCGGATCTGCCGGTAGGTGCGGTTATCGCGAAGCAGGACTGGACCATGCCGGCGGGAAATGGCGTCAGCTATTACTGTACCAACAGCAACACTTTTAAGGCCGATATTATCGCCACTGGCGTTCGGGATCTGGGTAATAAGGTCTATTCCACTAGCGTTCCAGGGATTGGCATGCGTTTTAGCCGCGGCGGTGCCACGGTTAATATTATTTATCCAGGCACCTTTACATCGAACGGCGGCAGAGGGACCAACTACTCTCTGGAAGGCTCGCGCTTTACTCTTGAGCTGATCAAAACCGCGGCGGTGACCGGCAGCGGTACGCTGGCAACGGGGAAATATACCTCCTATGACTGGGAAAGGGGGAATAACCCAATTCTGGAAACCTACCTGAGCGCCAATGCGATCACCGTTGTCTCACCTTCCTGTACGGTACTGAGCGGGAAGAATATGAACGTTGATGTGGGCAGCATTAAGCGTAGCGATCTGCAGGGGGTCGGAACAACGGCAGGCGGTCGGGATTTTAATATTGAGCTGCAGTGCAGCGGCGGATTAAGTGAGTCGGGATATGCCAATATCCAGACCTCTTTTTCCGGAACTCTGGCAACCAGCACCACGCTTAAGCAAGGGGCGTTGCTCAATGAAAAAGCCGGGAGTTCCGCCGCCAAAGGGGTCGGGATTCAGGTACTGAAGGATGGCGTACCGCTGGAATTTAACAAGAAGTACAGCGTAGGCACGTTGCGTTCTCAGGAGACGCGTTACTTTACGCAACCTTATCATGCGCGATTTTATCAATACCTGCCGACAACCAGTACCGGCGAGGTGGAATCGCACATGATCTTTAACCTGACGTACGATTAATTCAGGAGGCGGGCATGAAGCAATATGGATGTGGCACATATGGCCGGCAATGCATCAGACTGGCCGTTGCTGGCGCGATGCTGGCCGCCTCGTCGGCCTACGGTTTTATGACCAATTATGATAACGGACGCGTTGATTTTGTCGGCCGGGTGACGGATATCTCCTGCAGCGTTGCGCTTAACGGCGCGAATAATGCCGGGAGCGGCAATGTCTGGCTGGCGCCGGTGAGTCTGGCGGAAGTCCACGGCCGCGGGGCCGGCGCATTTATGAAGCCGCAGTCCTTCACTCTTGAGTTGTCGAATTGTCAGCTCCGCCATGATGGCGGCGCGGCGGATAAAAATGAGATTCGCGCGGTGAATGTGCGCTGGATTGATGGATTTATGATCGATGCAGTCGCGAACGAAAATGCGGGCTATCTGGCGAATACGTTACCGGATGGGGCGCGTAATATCTATCTGGCGCTGTCAACCAATGATAATAATACGCTGGATAAGAGTAATAAAATTGTCCCTGCCGATCCGCAACAAAATCGGGTACCGCTTGTTGAAAAATCGGTTAATGGTGGTGTATTTACTTATTATATCGGCTATGTCACGCCGTCCCCGGAAAAAGCGACAACCGGCCCGCTGACCAGCTGGGCAACCTGGGAACTCGTGTATAATTAAGCGCGTGTTATTTAGCGTATAAAAATACCGCATGATTGCGATATTTTTATGCGCTAACCCTTTCCTGCACCAGTTGTTCAATGCTGACTTCTTTCCAGTAATGACCCTGAATAGCAAACCACTCCATTCCCTTAAGCCAGTTTTTATGCGCTTCGCTCTCGACACCTTCAATAATGACATTGTGGTTATTACGTGACAGGAATGTCACCAGAGCATCCATCAGCGGCCGCCCGGATTCTTTCTGCATGAGATGCCAGAAAAAATCTTTGTCAATTTTGACATAATCAAAATGGTATCCACGAATAGCATTAATACCGGCATAACCAGAACCAAAGTCATCGAGCCACAGTGTCGACGTCTGGGGAGTTTTCCAGCTGGCTAAGGCGTTATTAAGCAGGCTGTTGGCATTTTCCGTAACCTCAAAATGTACACACTTCAGATGGTTAATGTAGGTTTCGAGTTGCGGCTGGCGCAACATCCCGAGAATATGATCGTCAACATTGATTGTCGCGGAAATACCATTATCAATAAACCATGTCTGATGTTTTTCAATCAATGCCAGTTGTTCCATGAAAATACTTTCACGAAGTGCCGCATTGGCATGGCGAAAGAAAAATTCCGGCGCCACAGGAATAGAATCGAAGCGGCTTAAACACTCCACTGCCACGAGAGTGTCCCGCGGTGAGAACATTTTTTGAAAAACATAACGAACAGAGATATCGCCACGGGATAAGTTATAGTCAGAAAATAGGTTAGCGTTCATTTTCTCGTGTCAGGCACTTTACAGAACATCGCTGCAGGGTGAAATTATTATAAGTGACCTTTCTGCAGTTTGGAATGTTTATTAAAAGTAACTTTTCAATTAATTATCCGGTTTCGATTGGGGGCGGTTTTTTTTCTAGCATTGATACATATCGACTATTTTATTGTGCATTGCTCGCGAATTATGCATGCCAAGTTTTTGCATGATATGAATCCGGTGGCTGTGTACGGTTTTATGGTCAATATTCAGCAGGGTGGCAATTTTTTTGTTGTTGTGACAGGTCAGGGTCAGCTCCAGCACCTGGCGCTCTCTGGCGGAGAGCTTCTTCGGTACTGAAAAATCGCCGTCGTCTGCCGGCGCGCTGACGGCGCGATAAAAATCGTGTAGTGGTGTTTTTTCTGTAAGAATCATTGTGTTATCTATGTTTATTAGTTCTCTGAACAGGCTGGCAATATCGCTCCTGACCACCAGAATTAGCCGGGCGCAGTGCAGAAGACGCCAGCGCATATCGTTGAGCAATAACATCGTGTCGGCAGCAGAAAAGTCCTTATGAATGGCGTTGAAAATAACGATCCCAGACAGGGGGGCGATTGCCCCCCGAGTGATATCCTGATAACGGAAGATGGTGATATTTTTATTGTTATCAACCAGATACCGATGAATTGATTGACCGATTAAATTATCATCGGTATACAGAAATATCCTGTCCAAGGGGTCAGACTCTCTTTTTTCGCTTAGCTTCCAGAATCAAATCGAGCAGCATTTTCTCTATTCTGGTCTTATCTTCGCGGTTGCGGAATTTAAACTGACAGGAAACCTGGTGATAGCTTTCACTGTCTTCATCAAATGTCACTTCAACAACATTTTTTATCGCTAAATCAATAGTGATTTCACCATGCTCAGCCAGAGACAGAACTGAATTTTTGAGGATTGAATTATGCGTGAGAAACTTCAGATTCGGGCTTTTCGCGATCAGCGCACAGCCGCCATCTGAAATGTCTTTAATATCGAAAAGATAGTTTTCGCCATTTCTATGTCGACCACGACAAAAAAAGTCATAACGGTGATGCAAACGAAAGCGAGGGTCGCGACGTCGTTGCACCACATGAATGCATTCGGGTAAGGCAAAAGAGACTTTATTGCCGTGTTCCGCGTCGGAGTTATAACTTTTCTTTAACGATGAACAGAACTCAATCTTTCCTGAATCACTATGCAGGATGAATTTATATTTATGCCCGGGGGGGATTTTGCTATGGGTGACGATATGGAACTCAGCAAAATCGACCCGGGTAAGTCGGGTCATGATGTTTTTGTTATTAAAGAAAATTTCTATCTCGGATTGCTTTCGAAGTTCCTCCCTGAAAATAGCAATGATTTCATACCTGCTGGTCTTTATTGTTCCCTCTGTCATGTAAAATCCTTGTTGATTATTTATTGTGTGTAGTTAATTTTTCTTATGGCAATGCCAACATTCTGATTGCATTAACCAGATGTTTTTATGAGCATTTGATGTTATTAGCTATCTTTGTCGCTAAATTGATTTGTATAAACGTCGAATCAGATGTTGTTTTTCCTGTAATCAAGAGTTGTAAAGAATTTTGGGGAAGGCAAAAACGACAGAAGTCCCCAATAAGGGGACTTGTCAAATTAGTATAAATCAATGCTGTATATAGGGTTGTTTCGTGCAGATTAGTGCAAGCATATACCCATTTGTAGGATATATAGTGCCAGCAGCGTTGGGCTAATTCCAGCCAAATAATAGGAGGGGAAAAGGGCGTCCGGCAAGGACCTGTGCGGAAGGAAACGCACAGGTGTACCGAAGACCGTCAGCTCTGCAATTTCGCTAATGTAGCGATGGCTTCAGGAGGCAGGGTTAATGCGCCAGCGGCCAGGTTTTCCTGCAGATGCTGGAGCGAAGAGGTGCCCGGGATCAGCAGAATATTAGGCGAACGTTGCAGCAGCCAGGCGAGCGCAACCTGCATCGGTGTCGCCTCCAGCGCGGCGGCAACATCATTCAGTTCCTGTGCCTGTAGCGGGGTAAATCCCCCAAGCGGGAAGAAAGGGACGTAGGCAATATTTTGTGCGGCAAGCTCATCAATCAGCGCATCGTCTCCGCGATTGGCGACGTTATATTGGTTTTGCACGCAAACAACCGGCGTCAGTTTTTGCGCATCGGCCACCTGCTTCGCCGTGACGTTACTGAGGCCGATGTGGCGAATAAGCCCACGTTCTTTAAGTTCAAGCAGCGTGGTCAGCGGCGCTTCCAGTGAGCCTTCTACCGGACCGTGGGTGCCGAGCATGCTGCGCAGATTGACGATCTCCAGAACATCGAGCCCCAGATTACGCAGGTTGTCTTCCACCGCCTGGGTGAGCTCTTCCGGCGACATCGCCGGCAGCCAGTTGCCCTTTTCATCACGACGAGCGCTGACTTTCGTCACGATGCAGAGATCGTCTGCATAAGGGTAGAGCGCTTTGCGAATCAGCTGGTTAGTAATATGCGGACCGTAAAAATCGGAGGTATCAATATGATTGACCCCCGCCTCTACCGCTGCGCGCAGGACACGGATAGCGGCGTCCGGATCGGCAGGCGGACCAAATACGCCGGGGCCGGCTAACTGCATGGCCCCGTAACCCAGGCGATAGACCTGGCGATGACCTAATGTTCCGTTTCCGGATAGTTTTACGCTGGACATGGCGACTCCCCACTGGTGTGCAAACCCTAAGTGTAAACCTGGCGAGGAAGTCCGGATGGCAGGAATATTGGCAGAACGTGCGGCGGCGGTGATAACCGCCGCCGCAGAGGGGAAAATTAGCTAAAGAACATGACCGAAACGCACAGCAGGCCGACCACCAGGGTGATGAAATTACCCACTGAACGGTAGGGTTTGAGTGCGGGAATAATGTAGGTCGACAGCGTCGGCATGATGAACAGGATCATGGCGATCAGCGGACCGCTGATGGCATAGATCATGGAAATGGCGTTTGGATTGATGAAGCAAACTATGAACGTCAGCGTTGAGACCAGCAGAATCGACATCGCGCGGTTAAAGGCGCGGCTTTTACGAATGCCGACCTGATTCAGCGACGTTTTCACGATTTCGCTGGCGCCTTCAATCACGCCAAAATAGGTGCCGAGAAATGACTTCGACATGGCCACTACGGCGACCACGATACCTGTTATCGCCAGCCACGCCGGGGAGCCTGGCATCATCGACAGCGCGGAGAGAATGGTCACCCCTTCGTTGCGTGCGCTTTCAATATAGGAGACCGGTATCGCCAGCAGGCAGCTGAAGACAAAAAACAGCACGCTGGCGCAGATGATGGTATAGGCCACCTTCATGATTTTTTTGCATTTACCCATAGCCAGATCACCATATTTCTCCTGCTGATCGATAGCAAAAGTTGAAATGATTGGCGTATGGCTAAAAGCGAAAACCATCACAGGGATCGAGATCCAGACCTGGTGGAACGTATGTGAGGTCAGCTGCAACTGACTGGTGAGGTGCTCAGGTTGCCAGTCGCCGATTAAATAGATCGACAAGAACAGGAAGCAGGCAATCAGCGGGAACACCAAAAAACCCATCACCTTAATTGTGATATGGCGGCCCATCAAAAAGATCAGGTTCAACACCATGACCACGGCCAGACTTAGCATGGCGCGAACGGCGGGCGTAATCGGCATGTGCCTTGCCAGCTGCTCGGCGAGCGAGTTGGTGATTGCCACGGCGTAAATCAGAACTACCACGAAGAAGGCGAGGAAATAGAGCGCGGTGATCAGATTACCCACTTTCTTGCCGTAGTAATGGTTAACCGCCCCGGTGATCCCGACGCCGGGCGCAACTTTCGCGGAGAGAATGAACTGACTCAGTGCTTTATGCGGCCAGTAGGTTAACGGCCAGGCGACCAGCGCGGTGATGAACAGAACAATGGCGCCAGCAGACCCCAGCTGGATCGGCAAAAACAGAGTGCCAGCGCCTACGGCAGTGCCATATAAGGCAAAACTCCAAAGAGTTTCTTCTTTAGACCAAATTTTAGACATTGTGTGAATTTATCAACCGTAAGACCAAAAAAAAGGAGTGTAATTTACCACAACAATGAATGTGCCGTTGCGATACTTTCGGATGACAAATAAGGCAGGGGATCGCCGGGCATCCTCCCCGGCGATGAAGTGTAGTTAGCTGCGTGCCAGGATCCGCTGCTGGCGATATTTCAGTACCCGTTCGCGCAGGGTATCCCATCCCCAGTTAAACAGCATGGTGTAGGGCAGGAAGAACAGCATAAAGCCGATTTCCAGCATAAACGCCTGGATCACCGGGATCCCGAGAATCAGTGCCACGGCGGTGACCCCGATAAGAATAAACCCGGACTCAAAGCCGATGGCGTGCAGCGCGCGGACTTTCAGGGTTCGCACCACGCGAGATACCGGCCACAGGCGGTCAAAAGCGGCGTTATAAATCAGGTTCCACACCATGGCCAGCGTCGCGAGCAGCACGCTCAGCCCACCCATTTCAAGAACCGAACGCTGCATCAGCCAGGCGGCGGTCGGGGCAAGAATTAATGTGGCGAGTCCTTCAAAACTGACCGCATGGATAACGCGCTCTGTCAGCGTCTTACGCTGAAATTGGTTCTGTTGCATGGCTTGCTACCTCCGAAAAAGCCGTTGCTCTGACCGGTTCCTCTGCGACAGGGAGGGAACAGATTCTGAGAAATTACTCCGCATTTTATGGATAAATATGATAAACAAAAGATAGATTCCATCGATAAAGTAGATAGTTCATGCGCTATTCTCCCGAAGCTCTCACCGCATTTATTGAAGCCGTGGCCTGCGGGTCTTTTTCTGCCGCCGCCCGCCGGCTGCGCAAAAGCCAGTCCACCATCAGCACCGCCATTTCAAACCTTGAAGCCGATCTGGGCGTCGCGCTGTTTGACCGCGCGACCCGCCATCCCACGCTGACGCCGCAGGGTGAACAGGTGCTGAGTTACGTCAAAGCGATTCTGGCGGCCAGCGATCGGCTGGATGAGCTGGCTATTTCACTGTCTGATGAAACGGAAGCGCGCCTGACGTTTGTTCTCTCCGACACGTTGCACCCGGATGTGCTGGAGGATCTGCTGCAGCAGTTCGATCGTCGTTTTCCCCACACCGAGTTTGAATGCCTCATAGGGGAAGATGAGGATGTCATTGACCTGTTGCAGAAGGAGCGCGCGCAGGTGGGGCTGATTGAGGCCCGGGATAGCTATCCGACGGAGATTGGCAGCACCCGGCTGCCGTTACAAACGGCGATGGCTATCTACGTGGCCCCCGCGCATCCGCTGGCGGCACAGGGGCGGGTCACCTGGGATGAGCTGCATAGCTGGCGAGAACTGCGCCTGAGCACTTTTCTGGCCAGCTCGCTGGAGCCTGCGAAAGGCCAGGTCTGGTCGGCGCCGAACTATTTACTGCTGCTCAGCATGACGGTACAGGGGCTGGGATGGTGCATTTTACCCTGTGCGCTGGTTGAAGAGTTTGCCGGGTCAGGCACGCTGGTGGCGCTGAACATTCCCGGCTGGCCGCGGGCGATTTCCGTTGATTTACTGTGGAATAAGAAGGCGCCACCGGGGAAAGCCGGGAGCTGGCTGCGTCAGCATTTACAGCGCCAGGAACCCGCAACGCGGGGCTAATCTTTGTGATTTGCCTCACTTTTTTTAAACAATTGCGAAATTTTTTGATAACAATTCTCTACTATGTTGCTGTTTCTTTGCGCACAGGCAGGGCAGAGGTAGAGGATGAAAGATGTCGTGATCGTTGGTGCGTTGCGCACCCCGATAGGGTGTTTTCAGGGAACGTTGTCGCGCCACTCCGCGGTAGAGTTGGGGAGTCTCGTGGTCAAGGCTCTGGTGGAACGTACCGGTATCGACCCGCAAAGTGTTGATGAAGTGATCCTCGGGCAGGTGCTGACTGCAGGGACCGGGCAAAACCCGGCCCGTCAATCGGCGATCCGCGGCGGTCTGCCGAATACCGTTTCTGCCATTACGATTAACGACGTGTGTGGTTCCGGACTGAAGGCGCTGCATCTGGCGACGCAGGCAATCCAGTGCGGTGAAGCCGACGTGGTGATTGCCGGCGGTCAGGAAAATATGAGCCGGGCGCCGCACGTTCTCACCGATAGCCGCACCGGCGCTCAGCTGGGTAACAGCCAGCTGATTGACAGCCTGGTTCACGATGGTTTGTGGGATGCTTTCAACGACTATCACATGGGAGTCACGGCGGAAAACCTGGCGCGTGAATATGGTATCAGCCGCGAGCTGCAGGATGCCTGGGCGCTGAGTTCGCAGCAAAAGGCCCGGCGGGCGATTGATTCAGGGCGCTTTCGTGATGAGATTGTGCCGGTGACCACCGAGCTGAACGGGGCGCCGCGCACCGTTGATACCGATGAGCAGCCGCGGGTCGATGCCAGCGCCGAAGGGCTGGCCAGTCTGCTACCCACCTTCGATCGGCTGGGTTCAGTGACCGCAGGCAACGCTTCCAGCATCAATGACGGCGCGGCGGCGGTAATGATGATGAGCGAATCGAAAGCGCAGGAGCTCGGTCTGCCGATCCTTGCGCGGATCCGCGCTTTTGCCAGCGTCGGCGTCGATCCGGCCCTGATGGGGATCGCGCCGGTACACGCGACGCGCCGCTGTCTGGAAAGAGCGGGCTGGCGGCTGGATGAGGTCGATCTTATCGAGGCCAATGAGGCATTTGCCGCCCAGGCGATTTCTGTGGGACGAGTGCTGGAATGGGATGAGCGGCGGGTCAATGTCAACGGCGGGGCGATTGCGCTGGGCCATCCTATTGGGGCATCCGGCTGCCGTATTCTGGTTTCTCTGGTGCACGAGATGATTAAACGCGATGCCCGCAAAGGGTTGGCTACGCTCTGTATCGGCGGTGGTCAGGGCGTTGCGCTGGCGGTAGAACGCGCATAGTCCCGCTTTGCTTTACCTGCTTCTCAAGCCTCCTTGCGGAGGCTTTTTTATTGGCTTTTCTCCCCGCAGATCCCGGCAAAATTCAGCGAAACAGGGGTGATAAAGGCCTTTTTTGTTGAGCTTTGTCACGTCCTGCTGTGCCATGTTTTTTGAAACAAATAATTACGATCTCGATCACTAAAACATGCGTCCTTAAAAAATAAAATGCAGTTTCATAAAATAGAAACATAATTTTAATTTTGAGGGGTACCCTATGTTTGCAAGATCTCTGGCCCTTGCTTCTCTCTGTGCCGCAGCGTTTTCCGCTTCCGCTGTCACCGTTGATTTGCGTCATGAATTCATTGATGGAGGTAAAACAGATAAAACCAACGCCGACCGCGTCTCGGTCTCCCATCGCTTTGCCAACGGATTCGGCTTCTCCGTTGAGGCAAAGTGGAAGTCAGGCGGCGATAATACCTCGCAACCGTATTCAGATTTTGTCGGCAACGGCCACGAAGAGACCATTAGCTGGCAGTGGAAGGCGAATCAGAACTTCTCCGTGACGCCGGGGTTTAATATTGAGAGCAACGATAGCCGCTCAATCTACAAACCCAATCTGCGGGTGCAATACAGCTTCGATAATGGTTTCTACGTGGCGGCCCGTTATCGCTACGACTATACCCGCTACCCGGCGAGCGCCGGCAAAGAAGACGATAAAGTGAACCGTGGCGATGCGTGGGCCGGTTTTGTGATGGGCAACTGGCGTACCGAGCTGAACTATGTTTATGCCCGCAGCTCCGAGGGGGTGAACCGCAACGACAACAAGCCTTACTCCCAGGAGTACAACGTGAAGCTGGCCTATAAGCTGGACAAAAACTGGGCGCCGTATGGTGAAGTGGGCAACGTTGGGGTGAATGACCGCAGCGATCGCCAGACCCGTTTCCGCGTCGGGGTGGCTTACAGCTTCTGATAAAACCCTCTTCCGTCATGACCCCGGAGCCGTTAGCCGGGGTTTTCTGTTGCTGTCGTCCGGCAGCGCGTCCTTTAGCACTGATTCTGGCGAAAGCAGGTTTGCCGCCCGCGCTGTCGAGAGGAGTCGCGGAAAATTTCACCGGCACGGGTGCAACAGAAGGTGGGCAGAAAACGGCTTTTGCCTGCCTCAGATACGCCGCCGGGCGGTAATGAAACAAAAAAGCCCTCCGCGAAGGAGGGCAAGGCCAGTTACAGAAACACACTCAAAAACGATACGGATATTACGCCTGCAGCATCTCCGGATGCGCTGGCAGTTTCGCGATGTAGATAGCCGGTTTTCCGTCTTTGTCCGAGCTGAACAAGATTGCGCCATCGTCCGGCGTAAACGAAGGATGCGGATGGGTGACCTGACGGCTATTGGCGACCGTCGCCCAGGAGGTATCATGCCGGGCAACGCGGAAGTAAGCCTGTTTCGCGACATCAAAGACATAGAGATAAGGGTCATTATCAATGGTGTAACCGCTGGTATCTTTCACATCCACCGGCGTACCAGAGCCATCCCCGACTAACAGCGTGCCGTCGAAATTGCTCATCAGATGCGAGCAGGCGGGCATCGGCATCAGCGCGGTATTGATGCCGGTATCCGGATCGAAGCGATAAATCGTCCGTCCCTGTTGACCTTTCAGATAAGAGACATAAATCAGCGCAGAACCGTTCGGGACCCAGAATTCGTGGGTACAGCTTTCACCCTCGGCATGCTCTTTGACTTTCCGTACGTGGCTGCCATCTTCGTTGACCATCCACATCCGGGCGTCGACCAGATCGTGCGGCCCTTCATGGCAGAAGGCGACGGTGTTGTCGTCGAACGGGCGGTAGATAGGATGACCCAGCCATTTTTTCTCTTCATGAATAACGCGGCTCTCGCCGCTTTGCAGGTCGACGCGCAGCAGACGGCAGTGCGGACCTTTATGGAAGAAGTCGTGGAAAATCTGCCAGTCGTTGAGCGGCGTCCAGTCGCTTTTCGCAATCTCAATACCGACCAGTTTGCTGCAGTCGCTGTTGGCGACCCAGGTACCGTATCCGACCCACTCATCCGGGACGCGGTAGACCTGACGTTCCTGGAGGGTTGAAAGGTTGACTTCCAGCAGCGTACGGTCGTTTTTAACGTAATAGAGCGCGGAGTCATCCGGTGAGAGAAAACCGCCGAAGGTATTATCGCCGGCGCCTTCGGTGAGCTGAACGGCCTCGGCTGTCGCGATATTTAACAGATAGTAGTTCCAGTGGCCATCAAACTCGCCGGCGAACAGCAGGTGGCTGCCATCATTAAAAAAACACTTCTGATAGAAATAGTTACGATGACAGGTTACTTCCGGAGGGGTTAAGCGGGTGATCTCCGCGCCGGTATCCGGATCGCGACTGACTGCATAATTCAATTTTACCCGCATGCCTTTAGCCATGATGTACTCCTTTTCCTTCCCGCGATGTCGCCTGTCTGCAGGGGACGTGTAGCCAGGTGAGGTTGATTTAAAAGATGAGTGTTAATTTATCAAAACGTCGTTTCATTATTTGTGATGACGAGCGCAATTCGCCATAAAATGTTGCTCTGGATCGCGGTTTTACCGCTCTGTCACCTGGCATCTCGAGGCGATCTTTGTTTTCATGCCCACTTTTTGCGTTTTGCCGTCCTTTTTCAAAGTTAAATTAACTCATTGTATTTTATTATTTTTATATCTTTTCTTGCGCATCGCTCCGTGATCGGTTTTGCATTTTTGATAAATAGATGGTGAAAATATGAAACGTTGTTTTAATAAAAATTGAAAACACCTTTCCTCGGGGGTAAGATGTCGACACCAGTAAAACGAAACTGTGTTTTATTTTTAAGGTGGGTAATACCCAGAGCGTTTTCCCTGGCGTAAGCAACCGTGAGGGATGCGGATCGGACAAATAGAACCTTGCCTGTGTTGTACGGGCTCTGAAAGATTAAGGAACAAAGTATGATACTTGATGCATTCTCTCTACAGGGTAAAGTGGCTGTTGTCACCGGCTGCGATACCGGTCTGGGTCAGGGTATGGCGCTCGGTCTGGCCGAAGCGGGCTGCGATATTGTCGGCATTAATATTGTTGAGCCGGTGGAAACGATTGAGCGTGTTACCGCGCTGGGACGTCGTTTCCTGAGCCTGACCGCCGATTTGCGCCAGATTGACGGTATTCCTCAACTGCTTGAGCGTGCGGTTGCCGAATTCGGTCATATCGATATTCTGGTCAACAACGCCGGTCTGATTCGTCGTCAGGATGCCCTTGAATTCAGTGAGAAAGACTGGGATGACGTGATGGATCTGAACATCAAGACCGTGTTCTTTATGTCTCAGGCGGCGGCGAAGCACTTTATTGCCCAGGGTAACGGCGGCAAGATCATTAACATCGCGTCGATGCTCTCTTTCCAGGGCGGTATTCGCGTACCGTCCTACACCGCATCAAAAAGCGGCGTGATGGGGGTGACCCGTCTGCTGGCGAACGAGTGGGCGAAGTACAACATCAACGTCAATGCGATTGCGCCGGGCTATATGGCGACCAACAACACCCAGCAGCTGCGCTCCGATGAACAGCGTAGCGCGGAAATTCTTGACCGCATTCCGGCAGGGCGCTGGGGCTTACCGGACGATCTGAAAGGGCCGGTGGTCTTTCTCTCCTCCAGCGCATCGGATTACATTAACGGCTACACCGTGGCGGTCGATGGCGGCTGGCTGGCGCGCTAAGCTCGCGCGGCGACAGGCGATAAACCCTGCTGTGACGGCAGGGTTTTTTTATGCCTGGCGGCGGTGGGCCAGGTCACTTCACCATGCGGCAACCGGCGCAACAGCGATAAAAAATGAACATTAATTATCCATATTTAGATGGCTCTTAATTTAAAGATTGTCCATATCATTTCGTCATGCTTTCAGCTATATACCAATAAATAAAGGGAGTTAATAAACAGTGATTGATGAAACGGCAATAATAGAAATTTTAATGTCCATCACAAAACAACTCCTTCCAGCTATTTAATCCATATCTTTGACCTCTCCTCCCTGACACTTTGTCGCGTCGATCGCGTACTTTCACTGAACGTCTTACTTTGCTCAGGCAGGAAAAAAATGACCTCAATCAGTGACGGCACGACGGTCCTGGCGCGTAGCCAGCGTGATACCCGACGCATGAACCAGTTTGTCTCTATTGCCGCTGCGGTGGCTGGATTGCTATTTGGCCTCGATATAGGGGTGATTGCCGGGGCGCTGCCCTTTATTACCGACCATTTTGTCTTATCCAGCCGGCTGCAGGAGTGGGTGGTCAGCAGCATGATGCTCGGGGCGGCGGTTGGCGCGCTGTTCAACGGCTGGCTCTCCTTCCGACTGGGACGTAAATACAGTCTGATGGCGGGGGCGGTACTGTTTGTGGCCGGGTCGGTCGGATCGGCGTTTGCCGCGAGTGTCGAAATGCTGCTGGCGGCAAGGATCATTCTCGGTATCGCCGTGGGGATCGCCTCGTATACCGCACCGCTGTATCTTTCTGAAATGGCGAGTGAAAATGTGCGCGGCAAGATGATCAGTATGTATCAGCTGATGGTGACGCTGGGGATCGTCATGGCCTTCCTGTCCGACACCGCATTCAGCTACAGCGGTAACTGGCGGGCGATGCTGGGCGTTCTGGCGCTGCCGGCGCTCCTGCTGATGGTTCTGGTGATTTTCCTGCCGAATAGCCCGCGCTGGCTGGCTGAAAAGGGGCGCCACGTCGAAGCGGAAGAGGTGCTGCGTATGCTGCGCGATACTTCGGAAAAAGCCCGTGATGAGCTCAATGAAATCCGCGAAAGCCTGAAGCTTAAGCAAGGCGGCTGGGCGCTGTTTAAGATCAATCGCAACGTCCGCCGCGCGGTCTTCCTTGGCATGCTGTTACAGGCGATGCAGCAATTTACCGGCATGAATATCATCATGTACTACGCGCCGCGTATTTTTAAAATGGCCGGCTTCACCACCACCGAGCAGCAGATGGTTGCCACGCTGGTAGTGGGCCTGACCTTTATGTTTGCGACCTTTATCGCGGTCTTTACCGTCGATAAAGCGGGGCGTAAACCGGCGCTGAAAATCGGCTTTAGCGTGATGGCTATCGGAACGCTGGTGCTGGGCTACTGCCTGATGCAGTTTGATAACGGTACCGCCTCCAGCGGGCTGTCCTGGCTTTCCGTCGGCATGACCATGATGTGCATTGCAGGCTATGCGATGAGCGCCGCGCCGGTGGTGTGGATCCTGTGTTCGGAAATTCAGCCGCTGAAATGCCGCGACTTTGGCATCACCTGTTCGACCACCACCAACTGGGTGTCGAACATGATTATCGGCGCCACCTTCCTGACGCTGCTGGATACGATTGGCGCAGCGGGGACCTTCTGGCTCTACACCGCGCTGAACGTGGCGTTTATCGGCGTGACGTTCTGGCTGATTCCGGAAACCAAAAACGTCACGCTCGAACATATTGAGCGCCGACTGATGTCCGGCGAAAAGCTGCGCAATATCGGTAATTAATCACAAGGATGCTCTGGGCAGCCACGGACTGGCTACGCGTACCGTTTCCCGATGGTTATCACCGTGAATAATATGCAGGGCGCTCAGGCGCCCGATGTCATAGTGCGGCAGCTGCACCGTCGATAGCGGCGGTAAAAACAGATCGCCAATGCCGACCATATTATCGTAGCCCAGCACCGCAACGTCCTGCGGAATCCGCAATCCTTGCGCCAGCAGCGTCTGATAGACCATAAAGGCGATACGATCGTTGCCGCAGATAATCGAATCGAACGACGGTTTCCCCCGACGGAGATGGGCCTGCACCACGGCGGGAATATCTTGATAGTGCTGATCGCCCCAGGTCATATAGCTGTGCACCAACGTATCCGGATCGATACCGGCTTCGCGGCAGGCGCGCTCCAGCCCGTGGCGGCGGCGCACGGTGGCAAGATGGTTGGCCGGGAGATGTAAACAGAGCGGGTTACGGTAGCCTGCGGCGAGCAGCGCTTTTACCGCAGCGTACTGACCCTGCTCATCATCAGGAATATAGCTTGCGACCGGGTCGTTAAGACTTTCGCAGTTGGCGAGGACGCAGGGGAGCGTCAGCAGCTTGGCCGGAACGGGGACCTGGCGCAGCCCCATGGTGGTGTAGATGATACCGTCAGGACGGTGGGAGAGCAGCAGATCGACGATGGTTTCCGGACTATCATCGGAAAACATATTCACCACGAAGCTGTTCCAGCCATGCGCGCGGGCGGTCTCTTCGATAGATAACGTGATCTCAACCGAAAACGGCGTGGTGACGGTATCCAGTGCCAGTACGCCAATGGTATTCGGCGTGGCGCGCGCGCCGCGGATTTTCTTGGCTGACAGGTCGGGGACATAGTTGGTCTGTTCGATAGCCGCCTGAACGCGAGCCAACGTCTCGGGTTTCAGACGTTCCGGGTTGTTCAGCGCCCGTGAAACCGTCATCAGAGATACGTTTGCCAGTTTTGCCACATCTTTCAAGGATGCCATATTTCACACTCCACCGTTGCCGCATGCAACAGGCTATACAACTAAGTTGCTGATGTAAAAGGATCATACGATATTCTATCGTATGCCGTGTTCTCTCCGTGGGCCGGATTATTTGATCGCGATCGCACCCTCGTTATGTTAACGTTAACTTTTGTGATTAACATCATGTATCTCAGTAAAACGGCATGATTTATGTTTTTTGTTAACGTTACCATTGCATGCATTACCCCTACACGAGAATGTCATGATGAAAGCCCATCACTCTCACAGCTATCCGCTCCTCAGCGCCTTACTGTTTTTCTTTTTTGTTACCTGGTCCTCTTCCGGCTCATTGCTCTCTATCTGGTTGCATCAGGAAGTCGGGCTCAAGGCGGGGGATACCGGGATCATCTACGCCGTGCTTTCCGTATCAGCGCTGTTTGCCCAGGTGTGTTACGGCTTTATTCAGGACAAGCTCGGGCTGCGTAAAAACCTGCTGTGGTATATCACCGTGCTACTGATTCTCTCCGGGCCGGCCTATCTGCTGTTTGGCTATCTGCTGAAAATAAACGTGCTGCTCGGCAGTATTTTTGGCGGGATCTATATCGGCTTAACCTTTAACGGCGGCATCGGGGTTCTCGAATCCTATACCGAACGCGTGGCGCGCCAGAGCCAGTTTGAATTTGGTCGGGCGCGTATGTGGGGATCGCTGGGTTGGGCGGTGGCGACCTTTTTTGCCGGACTGCTGTTTAACATCAATCCGAAACTTAACTTTGCGGTCGCCAGCTGTTCCGGCCTGGTATTCTTTGTTCTGCTGGCGCGGCTGCGGGTCTCCTCCGCACCGCAGGCCATGCAGGAAGCGATCTCGGGCGGCAAAGTGACGCTGGAGGATGCGCTGCGTCTGCTGACGCTGCCGCGTTTCTGGGCGCTGGTCTTTTTTGTCGTCGGGACCTGCATTTACGGCGTCTACGACCAACAGTTCCCGGTCTACTTTTCCTCGCAGTTCGCAACCTTGCAGGAAGGGAACGCGATGTACGGCTACCTGAATTCTTTCCAGGTGTTCCTCGAAGCGGCCGGGATGTTCTGCGCGCCGTGGCTGGTTAACCGTATTGGCGCGAAAAACGGCCTGATTTTCGCCGGGATGGTCATGGCATTACGTATGGTGGCCTCCGGGCTGGTGGAAGGGCCGCTGCTGATTTCCATCACCAAACTGCTCCATGCGGTGGAGCTGCCGGTACTGCTGGTCGCCATCTTTAAATACAACAGCTTAAACTTTGATAAACGCCTCTCTTCCACGCTGTACCTGGTGGGCTTTGCCTGCACCAGCTCGGTCATTGCCACGGTGCTGTCGCCGCTGGCGGGCTACAGCTACGAGAAATATGGCTTCGCCCAGTCCTATCTGATTATGGGACTGCTGGTGTTCTGCACCACCTTTATCTCCATTTTCTTGTTGCGATCCAGTCGCTCATCTTCGGATCCGATGATGTCGCAACCCTCCGCTATCTGAATGAAAAGAGTGAAGAATATGATGTATACCGTTGCTAACGCTGAACAGGAACTGCAGGCGAAACGCGAGGCGTTAAACCTGCGCTGGTACCCACGCTACCATCTCGCCGCCCGTGCGGGCTGGATCAACGATCCCAATGGTCTGGTCTGGTTTGACGGCTGGTATCACGCCTTTTATCAGCATCATCCTTACTCCACGCAGTGGGGGCCGATGCACTGGGGTCATGCGCGCAGCAAGGATTTAGTCCATTGGGAACACCTGCCGGTGGCGCTGGCGCCGGAAGGGCCGGAGGATAAAGATGGCTGCTTCTCCGGTTCGGCGGTGGTGGACGGCGATACGCTGGCGTTGATCTATACCGGGCATAAATTCCACGGCGATCCCAGCGACGAAGAGAATCTCTATCAGGTGCAGTGTCTGGCCACCAGTCGCGACGGCATTCACTTTGAGCGTCAGGGGATGGTGCTGGATACGCCGCCGGGACTGCATCACTTCCGCGACCCGAAGGTGTGGCGCGTCGGCGACAGCTGGTACATGATCGTCGGCGCCCGCGTCGGCGATACCGGTCAGGTGCGCCTGTACCGCTCGGACGATCTGCATCAGTGGCATGAGGAAGGGGTCCTCGACGAAGCGGAAGAGAAGATGGGCTATATGTGGGAATGCCCGGACTTCTTCACCCTCGGCGATAAGCACGTGCTGATGTTCTCTCCGCAGGGGCTGGCGGCGCAGGGCTACGAGAACCGTAATTTATTCCAGAGCGGCTACCTGCTCGGCGACTGGCAGTCCGGACAGCGCTTTGCGCGTGAAGGTCAGTTTGTTGAAATGGACCACGGGCATGACTTTTACGCTCCGCAAAGCTTCGAAACGCCCGACGGCCGTCGTATCGTCATCGGCTGGCTGGATATGTGGGAATCACCGATGCCGGAACAGCAGGACGGCTGGGCAGGAATGCTCTCTCTCCCGCGTGAGCTGAGCCTGAGTGAGGACAACCGTCTGCAGATGCGTCCGGCGAAAGAGGTGGAGTGTTTGCGTCGCGCCTGGTTCCCGTGGCCGGTCAGCACCGTGAAGAATCAGCAGTTGCTGATGGTGGAAAACTGCGATGCGATGGAGGTTATCCTGCACTGGGACTGCGCCAACAGCACCGCCGAACAATATGGACTGAGCTTTGGCGACGGTCTACGCGTCTACGTTGACGCGCAGATGCAGCGTCTGGTGCTCGAACGCCACTATCCGCAGTACGGCCTGTGCGGCATGCGCAGTGTGCCGCTCACCGCCGCTACGCCGCTGAAACTGCGCCTGTTCTTTGATAGCTCCTCGGTTGAGGTCTTTGTCAATGATGGCGAGGCCTGCCTGAGTAGCCGTATTTATCCGGACGCTTCCCGCCGGGAATTATCATTATTTGCCTGGAGCGGTACCGCTTTATTATCTGAGGGTGGCGCCTGGCAGCTAGAATAAATAAACTCAATGTTGTTAATAACCCGTCCGCGGCGACGGGCGGGTTATTATTGTCATCGTCGTCGCCGGTTTTATCCATAAATAAAAAATTTCATTTAATTAAATAATAAGAAAGGGTTTACCGATGAAAAAGATCTGGGTCGGATGTATTGTGACGTCTTTATTTACCCCTCTGGCTAATGCGCAGGCGCCGTTATCTCTTGAGGAGCGGCTGGCGCAAATGGAGCAGCGGCTCAAGGCGACCGAACAGCGGGCGGCCAGCGCGGAGGCGGAAATTAAGACGCTTAAAGGCCAGCAGACGCCAGCGACGGTGGCCAGCGTTGCACCGGCTAAACCGGCTTTACAGCTTAATGATTATGGCGAATTAAAATTCTATGGCGACGTTGAATTTAATATGGATGGCGCCAGCCGCACCGGTAGCCTGACGTCGGTGAAAACCAGTGCTAATAAAAACTGGGCGCCGGGAGATAAAGAACGCTGGGATATTAACGGCCGTATTCTGCTGGGCTTTGATGGCCTGCGTAAAGGCGCTGACGGGAAATATGCTGGCTTCAGCGTGCAGCCGCTGGCGGATATGACCGGGAAAATGAATCTCGATGATGCGGTATTCTTCTTTGGCCGCCAGGATGACTGGAAAATTAAAGTGGGGCGTTTTGAAGCCTATGATATGTTCCCGCTGAATCAGGATACCTTTATTGAGTATTCCGGTAATACGGCCAACGATCTGTACAGCGACGGCTACGGCTATATCTATATGATGAAAGAGGGACGCGGGCGTAGCAGCAGCGGCGGCAACTTTCTGCTCAGCAAAACGCTGGATAACTGGTATTTTGAGCTGAATACGCTGGTGGAGGACGGCAGCTCGCTGTTCGTCAACCGCAGCTATCACGGCAACGCGCTGGATAATCGCAAAAACGTCGCCTATGTTCGCCCGGTGGTGGCCTGGCAGTCCGGCGCCTGGTCGGTGGCGGCTGCGGCGGAGAGCAACCTGGTGAATAACGCCTACGGTTATGACAAGCAAAATGGCGGCTGGGTCGACCAGTCAAATCGTACCGGTTACGGGATGACCATGAGCTGGAACACGCTGAAAACCGATGCCGAAAATGGCGCGGTGGTGAATCTGAGTACCGCCTATCTTGACGCGGCGGATGAGAAAGATTTCAGCGCCGGTATCAACGCATTATGGCATCGTGTAGAGCTGGGCTATATCTATGCGCATAACAAAATCGACCAGTTCAATATGTCCGGGGTGAGCGGGGAATGTGACGGCGACTGCGCGATTCTGGCGCCGGGACGTTATGACATTCACACCATTCATACCTCATGGCAACTGCCGAATATTATGGATATGCCGAACTTTAATATCTATCTCGGGGCCTATGCCTCCTGGCTGGACTCTTCGGCGGCGAAAACCGGCAGTACGGATGACCGCTACGGTGCCCGCGTTCGCTTCAAATATTTCTTCTGACAGGGCTCCCGGGTCGCGGCATAAACGCCGCGCCCGGGCTACCGGCCCGCGGACGGCGGTGAACTCGTGGCCCCGCTAAGGCGTCAGCCGCCAGCGGGGAGATCGCCAGAGGCTGGCCTGGATGAGGTTTCCCGGAGGCGATGCCGCACATCTGTTCGGGCTACCGGCCCGCGGACGGCGGTGAACTCGTAGCCCCGCTAAGGCGTCAGCCGCCAGCGGGGAGATCGCCAGAGGCTGGTCTGGATGGGGTTTCCCGGAGGCGATGTTGCACATCTGTTCGGGCTGTCGGCCCGCGGACGGCGGTGAACTCGTAGCCCCGCTAAGGCGTCAGCCGCCAGCGGGGAGATCGCCAGAGGCTGGTCTGGATGGGGTTTCCCGGAGGCGATGCCGCATGACTACACCTCCGCCAGATACAGCGCCGGCATCCCTTCTTTATCGGAAGTGAATAGCACCCAGCGGTTATCCGGCGAAAATGACGGATGCGGATGAGTAACCTGACGATCGCCGTCGAGCACTTTCCAGCTGGAGTCGTGGCGACAGATGGCCTGCTGCGTACCGGACTGCACATCAAATACCCAGATAAACGGATCGTTTAGCTGAATATCGCCGGTATGATGCGGTGCGCCATCGCCGACGACCAGTGAGCCGTCGTGGTTGCTCATCAGGTGCGAGCAGGGGGGAATGGTCAGCAGCCGACGATTATCCAGCGTGGTCGGATCGGCACGGTAGAGATAGCGCTGCGGATCGTTTTCCCGGTGGGCGACGTAATAGAGCGCGGAGCCGTCCGGCACCCAGAACTCATGGGTGAAACTCTCTCCCGGCTGGTGCTGGCGAACGTTGCGCATATTGCTGCCGTCAGCATTGATAAGCCACATCCTGGCGTCGATAGCATCGCGCGGTCCTTCGTGGCAGAACGCGATGGTCTGGTCATCAAACGGCCGGTAAATCGGATGACCCAGCCAGCGTTTCTCCTGCAGGATAACGCGGCGCTCGCCGCTATGCAGGTCGATATTGATCAGGCGGCATTCGGGACGGGTAAAATAAAAGGCGCGGAATTTACTCCAGTCGGTGAGCGGCTGCCAGTCGCTTTTTTTGATCTCGATGCCGACCAGTTTGTTGCAATCGCTGTTTGCCACCCAGGTACCATAGGCGACCCAGTCGTCATCCACTTCGTAAACCACCTGCTCTTCCCGCGTAGCCAGATCCACGCGGCGCAACTGCTGATTGTTTTTCACGTACCACAGCGTGCGGTCATCGTCGGATAAAAAACCACCGAAGGTATTGTCTCCCGGCCCGTCGGTCAGTTGAATGGCCTGTTGCGCGGCAATATCGAGTAAATAGTAGTTCCAGTGGCCCTCGAATCCGCCGCCGAAAATAAGTTTGCTGCCATCCCGGGTAAAGCATTTTTGATAGAAGTAGTTACGGTGGCAGATAACGTGCGGCGGCGTCATCCGAATCACCCGATGTCCGGTTTCGCTGTCTTCCGTGGTGCGGAAATCCAACGGGATAATCTTGCCCTTCATGGTTCACTCCTGACAAAAAATACCCCGCAGCGGGCGCTGCGGGGCAGGGGAGGTGGCAAACACTTAGCGCATGGCGCGCCGTAAAATGCGGTCAGACTGGCGCTGGAAGTCCACCGCCGTCTCTTCGACGCTTTTCTGCCCGTAGTCGATGTACTGCAGCGACGTGCCAAACTGGGCAACGATCTGCGGGTCATCAAAGTAAGGCGATACCGAAAGTTTTGTCGGCAGCGACTGCGCCAGCTTCAGCCCGGATACGGCCGGATCGTCGGTTTTGATCGTGCCGTCTTCGGTCAGGTATTTCACCGCCACTTTGCTTAACGGCACGCCGCGCTCCAGGCCCAGCGTATCCACGCCCTCTTTGCTGTTCAGCAGGAAGTTAATCACTTTCGCCGCCGCTTCCGGGTTTTTCGTCGATTTGCCGATGGAGAGCATCTGCGCCGGTTTAAAGAACAGGCCGGCATCGGTGGCGCCCGGTAGCATCGGGTAGTCGCCCAGCGCCAGCTTCGCCGGCGGCTTCAGGTTGTCGGAGTATTTGTTGATGGTGGAGTTCCACATGTATGTCCCCGCCCATTCCCCCTGAATCCACGGTTTCATCTCATACATGTTGCTCTTGCCGAACGAGGCATAGTATTTGGTGTCCGGCATCACGTGGCTGTCGATGAGCTTTTTGTACATCTGGAAGAATTCGACCCACTGTTCTTTGCTGTAGGAGAATTTCTTCGTTTTCTCGTCGATAGCCGGCTGGTTGTACTTCTGAATCATGTAGGAGTTCAGCAGCGCCAGGGTATCCTGGTGCTCCAGCACCACCGGGAAATACTGCTTACCCAGTTTGCTCTCAAAGGTTTTGCCCGCCGCCATCAGCTCATCCCAGGTTTTCGGGAAGGCGACGCCGGCTTTTTTCCAGGTTTCGTCGTTAAAGTAGAATACCCTGGCGGTAACGGAAATCGGGATACCGTTGAGTTTGCCATTGACCGTGGTGGACTGCAGCTCTTTGGCGTCGAACTGGCTGAGGTCGATGACATCCTTCATTTTGTTCAGATCGTAGAAACCTTCCCCGTTCTTCGAGAAGATAGGCAGCCAGTTCCAGTTTGTCTGCATCACGTCCGGCTCGGTTCCCCCGGCGATTTGGGTGGTCAGGCGCGAAAGATGGCCGTCCCAGCCGGTGTATTCGGCTTTAACGTTGATGTCCGGATTCTGTTTATGAAACTCCTCCAGCGCTTTCAGGGTGACCTGATGGCGGCCGTTGCCGCCCCACCATGACATACGCAGATCGACATCCTTTGCCAGAGACGGTAACGCGGTAAGGCCCAGAGTGGCGGAGATTACGGCGCTTAAAAGCACTTTTTTCATTTTAATACTCCAGTGATTACAGAGAGATGTTCTGTTCGGTGGCGGCATCAAACAGATGGCACTTATTCATGTCGAATTTGAACCACACCTTGCGATGCAGCCCTTTATCAATCATCGGCTTCGCTTCGTCAGAAGGGACGCGGGCGGTCAGTTCATAGTCGGCGACTTTCAGGTAGACGAAAAACTCGTGCCCCATGTTTTCGACCCGCACCATTTCGCCCGAGCAGCCGCCTTCGGCGAACGGCTCATCGGCGATGGAGACAAACTCCGGGCGGACGCCGTAGAACAGCGGCTGGTTTTTATGGCTGCCGACTTTATCCTGCAGGGCCGCGCTTAACGGCAGCAGCTCATCGCCGATAGTCAGGTGCAGGCGACCGGCCTGTTCAACCAGCTTGCTGGGGCGAATGTTCATCTCCGGGGCACCGATAAAGCCGGCAACGAACATGTTTTTCGGTTTGTGGTACAGGTTGTCCGGAGTATCGACCTGCATGATATGTCCGAGCTTCATGACGCAGATACGGTCGCCCATGGTCATCGCTTCGGTCTGGTCGTGGGTGACGTACACGGTGGTCGCCGGCTTGCCGGATTTCTTCAGCTGCTTGTGCAGATCGGAAATACGGATACGCATCGAGGCGCGCAGCTTGGCGTCAAGGTTAGAGAGCGGCTCATCAAACAGGAACACATCCGGTTTTTTGACAATCGCGCGGCCAACCGCCACGCGCTGGGCCTGGCCGCCGGAAAGCTGGCGCGGAAGACGGTCGAGCAGCTCTTCCAGCTCGAGGATTTTGGCCGCTTCGTTAACCTGGGCATCAATCTGGTCTTTCGGCAGCTTGCTCAGCTTGAGACCAAAGGCGAGATTCTCACGCACCGTCATGTGCGGGTAGAGCGCATAGTTCTGGAACACCATCGCAATACCGCGCGCTTTTGGCGCAAGGTTGTTGACGATCTTCTCGCCGATACGCACTTCGCCGCCGCTGATGGTTTCCAGTCCCGCCAGCATACGCAGGGTGGTGGATTTCGCACAGCCGGATGGACCGACGATCACCATAAACTCGCCGTCCGCGATTTTCAGGTCGATAGCATGTACCGCTTTGAAGCCGTTGGAGTAAACTTTTTCCAGTTTGTTGAAAATAACTTCAGCCATGATATTTCCCTCTTAACCTTTGATTCCGCTGCTGGTAACGCCCTGTACGAAGTAGCGTTGTGCCAGGAAGAACACGATGATGGATGGCAGAATGGAGATACTCGCCATTGCCAGAATTTCGTTCCACGGAGCGCCTTCCGTGACGTCGATGGACATTTTCAGCGCCAGTGCGATCGGATATTTATCCACGCTGTAGACGTAAATCAGCGGACCGATAAAGTCGTTCATCGACCACATAAACTGGAACAGCGCCACCGAGATAATCGCCGGTTTCAGGATTGGCACCACCACGTACCACAGCACCTGAATGGAGTTACAACCGTCGATCTGCGCCGCCTCTTCCATGTCGCGCGGTACGCCGCGCAGGAACTGGATAAGCATGAAGACGAAGAATCCCTGGGTGGCGAAAGCCAGCGGCAGATACAGCGGCAGATAGCTGTTCAGCATGCCCATTTCACGGAACATCAGGTACTGCGGGATCAGCAGGACGGTGCTCGGCAGCAGCATGGTGGTGATGAGCGTGGCGAACCAGAATTTCTTCCACGGGATTTCGAAGCGGGCAAAGCCGTAGGCCACGATGGTCGAGGAGATAATGGTCAGCAGGACTTTCGGGATCACATACTTAAAGGTGTTCAGCATGTAGTGACCGAAGTTGTACTCGGTACCGGTTTTCCAGCCGTTAATAAAGCCGTCCCAGGTCGCGTGGGCCGGCCACAGGCTCAGGGTGGTGAAAATCTCATGATTCGGTTTGAACGACGCCGAGAACATCCACACCAGCGGGTAGAGCATCAGCAGGCCGACGAACAGCAGGATGACATAACGGATGGTCCGGCTGACTTTTTCGCGGCGCAGGGTGCGGGCAACTTCACGCTCCGCAATTTCCGTTGCCGGGGTGATTTGTTGAATATCAGCCATTTTTGCCTCCTTTATCGGCGGAGTAGAACACCCAATATTTCGATGACTTAAAGGCGATGGCGGCAAAGACCGCAACCACCAGGAACAGCACCCATGCCAGCGCCGCGCCGTACCCCATATCGAAGTACTTAAAGGCGGTGTCGTAGATATAGAGCGAGAACAGATAGGTGGAGTAGGTTGGGCCGCCGCCGGTGATGACGTACGGACCGGTAAACTCCTGGAACGCCTGGGTGGTCTGCATAATAAAGTTGAAGAAGATGACCGGCGTAATCAGCGGCACGGTGACCTTCATAAACATCTGCCACTTAGACGCGCCGTCGATCATCGCCGCTTCATACTGTGACTGCGGGACGTTTTGCAGCGCGGCGAGGAAGATGACCATCGCCGAACCAAACTGCCAGACGCGCAGCAGGGTGACGGACATCAGCGCCAGCGACGGCTCACCGAGCCAGTTCACCGGGTCGAATCCCAGCACGCCGATAAAGCTGTTCAGCAGGCCGTCGATAGCAAACAGCGCGCGCCACAGGACGGCAATCGCTACCGAGCTACCGAGAATGGACGGAATGTAATAAGCGGTACGGAAAAAGCCGATACCGCGCAGCTTAAAGTTGAGGACAAACGCTATACCCAGTGCGAAGGCCAGTTTTAACGGTATCGTTAAAAAGACGTAGGCAAAGGTCACGCCCATGGATTTCCAGAAGAGGCCATCTTCGGTCAACATGTAGCGATAGTTTTCAATGCCGTTAAACACCGGCGGGCTCATCAAATCGTACTCAGTGAAACTGAGGAAGAAAGATGAAACAAAGGGAAAAGCGGTAAAGACTATCAGCCCGATGATATAGGGCGATATCCATGCCAATCCCAGCATCTTGTTTTCATTCATACATACCTACCTGGCTTACGAGTTTGTAAAACGGATTCGGTGTCGTGGTTTTCTGCGCCCAGTCGCGGCCAGAAAGTGAATCGGTATCGGGTGTCTCAGCTGGCGTTGGCTTCCTTTTTAACCTTGTGTTTGTTATGGGTTTTTGCTCGCAGCGTCCCTGCTGAGCCTGAATGTTTCGGTTTTTACTTGTCCGGCGCATCAGTTTTATAAAACGCCGTTTTAATTTTATTTTATTGCGATTTATTACAGAGTCATTCGATTCATAGCGGAAGTGTGATCGAAGTCGAAACGATGTTTCAAAAAATGAGATGGCGAGCATTTTCCAGGATTGATAGGGGTTTGTAGAAAGTGCTGAAGATGAGATCTTATGCAGGGATGAGCAAGATGAGTGGCAGGCTAATCATTTTACTGTTACATATTTTTTAACAAATTATTCTGGCGGCAAGCAAGAATGGATAACAGGGGCATGACGAATATGCCCCTGGAAGCGCGGTTTACAGGAAATCCTCACGAACGGGAGTAAAGGTATCCAGCAGGGTGCCAGCTTTCAGACAGATGCAGCCGTGCATAATATGCGGCTTTTTGTAGAGCGTATCTCCGGCGCGCACCACCCGTTTCTCTTCACCGATGGTGAACTCAAATTCGCCGGATAGCACATAGGTCAGCTGTTCGTGGGGGTGGTTGTGCATTGGACCGATGGCCCCGCTGTCGAAATTGACCTCCACGGCCATCATGTTGCCACCGTGCGCAAGAATACGACGGGTCACGCCATTGCCCAGATCTTCAAGGGTGGTCTCGTTATGAAAAATAAACATCCGGCAGTCCTGTTGTTAAGTGAAACAATGTTTCATTTAATTTATCGCAGAATCGTCGGGAAAGAAACGATCGACAAGAGAAGTGGAAAGTTGATCACAAGTTTGTTTCACTGGAGCAAAGCATAATCAGGAGCGGATGATGAAAACGATTGGCCTGTTGGGCGGCATGAGCTGGGAATCCACCATTCCCTATTACCGTTTGATCAACGAAGGTATCAAAGCGCATTTAGGCGGCCTGCATTCGGCGAGTCTGCTGCTGCACAGCGTCGATTTCCATGAGATCGAAGCCTGCCAGTCCGCAGGGGACTGGGATCGCGCCGGCGAGATTCTGGCGCAGGCGGCAGTTGGCCTGCAGCAGGCGGGCGCGGAAGGGATTGTTCTGTGTACCAACACGATGCATAAAGTGGCGCAGGCCATCGAAACGCGCTGTGAGGTGCCGTTCCTGCACATTGCCGATGCCACCGGGCGAGCCATTACCGCCAAAGGCCAAAAGCGGGTTGCCCTGCTGGGAACGCGCTATACCATGGAGCAGGATTTTTATCGTGGGCGCCTGCAGGCGCAGTTCGCTATCGAGACGCTGATTCCGGACGCTGACGATCGTGAACGTATTAACCGGATTATTTTTGATGAGCTGTGCCTGGGCGCGTTTAACGACGACTCCCGCGATTATTACCTGCAGGTGATTGAAGCGCTGGCGGAGCAGGGCGCAGAAGGGGTCATTTTCGGCTGTACCGAAATTGGCCTGCTGGTACCCGTGGAGAGCAGCCCGCTGCCGGTGTTCGATACCGCCGCGATTCACGCCGCGGACGCGGTGACGTTTATGCTCTCTTGAGCACCGCGTCCAGCGGGCCTTGAATCCGCGGCAGGCTCCCTTGCAGGTGCTGAATGAAGGTCTCGACCAGCGCCGAGCCCGGGCGGTGTAGCGGGCGGATCAGGCTGACGGTAAACGGCACCTCGACGCTAAAGCGGCGCACCGCCACGCCGCTTTCGCCATAGTCGAGGGCGGTCAGCGGGTTGACGACTGAGATCCCGACGCCCGCCCGTACCATCGCGCAAACCGAGGACGCGCTGTGGGTCTCCACCACCATCCGGCGCTTCACCTGATGATCCGCAAACAGGGCATCAAGCAGCTGACGATAGCTGTCGGTGCGCGACAGGCTGATATAGTTTTCACCGTGGAAATCGGCCGGAGTAAGCTCCTGCTTACTGGCAAGCGGGTGGCTCTGCGGCAGCACGCAAACCTCGTTAAGCGTTAACAGCGGCGTTCGTTCCGTCCCGGCGGGCGTGTGCAGGGTTTCCGTCAGGCCGAGATCGTGACGTTGGGCGGAGAGCCACTCCTCCAGCAGGGGAGACTCCTGCGGCACAATCTGCAGGCTGACCTCGGGATAGCGCGCCAGAAAGGGCTGCAGCAGCAGCGGCAAAAACGACTGAGAAAATACCGGCAGACAGGCGACGGACAGTTCGCCCTGGCGGAACTCGCGCAGGCTCTCGGCGGCGCTGACGATGCGGTCCAGTCCGTACCAGGAGCGCTGAACCTCTTCAAACAGCCGCAACCCTTGCACCGTCGGCTGCAAACGTCCGCGGGTGCGTTCAAACAGCTTCAGCCCAATCACCTTTTCAAAGCGTGCCAGCTCGCGGCTGACGGTCGGCTGAGAGGTATTCAGCAGACGAGCCGCCTCGGTGAGATTGCCGGTGGTCATCACCGCATGGAAGATTTCAATATGGCGTAAATTGACGGCAGGCATGGCGGCTCTCGACGGATTGGCAGTATCCATATCATTTTTGCATAGAGTCACGATAAAACGATATTTTTTATTCTCTTCAGGCTATGGCGTAATCATAAAAAAACGCGCACAACACAGATAACGCCGGAGTTCATTATGCCACGCTCGCTTTACGCCACCGATACTGACCTGACTGCCGAGAACCTGCTTCGCCTGCCTGCCGAATTTGGCTGCCCGGTGTGGGTCTATGACGCGCAGATTATCCGCCGCCAGATAGCTCAGCTCAGCCAGTTCGACGTGGTGCGTTTTGCCCAGAAGGCCTGCTCCAATATCCATATTTTGCGCCTGATGCGTGAACAGGGCGTTAAGGTGGACTCCGTCTCCCTCGGGGAGATTGAACGTGCGCTGGCGGCAGGTTATGACCCGCAGCAGCATCCGGAAGATATCGTTTTTACCGCCGATCTGATTGACGAGGCGACGCTGGAGCGCGTCAAGGCCCTGCAGATTCCGGTGAATGCCGGTTCAGTCGATATGCTGAGCCAACTGGGGGAAGTCTCTCCAGGCCATCGCGTCTGGCTGCGCGTCAACCCGGGCTTTGGTCACGGCCACAGCCAAAAAACCAACACCGGTGGCGAAAACAGCAAACACGGGATCTGGTACAGCCATCTGCCGGCGGCGCTGGAAGTGATGCGTCGCTATCAGCTCCAGCTGGTGGGGATCCACATGCATATTGGCTCCGGAGTTGATTATGGCCACCTGGAACAGGTTTGCGGCGCGATGGTGCGTCAGGTGGTGGAGTTTGGGCAGGATCTGCAGGCGATCTCTGCCGGCGGCGGGCTGTCGATCCCGTATCGCGAAGGTGAAGAGGCGATCGATACCGATCACTACTACGGCTTGTGGAACGCCGCGCGCGAGCAGATCGCCCGACATCTCGGCCATCCGGTGAAACTGGAAATCGAGCCGGGTCGCTTCCTGGTGGCCGAATCCGGGGTGCTGGTCTCTCAGGTACGTAGCGTTAAAGAGATGGGAAGCCGCCACTTTGTCCTGATTGATGCCGGTTTTAACGATCTGATGCGCCCGTCAATGTACGGCAGCTATCACCATATTACCGCCCTGGCGGCGGATGGCCGCAACCTGAGCGCCGCGCCGCTTATCGACACCGTCGTGGCCGGGCCGCTGTGTGAATCGGGCGACGTCTTCACTCAGCAGGAAGGGGGCAAGGTGGAGACGCGTTTGCTGCCTGAAGTCGCGCCGGGAGATTATCTGGTGCTGCATGATACGGGGGCTTATGGCGCGTCGATGTCCTCAAACTACAACAGTCGTCCGCTGCTGCCGGAAGTGCTGTTCGACAACGGCAGCGCACGGCTGATCCGTCGTCGGCAGACGATTCAGGAGCTGCTGGCCTTAGAGCTGTTCTAAAAGTAGGGCCCCGTCGTAACCGACTCGCGCAAGACCAGCGTGCCGGTAAACGGCGGGATCGTTTCGATCGGCTGGTCGTTGGCGAGCTTGATCGCCTGATCGATCGCGGTGGTGATCATGTTATCGATCGGCAGATAGACCGTCGACAGGCCGGGTTCCAGCCATTTTGCGCTCGGGGCATCGTCGAAGCCGAACAGCGAAACGTCCTGCGGGATCCGCAGCCCCGCCTGATGCAGCGCTTTTGAGGCGCCCAGCGCCATATCATCGTTACAGGAAAACAGCGCGCTGAACGTTGTTTTCTCATCAAGCAGCTCGCGGCACAGTTCATAGCCGCGGGTCATCGTCGAATCGCCGTATTTCACTTTCGCCGCATCCCAAGCGATACCATGCTTTTTCAGGGCCTTGCGGTATCCCTGCAGACGGGCTTTGCCCGTAGGGGTATGCATCGGTACGGTCATGCAGGCGATATCCCGGTGCCCTTGCGTAATCAGATAATTGACCGCCTGAAAGGCCGCATCTTCCTGCTCGAAGAACACGCAGCGTTCCCGCGCCAGGCTGACGTCGCGGTTAATCACGACCAGCGGCATATCGATGGATTCGATCAGCGACATGATCTTCTTTTCGCTCATGTGGCGGGTATAGAGGATGATTGCGTCGCACTGGCGGTCAGCGAGCATCTGCACCGCTTCTTCTTCGCGTTCCGGGGCATCGTGGCCGTCGGTGACGATCAGCTGTTTTCCCCAGGCTTCCGTCTGGCGCGAAGCCTGTTGTAGCAGGCGGCCAAAATAGAAACCATCAAAGGTAGAAACCACCAGTCCGATACTGTTGCTGGTACGGTTCGCCAACGAACGGGCGAGAAAGTTTGGCCGGTATCCCAGCTCTTCCATCGCTTTGAATACCTGTTGGCGGGTGCTCTCTTTTACCTGACCTGTGCCGTTCAACACGCGGGAAACCGTCGCTTTAGAGACGCCTGCGCGAATTGAGACATCCAGCATTGTAGCCATTCATCGATTCCTGATTTCACGTGATAAGCCGCAGTTTATCACAGACATTCAGAGGGATATGCGCTCAACCGGACGCAAAGAACTATCGCGATCACGCTTTTTGCAGGAAGTGTCCGCAAAATGGCTCTTCTACGCCTTGACGTTCTCGCCACCGGCCGCTGCGGGCGCGGTATACTGGCAGCCAGAGGATTTTCAGCAGGGGATCGGTTATGCATATTCAGCCATTATACGCCGCGCCGCAGCACGCCGAACAGGTGGCGACGTGGCTCTGGCAGGCCTTTGGCGGCGAAACGCTGCCGCTGCCTTTTTTTGCCACTCTCATTGCCCACAGCCAGACGCCGGAGGCGCTGCCGCTCACCTTTATCGCCGTCGAGGGCGAGACGCTTATCGGGACGGTGGGGCTGTGGCGCTGCGACTTAATCAGCCGTCAGGATCTGTTCCCGTGGATGGCGGCGCTGTACGTCTCCCCGGACGCGCGCGGACGGGGCATCGCGGGACAGCTGCAGCAACATGTGATCGACTATGCCCGCCGGCTTGGGCACCCGCAGCTGTATCTTTACTCCGCCTGCCGCGATTTTTATGAGCGTTTTGGCTGGCAGTATATTGGTGAAGGGCTGGATTACCCGGCCACCTCCGTCAGCCTGTATCGTTACGACTTATCGCTTTCCGACGGCGCCATTACCGAGTGACGGCGAACCAGCGTCGGGCTGAATAAATGGGTGATTTCAGGCGCCGGGCGCTGATCCGCCAGCGCCAGCGCCAGTTCGGCGGCCTGCGTTGCCATGGTCACGATGGGGTAACGCACCGTCGTCAGGCGCGGGCGAACATAGCGAGAGATCAGCACATCATCGAAGCCAATCAGCGAAATCTCGCGCGGAACGTCGATACCATTATCATTCAGCACCCCCATCGCGCCGGCGGCCATCGAGTCGTTATAGCAGGCGACAGCGGTAAAATTCCTGCCGCGTCCCAGGAGTTCGGTGATGGCCTGTTCGCCGCCGCTTTCATCAGGTTCGGCAAATGTCACCAGCCGATCGTTACAGGGCAGACCGCTCTCCGTTAACGCCGCGTAATAGCCTTGCAGACGATCTTCAGCATCAGAAATCGCGTGGTTGGAACAGAGGTAGCCGATACGGGTATGCCCCTGTTGGATCAGGTGACGGGTCGCCAGCCAGGCGCCGTAGCGGTCATCCAGGGCGACGCAACGCTGCTCAAAACCCGCCAGAATACGGTTGATCAGCACCATGCCAGGGATCTGTTTCATCAGCCCGGCGAGCTCGTCGTCAGGGATCATTTTCGCGTGTACGACCAGCGCAGCGCAGCGATGGCGGATAAGCTGCTCAATGGCCTGGCGCTCTTTTTTAATGCTGTGATACCCATTGCCGATCAGCAAAAAGTTACCGGTGTTGTAGGCCACCTGCTCGACGGCTTTGACCATTGCGCCGAAGAAAGGATCGGACACGTCACCCACCACCAGACCGACGGTCTCCGTCGACTGCTGTGCCAGCGCGCGCGCGTTAGCATTGGGATGATAATTGAGCGTTTCCATCGCCGCAGTCACCGACTGGCGCGAGGTTTCACTGGCTTTGGGGGAGTTGTTGATCACGCGGGATACGGTAGCGACGGACACTCCAGCGAGTCGGGCTACATCCTTAATTGTCGCCATACCAGACCTTTTATAGGGTAAGCGTTTACATACCGTTATGTTACGGGAAAGTGTGGCAGATTCAAGGCTGGAGGCGCCTGGCTTCGCGCAAATGTGATGCAGATTAGCCTTCATGGTGAGAAAGTTACACAACGACAAGCGCAGGGGCGGAGACGAATGAAACGGCGGTGGGAACATTCACACCTTTGCTTACACTTTGCGATTAGCTGTTGCGAATGTTCGCTGGTTTATCCATTCATTGCATTGATATTCTGGCTATCCCAGAGGTATTGATAGGTGGAGCTAACGTTACGTTGGCCACTCTAATTACACCAGCCTGCGCAGATGCGCAGGTTTTTTTTTTGCCCGCAGGCGGAACATGCCGCGACCCGCTCCCGCGAAATGCCCTCGCTACCCGCATCGGATAAGCCTCTTCCTGTTCACCGCTCGCCGCTGTTACAGATAGCGAAAATGGCAATAACTGGTTGCACTTAGGCTTATTCCCTTGCGTTTTATCGCTGGTGCGGCAGGGGCAAAAAACCTGACAATCAGGGTCCCAGAGGTATTGATAGGTGAGTTTTTAAGTACGCGTTTCGTACTGATTATCTTGCACCGGCCTGCGCAGATGCGCAGGTTTTTTTTACGCCAAACATTCTTCCCCGCACTGCTTTCAAACGCCTTCTCGTGTAACCTGCAATGACTTAATAACCGGTCAAATGGAGTTGTTATGCTGTTGGCATTTTTCAGGCTGTTGTTCAAAGGGTTGTATCGGGTCAGAGTGACCGGCGACACGCAGCCCTTGCAACAACAAAAGGTCTTGATCACCCCGAATCACGTCTCTTTCCTCGATGGGATCCTGCTAGCCTTATTCCTGCCCGTCCGACCGGTCTTTGCGGTGTACAGTTCTATCAGCCAGCGCTGGTTTATGCGCGTGCTGACGCCGCTGATCGACTTTGTCCCGCTCGACCCGACGAAACCGATGTCGATAAAACACCTGGTGCGGTTGATTGAGCAGGGGCGTCCGGTGGTTATCTTCCCGGAAGGGCGTATCTCGGTTAGCGGTTCGCTGATGAAAATCTATGACGGGGCGGCGTTTGTGGCCGCAAAGTCGCAGGCCACTATTATCCCACTGCGTATCGAAGGCGCGGAGCTGACCCCGTTTAGTCGTCTCAAGGGGCTGGTCAAACGTCGCCTGTTCCCTCGGATCCAGCTGCATTTGCTGCCGCCAACCCGCATTGAAATGCCTCAGGCTCCCCGCGCCCGCGATCGCCGCAAAATTGCCGGGGAAATGCTGCACCAGATTATGATGGAAGCGCGCATGGCGGTGCGTCCACGGGAAACGCTGTATGAATCGCTGCTGGCGGCGCAGGATCGGTTCGGCGCGCGCAAAAACTGCGTGGAAGACATTAACTTTCAACCCGATACCTATCGCAAGCTGCTGACCAAAACCCTCTTTGTGGCGCGCATCCTGGAAAAATACAGCGCTCAGGGTGAAAGAATCGGCCTGATGTTACCCAACGCCGGCATCAGCGCGGCGGTCATTTTTGGCGCTATTGCCCGCGGGCGTATTCCGGCGATGATGAACTACACCGCCGGGATTAAAGGGCTGAGTAGCGCGATTACCGCCGCAGAAATCAAGACGATCTTTACCTCCCGTACCTTCCTTGATAAAGGCAAACTCTGGCATCTGCCGGAGCAGCTTACTCAGGTACGTTGGGTCTTCCTTGAAGACCTGAAAGGCGACGTTACGACCGGCGATAAGCTGTGGATCTTCGGCCATCTGCTGGCGCCGAAACTGGCGCAGGTCAAACAGCAGCCGGAAGATGCGGCGATTATCCTCTTCACCTCCGGTTCCGAAGGCAACCCGAAAGGGGTGGTGCATAGTCATAAAAGTATTCTGGCCAACGTCGAGCAGATTAAAACCATTGCCGACTTTACTGCCAACGATCGCTTTATGTCGGCGCTGCCGCTGTTCCACTCCTTTGGGCTGACGGTCGGCCTGTTTACCCCGCTGTTTACCGGCGCAGAAGTGTTCCTCTATCCCAGCCCGCTGCATTACCGCGTGGTGCCGGAACTGGTTTACGACCGCAACTGTACGGTGCTGTTCGGGACGTCGACCTTCCTCGCGAACTACGCGCGCTTTGCTAACCCGTACGATTTCTATCGTCTTCGCTACGTGGTCGCCGGGGCGGAAAAGCTGCAGGAGAGCACGAAGCAACTGTGGCAGGACAAATTTGGCCTGCGCATTCTCGAAGGCTATGGCGTCACCGAATGTGCGCCGGTGGTATCGATTAACGTCCCGATGGCGGCGAAGGTGGGAACCGTCGGGCGTATTTTGCCGGGGATGGATGCGCGCCTGCTGGCGATGCCGGGTATTGAAGAGGGCGGCCGCCTGCAGTTAAAAGGGCCGAACATCATGAACGGCTATCTGCGGGTGGAGAACCCGGGCGTGCTGGAAACGCCGACGGCGGAAAATCAGCATGGCGAAATGGAGAGCGGCTGGTATGACACCGGGGATATCGTCACCTTTGACGAGCAAGGCTATGTGCGCATTCAGGGGCGTGCTAAGCGCTTCGCGAAAATCGCCGGCGAAATGGTGTCACTGGAAATGGTTGAGCAGGTGGCTCTGGGCGTCTCACCTGACAAGATGCATGCCACGGCGATTAAACAAGATGCCGGTAAAGGCGAGGCGCTGGTGCTCTTTACCACCGATAATGAACTGAACCGTGAAAAACTGCTGCGCTACGCCCGTGAACATGGGGTGCCGGAGCTGGCGGTACCGCGCGACATTCGCTGGTTGAAGCAGCTGCCGGTTCTCGGCAGCGGCAAGCCGGACTTTGTCACCCTGAAAGGTATGGTTGAGCAGACGGAAGATTCTGATGAGTGAGTCAGTACACACTAACACTTCGCTGTACTCAAAAGGGATGATGGCGGTCATCTGCGCCCAGTTCCTCTCGGCATTTGGCGATAATGCGCTGCTGTTTGCCACGCTGGCGCTGATGAAGCAGCAGTTTTACCCGGACTGGAGCCAGCCGGTGATGCAGATGCTGTTTGTAGGTGCTTACATACTGTTTGCGCCGTTTGTCGGCCAGTTTGCCGACAGCTTTGCCAAAGGGCGAGTGATGATGGTCGCCAACGGCATGAAGCTGGTTGGCGCTGGCTGCATCTGTTTTGGTCTGAACCCGTTTATCGGCTATACCCTGGTGGGGGTGGGCGCGGCGGCCTATTCGCCGGCCAAATACGGCATTCTTGGCGAGCTGACCACCGGGGATAAGTTAGTGAAAGCTAACGGTTTGATGGAGTCGTCTACCATTGCGGCGATTTTACTGGGATCGATGGCCGGCGGTATTCTGGCCGACTGGCATGTGCTGGCCGCGCTGGCCATCTGTGCGCTGGTGTATGGCGGGGCGGTGATCGCCAACCTGTGGATCCCGAAGCTGCCGGCGGCGCGTCCCGGCCAGTCGTGGCGTTTTACCCCGATGACTCACAGCTTCTTTAGCGCCTGTAAGACACTATGGCGTAATGGCGAAACGCGTTTCTCCCTGATGGGAACCAGCCTGTTCTGGGGCGCCGGCGTGACGCTGCGTTTCCTGCTGGTGCTGTGGGTACCGGCGGCGCTTGGCATCACCAGTAACGCCATGCCGACCTATCTCAATGCGATGGTGGCCGTCGGGATCGTCTTGGGCGCCGGCGCGGCGGCGAAGCTGGTCACCCTACAAACCGTCTCGCGCTGCATGCCTGCCGGGGTTTTAATCGGCGTCGCGGTGATCCTTTTCACCTTACAGCAGGCGCTTTTACCGGCATTTGCTCTGCTGCTGCTGCTCGGTATCTTCGGCGGCTTCTTTATTGTGCCGCTCAATGCGCTGCTGCAGGAACGCGGTAAGCATACCGTTGGTGCAGGTAACGCGATTGCGGTACAAAATCTCGGCGAAAACGTGGCCATGCTGCTGATGCTGGGGCTCTATTCGCTGGCGGTGAGAATCGGTATTCCGGTGGTGGGCGTCGGGATTGGCTTTGGCGCGGTGTTTGCGCTGGCTATCGCCGCGCTGTGGCTGTGGGGCCGACGTCAGTCGTAGCCCGGGTAAACCGTTTACGGCGTCACCCGGGAATCCCCGGCTCGCAGTAGGCTAGCCGGGCTACTGTTTAGTCTTTGCGGTAGCCCGGATAAGACGTCAGCCGCTATCCGGGAGGGGTTGACGCTTACGGTGCCGGGTAGGTATAGACCTGATGCACCGCTTCAATTTCCGCTAATACCGCTTCACTCAGCTCAAGATGCAGGCTCTCAACGTTGGTTTTAAGCTGCTCCAGCGTGGTGGCGCCCAGCAGGGTGCTGGCGACGAACGGCTGACGACGGACAAAGGCCAGCGCCATCTGCGCCGGGTCGAGGTTATGCCGTCTGGCGATATCGACATAGGCCGCTACCGCTTTCTGCGACTGCTCACTGCTATAGCGCGTGAAGCGGCTGAAAAGCGTATTACGCGCGCCGGCCGGTTTTGCACCGTTAAGATACTTGCCGGTCAGGGTGCCAAATGCCAGACAGGAGTAGGCCAGCAGCTCAACGCCTTCATACTGGCTGACTTCCGCCAGACCCACTTCGTAGCTGCGGTTCAGCAGGCTGTAGGGATTCTGGATGGTGACGATGCGCGGCAGGTCGTGTTTATCCGCCAGGTGCAGATAACGCATGACGCCAAAGGCCGTTTCGTTGGAGACGCCGATATAGCGGATTTTACCGGCACGCTGGAATTCGGTGAGCGCTTCAAGTGTATCCAGCAGGGTGACGACCGGCGTGGTGTCGGTCCAGCTATAGCCCAGTTTGCCAAAGCAGTTGGTCGGGCGCTGTGGCCAGTGAACCTGGTAGAGATCGAGATAATCGGTTTGCAGGCGCTTCAGGCTGTCGTGCAGCGCGTCACGGATATTTTTACGATCCAGCGCATGGTTCGGACGAATGCTGCTGTCGTTATTACGCGCAGGGCCGCTGACTTTGGAGGCGATAATCAGCTTTTCGCGATTGCCGCGTTTCGCCAGCCAGTTGCCGACGTAGGTTTCCGTCAGCCCCTGGGTCTCCGGGCGCGGCGGTACGGGATACATTTCAGCGACATCAATCAGGTTAATGCCCTGGCTGACAGCGTAGTCGAGCTGTTGGTGCGCGTCGGCCTCGCTATTCTGCTCACCAAAAGTCATAGTGCCCAGCCCGAGCGTGCTGATTTCAAGAGAACTGTGTGGGATACGGTGATACTGCATAGCCGGCTTCCTTTTTTATTAACAAGGTCAGGAGTTCCCCGACAAAGGAGTATCAAAATGGCAGAGGGGGAGAAAAAGAGGAAGTAAAAAAATCAAAAAAGCCGGGGGTTCAGAATCCGAAGACGCGATGCTGCGGAGGTTTCAGAGGATCCCGACTCTTTATTAAGAGGGTCCGCTGTCGGGGAAGGCGGCCTCGCCAGGCGAGTGCTGGCAGGCGGCTGGCCGACGAAAAGTCTTAACGTTTAATAATCTGCGAAACATCGTCGCGGTTGATCTGCATTTTATTGCCCTGCTGATCTTCGTAACTGATGAGGCCGGTATCATCATCAACGGCTGGCTTACCATCGGTCAGGATCATGCGTCCGTCTTTTGTCGCCATCACGTAATCGCTGCTGCAACCGGAAACCGAGAACGCCAGTCCCACGGCGGAAATCAATACTGCCCATTTTTTCATCGTCATTACCTCTTGAATGGTCGCACCTCACACCAGTGTATTAATAGCCTGATTTGTGAGACATAAAAAGCAGTAAAGTCTTAAAAAAGTTTGCAGCCCAGGTTTGGGCTGCATTTTTGTGGCTTACAGCGGATTTTTTTTATTACGCAGCAGGTTAAGGCTTTCGACGGCAATCGAGAAGAACATCGCGAAGTAGATGTAGCCTTTCGGAATATGGATCTCGAAGCTTTCCAGCATCAGGGTGAAGCCGACAAGAATCAGAAACGACAGGGCCAGCATTTTCACCGACGGATGACGGTCAACAAAGTCGCCAATCGGTCGGGCGGCGAACATCATTACGCCGACGGCAATCACCACCGCAGCCATCATGATGAACAGATGATCCGACAGCCCAACGGCGGTAATGACCGAGTCGAGGCTGAAAATGATATCCAGTATCATGATCTGCACGATGGCGCCCATAAATGAATGGACGTTGGTTTTCAGCCCTTCCTCTTCGCCCTCGATCGACTCGTGGATCTCTTTACTCGCCTTCCAGATCAGGAACAGACCGCCGAGCAGTAAGATCAAATCGCGAAACGAGATCGCCTGGTCGAAAACGGTAAACAGCGGATTGGTCAGCTTCACGACCCAGGCGATAGAGGCCAGCAGCCCCAGACGCATCAGCATCGCGCCCATCAACCCGATACGTCTTGCGTGAGCACGCTGGGCGGTGGGCAGTTTGGCAACAACCAGAGAGAGAAAAATAATATTATCGATCCCCAGCACGATCTCCAGCAGCGTCAGTGTACCGAGCGCCAGCCAGGCGTTGGGATCGGTTATCCATGCAAATAACATTGTTCAAAGTCCTGCAAAAAAGAAAGTCGCAATTATATGCAACCTGGCAGGCAGAACAAAAAATTAATCGTGGCCGAGGAGAAAATGACGGGCCAGCAGGGCGGCGGTGAAATTTTTCTTCAGGTAGAAGCCGCGCGGCAGCGTGAGAATCGGCTCACCGCGGGCGCCAATCGCCTCGGTTAACGCTTTGCTGTTGGCGGCTTTCGGGCGCAACTGCAGTACCTCGCCATGACGGGCGGTGATGCGCTCCACCTGGCCGAGCACAATCAGATCCATCAGCTCCTCCCAGTCCATTCGCAGCTGGCGATCCTCTTCTTCACTGGGGCTCCACAGCAGCGGAGCGCCGACGCGGCGTTCCGCCAGCGGAATGGCGCGATCCCCTTCCACCGGCACCCACAGAACGCGTTTGAGCTTATGGCGCACGTGACTGCTCTCCCAGGTCACGCCGCTGTTACCAGTGAGCGGGGCGACGCAAACGAAGGTGGTTTCCAGCGGACGGCCCTGGCTATCGACAGGAATGGTCTTCAGTTCGACGCCCAGCGCGGCGAAATCCTGCTCGGGTTTACTCCCGGCGCTGGCGCCCAGCCAAATCTCCAGCAGAATACCGATCCAGCCTTTATCGCGCTTTAAATCGCGTGGAATGGGAATCCCTGCCAGCGCCGCCAGTTCGCCCAGCGAGTAGCCTGCCAGCCCCTGCGCCTGGGCCAGGAGCTGCTGCTGGGTTTGCGGTGGGGACGTTAACGGCGCGATGGCGGGCATACGGCAAAACCTCTGGTTAAAAAATGAACGGTATTTCAGTGCGTTGTGGATAGAGTTTACCTTTTCCTGGGTAACTATGACAATTTGATGATTCGTATGGTTTTTTTTTCATTTTTTTGTCGTTGTGAAAAGAGTGGTAGCGGGTTTTCCAGAACTGGTCACTGGCAATGAACAGGATCTTACACCATGTTATCCACAGAAAAGTGGGATAACTGGGGAAAAGCGGCACTACTGTTTCCATTTACAGCCTTGACGTGCGACGAAAATCGAATTTTTAGACAAAATGTGCCCAGTGGACTCGGATAATCTGTGGATAAAATCGACATTGTTCGATCTTTCATCAGTTCCAGGATCGCATATGTGATGATCATCACGTTTAACTGTAATTACTGAAAGATATATGTGATAACATCATGAATATAATGCCATTATTAAATTATGCTATTCGTAAGCACTTCGGACTACTCTGGGTTTTCCCTGGGTAATTCCATACTTCTTCACAACTCTATCCACAGAAAAAGTGAATAAAATGGGCTCTCGATCGCTTTCGTTGTTTATAACTCTGCTGATTACTGTGAGTTATTCAAATGTTATTCGATCGCACAGTGACAACAGAGTGGTTTACCGTTTACAGCGAGTGTGAAACAATCATTCACATTGAAGATTATTTTGAGGTAGTCCGGTGATTGATGACGATGGCTACCGCCCAAATGTCGGTATTGTAATCTGTAATCGCCAGGGCCAGGTTATGTGGGCCAGGCGCTATGGTCAGCACTCGTGGCAGTTCCCGCAAGGGGGCATTAATCCAGGGGAATCAGCCGAGCAGGCAATGTATCGGGAATTGTTCGAAGAGGTTGGGTTAAGTCGTAAAGATGTGCGAATCCTGGCCTCAACCCGTAACTGGCTGCGTTACAAGTTGCCTAAACGTTTGGTGCGTTGGGACACAAAGCCGGTTTGTATCGGCCAGAAACAGAAGTGGTTTCTCCTGCAGTTGATCGGCAGCGATGCGGAAATCAATATGCAAACCAGTAGTACACCTGAGTTTGATGGTTGGCGCTGGGTAAGTTACTGGTACCCGGTTCGTCAGGTGGTGTCGTTTAAGCGCGACGTGTACCGCCGGGTGATGAAAGAGTTTGCCAGCGTGACCATGTCGCTGGCGGAAAGTGCACCTAAACCGCAAAGCGCGCCTGCTTATCGACGTAAAAGAGGTTAAGCCACGCATATTATGCTCACTCGGTTACGAGAAATCGTCGAGAAGGTCGCGAGTGCGCCGCGTTTAAACGAGGCGCTGGATATCCTGGTCACCGATATCTGCAAAGCGATGGAAACGGAAGTTTGTTCGGTTTACCTGGCCGATCACGACCGACGATGTTATTACCTTATGGCCACTCGCGGGCTGAAAAAACCTCGCGGGCGTACCGTTGCGCTCGCGTTTGACGAAGGCCTCGTTGGCCTGGTCGGGCGCCTTGCGGAGCCTATCAACCTTGCCGATGCGCAAAAACATCCCAGCTTTAAATATATTCCTGCCGTCAAAGAGGATCGCTTCCGCGCTTTTCTTGGCGTCCCGATTATCCAGCGGCGTCAGCTGCTGGGTGTGCTGGTGGTGCAGCAGCGTGAGCTGCGTCAGTTTGATGAAAGCGAAGAGTCGTTTCTCGTCACCCTGGCGACGCAAATGGCCGCCATTCTTTCCCAGTCTCAGCTGACCGCGCTGTTTGGCCAGTATCGACAGACGCGTATTCGCGCGCTGCCCGCCTCCTCCGGGGTGGCCATTGCCGAAGGCTGGATGGACATCAGTCTGCCGCTCATGGAACAGGTGTATGAGGCATCGACGCTTGATACCGCTTCCGAACGCGAACGATTGACCGGTGCGCTGGAAGAGGCGGCGAACGAGTTTCGTCGCTACAGCAAGCGTTATGCCGCCGGGGCGCAAAAAGAGACCTCGGCGATCTTCGATCTCTATTCACACCTCCTGTCCGACGCGCGTCTGCGTCGCGAGCTGTTTGCGGAAGTCGACAAAGGCGCGGTGGCAGAATGGGCGGTGAAGAAGATCATCGAGAAGTTCGCCGAACAGTTTGCCGCGCTGAGCGACGGGTATCTGAAAGAGCGGGCCGGCGATTTGCGTACGCTGGGTCAGCGCCTGCTTTTCCATCTCGATGATACGATTCAGGGGCCTAATACCTGGCCGGCGCGTATTGTGCTGGTGGCCGACGAGCTGTCAGCGACGACGCTGGCGGAAGTTCCGCAGGACCGGCTGGCGGGCGTCGTCGTCCGCGATGGCGCAGCCAACTCCCACGCCGCCATTATGGTGCGGGCGCTGGGGATCCCGACGGTTATGGGGGCTGATATCCAGCCTTCGCTGCTCCACGGCCACATGCTGGTGGTGGATGGCTACCGCGGCGAACTGCTGGTCGACCCGGAACCGGCGCTGCTGCAAGAATATCAGCGTCTGGTCAGCGAAGAGAACGAACTCAGCCGGCTGGCGGAAGACGATCTGGAACACACTTCCGAGCTGAAAAGCGGCGAGCGGGTGAAGGTCATGCTGAACGCTGGCCTGAGCCTGGAACATGAAGAAAAGCTTGGCAACTTTATCGACGGCATCGGCCTGTACCGGACCGAAATTCCGTTTATGCTGCAAAGCGGTTTCCCGTCGGAAGAGGAGCAGGTCGCCCAGTATCAGGGCATGCTGCAGATGTTTAATGAAAAGCCCGTGACCCTGCGTACGCTGGATATCGGCGCCGATAAACAGCTGCCGTATATGCCGATTAGCGAAGAGAACCCGTGCCTCGGCTGGCGCGGCATCCGCATTACTCTCGATCAGCCGGAAATATTTCTCATCCAGGTGCGCGCCATGCTGCGTGCCAATGCCGCCACCGGCAACCTGAGTATTTTGCTGCCGATGGTGACCAGTCTTGATGAGGTGGATGAGGCGCGCCGTCTGATCGATCGCGCCAGCCGTGAAGTCGAAGAGATGATTGGCTACGCTATTCCTCGCCCGCGTCTTGGCGTAATGCTGGAAGTGCCTTCGATGGTCTTTATGCTGCCGAATCTTGCCAGCCGCGTGGATTTTATCTCGGTAGGGACCAATGACCTGACTCAGTATATCCTCGCCGTCGATCGCAACAACACCCGGGTTGCCAGCATGTATGACAGCCTGCATCCTGCGGTGCTGCGGGCGCTGGCGATGATTGCGCATGATGCCGAACGCTTCGGTATTGACCTGCGGCTGTGCGGTGAAATGGCGGGCGATCCGATGTGCGTGACGATCCTGATTGGTCTTGGCTATCGCCACCTGTCCATGAACGGTCGTTCGGTGGCGAGGGTCAAATACCTGCTGCGACGTATCGATATTGCCGAAGCTCAGGAACTGTCGCGTCGGAGCCTTGAAGCGCAGATGGCCACCGAGGTTCGCCATCAGGTTGCGGCCTTCATGGAGCGACGCGGTCTGGGCGGCTTGATCCGCGGCGGCCGTTAGCCGTTAGAGAGCGGTAGGCCGGGTAAGCGTAGCGCCCCCGGCAAAATAACGGCTCAGTCAGGTAGCCCGGACAGGTGATCGGCACCGCCTCCGGGAAAACTCCCGTGTGCCGTTAGCATCCGTATACATATCTTTTACAACAACGGCACGGCCAGCGAATTAACCTTATGCTATTATTCGCCCCCTTGGAGCACCCGTATAGGTCGGGCGTGTATGATCACCGCTGTCCACTTTCGGCGGAATAACAAGTCTTTATGGTGACAGATGAATAGTGGCTACCTGCATTTTCCGGATTTTGATCCGGTCATATTTTCCCTTGGGCCGGTCTCCCTCCACTGGTACGGGATGATGTATCTGGTCGGCTTTGTTTTTGCGATGTGGCTAGCCACCCGTCGGGCCAACCGTCCGGGCAGCGGCTGGACCAAAAACGAAGTCGAAAACCTGCTGTATGCCGGGTTCCTTGGCGTTTTCCTCGGTGGCCGTATCGGCTATGTCCTGTTCTATAATCTGCCGGTTTTCCTGCAGGACCCGCTGTATCTGTTCCGCGTCTGGGACGGCGGCATGTCGTTCCACGGCGGCCTGATTGGTGTCATCCTCGTGATGATCATTTTTGCCAGACGCACTAAACGCACTTTCTTCCAGGTCGCCGATTTTATCGCGCCGCTGATCCCCTTTGGCCTCGGGGCGGGGCGTCTGGGCAACTTTATCAATGGTGAACTGTGGGGCCGCGTCGATCCGAGCTTCCATTATTCGATGATTTTCCCCGGCTCGCGCGCGGAAGATCTGGCGCTGCTGCCGTCTCATCCGGAATGGCAATCGCTGTTTGATACCTACGGCGCGCTGCCGCGTCACGCTTCGCAGCTGTACGAGCTGGCGCTGGAAGGGGTCGTCCTGTTCCTGATTCTGAACCTGTTTATCCGTAAACCGCGTCCGACCGGGTCGGTATCCGGTCTGTTCCTGATTGGCTACGGCCTGTTCCGCATTATCGTGGAGTTCTTCCGCCAGCCAGACCAGCAGTTCACCGGTGAATGGGTACAGTACATCAGCATGGGGCAGATTCTTTCGATCCCAATGGTGCTTGCGGGTATCATTATGATGGTCTGGGCGTACCGTCGTCGTCCGCAGCAACAAACTTCTTGAGGAACCATGAAACAGTATCTTGATTTGATGCAGAAAGTGCTCGCCGAGGGCACGCAAAAAAATGACCGCACCGGTACCGGCACTCTCTCCATCTTCGGCCATCAGATGCGTTTTAACCTGCAGGAAGGCTTCCCGCTGGTGACGACCAAGCGCTGTCATTTACGCTCCATCATCCATGAACTGCTGTGGTTCCTCCAGGGTGACACCAACATCGCGTATCTGCATGAAAACAACGTCACTATCTGGGACGAGTGGGCGGATGAAAATGGCGATCTGGGGCCGGTTTACGGCAAACAGTGGCGTTCCTGGCCTGCGCCGGACGGCCGCCATATCGACCAGATCAGCACGGTGATGGAACAGCTGAAAAACGATCCGGATTCACGTCGCATCATCGTTTCTGCGTGGAACGTCGGCGAGCTGGATAAAATGGCGCTGGCGCCGTGCCACGCGTTTTTCCAGTTCTACGTCGCGGACGGCAAACTCTCTTGCCAGCTGTATCAGCGTTCCTGCGATGTGTTCCTCGGCCTGCCGTTTAACATCGCCAGCTATGCGCTGCTGGTGCACATGGTCGCCCAGCAGTGCGATCTGCAAGTCGGTGATTTTGTCTGGACCGGTGGGGATACTCACCTCTACAGCAACCACCTTGAACAGACGGATCTGCAGCTGAGCCGCGAACCTCGTCCATTGCCGAAGCTGATCATCAAACGGAAACCAGCGTCGATTTTCGACTACCGTTTTGAAGACTTCGACATCGAAGGCTATGACCCGCATCCGGGAATTAAAGCGCCGGTGGCGATTTAATTCTTATGATGATATGACCAACCGGCGCCCACAGGCGCCGGTTTTTTTTGTCTACAGAATACCCAGCCAGGCGTCAATACCGGAGGTTATTCATTATGCCGTACTCAGCGATGACTTACGCGGCTGACGCACCAGCGTCACAAGGGCGACAATGCCGATGACGGCCAACGCGCTGGCAAGCAGAAACGCCGAGTGATAGCCGCCGCCATACTGAATAAGCAGGCCCGTCACCGCAGGCGACATGATGCCGGCCAGGTTGGCCAACAGATGCACAAAACCACCGGTGGTGCCAATGCGGTCTGCCGGCACAATATCCTGTAGTAATGACCAGCAGGCCTGCGGCGTCATATAGGCAAAGATCGTCGCTACCGTGATGCTGGTCACCGCAGCCGCCAGGCTCTGGGTATAGGCAGTTGCCAGCACAGCGACAGCCGCCACCGCTAAGCCAATGAAAATAACCAGCTTACGCGAGAGCAAAAAATTACCGCTTTTACGGTACAACGCGTCGCAAACCATCCCGCCACCGAGAAACCCAAGCGTCGCGCCGAGCCAGGGGAGGATGCCAATAATACTCATGCTTTTGATATACAGATGCTGGAAGTCGGTCAGATAGCTGGGCAACCAGGAGAGAAAGAAGTACTGGATATAGTTAAAGCAGAAAAAGGCCGCCGCCACGCCGAGAACGGCGGGGGACAGGATGTAGTGCCAAAACGTATGCGTATCCGGCACCGAATCTGTTGCCGAGGGCTGGCTCGCCGGGCGCTCGCTTCTGATGAGTCGCCTCTCCTCCTGGCTTACCGCGTTGTGCATTTCTGGTTTATCGCGAAACAGCCACAGCCATGCGCATACCCAGACCAGACCGAGCAGGGCGATAACCACGAAGGCGATGCGCCAGCCGAAAGCCAGACCAACCAGACCGACCACCGGCGCGGCGATAGCGGCGCCCAGCGGCTGCCCGGCATTGGTGAAGCCCACCGCCCGGCCGATTTCTTTGCGCGGAAACCAGTTGGCGATCGATTTGTTGGTGGTGGTGCCCATCGGTCCTTCCCCGATACCGAATAAGACTCTGACAATAAGCAAATGCCAGAAACCGGTCACCAGCGCGGTCGCGCCGCAAAACACCGACCAGATGGCCGCAGCCCAGGCGTAGACCTTGCGCGGACCAAACTTATCGGCTCCCCATCCGCCGATAAAGCAAAACAGGCAATAGCCGACAAAGAAACAGCTAAACAGAAAGCCCAACTGGGCATCGTTCAGATGCAGGTCGGCTTTCACCAGCGGCGCCATGACCGATAGCGCGGCGCGGTCCATATAATTAAGCATCCCGGCGAAAAAGAGCAACAGGGCGACAACCAGACGATAGCGATGTTTAAACATGATGCGCTCCTTGCGCCGCAGGGCACTGTGACCATGCGATTTGATAGGCGGCGATGATGGCGGCGTCAGGGGTAAACCCTAAGCCGGGGACGTCCGGCAGTCGCATTTCTGGCTGGAAATGGAGAAACGGATGCAGCGCAGGCGTCCACTGCAGCCAGGGAACCTCAAGGCGGGTTTCCTCTGGCAGCAGGGCGACCAGGTGCGCGGTGGCGAGCATGCCGGCACCGTAGTAAAAACAGTGCGGAATGACGCGGACAGGATACTGATGAGCGAGTGCAAAGAGGCGCAGCATGGCGCTGATACCGCCCACTTTACAGACGCTGGGCTGTACGATGTCGACAGCGCCAGAGGCCATCAGCTGGATGAGCTCCCCATCGCCTGCGGCATTTTCCCCGGCGGAAATCGGGATCCCGGCACGGCGAACCCGTGCAAGACCGGTGATATCTTCCGGCGGCCAGACGGGCTCCTCCAGCCAGTATAAGTCGAGATCCCGCCACGATTGTGCCTGGCGGAACGCTTCATCCGCGGTCCACGGACAGTTAACATCGACCATAATTCGGGCCCGATCGCCGACTGCCTCCCGTGCAGCGGCGACGGCTTCCCGGGTGGTTTCATGTAGCTTTATTGCATCGTAACCGAGGTTGAAAACCTGTGAAACCTGATGGGCTACGACATCCGGTTGATTGTCATAACTGACCAGACTTGGGTAGAGGGCGATACGATCGCGTTTCCCGCCGAGTAACTTCCACAGCGGTAGCTGCTGCGCTTTACCCAGTAAATCCCACAAGGCGATATCGACCGCAGACAGCGCGTAGCGTACGGGGCCGGTGCGGCCAAAGCCATGAAAGGCTTGCTCCGCGTGCAGCATCATTTGCTGCAACTGTTCACAGCTGTTAAATGTTTTGCCGATAAAAAACGGCGCGATGGCGTTTTCCAGCGCGCTGAACGTCACCGGATTGATGAGATGACCGAACGCCTCGCCCCAGCCACACAGCCCGTTATCGGTGTGGACCGCGATGAGCAAGGTTTCCATTTTGCTGACTTTAGATGAGGCGGCATTGTAGTCCTGCTGCGCTGAAGCCGTTTTTTTCCGGCCTGAATCGAACGGGATAGCGAGCCGGATAATGTCTATTTTCTCTATTTTCATTGTTATTCCGGGTTGTTGTAGGGGGGATGATGTTTTTTTGGTTATTATTGCGCAGCTTTTGGAAACATGTTTCATGCATCTGCCAATAATTGCCCGCCGCCAAAGGCGGTATATTCAGGCGTTGGCGAGAGGAGCTGTGCGGTGGCTCACGCTCTGCCTCCGGCAGGGACAAAGCGGCGCGTCACTGGAGCACGGTAATGAGATTTATCGCGGGCGATCGCAAAATGATGGTTGTCCGCCAAGACGTGCAGAAATTATTCCGTCACTGGTCGATAACTCAATATTCTCCCGTCGTCTTATGGCGGTCTATCGCGGCATACTCGCGCCATGAACAGACAACGTGGCTACACCCTGATTGAAACCCTGATAACGCTGACGCTGGTGCTTATTCTCAGCGCAGGAGGGCTGTACGGCTGGCAGAGCTGGCAGCAACAACAGCGCTTATGGCAAACCGCCAGCCAGGTGCGCGACTACCTGGTGCTGCTACGCGACGACGCGAACTGGCATAACCGCAACCGGCTGGTGAGCGTGGGGCAAAGCGGCGGCGTCTGGTGTCTGAGCGCCGAAGATACGCTGGCGGAGTGTGCGGCTGTAACGCCGTTTACGCTGCAGCCGCGTTGGCCGGAAGTGGCGCTCAGCCACATCACGCCGGGATTAGGTTTTTACGGGTTGCGTAACAGCGCCTGGGCCGGACATATCCGGCTGCAAAGCGCAGGGGGGAGCTGGAATATTATCGTATCTGGCTGGGGGCGAATTCGCCTGTGCCGCAACGAGGAGAACGCATCGTGCCTCTGATTTCCCGAGGTTTTTCGCTGGCCGAGACGCTTATCTCAATGGCCATCAGCGCGATTTTACTGATGGGCGCATCGCGTTTTCTGCCTGCTCTGCAACGGCAGACACTGCGGCAGACGCAGCAGCAGTCTCTGGATAACGAACTCTGGCAGCGCGTGTATACGGTAGCAAAACATCTGCAGCGTGCGGGCTATTGCGCCGGGGAGTGCGTGGGACAACCGTTGCTTATCGCCAGCGATGGTCGCTGTGCGATCGTCCGCTGGGATAGTAATAGCAACGGCGCGTGGGATGCCACGCCGGAAGCAATGTCTGATGCGACAGGATTTCGTTTGAACAATGGGGCGCTGGAAACGCGGCGCGGTGTGACCAGCTGCAGCGACGGGGGATGGGAAAAAATGACGAATCCCGGAGCACTCAACGTGACCCATTTTCAGGTTACCCGCCAGGATATCGCCGGATTTGCTCCGGAGCTTACCGTCATGCTGGCGGCGCATGCGGTTGCGGATCCCCATATTTCTGCTCAGGCGGAATACCGCGTGACCGGGTATAACTTATGAACCGCCAGCGGGGAGCCTCCTCGTTGCTGATGGTGCTTTTGCTGCTGGCGTTTGGCAGTATGTTATTGCAAGGGCTGAACCAGCAGCAGCGCTCCTTGCTGGCGCAAACCGCGGGTGAAACTCAGGCGATCCGCGAAACGGCCGGTGCGCACTCCGCGCTGCAGTGGGGAAAAACTCTGGCGTGGACGGTACACGATGCCAACGCCTGCCGTGATTCTGCTGCCGGGGGCTGGCGCACCTGCCTGCGCATTTTTGACGATTCATCCGCCCTGTTAATCGCCAGCGGCGGTCGCATTTTGCTGTGGCAATCTGGTCGGGTTGAAGAGGGCGTGGTGCGCTTTTCTCCCCACGGCTGGAGCGACTTTTGTCCACTAACGGAGGCGAATCTGTGTCGGATGCCGTGAACCATGAGCAAGGTTTTAGCCTGCCGGAAACGCTGCTGGCGATGACGTTACTGGTTATGGTGGTGACCGCCCTTGGCGGCTACCAGCGTGGGCTGGCCAATGGTTTTATCCAGTTAAATCAATATCGCCAGCTGTGGCGCGACGCGTGGCGCTATGGTCAGATGAACCCTCCGGAGATCCCACCCGGCGGGTCCGTTACCCGCTTGCAGACATCGGCGGCCAGATGTGTCAGCATCACGGTAACGATCACCATGCCCGTGGATAAACGGGTGCAGATGACCCGGCTGCATTGCCCGGTCAGTCAGTAGTCAGGAGCGAATATGTTAAGGGTGTACCACTCAAACCGTCTGGATGTTCTTGAAGCGTTGATGGAATTTATCGTCGAGCGCCAGCGGCTGGATGACCCTTTCATGCCGGAAATGGTGCTGGTGCAAAGTACCGGGATGGCGCAGTGGCTACAGATGACGCTGGCAAAACGGTTTGGCATTGCCGCCAATATCGACTTCCCGCTGCCGGCGAGCTTTATCTGGGACATGTTTGTCCGCGTACTGTCGGATATACCCGGGGAAAGCGCCTTCAGTAAGCAGAGCATGAGCTGGAAACTGATGACCCTCCTGCCGCAACATCTTGACGATGAGGCTTTTACGCTGTTACGCCACTATCTCAGCGACGATAGCGACAAGCGCAAACTGTTTCAGCTGGCAGCCCGGGTCGCCGACCTCTATGACCAGTATCTGGTCTATCGCCCGGAATGGCTGATGCGCTGGGAGGCCAATGAGCGCGTCGATGGCCTCGGCGACGCCCAGCAGTGGCAGGCGCCGTTATGGAAGGCGCTGGTCGACCATACCGCTGCGCTGGGGCAGCCGCTCTGGCATCGTGCCAATCTGTACCAGCGCTTTATCAGCACGCTGGAAGCGGCGGATGAACCTCCGGCCGGGCTACCTTCCCGGGTTTTTATTTGCGGAATTTCGGCGCTGCCGCCGGTTTACCTGCAGGCGCTTCAGGCGCTGGGCAAGCACGTCGATGTGTATGTGTTGTTCACCAACCCCTGTCGTTACTACTGGGGCGATATTAAAGACCCGGCCTTTCTGGCGAAACTGCTGTCACGCCAGCGCCGTCATCATCGTGAACCGCGCGAACTCCCGCTGTTTCGCGATACCGGGCAGGCGCCAGCATTGTTTAACGATGCGGGGGAACAGGACGTCGGTAATCCGCTGCTCGCTTCCTGGGGGAAGCTGGGTCGCGACTACATCTATCTGCTGGCCGGGCTGGATCGTTATGAAGAGCTGGATGCCTTTGTCGATATAACGCCGGATAATCTGCTGCACAATTTACAGGCGGATATCCTCGAACTGCGCAATACCGCAGTGGCCGGAAGAAGCGCCGAAGAGTTTGCCCACAGTCACGGCAAACGCCCGCTGGCACTCGACGATCGTAGCCTGACCCTCCACGTCTGCCATAGTCCGCAGCGTGAGGTCGAGGTACTGCATGACCGGCTGCTGGCGATGCTGGAGGCGAATCCTGAACTGACGCCGCGCGATATTATCGTGATGGTGGCGGATATCGACAGCTACAGCCCTTACATTCAGGCGGTATTCGGCAGCGCCAGCGGCGAACGCTGGCTACCGTGGGCGATTTCCGACCGGCGCGCCACAGAATCGCATCCGGCTCTGCAGGCATTTATTACGCTGCTTGCTCTGCCCGACAGCCGCTTTGCCAGCGAAGATGTCCTGGCTCTGCTGGATGTTCCGGTGCTCGCCGCGCGCTTTAACATTGACGAAGAGGGGCTGCGCTATCTGCGTCAGTGGGTTAATGAATCCGGCGTGCGCTGGGGAATGGATGACGATAATGTGCGCGAACTGGATCTGCCTGCCACCGGGCAACACACCTGGCGCTTTGGCCTGACGCGGATGCTGCTGGGCTATGCGATGGACAGCAGCCAGGGCGAATGGCAGTCGGTCCTGCCCTATGATGAATCCAGCGGGCTGATCGCTGAACTGGTGGGTAATCTGGCTTCGTTGCTGATGCAGCTCAACCTCTGGCGCCGGAAGCTGGCGCAGGAACGTCCGCTGGCGGAATGGCTGCCGCTTTGTCGCGAACTGCTCAATGACTTTTTCTTGCCCGACGGCGACACCGAAGCGGCGCTGGCGCTGATTGAACAGCAATGGCAGACGGTGATTGGCGAAGGTGCCCAGGCACAATATGAGCAGTCCGTTCCTCTGTCTTTATTGCGCGATGAGCTGGCGCAGCGGCTGGACCAGCAGCGTATCAGCCAGCGCTTCCTCGCCGGGCCGATCAACATCTGTACTCTGATGCCGATGCGCTCTATACCGTTCAAAGTGGTGTGCCTGCTCGGGATGAACGACGGCGTTTATCCGCGGACGCTGGCGCCGCTGGGCTTCGATTTAATGAGTCAGAAACCGCAGCGCGGCGACCGCAGCCGTCGTGATGATGACCGCTATTTGTTCCTGGAGGCGCTGATGTCCGCCGAACAGACATTGTATATCAGCTACATCGGCCGCTCGATTCAGGACAATAGCGAACGCTATCCTTCGGTGCTGGTGCAAGAACTGGCGGACTATATTGGCCAGAGCCACTGCCTGGCCGGGGATGAAGCGCTGGATTGTGACGCCAGCGAGCGACGCGTCAAAGCACATATCACCCATCTGCATACGCGCATGCCCTTTGATGCGGCCAATTTCCGTGATGATGAATATCAGAGCTACGCCCGGGAGTGGCTGGCGGCTGCCAGCCAGCAGGGAGAGGCGCATGGCGACTTTATCCAGCCGTTGCCGGCGCCGGTTGTCGAAACGCTGCCATTTGAACAGCTGCTGCGATTCTGGCAACACCCGGTACGCGCCTTTTTCCAGCAGCGCCTGCGGGTTAACTTCCGTTCTGAAGAGAGTGAAATTCCCGATGACGAGCCGTTCACCCTCGAAGGACTTAGCCGTTATCAGTTGAACCAGCAGTTGCTGAATACGCTGATTGAACAACAGGATGCGTCGACGATGTATCGTCGCTTCCGCGCCGCGGGAGAGCTGCCGTTTGGCGCTTTTGGTGAGCTGGCCTGGGAGACGCAGCGTCAGGAGATGCAGAACCTTGCGGAGCGGGTCATTGCCAGCCGTCAGCCGGGGCAGAGCATGGAAATCGATCTGCAATGTCACGGAGTCAACATTACGGGGTGGCTACAGCAGGTACAATCTGACGGTCTGCTGCGTTGGCGACCGTCGCTGCTGAGCGTCGCGCAGGGGATGCAACTTTGGCTGGAACACCTTGTCTACTGTGCTAGCGGCGGAACCGGTGAAAGCCGACTGCTGGTGCGCAAAGAGGGCGAGTGGCGTTTCCCGCCGCTGGCGCAGGAACAGGCCAAAGCGTACCTTGATCAGCTGGTAGAAGGCTACCTGCAAGGCATGTCCAGACCGCTGCTGTTACTGCCGGAAAGCGGCGGTGCATGGCTAAAAGTCTGTTATGACGCTGAAAAGGATGTCATGTTAACGGATGAAGAGACGCAACAAAAAGCGCGTAGCAAATTTCTTCAGGTCTATGAAGGTAATATGGTGGTCAGTGGCGAAGGGACGGATGTGTGGTATCAACGCCTCTGGCGCACGCTTGAACCGGCTTATTATGAAGAAATTATCACGCAAACACAGCGCTACCTGTTGCCGATATTTCGTTTCCATCAGTCCGAATAAATTTGTAATAGTATAAAAATTGCGCAGAATAAGGTGTTCAATTATCATGCGCAACCAATCACGGACTGATGTGCATAACGCTGACGCAGTCAGCGCAAAGTTTGTTAATGATGAGGTTCGTGAATGCCCCGCAGTGTATGGTTCAAGGTTATTTTAGTACTGGCTTCCCTTTGGGCGCCGTTAAGTCAGGCAGATACCGGATGGCAACCGATTCAGGAAACCATTCGTAAAAGCGAAAAAGATCCCCGACAGTATCAGGCCATTCGCCTGGATAATGGCATGGTGGTCCTGCTGGTTTCCGATCCGCAGGCGGTGAAATCCCTGTCTGCGCTGGTGGTGCCCGTGGGGTCGCTGCAGGATCCCGTCGATCATCAGGGGCTGGCGCATTTTCTGGAGCACATGACGCTGATGGGCTCGCAAAATTATCCGCAGCCGGACAGCCTCGCCGAATTTCTGAAAATGCACGGCGGCAGCCATAATGCCAGTACCGCGCCTTATCGCACCGCCTTCTATCTTGAAGTCGAAAACGATGCCCTTGACGGCGCGGTCGATCGTCTGGCGGATGCCATTGCCGCTCCGCTGCTGGATAAGAAATATGCCGATCGCGAGCGCAATGCGGTCAACGCCGAGCTGACCATGGCGCGCACCCGTGACGGGATGCGCATGGCCCAGGTGAGTGCCGAAACCATTAACCCGGCGCACCCGGCTTCGCATTTTTCCGGCGGTAACCTTGAGACGCTTAGCGACAAGCCCGGTAAACCGGTGCTCGACGCCCTGCATACTTTCCGCGACAGCTGGTACTCGGCGAACCTGATGAAGGCGGTCATTTACAGCAACAAACCGCTGCCAGAACTGGCGAGCATCGCGGCGAAAACCTATGGCCGGGTGCCAAACCACAATATCAACAAACCGGAAATCACCGTCCCGGTCGTGACCGATGCGCAAAAGGGCATCATCATTCACTACGTCCCGGCAATGCCGCGCAAAGTGCTGCGCGTTGAATTCCGTATTGATAACAACAGCGAGCAATTCCGCAGCAAAACCGACGAGCTGGTGACCTACATGATCGGCAACCGCAGCCCGGGAACCTTATCTGACTGGCTGCAGCAGCAAGGCCTGGTCGAGGGGATTCGCGCGGACTCCGATCCGGCGGTCAACGGCAACAGCGGCGTGCTGGCGATTTCGGCGACCCTGACCGACAAAGGTCTGGCGCACCGTGATGAAGTGGCGGCGGCGATCTTCAGCTACCTCAACCTATTGCGTAGCCAGGGCATCGACAAACGCTATTTCGATGAGCTGTCCCATGTTCTGGCGCTTGATTTCCGCTATCCGTCGATCAGCCGCGATATGGATTACGTGGAATGGCTGGCGGACACCATGATTCGCGTACCGGTGGAGCATGCGCTGGACGTGGTCAACATCGCCGATCGCTACGATCCGCAGGCGATTAAAGACCGGCTGGCCATGATGACGCCGCAAAATGCACGCGTCTGGTATATCAGCCCGCAAGAGCCGCATAACAAAACCGCTTACTTTGTGAATGCGCCGTATCAGGTCGACAAGATCAGCGCGCAGACCTTTAGCGACTGGCAGCAGAAGGCGAGCGCTATCGACCTGAAGCTGCCGGTGTTGAACCCTTATATTCCTGACGATTTTACGCTGATTAAAAGCGATAAAGGCTACCCACATCCGCAGCTGATCGTTGATGAGCCGACGCTGCGGGTGGTCTATGCGCCCAGTCAGTTCTTCGCCAGCGAGCCAAAGGCTGACGTTTCTCTGGTGCTGCGTAATCCGCAGGCCATGGACAGCGCTCGTAGCCAGGTCATGTTCGCGCTGAATGACTATCTGGCAGGCATCGCTCTCGATCAGCTCAGCAACCAGGCAGCGGTGGGCGGCATCTCCTTCTCAACCGGCGCCAATAACGGGTTAATGGTCAATGCCAATGGCTACACCCAGCGGCTGCCGCAGCTGTTTACCGCGTTGCTGGACGGCTATTTCAGCTATACGCCGACCGAAGAGCAGCTGGAGCAGGCCAAATCCTGGTATGCGCAGATGATGGACTCGGCGGACAAAGGTAAAGCCTACGACCAGGCGATAATGCCGGTTCAGATGTTGTCCCAGGTGCCCTATTTCCAGCGCGAGGAGCGCCGGGCGCTGCTGCCGTCAATTAGCCTGCAAGAGGTACTGGCCTATCGCGACAACCTGAAAGCGAAAGGGCGCCCGGAGCTGCTGGTGATCGGCAACCTCACCGCTGAACAGTCCACCGCCATGGCGCGTCAGATCCAGCAGCAGCTGGGATCTGATGGCAATGAGTGGTGTCGCAACAAAGACGTCCTGATCAACAGTCAGCAACTGGCGATTTTTGAAAAAACCGGTAACAGCACCGATTCAGCGCTGGCCGCCGTCTTCGCCCCGCCGAACGTGGATGAATACAGCAGCTCCGCCGCCAGCTCCCTGCTCGGGCAGATTATTCAGCCGTGGTTCTATAACCAGCTGCGTACCGAAGAGCAGCTTGGCTACGCGGTCTTTGCTTTCCCGATGAACGTCGGGCGCCAGTGGGGGATGGGCTTCCTGCTGCAAAGCAGCGATAAACAGCCTGCTTTCCTCTGGCAGCGCTTCCAGGCGTTCTTCCCGACCGCGGAAGCTAAACTGCGGGCGATGAGCCCGGCAGAGTTTGCGCAAATCCAGCAAGCGGTGATAAGCCAGATGACTCAGGCGCCGCAAACCCTGGGCGGCGAAGCCTCGCAGCTGAGCAAAGATTTCGATCGCGGTAATATGCGCTTCGATTCACGTGATAAAGTAGTGGCTCAGATAAAACTGCTGACGCCGCAAAAACTTGCCGACTTCTTCCATCAGACGGTGGTGGTTCCGCAAGGCATGGCGATATTGTCCCAGATTTCCGGCAGCCAGAATGGCAATACCGATTACGTCCATCCTGAAGGTGGCAAAGTCTGGGAAAACGTCAGCGCATTGCAGAAATCCTTACCCCTGATGCGAGAGAACGAATGACCGAAACCGCCGAGTCTCTGGATCCCCTGCGCTTGCCCTTGACGGGTGAGCGCCTGATAGAAGCCTCTGCGGGCACCGGAAAAACCTTTACCATCGCCGCACTGTACCTGCGGCTACTGCTGGGACTTGGCGGGGAATCCGCCTTTCCTCGTGCGGTCAGCGTGGAAGAGCTGCTGGTGGTGACCTTCACCGAAGCAGCCACCGAAGAACTGCGCGGCCGTATTCGCAGCAATATCCACGAGCTGCGCATTGCCTGCCTGCGCGACAGCGCGACCGATCCCCTCTATAGCGCTTTGCTGGCTGAAATTGCGGATAAGAACCAGGCGGCGAATACGCTGCTGCTGGCGGAACGACAGATGGACGAAGCGGCGGTATTTACCATTCACGGCTTTTGTCAGCGGATGCTGAGTCTCAATGCCTTTGAGTCCGGCATGCTCTTTGAGCAGCAGCTGATCGAAGATGAATCCCGGCTGCGTTACCAGGCCTGCGCAGACTTCTGGCGTCGACATTGCTATCCGCTACCGCGGGAGATCGCCGCCGTCATTCATGAGGCGTGGAAAGGTCCGCGCGATCTGTTGAAATCCCTCGATCGCTGGTTGCAGGGCGAAGCTCCGCAGCTCAAATCCCCGCCGGCAGCGGAAGAGACGCTGGCCGAACGCCATCAGCACATTATTGCGCGCATTAACGCCATGAAAACACAGTGGCGGGAACAGGTTGCTGAGATTGAGGGGGTACTGGAGAACTCCGGTCTCGACCGCCGTAAGTTCAATCGCGGCAACCAGGGAAAGTGGATAGAGAAAATCAACGCCTGGGCGCAGGAAGAGACGCTCGGTTATCAACTTCCTGACGCGCTGGAGAAATTCTCGCAGGCCTTCTTACATGAACGAACTAAAGCCGGCGGTGAGCCGCCGGTGCATCCGCTGTTCAGTGCGGTTGAAGAGCTGCTCTCTTCTCCGCTGACGCTGACGGATCTGGTTATCGCCAGGGCGATGGTGGAGATCCGCGAAGCGGTCGCCCGGGAAAAGCGTCGGCGCGGCGAGCTCGGTTTTGATGACATGCTCAGTCGGCTGGATGATGCGCTGCGCGGCGAGAGCGGAGAAGCGCTGGCCAGCGCCATTCGTCAGCGTTTCCCGGTGGCGATGATTGATGAATTTCAGGACACCGACCCGCAGCAGTACCGAATTTTTCGCCGTATCTGGCGGCAGCAGCCGGAGACGGCGCTGCTGCTTATCGGCGACCCCAAGCAGGCCATCTATGCCTTCCGCGGCGCGGATATTTTCACCTATATGAAAGCGCGTGGCGATGTGGCGGCTCATTATACGCTGGATACCAACTGGCGCTCTGCTCCCGGGGTGGTTGAAAGCGTTAACCGCCTGTTCAGCCTGAGCGATAACCCCTTTATGTTCCGGGAGATCCCTTTCTTGCCGGTCAAGCCGGCCGGGAAAAACCACGGGCTGCGCTTTACCGTGGATAACGACGCGGTTCCGGCAATGAACATCTGGCTGATGCCGGGCGAGGCCGTGGGATCCGGTGATTATCAGACGTATATGGCGCAGCTGTGCGCGGCGCAAATTCGCGACTGGCTAAGCGCCGGTCAACAGGGGCGCGCGTTGCTCTGGCGTAATGACAAAGCAGCCCGGCCGGTTCAGGCCTCCGATATCACGGTTCTGGTACGTAACCGTCAGGAAGCCTCGTTGATCCGGGATGCCTTACGGGCGCTGGCGATCCCGTCGGTGTATCTCTCTAATCGCGATAGCGTTTTCGACACGCCGGAAGCGCAGGAGATTTTATGGCTACTGCAGGCGGTACTGGCTCCCGAACGAGAAAATACGCTACGCAGTGCGCTGGCAACATCGATATTCGGCTTGAATGCGCTGGATATTGAACGCCTCAACCAGGATGAACGAGCGTGGGACGCGCTGGTTGAAGAGTTCAGCATCTACCGGCAAATCTGGCGCCAGCGCGGGGTGATGCCGATGCTGCGTGCGCTGATGAGCGCGCGGCAGATTGCGGAAAATCTGCTGGTGACGGTCGGCGGTGAACGCCGTTTAACCGACATCCTGCATATCAGCGAACTGCTGCAGGAGGCAGCCAGCCAGCTGGAAAGCGAACATGCGCTGGTGCGCTGGCTGACGCAGCATATCGCCGAACCGGACAGCAATGCGTCCAGTCAGCAGATGCGCCTGGAAAGCGATAAGCACCTGGTGCAAATCGTCACCGTCCACAAATCGAAGGGGCTGGAATACCCGCTGGTCTGGCTGCCGTTTATTGCTCGTTTCCGCAAACAGGATCAGGCGTTTTATCACGATCGCGACTCGTTTGCCGCGGTGCTCGATCTTGGTCAGGATGAGGGCAGTCTGGAGCTGGCGGAAGCGGAGCGCCTGGCGGAAGATTTGCGCCTGCTGTACGTCGCGCTGACCCGCGCGGTCTGGCACTGTAGCCTCGGCGTGGCCCCGTTGAGTACCCGACGCAGCGACAAACCCGGCGCCAGCGATTTTCATCACAGCGCGCTCGGGCGTCTGCTACAGGGCGGCGAAGCCATGGATGCCGCTGGGCTGGCCGCGCGTTTGCAGGCCTTCTGCGGCGAGGATATCGCGCTGCAAATGCCTACCGCTCCGGATGCAACGCCCTGGCAGGCGCCGCAGGAAACGCTGCCGCCGCTGTCCGCCAGGAGCCTTGTGCGTCAGGTTAGCGATGACTGGCGGGTGACCAGCTATTCCGGATTACAGCAGCATGGTCAGAGCGCGGCTCAGGACCTGTTGCCGCGCCTTGACGTTGATGCCGCCGGCGTCGGTGACGTCGCCGCAGAACCGCAGCTTACGCCGCATCAGTTTCCGCGCGGCGCATCGCCGGGGACATTCCTGCATAGCCTGTTTGAAGATCTCGATTTTACCCAACCGGTCCCGGCTGACTGGATGGCGGAAAAACTGCAGTCCGGCGGCTTCGGCGCGCAGTGGACGCCGGTGCTGACGCAGTGGCTGGATGATGTGCTACGTACTCCGTTGCCGGGGGCCGGGATTGCGCTGAACCAACTTTCCACGAATGATAAGCAGGTCGAAATGGCCTTCTATTTGCCTATCGAACGCCCGCTGGAACCGCTGCGTCTGGATGCGCTGATTCGCCGCTACGATCCGCTCTCCGTGGATTGCCCGCCCCTCGACTTCCGCCAGGTTCGCGGGATGTTAAAAGGCTTTATTGACCTCGTTTTCCGCCATAACGGCCGATATTACCTGCTGGATTATAAATCGAACTGGCTGGGAGCGGACCGCGAGGCCTATACCCGACAGGCGATGGAACAGGCGATGCGGGCGCACCGCTACGATCTGCAGTACCAGCTCTATAGTCTGGCGCTGCACCGCTACCTGCGTCACCGCATTGCGGACTACGACTACGAACGCCATTTTGGCGGCGTGATTTATCTCTTTTTACGCGGCATGGACGGGCAGAGCGGCGAGCAGGGCATTTTCACTACCCGTCCCGTGCAGCCGCTGATTGACGGTCTCGATGCGCTGTTTGCCGGAGACGTCCTGGAGGTTCTGTCATGACGATGGATGAACTGCTGCTGGAAGCGGCCAGTCAGCGCCTGCTGCGCCCGTTAGATGTCCAGTTTGCCCTGATGGTGGCGCAAGAGGCGCATCCGGCGGTGAAGCTGGCGGCGGCGGTGCTCAGCCGTGATGCTGGCGAGGGGCACGTTTGTCTGCCGATATCGCGTCTGCGGACGGACGAGTTTCTGAGCGGTAAAACCAATGAACTGCGTGAACAGCTGCTGGCCCAGGCGGGCGTACCCGATGACTGGTCTGCGCTTTTGCTTGCTTCGGAAGCCGTCAGCGACGGCGAACGTCCGACGCCGATCGTCCTGTGCGGCGACCGACTCTATCTCAACCGGATGTGGCGTAATGAACTGACCGTTGCCCGCTTCTTCAACGAAGCTAACCAGGTTGTGGACGTTGATGAGGCCCTGCTGGCGCAAACGCTGGACGCTCTTTTCCCCGCCAGCGATGAGATCGACTGGCAAAAGGTTGCCGCCGCAGTGGCGTTGACCCGTCGTATTTCGGTGATTTCCGGCGGTCCCGGCACCGGGAAAACCACCACCGTCGCCAGGCTGCTGGCGGCGTTGATTCAGACAACCCGGCAACCGCGCTGCCGCATCCGACTGGCGGCGCCGACCGGGAAAGCGGCGGCACGATTGACGGAATCGTTGGGCGAGGCGCTGCGTCGCCTGCCGCTAACCGATGAGCAGAAGGCGCTGTTACCTACCGAAGCCAGTACGCTGCATCGTCTGCTGGGCGCTCAGCCCGGTAGCCAACGGATGCGCTACCACGCCGGCAATCCGCTGCATCTCGATGTGCTGGTGGTGGATGAAGCTTCAATGATTGACCTGCCGATGATGGCGCGGCTGATTGATGCCCTGCCGGAACACGGGCGGGTTATTTTCCTCGGCGACCGCGATCAGCTGGCGTCGGTGGAGGCCGGAGCGGTACTCGGGGATATTTGTGCCTGGGTCAATGCCGGCTATACCGCCGGACGAGCTGCGCAGCTGGAGAGGTTGACCGGCCACCCGGTACCGGCGGGCGAAAGTGATGTTGCCGGCGCGCTGCGCGACAGCCTGTGCCTGCTGCAAAAAAGCTATCGTTTTGGCAGTCATTCCGGCATTGGTAGCCTGGCTCGCGCCGTGAACAACGGCGATCGCCACGGCGTCAGAGCGACGTTGCGCCAGGCCTTCGAGGATATTGTGCTGCATCCGCTGAGTACGACTGAAGAATATGAAGCCATGCTAGAGCAGTCGCAGGCGGGATACGGTCGCTATTTGCAGCTACTGCGCGAGCGGGCCGAGCCGGAGGCCCTGATCGCCGCCTTTGGTGAATTTCAGCTACTGTGCGCCCTGCGCGACGGCCCATACGGCGTCAGCGGGGTAAATGAACAGCTGGAGCAGATGCTTAACCGTCGGCGGGCGATAACGCTGCCGAGGCATTCCCGCTGGTATGAAGGGCGTCCGGTGATGATTTCGCGCAACGACAGCGCGCTGGGGCTGTTTAACGGCGATATCGGTATTGCACTGGAGCGAGGAGAGGGGCTGCGCGTCTGGTTCCCGATGCCGGATGGCAGCATTAAATCGGTGCAGCCAAGTCGTTTGCCGGAGCACGACACCGCCTGGGCGATGACGGTGCATAAATCGCAGGGGTCAGAGTTTGACCATGCGGCGTTGATTCTGCCCGCCAAAATCGTACCGCTGGTCACCCGCGAGCTGGTCTATACCGCGATCACGCGGGCAAAACAGCGGCTATCGATTTATGCCGATGAACAGGTGCTAACCCAGTCCATCGTCGCCCGTACCGAGCGGCGCAGCGGGCTGGCGGACATCTTCGCCAGCGGCGCGTAATCTCAACCTTCCTCTGCCCGCCGGGGATTGCCGACTCAAGCGTCAGCGTTTTCCCCGGCTGGCGCTGTGCTTAGCCGGGCTACATGTGGGATGCGCTGGCTCAGGGGGGCAGAGGAGGGGCGCCCGGATAAGGCGTTTACGCCGTTATCCGGGGCGGTGACATCAGCCGAGGTCGGCCATCATCACTTTGGAACGACGCTGGTAGTTGTACATCTCTTTCTTACTTTCCGGCAGCAGATCGATATCGACCGGCGTAAAGCCGCGCTCCTGGAACCAGTGAATACTGCGGGTGGTCAGGACAAACAATTTGCTCAATCCCATCTGCTTCGCCTGGGTGGCGATGCGGTTCAGCAGCACTTCACCGCGCGATGAGCTGCGATAGTCCGGATGCACCGCGACGCAGGCCATTTCGCCGATTTTCTCTTCCGGGAACGGATAGAGCGCGGCGCAGGCAATCGTGGTGTTATCGCGCTGAATAATCGTGAATTTATCGATTTCCATCTCCAGCTGTTCGCGGGAGCGGCGCACCAGAATGCCCTGTTGCTCCAGTGGGCTAATCAGCTCAAGAATACCGCCGATATCGTTAATGGTGGCGCGGCGAATCTGCTCGGCGCTTTCCATGACGATCTGGGTGCCGATACCGTCGCGAGAGAACAGCTCCTGCAGCAGCGCCCCGTCTTCCTGATAGCTGATCAGGTGGCAACGACGCACGCCGCTGCGGCAGGCCTTGACGGCACCGCGCAGAAAACGCACCGTGCCGGAGTTGTAATCCTCTTCCGCCTCCAGCTCTTCCACGCGCGCCTGAGCTTCGTTGGGGAACAGTTCGGAAACAATCACCCCATCCTGGTTGTAAACCCCTTGCGAAGAGCAGAAGCCGATCATCTTTTCCGCCTTCAGCTTCACGGCCAGCTGGGTGGCAATCTCTTCCGAGGTCAGATTGAAGCTTTCGCCGGTGACGGAAACGGCAACCGGACCCATCAGCACGATAGCGCCGTTATCCAGCTGGCGATGGATCGCCTCTTCATCGATACGGCGGATGCGTCCGCTATGGCAATAATCCACGCCGTCGTCGACGCCCAGCGGCTGAGCGATAATAAAGTTGCCGCTCACCACGTTGATATGGGCGCCCTGCAGCGGGGTGTTATTCAGGCTCATTGACAGACGCGCGGTAATTTCCAGCTGCAGCATGCCCGCAGCCTGTTTCACCAGCTCGAGGGTTTTGGCGTCGGTGACGCGGGTCTGTTTATGGTAAACCGGTTCGTGGTGATGCTCTGCCAGATTGGCATCAATCTGCGGACGCGCGCCATAGACCACCACCAGGCGGATGCCCAGGCTATGTAAAAGGCCAATGTCATTGACAATACTGGAGAAATTCTCATGCTCAATTGCTTCGCCGCCGAGCATGATGACAAACGTTTTTCCCCGATGAGCGTTAATATAGGGGACAGAATGGCGGAATCCTTCTACCAGTTCGGTGCGACGCTCCTTCACCATGACTCAACCCTCAATGCATGATTATTCGTAATTAGTGTATTTTTATTCTGTTTCGTGGTTAAACGCAAGTCTAAATTTGCGACGAAACTGATAAAAATCTGTGATCAAATGCGTGTTGCCTAAGATTGTTTACCCTTTTATTGATGACAGGTTATGCAGCTTTCGTTAAAGTTTCCGGTCAATCTGTCTGTTTTGAGTACCAATACGTTTTATTGCTTGGGAGTGGCATGCCGGGATACAAGTCAGGATTAAGCCGTCGTCGTTTTTTACAGGGGGCGGGCGCAATGTGGTTAATGAGCGTCAGCCCGCTGGGTTTAGCGGCCGCCGCGCAGGTCGTCGCCGTACGCGTCTGGCCGTCGTCAACCTATACGCGCGTTACGGTAGAATCCAGTCATGTGCTGAAATATCGGCAGTTTGCGTTGAGCAATCCGGAACGGCTGGTGGTCGATCTGGAAGGCGTCAATCTTAACTCCGTGCTAAAAGGCATGGGGGCGAGTATTCGCGATGATGACCCTTATATTAAGTCCGCGCGCGTCGGCCAGTTTGATCCGCAAACCGTGCGCATGGTCTTTGAACTCAAGCAGAACATCAAACCGCAGCTCTTTGCCCTGGCGCCGGTGGCCGGCTTTAAGGAACGTCTGGTGATGGATCTCTATCCTTCGACCGCCACCGATGTTCAGGATCCGCTGCTGGCGTTACTGGAAGATTACAACAAGGGCGATCTCGAACGTCAGGTCCCTCCTGCAGAAAGCGGGCCGAAGCCGGGTAAAGCCGGGCGCGACCGACCTATTGTGATCATGCTCGATCCGGGCCACGGCGGTGAAGACTCCGGCGCGATCGGCAAATACCATACCCGTGAGAAAGATGTGGTGCTGCAAATTGCCCGGCGGCTACGGGCGCTCATCGAAAAAGAGGGCAACATGCGGGCCTACATGACCCGCAATGAAGATGTCTTCATTCCGCTGAAGGTTCGCGTGGCCAAAGCGCAAAAGCAGCGCGCCGATCTGTTCGTGTCGATTCACGCCGATGCCTTCACCAGCCGACAGCCGCGAGGCTCATCGGTATTTGCCCTGTCGACCAAAGGCGCCACCAGTACCGCCGCAAAATTCCTCGCGCAGACCCAGAACGCCTCTGACCTGATCGGGGGCGTCAGCAAGAGCGGCGATCGCTATGTCGACCATACGATGTTCGATATGGTGCAGTCGCTGACCATCGCCGACAGCCTGAAGTTTGGTAAAGCGGTGCTGCAAAAAATGGGCAGAATCAATAATCTGCATAAAAATCAGGTGGAGCAGGCGGGCTTTGCGGTGCTGAAAGCGCCGGATATTCCGTCGATCCTGGTGGAGACGGCGTTTATCAGTAACGTAGAAGAAGAGCGTAAGCTGAAAACGGCGACCTTCCAGCAGCAGGTGGCTGAGTCGATTCTGGCGGGGATTAAAGCCTACTTCGCCGATGGCGCCACGCTGGCAAGGCGCGGATAATACGGGAGCGGGAGATGGCGCTACTGAAGAGCGCGCACGGCGGTAATACCCGGGAAGCCGCTGCGCTGCTGGGCATTGAGGCGCACCAGCTGCGGGATTTCAGCGCCAATATTAATCCTCTTGGCATGCCGGAAAGCGTCAGACGCGCGCTTATCGATAATCTGGCCCTGGCGGAGCGCTACCCTGACGTTGAATACCCGCAGTTGCACCTTGCGCTGGCGGAACACCACCGTATTCCCGCATCGTGGATCCTGGCAGGCAATGGCGAAACCGAATCCATTTTTACGCTCGTTCACGGACTAAAGCCGCGCACGGCGATGGTGGTGAAACCCGGTTTTGCAGAATATCGCCGCGCGCTGCAGACGGTCGATTGCACTATCCTCGAGTTCGCGCTGCGTGAAGAGGATGGCTGGCAGTTGACCGACGCGATTCTCGAGGCGCTGACGCCAGAGCTGGACTGTTTGTTCCTCTGTACGCCCAATAATCCGACCGGCCTGCTGCCGGAGCGCCCGCTGCTTGAGGCGATTGCCGCCCGCTGCCGGGACGCCGGTATCGCGCTGATTCTTGATGAAGCGTTTATCGATTTCATTCCTGACCAGCCGGGATTTATCCCCTTTCTGCAAAACAATCCGCATATCTGGGTGCTCCGCTCGCTGACCAAATTTTACGCCATTCCCGGCCTGCGTCTGGGCTACCTGGTTAACAGCGATGAACGGGCGGTGGCCCGACTGCGCGAGAAACAAATGCCGTGGTCGATCAACGCGTTTGCCGCTCTGGCGGGGGAAATAGCGCTCAAGGATCGCGCCTATCAGCAGGCCACCTGGCGATGGCTGGCGCAGGAGGGAAGCCGGTTCTATAAGGCCCTCCGTCAGCTTCCCGGCCTGAGCGTCTATCCGGGGCGGGCGAACTATCTCTTTTTACGTTGCCATCTCCCGGAGCTCGATCTGCAGCAGGCGTTGCTGCAGCAGCATATCTTGATTCGCAGCTGCGCTAACTATCCGGGACTGGGAAACGGTTATTACCGCGTAGCGATTCGCAGCCCTGAGGAGAATCAACTGCTGCTTACGGCGCTCTGCGCTATCCTTGCCGCCCCCGTCTGACTGCAAGCGACCGGCTTCTCCGTATGGCATAATAGGCCGCCTGTTGCTTCAGATACCCGGTCTGACGAGCGTCCGGATGCAGCCGCAGGATAACCAACAGGTGCAAGGGAAGGGGGTGAAACGCCTCCGCAGCCCCCGCTGCTGTGATGCTGACGACCCCGTAAATACCACCGGCCGCGAATCCGGGAAGGGCGGGCGAGGATGACGCTAAGCCAGAAAACCTGCCTGTCGGTCATTACCAACAACTTCGGTGGGAAGTGGGTTGCTCAGATGCGTGCCGTCGCAAGACGGCGTCAGGCGCACCTTTACACCCCGACCACCCTGAACAGGAACAGGGTATGGCGGTACGACTCCATTCATCCATTGCCGCCCGCTGGCGGGCGGCAACGAGGCCCGGGCAATGACGTTACTTGCCTGGTGCGTGGCCTGGATTCTCGATTTTTTCATCGGCGACCCGCCGCGCTGGCCGCATCCGGTACGCTGGATCGGCAATCTCATCACCTTGACTCAACGTATCGTACGCCGGTATTGCCATAGCGACCGTGCGCTGCGCGTTGGCGGCGCGCTGATGTGGCTGACGGTGGTTGGCCTGACCTGGCTCCTCTCCTGGAGCCTACTGAAACTGGCGGCAAGCCTCCATCCCTGGCTGGGCTGGGGAGTTGAAGTGTGGATGATCTTTACGCTCCTGGCCGGGCGCTGCCTTGCGGATTCCGCCCGGGAAGTCGAACGTCCGCTGCGCGCGGGCGATGTGGCGCTCAGCCGGGAAAAGCTCTCCTGGATTGTCGGGCGCGAAACCGCGCAGCTCCAACCTGAACAGATCAATCGCGCGGTGGTGGAGACGGTTGCAGAAAACACCGTCGATGGCATTATTGCGCCGCTGTTCTTCCTGCTGCTGGGCGGCGCGCCGCTGGCGATGGCCTATAAAGCGGTCAACACCCTCGACTCCATGGTGGGGTATAAACATGAAAAATACCGCGCCATTGGTATGGTCAGCGCCCGCCTTGATGATGTGGCGAACTGTATTCCCGCGCGTCTGAGCTGGCTGCTGTTCAGCCTCGCGGCGTGGTTATGTCGCTACGACGCCGCGGGTGCCCTGCGTATCGGCTGGCGCGATCGCTATCAGCACAGCAGCCCCAATTGCGCGTGGTCGGAAGCCAGCGTCGCCGGCGCGTTAGGCATCCGGCTCGGCGGCCCGAATGACTATTTTGGCCAGCGGGTGGACAAACCCTGGATTGGCGACGCCGTACGCGATATTTCGCCCGAGGATATTCCCCGTGCCCTGCGCCTGATGTGGGTCGCCTCGACGCTGGCGCTGGTGATGTTTATGGCCGCACGGTATCTATGGACAGGGATGGCCTGAGGAGAAATCCGCATCACCTTCTGGCAGCGGGGCAGTGGCAGCATAACAGAGCAGGATGGGAAAATAATGCGAGAAAACGCGAACGAGGAGGCCTCATGACGCAGGCAATTATGTTGCAGGGGACGGCGTCCGATGTCGGTAAAAGCGTGCTGGTGGCCGGTTTATGCCGCATTTTCTATCAGGATGGCCGGCGTACGGCGCCGTTTAAATCGCAGAATATGGCGCTCAATTCGGGGATCACGGCGGACGGCAAAGAGATGGGCCGGGCGCAGATCTTTCAGGCCGAGGCCGCCGGTATCGAACCCGACGTGCGGATGAACCCTGTCTTGCTGAAACCCACCAGCGACCTGAAAGCTCAGGTGGTGCTGATGGGCAAAGTGGCGACGAATATGGATGCGGTGAGTTACCACGAGTATAAACCGCGCCTGCGCGAACAGATCCTCTCAGTCTATCGCAGCCTGGCGCAGGAGTATGATGTGCTGGTCCTGGAAGGGGCCGGTAGCCCGGCGGAGATCAACCTGCGCGATCGCGATATCGTCAATATGGGGATGGCGGAGATGGCGCAGTGCCCGGTGATCCTGGTTGCCGATATCGACAGAGGGGGCGTCTTTGCCGCGATCTACGGGACGCTGGCGCTGCTTGAGGAGCAGGAGCGCGCCCGGGTGAAAGGGGTGATTATCAATAAATTCCGCGGCGACATTGCGCTGCTCTATTCCGGAATCGAACAGATCGAAGCATTAACCGGCGTCCCCGTACTGGGAGTACTGCCGTGGCTGGAGGTCGATCTGGAGGATGAGGATAGCGTGGCGCTGCAGAAAGGGAAGTATCTGAGCACCGCGAAGCGCGAGATCGACATCGCGGTCGTTCAGCTTCCCCATACCTCAAACTTCACCGATTTCAACGCGCTGGCGGCGCAGCCGGATGTCCGCGTGCGCTACGTGCGGCACCCGCAGGAGCTGGCGCAGGCCGATCTGGTTATCCTGCCCGGCAGTAAAAATACGCTGGGCGATCTGCTGTGGCTGCGCGACTCTGGGATGGCGGCGGGCGTCTTGCAGGCACGTCAGCAGGGGATTCCGCTGTTGGGGATCTGCGGCGGCTATCAAATGCTGGGTGAGACGATTGTCGATGAGGTGGAATCCGGCCTGGGGACGCAGCCCGGCCTCGGTCTGCTCAATACCGTGACGCAGTTTGCCCGACATAAAACCACCACTCAGGTCGACGCGACAATGGCGAGCGCGCTGCCGGACTGGCTGGCGGGCGCGTCTGCCCTGCGGGTGCGAGGTTATGAAATTCATATGGGGGAAACGACCCTTAACGGGAGCTGCCGTCCGTTGATGCAGCTGGAGAAACATGGCGAGCTGGTGGCGGATGGCGCAATGACGGATGACGGACTCGTATTCGGGACTTATCTGCACGGCCTGTTCGACAGCGATGATTTCACCCGCGCGCTGGTCAACGGCCTGCGTCGGCGCAAAGGGCTGGATGCGCTGGATACCGCCCTTCACTATGCGCAATACAAATCGCAACAGTTCGATATCCTGGCCGCCGCCATGCGCCAGCATATTGATATCGAAAAGATTTATCACATCATGCAGCAGCATCAGGAGCCATCATGCTGATTCTGGTTACCGGCGGTGCCCGCAGCGGGAAAAGCCGCCACGCCGAGGCGCTCGTCGCCGATTCACCGCAGGTTTTGTATCTCGCGACCTCGCAGATCGTGGATGACGAAATGGCGCAGCGGATCCAGCATCACCGCGATGGCCGCCCGGCGCACTGGCGCACCGTCGAACGCTGGCACCATCTCGATGAGGTTATTACGCCGCGTAACGACCCGCAAGAAGCCGTGCTGCTGGAGTGTATGACGACCATGGTAACCAACATGCTGTTTGCTCAGGGGGGCGAGATCTCTCCGGACGACTGGGATTATGCGGCAATGGAGCGGATGATAGACGATGAGATTCATTCGCTGATTGTGGCGTGCCAGCGCTGCCCGGCAAAAGTGGTGCTGGTCACCAATGAAGTGGGGATGGGGATTGTCCCGGAAAACCGCCTTGCGCGGCATTTTCGCGATATTGCCGGCCGGGTTAACCAGCGCCTGGCGGCGGCGGCAGATGAGGTCTGGCTGGTGGTATCAGGTATTGGAGTCAAAATTAAATGATCAAATTATTCTGGGCAACGCTCTCTTTTCTCAGCCGCTTACCGGTGCCGGATCGTTGGTCTCAGGGGCTTGAGATCGATCGGTATGTCCGGGGGATCGTCACTTTTCCGCTGGTCGGGGCGCTGCTGGGAGGTTTGAGCGGGCTGGTATTTCTTGCCGTTCAGTCCTGGTGCGGTCTTCCGCTTGCGGCGCTGTTTTGCATTTTAGCGCTGGCGCTGCTGACCGGTGGTTTTCACCTCGATGGCCTCGCCGATACCTGCGACGGCGTCTTTTCCGCCCGTCGTCGGGAACGGATGCTGGAGATTATGCGTGACAGCCGACTGGGGACCCATGGCGGGCTGGCGCTTATTTTTGTGTTACTGGCAAAAGTGCTGGTTGTCAGCGAGCTGGCGCTGCGTGGAACGTCGGTGCTGGCCGCGCTGGCGGCCGCCTGTGCCGCCGGGCGTGGCGTCGCCGTGCTGCTGATGTACCGCCATCGCTACGCCCGCGAAGAAGGACTGGGTAACGTATTTATCGGCAAAGTGAGCGGCCGACAAACCTGCGTGACGCTAGGGTTAGCGGTAATTATCGCCGCCATGCTGCTGCCTGGCATGCATGGCGTGGCGGCGTTGGGGATCACCATGGTGGCCATTTTTATCCTCGGACAGCTGCTGAAACGTACGTTGGGTGGGCAAACCGGTGACACGCTCGGGGCGGCGATTGAACTGGGCGAGCTGGTTTTCCTGTTGGCTCTGCTATGAGTCAGGCTACGCGATAAGTTGTAGCGGGCGATGGGGCATCGCGCGCCATGTCTGCTCCGCAAGGGGAGGCGATGGCGCGTCTGGCATCATGCGGGCAAGAAAAGGCGCGTATTGATGCGGACAGGGAGAAATCGCGCCGGATCAGTCTGTCAGAGGGGGCGGGGCATTGCGCTGGCGCGACCGTACGCGGTGCGCAGAAACAAAAAAACACCCGTCAGGGTGTTCATTGTGTTGGTTGCGGGGGCCGGATTTGAACCGACGACCTTCGGGTTATGAGCCCGACGAGCTACCAGGCTGCTCCACCCCGCGTCCGTCTTTACTCTTCATCGAGTAAATTATGCATCAGATTTTAAATTGGTTGCGGGGGCCGGATTTGAACCGACGACCTTCGGGTTATGAGCCCGACGAGCTACCAGGCTGCTCCACCCCGCGTCCGTCTTTACTCTTCCATCGAGTAAAGCTTACTGCTATCTGATTTTAATTGGTTGCGGGGGCCGGATTTGAACCGACGACCTTCGGGTTATGAGCCCGACGAGCTACCAGGCTGCTCCACCCCGCGTCCGTGGAAGCGCACTATACTCCGCTCGCGTTTTGATGCAACCCTTTTTCAGTAAAATCATCAAATTTGTAATAAACGGTGTATAAAGAACCATTTTTGGCTTGTTTTTTGAGCAAGATTGTATTTGTGGTGCTTTCGCGCATTTCAATAGCCCTGGGGGTTTGTTATCTTCCCTCATCACGAACCGCGACTAAGCAGCATAAAGAAGAGATACCATGAAAGGATGTTGGGCAAAGTATATAGCGACAGGAGCAATGCTGGCGATGCTCGCCGCCTGTTCCTCAAAACCGACCGATCGCGGTCAGCAGTATAATGAAGGGAAGTTGACCCAACCGTTCTCTTTGGTTAACCAGCCTGATGCGGTTGGTTCGCCAATTAACGCCGGGGACTTCTCCGAGCAGGTCCGTCAGATTCGCAGCGCCTCACCGCGCCTTTATAATAGCCAGAGCAACGTCTATAACGCGCTGCAGGAGTGGCTGCGCGCCGGTGGCGATACCCGCACCCTGAGCCAGTTCGGCATTGATGCCTGGCAGATGCAGGGCGCCGATAGCTATGGCAACGTTCAGTTCACCGGTTACTACACTCCGGTGGTGCAGGCGCGCCATACTCGCCAGGGCGAATTCCAGTACCCGATTTATCGCATGCCGCCGAAGCGCGGTAAGCTGCCGTCCCGCGCCAGCATTTATGCCGGCGCCCTGAGCGACGACTATATTCTGGCCTACAGCAACTCGCTGATGGACAACTTTATTATGGACGTGCAGGGCAGCGGCTATATTGATTTTGGCGACGGCTCTCCGCTGAACTTCTTTAGCTATGCCGGGAAAAATGGCTGGTCATATCGCAGCATTGGTAAAGTCTTGATCGATCGCGGTGAAGTGAAGAAAGAAGATATGTCGATGCAGGCGATCCGTGAATGGGGTGAGAAACACAGTGAAGCCGAAGTTCGCGAGCTGCTTGAACAGAACCCGTCGTTCGTCTTCTTTAAACCACAGTCTTTTGCCCCGGTAAAAGGCGCCAGTGCGGTGCCACTGATTGGTCGTGCCTCGGTGGCTTCCGACCGCAGTATTATTCCGCCGGGAACGACCTTGCTGGCGGAAGTGCCTCTGCTGGATAATAGCGGCAAGTTTAACGGGCAGTACGAGCTGCGTCTGATGGTCGCGCTGGATGTGGGTGGGGCGATTAAAGGCCAGCACTTTGATATCTACCAGGGGATCGGAGCAGACGCCGGTCATCGTGCCGGTTGGTATAACCACTATGGTCGCGTCTGGGTGTTGAAAAATGCGCCGGGCGCCGGCAACGTCTTTAGCGGTTAACGCGCTACCGTCTGATAGTTTATCGCCCGGACCGGCGCAACGCGCCGTCTCCGGGGTCGCCTGGCGGTCGCATTGATCTTTTATTCGCACTATGGGGCTTGCGCTGGCAGGCCCCGATGCATTCTGAGGTTTTATGTCTGTTGTAATCAGCGATGCCTGGCGTCAACGCTTTGGCGGCACGGCGCGTTTATATGGTGAAAAAGCGCTGCAATGTTTTGCCGATGCGCATGTTTGCGTCGTCGGTATCGGCGGCGTGGGCTCCTGGGCGGCGGAAGCGCTGGCAAGAACCGGAATTGGCGCGATTACCCTGATTGATATGGATGATGTCTGCGTCACTAACACTAACCGACAGGTTCATGCCCTGGGGGGCAACGTCGGGCTGGCGAAAGCCGAGGTGATGGCCGAGCGTATTCGCCTGATTAACCCCGAGTGTCGGGTAACGGTCGTGGACGATTTTGTCACGCCGGAAAACGTTGCTGAGTATCTCGGCGTCGGCTTCAGCTATGTGATCGATGCGATTGACAGCGTACGTCCCAAGGCGGCGTTAATCGCGTATTGTCGCCGTTATAAGGTGCCGCTGGTAACCACCGGCGGCGCGGGCGGGCAAATCGACCCGACGCAGATTCAGGTAGCCGATCTGGCGAAAACCATCCAGGATCCGCTGGCGGCAAAGCTGCGCGAGCGGTTGAAGAGTCAGTTCGGGGTGGTGAAGAACAGCAAAGGTAAGCTTGGCGTGGATTGCGTTTTTTCCACCGAAGCGCTGGTCTATCCGCAGGCCGACGGCAGCGTTTGCGCCATGAAGAGCACTGCCGAGGGCCCGAAACGGATGGATTGCGCCTCCGGATTTGGCGCCGCGACGATGGTCACCGCGACCTTCGGTTTTGTCGCCGTGTCCCATGCGCTGAAAAAAATGCTGGCGAAGGCGGAGCGTGAAGCGGCTTCTGCCGGGTAATTCTCCCGGGCGGCGGGTAACCCCTTGCCCGGCTACGATACGGCTCTGACTGTAGCCCCGGTCAGCGCAGCGCCGCCGGGGGAAGGTGTACCCGGGCGGCGAACTCCTTGCCCGGGCTATGATACGGCGCTGACTGTAGCCCCGGTAAGCGCAGCGCCGCCGGGGGAAGGTGTACCCGGGCGGCGAACTCCTTGCCCGGCTACGATACGGCGCTGACTGTAGCCCCGGTCAGCGCAGCGCCACCGGGGGAGGTTAAAAGAGAAATTAAGCCTCGCGAGCGGCGGCGAGCACCGCTTCGCTCAGCGCGCTCAGTCCCTGGCTGCGCGAGGCGCTCAGCTGACCGCGCAGCCCCAGCTCATCAAACAGCGTCAGCGGATCCTGAGCCAGCAGCTCGGCGGCGCTTTTCCCTTCTACCGCCGTGAGCAGCACCGCCAGCATACCGCGCACAATCCGGCCTTCGCTATCGCCGAAGAAGTGCAGTTTACCGTCAGCATCAACGGTATAGCCCAGCCAGACGCGGTTTTCACATCCGGCAATCTCTTTGGCCCGTTCTTTCAGGTCATCCGACAGCGCAGGCAGCCGCTTACCCAATAAAATCAGCTGGCGGTATTTATCTTCCCACTGGCTGAGCGGAATAAACGTCTGGCGTAAGGTCTCTTCGGTGATGCTGGTACCAAAAGGATGAGAAGTCGTCATTAATCCACCAGTATTTCCAGGGCGCGGTCAACGGCATGCACCAGCGCGTAAACATCATCCTGAGTATTATAGGGGGCAAACGAGGCGCGCAAGGTACCGCTAACGCCCAGTGCCGCCAGCAGCGGTTGGGCGCAGTGCTGTCCGGCACGCAGCGCAATACCCGACTCCGCCAACAGGGTTACCATGTCGCTGTGATGTACTCCGGCGAAGTCAAACGCCAGCAGGCTGGACTCCTGACAGCGGAAGGAACGAAAGCCAGGCCGCTTCGCCAGCTCATCTTCCGCCAGCGTCGCCAGGCTACGGCTCCAGCTTTCGGCCTGGGCGATATCGGTCTCTTCCAGCCACTCCAGCGCGGCGCTCAGGCCAATGACGCCAGCAATATTTGGCGTCCCGGCTTCCAGGCGATAGGGAACCGGCTGAGTGGTAAACCCGGCGAAGGTGACCTCGGTAATCATTTTGCCGCCGCCGAGCCAGGGCGACATGGCATCCAGCAGCGCGCTTTTGCCGTACAGCGCGCCAATACCCGTTGGTCCGTACAGCTTATGGCCGGAAAACGCATAAAAATCGATGTCCAGCCGCTGAACGTCGGCGGGAAAATGAACCGCCCCCTGAGCACCGTCAACCATCACCACCATACCGGCGTCATGCGCATGGCGGATTGCCGTCGCCAGGTCCGGGCAGCCGCCGGTCACGTTGGACATCTGGCCGATGGCCAGCAGCCGACTGCGCGGCGTAATAAGAGAAGGCAGAAGGGCGACGTCGGGCAGGCGATCGGCAGCGACGGGCAGCTTCACGATCCGGGCACCGGTTTGCTCTGCGACCATCAGCCAGGGAACCAGGTTGGCATGGTGCTCCGCTTCACTGACGATGATTTCATCGCCGGGCCGCAGGCGCGGGCGAAGATAGCTCTGCGCCACCATATTGATGGCTTCGGTGGTGCCGCGCGTCCAGACGATATCTTTCGCGGACGGGGCATTGAGCAGCGCCGCCACGCGCTCGCGGGCATTTTCATAGCGTTCAGTCAGGCGCTGGGCGGCGGCAAACTGGCTACGATGAACGTTGCCTGCGCTGAGGCGGTAAAACTGGTCGCTGGCGTCGATGACGGCGAGCGGCTTCAGCGCCGTCGCTGCGCTATCAAGGTAAACGCCGGCATCGGCCAGCGCAGGAAACTGGGCGCGAAAGTGAGCAGGATTGAATGCGTTCATGGAATTCCTCGTTGCAATACGACGATCGTCGCGCAATTTAGTCATCAGGGCAAGGCTGGCGAAAGGAAGAGAGGAGGAGATTCAGGTCAGCGCGGCGGCAGACAGGCAAAAAAAAAGCACCGCATGTTGCGGTGCTACATTAAATCACTATGGACAGACAGGGTAAATGTACAGGAAGTGAAAAGGGTAGCTTTACTACCATGGTCTGCAAACACAGACCAATTGCAAACACAACAACACAACATCACAACCGTAAGCCAAAAGCTTGTTGGAACACGCATTCCAAAAAAAAGCTCTTCGTTCCGGCTCAGGAAGTGCCGCCACTATAGGTATTTGCTGGTAGAACCTCAACGGACAAATTATAATGGCTCAGATAAAAAAAACTAATAGGTTAACTGTTGTTTCCTGTTTGTTAAAACGCCTTAACATCTAAGCCAGAATAACCATGTCAAAGCGATTACCGCCCCTGAATGCATTACGTGTTTTTGATGCAGCCGCACGTCACTTAAGCTTCACTCGCGCAGCAGATGAGCTTTTTGTGACGCAGGCCGCAGTAAGTCACCAAATCAAGTCACTAGAGGATTTTCTAGGGCTGAAGCTGTTTCGCCGCCGCAATCGATCGCTGCTGCTGACGGAAGAAGGCCAGAGCTATTTTCAGGATATTAAAGAGATTTTTTCGCAGCTGACCGAGGCGACGCGTAAACTACAGGCCCGAAGCGCGAAAGGGGCCTTAACGGTAAGTTTACTGCCCAGTTTTGCGATCCAGTGGCTGGTGCCGCGACTCTCAAGCTTTAACTCAGCTTATCCGGGGATTGATGTCAGAATCCAGGCCGTGGACCGTCAGGAGGACAAACTGGCGGATGACGTCGACGTGGCGATTTTCTATGGCCGCGGCAACTGGCCAGGTCTGCGCGTCGAAAAATTGTACGCCGAATATCTGCTGCCCGTCTGTTCTCCGGCGCTGCTGACCGGTGACAAGGCATTGAAAACACCTGCGGATCTGGCGCAACATACGCTGTTGCACGATGCTTCCCGCCGCGACTGGCAAACTTATACCCGTCAGCTTGGTCTAAGCCATATTAATGTGCAGCAGGGGCCTATTTTCAGCCACAGCGCGATGGTGCTGCAGGCGGCTATTCACGGGCAAGGGGTCGCCCTGGCCAATAATGTGATGTCCCAGTCCGAGATCGAGGCCGGCCGGTTGGTCTGCCCGTTTAATGATGTTCTGGTCAGTAAGAATGCGTTTTATCTCGTTTGTCATGACAGTCAGGCTGAACTGGGTAAAATAGCCGCCTTCCGGCAATGGATACTGGCGAAAGCGGCGAGCGAACAAGAAAAATTTCGTTTTCGTTACGAACAATAAATGATTGTAGGGTAAAAACATGACCAGCCGATTTATGCTGATATTTGCCGCGATAAGCGGTTTCGTCTTTGTTGCTCTGGGCGCCTTTGGCGCGCATGTATTAAGCCGGTCGTTAGGCGCGGCGGAAATGGCCTGGATTCATACCGGGCTTGAGTACCAGGCCTTCCATACGCTGGCTATTTTTGGTCTGGCGGTGGCGATGCAGCGCCGTATCAGTATCTGGTTCTACTGGAGTAGCGTCTTTATGGCGCTCGGTACCGTTTTGTTCAGCGGCAGTCTCTACTGCCTGGCGCTGTCGCATTTACGCCTGTGGGCGTTCGTGACGCCGGTCGGAGGCGTGAGCTTCCTCGCCGGTTGGGTTTTAATGTTAATTGGTGCAATTCGTCTGAAACGTAAGGGCGTTGTTCATGAATAAGGTTGTCCTCTATTGTCGCCCCGGGTTTGAGAAGGAGTGCGCAGCAGAAATTACTGATAAGGCCTCCCGCCTTGAGGTGTTTGGTTTTGCCCGAGTGAAAGAAGACTCTGGCTATGTCATTTTTGAATGCTATCAGATGGAAGATGGCGACAAACTGGTGCGTGAACTGCCGTTCAGCTCGCTGGTTTTCGCCCGTCAGATGTTTGTGGCCGGCGAACTGCTGCGCGACCTGCCGCCGGAAGATCGCATCACGCCGATTGTCGGGATGCTGCAGGGCGTGGTCGAGAAGGGCGGCGATCTGCGGGTGGAAGTGGCCGATACCAATGAAAGCAAAGAGCTGATGAAGTTCTGCCGTAAACTGACGGTTCCGCTGCGCGCGGCGCTGCGTGAAGCGGGCGTGCTCACCAACTATGAAACGCCGAAGCGTCCGGTGGTGCATGTGTTCTTTATTGCCCCCGGCTGCTGCTATACCGGTTACTCGTACACCACCAACAACTCGCCGTTCTATATGGGGATCCCGCGTCTGAAGTTCCCGTCTGATGCGCCGAGCCGTTCTACGCTGAAGCTGGAAGAGGCGTTTCACGTCTTTATCCCGGCAGATGAGTGGGATGAGCGTCTGGGCAACGGGATGTATGCGGTGGATCTGGGGGCCTGCCCCGGCGGCTGGACCTATCAGCTGGTGAAACGCAATATGTGGGTCTCCTCCGTGGATAACGGCCCGATGGCGCAGAGTCTGATGGATACCGGGCAGGTGACCTGGCTGCGTGAAGATGGCTTCAAGTATCGGCCAACGCGTAACAACATCTCGTGGATGGTGTGCGATATGGTGGAGAAACCGGCGAAAGTAGCGGCGCTGATGGCGCAGTGGCTGGTGAACGGCTGGTGCCGGGAAACCATCTTTAACCTTAAGCTGCCGATGAAAAAGCGCTATGAGGAGCTGTCGCGCAACCTTGCCTATATCCAGGAACAGCTGGATGAACACGGGATTAATGCCCAGATCCAGGCGCGTCAGTTGTATCACGATCGTGAAGAGGTTACCGTTCACGTCCGTCGCCTGTGGGCGGCCGTTGGCGGTCGCCGCGACGAACGCTAAGCTCGCGTCGTGTCCCGGATAACGGCAGCGTTATCCGGGTTCTCTTGTCCCGCCGGTTATTTTGCCGCTATCTGCGCGTCAGAAAGAATGTGTGTCACATCATCCAGATGACCAATCCTGGCCTCCCCCGAACGATTAAACTTACTTTTGTCGATCAGCAGTAGCGATTGCGCCGCGCGTTTGAGCAGCAGCGATTTAAAATCGGCGTTCACCGTATTTGAATCCCACAGCGCGCCGTGGCTATCGATACCTTCGCAGGAAAAAATAAACAGATCGATCTCCAGCGATTTGAGCTGTGAGATCAGCGAAGGGCTGACGTAGCAGCCATATTTGCGCTGGAGCGTGCCGCCGGAGCAGGTGAGCTGAATGTTTTCGCGTTTGCTCAGCTCCTGGCAAATCGGCTGGCTGTTGGTAAAGACGTGCAGGTTGATATCCGGCAGCTGGCGGGCCAGATACCAGCAGGTGGAGCTGGCGTCGAGGGCAATCACCATCCCTTCGTCAATCCAGGCCAGGGCGCCGCGGGCGATATCCGCTTTATGGGCATAGTGGCTTTTGAGGCGAATATGGAAAGGGTCGCCGCTGTCCTGGCTTTCCCGATGAATGATTTTGACCCGACCGTGGTTACGCAGCACTTTTCCCCGCGACTGCAGCTCGCTCAGATCGCGACGAATCGTCTCTTTACTGACGTTGAGCTGTAGCGATAAGGCTTCCGTCGTCAGGCTGCTATGGTTGATCAGCAGGTCTATTATCGCTTGCTGGCGTGCCGCTTTCATGTTCTCACCCTGTCATTCGATGAGCGTCCGCATCAGGCGGACGCTCCGGCATGAGATTACGGCGTTACCCCTTTTTTTAAAAGAATATTCCCGTACTTAGCGCGTTCGCCTGTGATAACGATCGCAAAGGCTTTTTGCGCCCGCTCATAGAAGGCAAAGCGGTCGATACGGACGATATCCGGACATGGACTCTGTGGTGAGAGGGCGTCGCGATAGCGCATTTCCACCTGCGGGTCGAGCGTATCGCCTTCGACCGCCGCCATCATGACCAGCGGCGGCGCATAGCTGTCGAGCTCAAACAGCGGAATTACCGCGCGTAAGAGATCGCTCACCTGCAGGCCATCGGCGCGCAGCACCTGTGGCCCGACGCTGTGGGCCGGGAAGTGCGCATCAGAAAAAATAATCTCATCCCCGTGACCCATCTCAGCGAGGACCTTGAGGAGTTGAGGGGAAATGAGCGGAGAGATTGTTTTTAACATTTCATACTCCCTCTGACAGTTCGGGTTCGGTTTGCGGGTAGAAGTAGCGGTACTGATAGTGGACCTGCGATCGGGCCTGCCCGGCGCTGGCAAACTCGCCGGCGCCAGACCAGGCGTACATCGCAGCCCCTGACACGGTGGTTTCGGCGTCATCCAGCACCTTAATCGGTATATCGAGCATGTTGGCTTTGATTTGATTCCACAGCACATTGCGACTGCCGCCGCCGACCAGCAGCAGTTCTCTGGCCTTAAAATGGCCGATATTTTCCAGAGTGCGCAGGTTATTTTTCAGCTGGCTGGTTAACCCCTCCAGCGCCGCGCGATAAAAATGGCCGCGGGTCGTATTGAGCGTGACGCCTTGCCAGCCCGCATGCTGGCAGGCCAGCAGGTCGCACTGCATCTTCACGCCTTCTGCGCCGGCGGGAATCAGCCGCGCCTCATCAATCAGTGTTTGCCAGGGCGTTTGGGGCGTCCAGAGCAGCTGACGAACCCACTCCAGCACCCCGGAGGCCAGCCACTGCATCCCGGGATTGCTCAGCCCGGCCAGACTGTCCAGCTCGCAGGTTGAGCCGGGATACTGACTGAGCAAGGCGGTGTTGACCTCGCCGCTACGTACCATCAGGATTTCCCAGGTACCGGAGGAGAGCACCGGTTCATCCTGCTGAGCACCGGCGCCAAACAGCGCAAACTGCGTATCGTGGCCGGCGGAGAACACCGGCAGGCCGGCGGGAAGCCCCAGTTGCGCAGCGGCATCGTGGCGCAGCGAACCTATCCTGTCGCCCGCTTCGACCAGCGTCGGGAACAGACGACGCGGTATCCCGGTAGCCTCCAGAATCTCGGGGCTGAAATCCCGCCGATGAATATCCAGCATCTGGCTGGTGCCCGCCATGGTGATATCGGTCGTGAAGGCGCCGGTTAAACGGTGATTGATCAACGAGGAGATAAATAGCCAGGCGTGGGCCTTTGCCAGCAGTTGCGGGTGATGCTCTTTCAGCCACACCAGTTTATACAGGGTATTGAAGCTGAATGCCCCGACGCCGGAGATCTCCTGCAGGCGCTGCGGGGCGATCAGCTGTCCGATGTTCTCCATCACTGCGAGCGTGCGCGGGCATTTCCAGCTGATCGTCGGGTAGAGCAGCGTGCCGTGCTCATCGACCAGCGCGCCGTCAACGCCAAAGGTGGTCACCGTGATGCCGCGAATCCGGCACGCGGCCAGTTCGGCCGAGAGGCGCTGACAGCAGTCGGCGAAGCGTTGCAGAATAGCCTCCAGCGACCACTGGTGCCACGCGGGGTTCTCCGCGGCGCGCTCACTGGCGTTGGCGGTTGAGGCCCGGGCGACAATTTTACCCTGACGATCGACGGCGATAACCCGCACGTTGGTGGCGCCGCAGTCGAGGACGAGGATGACTTCATTTTTCATATTAACTCCATAAACGTCGCCGGATGGCGCTGCGCTTATCCGGCCTACGGCTGACGTGCCCGTAGGCCCGGTAAGCTTGCGCCACCGGGCAAAGCCATTAACGTTTATACAGCGGGCCGTAGTTCTGACAGGCGCGGTAGTCCTGGCCTTCCGTGTCCATGCCGTGGGCGGACCAGCTGGACGGACGGTAGATTTTGCCCTCTTCCACGTTATGCATGCAGACCGGGATCCGTAGCATGGCCGCCAGGGTAATAAAGTCAGCGCCGACGTGGCCGATAGTCAGCACGCCATGGTTAGCCCCCCAGTTGGCCATCACCGAATAGACGTCGGCAAACGGGCCTTTGCCGGTGAGGCGCGGGGCAAACCAGGTGGTGGGCCACGTGGAGTTGGTGCGGGCATCCAGCTGGTCGTGCATCGCTTTTGGCAGCTCGACGCTCCAGCCTTCGGCTATTTGCAGCACCGGTCCCAGACCTTTGATGATGTTGACCCGGGTCATGGTAAACGGCACGCCGCCTTCAGTCAGGAAGCGTGAGGAGTAGCCGCCGCCGCGGAAGTATTCATGAATCGCCGGACACCATTCGGTTGCCGCCAGGCAGGCATCCGCCTCTTTCTGCGAAATCTCCCAGTGCGGTTTCATCGTTGGTTTGCCCTCTTCATCCCGCTGTTTGCAGGAACCGTCCAGCGCGGCGGAGCCCGAGTTAATCAGGTGAATAATGCCATGTTCCGCCAGCCCGGTGAGCGGCTGGCCGGTCACGCGCTCAACCGCGTCCGGCGACCAGTAGGTGCGCACATCGGCAAATACCTGCGCGGTACCGGTCAACTGGTGGCCCATCAGCATCGCTACCCCGTTGAGGCTGTCGTTCTCGGTAGCGACGACAAAAGGCTCACGTACGCCGTTCCAGTCGAAGGAGCTGTTGAGCAGCGCCTCGGCGGTGTCGCCATTCGGATATTGATCGGTCCAGTGGCGTTGACCCTGGAAGCCGGCGGCGATGGCGTTGTAGCCTAGCGACTCCTCGACCAGCCCTTTTTCTGCCAGTTTCTTGTTGCCCTGCATCATGTCGCGAATACACATCGCCATCAGCAGGCTCTCTTTTAGCACCGCGCGGCTCTGTTCTTCATCGCGCTTATAGTGCTGCGCGTTCTGGTCCTCGCCGTAGCGGAAGTTTTTATCCGCCCAGGCCAGCGCCATTTCCAGCTCGACTTCATCATAGATTTTCTGGTCGATGCGGCGGCGCAGTTCGGTCATATCAACCGCCTGGACCTTCATCCCCAGCCAGGACTCAAAGAAGTTATGGTCGACGATGGAGCCAGCGATGCCCATCGAAACCCCACCCACGGAGAGATAGCTTTTCCCTTTCATGCTGGCAACGGCGAGCCCGGCGCGGGCAAAACGCAGCAGTTTTTCCTCAACGTCGGCCGGGATGGTGGTGTCGTCGGCATCCTGGACATCATGGCCGTAGATCGAGAACGCCGGGATCCCTTTCTGACTGTGGGCGGCCAGCGCAGCGGCCAGATAGACGGCGCCGGGGCGCTCCGTGCCGTTAAATCCCCAGATGGCCTTCGGGCGCAGCGGATCCATGTCGATGGTTTCGCTGCCGTAGCACCAGCAAGGGGTCACGGTGATCGTCACGCCGACGTTCTGGCTGCTGAACTTCTCCTCGCAGGCGGCGGATTCCGCCATGCCGGCGATGCAGGTGTCGGCAATCACGCACTCAATCTGCGCGCCGCTGGCATGACGGAGTTTCTCGCTAATCAGCGCGGCGGTGGCTTTTGCCATATTCATGGTCTGCTCTTCCAGCGACTCGCGTACTCCCATACGACGTCCGTCAATCACCGGGCGAATACCAATTTTGGGTAAGCTGATTCTTTTCATTACAGACTCCTCACGTTATTCGGAAAATGTTCAGTTCGTTACCGCTTGTGAGCGGAAACGGGCAAAAATAAAGATGATGGCAAAGCACAGTGCCGGAACCAGTTCTGCGGTGGGGATGTTGCCGGCGGCATCGCTGACAAAGCCCATCACCGGCGTGACGATCCCGCCGCCAATAATGGTCATGACGATAAACGACGATCCGTATTTGGTGTCCTGTCCCAGGCTCTTGATCCCCAAAGAGAAAATGGTCGGGTACTGAATGGACATGAACGCGCTGCACAGCGTCAGGGCCAGCAGGCCGATATGCCCGCCGCTCAGGGCGGAGATCAGGCACAGCGCCATCGACAGCAGGGCGTAGGCGGCAAGGACTTTATGCGGGGCAAAGCGGCTGATAAGCCAGGTCCCGCTAAAGCGGCCAATAAAGAAGCACACCATCGTGCCGGTCAGGTAGTTGGCGGCGAAACCTGGGGTCATGCCGGGAATCTCTTCAATGGCGTAGCGGATCAGATAGCTCCAGCAGGCGGTTTGCGCGCCGACGTAGCAGAACTGCGCCAGTACCGCCCAGCGCCAGTGGCGAATGCGGGCGAGGCGGCTGAATGAGGCCACGAAGGAGCTGGGTTCGCTTTCACTGTGGTCGTCGCTTTGCAGAGCCGGAAATTTTGTCAGCATAATCAGAAGAGCGACCAGCAGCACCACGGCGACGATAATCATGTACGGGGTCTGGACCGACAGGACCAGGCTGTGTTTATAGGCGCTGAGCTGGTCAGGCGCCATTTTATCGAGCACCTCCGGAGATTGATGTGGCACATGAGACAAAATAAGACTTTGCCCAAATACAACTGCAATAATGGCGCCGAAAGAGTTAAAGGTTTGCGCCAGATTAAGACGGAAGTGACCACCGCTTTCCGGGCCTAATACCGTGACGAAAGGGTTTGCTGCCGTTTCAAGACATCCGAGACCGGCGGCAATAATAAAAAGCCCGATGAGAAATAACGTATAATTCATGATTTCAGCAGCGGGCCAGAATAGCGCAGCGCCGAAAGCATACAAAAATAACCCGGTAATGATCCCGGCTTTATAGCTGAGTTTCTTCATCAGTATTCCGGCGGGGATCGGAATGACAAAGTAGCCAAAATAAAATGCCGACTGAATCAGGCCAGCCTGGAAGTTGGTTAATGTAAAGGCCTGTTGAAACTGGGGTAGCAAAATATCATTGAGATTATTGGCGACAGCCCAAAGAAAAAATAATGAGCACAGCAAGGCGAATGGAATAATGTAGCGCTGACGTTGACCGACATCCACCGCGCGAAAACTCTGCGTTTGTATTGTTGTATTTCCCATAGCATCCTCATCAGTTAAGAAGCGTGTTCAGCATCTCAGGCGTGCGGTTGGTATGACTCACCAGACCGGCAACCGGGTGAGTTCCTGTGCCGACGTCCTCGTTATTCTCATCCCGCCGCGAGAGCGTCTCTTGAATAATTAGGGGGTGTGAATGAACTCATGAGGTCATTTTCAAATAAAAAAGGTCTTTTAATATGATAACGGTCACACTTCACCCAATAACGGTGGTTTTATGTGATTGCTATCACTTTAATTTCTGTAAAACAATGACCGTTTGAGTGAAATTAATTTAAAAGCCACAGGATGGTTGCCCGATTTAATTTATTGTGGTGAAAACGGTCAGTTGTTAAATGACAATCTAAATTGCCCGTTTAGAACGAGAAAAATAATAACGGTCATTTTTCACGGCTGAAAAATATTGCGACCTGATTAAACCAGGGAAATTAATTGATGGCGGTCACAGAATACGTGAATGTAAATTCCTTTCTGATTATTCAATATGATGATAGCCAGTAAATATAAAACTGACTCAACAGGGCCGGAATGCAACGCGAAAGCGTTTCTGTTGGCCCGGTGTTGAATCGCTGAGAGAGGTAAATAAATGGAACGGAACAGACTGGCGCGGCAGATTATTGATACCTGCCTGGAAATGACCCGACTGGGGCTGAATCAGGGCACCGCCGGGAACGTGAGCGTGCGTTATGACGGGGGGATGCTGATTACGCCGACGGGTATTCCTTATGAAAAACTCACTGAATCTCACATTGTGTGGATCGATGCCAACGGCCAGCACGAGCAGGGGAAACTGCCGTCGAGCGAGTGGCGTTTTCATCTGGTCGCCTACCAGACCCGGCCCGATGCGCAGGCCGTAGTGCATAATCACGCGGTGCACTGCACGGCGGTGTCGATCCTCAATCGCCCGATCCCGGCGATCCACTACATGATTGCCGCTGCCGGAGGGAACTCCATTCCCTGTGCGCCGTACGCCACCTTTGGGACTCGCGAACTGTCAGAGTTTGTCGCCGTGGCGTTAAAGCATCGCAAAGCGACGCTGCTGCAGCACCATGGCCTGATTGCCTGTGAAGAGAATCTGGAAAAAGCGCTGTGGCTGGCGCATGAAGTCGAGGTTCTGGCTCAACTCTATCTCAGTACCCTGGCGATCGTCGATCCTGTACCGGTGCTGGACGACGAGGCCATTGCCATCGTACTGGAAAAATTCAAAACCTACGGGTTACGTATCGAAGAGTGATTCGCAAAGCGAGCGGGAGGCGACGATGGCGAACAGAATGATTTTAAACGAGACGGCATGGTTCGGTCGGGGAGCGGTGGCGGCATTAACCGATGAAGTGACCCGTCGGGGATATCGCAAGGCGCTGATAGTGACGGATAAGAATCTGGCGCAATGCGGCGTGGTCGACAAGGTGACGCGCAGGATGGATGACGCGGGCCTGGCCTGGGAGATATTTTCCGGCGCGATCCCTAATCCGACGATTGCCGTGGTGCAGGAGGGGCTCGGAGCGTTTCAACGCAGCGGCGCCGACTACCTGATCGCGATTGGCGGCGGTTCGCCGCAGGATACCTGTAAGGCGATCGGCATTATCCACGCTAACCCGGAGTTTGCCGACGTGCGTAGCCTGGAAGGGCTATCGCCGACCCGCAATCCGGGGGTACCGATCATGGCCATTCCGACCACCGCAGGAACCGCGGCGGAAGTGACCATTAACTATGTGATAACCGATGAAGCGCAGCGGCGTAAATTCGTCTGCGTCGACCCGCATGATATCCCTCAGGTGGCCTTTATCGATGCCGATATGATGGACGGCATGCCGCCGGCGTTAAAAGCCGCGACCGGCGTGGATGCGTTGACCCATGCGATTGAAGGCTACATCACCCGGGCGGCATGGGCGCTGACCGATGCGCTACATATTAAAGCCATTGAGGTGATTGCCGGCGCGTTGCGAGATTCGGTAGCCGGCGATAGTCAGGCAGGCGAAGCGATGGCGCTGGGGCAGTACATTGCCGGCATGGGGTTTTCCAACGTCGGGCTGGGGCTGGTGCACGGTATGGCGCATCCTTTAGGGGCGTTTTACAACACCCCGCACGGCGTGGCGAATGCGATTTTGTTACCCCACGTGATGCGCTACAACGCCGACTTCAGCGGCGAGAAGTTCCGCGATATCGCTCGCGCAATGGGGGAGAACGTGGATGGCGTGAGTCTGGAGCAGGCGCGCCAGTCCGCCGTTGATGCCGTCTTCCGTCTTAACCGCGATGTCGGTATTCCCCCAAATCTGCGTGACGTTGGGGTACGTAAAGAGGATATTCCGGCGCTGGCACAGGCGGCTTTTGCTGATGTCTGTACCGGGGGGAACCCCCGTGAGGCCAGCCTGGAGGAGATCATGACCCTGTATCATACTGCGTGGTAGTGCCTCATGCACAGGGCGATGCCAGCGTCGCCCTGTCGGTTTGTTTATGCCTGAGGGGCCAGCCGCAGCTGCTGTAAATTGCCGTCGAGCTGTAAATCGGTCTGCAGGCGGGCTATCTCGCGGCAGGTAAAGGCCATCTCTTTATGCTCTTCCAGTTTTTTACGCCATTTTTCAGGCACCTTAGCCAGCTGAGCATAGATGCCCTCCAGATCCTGATACTCCGTTAACAGCTGCGCCGCGCTCTTTGGGCCAATCCCCGCCACGCCCGGGACTTTTGAACTGCTGATCCCCGCCAGCCCCCAGTAATCAGGCAGTTGCTCCGGCGTGACGCCGAACTCTTTGGCGATGAAAGGGGCGTCCAGCCAGCGTTTCTGAAAGTAGTCGCGGATCAGAATCGTCGGCGACAGCAGCTGGCAATAGCCTTTATCGGTAGAGACGATCGTCGCCTGATGTCCGGCATGGGCGACTTTGATTGCCAGCGTGGCGGCGAGGTCGTCCGCTTCGTTGCCCGCTAAAGCCCAGCAGCGGATCCCGCGCTGCTCAAAGGCCGCGCGCAGGGCGGGCATTTCGGCTTCGAGGGTTTCCGGCATGGGCGCGCGCCCGGCTTTGTATTCCGGCAGGCGCTGGTGTCGCCAGCCGTGGGCGCGATCTTCGTCATCAAAAACCGCCACGGCATGGGTTGGCTGGCTATGAACGATGAGCTGCTCCAGCGCGTGCAGGCAGGTGTCAACGCAGGGGGACCCCTGCACCGCATGAATGCGGCGGATCAGATTGAGTGCGTCGACAATTAACAGATGAACGGCCACAGATACCTCCTGGCGAGCCTGGCGAGCCTGGCGAAACAGGCCCTTATTCACAGAACCTTAAGGGTATCATTGCCGTGGCGGAGAGGCTATCGGCACGGGGAGATTCGGGAAGATGCGCCGCAAAGAGGCTTAATCGGCGTGCAGCAGCAGGCCCGGCTCGCTGTGGGTGGCCTCGCCGTACCAGACCGCTTCGCGGACCGCAACCGGCTTGCCGATCAGGCCCAGCGCATAAAAACGGTCGGCAATAGTTTGCTGCGCGCGGATCACTTTGAGGTCCATCATCCGCGGGCGATGGCTGCGGCGGGCCAACGCCAGGGACAGCGAGGCGACGTTAATCCCCAGCTCCGCCGCCAGCAGCCCGGCGGCTTCATCCCGTCGCCGATCGATAAACTGCCCGGTTTGCGTCAGCTCGTGCAGCAGGCGCTGCATGATATCGCCATGACGCGTCACGTAGTCGCGGCGCGACAGGTAGAACTGATGGTTGTGCACCCGACCTTCGCCGTTGGCTACCACCCGCAACTCCCCGGTGTGTTCGGCGTCGCTTAACAGCGGATCCCACATCATCCAGGCATCCACCGCCAGATAGTCGCTGGCGGTCAGCGGGTATTTGGGCGGGGTGTAGACAATCCTGACGTCATTTAAGCCCAGCCCCGCCTCCTCGAGAATCTGCAACAGCAGCCAGTGCACGTTTGACCCTTTGTTCAACGCAATACGCTTCCCGCGCAAGTCGGCAATCGTGCGGATCGCGCTATGTTGCGGGACAACCATCGCCACGCTCTGCGGCGCGGGCGGTTCCCACGCCACGTACACCAGCTCGCTGTTGCCGGACTGGGCAAAGACCGGTGGCGCTTCGCCGGTGGTGCCAAAATCAATTTCGTGACAGGCGAGGGCGTGCAGCAGCTGTGGCCCGGCAGGGAATTCGCTCCACAGCACGCTGACCCCGAGATGGGCGAAGGCGCTTTCCAGGCTCTGTCGGGCCTTTAAAATGCCCAGATTGCCAAAACGCTGATAGCCGATACGTAACTCGCGGTCGGCGGAAACGGCGGCCGACAGCGGGCGCTGCGTGGTCTCTACCCGCCGGCGGCTTTTAATCAGTCCAATGTTGGCCAGCTGTGTACGTAAGGTATGGCGACTGATGCCCAGCAGCGCCGCCGCCTGGCTTTGGTTGTCATCGCAGTGGGCCATCGCTCCGCGGATCAGCGCCCCGGTGATGCGCTCCCACAGTGCCTCGCCTGGCTGGTTAAGCTGCTGATAGATAAAACTATCCAGTTCATTATCGGTGGTTGTCGTCGGCGTATCGTACAACGTGCTCAGCCGCAGCTGCGCGGGCGTAATCTCCTCCTCTTTGCTGAGCAGAACCGCGTTATGTAACGTATTTTCCAGTTCGCGGATATTGCCGGGCCACGGATAGTCCATCAGCCTCGCCAGCGTTTCCGGCGCCAGGCGGCGGGTCGGACGACCCAGCCGGCGGGCATACAGCGTTAAAAAGTGATTGGCCAGCTGGGGAATATCCTGGCGGCGCTGGCGCAGCGGCGGCAGCGGCACGATGGCGATATTCAAACGGTAGTAGAGGTCTTCGCGGAAGCGGCGTTCGCGGATCGCCTGAGCTAAATCGACATGGGTGGCGGCGATGACCCGCACATTCACTTTGATGGCCTTGCGCGAACCGACGCGGGTAATTTCCCGCTCCTGCAGCACGCGCAGCAGCTTGACCTGCAGCGGCAGGCTCAGTTCGCCGATCTCATCGAGCAGCAGGGTCCCGCCCTCGGCGGCTTCAAACCAGCCGGGGTGGCTCTGCACCGCGCCGGTAAAGGCGCCTTTTTCATGGCCGAAGAGTTCAGCTTCCGCCAGGCTTTCGGTCAACGCGCCGCAGTTAACGGCGAGAAACGGCTGGTGACGACGCGTGCTGTGATGATGAAGATAGCGGGCCACCACCTCTTTACCGGTGCCGGTTTCGCCGACGATCAGTACGGTGGCTTCCGTTGGCGCCAGCTTATCCAGCAGGCTCTGAAACGCTTTCGACGCCGGGTCGACCAGCACGGGCGTATCGGACAGGGATTCAGGATTGAGCATGGTGGACCTCCGGTAAATGACGCCTTGAACTTATCCTTTGCCAGCGACAGAAACCAGAGGGTCGCGACGTCAGGCTGTTGCAAAATCAACAGCGGGCGCACATGAACTGGCGCATTTGCAACAGCAAAATGGGCAGGGTGAAATTATAATTAGCTGATTTTATTGAATTAATTTTTTGTTCACCTTTGGCATGATTATCGCTAACACTCATATAACCAAATTAAAACATCTCTTCGATGAATATCGAATATGGTTATATAGGAAATGGATAATGACGCAGAAAGCGAGCGATACGATCAATGTGTTCTGGTTCTTGCCCACCCACGGTGACGGCCGTTATCTCGGGACCACCGAAGGCGGTCGCCCGGTGGATTTGCCTTATCTCCAGCAGGTCGCGCTGGCCGCCGATAGCCTCGGCTACTACGGCGTGCTGATTCCGACCGGGAAAAGCTGCGAGGACTCCTGGCTGGTGGCGTCGGCGCTGGCGCCGTTAACCCGTCGCCTGCGCTATCTGGTGGCGGTGCGTCCGGGTTTACAGCCGCCGACGCTGGCGGCGCGGATGGCGGCCACCCTCGACCGGCTGTCGGAGGGGCGGCTGCTGATCAACGTGGTGACCGGCGGCGATCCGGTGGAGAACAAAGGCGATGGGATCTTCCTCAACCACAGTGAACGCTACCAGGTGACCCGCGAATTTCTCGATGTCTACTCTCGTTTGCTGAAAGGCGAAAAGGTGGACTATCACGGGGAGCATATTCACGTTGAAGGGGCGGAAGTGCTGTTTCCGCCGGTGCAGGAAAACGGCCCGCCGCTGTACTTTGGCGGCTCTTCGGAGGAGGCCATCGACGTCGCCGCTGAGCAAATCGACAGCTACCTGACCTGGGGAGAGCCGCCGGCGCTGGTGGCGGAGAAGCTGGCTATCGTTCGTGAACGCGCTGCGGCGCGCGGGCGTACCCTGCAATACGGTATTCGCCTGCATGTGATCGTCCGTGAAACGGAAGAGGAGGCCTGGGCCGCCGCCGACCGACTGATTGCCCACCTGGATGATGACACCATTGCTCAGGCGCAGAAGATCTTCTCGCGCATGGATTCCGCAGGCCAGGCGCGGATGAGCGCTCTGCACAACGGCTCGCGCGACAATCTGCGTATTGCGCCAAACCTGTGGGCCGGCGTCGGGCTGGTACGCGGCGGGGCGGGGACGGCGCTGGTCGGCAATCCGCAGCAGGTGGCGGAGCGCATCCGTGAATATCAGGCGCTGGGGATCACCAACTTTATCTTCTCCGGTTACCCGCATCTGGAAGAGGCGCACCGCTTTGCCGAGCTGGTGATGCCGCTGCTGCCGCTGGCCAGCAACGCCCAGCCAAAAGCGCGCGGCGTTAATACCGGGCCGTTTGGTGAAACCATCGGCGGCGATAAGCGCCCGGTAAAACAGGTCAGCGCCAGCTGAGCGGAGGTCGCAATGTTTCGCTTCTTCTTCCATAAGGCGGTGGCCTATGCCAACTGAACCTCATATCACGATCGTCGGCGGCGGCTTTAGCGGCGCGGCGGTGGCTATTCATCTGCTTGACCTGATGCCGGAAGGAGTACGGGTGACACTGCTGGAGCCGCGCGCCGTGCCCGGGGCCGGCGTGGCCTATTCCACCGCCGAACCCAGCCACCGCATCAACGTGCCCGCCTCGCGGATGCAGTTGGCCGGTGAGGAGGAGGGCGCTTTTGACCGCTGGTACCGTAGTCAACCTGCTTTTGCCGACGATCCGCAGGCGTGGCGTGAAGATGGCTCGCTGTACCCCCAGCGCGGCCAGTTCGGGCGCTACGTCAGTCAGCGTTTTGCCGAGGCGGTACGGGTGAGCGCCGGGCGACTGGTTCACCTGCGCGAACAGGCGCTGACCTTTGACGAAAGCGGTATCACGACCGAGAGCGGTCGTCGGCTGCAAAGCGATCTGCTGATCCTGGCGGTGAGCCATCCGCCGCCGGCGCTGCCGCGGCTGGCGGCGCCTTTTCATGACCACCCGGCGCTGATTGCCAACCCGTGGCGTGCGGACAGCCTTACGGCAATCGCCCCGGACGCGCGGGTGGCGGTGATGGGAACCGGGCTGACGATGGCGGATTGCATCGCCACCTTATCCCGGCTCGGCCACCGTGGGCCAATTACCGCCTTTTCCCGCCACGGCCTGTTGTCCCGCGGGAACGTCAGCAGCGCGGCGGCGCAATGGCCGGGCGAGTATCGCCACGGCACGCTGCGCCAGCGGCTGCGGCAGGTTCGCAGCGATATCAGGCGTGCCGCAGAGCAGGGGCTTCCCTGGCAGGTGGTGCTGGATGCGGTGCGTCATCAGGGTCAGAGCATCTGGCAGGCGCTGACGTTTGCCGACCGCCAGCGCTTCCTGCGTCATCTGCGGCGCTACTGGGATGTGCATCGTTATCGCATTGCGCCGCAGATTGCCGAGGTGCTCGAGCAACGGCAGCGCGAGGGGAGCCTGCAGGTGCTGGCTGCACGGCTGACGGCGCTGGAAGGCGATTCCCGTACGCTGAGCCTCACCCTGGCGCCGCGCGCGGGCGAGCGCATTGCGCTGACCGTCGACCACCTGATTCTGACCACCGGCCCGGCCCACGGCGGGCTGATCGACAGCCAGCCGCTGCTGCGCGAACTGGCCCGTCGTGGCCTGATTCGCGCCGATAAGCTGGGTCTTGGGCTGGACGTGGATGCTCATTCCCGGGCGATTGGCCGCGACGGGCGTGCGATACCCAACCTGCTGATCTCTGGCCCGGCGGCTCGCGGCTATTTTGGCGAACTGATGGGGCTGCCGCAGGTGGCCGATCATGCCGCCGCCGTCGCCGCTGAAGCTTTACAGGCGCTGGGGATTGGGCAATCCGCCCGATGTCCCACGATCTAACCCCCCCATTCCCCTTATTCCTTGATGTGTTAAGCGTGCGTTCCGTTGACGGAATGCACCGTGGAGAGCGCTATGTCATCACAACGTGAAATTCGCCTGAATGCTTTTGATATGAACTGCGTCGGTCACCAGTCGCCGGGGCTGTGGACCCATCCGCGCGACCGCTCCTGGCAGTATAAGGACCTGGATTACTGGGTTGACCTGGCGCGTTTGCTGGAACGCGGTAAGTTCGACGGCCTGTTTATTGCCGACGTGCTGGGCATCTACGACGTGCTGAACGGCAACGGCGACGCGGCGATTCGCCAGGCGACGCAGGTGCCGGTGAACGATCCGCTGGCGTTGATTACCCCGATGGCGCTGGTGACGGAGCATCTGGGCTTTGGCCTGACCGCGTCACTGTCGTTTGAGCATCCGTACCCGTTTGCCCGCCGTCTCTCGACCCTCGATCATCTGACCAAGGGCCGGGTGGGCTGGAACATCGTTACCTCGTATCTGGAAAGCGGGGCGCGCAACATTGGCCATCAGGCGCAGACCGATCACGATGCGCGCTATGACTACGCCGATGAGTATCTCGACGTGGTTTATAAGCTGCTGGAAGGGAGCTGGGAAGATGGCGCGGTGCTGCGCGATCGCGAGCGCGGGATCTTCAGCGATCCGCAAAAAATTCATCCGATCAATCACCAGGGCAACTTCTTCACCGTGCCGGGGATCCACCTCTGCGAACCCTCGCCGCAGCGCACGCCGGTGCTTTATCAGGCCGGTGCCTCCAGCCGCGGTAAACAGTTTGCCGCCGGTCACGCCGAGTGCGTTTTTGTCGCCGCGCCGTCGAAAGTGCTGCTCAAAAAGACGGTGGCGGATATTCGCCGCCGCGCCGCCGAAGCCGGACGCGACCCGCGCAGCATTCTGATTTTCAACCTGCAAACGGTCATCGTCGGCGAAACCGACCGCGAGGCGCAGGCCAAATGGCAGGAGTATAAATCGTACGTCAGCTATGAAGGGGCGCTGGCGCTGATCTCCGGCTGGACCGGGATCGACTTCGGCCAGTATCAGCCGGATCAGGTGCTGAAATACCTGCATACCAACGCGATTCAGTCGGCGGTTGAAGCCTTTTCCACCGCCGATCCCGATCGCCAGTGGACGGTACAGGCGCTGGCCGACTGGGTCGGCATTGGCGGCTTCGGCCCGCTGATTGTCGGCAGTGCGCAAACCGTCGCCGATGAGCTGCAGTCATGGGTTGAGGAGACCGATGTTGACGGTTTCAACCTGGCGTATGCCGTCACCCATGAAACCTTCCGCGATGTCGTGGATCTGCTCATTCCCGAACTGCAAAAACGCGGCGTCTTTAAGCAGGAGTATCGCGAAGGCACCCTGCGCGAAAAACTGTTCGGCGCCGGGCCGCGTCTGGTCGCGCCGCATCCGGGGGCGGGGTATCGTCGCGGCGCCCGCATCGACGTCGCGGCAGGGGAGAAGGTGACATGATCGAGATAGATAACCTGCATAAAAGCTACCGCGCGGCGGACGGGCGGGTCAGCGAGGTGCTGAAAGGGCTGTCGCTGCGGGTACCGACCCGCTCCATCACCGCGGTCGTGGGGCCGAGCGGTGCGGGAAAATCGACCCTCGCGCGCCTTATCAGCCTGCTGGAGCGCCCCGACAGCGGCAGTATTCGGGTGAACGGCAACGACCTGTCGTTGCTCAGCGGCGAGGCGCTGCGTCGCGAGCGGCGCACGATCGGTACCGTTTTTCAGTCCTCCTCGCTGCTCAGCCGTAAAACGGCCTGGCAAAATATCGCCCTGCCGCTGGAATATCTCGGGGTGGTCGAGCGCGATATTAAAGCCCGCGTCGGCGAACTGCTGGAAAGCGTCGGGTTGAGCCATAAGGCGGATGCCTGGCCGGCCCAGCTTTCCGGCGGCCAGCGTCAGCGGATTGGTATTGCGCGTGCGCTGGCGCTACGCCCGTCGGTGCTGCTGGCGGATGAAGCGACTTCGGGGCTGGATCCGCAGGCTACCGCAACGGTGCTGAATTTGCTCAAACGTCTGCGCGATGAATACCGTCTGGCGATCGTGCTGATCACCCACGAGATGGATGCGGTCCGCGCGGCGGCGGATGCGGTGGCAGAAATTCGCGATGGCGCAATTGTGCAATTCGGTCAGGTGAAAGAGCTGTTGGCGCGCCCGGATTCACTGCTGGGCCAGCAGCTGCTGCCGCTCTCTCCGGTCGCGGCTCACAGCGACCTGCTGCTGCGCCTGAGCTATCGCTGGGATGTCCCGGTGGCGACCGACTGGATCAGCCGCCTGAGCCAGCAGTTTGCGCTGCAGATCGATCTGCTCGGCGGCCACGTTGAGGTGATCAACGGCCGGCTGGCGGGAAGGCTACAGGTGGGGGTGCGGTTCCAGGGTGAGCGTCTGCCGCCGTCGCGGGTGCTGGCGCTGCTGGCCCAGCTCGGTATCGCGGCGGAGGTCCTTGACGACGCGCCGGAACTCAAGGAGGCGGTATGAAGCCAACGGTAATCAGTCAGGATACTCCCTGGAGCGAGATCCATACGCTGCTGCTGCCCGCCTACGCTGAGACCTGGCTGATGGTGGCCATCGTGATGCTGTTTGTGGTGACGCTGGGCGGTGTGGTCGGGGTGGTGCTATTCAATGCCTCAGCGCGCGGATTATTCCCGCATGCCGCGCTGTACCGGGTGTTGAACTGGGTGGTGAATATGGGGCGCTCTCTGCCGTTTCTGGTGCTGATGGCGGCGATTATTCCCTTCACCTTCTGGCTCACCGGGACAACGATCGGCATTCCTGCCGCGGTGGTGCCGATGATCGCCGCCGGGGTGCCGTTTTTTGGCCGGCTGGTGGAAAACGCGCTGCGCGAACTGCCGGCCGAGGTCACCGCCGTGGGGGTGGTGTGCGGCGGCTCGCGCTGGCAGATCATCCGCAGCGCCCAGCTGAGTGAAGCCCTGCCGGCGTTAGTGGCGGCGGTGACGCTTAACCTGGTGTCGATGATCGAATATTCCGCGATTGCCGGCACCATCGGCGCGGGAGGCATCGGCTATCTGGCGGTGGTGTACGGCTACCAGCGCTTCGACAACCACATCATGATCGCCACCATTATCGCGCTGATCGCCACGATTCAGCTGATTCAATTTTTCGGTGACCGTCTGGTCAACAAACTTCGCCACACGCAGGGGATCGCTTCATGACAACAGAACAATTTGAGTTACGTAAGGCCCGCCGCTGGCCGTGGCTGGCGGCGCTGGTGGTGATTGTGGCGCTGGCCGTCGCCTTTTGGTGGTGGCGGGGAGAGGCCCGGTCGCAGCAGGTGGTGTTTGGCACCACCCTGAAAATCCATTATGAACCGGCGATGGCCGGAGAACAGCGAATTATCGAGTACATCGGCCAGCATATTGCGCCGGATTATGGCCTGAAGCTGGAGGCGGTGGGCGTGCAGGATCCGGTGCAGGCGGACCGGGCGGTGGCGCAAGGGGAATACGCCGGAACCATTTATCAGCATCAATGGTGGCTGAAGCAGGTGGTGGACGCCAATGGCTTCGCGCTTTCAACCACGGTACCGGTATTCCAGTGGGCCTTTGGGATTTACTCCGATCGCTATACATCGGTCAAGGATCTGCCGAACGGCGCGACGATCGTGGTGCCAGATGACGGCGCCAACCAGGGGCAGGCGCTGTGGCTGCTGCAGCGCATCGGCCTGGTTACGCTCGACCCGAAGGTGGAGCCGCGTACGGCAAAGCTGAAAAATATCGTCGGCAACCCGCATCAGTTTAATTTCAAAGAGCTGGACTTGTTAACCATGCCGCGGGCGCTCAATTCGGTGGACGCGGCCATCGGCTATGTCTCGCAGTTTGATGCCGGGAAAGTATCGCGCGATAAGGGGATCTTATTCCCGCCTGCGCCGCGGACTTTTGCGTCGCAGTTGGTTATCGGGACGCCTTATCTGTCACAGGAGAATATCGTTAAATTGCAGCAGGCATTTTCCGACCCGCGCATTCAGAGCTGGTTGAAAACCACCGACGACCCGCTGGTGAAAGACGTACTGGTGCCGGTTTCCGCGGAATAATCTGCGCTGATGATCGATCTCGCAGGACGGGCGAAAGCGCGTCCTGATTTTGGCGTTTTATTTAATTAACTTATTGAATATATTTATTTTTATATGCGTATTTGTTGGTTCCACTTTATCAGCGGGCGGCCTATAACTGCGATCACCTGCACAACATAATAAGGTGAAAACATGAGTACGCTGTCTGTTGATAATCCCGGCGTGGCCTCCGCACCGGTGAGTAGCGTCGGGGATGTGGCGCGGTTGATTAATTCGGGCAAGGATCAGGCTAAATATGCGCGGATGATTGTCTTCCTCGCTCTCGGCGGCGTCTTTCTCGACGCCTATGATTTAACCACGCTCTCCTACGGCATCGACGATGTGGTGCGTGAATTCCAGCTCTCGCCGCTGCTGACCGGGCTGGTCACCTCATCCATTATGGTTGGCACCATTATCGGCAACTTAATCGGCGGCTGGCTGACGGATAAATATGGCCGCTATTCGGTGTTTATGGCCGACATGCTGTTTTTCGTCGTCTCGGCCATTGCCGCAGGTCTGGCCCCCAACGTCTGGGTGCTGATCGGCGCGCGCTTTCTGATGGGGATCGGCGTCGGTATCGATTTGCCGGTCGCCATGTCCTACCTCGCTGAGTTTTCCCGTTTTACCGGCAAAGGCAATAAGGCCGCGCGCCTCGCCGCCTGGTGCCCGATGTGGTACGCCGCCTCGACGGTCTGCTTCCTGATTATCTTCGGTCTCTATTTCCTGCTGCCGCAGGCGCACCTCGACTGGCTGTGGCGCGCCTCGCTGCTGTTTGGCGCCGTCCCGGCGCTGCTGATTATCGCCGTGCGCAGTAAATTTATGAATGAATCGCCGCTGTGGGCGGCAAACCAGGGGGACCTGACTTCGGCGGTGCGCATTCTGCGCGACTCATACGGCATTGTCGCCCATGAAGCACCGACCGAACGTCCCGCGCCGCCGCCGAAAGTGAGCTTCCGCGTGCTGTTTGAAAAGCCGTATCGCGAGCGCACCATCGTCGCCGGGGTGATGAATATTTGTATCTCCTTTGAGTACACCGCCATCGCCTTTTTCCTGCCGTCGATCCTCGCCCGGTTTCTCGGGGCCGGGGTGTTTGAAACCATCTCCGCCTCGCTGGGGCTGAATGCGCTGTTTGCCTTTACCGGCGGGCTGCTGGGGATGCATCTGGCGTGGAAATACCCGTCGCGCCACGTGGCGATTGCCGGCTTCGCGCTGCAGTTTATCGCCCTGATCGTCCTTGCGCTGGTCGGCCAGCCGCAGGCCACCGTCGGGGTCGTGCTGGCGATCGCGATGCTCGGCCTGTGGCTGTTTGCCGAGGGCTTCGGCCCCGGCGCGCAGCTGATGATCTATCCGGCGCTTTCCTATCCTACCGCGATTCGCGCCACCGGCGTCGGCTTCAGCCGGGCGCTTTCCGGTATCGGCAGCGCGCTGGCGCTGTTCGTGCTGCCGCTGCTGCAGGCCTCCCTCGGCACTCAGATGTTCTGGGTGGTGTCGCTGGCCGCCATTATTCCGATTTTCTTCCTGCTTGCGGTCCGCCACGAGCCGACGCGTCACGATATTGACGACAGCCACCATTAAGGAACAGATGATGACATTACTCTCTACCGGTACCGATTATGAACAGCTGGCCGCGGCTTTCCGGCCGATTTTCTCGCGCATTGCGCAGGGAGCCGCGAACCGCGAACAGCACCGTATTTTGCCCGACGAGCAGATTCGCTGGCTGAAGGAAGCGGGGTTCGGCACGGTTCGCATTCCGCGGGAAAAGGGCGGCTGGGGCGCGTCGCTGCCGCAGCTGATTGCCCTGCTGATTGAGCTAGCCCAGGCCGACTCCAACCTGCCGCAGGCGCTGCGCGCCCATTTTGCCTTTGTTGAAGATCGCCTGAATCAGCCCGACTCCGCGCAGCGCGATCGCTGGTTTCAACGTTTTCTCGACGGGGAGCTGGTGGGCAGCGGCTGGACCGAAACCGGCGGGGTCAAGCTTGGGGAGGTGATTACCCAGGTGACGCCGGACGATCGCGGCTGGCGGTTAAACGGCGAGAAGTTTTACAGCACCGGGACGCTGTACGCCGACTGGATTGATGTCTTTGCCCGCCGCAGCGACAACCAGGGCGACGTTATTGCGCTGGTCAGCACCCGGCAGAGCGCGGTGGAACGCGAAGACGACTGGGATGGCTTTGGTCAGCGTCTGACCGGCAGCGGTACCACCCGCTTTAAGCAGGCGCAGGTTGAGCAGGAACATGTCTATGATTTTGCTGAACGCTTTCGGTATCAGACCGCCTTCTATCAGCATATCTTACTGGCGACGCTGGCGGGAATCGGCCTGGCGGTGGAACGCGATGCCGCCGAGGGGGTGAAAAAACGCACCCGCATGTACAGCCATGGCAACGCCGCGGTCCCGCGTGAGGATGCGCAGGTCCTGCAGGTGGTGGGGCAAATCAGCAGCTGGGCGTGGGCGACCCGCGCGGCGGTGCTGCAGGCGGCGGAGTCTTTACAGCAGGCCTATGTCGTTCATGCCAGCGGCGATGAAGCGCTGATTGAACAGCGCAATCGGCTGGCGGAAGTCGAAGCGGCGCAGGCGCAGGTGGTTGCCAGCGAGTGGGTGCCGCGCGCGGCGACCGAGCTGTTTAACGCCCTCGGCGCGTCGGACACCCGGGCGGGTAAGGCGCTCGACAGGCACTGGCGCAACGCGCGCACGGTGGCCTCGCATAACCCGGTTATCTACAAAGCGCGCAATATTGGCAACTGGCTGGTCAACGGCGAGGCGCCGACCTTTATCTGGCAGATTGGCGACGGCGAAAAGGCGCAGGGCTAAAAAGAGAGAAGGCGACGGGGAGGCCCGTCGCCGACAAAGGTTATTTATCCTGCGACCAGGTGGCGCTGCGCACGTCCACCTTCACCGGCAGCAGGCCGATACGGGTGAAGGTATCCGCCAGCGCCTGCTGCTCGTTATAGACCGCAGGCGTCATGCGTTCGGCGCCATAGGGCAGGCGGGCAAGCGCTTTCAACCAGATAGCCTTATCCAGCCCGGTTGACGTGGCGAGGATCCCGGCGGCATCGTCCTGATGGGCGTTCGCCCAGTCGCTTAGCTGACTTAACTCATCCACTACCTGTTTTGCCGTATCCGGGTGGTTTTCGGCAAATTTGCGGCTGGCGAGGTAGAAGGTGTAGTGCGGCACCAGCCCTTCGGCGTTGCTGATCTGCCGCGCCTTCGCGTTGGTTTCGACTTCGGCAAGGTACGGATCCCAGATAACCCAGGCATCAATGGCGCCTCGCTGGAAGGCGGCGCGGGCATCGGCCGGGGGCAGATAGACCGGGGTGATATCTTTATAGCTCAGCCCGGCTTTTTCCAGCGCGGCCACCAGCAGGTAGTTGACGTCGGAGCCTTTATTCAGCCCCACGCGCTTGCCTTTCAGATCGGCCACGTTGTGAATCGTTGAGTTTTCCGGCACCACGATCGCTTCAGTTTTGGGGTTGGCCGGTGAGTGCGCGAGGTAGACCAGATCCGCCTGAGCGGCCTGGGCAAAGGCCGGCGGCGCATCGCCGGTAGCCGCCAGGTCGATACTGCCGACGTTCAGCCCTTCCAGCATCTGCGGGCCGGCCGGGAATTCCACCCAGCGCACGGCGATGCCCTGTTTTTTGAAGGTCTCATCGAGGGAGCCGCGGTATTTGAGCAGGGCGAAGATATTGGCCTTCTGATAGCCAATGTTGACGGTTTCCGGCGCCTGAGCCAGCGCGGACGCAGACAGCCCGAGCAGCAGCGGCAGCGCGGCCAGATGCAACCTTTTGGACATAATGTGTTCTCCTTTGGCGGTTTGCCGTAAGGTAACAAATTGTCCTTATAACCAATAAATAACTAAATTGTAATTGATATAACTGAAGTGTCTGGCGAGGGAGAAGAGATTGCGGGGAAGCTGCCCGGCAGAATCGGCTGCCGGGCAGGTATCGTTAATCGCAGGCGACGATTTTCATTGCCAGGCCGCCGCGCGAGGTTTCGCGGTATTTGGCGTTCATATCTTTGCCCGTTTCATACATGGTTTCGATGACCTTATCGAGACAGACGCGCGGTTCGCTGGTGCGGCGCAGCGCCATTCGCGCGGCATTGACCGCTTTGACGGCGGCGATGGCGTTACGTTCGATGCAGGGAACCTGTACCTGGCCGGCAACCGGATCGCAGGTCAGACCGAGGTTGTGTTCCATACCGATCTCTGCCGCGATGCACACCTGGCCCGGGCTACCGCCCAGCAGCTCGGTGAGACCGGCCGCCGCCATCGAACAGGCCACGCCGACTTCGCCCTGGCAGCCGACTTCGGCGCCGGAAATCGAGGCGTTCATCTTATACAGCGAGCCGATCGCGCTGGTTACCAGCAGGTAACGCGCCAGCGAATTAGCATTCACCTTGCGGATAAACTTGTCGTAATAGGCCAGTACCGCCGGCACGATGCCGCAGGCGCCGTTGGTGGGCGCAGTCACCACGCGTCCACCGGCGGCGTTCTCTTCGTTGACCGCCAGGGCAAACATGTTGATCCAGTCAACCACCGCCATCGGGTCGCTGTTGGTATTGTCCTGGCTAACCAGCATCCGGCGCAGGGCGGCGGCACGACGCGGAACCCGCAGCTTGCCCGGCAGTACGCCTTCGGTGGTGATGCCGCGCTCAATACCGCTGCTCATCACTTCCCAGACGGCGGCGAAGTGCTGCTCCAGCTGCTCTTTGCTGTGCAATGCCAGTTCGTTTTGCATCATCAGGCCGGAAAGCGAGAGCCCGCTTTCGCGGCAGTGTCTTTGCAGGTCGGCCGCATTTTTGTACGGATAAGGCACCACCGGCGGCGCTTCATTGGTCAGGCCGAAATGTTCTTCATCGACAATAAACCCGCCGCCGATGGAGTAGTAAGTCTGGGTGTAGAGCACCTTGTCGCCGCCCAGGGCGGTAATGCGCATACCGTTCTCATGCAGCGACAGGTTGTCGGCATGGAAATTCATGCACTGGTCGACCGGGAATTCAACTTCCTGCTGGCCGTTCGCCAGCATCAGGCGGCCGTGGGTGTTGACGTCCTGAATGAATGCCGGGATGGCGTCGATATCAACGCTGTCAGGCAGGTTGCCCGCAAGACCCATAATAATGGCGATGTCGGTATGGTGGCCTTTACCGGTGAGGGAAAGGGAGCCGTAAACATCGACAACGACTTTGGTGACGTTGGCAAGCAGCCCGCGCGCGATAAGATCGTCCGTGAACTGCTTGCCCGCTTTCATTGGTCCAACGGTATGGGAGCTGGAAGGGCCAATGCCGATTTTAAAAATATCGAATACGCTGATCATGTTGCATCCAGTACTGTCGGGGAGCGCGCCGCCTGCTGGCGGCGCGGGGGAGAGATTAGCTGAACAGAGAGTAGAAAATCGCGGAGATAGCAATCAGGCCCATAATCACCACGAAGACGTTGCTGATGTGGCCGCTGTATTTGCGCATGGCCGGGACTTTCTGGATGGCATACATCGGCATCAGGAACAGAATCATCGCGATAATCGGGCCGCCAAGGGTTTCGATCATCCCGAGAATGCTTGGGTTCAGCGTGGCCACAATCCAGGTGGTCACCAGCATGAACAGCGCCGTGATTTTGTTCAGTTTATTGATTTCGATGGATTTGCCTTTACCGCGCAGGGATTTAATCACCATGCCGTTAAAGCCTTCACGTGCGCCCAGGTAGTGGCCGAGGAAGGATTTGGTGATGGCGATCATCGCGATGATCGGCGCCATCCAGGCAATGACCGGTGCGTTAAAGTGGTTCGCCAGGTAAGACAGAATCGAGATGTTCTGCGCTTTTGCTTCTGCCAGATCGGCCGGAGACAGGCTCAGTACGCAGCTGAAGACGAAGAACATCACGGTCAATACCATCATGATATGAGCGCGAGCCAGGATGCTGGAGCACTTCTTCTCTGCGCCCTGACCGTACTCTTCACGCTTCGCCACGGCGAAGGAGGAGATGATCGGCGAGTGGTTAAAGGAGAACACCATTACCGGAATCGCCAGCCAGAGAGTCATCCACAGACCATTACCGGTAAAGGTAGCGCTGTTCAGGGAGAGGGTTTCCAGCGCCGCGCCGTTCCACTGAGGAATCAGGTACAGTGCGAGGATCATCAGAGCGATAACGAACGGGAACACCAGAATACTCATCGCTTTAACAATCATCTGCTCGCCGAAACGCACGATGGTCATCATGCCCACAATCAGAATCAGCGACAGGATCGCACGCGGCGGCGCGGTCATCTGCAGCTGGTGGGTCATAAAGCTTTCGACGGTATTGGTGATAGCCACGCTATAAACCAGCAGAATCGGGTAGATGGCGAAGAAGTAGAGCAGAGTAATCAGTTTACCTGCGCCGACACCGAAGTGCTCTTCTACCACTTCCGTGATGTCTTCACCCGGATTTTTACCGGAAAGGACAAAACGGGTCATTCCGCGGTGGGCGAAAAAGGTCATCGGGAAAGCAAGAATTGCCATGATGATCAGGGGGATCATCCCGCCGACGCCGGCATTAATCGGCAGGAACAACACGCCCGCACCGATTGCCGTACCGTACAGTCCCAGCATCCACATGGTATCTGTTTTGCGCCATCCGCTACGGGTTTCGCCCGATACGATAGTGCTGGTTTGAGTGGTTTCCATCTGTATCTCCTGGAGGAAGCGACCAAATATAATGATTAAAATCAATTAAGTAATATTAAATGTGTTTGATTACGGTTTTTTAATGATTTTCTCCGCAACAAGTGGGGCGGAAAGATACATTTATCTGGTAAATGCATCAGTGATCGCGATCCCAATTGCAATAATCCACTTTCGAGGTGGGTATTTTTAGTTCAACAGTCTGTTTCTGGTGATCAGCCAGGTATTTGTGGCGCGAAGGCTACCATTTACAGGATATGAGATAAAAGAAGGCAGGCTTAATAACGATGTTTTTACTGTAAAAATGAGATACTGACGATGTTTTCGCGCTTAAATGCCTTTTTATCAGTGATATTTATTGCTTCTTATGGAAACGCAAACGATTGGCTTTTGTTAAAATGTTACAAAGCATTCTTAAAATAAATGAATTATTGGGAAAGCGGGCCTGAGAAGTTTAAGAGAGGTTAAAGGAGGTTAAAGGAGGTTAATACGGGAAGAGGGGGAAAGCGGATTACGACAGCACGCGCCGTAACCCGGAATGACAGATTAGCTATCAGGAACAGATTTCGTAGCAAGGAATATACGCAGTGCCGCCCGGAAGCTTCATGCGGTGCTGGGCGACGAAGCCCTGCAGCAGGTCGTCCATCCGACGCATCATCTGCGGATCGCCGTGCAGCTTGTAAGGACCGAATTTTTCAATCGCCTGGATACCCACCTCTTTGACGTTGCCGGCCACGATACCGGAGAACGCGCGCCGCAGGTCTGCCGCCAGCATCTCGACCGGCTGATCGGGATAAAGCTTGAGGTTGGCCATGTTTTCATGTGTCGGGTCGAAGGGCATTTGCAGATCCGGGGTGATACGAATCGACCAGTTAAAGCTGTAGGCATCGTCGGTTTCCCGGCGACTCTCTTTCACCAGCGGCATCGCTTTCTTCATCTGGCGCGCCACTTCGCTGGCGTCGTCGATAATGATGCGATAGTGGCGACGCGCCGACTCGCCCAGCGTATGGACGATGAACTCATCCAGCACGCGGAAATAGTCGGCGCTCTCTTTCGGACCGGTGAGGATCAGCGGCAGGACCTGCGATGTGTTGGCCGGGTGCATTAAAATCCCCAGCAGATAAAGCAGCTCTTCCGCGGTGCCGACGCCGCCCGGGAAGATAATAATGCCGTGGGCGATACGGACAAACGCCTCAAGACGTTTTTCGATATCCGGCATGATCAGCAGCTCGTTAACCAGCGGGTTAGGCGGTTCGGCGGCAATAATTGATGGCTCGGTCATGCCGATAAAGCGGCTGTCTTTGTAACGCTGCTGGGCGTGGCCGACCGCGGCGCCTTTCATCGGCGCTTCCATCGCACCCGGACCGCAGCCGGTGCAGATATTCAGTTCGCGCAGACCCAGCTGGGTCCCGACGCGACGGGCGTACAGATATTCGTTTTCGTTAATCGAGTGGCCGCCCCAGCAGACAATCATATTCGGCGCTTCGCCGACGTGCAGCGCACGGGCGTTACGCAGAATAGAGAACACCAGGTTGGTGATATGCACCGAGCTTTCAAGATCGAGATTCGGGAAGCGCACGGTGTTGTGAATCTGCCCGTAAACGAACAGGATATCGCGCAGCACGGCGAACAGGTTGGCCTGCAGGGAACGGATAATACGCCCGTCAACGAAGGCCTCTTCCGGGGGATTGATCAGTTCCAGCTTCACGCCGCGTTCACGACGCAGCACGTTGATATCGAAATTTTCAAAACGAGACAGCAGCTCCTTGCTGTTATCGGTCAGGCTCCCCGAGTTGAGTACAGCAAGCGAGCAGTTACGAAAGAGTTGATAGAGGTCACTGCTGGCGGTGCGTTTAAGCATATCCACTTCCAGCTGTGACAGCATATCCATTGAACCAAGCGGGCTAACATGTGTAATCAAGTGAACTCCTTACAGGACGATTATCGTCTTCCTGTGATTACAATAGCCTTGCTGATGGCGTTTTCACAACCTTGCGCGCGGGTTAACGCACGCAAATTGTGAAAATGTTGACTATTGACGAGCGAGGCGACCGATGGCCGGAACAAAATCGGTGTTGCTGCGCCACGGGTTGATGTCCAGACCGCCGCGTCGCGTGTAGCGCGCATAAACGGAAAGGGCTTCCGGCTGGCAGAAACGCAGAATATCGTTGAAGATGCGCTCTACGCACTGCTCGTGGAATTCGTTGTGGTGGCGGAACGACACCAGGTAGCGCAGCAGTTTTTCGCGATCGATTTTGGCGCCGCGATACTGAATTTGCACCGAACCCCAGTCCGGCTGATGGGTGATCAGGCAGTTGGACTTCAGCAGATGGCTGACCAGCGTCTCCTCGACGACTTTGCCGCTTGCGGCATCCTGCAGATAGTCGGCGCTGAACTGGTAGTTATCGATTTCAATATCCTGATCGTCGATACAGGCGCCGTGCAGATGTGCTACGGGCTGGCCTTCGAGTTCATCAAGACGATACAACGACACTTTAACTTCCCCCTCCGCGCAGGCGCTGAGATCGCGCGCCAGCGTCGCCTCGACCTCCTGCCAGTCGGCGAAGCGGGTCTGGTTAAAGCTATTGAGATAGAGCTTAAAGCTCTTCGACTCTACCAGGTTCACGGTTGTGTCATTGAGTTCAACATGGCCTACGGCGACCTGCGGTAGTCCTTTAGCGTTGAGCCAGGAGAGTTCGTACAGCGTCCAGATATCACCGCCGTGAAAAGGCAGATTGTCCGCGTGCAGGCCCAGCGGATCGCGGTTCAGGCTGCGCGGTACGCCCTGTAGCAGCGAGGCATCGTAAGTATCGCGGTAATCGGTTGATTTACCGAGCGTCAGGCCGGCAAGCGCCTGATGATTATCGTAAGAAGACATGTTTCACCATAGTAAAGCGGGTACACTATACGCCAAGTGTATCCTGTCTGACGTGAAGAGAGAAACCGGTGGACTATCAAACCGCAGAAGCGCTGCAAGCCTTCACCCAACGTTATTGCGCTGCCTGGCAGCAGCAGCGCGGCAGCCTGCCGCGTAGCGAAGAGCTTTATGGCGTGCCGTCACCCTGTATCAGGGCGACGGACGACGACGCCGTTTTCTGGCAGCCGCAGCCCTTTAGCGCAGAACAAAATATCAGCGCGGTTGAACGGGCACTGGATATTGTGATACAACAGCCGATTCATAGTTATTATACCACTCAGTTCGCCGGCGATATGGCCGCGCGCTTTGCTGGTGAGACGATGCTGCTGCTGCAAACCTGGAGTCCGGATGACTTCCGGCGCGTGCAGGAGAATTTAATCGGTCACCTGGTGGTGCAAAAACGGCTGAAGTTGTCGCCAACGCTTTTTATCGCCACGCTTGAGAGCGAGCTGGAGGTCATTTCGGTGTGCAACCTGAGCGGCGAAGTGCTCAAAGAGACGCTCGGCACGCGTAAACGGACAATCCTTTCGCCTTCTCTGGCAAGCTTCCTTGAGCAGCTTGATCCGGTGCTGTAATCCATTTTTCCCACCCGTTTGTGAGAGATCTCTTACAAGACCTGTAAGAGATCGTCATCATTTAAGCCAATTTTTCGCGGCTTTATTTCTTGTAAGTCAATATAATTCAGTGGGTTATTCTTCTTTTTGCCTGTTTGACCAGGGATTAACCTTAAGAGATTCTCTTAAGAAGGCTTGTAAGACGAAGCGGAATCAGTGATCCTATGTATGTCGACAGGGAGTCGCGAAATGAAGTGAACATCAGGATGATGACTCTTCATGCAGGACCCGCCGGGAAGGCGTTGCAAGGACAGGCTTCAGGATGAAGCGCAGGATAACGCAGGAACGCGTAAAGGACACCTCCAGGATGGAGAACGTGAGCCGCTCATGATGAACGGTGGATCAGGAAGATCGGGACAGACTTAAGGATAAGTGATTTCACATCGGGGTGGTGTGGAAGCAGGATGCACAAGTTTACGGATGAACATGGTCAGGAGACCTCAGGAAAAGTTTTCATGGACGAGCAGGGAGCACCAATGTAGCTGGATTGCTGCGAAACGAACCGGGAGCACTGTTTATACAGTGCTCCCTTTTTTTATGCCTCTTTTTATCGCATTACCTTTGGCTGGGGCATTTGAACGAAGGCCAAATCGCCTGGGTCGTGCTTCAGGTCAGGCTGGGGCAATGTGTCTGGCCCATACCACTCTGGCGCATGGCTGCACACCCATGGTCATGACTGGAGGGGAGACGGCGCCATGATTTTGAGTAGTTTTCGCTGCTGTATTTGCTATCCTGCGTCCGGTTTACAACTCATCGAGGTTTCCCATGACTCTTCACCATAGCGTGCGCGAGCGTTTGCACGCCCTTGAAGCGCTGCTGCGCGAAACGGACCACTGGCAAGACAATGCGCCGGAAAGTCGCGCGTTTGCCAGCCAACAGCCTTTCTGTATGGACACGCTTGAACCGCTGGAGTGGCTGCAGTGGGTCCTGATTCCTCGTATGCATCACTTACTCGATAGCGAGCAGCCCTTGCCGCAGAATTTCGCCGTCGCGCCCTATTATGAAATGGCTCTCGATGCCGCACATCCGCTGCGCGAGCGGGTGCTGGCGGAGCTGCTGCTGCTGGATACGCTGTTTGCCGGTGATGACGCCTGATGCTGGAGATTATCTATCAGGATGAATGGCTGGTGGCGGTGAACAAACCCTCCGGCTGGCTGGTTCATCGCAGCTGGCTGGACCGCGATGAAAAAGTGGTGGTGATGCAAACCGTACGCGACCAGATTGGTCAGCACGTGTTTACCGCCCATCGCCTTGACCGCCCGACATCGGGTGTCCTGCTGATGGGGCTGTCGAGCGAAGCGGGAAGGCGCCTGTCTCAGCAGTTTGAACAGCATCAGATGCAAAAGCGCTACCACGCGGTGGTGCGCGGTTGGCTGACCGACGAAGCGGTACTGGATTATCCGCTGGTCGAAGAGCTGGATAAGATCGCTGATAAATTTGCCCGCGACGATAAAGAGCCCCAGCCGGCGGTCACGCACTATCGCGGAATGGCGACAGTCGAAATGCCGGTGGCGACCGGACGTTATCCGACAACGCGCTACAGCCTGGTTGAGCTGGAGCCCAAAACCGGACGTAAACACCAGCTGCGCCGCCATCTTTCGCATTTACGTCACCCGATTATCGGCGACAGTAAACATGGCGATCTGCGACAAAACCGCAGCGCCGCAGAGCATTTTTCCGTTGACCGCTTGATGCTTCACGCCAGCCAGCTATCGTTAACGCATCCCTTTACCGGCGAGCCGTTGGCGATCCGTGCGGGCCTGGACGACGTCTGGATGCGGGCGCTGTCGCAGTTTGGCTGGCGCGGTCTTCTGCCGCTAAATGAAAGGGTTGAGTTTGCTGACGACAGCGGTCAGGATGAAGAGATTGAGGTCAATTCAGGGAGATAATCATGGCAGATATCGGTATTTTTGTAGGCACGATGTATGGAAACGCGCTGCTGGTAGCCGAAGAGGCTGAAGCCATTCTGAGCGGTCTGGGGCATAAAGCAAAGGTGTTCGAAGACCCGGAGATTCAGGACTGGGAGCCGTATAGCGGCAAATATGTGCTGGTAGTCACCTCCACCACCGGTCAGGGCGATCTGCCGGACAGCATCGTCCCGCTGTATGAAGGGATGAAAGACATGTATCAGCCGCACCTGCGCTACGGAATTATCGCTCTTGGCGATAGCACCTACGCGAATTTTTGCGGCGGCGGTAAAACGTTCGATGCCTTGCTGCAGGAGCAGGGCGCCAGACGTATCGGCGACATGCTTATGATCGATGCCAGCGAAGACCCTGAACCCGAGAGCGTGTCGAACCCATGGGTTGAACAGTGGGCGACTCTGCTCGAATAAACAAATACATTAGCTAAAAGTTGCGCCCTCTCCCTACATAGAGGGCGTCACTTCCTGATGCCAGTGCCAGATAAACGGTCGATAAAATGTTAACCATTTTACCTGTCCCGGGCATCGGGCATTTGCACGACAACCTGTTCACGCGGGCGGTTTTTTCCGGGAGTTCCCACCGGGTCAAGTGAAGCATTTCACACTCCTGCTGTTTGTCCCGCCATTTCCGCTGTTCCTCGCGCCAGCTTTTCATTTCCGTGAACTACCCCCCATCCAGTCAGGCATAAGCCATAAATCTATTTCTAAATCTCCGCTAAAGCTGTGTGTATGCACGGTGAGCCGGTCAGGTCCTCTTTTTATACTTTCCCTGCCAGTTAAAAAGGCAGCACGCCAGATATAACGAAAACAATGAAAAACTCAAACGCGTCATTCTGACTACCCTACAGGTTGTGCCATTCAGAATGAACGTAGCTAACGGCTATGATTCAGGAGTGCAACAATGAGTACATTAAGTCAGGCGGCGAGCGGCGCGGAAAAACGCACCAATGCCCGCTACTGGATTGTGGTGATGCTGTTTATCGTCACATCTTTCAACTACGGTGACCGCGCAACGCTATCGATAGCCGGTTCGGAGATGGCCAAAGATATTGGCCTGGACGCGGTGGGCATGGGCTACGTTTTTTCCGCGTTCTCATGGGCCTACGTTATTGGTCAGATCCCCGGCGGATGGTTGCTTGACCGTTTCGGTTCAAAACGGGTCTATTTTTGGTCTATCTTCATCTGGTCGATGTTTACCCTGTTACAGGGCTTCGTCGATATCTTTAGCGGCTTCGGTATTATTATCGCGCTGTTTACCCTGCGATTTCTGGTCGGGCTGGCGGAAGCGCCTTCGTTTCCTGGCAACAGTCGCATCGTAGCGGCCTGGTTCCCGGCGCAGGAAAGGGGAACCGCGGTGGCGATATTCAACTCCGCGCAATACTTTGCCACCGTTATCTTCGCGCCCATCATGGGCTGGTTAACCCATGAAGTGGGCTGGTCGCACGTCTTCTTCTTTATGGGTGGGCTGGGGATTATCATCAGTTTTGTATGGCTTAAAGTCATTCATGAACCTAATCAACATCCCGGCGTGAACAAGAAAGAGCTGGAGTACATTGCCGAAGGCGGCGCGCTGATCAACATGGATCAGAAGAAAAGCGTGCAGAAGGTGCCGTTCAGTGAAAAATGGGGCCAGATTAAACAGCTGATCGGTTCGCGCATGATGGTCGGGATCTACATTGGTCAGTACTGCATCAACGCGTTGACCTACTTCTTTATCACCTGGTTCCCGGTCTATCTGGTGCAGGCGCGCGGCATGTCGATTCTGAAAGCCGGGTTTGTCGCCTCGGTGCCGGCAATCTGCGGTTTTGCCGGCGGAGTACTGGGTGGGATTATCTCCGACTGGCTAATGCGCCGTACCGGCTCGCTCAATATTGCCCGTAAAACCCCGATTGTGGCAGGCATGCTGATGTCGATGGTTATGGTGTTCTGTAACTACGTTAACGTCGAGTGGATGATTATCGGCTTCATGGCGCTGGCCTTCTTCGGCAAAGGGATTGGCGCGCTGGGCTGGGCGGTGATGGCCGATACCGCGCCGAAAGAGATCAGCGGCCTGTCGGGCGGCTTGTTCAATATGTTCGGCAATATCTCCGGCATCGTCACGCCGATTGCGATTGGTTACATCGTCGGGACCACGGGCTCATTCAACGGCGCGCTGATTTACGTCGGGGTGCATGCGCTGGTAGCGGTACTGAGCTATCTGGTGCTGGTGGGCGATATCAAACGCATTGAACTGAAACCTGTTACGGAGCGTTAATGATGAGTACTCAATCCACACCCGTTATCACCGATATGAAAGTTATCCCGGTGGCCGGCCACGACAGCATGCTGTTGAACATCGGCGGGGCGCATAGTGCCTGGTTTACCCGCAATATCGTGGTTCTGACCGACAGCGCGGGCAATACCGGTATCGGCGAGGCGCCCGGCGGAGAGGTGATTTATCAGACGCTGGTCGATGCCATTCCGCAGGTGCTGGGGCAGGAGATTGCGCGCCTGAATAAGGTGGTTCAACAGGTTCACAAAGGTAATCAGGCGGCGGATTTCGACACCTTTGGTAAAGGCGCCTGGACCTTTGAATTACGGGTCAACGCGGTGGCGGCGCTGGAGGCCGCGCTGCTGGATCTGCTAGGCAAAGCGCTCAATGTCCCGGTTTGCGAACTGCTGGGGCCGGGTAAACAGCGTGATGCGGTTACCGTGCTGGGCTATCTCTTCTATATCGGCGATCGCCAAAAAACCGACCTGCCGTACCTGGAGAGCACTCCAGGCAATCATGAGTGGTATCGCCTGCGCCATCAGGAAGCGCTGAACAGTGACGCCGTGGTGCGTCTTGCCGAGGCCGCGCAGGATCGCTACGGCTTTAAAGACTTCAAACTTAAGGGCGGCGTATTGCCGGGCGAGCAGGAAATTGACACCGCTCGCGCGCTGAAGAAACGTTTCCCGGACGCGCGAATTACCGTCGATCCGAACGGCGCCTGGCTGCTGGATGAGGCGATTGAACTGTGCAAGGGCCTGCAGGATGTGTTGACCTATGCGGAAGATCCGTGCGGCGCCGAGCAGGGCTTCTCCGGACGGGAGGTGATGGCGGAATTTCGTCGCGCCACCGGGCTACCGGTCGCCACCAATATGATTGCCACCAACTGGCGGGAAATGGGGCACGCGGTGATGCTCAACGCGGTAGACATTCCATTAGCCGATCCACACTTCTGGACGCTCTCCGGCGCGGTGCGAGTCGCCCAGCTGTGTGATGACTGGGGGCTGACATGGGGCTGCCACTCGAACAATCACTTCGATATTTCACTGGCGATGTTTACTCACGTCGGCGCCGCCGCGCCGGGCAACCCGACGGCTATCGATACCCACTGGATTTGGCAGGAAGGCGACTGTCGTTTGACCAAAAATCCGCTGCAAATTGAGAACGGCAAGATTGCCGTGCCGGATGCGCCAGGCCTGGGCATTGAGCTGGACTGGGAGCAGGTGCAAAAAGCCCATGAGGCGTATAAGACGTTGCCGGGCGGCGCGCGTAATGACGCCGGTCCGATGCAGTATCTGATTCCCGGCTGGAAATTTGACCGCAAGCGTCCCGTGTTCGGCCGCACCGCTGTCGCCAATCAATAACAAAAGGATTTCATCATGACCACGCAGTTTTCTACCCCCGTCGTCACCGCTATGCAGGTTATTCCGGTTGCCGGCCACGACAGTATGCTGATGAATCTTAGCGGAGCTCATGCCCCGTATTTCACCCGCAATATTGTGATTATCAAAGATAACTCAGGCCATACCGGCGTAGGGGAAATCCCTGGCGGAGAGAAAATCCGCCAGACGCTGGAAGAGGCCGCTGAACTGGTCGTCGGGAAAACGCTCGGCGAATATAAAAACGTCCTTGGGGCAGTACGCAGCCGCTTTGCCGACCGTGACGCCGGCGGCCGCGGTTTGCAAACTTTTGATCTGCGTACCACCATTCACGTTGTCACCGGGATTGAAGCCGCGCTGCTGGATCTGCTGGGACAGCATCTGGGCGTCAACGTCGCCTCTCTGCTGGGCGAGGGCCAACAGCGTAGCGAAGTCGAAATGCTGGGCTACCTGTTCTTCGTGGGTAACCGTCACGCCACGCCGCTGGCCTATCAAAGTCAGGGCGATGAGAAGTGCGACTGGTACCGGCTTCGTCATGAAGAGGCCATGACCCCGGATGCCGTCGTGCGTCTGGCAGAAGCCGCCTACGAAAAATATGGCTTCAACGATTTCAAACTCAAAGGCGGCGTGCTGGCGGGTGAAGAAGAGGCCGAGTCGATTGTGGCGCTGGCTAAACGTTTCCCGCAGGCGCGCGTGACGCTTGACCCGAACGGCGCCTGGCGCCTGGATGAAGCGATTAAGATTGGTAAACAGCTGAAGGGCGTGCTGGCCTATGCGGAAGACCCCTGCGGCGCTGAACAGGGCTTCTCGGGCCGGGAAGTGATGGCGGAGTTCCGTCGTGCCACCGGCCTGCCGACGGCGACCAATATGATTGCCACCGACTGGCGTCAGATGGGACATACTTTGTCTCTGCAATCGGTGGACATTCCGCTGGCGGATCCGCACTTCTGGACCATGCAGGGATCGGTTCGCGTGGCGCAGATGTGCCATGAGTTTGGTTTGACCTGGGGCTCGCACTCCAACAACCATTTCGATATCTCGCTGGCGATGTTCACCCACGTTGCGGCGGCGGCGCCGGGCAACATTACCGCCATCGATACCCACTGGATCTGGCAGGAAGGTAATCAGCGATTGACCCGACAACCTTTTGAGATCAAAGGTGGTATGGTGCAGGTGCCCACCACTCCGGGCCTCGGCGTTGAGCTGGATATGGACCGCGTGATGCAGGCAAATGAGCTATACAAAAAGCACGGGCTGGGCGCGCGTGACGATGCGATGGCCATGCAGTATCTGATCCCGAACTGGACGTTTGATAACAAGCGTCCGTGTATGGTGCGCTAAGGAAAATCCGGTTCCTGCGGGAACCGGAATGGTTTTGCTACCGGGTGTTTGTTCATATTAAGGACAGCGGATGAAAATAGTGATTGCACCGGATTCATACAAGGAGAGCCTGAGTGCCCTGGATGTTGCGACGGCGATAGAAGCGGGGTTTCAGGAGATTTATCCTGATGCGGAGTATGTCAAGTTGCCCGTTGCCGATGGCGGCGAAGGGACCGTCGAAGCGATGGTTGCCGCCACTCAGGGGCGTCTGGTGCAGGTTACGGTTACCGGTCCGTTGAACCAACCGGTAGACGCTTTTTACGGCCTTTCCGGCGATGAACGCTGCGCTTTTATTGAAATGGCGGCGGCCAGCGGACTGGAAAGCGTCCCGCCGGCGTGCCGTAACCCATTGTTAACGACCACCTGGGGCACCGGGGAACTGATTCGCCACGCGCTGGATGCCGGAGTACAGCAGATTATTATCGGTATCGGCGGTAGCGCGACGAATGACGGCGGCGCCGGAATGGTACAGGCGCTGGGCGGAAAGTTACTGACGGCGGATAATCAACAGATTGCCTCCGGCGGCGGCGCGCTGGAACAGCTGGCGCGAATCGATTTGAGCGAACTGGATAGCCGGCTGGCCGATTGCCGCATCGATGTGGCCTGCGACGTGACCAATCCGCTAACGGGTCCGGAAGGCGCTACGGCGGTATTTGGGCCGCAAAAAGGGGCGACGGCAGAGATGATTGTCCGTCTCGACCGCGCGCTGGCGCACTATGCACGCATCATTCAACGCGATTTAGCCGTCGACGTACTTCATCTTGAGGGCGGTGGTGCGGCAGGCGGTATGGGCGCCGCCCTGTATGCTTTCTGTGGCGCGCGACTGCGTCCAGGGATCGAGATTGTGACCGATGCGCTGCATCTGGCGGAGCTGGTGGCGGACGCAGATCTGGTGATTACTGGTGAAGGGCGTATTGACAGTCAGACGATCCATGGCAAGGTGCCGGTGGGGGTGGCAAAGGTTGCGCAGCGCTATAACGTACCGGTTATTGCTATTGCCGGCAGCCTGACCGCTGATGTGGGGATTGTTCACCAGCACGGGCTGGATGCGGTATTCAGCGTGATCTATTCGGTCTGTACTCTGGAGGAGGCGCTGGAGAACGCGGCAGAAAACGTGCGCATGACGGCGAGGAATGTTGCCGCGGTGCTGAACATGGGACGCAAGCTGTAAGACCGTTTCCCCGGTCGCGTGATGCCTGCCGGGGCGATACCGTTTACATGGACGCCTGGACAGGCGCCGGGCTATCCGGGGAAGAGGATTTATATGCCCAGCATTTTGCATGCTTCCCGCGTGACATTATCCATTTCATCCAGCAGTTCCAGCAGCTCCGGCTCCAGCTCTTCGGCGGCGGTTCCGCCGCGCAGCTGGCTTTCGAGGGTCTGGCACAGTTTTTTCAGCCGTGGCACTCCGCTATAGCTGCAGCTGCCGTGGAGCTTATGAATCAAATCCAGCAGCCCCTCAGGCTCTTCGCCAACCAGCTGTTCTTCCACTTTATTACGCACTTCTGGCATAAAGGCGATCAGCATTTGCAGCATCTCCCGCGCCAGATCCGGTTTCATGGCGGCCTGGCGTAGCGCCAGCTGCCAGTTGAGCGTTACGTTGTAGTCGATGGGCGGTTCGACAGGTTCCGCTGCCCGCAGCGGCGCGCTATGCTTTCCCGGCTGATAGCGCAGTAGCAGGCTGTGCAGCTTATCCTCTTCGATGGGCTTCGCCAGGTAGTCGTTCATCCCGGCCTTCATCAGCTTCTCTTTTTGCCCGTCAAACGCGTGGGCGGTGACGGCGATCACCGGCGTTTGTTGCTGATGAGGAAGGTGGCGAATCAGCTCGCAGGCGCGAATGCCGTCCATATCCGGCATCTGAATATCCATCAGAATCAGATCCAGCTGCATCTCCTTAGCCTGCTCTACGGCGCGCTGGCCGCTATCACACAGCGTGACGTGCTGGACCAGATCTTCCAGCAGCACGCCGATAAGCTTCAGGTTCGCCGGATTATCATCTACCGCCATCACCGTCATCGGTAGCTTACTGCTGTCAGAATGGGGCAGGACGATCGGTGTCCTGGCGCGGCAGGAGGCGGTGAGCGCCGGGATTAACCGCGTGGCGGTCAGCGGTTTGAGCAGGCAGGCGGCAACGCCGTCTTGCTTCAGGGTTTCGGCATTGATCTGCGCATGGCAGGGGAGCGCCAGCAGTAAGTAGTCGGCCATGGCGCAGGCTTTCGCCAGGTTATCCTTTTGCTGACTCAGGTCACGCATCGATACCGGAAGACCGGCCAGCAGGATGTCGTAGTGGGCTTCCGGCAGCGCGGAAAACGTCGGGCTGTAGACCACCTCCAGCGGCAGGGTCGTCAGCAGCTCCATGGTGCACTGCGCCGCCGCCGCATTGGCCTCGATGTAGGCCAGCGTTTTGCCCGCCAGACAATGGGTTAACGGGCTCTCCTGAACCGCGTTGGGATTGAGGTCGAGGTTGATATGGAACCAGAACGTGGAGCCGCGATTCGGCTGGCTGTGGAATGAGATATCGCCGCCCATCTCTCTTACCAGCCGCTGGGTTATCACCAGCCCGAGCCCGGTGCCGCCGTGGCGGCGGGAAATGCTGGCATCGGCCTGGCGGAATGCCTGGAACAGGCGGGACTGATCGCGCTCGGGGATGCCGATCCCGGTATCGTGGATTTGAATTTCGATTTGTACGCTGGTGTTGCTCAACGCGCGCTGTTCGACCAGAACATCAATATTGCCATGTTCGGTAAACTTGATGGCATTGCCCACCAGGTTGGTGATGATCTGCTGCAGGCGCAGAGGGTCGCCGATAATATTGTCCGGAACATCATTTTTGATGTTCAGCGTCAGCTCCAGCCCCTTATCGTGAGCGGAGTGCGCCAGCAGAGTCATGACCTCATCCAGCGCATTACGCAGCAGGAACGGGATGCTCTCAAGTATCAGTTTACCCGCTTCCAGCTTCGAGAAGTCCAGCACGTCGTTAATGATAGCGAGCAGGTTGTTCGCCGAGCGCTCGATCGTGGTGAGGTGGTCGCGCTGAGTGGTATTTAAATCGGTCTTCAGGGTCAGGCGGGTAAAGCCAATGACGCCATTGAGCGGCGTTCGTAGCTCATGAGACATATTGGCGAGGAATTCTGATTTGATGCGGGCCGCTTCCTGGGCGCGCTTCTTCGCCAGATCCAGCTCAACGTTCTGAATCTCCATCTGCTCAAGGGTTTCGCGCAGATCGGAGGTTGCCTGGTCGATATTGTGCTGCATCTCTTCGTGGTAGGCCGCCAGCGACATGGCCATGGAGTTGATGCCGTTTTTCAGCATATCCAGTTCGCCGAGCATAAACCCTTCGACGCGGCTGTCGAGCTGGCCGCGACGAATGCGGTCGACGGTATTCACCATATTGCGGATCGGCCCGGTGACGTCGCGCATCAGGCGCCAGCCGAAGATCAGCGCGATGCCGATACAGAACAGCATCATGACGCTGGAGATGAAAATCTCTTTGTACTGCTGCAGCCGCACCGATTTGAGATCCAGTTCGAGGGCGACATAGCCCAGCATGTTGCCGGGCATTTTGGCATCGGTCATCGGTGATTCATCGGGTGAATAGCTTTCCGAGACGATAGGCGTACGCAAAATCATAACGTCGCCCTTGCGCACCGCGCTCAGCTGGCGAGGAAATTTTTCCCCATTTTCCAGACGCAGCTCGCTGGGATTGAGCTGAAAATTGGAGGTGACGAACAGCCTGTTTTGCGAATCGTAAATGGAAATAGCGCGTACGATATCGGAATGACGGCGATGCAGCACGCTAATCAGCTGGCCGATAGACTCGCGGTTTTGCAGATTCATGCCATATTCACTGGAGACCGCCAGGGGTTCAATAATACTGGCCCCGGCGTCTTCCAGCTGACGCTGCAGGTCGTGATAGCGATGCGCGACGAAGAAAATACTGAGCAACAAACCGATGAGTACGGTTGGCGCCAGGATAAGAATCATCATGCGGGCACGTAGGCTGTAGTTGGTCATGCGGTTCCGTTATGGGAGAATATACTCTTCATCCATCAAGTGCCTCTGCGTTGGCGGTTTCGGCGACGGGTCGACCTTCGCCGCCGGAACGCTTACTGGCTGCCCAGATGCACCTTGAATGGACTCGTGTATAGAGTCAGTTTATTTGATTGAGACAAATCTCTACGATGGCGCAATTCTACTCTGCAAAACGGCGTGTGACGACGCGCCAGATCATAACCGTTACAGTCAATGACCTCGATCCCTTTGGTCAGGGCGTTGCTCGTCACCATGGTAAAGCGCTATTTGTTAATGGCTTATTGCCCCAGGAACAGGCTGAAGTTGTCGTCGTTGAAGACAAAAAACAGTACTCCCGGGCGCAGGTTAAACGCCGTCTTAATGACAGCCCGCAGCGCCAGGCGCCGCGCTGCCCGCATTTCGGTACCTGCGGCGGCTGCCAGCAACAGCATGCCAGCGTTGAGCTCCACCAGCAGCAAAGTAAACGCGCCGCGCTTGCCCGGCTGATGAAACGGGATGTCGACGACATTATAGCCGCTTCGCCGTGGGGATATCGTCGGCGCGCACGTCTGAGCTTGAATTATCAGCCAAAGACCCAACAATTACAGATGGGCTTTCGTCAGGCGGGCTCCAGCGACATTATCAACGTGGTGCAGTGCCCCATTTTGGCGCCCGATCTTGAGGCGTTGCTGCCGGCGGTGCACGAGTGTTTGTCCGGTCTGAAATCGCCGCGTCAGCTCGGGCATGTCGAGCTGGTGCTGGCGGACAATGGCCCGTTGATGGTCCTGCGCCACACGGCAGCGTTACCGGCGGGCGATAGAGAAAAACTGGAACGATTTTCGCAATCTCACGGTCTCGCGCTGTACCTGGCGCCGCAAAGCGAGATACTGGAACATATTAGTGGGGAAGCCCCATGGTATACCTCAGACGGGCTACGCTTAATGTTTAGCCCGCGCGACTTTATCCAGGTGAACGATGGCGTCAATCAGCTGATGGTGCAAACGGCGCTGGCGTGGCTGGATATTCAGCCTCAGGACCGGGTCCTCGATCTGTTCTGCGGCATGGGGAATTTTACTCTGCCGCTGGCTACGCGCGCGGCCAATGTCGTGGGCGTTGAAGGCGTCCCGGCGCTGGTCGAGAAAGGGCGGGAAAATGCCGCGCTCAATCAGTTGCACAACGTGACATTCTTTCATGAAAATCTGGAAGAAGATGTGACCCGCCAGGCCTGGGCGCAGCATGGTTTTGATAAAATATTACTCGACCCGGCGCGAGCCGGAGCGCCGGGCGTTATGTCACACATTATAAAACTTGCCCCGCGTCGCGTCGTCTATGTCTCCTGTAATCCGGCGACCCTGGCGCGCGATAGCGACCTGCTGCTGCAGGCGGGGTATCAGATTCAACGCCTGGCGATGCTGGACATGTTCCCGCATACCGGACATCTGGAATCAATGGTGTTGTTTGAGCACAGAGATACATAGAATCGTTCGGATCAGGCCGAGGCAGCCAACCCCCCGGCGTACTGAAGGATGAAGTGTCAACGTTGAGGCTTGCCGACTTCGGCAGGCCAGGTCCCTTAAGGAGAGGACAATGGTTGCGGTAAGAAGTGCACATTTAAATAAAGCTGGTGAATTTGACCCGAAGAAATGGATCGCGAGTCTGGGAATTTCCAGCCAGCAGTCGTGTGAACGCTTAGCCGAAACCTGGGACTATTGTCGCGAGAAAACGCAGGGACATCCTCGAGCGGATCTGCTCTTATGGCGCGGCGTCGAGATGGTGGAAATCCTTTCTACGCTGAGCATGGATATCGATACGCTGCGGGCCGCGATGCTGTTCCCGCTGGCGGATGGCAATGTCGTCACCGAAGAGGTGATGCAGGAGAGCGTCGGTAAGTCCGTCGTGACATTGATTCACGGCGTGCGCGATATGGCGGCGATTCGCCAGCTTAAAGCCACCCATACCGACTCGGTCTCATCCGAGCAGGTCGATAATATTCGCCGCATGCTGCTTGCGATGGTCGACGACTTCCGCTGCGTGGTCATCAAGCTGGCTGAACGTATCGCCCACCTGCGGGAAGTCAAAGATGAGCCCGAAGACGAACGCGTGCTGGCGGCCAAAGAGTGCACCAATATCTACGCCCCGCTGGCCAACCGTTTAGGCATTGGCCAACTGAAATGGGAGCTGGAAGATTATTGCTTCCGTTACCTGCATCCCGACGAATATAAGCGTATTGCCAAACTGCTGCACGAGCGTCGCATCGATCGTGAACACTACATTGATGAGTTCGTCGGTCATCTGCGTTCAGAAATGAAAACCGAAGGCGTGAAGGCTGAAGTCTATGGCCGACCGAAGCACATCTACAGTATCTGGCGGAAAATGCAGAAAAAACACCTCACCTTTGATGAGCTGTTTGATGTGCGCGCGGTACGTATTGTCGCGGAGCGCCTGCAGGACTGCTATGCCGCACTGGGGATAGTACACACTCACTATCGCCATCTGCCGGATGAGTTCGATGATTACGTTGCCAACCCAAAACCAAATGGCTATCAGTCGATTCATACCGTGGTGCTGGGGCCGGGCGGTAAAACGGTGGAGATCCAGATTCGTACCCGGCAGATGCATGAAGATGCGGAGCTGGGCGTCGCCGCGCACTGGAAGTACAAAGAAGGCGCCGGAGCGGCGGCAGGCGGCGGACGTGGCTATGAAGATCGTATCGCCTGGCTGCGTAAGCTGATCGCCTGGCAGGAAGAGATGGCCGACTCCGGCGAAATGCTCGATGAGGTGCGCAGCCAGGTCTTTGACGATCGGGTGTACGTCTTTACGCCAAAAGGCGATGTGGTCGATTTACCTGCCGGCTCCACGCCGCTCGACTTTGCCTACCATATCCATAGCGATGTCGGCCACCGCTGCATCGGCGCCAAAATCAGCGGGCGCATTGTCCCCTTTACCTATCAGCTGCAAATGGGCGATCAGATTGAAATCATTACCCAGAAACAGCCAAACCCTAGCCGCGACTGGCTGAACCCCAACCTCGGCTATGTCACGACCAGCCGCGGACGTTCCAAAATCCACGCCTGGTTCCGTAAGCAGGATCGCGACAAGAATATTCTCGCCGGGCGGCAGATTCTCGATGATGAGCTTGAGCATCTGGGGATTAGCCTCAAGGAGGCAGAGAAGCATCTGCTGCCGCGCTACAACTTCAATGAGCTGGATGAGCTGCTGGCGGCCATTGGCGGCGGAGATATCCGCCTTAACCAGATGGTCAACTTCCTGCAGTCGCAGTTCAATAAGCCGAGCGCCGAAGAGCAGGATGCGGCGGCGCTGAAACAACTGCAGCAGAAAACCTGGGCGCCGCAGAATCGCAGCAAAGATAATGGTCGCGTTGTGGTGGAGGGCGTGGGCAACCTGATGCACCACATCGCCCGCTGCTGTCAGCCGATTCCAGGCGACGAGATCGTCGGTTTCATCACCCAGGGGCGCGGAATTTCCGTTCACCGGGCGGACTGCGATCAGCTGGCTGAGCTGCAATCGCACGCCCCGGAGCGTATCGTTGACGCGGTCTGGGGAGAAAGCTACTCCGCGGGCTACTCGCTGGTCGTCCGCGTGGTGGCAAACGATCGTAGCGGCCTGCTGCGCGATATCACCACCATTCTGGCTAACGAAAAAGTAAACGTGCTTGGCGTAGCCAGCCGCAGTGACACCAAACAGCAGCTGGCTACCATCGATATGAACATTGAAATCTACAACCTGCAGGTTCTCGGCCGCGTGCTCGGGAAACTGAATCAGGTTCCGGATGTGATTGATGCCCGCCGCCTGCACGGCGGCTAACCGCTTTTCCTCCCATGCTGACCCTCTCTCCGACGGAGAGAGGGTTTTGCGCGTCGTTTATCCGCGAACCTCGCTGATTTTTCCCCGTGTTTTATCCGGGGAAGGTAAATAAAACCAATATGTTGCAAGGAATCACTATGACCCAAATCGATCGCCTGCTTGCCATTATGAAACGCCTGCGTGATCCGGAAAACGGCTGTCCGTGGGACAAAGAGCAGACCTTCGCCACCATCGCCCCGTATACCCTTGAAGAGACGTACGAAGTGCTGGATGCCATCGCCCGTGAAGATTTTGACGATCTGCGCGGAGAGCTGGGTGACCTGCTGTTTCAGGTGGTGTTCTACGCCCAGATGGCACAGGAAGAGGGCCGCTTCGCATTTGACGACATCTGTGCCGCCATCAGCGACAAGCTCGAGCGCCGTCATCCGCATATCTTCGGCGATGCTACTGCCGGCAATAGCGCCGAAGTGCTGGCGCGCTGGGAGCAAATAAAAAGCGCTGAGCGTGCGGAAAAGGCGCAGCATTCCGCGCTGGACGATATTCCGCACAGCCTGCCGGCGCTGATGCGCGCGCATAAAATTCAGCGTCGCTGCTCGGCAGTCGGCTTTGACTGGACCTCGCTCGGCCCGGTGCTGGATAAAGTGCATGAAGAGATCGATGAGGTCATGCACGAGGCGCAGCAGGCGGTCGTAGATGAAGCTAAACTGGAGGAGGAAATGGGCGATCTGCTGTTCGCAACGGTCAATTTATCCCGCCATTTAGGGGTAAAAGCTGAAGTCGCCTTGCAGAAAGCGAACCTCAAATTCGAACGTCGTTTCCGGGAAGTTGAACGAATTGTCGCCGCCCGCGGACTGGAGATGACCGGCGTAGACCTCGATATCATGGAAGAAGTGTGGCAAGAGGTAAAACGCCAGGAAACTGATCTCTAACGAAATTTTGCGATCAAGCGCTATTTGTGTGATTTTTTAAATGACAAGCGCTTGATTTGCGTCAAAAACATTTACCCAAAAGGGGCTATTTTCTCACTCCTTATGTTTGTCATGACCTGGAAAGGAGACGGAGAATGAAAGTTTGTGGCGCTCGTCGTGTTCGGGTATACTACTTTCCCGTCCTGGTTATTCCATCGTTTCACCCTAACTTCTCAGGTTCAGCATGACAACGAACTATATTTTTGTGACCGGCGGGGTCGTATCCTCTCTGGGTAAAGGCATTGCCGCAGCCTCCCTGGCCGCTATTCTCGAAGCCCGTGGGCTTAACGTAACCATGATGAAACTGGATCCGTACATCAACGTCGATCCGGGCACCATGAGCCCAATCCAACACGGGGAAGTGTTCGTTACTGAAGACGGCGCTGAAACCGATCTGGACCTGGGTCACTACGAGCGCTTCATTCGTACCAAAATGAGCCGCCGCAACAACTTCACCACCGGGCGTATTTACTCCGACGTTCTGCGTAAAGAGCGCCGCGGTGACTATCTGGGCGCAACCGTACAGGTTATTCCGCATATCACTAACGCGATCAAAGAACGCGTTCTGGCGGGTGGCGAAGGTCACGACGTGGTGCTGGTTGAAATCGGTGGTACCGTCGGTGATATCGAATCCCTGCCGTTCCTGGAAGCGATTCGCCAGCTGGCAGTGGATATCGGTCGTGAACACGCGCTGTTCATGCACCTGACCCTGGTGCCTTATCTGGCCGCTGCTGGTGAAGTCAAAACCAAACCGACTCAGCACTCGGTAAAAGAGCTGCTGTCTATCGGTATTCAGCCTGACATTCTGGTTTGCCGTTCCGATCGTGCGATCCCGGCTAACGAACGTGCAAAAATTGCATTGTTCTGTAACGTGCCAGAAAAAGCCGTTATTTCAATGAAAGATGTCGATTCCATTTATAAAATTCCAGGCCTGTTGAAATCTCAGGGGCTGGACGATTATATTTGTAAACGATTCAGCTTAAACTGTCCGGAAGCGAACCTGGCCGAATGGGAGCAGGTGATTTACGAAGAAGCTAACCCGGCAGGTGAAGTCACGATCGGTATGGTCGGCAAGTACATTGAACTGCCGGACGCGTACAAGTCCGTGATTGAAGCGCTGAAACATGGTGGTCTGAAAAACCGCGTGACCGTTAACATCAAGCTGATCGATTCGCAGGATGTGGAAACGCGCGGCGTCGAAATTCTGAAGAATCTGGACGCTATCCTGATCCCTGGCGGCTTCGGTTACCGCGGTGTTGAAGGCAAGATCGCCACTGCGCGCTACGCGCGTGAAAATAATATTCCGTATCTGGGTATTTGCCTGGGTATGCAGGTTGCGCTGATTGAGTTCGCGCGCAACGTAGCGGGGATGGAAAACGCCAACTCCACAGAATTTGTGCCAGACTGTAAGTACCCGGTAGTGGCACTCATTACTGAATGGCGTGATGAAGAAGGCAACGTTGAAGTGCGCTCTGAGAAGAGCGACCTCGGCGGCACCATGCGCCTGGGCGCGCAGCAGTGCCAGCTGGACGACGCGAGCCTGGTTCGCCAGCTGTACGGCGAGCCGACCATCACTGAACGACATCGTCACCGCTATGAAGTCAACAACATGTTGTTGAAACCGATTGAAAATGCGGGCCTGCGTGTTGCGGGCCGTTCCGGGGATGATCAGTTGGTCGAGATCATCGAAGTACCGAATCATCCGTGGTTCGTTGCTTGTCAGTTCCATCCGGAGTTTACTTCGACGCCGCGAGATGGCCATCCGCTGTTTGCAGGTTTTGTGAAAGCGGCAAGCGAGTATCAAAAGCGTCAGGCGAAGTAAAAGAGTTAGAACGGCAATGCACCCATTCGGGTGCATTGTTTGTCTGGAGTTTTAGTTTAACTTGTACTGAGGAAAACCTAATGTCCAAAATCGTTAAAGTCATCGGTCGTGAAATCATCGACTCCCGTGGTAACCCGACTGTTGAAGCCGAAGTACACCTGGAAGGTGGTTTCGTTGGTATGGCAGCAGCTCCGTCAGGTGCTTCTACTGGTTCCCGCGAAGCGCTGGAACTGCGCGATGGCGACAAATCCCGTTTCATGGGTAAAGGCGTACTGAAAGCTGTTGGTGCTGTCAACGGCCCGATCGCTCAGGCTATCCTTGGCAAAGACGCCAAAGATCAGGCTGGCATCGATAAAATCATGATCGACCTGGACGGTACTGAAAACAAATCTAACTTCGGTGCGAACGCAATTCTGGCTGTGTCCCTGGCTAACGCCAAAGCAGCCGCTGCCTCTAAAGGCCAGCCGCTGTACGAACACATCGCTGAGCTGAACGGCACTCCGGGCAAATACTCCATGCCGGTTCCGATGATGAACATCATCAACGGTGGTGAGCACGCTGACAACAACGTCGACATCCAGGAATTTATGATTCAGCCGGTTGGCGCTAAATCCCTGAAAGAAGCCGTACGTATGGGTTCTGAAGTGTTCCACAACCTGGCTAAAGTTCTGAAAGCGAAAGGTATGAACACTGCAGTTGGTGACGAAGGCGGCTACGCGCCGAACCTGGGTTCCAACGCAGAAGCTCTGGCTGTTATCGCTGAAGCGGTTAAAGCAGCAGGTTACGAGCTGGGCAAAGACATCACTCTGGCGATGGACTGCGCAGCGTCTGAATTCTACAAAGACGGTAAATACGTTCTGGCTGGCGAAGGCAACAAAGCGTTCACCTCTGAAGAGTTCACTCACTTCCTGGAAGAGCTGACCAAACAGTACCCGATCGTCTCTATCGAAGACGGTCTGGACGAATCTGACTGGGATGGCTTCGCATACCAGACTAAAGTCCTGGGCGACAAAATCCAGCTGGTTGGTGACGATCTGTTCGTAACCAACACCAAGATCCTGAAAGAAGGTATTGAGAAAGGCATCGTTAACTCCATCCTGATCAAATTCAACCAGATCGGTTCTCTGACCGAAACTCTGGCTGCGATCAAAATGGCGAAAGACGCTGGCTACACTGCCGTTATCTCTCACCGTTCTGGCGAAACTGAAGACGCGACCATTGCTGACCTGGCTGTTGGTACCGCTGCAGGCCAGATCAAAACCGGTTCTATGAGCCGTTCTGACCGCGTTGCTAAATACAACCAGCTGATTCGTATCGAAGAAGCGCTGGGCGAAAAAGCACCGTACAACGGTCGTAAAGAGATCAAAGGTCAGGCATAAGCCCGTCTTTCTCTGATATGAAAATGCCAGTCTTCGGACTGGCATTTTTTTTACCTTCGCTTTTTACCTTCGCGCCGATAATTACTTAAAGTCGACCGCCATCTGCTGCGGAATCGAAAGCCCGCGGGTGGTCTGCACGCAGCGATCGATATAATCGGTAAAGCGCGGCGGCTTCGGCATGCCCATGCTGAGCAGCTTATCGTTGCTGAAGCGTACGTTAAGGGTAGCGAAGGCGCCATAGAGGCGCATGGCTTTGAGCATCAGACGTTCATTGCAGGGGCCGAAGATATCCTTCAGTTCGCGACGCATCTTGACCAGCGTCTCATAGCTGACCTGCGCATACCTGTCGCCGACGGGCACCTGCTCCAGCGCAGAGGCCATGGCGCGATCGATCTCCGCGAATTTCACGCTATTTTCTTCACCTGCCGAAATATGCACGACTTCCCCCTGCGCAAGCTGGTTATCAAGCAGCATCATCAGCGCATCGGCGCAATAGTCGACCGGAATCACATCGATCCGGTCTTCCATGGAGCAGAGGAATTTTTGCAGCATTAAGCCCATGCTGAATACCCAGAAGATACTGCTGGAGGGCTGACAGCCGTGATGAGTATGGCCCACCACAATCGAGGGACGGGCAATCGTCAACGGAAGCGTCGGGCAGGTCTGCTGCATCAGCTGCTCGATTGTTGATTTAGAGTGGGTGTATTCGACAAGGTGTTCGGCACGCTCGCGAAACTCGGCGCTTTCCGCGACCAGAGAATCGGGCTCAGGGGAACATGACATGGCCGTACCCACATGCAGGAAGCGCTGTAGTCCGGCAACCCGGGACATACGCTGGGCAAACTGTAGGGTGCCTTCCACGTTCACCTTCCAGATGAGCGGGTTATTGCCAAAGGAGGCGACAGCCGCGCAGTTGAGCACGTGAGTCACCTGCTCCAGACGTGGGTCGCAGAGGAATTCTGCAGGGTTAGCCAAATCGCCCGCGAGAATATGTTGCGTGCCCAGCGCCGCCAGTTTCTCCTCAGAGACATTGAACTTGCGCATGTTTTCTTTGACCCGGGCAAGCGCCGCGTCATCATTATCGGCTCGAACTAAAAGCAGCAGATTCATCCCGTTATTTTGGTTCAGGATATTCTCTAAAACCGCTCCCCCCAGAAAACCGGTAACGCCTGTAATTAATAATGTATTCATGAACGCCGTCTCATCATGGTTGGTCGGCTGGATTCTAGGCGGCTGAAACTAAACGGTGAGTCAATGGAAAATGGCGAGCCGGAAGGCTTTCTTAAGCCAGAATTAAGGTTACGAACGGGCGTGAATAGTATTGGACATCTGCGGAGTGAAGAAGATTCTGTTTTTCATGTTTCCATTTGTACATATATGATTTTTATAGTTATTGTTATATTCTGAATGGTGTTGTCATCGTTGTTTAAAGGTAATTTTAAACATATTTAGTTACATCAAAAGTCGCCGTATAAAAAACGTAATACATGCAGAAATAAGTCGAGGTGATTTATTTCTCCCGTCGCTGAAGGTCTTTAAAGCCAGCGGGAAATAAAGCGGAAGAGATCGTTTGGTATTGCTCAACAGGCTATAATCTTAGTCTGATTTCAGCAACAACAGCGCGTTGATAATCGCCGCTGAGGACAAGACCTCGGCCGCTAAATCTGCGATAATGCGCGTTTCGAACCTAAACAGAGATGATTATGCAGTACCCGATTAACGAGATGTTCCAGACCTTGCAAGGCGAGGGTTACTTCACCGGCGTGCCTGCCATTTTTATTCGTCTGCAGGGATGCCCGGTTGGTTGCGCCTGGTGCGATACCAAACATACCTGGGATAAGCTTGCGGATCGGGAAGTGTCGCTGTTTAGTATTCTGGCGAAAACCAAAGAGAGTGATAAATGGGGCCCGGCAAGCGGCGAAGACCTGCTGGCGATTATCGGGCGTCAGGACTGGACCGCACGTCACGTGGTCATCACCGGCGGCGAACCCTGCATCCACGATTTAACCCCGCTGACCACGCTGCTGGAGCAGAACGGATTCAGCTGCCAGATTGAAACCAGCGGTACCCATGAAGTGCGCTGCAGCTCCAATACCTGGGTGACGGTATCGCCAAAGGTCAATATGCGCGGTGGCTATGATGTGCTGTCGCAAGCCCTGCTGCGTGCGGATGAAATTAAGCATCCGGTAGGGCGCGTGCGGGATATCGAAGCGCTGGATGAACTGCTGGAAACGCTGAGCGATGAAAAACCGCGCATCATCGCCCTGCAGCCCATCAGTCAGAAAGACGACGCCACGCGTCTGTGTATCGAGACCTGTATTGCCCGTAACTGGCGGTTATCGATGCAGACGCATAAATATCTGAACATTGCCTGATAAAAAGGCCCGGTCGCTGGCTGCGCACCGGGCCTTTCTGTTCTGAGGCCAGGAAACGTCTGCTCCCGGCCAGTGCATCATTCGCCGCGATAGATACAGCCTGCGGTACAGGTCTCTTTGATCATTACGGCGCTCAGCAGCGGCACCAGCGGTTTCATCTGCTGCCAAATCCACTTCGCCAGCACTTCGCTGGTTGGGTTTTCCAGACCAGGAATATCGTTCAGATAGTAGTGATCCAGGCGATCGTAGGTCGGTTTAAACGCGGCCTTGAGCTCGGCAAAATCCATGATCCAGCCCGTGTGGGGATCGACTTCACCGGTAATCTCCAGGCGCACCATAAAAGAGTGGCCGTGCAGGCGACCGCACTTATGACCTTCCGGTACGTGAGGCAGGTGATGGGCGGCTTCGAAGGTGAAATCTTTAAACAGGGTGGTGGACATCTTTTACTCTCAATAAGACAAAAAAACCGCCGTAGGGTACCGGAAAGCGGTTTTTTTATCATTAACTAAAACGGCCCTGAGCGAAATATCGACGTATTTGCCCACGGGTAACGTAATATCCTTTTTAATTTCATAGAGTTGATTAATCGTTTTTGTTGTTAATAACTATAACTAAAACAGGTTAGTCCATTTGGTTATTTGTTATTTCCATCCCTTCTTTAATTGTTACTATCAGCGCCGTTAACCTTACATTCTCTTCTGTTTTTGCCGCGCTGACAGGGTGCGAATAACAGCTTTGCTTACTGGAACATAACGACGCATGACGACACAGGCCCCACCTTCCAATTTGCTCCCGCTGAACCCGGAGCAACTGGCGCGCCTTCAGGCGGCCACGACAGACTTCACCCCGACTCAGCTTGCCTGGGTTTCGGGCTACTTTTGGGGCGTGCTGAATCAGCACTCCGGCGCGGCAACAGCGGTTCCTGCTCAGGCTGCAGAAATGCCGGGCATTACGCTGATTTCAGCATCGCAAACCGGCAACGCACGCCGCGTGGCTGAAGCGCTGCGTGACGATCTGATCGCCGCGCAGCTGAACGTGAAACTGGTGAACGCAGGCGACTATAAATTCAAACAAATTGCCTCCGAAAAGCTGCTGGTTATCGTGACGTCGACGCAAGGTGAGGGCGAGTCGCCGGAAGAGGCCGTTGCGCTGCATAAATTCCTGTTTTCCAAAAAAGCGCCGAAGCTTGAGGGTACCGCCTTTGCGGTATTTGGCTTAGGCGATACCTCTTACGAATTCTTCTGCCAGTCCGGGAAAGACTTTGACAGCCGTCTGGCTGAACTGGGCGGGGAGCGTCTGCTGGATCGCGTTGATGCAGACGTCGAGTACCAGCCTGCGGCGGCGGAATGGCGCGCGCGGGTTGTTGAAGTATTGAAATCCCGTGCCCCCGTTGCGGCTCCGGTCCAGGGAGCGACGAGCGGGGCGGTGAATGACATTCACTCCAGCCCGTATACCAAAGAAGCGCCGCTGACGGCGACACTGGCGGTGAATCAGAAAATTACCGGCCGCGATTCTGAAAAAGATGTGCGTCATATTGAAATCGACCTCGCTGACTCCGGGCTGCGTTATCAGCCGGGCGATGCGCTGGGCGTCTGGTATCAGAACGATCCGGCTCTGGTGAAAGAGCTGGTTGAGCTGCTGTGGCTGAAGGGTGATGAGTCGGTCACGGTTGACGGCAAAACCCTGCCGCTGGCGGAAGCGCTGGAATGGCATTTCGAGTTAACGGTTAATACCGCTAACATCGTTGAGAATTACGCCACCTTAACCCGCAGCGAAACCCTGCTGCCGCTGGTCGGCGATAAAGCGCAGCTCCAGCAATACGCCGCGACCACGCCGATTGTCGATATGGTGCGTTTCTCTCCGGCACAGCTGGATGCCGACGCGTTAATTGGCCTGCTGCGTCCGCTGACCCCGCGTCTCTACTCCATTGCTTCATCGCAGGCGGAAGTAGAAAGTGAAGTCCATATCACCGTGGGCGCCGTTCGCTACGACATCGAAGGCCGCGCCCGCGCCGGCGGTGCGTCCAGCTTCCTGGCTGACCGCGTCGAAGAAGATGGCGAAGTTCGCGTCTTTATTGAACACAACGACAACTTCCGCCTGCCTGCTAATCCGCAGACGCCGGTGATCATGATTGGCCCCGGTACCGGCATCGCGCCGTTCCGTGCCTTCATGCAGCAGCGTGCGGCGGACGGCGCGGAAGGCAAGAACTGGCTGTTCTTCGGCAACCCGCACTTTACGGAAGATTTTCTCTATCAGGTGGAGTGGCAGCGCTATATCAAAGAAGGCGTGCTGAGCCGTATCGACCTGGCCTGGTCCCGCGATCAACAACAAAAAGTCTATGTTCAGGACAAGCTGCGCGAGCAGGGGGCCGAACTGTGGCGCTGGATTAATGACGGTGCCCATATTTATGTCTGCGGCGATGCCAATCGTATGGCGAAAGACGTTGAGCAGACGTTACTGGACGTGATTGCCGAATTCGGCGCGATGGACGCCGAAGCGGCGGACGAATTTTTAAGTGAGCTGCGCGTTGAGCGCCGTTATCAGCGAGATGTCTACTAATGAGCGAAAAACACCCCGGCCCTCTGGTGGTCGAAGGCAAACTGGTTGATGCCGAACGGCTGAAGCTTGAGAGCAATTTCCTGCGCGGCACCATTAAAGAAGATTTGCAGGATGGCCTGACTGGCGGTTTCAACGGCGATAACTTTTTGCTGATCCGCTTCCACGGCATGTATCAACAGGATGACCGTGATATCCGCGCCGAGCGCGCGGCGCAGAAACTCGAACCGCGCCATGCGATGATGCTGCGCTGCCGCCTGCCGGGCGGGGTAATCACCACTAAACAGTGGCAGGCGATTGATAAATTTGCCGGTGAGAACACCATTTACGGCAGCATCCGTCTGACTAACCGACAGACCTTCCAGTTTCACGGTATTCTGAAAAAGAACGTCAAACCGGCCCATGAAATGCTGCACGACGTGGGGCTGGACGCGCTGGCGACCGCCAACGACGTGAACCGTAACGTGCTGTGCACGTCTAACCCGAACGAGTCTCAGCTCCATACCGAAGCCTACGAGTGGGCGAAGAAGATCTCCGAACATCTGCTGCCGCGTACCCGCGCCTATGCGGAGATCTGGCTCGATCAGAAGAAGGTCGCCACCACCGATGAAGAACCGATCCTCGGCCAGACCTACCTGCCGCGTAAGTTCAAAACCACCGTGGTGATCCCGCCGCAGAACGACATCGATCTGCACGCCAACGACATGAACTTTGTGGCGATTGCCGAAAACGGCAAGCTGGTGGGCTTTAACCTGCTGGTGGGCGGCGGGTTGTCGATTGAACACGGCAACAAGAAAACCTACGCCCGTACGGCGAGCGAGTTTGGCTATCTGCCGCTGGAGCACACGCTGGCGGTCGCGGAAGCGGTCGTCACCACCCAGCGCGACTGGGGAAACCGTACCGACCGTAAAAATGCGAAAACCAAATATACTCTTGAGCGCGTCGGCGTCGAGACCTTCAAGGCCGAAGTGGAGCGTCGGGCGGGGATCAAGTTTGAACCGATCCGTCCGTATGAGTTCACCGGTCGCGGCGATCGCATCGGCTGGGTCAAAGGGATCGACAAAAAATGGCATCTGACGCTGTTTATTGAAAACGGACGTATTCTTGATTATCCCGGCCGTCCGCTGAAAACCGGTCTGCTGGAGATCGCGAAGATCCATCAGGGCGAGTTCCGTATTACGGCGAACCAGAACCTGATTATTGCCGGCGTACCGGAGACGGAAAAAGCGCGGATCGAAAAACTGGCGCGCGACCACGGTCTGATGAATGCGGTCACCCCGCAGCGTGAAAACTCGATGGCCTGCGTCTCCTTCCCGACCTGTCCGCTGGCGATGGCCGAAGCAGAACGCTTCCTGCCGTCGTTTATTGATAAGGTCGACGGGATCATGGGCAAGCACGGCGTGAGCGATGAGCATATCGTGACGCGCGTGACCGGCTGCCCGAACGGCTGCGGTCGTGCGATGCTGGCAGAAGTCGGGCTGGTGGGCAAAGCGCCGGGTCGCTACAACCTGCATCTCGGCGGTAACCGCAGCGGGACGCGTATTCCACGGATGTATCGCGAGAACATTACCGAGTCGGAGATTCTCGACTCGATCGACGAACTGGTAGGGCGCTGGGCGAAAGAGCGCGAAGCGGGTGAAGGCTTCGGCGACTTTACGGTGCGTGCGGGCATCATTCGCCCGGTGCTCGACCCAGCCCGTGATTTCTGGGAATAGCCCGGCATCGCCCGGTAGCGCTAAGCTTATCGGGTACTGGTTTTGTAGGCCGGGCACACGCAGTACGCCCGGCAAAACAGGCAAATGAGGTCTTTATGTCCGTACTCGATCTAAATGTCCTTAACGAATTACCGAAGGTCGATCGCATTTTGCAACTGGCGGAAACCAATAGCCAGCTGGAAAAGCTGAGCGCGGAAGAGCGCGTGGCGTGGGCGCTGGAAAACCTTCCAGGCGAATACGTGCTCTCTTCGAGCTTTGGTATTCAGGCGGCGGTGAGCCTGCATCTGGTCAATCAGGTACGGCCGGATATTCCGGTCATTCTGACCGATACCGGCTATCTGTTCCCGGAAACCTACCGGTTTATCGACGAGTTAACGGATAAGCTCAAGCTGAACCTGAAGGTCTATCGGGCGAAGGAGAGCGCCGCCTGGCAGGAGGCACGCTACGGTAAGCTGTGGGAGCAGGGCGTTGAAGGCATTGAGAAATACAATGAGATCAACAAAGTCGAACCGATGAACCGGGCCCTGGAAGAGCTGAACGCGCAAACCTGGTTTGCGGGGCTCCGCCGGGAACAGTCCGGCAGCCGCGCCACGCTCCCGGTGCTGGCCATTCAGCGCGGGGTCTTTAAAGTGCTGCCGATCATCGACTGGGATAACCGTACCGTCTATCAGTACCTGCAAAAGCACGGCCTCACATACCATCCGCTGTGGGAACAAGGCTATCTTTCGGTAGGGGATACCCACACCACCCGCAAATGGGAACCGGGGATGGCAGAAGAAGAGACCCGTTTCTTCGGCCTGAAGCGCGAGTGCGGGCTGCACGAAGGCTAAATCACCGACGACGGTTGTGCTAAGACAAAGCCCTCAGTCTGAACGACGAGGGCTTTTTCATATCGCCGGGCAGCGGATTAGCTCTGCTTTTCTGCCTTCGCCAGCTCTTTTATCAGCGGCAGCATCACCTTGACGACATCGCGGCTGCGGTGTTCGATACGACCCGGCAGCGCTTTATCAATATGCTGCTGGTTATCCAGCTGTACGTCATGCCAGCTGGTTCCTCGCGGGAAGGAGGCGGATTTGTTGCGTTGCTGAGAGCCATCTTTCTTACCCAGAGACCAGTTCGTGGCCTCCACGGACAGGACCGGGATCCCTGCGCCATCAAATATGCTGGCGTCATTACAGCAGCCGGTGCCCTGCGGATAATCATGATTGAGGCCAGGATTGGTATAGGCGGCAATCCCTTTGCTGCGCGCAATAGCCAGAGCGCGGTCTCGGGTGAGTTTGCGAATCGAGGCGGGAGTGCTGCGCCCGCTATTGAAATAGAGCTTATCGCCAACCACCAGATTATCGAGATTGATCACCAGCAGCGTATTTTTCTTCTCTGCATCGCTCATTCGCTTCAGTATATTTTGCGCGCCGAGATTCCCTTCTTCTTCACCGCTTGAAGCGATAAAGCGAATGCCATAGTGAGTGGACACATTTTTCAACCGCTCGGCCAGCTCCAGCAATACGCCCACGCCGACGGCATTATCGTCGATGCCCTGCAGGGTCAGGCCGCCAAGGTTGCGTTCTACATCAGCATCACTCATCGGCGCATAGGTATCGAGATGTGCCATCACGATGATCTGCTGGCGTGCCGCACCTTCGTGGGCGGCAATGACGGTGCTGCCGGTAACGTTTTGCCAGTTTTTCCGTTTATCCGTATTGCTGTAGATATAGCGCGCATGGAAGCTGCGGATATCGCTTTGATAGCCCATTTGGGCAAACTGCTGACGCACATAGTCCGCCGACAGCATTTCAGCGGGCGAACCGGTCATTCTTCCGGGAAAAACAGTCGCGATATGACGAGCCTGGGTATTTGCGGTTTCGCCCATGGCGCTGAAAGCCGGGGCGGAGAAGACAAAACCTGCGCCAAGCGCCAGGGGAAGGAGGCGGCGGCACAACGCGGAAAACATAGCGGGGGTCCTTTCTCGAGGGAAAAATTTAACGCTCATAGTATGAAACTGTGACTGCGGTTAAACAATTTCATTTGCTCTTAAATAGCGGAAAAATCGCGCGTTAAGCACTTTTTGATATTTGCTTTTTCAGGTCGTTATTCTTTTGGGTAACTACTCATTCCATTTAGTAATTTCATTTGCTCTAAACAGCACCCTATAGTCGCTCTATGACTGATTGTAAGCGAGTTGTTGCAACGTGGACTATTTGCCCCTGTTTGCCGAACTGAAAGAAAAACCGGTGCTGGTTATTGGCGGCGGGGATATTGCGGCGCGCAAAATTATGTTCTTGCGCCGGGCAGGAGCCAACGTACAGGTCGTGGCGGCAGCATTATCTGCAGAGGTTGCCGCTCTGGTTGAACGCCAGGAGATTCAGTGGCGGGCCCACGAGTTTGAAGAACCACAGCTGGACGACGTCTTTTTAGTGATTGCCGCGACTGACGATGACGCGCTCAATCAGCGAGTTTCCGCTGCCGCCAACGCCCGTTACCGGTTGGTGAACGTTGTCGATAATCAGCCGCTCTGCTCGGTGGTGTTTCCCTCCATCGTGGACCGTTCTCCGCTGCTGATAGCGATATTCTCCGGCGGTTCGGCACCGGTATTGTCGCGGCTGATTCGCGAAAAAATTGAAGCGCTGCTGCCCACCAACCTGGGACGCGTCGCCGAGGCGGCCAGCTACTGGCGGCATCATATCAAAACGCATCTGACGACGACGGCAGCACGTCGGCGCTTCTGGGAGCGGGTCTTCAATGGCCGCTTTGCCAGTCTGATGATTGCCGGAAATAAAGCCGCCGCCGATAAGGTGCTGGAAGAAGAACTGCATCATCCGGAAAAACGGCTGGGTGAAATTATTCTCGTCGGCGCCGGGCCGGGCGATGCAGGGCTACTGACGCTGCGCGGCCTGCAGGCGGTGCAGAAGGCGGACGTGGTGTTTTATGACCATCTGGTGACGCCGGAGATCCGCGAGCTGGTGCGCCGCGATGCCGAGATGATCTGCGTGGGTAAGCGCGCGGGCGAACACTCGGTGCCGCAGCATGAAACGAACCAGATGCTGGTCGAAGCGGCGCGAGAAGGCAAAACGGTGGTGCGCCTGAAAGGCGGCGATCCGTTTATTTTCGGACGCGGCGGCGAAGAGCTACAGGCGGCGGCGGCCGCAGGAATTCCATTTCAGGTGGTTCCGGGCGTAACGGCTGCTGCCGGGGCGACGGCCTATGCCGGCATTCCGCTGACCCATCGCGATTATGCCCAGAGCGTCACCTTCGTCACCGGTCATTACAAGGCCGACAGCGCCGCGCACGACTGGTCGCTACTGGCGCAAAGCCGTCAGACGCTGGCTATCTACATGGGCACGATGAAAGCGGCGGAAATCAGCGCACAGCTGATCGCCCACGGTCGGGATAGTAATACGCCGGTGGCGGTGATTTCTCGCGGTACCCGCGCCGATCAGCAAACGATAACGGGCACATTACAGCAGCTCGAAGAGCTGGCGAAAGATGCCCCGATGCCCGCTCTGCTGGTCGTGGGCGAAGTGGTGCAATTACACCACCAGCTCGCCTGGTTTCAACAAACAACTCAAGCAGATGCGTTTAACGCCTCTGTGGTGAATCTGGCTTAAGGAACGGTTATGGACCAAAAACGACTCACTCACCTGCGGCAACTGGAGGCTGAAAGCATCCACATTATTCGCGAGGTGGCCGCCGAATTCTCTAACCCGGTGATGATGTACTCCATCGGTAAAGATTCCAGCGTCATGCTGCATCTGGCGCGTAAAGCGTTTTATCCGGGAACCCTGCCTTTTCCGCTGCTGCACGTTGATACCGGCTGGAAATTCCGCGAGATGTATGAATTCCGCGACCGTACTGCCAAAGCCTACGGCTGCGAGCTGCTGGTGCACAAAAACCCGGAAGGGGTGGCGATGGGGATTAACCCGTTTGTTCACGGCAGCGCCAAGCACACCGACATCATGAAGACCGAGGGTCTGAAGCAGGCGCTGGACAAATACGGCTTTGATGCTGCGTTTGGCGGCGCCCGTCGCGACGAAGAAAAATCCCGCGCCAAAGAGCGTATCTACTCTTTCCGCGACCGTTTCCACCGCTGGGATCCGAAAAACCAGCGTCCGGAGCTATGGCACAACTACAACGGCCAGATTAACAAGGGCGAAAGCATCCGCGTCTTCCCGCTCTCCAACTGGACCGAGCTGGATATCTGGCAGTATATCTATCTGGAAAATATCGAAATCGTTCCGCTGTATCTGGCGGCCGAACGTCCGGTGCTTGAGCGCGACGGTATGCTGATGATGATTGATGACGATCGTATCGATCTGCAACCGGGCGAGATGATCAAAAAGCAGATGGTGCGCTTCCGTACTCTAGGCTGCTGGCCGCTGACCGGCGCGGTGGAATCCAATGCGCAAACGCTGCCGGAGATTATTGAAGAGATGCTGGTTTCCACCACCAGCGAGCGTCAGGGTCGTATGATTGACCGCGACCAGGCCGGCTCCATGGAGCTGAAGAAACGTCAGGGGTATTTCTAAGGAGCCGCCATGAACACGACCATTGCCCAACAAATTGCTAATGAAGGCGGCGTAGAAGCTTATCTGCACGCGCAACAGCACAAAAGCCTGCTGCGCTTCCTGACCTGCGGCAGCGTCGATGACGGGAAAAGTACCCTGATTGGCCGCCTGCTGCACGATACCCGGCAGATTTACGAAGATCAGCTCTCATCGCTGCATAACGACAGTAAGCGTCACGGTACGCAGGGTGAGAAACTGGATCTGGCGCTGCTGGTGGATGGCCTGCAGGCTGAGCGCGAGCAGGGCATCACCATCGATGTCGCCTATCGCTATTTCTCTACCGAGAAACGCAAATTTATTATCGCCGACACCCCGGGGCACGAGCAGTACACCCGCAATATGGCCACCGGCGCTTCCACCTGCGATCTGGCGATTCTGCTGATGGATGCGCGCAAAGGCGTGCTCGATCAGACCCGCCGTCACAGCTTTATCTCGACGCTGCTGGGGATTAAAAACCTGGTGGTGGCGGTGAACAAAATGGACCTGGTGGATTTTAGCGAAGAGACGTTTAATCGCATTCGCGAAGAGTACCTCTCGTTTGCTGAGCAGCTGCCGGGCGATGTCGATATTCGCTTTGTTCCGCTTTCTGCCCTCGAGGGGGACAACGTCGCGACCCAGAGTGCCAGCATGCCGTGGTACAGCGGCCCGACGCTGCTGGAAGTGCTGGAAACTGTTGAAATTCGTCGCGTGGTGGAAAATCAGCCGCTGCGCTTCCCGGTCCAGTTCGTTAACCGGCCCAACCTCGACTTCCGCGGTTTCTCCGGGACCGTGGCCTCCGGTAGCGTCAAGGTCGGACAGCGTCTGAAGGTGCTGCCGTCGGGCGTGGAATCCAGCGTGGCGCGGATCGTGACCTTTGACGGCGACCTGCAGGAAGCTGGCGCCGGTGAAGCGATTACCATCGTACTGAAAGACGAAATTGATATCAGCCGCGGCGATCTGCTGGTGGATGCTCAGGTGACGCTGCCTGCGGTACAGAGCGCCAGCGTGGACGTGGTCTGGATGGCCGAACAGGCGTTAGCCCCGGGCCAGAGCTATGACATTAAAATTGCCGGCAAGAAAACCCGCGCTCGCGTCGACGGCATTCGCTATCAGGTTGATATCAACAATTTGACCCAGCGTGAAGTCGAGTCGCTGCCGCTGAACGGGATTGGCCTTGTCGATTTGACCTTCGACGAGCCGCTGGTGCTGGACAAATATCAGCATAACCCGGTAACTGGCGGGTTGATCTTCATCGACCGGTTGACCAACGTCACGGTAGGCGCCGGTATGGTGCGCGAACCGCTGGAACAGCGCCAGGCGTCAGCATCAGCGTTCAGCGCGTTTGAGCTGGAGCTGAATCAGCTGATCCGTAAACACTTCCCGCACTGGGACGCGCGTGACCTGCTGGGAGGCAAGTAATGGCCCTGCATGACGAAAACGTCGTCTGGCACGCCCATCCGGTTACCCAGCAGCAGCGCGAACAGCACCACGGCCATCGCGGCGTGGTGCTGTGGTTTACCGGGCTCTCCGGCTCCGGTAAATCCACCGTTGCTGGCGCGCTGGAAGAGGCGCTGCATCAGCTGGGCGTCAGCACCTATCTGCTGGATGGCGATAACGTGCGGCACGGTCTGTGTAGCGATCTCGGTTTTAGCGATAGCGATCGTAAAGAGAATATTCGTCGCGTCGGGGAAGTGGCGAAACTGATGGTGGATGCCGGGCTGGTGGTATTGACGGCGTTTATCTCTCCGCACCGTGCCGAACGGCAGATGGTGCGCGAGCGCTTAGGCGAAGGGCGCTTTATCGAAGTGTTTGTCGATACGCCGCTGGCTATCTGTGAGGCGCGGGATCCAAAGGGGTTATATAAGAAGGCGCGTGCGGGTGAATTGCGTAATTTTACCGGGATTGATTCAGTGTATGAATCGCCGGAAAGGGCGGAAATTCATCTGGATGGTGAACAATTGGTAACAAATTTGGTGCACCAACTATTAGACCTCCTCAGACAGAGCGATATTATCAGATCCTGAAACGGCGGCGGCATTGAGATGCCGGTCGCCCGGTCAACAGGATTCGATATGCGCAATACCCAGAACATCAGTATTATTCGCTCAGAACCACCACCGGTGGCCCATGACGAGACCACCTGGTCTTTGTCAGGCGCTGCCGTGGGCTTTATTTCATGGCTGCTGGCGCTGGGTATTCCCTTCCTCATGTATGGCAGTAATACGCTTTTTTTCCTCCTCTATACCTGGCCCTTTTTTCTCGCCTTAATGCCGGTTGCCGTGGTTGTTGGGATTGCGCTGCACTCGCTGTTGAACGGTAAGCTCCTGTACAGCGTCTGCGCAACGATTTTGACCGTGGGGCTGATGTTTGGTCTGCTGTTCCTCTGGTTGTTGGGATAGTCCTTTCTGCGTATGAATCAAGCCTGGGTATCGGCGACAGAAATGTGTTACAGTCCCCGCGTTACGCGGCGTCGTCCGCGCGTCGGAGTGAAATACTCGGGCGAGTTATGGGATGATGATGCCGTTTTTCAGGGGGCAGAATGGGTAAATTAACGCTGCTACTATTGGCTTTGCTGGTCTGGCTACAGTACTCGCTGTGGTTCGGTAAAAATGGTCTGCATGACTATAGCCGGGTGAATGACGACGTCACCGCGCAGCAAGCCACTAACAGCAAATTAAAGGCGCGCAACGATCAACTCTTTGCGGAAATCGATGACCTTAACGGCGGTCAGGAAGCGATCGAAGAGCGCGCACGCAATGAACTAAGCATGACCCGCCCGGGCGAAACATTTTATCGTCTGGTCCCGGATGCGTCTAAGCGCAACCAGGGGTCGGCGCAGAACAATCGATAAACAAGCCCAGGATTACGACATGGCAGCCACTTTTCCGGGTGTTTGCGCCGTGGTACCGGCAGCCGGTTTTGGCCGCCGCATGCAAACGGAATGCCCGAAACAATATCTCTCAATCGGTAACAAAACGATTCTCGAACACGCGGTCGCCGCGCTGTTGGCGAACGCGTGCGTGCAGCGCGTGGTGATTGCCGTCAGTCCCGGCGATATCCGCTTTAGCCAGCTGCCGCTGGCCACTCATCCGCAGATTACCGTCGTCGACGGCGGGGCCGAGCGCGCTGACTCCGTACTGGCTGGTCTGCAGGCGCTGCCTGAAGCCGAATGGGTGCTGGTGCACGATGCCGCGCGCCCGTGCCTGCACCAGGACGACCTTCAGCGCCTGTTGGCGCTGCGCGAAACCAGCCGCGTGGGGGGCATTCTCGCCGCGCCGGTACGCGACACGATGAAACGTGCGGAACCCGGCAAGGTAGCCATTGCGCACACGGTCGACCGTAACGATCTGTGGCATGCGCTGACGCCGCAATTTTTCCCTCGTGAGCTCCTCCTCGACTGCCTGACGCGCGCGCTCAATGAAAGCGCGATCATCACCGATGAAGCCTCGGCGCTGGAGTACTGTGGCTTCCATCCCGAACTGGTCGCTGGCCGAGCTGATAATATTAAAGTGACGCGCCCGGAAGACCTGGCGCTGGCAGAATTTTACCTTACCCGTTCCCGACACCAGGAGAAGGCTTAATGCGAATTGGACACGGTTTTGACGTACACGCTTTTGGCGGTGAAGGCCCAATCATCATTGGCGGGGTACGCGTTCCCTATGAAAAAGGGCTGCTGGCCCACTCCGACGGCGACGTAGCGCTGCATGCGCTGACTGATGCCCTGCTTGGAGCGGCGGCGCTGGGGGATATCGGCAAGCTGTTCCCGGATACCGACCCGGCCTTCAAGGGAGCCGACAGCCGTGAGCTGCTGCGCGAAGCCTGGCGGCGGATCCAGGCCAAAGGCTATACCCTCGGAAACGTGGATGTCACCATCATCGCTCAGGCGCCGAAAATGTTGCCGCATATTCCGCAGATGCGTGTTTTTATCGCCGAAGACCTCGGTTGCCATATGGATGACGTCAACGTGAAAGCCACCACTACCGAGAAGCTGGGTTTCACCGGCCGCGGTGAAGGCATCGCCTGCGAAGCGGTAGCGCTGCTGCATAAGGTGCAGCCATGATCGCTTTCAATGACCTCACCTGGCTGCATGGTAAACCGCAGGGGCAGGGGATACTGAAAGCCAACCCGGAAGATTTCGTGGTGGTCGAAGATCTTGGCTTTGCGCCGGATGGCGAAGGCGAGCATCTGCTGGTACGGATTCTGAAAACGGACTGCAATACGCGGTTTGTGGCTGATGCGCTGGCTAAGTTCCTTAAAATCCATGCGCGTGAAGTGAGTTTTGCCGGGCAGAAAGATAAACATGCCGTGACCGAACAGTGGCTGTGTGCCCGGCTTCCGGGCAAAGAGATGCCCGATCTGAGCCAGTTTCAGCTGGAAGGTTGCCAGGTGCTGGAGTACGCGCGGCATAAACGCAAGCTGCGCCTCGGCGCGCTGAAGGGCAACCAGTTTACCCTGATCCTGCGGGAGATTAGCGATCGCGAGGATGTCGAGCGGCGTCTGCAGGCCATTGCCGCGCAGGGTGTGCCGAACTATTTCGGCGCCCAGCGCTTTGGTATCGGCGGCAGCAATCTGCTGGGCGCGCTGCGCTGGGCGGAGAGCGGCGCACCGGTTCGCGATCGCAATAAACGCAGTTTTTGGCTGTCGGCGGCGCGTAGCGGCTTGTTTAATCAACAGGTCAGTATTAGATTAAAAAAACCGGAATTTAATCAGGTTGTTGATGGCGATGCGCTACAATTAGCGGGGCGCGGGAGCTGGTTTGTCGCCACGCCTGAGGAACGTGCGCAGCTGCAGGAGCGGGTTGATAACCGTGAACTGATGATTACGGCGGCGTTACCGGGAAGCGGCGAGTGGGGCTGCCAACGCGAGGCGCTGGCCGCCGAGCAGGCGGCCGTTGCAGAAGAGACGCAGCTCCAGGCTCTGCTGGTGCGGGAAAAAGTGGAAGCGGCGCGCCGGGCGATGCTGCTCTATCCGCAGCAGATGAGCTGGAACTGGTGGGATGACGTAACCGTTGAACTGCGTTTCTGGCTGCCGGCGGGCAGCTTCGCCACCAGCGTGGTAAGGGAACTTATCAATACAACGGGTGACTATGCGAATATTGCTGAGTAACGATGACGGGATTCATGCGCCGGGTATTCAGACCCTGGCGAAGGCCTTACGGGAGTTTGCTGAGGTCCAGGTAGTTGCACCCGATCGTAACCGCAGCGGCGCATCGAACTCCCTGACTCTTGAGTCTTCACTACGCACTTTCACTTTCGATAACGGCGATATTGCCGTCCAGATGGGGACGCCAACGGACTGTGTCTATCTCGGCGTCAACGCCCTGATGCGTCCCCGTCCGGATATCGTGGTTTCCGGCATTAACGCCGGCCCCAATCTCGGCGATGACGTCATCTACTCCGGCACCGTCGCTGCCGCAATGGAAGGCCGTCATCTCGGCTTTCCGGCCCTGGCCGTCTCCTTGAATGGCCATCAGCACTACGACACCGCGGCGGCAATTACCTGCTCTATCCTGCGTGCTTTAGGCCGCGAGCCGCTGCGTACCGGTCGCATCCTCAATATCAATGTGCCCGATCTGCCTCTTGAGCAGATTAAAGGCATTCGCGTGACCCGCTGCGGCAGCAGACATCCCGCCGATCAGGTTATTCCGCAAAAAGATCCGCGCGGCAATACGCTGTACTGGATTGGCCCGCCGGGAGAGAAGCACGATGCCGGGCCGGATACCGATTTTGCGGCCGTCGATGAAGGCTATGTCTCCGTGACGCCGCTGCACGTTGATTTAACCGCCCACCAGGCTCACGGGATGGTGGCCGACTGGCTGGATCGCGTCGGAGTGGAAACACAATGGTAAGCAAACGTGTTGAAAGCCTGCTGAATCAGCTGCGTACTCAGGGCATTGTTGACGAGCGCGTGCTCGAGGCGATAACCCTGGTACCGCGTGAAAAATTCGTTGATGAAGCCTTCGAACACAAGGCGTGGGAGAACACCGCACTCCCTATCGGCCAGGGGCAAACCATCTCGCAACCCTACATGGTGGCGCGGATGACGGAGCTGCTGACGCTGACGCCGGAATCGCGGGTGCTGGAGATTGGCACCGGCTCAGGCTACCAGACGGCGATACTGGCGCACCTCGTTCATCATGTGTGTTCGGTCGAACGGATTAAGAGTTTACAGTGGCAGGCGCGTCGTCGCCTGAAACAACTTGATTTACATAATGTTTCAACCCGTCATGGCGATGGATGGCAGGGTTGGAAGGCACGCGCTCCCTTTGATGCGATTATCGTCACCGCCGCGCCGCCGGAAGTGCCGCCAGCGCTGCTGGCGCAGCTGGATGAGGGAGGTGTGCTGGTATTACCGGTGGGCGAGGAGCATCAGTTTCTGAAACGGATCCGTCGTCGCGGTAATGAGTTTGTGATGGATACCGTCGAAGCCGTGCGCTTTGTTCCCCTGGTGCAAGGGGAGCTGGCGTGAGACCCGGATTTATCCAGGTTTTTTTTGCCTGACTTTAGGCGTAGGGTGGACACATTTTCAGTGTCCTGGCCGGGTGTTGTCCGGTAAGCAAGATATTGGCAGTTAACATATTCCTGGGGGATAAATGAGCGCGGGAAGCCCAAAATTTACCTTAAGCCGTATTGCGGCGTTATCACTGGTTTCACTCTGGCTGGCAGGTTGTACCAATACCAATAATCCGCCTGCGCCGGTTAGCTCGGCGGGTGGAGCCTCATCCTCGGGTACGAATTCCGGGATGCTGATCACTCCGCCGTCGACAACAGGTTCCGCCATTGTTCCGCATACACCTCAGGTACAGCCGGTTCAGACCCCTGCGACGCAGATTCAGCCGATGGCTCAGCAGCCGGTGCAGACCGTGAACGGCAAGATAGTCTATAACCGTAAATATGGCGATATTCCGAAAGGCAGCTATACGGGTGGCAGCACCTATACCGTGAAACGCGGCGATACGTTGTTCTATATTGCATGGGTAACGGGTAACGATTTCCGTGACCTCGCGCAACGTAACAACATCCCTGCGCCATACGGTCTGAACGTTGGTCAGACGCTGCAGGTTGGCAACTCTGCTGGCCAGCCAATCACCGGTGATAACGCCGTTGCTGCGGCAAGCGTACGGGCAAGCGGAGGTGCGACGGCGGCCTCAAATACTGCACAAAAATCGACCGCAGTGGTTGCGTCACAACCAACTATTACGTATTCTGAATCCTCAGGTGAACAGAATGCTAATAAGATGTTGCCGAACAATAAGCCAGCGACGACGACTACCGTCGCGCCAGTGACGGCTCCCGCTGTTAGCACAAACCAACCGACTGCAAGCAGTACGTCAACCAGTTCGCCTATCTCCACATGGCGCTGGCCGACTGATGGCAAGGTTATTGAGAACTTTAGTGGCGCAGAAGGCGGCAATAAAGGTATTGATATTGCAGGCAGTAAGGGACAGGCTATTGTCGCGACCGCTGACGGACGCGTCGTCTATGCCGGTAACGCGCTGCGCGGTTACGGTAATCTTATTATCATCAAACACAACGATGATTACCTGAGTGCCTACGCTCATAACGATACAATGCTGGTCCGGGAGCAACAGGAAGTCAAAGCGGGGCAGAAAATCGCTACCATGGGTAGCACCGGCACCAGCTCTACAAGATTGCATTTTGAAATTCGTTACAAGGGGAAATCCGTCAACCCGCTGCAGTATTTACCGCAGCGATAATTTGGCGAAGTACGGATAAGCGTCACATCAGTTAGCAGACGCCAGGCCGGTCGCAACAGCCCCTTAACCGGGGCAAAAAGTCTCCGTCCGGCGTCGTTGAATGATGTATAGCGAAGGTGCTTTGCTCAGGGATCACGGGTAGGAGCCATCTTTATGAGTCAGAATACGCTGAAAGTTCATGATTTAAATGAAGACGCGGAATTTGATGAGAACGGAGTCGAGGTTTTCGATGAGAAAGCCTTAGTAGAAGAGGAACCCAGTGATAGCGATCTGGCCGAGGAAGATCTTCTGTCGCAAGGCGCAACACAACGTGTGCTTGATGCGACGCAACTCTACCTGGGAGAGATTGGTTATTCCCCACTGCTGACGGCCGAAGAAGAGGTCTATTTCGCCCGTCGCGCATTACGTGGTGATGTGGCTTCACGCCGCCGGATGATTGAAAGTAACCTGCGTCTGGTGGTGAAAATTGCTCGTCGTTATAGCAATCGTGGTCTGGCGCTGCTGGATCTGATTGAAGAGGGCAATCTGGGGCTGATCCGCGCGGTTGAGAAGTTTGACCCGGAACGTGGGTTCCGTTTTTCGACTTATGCCACCTGGTGGATTCGTCAAACGATTGAACGGGCGATCATGAACCAAACCCGTACCATCCGTTTACCTATCCATATTGTCAAAGAGCTGAACGTCTATCTGCGTACCGCACGTGAGTTGTCCCATAAGCTGGATCACGAGCCGAGTGCGGAAGAGATTGCCGAGCAGCTGGATAAGCCGGTTGATGACGTGAGCCGTATGCTGCGTCTCAATGAGCGTATTACCTCAGTGGACACGCCGCTGGGCGGCGACTCGGAAAAAGCGCTGCTGGATATTCTGGCCGATGAGAAAGACAACGGTCCGGAAGACACCACGCAGGACGATGATATGAAACAAAGCATCGTTAAATGGCTGTTCGAACTGAACGCCAAGCAGCGTGAAGTCCTGGCGCGTCGTTTTGGCCTGTTGGGCTACGAAGCCGCTACGCTTGAAGATGTTGGCCGTGAAATTGGTCTGACCCGCGAACGCGTACGTCAGATCCAGGTCGAAGGCCTGCGCCGCCTGCGGGAAATCCTGCAAGGACAAGGGCTGAACATCGAAGCGCTATTCCGCGAATAAGCAATTTTCCTCTCAAAAAGGCCCGATCGTCCGATCGGGCCTTTTTCTTTGCATGCTAGGCCTGTCGGGTCTCATGTAAATGACGCCACAAAATGCGCCCTCCACTTTTCCTGAACAGGACCGTTGACCAGCGGAGAGTCTCGCCCTGTTCGGGTACACGCTGCCTTTCCCGATAGCATATCACCGCGCCATCGTGCCATTCGGCGAGCGTGGTCGTGCTATCAATGATGATGCTCAAGCCTGGACGACTGCCGCCCGCGGTCGTAAAGAAAGCGCTGAGTGCCCGGTGGTCCATGACGTTTCCACCGATACCAACCATTGAAAAATCAGGGGAAAAGCGTGCCATTAAGGCCTCTACCGCACCTTGTTTGTGACTCAGCCAGTGTTCAATAGCCACATGGGCGTCGATCGTTTCCTGAATATACGGGTTCATGGGATCTCCATTTTTTGATGCAGGCGCGTGACTATCGCCTGGTTATTAAGGTACAGGCAGCCCAGAAGCGGGATAAGCGTCAGGCACGCGGCGATGATAAACACCCCGTGCCAGGCCTGTGTTGCCGGATAATAAACCTGCAGGACCGCCAGCAATGCGGACAGCAATGCGGCTCCGGCCAAAAAGCTGAGCTGACGGTTGATGTTCCACAGTGCGCTGGCATCCGGCATGTCGCCATTGGCGATGTTGAGAAATGCACAGCTTTGGGCGGTGCTGCTGCACAGGCTGCCGCCGGCGCCCATCAGGATAAAGGCGAAAACCAGCGACGCCATTGAGCTTTGCGGCGTGACGCCGGTCAGCAGCAGGATCCCGGCGGCCTGAAGCAGGCAGCCGGAGAGAATAAAGGGGCGAGGGCCGAGGCGATTGAAAAAACGGCCGCTCAGAGAGATAGCCACAAATGACGCCAGCGACCAGGGAAGCATCAGAGCGCCCGTTGCCGAAGGCGACATGCCGGTTATTGTCTGCAGGTAAAACAGGCCAACCACGTTAATGCCAATAAAGACCCCGGGTACGCAGAGATAAATCAACATGGCGAAACGCAACAGCGGATCGGCCAGCAGCGGCAGATGTAAGAAACGGGAAGGCCGTGCCGGGCCGTCGTCATTTTTTAGCCATACGCCGGCTAACGCCAGAGTGATCAGCGCTACGGGCAGGCTGGCAAAGAAGACCCCGCGCCAGCTGAATGTTTCAACCAGCAGTCCACCTGCTGCTGGAGAACAGGCGGGGGCCAGCAGACCGACCAGCATCACGGCGGCCGACAGTTTCGCCCGCTCGTGCGGCTGGAAAAGCTGCCAGGTCAGAGACTGTCCGACGGGGATAAGCAATCCCCCGCCCATCCCTTGCAGGGCGCGCCAGAAAATCAGGCTGCCCAGCGAGTCGCTCAGTCCGCAGGCCAGCGCTGCCGCACTGAATAGCGTGAGCGAAAGCATAAAGAGCCGGCGAGCCCCGCAGCGCTGCGTCAACCAGGCGCTGAATGGCACGACCAGCGTCAGGCCGGCGATATAGCCGTTACTCACCCAGGCCAGTTCACTGACGGAGGCGTTGAGCGCCCGGCTCATGCCGGGGAAGGCGACGCTGGCGATAAACATATTGATTAAATCGAGAAAGAAACCCAGTAAAAAAACGGTGGCGACCTTGCTGCGTACTGTCATTTTTATTCCTCATCAGAAGGCCGCTACTCTAAGCCGCCGGGACAGGCGGATAAACAGGACATCCGGGGATATACTGTCTGAAAGTTTTTGACAATAAGTGAAGTGAATATGCTGAATCTGCAACGTATGACCATGTTTGTCGCGGTGGTGGAAAGCGGGAGTTTTACCGCGGCTGCGGCGGCTCTGGGGCAAACCAAGGCGGTGGTCAGTTTTAACGTTCGCCAGTTGGAGAGTGAACTTGGCGTCACGCTGTTGTTACGATCCACGCGACGACTCACGCTTACTGAGGCCGGTTCGCTGTTCTATCATCGCGGCCTGGCGTTACTGAAAACGGCGGAAAACCTGCAGGATGAAGTGCGGGCCAGCCATAGCGGATTGAGCGGCGAACTCCGTATCACCACCACACCGGAGTACGGCACCCAGGTGATTATTCCTGCGCTGGCTGAGTTCAGCCAGCGGCATCCGGCGCTGCGGGTGCGCCACGTCTCCTCCTCGCACCATGCGGACTTAATCTCTGAGCGTTTTGATGTGGCGATCCGCCTCGGAACGCTGGCGGATTCGCGCTACCGCGCGGCGCTGATCTCCCGTTTTGCAATTGTCCCGGTTGCCGCGCCGTCATGGCTGGCGGAACATCCTCTGGAGACGCTTGAAGATTTGGCCCGGGCGGCATGGATTATTCATGAGCGGTTGTCCGCGCCACGCCATTGGCAGCTCACCGGACCGCGCGACGAGAGCGTGGCTTTTGACATTAAAGCGGTGCCGCGACTGTCGGCGGATAGCGCCAGCGCGCTGCTGGCGTTCGCGCTGGCGGGCTGCGGGGTTGCGCTGTTGCCCGAGTGGCTGGTGGCGCCGGCACTGGCGGAGCACAGACTGATTCAGGTGATGCCCGGGTTTACCTTTCCCCCGCAGGGCGTGTATGCGGTTTATCCGGATACGCAGCATATCCCGACCCGGGTCCGGGCCTTTATTGATTTTCTACGCGAGCGCCAGGGCTAACTTTTTTTGCGTCATGAGCTTGTGGATGAAGGGGGAACGCGGATGGCGCTTTTTATCGCACAACCGGACTGTTTTTATATTTCCTCATCAATGAAAACTATTTCTTCATTAACATGACGGGAAGGATTAATAGCATCTGAGTATTTGCGAGCCTTCTCGCAATCGCTAATAAAACCATCCCGTTTTATTTCCGTCTGATAGAGCATAGCGGCGGGTGCTTGAGGCTGGCTTTGAGCATTGACAGGGCCCGGACAGGCGAAAGTCCCAGGAGATATGTCTATCCACTGAGGCTGGCGTATGAATCTGAACAATTCAGATGCCAGTCTGTTCTTTGCAGGGAGGCAAGATATCCCCCTGCGGCAATCATTGTACCGTGGACTACGCTGCCGGGATTTATGCTAATGGCAGGCGGCTCATTATGCGTGCTGAATATCAACGCGCGTAGTATGGGGTTGAACGCTGTTCTCGCTAAGAAGCAACGGCGCGGGGAGAACCCCGCGTATGGCTTGTCAGGTCGCGGCCTCTCGCAGCCATTTATTTTGCTAAAAGGGCAGCGCTTAACGGGCTGCCCTTTTGTCACTTCAGCTGGACAAGCAGGCGTTACACCAGGCTTTTCAGCCGGTAAATCCACTCCAGCGCCTGACGCGGGGTCAGAGAATCCGGATCGAGATTTTCCAGCGCTTCTACCGCTGGCGAGGTCTCTTCCGGGGCGGAGAGCAGTGACATCTGCGTACCGTCGACCTGCGTGGCGGCAACGCCTGGGGCAATACTCTCCAGTTCGCGCAATTTCTGCCGCGCGCGCTTAATCACCTCTTTAGGCACGCCCGCCAGTGCGGCAACCGCCAGACCGTAGCTTTTGCTGGCGGCGCCATCCTGGACGCTGTGCATGAAGGCGATGGTATCGCCATGCTCCAGCGCATCAAGATGGACGTTCGCCACGCCTTCCATTTTCTCCGGCAACTGGGTCAGTTCGAAGTAGTGGGTGGCAAAAAGGGTCAGCGCCTTAATCTTATTGGCCAGACTTTCCGCACAGGCCCACGCCAGCGACAGACCGTCGTAGGTGGAGGTCCCGCGGCCGATTTCATCCATCAGCACCAGGCTGTGTTCGGTGGCATTATGCAGAATATTGGCGGTTTCGGTCATTTCTACCATGAAGGTGGAACGGCCGCTTGCCAGGTCATCTGCCGCGCCGACGCGGGTAAAGATGCGATCGACAGGGCCGATTTCAACCTTCTCTGCCGGGACGTAGCTGCCGATATAGGCCAGCAGGGCAATCAGCGCTGTCTGCCGCATATAGGTACTTTTACCGCCCATATTCGGGCCGGTAATAATCAGCATCCGGCGCTGCGGCGCCAGGCTCAGCGGGTTAGCGATGAACGGCTCCTTCAGCACCTGTTCGACCACCGGGTGACGGCCTTCGCTGATGCGAATACCCGGTTTGTCGCTAAAGGTCGGGCAGCAGTAGTTCAGGGTTTCCGCGCGTTCGGCGAGGTTAACCAACACATCCAGCTCCGCCAGCGCGCTGGCGCTTTGCTGAAGGTCGGCAAGGTGCGGCAGCAGCATATCGAACAGCTGCTCGTAGAGCTGTTTCTCCAGCGCCAGCGCTTTCCCTTTCGACGTCAGTACCTTATCCTCATACTCCTTCAGTTCCGGAATAATATAGCGTTCGGCGTTTTTCAGCGTCTGGCGGCGGACGTAGTGAATCGGGGCATGTTGGCTCTGGCCGCGGCTGATCTGAATGTAGTAACCGTGCACGGCATTGTAACCGACTTTCAGCGTGTCCAGCCCCAGGCGCTCGCGTTCGCGAATCTCCAGCTTATCGAGGTAGTCGGTGGCGCCATCCGCCAGCGCGCGCCATTCATCGAGCTCCTCATGGTAACCGGGGGCAATAACGCCGCCGTCGCGCACCAGTACCGGCGGTGCGTCGATAATTGCGCGTTCGAGCAGTTCACGCAGTTCGCTGAACTCGCCCATTTTATCGCGCAGCTGCTGGACCGGCGTGCAGCTGACGTCGGCCAGCATTTCGCGCAGGATCGGCAGCTGCTGGAACGCATGACGCATACGGGCGAGGTCGCGCGGACGCGCGGTGCGCAGCGCCAGTCGCGCCAGAATACGTTCCAGATCGCCCACCTGACGCAGCACCGGCTGCAGTTCGGTATAACGCTCCTGCAGCGCGCCTATGGTTTGCTGACGTTCGACCAGCACCGCCGTGTCGCGCACCGGCATATGCAGCCAGCGTTTGAGCATCCGGCTGCCCATCGGCGTCACGGTGCAGTCGAGCACCGACGCCAGCGTATTGTCGAAACCACCGGCCAGGTTCTGGGTAATCTCCAGGTTACGGCGGGTTGCCGCGTCCATAATAATACTGTCCTGCTGGCGCTCCATGGTGATGGAGCGAATATGCGGCAGGGAGGTGCGCTGGGTATCTTTGACATATTGCAACAGGCAGCCTGCGGCACAGAGACCGCGCGGCGCATTTTCGACGCCGAAACCGACCAGGTCGCGGGTACCAAACTGTAAATTCAGCTGCTGGCGCGCGGTGTCGATTTCAAACTCCCACAGCGGACGACGGCGCAGGCCGCGGCGGCCTTCAATCAACGCCGATTCGGCAAAATCTTCGGCATACAGCAGTTCCGCCGGGTTGGTACGCTGCAGCTCGGCGGCCATGGTTTCGCGGTCGGCGGGTTCGCTCAGGCGAAAACGACCGGAGCTGATATCCAGCGTCGCATAGCCAAAGCCTTTGCTGTCCTGCCAGATAGCGGCCAGCAGGTTATCCTGACGCTCCTGCAGCAGCGCTTCATCGCTGATGGTGCCAGGCGTGACGATACGCACCACTTTGCGTTCGACCGGACCTTTGGTGGTGGCCGGGTCACCAATCTGTTCGCAAATGGCCACCGATTCACCCTGGTTGACCAGTTTGGCGAGGTAGTTTTCCACCGCATGGTGCGGGATCCCGGCCATAGGAATGGGCTCGCCCGCCGAGGCGCCGCGTTTGGTTAGCGAGATATCGAGCAGCTGTGAAGCCCGTTTGGCATCGTCATAAAACAGCTCGTAAAAGTCCCCCATACGATAGAACAGCAGGATCTCCGGGTGCTGAGCCTTCAGCTTCAGATACTGCTGCATCATCGGGGTATGGGCGTCAAGATTCTCTAGTGTGCTCATCAGGTTATGATGTCCATTTTTAAGTTTTAATGAGTTAGCGGAGTTTATTGTTCTCGTTACGCCGTACTGTGCTCATTGGTTCCCGTGACATTCTGCATTTCTGCTCATTTACATATAGACAGCATGATAACGGAGTCTTTATATCAGGAAAACAAGAAGGAGGCGGTGGGACTGTAAGTATCCCGGCAGTGACGATCATCGATGCTGAAATGGGGCAGCCAACCTGAAGGCTGCGACCGGCGGCAACCCGCGCGACACGAAGCTGGAAGAGATTAAATCGCGGTATCGGGAAATTTTCTAACGCAATAAAAATCCGCTGTTGCCGGTAACCATACCGGCAACGAAATGATGCAGGAAGGGGGGAAGACGGTCACTCAATCGTTGCTGTTCGTCGAAGACTTAATCTTATCGATCGCGGTAACGTTTTCCGACATGGCTTCGTTAAGCACTTTCACCGCCGTGCTGGCATCGCGATTTTTGATAGACATATAGACTTTGATATGGGCTTCAACGCTCTCAAGGGTGATACCTAGCGCACGATTAAGCTCTTCAAGGTAGTAATAATAGATGTCTTTAATGGAATTCATCACATTATAAAAGACACTGTTGTGTGAAGCCCTGACGATAGCCAGGTGAAAAGCGTAGTCTGCCTCAGAATACTTTTTGTAGTCGCCTTTGTTGATCAGCATATTATTGAGCGCTTGCTCAAGCTGGAGAATATCTTCCTCGGTGGCATGGGTGACGGCCAGCTCCACGCATTTGAACTCCACGGTCTGGCGGAAGATCATCATGTCGTGAAACTCTTCGCGGCTGAGATGCATGATTGGACGAGGATCGTTGCTCAGCATCTGCGGCGTAAAGTGATCGCTCACGAAGCTACCGCTCCCCTGGCGAGTGACGACGATGCCGAGATCGCGAAAGCGCTGGACCGCGCTGCGCACGCTGACCCTGCTGACGTTAAAGGAAGTGGTAAGCTCCGCTTCAGACGGGAGGCGGCTACCCGGCGGCCAGCTACCATCCAGCAGCTTTGCGCTTATCTGATCATAAATTTCATTTACAACATTCTGTTTTTGAATGGATTTTATGCTCAAGATCGCTGTCCGTGTGAGTGATAAACAGTCGGGTAATATATCATTTTTCAAAACAAAGCGCCCGTTAGGGCGCCGAATATTAACAAGTCTGTACTTTCGTACTGCTGGACTCTTTACTGGTAAAAGCGGTCATTGAAGTCAGTAAGACGGCGAGGACAAGCGAACTCCCCATGAATATATACGAAGCGCCTGGCCCACCGGTTAAACCATTCAGATAGCCCACAATCCATGAGCCAACGAATGAGCCAAGTGCCCCAAAACTGACGATGAAGGCCATCGCTCCAGCCATAACATTCCTTGAGATCATGTCAGGTATTGCCGCAAAAAATGGACCATATGGCGTATACATCGCCCCACCCGCAATCATCAGCAGCACATAGGATAACCAAAAATTGGCGGCGCCGATGGTGAAGGAAGCGATAAAGCAGACCGCGCCCAGACCTAAAAAGAGCAGAACAATAATTTTGCGATTCAGAAATTTATCTGAATACCAGGAGGCGGCTAGCATAAGAGGCACGGCCAGCAGATAAGGGGCTGCCGATAACCAACCCGTCGCGACAATACTCAAACCTGATGCTGATTTCAGTATAGACGGAAGCCACATAATGAAACCATACATTCCTATATTCCAGAAAAAATGAATGAAGGAAAGGGAAAGGACTTTTCCTGAACGAAAAGCTTCACTGTAGTTTTTTATTTCTTTGATGTTAGTTTGCTCAGCGGCCAGCGCGGCTTCAATATCATTTTTTTCTTGTTGTGTTAACCATTTGGCATCCGCGGGACGGTCAACAAAAATAAACCACCATATCGCCGCCCAAATAATTGCCGGGACGCCTTCAATAATAAACATTCCTCGCCAGCCAAAGGCATCAACAAGATAGCCCGAAAGAACGGACATCCACAGCACGGTAATAGGGTTACCAAGGAAAAGGAAAGTATTAGCTTTTGAACGCTCTTTCTTTGTAAACCAGTGGCTTAAGAAAACAAGCATCGCGGGCATCACCACACTTTCTGCCACGCCAAGAAGGAAGCGAATCACCGCAAGGACTTTTACATCATGCACCATCCCTGTCGCGGTTGCCAGGATTCCCCATAGAATAAGGCTCCAGAATATCAGTTTTTTAGCACTACGTTTTTCAGCGTAAATCCCCCCAGGAACCTGAAAGAAAAAATACCCAAGAAAGAATAAAGCACCTAATAATGATGATATTCCGGGAGTGATATTGAGGTCTTCTGCTAAACCGGATGCGGCACCAAATCCATAGTTAGCACGATCCAGATAGGCCAGGCTATAAGTGATAAATGCCAGCGGTATTAGCTTTTTCCAACGTAATGGAGCTAGTTTTGTTTGTATTTTATCTATCATGATCTCTATTCCAAAATAGGATTTACGCACGGAGGTTGATGATTGGCGAAATGATTACAGTACCGCCAACCAGCCGCCGTCGACGTAAATAATCTGTCCGTTGATATAGTCAGAGGCTTTTGAGGACAGGAAGACCGCAGTCCCAATCAATTCTTCCGGGCGACCCCAGCGCTGCGATGGGTTACTGTCTTTCACCCAGTTGTCGAACTGCTTATCTTCGATAAGGGCGGTATTCATATCGGTCAAAATATAGCCTGGGCCAATGGCGTTGCTCTGTATATTGAATTGCGCCCACTCTGCAGCCATGGAGCAGGTCAGCATTTTGATCCCACCTTTCGCGGCCGTATAGGGCGCGACGGTGGGCCGTGCAGCCTGGCTGGTCAGCGAACCAATATTGACAATTTTCCCGCCGGAACGGCGGGCGATCATTCGTTTTGCCGCGGTGCGCGAGACCAGGAAAGCGCTGGTCAGGTTGGTATCAATCACTTTTTGCCAGTTTTCCAGCTCCAGCTCTACCATCGGTTTGCGGTATTGAATCCCGGCGTTGTTTATCAAAATATCCACGTGGATGTCCTGCGCATCCAGTTCGGCAAACGCTTTCTCAATCGCTTCTTCGCTGGTGACGTCGAACGCCGCGCCGTGCGCGCTGTAACCTTTACTTGCCAGCGCATCGACCGACTCCGCCAGCAGCGTTTCGCGAATATCGTTCAGTATCACTCTGGCGCCCGCAGCGGCGAGTCCTTCCGCATAGGCAAACCCCAGACCGCGCGCCGATCCAGTGACCAGAGCCGTTTTTCCCGTTAAATCGAATAATGCGCTCATTTTATTTCCTCGTTGAATTTACTTGTATGACGACTGTCTTATTTAAGATTGGTTTTTTGGCGAGGCAAAAGCAATACGCTAAAAATAAATTTGCAATATGGATCACAAACACCTCGCATTAACCATCATCTTCATTGCGATTTTTTATCGTAACTAATTGATTGGTATTTATATTGGTGATTGTGACATGATCGCGATCACAGAATTAAATGTTCAGGAAACGATCGCCTGGCTGGTGTGTTATAACAACGCAAAGTTGTAGGACAACCTACATATTTAGCGATGGCATTCTCTTGCAGCATGACAGGCAGTTAATTCTCTGAACTGAGGAGTTAAAGTGAGTAACCTGAAAATCACTAACGTGAAAACGATTCTGACGGCACCCGGTGGCATTGATCTGGCGGTTGTGAAGGTCGAAACCAACGAGCCAGGCCTGTATGGTCTGGGTTGCGCGACGTTTACCCAGCGAATCTTCGCCGTGAAAAGCGCTATCGATGAGTACATGGCGCCTTTTCTCATTGGCAAAGATCCAACGCGAATTGAAGATATCTGGCAGTCTGGCGCGGTCAGCGGTTACTGGCGCAACGGACCGATTATGAACAACGCGCTATCGGGCGTGGATATGGCGCTGTGGGATATCAAAGGTAAGCTCGCGGGCATGCCGGTTTATGATTTGTTAGGCGGTAAATGCCGCGACGGCATTCCGCTGTATTGCCATACCGATGGCGGTGACGAAGTGGAAGTCGAAGACAATATCCGCGCCAGAATGGAAGAGGGATACCAGTATGTACGCTGTCAGATGGGCATGTATGGCGGCGCGGGTACCGACGATCTCAAGCTGATTGCGACCCAGCTGGCGCGGGCGAAAAATATCCAACCGAAGCGTTCCCCGCGCAGCAAAACGCCGGGAATCTATTTTGACCCGGACGCTTACGCTAAAAGTGTTCCTCGCCTGTTTGACCATCTGCGCAACAAGCTGGGATTTGGTATTGAGTTTATTCATGACGTGCATGAGCGCGTGACGCCGGTGACCGCGATTCATCTTGCCAAAACGCTTGAACAATATCAGCTCTTCTACCTTGAAGATCCGGTCGCTCCGGAAAATATCGACTGGCTTAAAATGCTCCGCCAGCAGTCCTCCACACCGATCTCCATGGGGGAACTGTTTGTGAATGTGAATGAGTGGAAACCCTTAATTGACAATAAGCTGATCGATTATATTCGCTGCCACGTCAGCACTATCGGCGGTATTACGCCAGCGAAGAAACTGGCGGTGTATAGCGAGCTTAACGGCGTGCGCACTGCATGGCATGGGCCTGGCGATATCTCACCGGTCGGCGTCTGCGCGAACATGCACCTTGATCTGAGCTCGCCTAACTTTGGTATTCAGGAGTACACGCCGATGAATGATGCACTACGCGATGTCTTCCCGGGATGCCCGGAGATAGATCACGGTTATGCCTACCCGAACGACAAGCCAGGTCTGGGAATTGATATTGATGAAGCCAAAGCGGCGAAGTATCCGTGCGAAGGCGGCATTCCTTCATGGACGATGGCGCGGACGCCGGATGGCACGGCTTCAAGACCGTAAAAGGCTAATCACCAACGGAAAGGGCGTCAATGTCCGGCTGACAACGTGCGCCCTCCCTGGCATCGCCGGGTCGCGGCTAGCGGCTTACCCGGCTACATACCGGGTATTCTGCCTGACCCACCAGCACCATTGCCGCCCGGCAAAGCGCAGCGCGAACCGGGAAAGCGTTGCTGGCTGGCGCCGGACGATTGACCGTTTTTTGTCGGCCGGGCCAGGCGTTCGCCGCCGCCCGGCAGAAAACAGGCACAATAGTGTCATCAACTCACGGCGCCAGATATACCTGCGGGACGGCAATATCGGGATGCTCAGCCATTCGCACTTCAGCCCCGTACCAGCGGCTGATAACCGACTGGCGAATGACCTCCTGCGGGGTTCCCTCGGCCACCAGCTTTCCCTGATGGAGGAGCAGAATGCGGTCTGCCCAAAGCGCGGCGAGATTGAGGTCGTGCAGTACGACGCAGACGTGCAGCTGGCCGCTGCGGGTCAGCCGTTTTAGCAGACGCAGCAGATGCTGTTGATAGTAAAGATCCAGCGCCGAGGTCGGTTCGTCGAGAAACAGCCAGCCCCGTGGAGCGTCGTCATGCCACAGCTGAGCGAGGCAACGGGCCAACTGCACCCGCTGCTGTTCGCCGCCGGAAAGCGAAGGATAGCGCCTGCCCGCCAGGTGGTCGCAGCCGGTTTCCGCCATCACCTGCTGAATCATCTGTGGGTCCGGATTTTTACCCCATGGCGAGCGTCCCATGGCGATGACCGTTTCCACCGGCCAGTCGGCATGGAGCTGCGTACGTTGCAACATCACCGCCCGGCGGCGGGAGAGCGCTTCCGACGACCAGTGTTCCAGCGAACGTCCTTCTACATGACGTTCGCCGCCGTTTGGGGATAAGAAACCGGTCAACAGCCGCAGCAGCGTTGATTTACCGGCGCCGTTTGGGCCAATCAGCGCGGTCATCTCTCCACCGGACAGCCGGACCGACACATCGTCGATGATCCGGCGTTTGCCCAGCAGCAGAGAGAGTGAGGTGGCGCGCCAGGTGCTATCACGATTATCCATATGTCGTCCTTTGCTGGCGGAAAATTAACCACAAAAACCACGGTGCGCCGAGCATGCTGGTCAGCAGACCCACCGGCATTTCGGCTGGTGCGGCGACGGTGCGGGCAAGGGTATCGGCCAGCAGCAGTAAGATCGCCCCGGCCAGCAGCGATCCTGGCACCAGCGCGCGGTGGTCCGGCCCCAGCCACATTCGTATCAGGTGCGGTACCACAAGGCCAATAAAGCCAATCACGCCGCTGATTGCCACCGAAGAGGCCACCAGCAGCGCGCTGCACAGTAGCAGCAGACGCTGCACGGCCCGGACGTTAATCCCCAGGTAGTGGGCTTCTTCATCGCCAAGCTGTAGCAGGTTGAGGCGGGAAGCCATTAGCCAGATGATCAGCGAAGCAGGAAAGATTAAGGTGGCCGCGACCAGCAGCGTGGGCCACTCCGCCTGGCCGAGGCTGCCCATCCCCCACAGCGACAGCTGGCGCAGCTGGGTGTCGTTACTTATCCAGGCCAGCACCCCCACCAGCGCGCCGCACAGCGCGTTGATGGCGATCCCGACCAGCAGCAGGCGCGATAGCGAACCCTCATTCGCCTGGCTGAGGATAAAAATGACCACCATGACTGCGATACTGCCGATAAACGCCGCCAGCATGGGAGCATACAGCGCCACCAGCGCCGGAACGGACAGCGGCAGAACCAGCCAGCAGGCCACCGCCAGCGCTGCACCGCTACTGACCCCCAGCAGGCCGGGATCGGCTAATGGGTTGCGGAACAGCCCTTGCATGACGCAGCCGGAGAGCGCCAGCGCGGCGCCGACCAGCAGCGCCAGCAGGACGCGCGGCAGACGAATGGTGAGCCAGATATGGCGCAGCACCTCATCCCCCGGCGGCCACAGACTGGCGAGCGGCAGAGGCATTGCGCCGAGGGTAGTCGCGAACAGCGTCAGGCTCACCAGCAGCAGCGTCATTAACCACAGATGGCGAGAGAGAGTGGAGCGCATCAGGGGAGCTGCTCCGCTTTTTTCCTCAGCTCGCTGACCGCCTGCGGCGTCCGCGGTCCAAAGCCGAGCAGGGCCATATCGTCAATCACCAGCACCTGTTTATGGCGACCGGCAGGCGTTTGCGCCAGCCCCGGCAGTTTCCATAAGCCGGCTTCACCGCCCATACCTTTAAGCCCGTCGGCGGAGATCACCACCAGGTCCGGCAGGCTGGCGATCACGCCTTCCTGAGACATGCTGCGATAATGGTCGAATCCCTGCATCGCGTTCTGCAGCCCGGCGGCCTGAATAGCACCATCGGCAGCAGTCTTTTGCCCGGCGACCATCGTGTTCATTCCGCCGTGGCTGAGAATAAACAGCACCCGTTTGCCGACTGGTTGCGTGGGGATCTGCGCTATCTGTGCGGCAACGGTGTGGCGCAGGGCGTCACCTTCAGCCTGCTTACCCAGCGCGTCGGCAACCGCGACGATTTTTTTATCAATCGCCGACAGATCGTTGCCGCCCGGGATATTAACCACTCTTACCCGACTGTCCTCTACCTTTTGCAGGACCAGCGAAGGCTGGGCCTGCGCGCTCGCCAGGACGATCGTCGGGCGTAACGACAGGATCCCCTCGGCGTTCAACTGGCGTATATAACCGACGTCCGGCAGCGATCGCGCGGCGGCAGGCCAGGTGCTGGTACTGTCTTTAGCGACCAACTGCTGCTGTGCATCCAGGGCATAGACGATTTCTGTGACATCGCCGCCCAGAGAGATGATGCGTTCTGCGGCGGCATGCGCAAACAGGGGAAGAGCGGCAAATAACATCAGCCAGCGTTTCATGCGCTCTGCCCTTCCGTCGTCAGACGGTCAACCTGGCTACGCCACGTCGCCTGCTCCGGATGGCCTTCGCTACGCTGGCCGTATAGCTGGGCGATTTGCGTACCGTCATGGGCAAACAGCTCCACGCTGGTGACGTGGCCATCCGAGGTTGGCTTACGCGTTACCCAGACTTCATCAACACTGTCTTCGCGCAGGTGCAGGGTGAAGGTGGTATTGAAGATGTTGAGCCAGCCGCGCATCGGGGCCAGCTTTTCCAGGGCGCCGGTAAAGATTTGCACGCAGCCGCGGTTGCCAACAAAAATCATGATCTCATTGCCCTCTTCGCGAATGGTTTCCAGCAGGTGCGGCAGGGCATCGTGGTCAATGCGGCAGGCCAGGTCATCGCTGACCAGGCGGAAAGCCTGCTGGCGAGAGAGGTTATATTTTCGCAACAGCCCGAAGAACTGATGGACGTCGGTCATGGCGCGCCATTCATTTTCCAGCGCCGCGCCGTCGGCGGAAGCGGCATAGCGGGGGGCATCAACGGGGCGGATAGCCAACGGTGTCGGGGCGGCATGGGTCTGCCCCGCAATCAGCGCTTCCCACGCCGTCATATCGGTTTGAGCCGTCGCATAGACTTTCAACAGCGCGTCGCCGTGATGGTCGAAGAACTGAATACTCTGGCGGCCGTTATCACTCAGGTGGAAGGCGCAGGCCCACTGGCTGAGGAACAGGCGCAGATCGAGTGCGCGCGGGTTCAGCACCAGCCCGGCATGGCCGCTAAGGTGCTGGTGGGTAAACTGGCCCACCTGCTCATGCACCGCATATTCATTACGGCAGATGCATTTGGTCTCGCCGACGCTTTCCAGTCCAGCGATGATTGCCCGCATGTCGTCCTGCAGGCGAACGGCATCGTGGCCAACGCGAGCGGCGGTTAATTCCGCTTCGCTAATGCCCATTTCAGCGGCGATATCACGGGCATATTTAACGGAAGCCTGCGCTTTGGCGGCCTGATAGCGCTGCCACAGTTCGTTTGCGTTGTGTTGCATGATTCACATCCTTCTCTACGATGAATATCCCCGGCCGTGGCCGGGGAGCAGGTTCATCCCCACTGTCTTTCAGCATGTTGCGAACGGGACGTTGCACTGCCGGCCTGAGTCTGCGTATCGCGACCCACGCTGCTGCTGCCGGTCGGTATGCTGAAATCCATGGGGTTTATTATTCTCCGGGCTATCAGAAATCGACGTTGACGCCCAGTTGCCAGGTCCGGCCCGGCATTGTCGCCAGCGCTTTATCGTAGGCGTCCTGATTCGTCGACGTCTCAATATTGCGGCTGCTCAGGTAATCCCAGTATTGTCGATCGGTAATGTTGTAAACGCCGCCGTTAATACGCACGTTTTTCGCCACCTGCCACCAGGCCGTCAGGTCCAGCATGCCGTAGCCAGGCACGCGCATGTATTCGCTGGAGGAGTCGGTAATGGCGGAACCCGTGTTGGTATAGCTTTCGCGGTTGGTGGCGCTGGCCTGCTTACCTTTCACGAAGGTGGCGGTCAACGCGGTCCCGTAGCGTTTCGCCGGATCGTCCCAGGCTACGCCGACGATAGCCTTCATCGGCGCCACGCTGTCGAGGTCGATGTATTTGTCGCCGAGATAGCTGGATTTCGATTTCCCTTCACTATAGCCGTAGGCCAGCGTCGCGCTCAGGCCGTTAACCTCTTCAAACCAGGTGCCAAAGTTGAATTTGGCGCTGATTTCGCCGCCGTAGATATAGGCTTTATCGCGGTTTTCCGCCTGATAAATCGTATAGATATTCGACGGGACGTTGGTGAAGTGGTCCGGATTGCCGGAACGGGTGTAGCGGCTATAGGCGATGAAGTTCTTATAGCTGTTGTAGAACAGGGCGGTACGCATCGTGATCCCTTCGACCACTTCGCCTTTTAAGCCCCATTCGAAATTGTCGCTGGTTTCCGTGTTCAGATCGGTGTTACCAATCAGCGCATACTGCGCTCGTCCGGCGTAGCTGGAGCCGAGGTTCCAGGAGCCGTACAGCTGGCTGGCGTTGGGGAACTCGGCGCCGCGTTTATACTGCAGGTAGGTCATGGTACGCGGAGTGATATCGTACTGGAAGGTCAGGGACGGCAGCACCTGAGTATCGGAGTTTTTACCGTACAGGCTGGCGACGGAGGACTCCGTCAGCAAGCTGCTGTTGGTGGTCAGATCGCCGAGATTCTCCGGTTTGGTGGATTGATGCACCACGCGCACGCCCGGGATCACCGCAAAGTTGTGGCTGTCGAGATCGAAGTTGATCTTATCCTGAACGAAGCCGCCAAGGATGTAGCCCCGGCTGTCGGCTTCCGGCTGCATGATCTCGCTGTAGATACTCGGGACCGGCGACTGGCTGAACGGGCGCTGGGTTTTGGTGGTGCTGGCGTTGAGCCCGGCGCTCAGGTCGTGGCGACCAATGGATTTCGCCAGCGCGGTCTGAATACCCCAGGTGTCGGTATCGTAGTCAGAGTTGACCGTTTCCATCGATCCGGTGGTGCTGTCCGGCATCCAGGTCCAGTCATGGGCCTCGGTGTGCTGGTAGTAGACTTTGGTCGACATACTGTCGAGATAGTCATTCATTGGCGTCCAGTCGTCTTTCAGACTGATGCCCCAGCGACGAGTCTGGCTGGTCTGGTTGGCATCGCCAATGATGCTGTTGCCGCTGCTATCCCAGCTGTCAAAGTGGGTGTGGTTGGTTTTATGGTAGTAGTCGAGCGTGCTGGTCAGCTTGTGTTCATCATTTGGCTGCCAGATGCCGGAGGCCATAAAGGCATCGGAGTGCCAGTTGGCCGGATAGGCGTCAATCTTATCGCTGTTATTTTGGGTTTCCTGGCCGTCGCGGCGGCTGTAGACGAAAATGCCGCGTAGGGTTTCATCTCCGCCGGCCACCGTCACGCCGTTATGCCAGCTGCGGTCGGCAGAGTCGTAGCCGCTCCGGTAGCCGAAGGCGCTGGTTTTTCCCGGGCGCAGATAATCATCGGCAGATTTCGGCTGGAAGGAGACGTTGCCGCCGATAGAGGTGTTGGCGGTTTCAGTCGAGGTGGCACCGGATTGAATATCGATGCTGCCGTACATATACGGGTCGATGTAATCGCGACCGATGCCAAACGTATTCAGGCCGGCACGGCCGACGTAGCCGCGCCCGGTCGCATCCGGCTGCGCGATGCCGTCGACATCAATCCCGACGCGGTTGCTTTCCAGCCCGCGAATGTTATAACCGGTATAGCCGCCGCGGTCGAAGCCGCTTTTACCATTACCCGAGCCGCCGCTGGCGCCGGTCGCGCCGATCAGCGGTTCGTAACGCATGACGGAACCAAAATCTTTGGCCCCTTTGTCCTGTAGCTCCTGCGCGCTGACCGAATGTTCGCTGCCGGCTTTGAGCAGGGGAGCGGGTGCGGTGACGGTCATCTGCTCGGAGCTATCCGATGAGGTGTCGCTGGTGGTGGTGTGTGCGGTGGTATCAGCTGCCCCGGCGGTCGTCTGATAGATTGCTGCAAGCAACGAAGTCACCAGCAGGCTTTTCTTAAACCAGGCCGGTGATTGAGTGGATTTGTACATAGTAGCCACGCCTTGATAATTATTAGTATCGGCTCACGCGTTACTTCCAGATTTGCAGGTGAGTCCCGTTGCTTCCGTTAGCGGACTCTGTTTCTCCATGATTATTGATTGCGAATGGTAATGATAGGTATTATCGTTTGCAACAAAATAATCATGTATTCCCCATTTAATCTGCAATTTGTTTACAATCAGCCCTTTTAGATACAGCGAGAAAGTCATGAGTCACAAAGCCGCGATTACGATCAACTACTGCTCTCAATGCAACTGGATGCTGCGCGCCAGCTGGATGGCTCAGGAGCTGCTGCATACGTTCAGTACCGATATCGGCTCGGTCACTCTGGTCCCGGGCACCGGCGGCATCTTCACCATTACCGTCGACGACGTACAAATCTGGGACCGCAAGCAGGATGAGGGTTTCCCGGATGCGGCTGAACTCAAGCGCCGGGTACGGGATGTCTGTTTCCCGGAGAAGTCGCTGGGCCACCTCGATAAGTCTGCCGACCCGGCGTAAGCGAGAGGGGAAAACGGCTGCGCCAGAGGTCATAAAGGTGTATTATTTTTGCATCTTTATTGATGGGGAAGCGCAATGGCGGGTCAACGCATCGACCGGGAAAAAAAGACTATCCGCAGCATGATTTCGCTCTATCAGCGCCGCTGCCCGGACGCGCAGGCTGACGTGGAGCATTACCAGGCGCTGAACGCCTATGCCGATAAGCGGCTGGATAAATGCGTGTTTGGCGAAGAGAAGCCGGCCTGTAAGCAGTGCCCGGTCCACTGCTACCAGCCGGCAAAACGCGAAGAAATGAAGCAGATCATGCGCTGGGCGGGGCCGCGAATGCTCTGGCGTCACCCGATTCTGACGATTCGCCACCTGATTGATGACCGGCGTCCCGTGCCGGAGCTTCCGGAAAAATACCGGCCTAAAAAGTAGCGGTGGCTTTCCCGGCTTGCGCAGCGCTTAGCCGGGCGACAATGCGTGCGGTCTGTCGGTACGGTCGCCCGGGTAAGGCGTCAGCCGCTACCCGGGGTCTCTGCGGACGTCGCCTGGGTTTGATTGTCGCGAACCGACGTCCAGACAAAGGTGATAATAAACAGCGCGGTAAACAACACCACGATGGTCGGCGCCGGGGCACTATCAAGGTAAAACGATAGCCACACGCCGCCCAGCGAACAGCTTACGGCAATCGCCACCGCCAGCAGCAGCGCACTGATAAAACGCCGGGTCAGCAGCAGAGCAATGGCCCCGGGAGCAATCAGCAGCGAGATTGACAAAATAATCCCCACCGCTTTGAGCGTCGCCACGATGGTCAGGGCAATCATGCACAGCAGTCCGTAGTGCAGCAGGCCGCAGCGTAATCCGCTGGCTTTAGCCTGATGCGGATCGAAGGCGTGTAGCAGAAAGTCGCGCCACTTTAGCCCGATAATCAGCGCAATCACCAGGGCAATCGTCGACGTTTGCCCAATATCGCTGGCGGAAATCCCCAACATATCGCCAAACAGAATATGGTCGAGATGGACTTCGGACTGAATAGCGACATACAGCACCAGCCCGGCGCCAAACATCCCGGAAAAGACAATGCCCATAATGGTATCGCGCTTGATGCGACTGTTATCGTCGAGATAGCCGGTCGCGATGGCGCAGAATAGTCCGGCAACAAAGGCGCCAATGGCGAACGGGATCCCGACAATATAGGCCACCACCACGCCGGGAAAGACCGCATGGCTCATGGCATCCCCCATCAACGCCCAGCCTTTCAGCACCAGAAAAACCGACAGCAGCGCGCAGGGAATGGCGACGATGGCTGCCACCAGCATGGCGTTGACCATAAACGAAAACTGGAACGGTTCGAGAAGCGTGGTCAGCAGCATGATCCCTCCCTGGCGCGACGGCGGTTGGCCAGCAGGCCGTGTTTGGGAGCAAAGACAAAGGTCACCAGAAAGAGCAAGGTCTGGGCCACGACGATAATGCCGCCGGTTGCGCCATCCAGATAGTAGCTCAGCCAGGCGCCGAAAAAACTGGTCAGGCTGCCAATAGCGACGGCAATCGCCAGCAGGCGTGGAAAGCGGTCGGTCAGCAGCCAGGCGGTCGCTCCCGGAGTGACTACCAGGCAAATGACCAGGAAGGCGCCCACGGTTTGCAATGCCGCCACGGTACAGGCGGCCAGCAGCGTGAAGAACAACAGCTTGAGCCCGGTGGTGTTCAGGCCAATGGATCGGGCGTGGCTCTCATCGAAAAAGGTCACCATCAGGTCTTTCCATTTCAGCAGCAGAATCACCATTGAAATCGAGCCGATGGCCGCCAGCTGAATAATATCTTCCGGGGCGATCGCCAGGATATTGCCGAGAATAATGGTCTGGATATTTACCGAGGTTGGGTTGAGTGACACCATAAACAGCCCGATACCGAAGAACGACGAAAAAATCAGACCGATAATGGCATCCTCTTTGAGCTTCGAACGCTGGTTGAGAAACAGCATGCTGCCCGCCGCCAGTCCTCCGGAGAGAAAAGCGCCGACGGCGAAGGGCAGGCCGAGCATATACGCTCCCGCCACACCCGGTACGATGGAGTGGGAGAGGGCATCGCCAATCAGCGACCAGCCTTTTAGCATCAGGTAGCAGGAGAGAAAGGCGCACACGCCGCCCACCAGCGCCGATACCCACATCGCATTCAGCATATACTGATAGCCGAACGGCTCGATTAGCCAGTTCATCCTTCTCCTCCCGTCGTCCGACGGCTGATAAACGGCCGTTCATCGTCGGTGATAATCTGCTCTTCTCCGCCGCTGAGCACCACGTGGCGCAGCGCGCCGCTGAAAGCGAGTTCGAGGTTAGCTGCGGTAAAGGTTGTTTCCGTCGGTCCGCTGGCCAACACGGTGCCTTTGACCATCACCGTGTAATCGCAAAACTCGCTGACCGAACCGAGATTGTGGGTCGAAACCAGCAGGGTACAGCCGTCGTCGCGCAGCTCGCGCAGCAGGGTGATGATCTGGGTTTCGGTCTGGACGTCAACGCCGGTAAACGGCTCATCCAGCAGAATGACCTTGCCCTGCTGAGCGATGGCGCGGGCAAGGAACACCCGTTTTTTCTGTCCGCCGGACAGCTCGCCGATTTGCCGGTGGCGATAGTCGCTCATCCCGACGCGGGCCAGCGCCGCATCAACCACTTCCCGGTCATGGGCTTTGGCCCGTCGCAGCCAGCCCATATGTCCGTAGCGGCCCATCATGACGACATCCTCCACCAGTACCGGGAAGGTCCAGTCAACGTCCTCTGATTGCGGGACATAGGCCACCAGGTTCTGGCGCAGCGCGCGATGAACCGGCTGGCCAAGTATGGCAATCTCGCCATGGGACAGACGAACAAAGCCCATCAGCGCTTTAAACAGCGTCGATTTTCCCGAACCGTTGATGCCCACCAGCGCGGCAATGGAGCCGCGTGGTACGCTGAAGGTGGCATCGCGCAGCGCGGTGTGGCCGTTGCGATAGGTTACGCTGACCCGGTTGACCGAGAGGCCAGGCAGATCGGCGGTCATGGCTGTTTCCTCATCCCATCGTTGATGCCCTGGACGATGGTTTGCGTCGTAACGCGCAGCAGATCCAGGTAGGTGGGAACCGGGCCATCGGCGGCGCTCAGGGAGTCAACATAAAGCACGCCGCCATAATGGGCGCCGGCTTCCCGCGCCACCTGGCGCGCCGGTTTATCTGAAATAGTGCTTTCGCTGAAGATGGTCGGGATATGCTCTTTCTTCATGGTGTCGATGGTTTTACGCACCTGCTGCGGCGTGCCCTGCTGGTCGGCATTGATTGGCCACAGGTAGCGCTCTTTCAGCCCGTTGTCGCGGGCCAGATAGGAGAACGCGCCTTCGCTGGTCACCAGCCAACGCTTCTCTACCGGCAGTTTCGCCAGCTCCGCCTTCAGCGGCGCCATAGTCTGGCGGATTTTCTCTTTATAGATGGCGGCATTCTGACGATAGGTCTGCGCATTCGCAGGGTCGTATTTGCTCAGCGCATCACGGATGTTATCGACGTAGATCAGCGCGTTATCCGCCGACATCCACGCATGGGGGTTGGGCTTACCGTTATAGGGACCTTCGCTGATCCCCATTGGCTGAATCCCCTCGCTGACGACCACTTCCGGGACCCCTTTCAGGTGCTGATAAAAGCGGGCGAACCACAGTTCGAGGTTCAGACCGTTGGTGAGGATCAGCTGTGCCCCCTGGGCGCGTTTAATATCGCCGGGCGTCGGCTGGTATTCGTGGATCTCGGCGCCGGGTTTGGTAATCGAGCTGACCTGGGCCGCCTCTCCGGCGACGTTTTGCGCCATATCGGCAATCACCGTAAAGGTGGTGATCACTTTGAATTTTTCGCTGGCCTGAGCCGGGGCGATCGCCAACAGGCCGAGCAGAGCGGTAAAGATCAGGTGCTTCAGAGGCGGCAGGTGCAGCATAGGATCCCTCACATCATTGTGGTTAATTAATCATCTGTTATAGCCATTGCTATGTTATATAGCACAGGCTATTTATAAATGAAAATGATTATTATTTAAATCCTGAGAGGAAAGCCGTACAAACCGGCTGTCGCGGGGAAAATGGCAAGACGTTTCAAAGAACGCCGTTTCGTGTGAAGCGGCGTTGGAGTGCGGATTACGCGCGGGTGGCGAGGAGAATGGCCGAGGCTTTGATCAGCGCAATCACGCGGCTGCCCTCGACCAGCTTCATCTCTTCCTGACTTTCATTGGTGACGACGGCGATGATAGCGAAGCCCGCGTCGGTTTTGATGTGCACCGTCGCGTTGACCGCCCCTTCAGTGATGCGGGTGACGCTCCCGGCAAACTGATTGCGCGCGGAGAACTTCAGGCCGCAATCCTCGGTGGCCAGGGTGACCCACGGCGCTTTAATCAGCGCGATGGCTTCTTTACCGGCAACCAGACCCAGCGCCTCCTTGCTGCTGTGGGTGACGATCGCCACCAGTTTTGCGCCGCCGGCGAGGGTCAATTCCACTTCATCGTTGACCGCGCCGGCGGCAACTGCGCTGACCGTGCCGGTCAACTGGTTACGTGCTGATACCGCCATAAAATCTCCTTGTGTGGCTGATTAAGTGAGTACAGGACTTATACTAGCTCATCTTTGTTAATGCCCAGGCGTTTCATGCGGGAAAGCAGCGTTGTACGCTTTAATCCCAGCCGCTGCGCCGCTCCTTTCGGCCCGGCGACCACGCCGTTGCTCTCTTTCAATACGCGGACGATCAGCTGATATTCATCCTCGCCCTCTTGCGGCAGCACTTCGGCCGTCATCGTCTCCGCGTCGATATTCATCTCCGGCAGCGACAACTGCAGCACGCTACCCCGGGTTAACAGCACCGCGCGTTCAATCACGTTTTCCAGCTCACGAACGTTACCCGGCCACTCCATGTGGCTCAGCGTACGCAGGGTTTCTGCCGGAATGCTGTCGATGTTACGCCCGAGGCGGCGGGCGATTTTAAAGGTAAACGCCTTGACCAGCAGCGGGATATCGTCCGGGCGCTCGCGCAGCGGCGGCAGATGGATCGGAAAGACGTTCAGACGATAGTAGAGATCGCTGCGGAATTCGCGATCGGCGACCATCTGCCTGAGATCGCGATTGGTGGCGGCGATCAGCCGGACATCGGTGCGGATCAGCTTGTTGCTGCCGAGACGTTCAAACTCCTGTTCCTGCAGAACCCGCAGCAGCTTCGGCTGCAGCTCCAGCGGCATGTCGCCCACTTCATCGAGAAATAATGAGCTTTTATCCGCCAGTTCGAAACGGCCGATGCGCTGAGCGCTGGCGCCGGTAAACGCGCCGCGCTCATGGCCGAAGAGATCGCTTTCCAGCAGCCCGGCGGGCATCGCGGCACAGTTCATCTTGACCATTCGGCGCGCGTTGCGGCCGCTGAGATTATGAATGGCGCGGGCAATCAGCTCTTTGCCGGTGCCGGTTTCGCCGAGGATCAGCACGGTGCTGTCACTCTGCGCCACCATTTCGACCTGCTTGAGTACGCTGTGCATCGCTTCGCTGCGGCCGATGATTTCGCCAAACTCGCTCTCGACATTATTCAGCTGTTCGGTGAGCGCCAGATTTTCATCCACCAGCCGCTCCTTAAGCCGCTGAATTTCGCGATAGGCGAGGGCATTATCGACGGCGATCGACACCCGTTCGGCAATTTGTCGCAGCAGCTTGAGGTTGGTGGTGGTGAACACCTTCTCATCGCACTGCGCCAGTTTCAGCACGCCCAGCAGCGTATTGCCAGACATCAGCGGCAGCAGGCACAGCGTCTGAATCTGGTTGCCCCACATCTCAAAAAGCATTTTCTCGTACGGGGCCAGCGAGTCGTGCTCGTGTAAATTGAGCAGCAGCATCTCTTTGCTTTTGAACACCCGTTCGGTCAGCGTACCGGCTTCATTCACCTCGCTCTGATCGTGAACCGGATGGCTGGCGTCGAGATAATGGGTCGAGTAGATATTCAGTTTGCCTTTGCGGTTGCTGCGTAGCACCACGCTGATAGCGTCGATACGGAAATAGTGGTGAATCTCTTTGGCGACTTCGCTAACCAGCTCATCGATATCCAGCCGGGAGAGCACGGCGTTGGTGATAGCAACCAGAATGCGAAAGTTGTCGCGCTCGTGGCACAACAGATCGTAATCGACGTTGTTGCTGACCCGGCTCTGGATCTGCTCGGTCACCACCGCAACCAGCTGGGTAAAGGTATGCAGCCGCTGGAACTCTTTCTCGGTCCACGGTCGGGCGTCGTCGCGGATAAACTCGCAGCCGCCAAAGATGCGGCCTTCCGCCGCCAGCGGCAGCAGGCCGTAATAGCCAAACGGTGGATAGAGTCCGCTACTGGCCAGCTGAGGCCAGGCCTCGACAAAGGTCGCCATGTCACAGTGCAGCGCATCGGGACGCGACAGCAGGCGACGCACCGGCCCGTGTGCCAGTACGGTCTCATCTTCATAGCTGACCGGCAGACCCGCTTCGTCACAACCGTACCTTGCCGCACGATGGTTCCCGGCGTTCCACAGAATAATCGCCGCACGATCCGCCAGCGCGGATTGCTGAACCAGACGGGTTAGCGTTTCACTCAGCGCCGCCAGGTCAGGCTGCTGTAATAAAATACGGGTGATATCGAACAGCCCTTGCTGCCCGAAATCGCCCAATGGTGTATACGACATTACTGAAGTCCAAAACGCACCCGCAAAGCGGCACGTAAGAAAGTGGTGACACAAATAATAGTATGTTAATAAAGCGGTTGTTGCCGCCGCCAACCCATCCGAGGTCGCCCGCAGATTTGGGCCGGATAATGATGCTGGTTTTTCCCGGCTCGCGCTGCGTTTAGCCGGGCTACAGGTCCGTGTGTAGCCGGTAGCCCGGATAAGGCGTTAGCCGCAATCCGGGGAGCCGTTTTCCGTTAACAAATTCGCGGCAGCGGCTCGGCATGGGGAAGGTCCAGCGTCCGCTTCACGCCATACAGGCCGATCGTGCGCACGCCGGTACGCTCAACCACGTCGCCGATAATCGCGGCGTGGCGGCCAAGCGGGTGGCTTTGCAGCTGCGCCAGCGCGGCCTCCGCCGCTTCCCGGGCGACGGCTATCACCAGCTTGCCTTCATTGGCGAAGTTTAGCGCCTCCAGGCCTAACAGTTCGCACACCCCGCGCACGGTCTCGTTCACCGGCAGCTTCTGTTCATGTAGCTCAATGCCGCAGCCGCTGGCGGCGGCGAACTCATGAGCCACCGCGTTCACTCCGCCGCGGGTCGCATCGCGTAGCGCTTTGATGCCGGGAACAGCGCGCAGCGTCTGAATAAGCGGCGTCAGCACCGCACAGTCGCTGGCCAGCGCGCCGTCCAGACCCAGCTGTTCGCGGAGGTTGAGAATAGTGGCGCCGTGGTCGCCCAGCGTGCCGCTGACCAGCAGGACGTCGCCGGGAGCGATCTGTTGTGCCCCCCAGCGAATATCCGCCGGAATGGCGCCGATCCCGGCGGTATTGATAAACAGTTTATCCGCCGCGCCGCGCGGGACGACTTTGGTATCGCCGGTGACGATGGCAATCTCAGCGGCCTGCGCGGTACGGGCCATGCTGTTGACCACCCGTTCCAGGGTAGCCATCTCCAGTCCCTCTTCGAGAATAAATCCGCAGGAGAGATAGCGCGGCAGGGCACCGCTGACCGCCACGTCGTTAGCGGTGCCGCATACTGCCAGCTTGCCGATGTCGCCGCCGGGGAAAAACAGCGGATCGATAACGTAGCTGTCGGTGGAAAAGGCGAGACGATCGCCCTGAGCGGTAAGCTGCGCCAGATCGAGACGCGCCTGATCTTCTTGCTCTGCCAGCCACGGGTTGGCGAACGCCTGCATAAACAGGGAGGCGATCAGCTGCTGCATCGCCTGACCCCCGCTACCGTGAGCTAACTGGACGCTTTTCATGCTTCATTTTCCTGACTGCGATATTGATACCAGGCGGCGCATGCGCCTTCTGATGAGACCATCAACGCGCCAAACGCGCTTTGCGGGTTACACACTTGCCCGAACAGCGGACACTGATGCGGCTTACAACGGCCGGTCAGCACATCGCCACAGCGGGCGCGCGGATCGTCGCAGACGCGCTGCGGCGCCGGCTGAAAATGGGCTTCAGCGTCAAAGCGCTGATAGGCGGGCGTCAGGCCTACGCCGGAGTTGTTGATGACCCCCAGCCCGCGCCATTCGCTATCGCCGGACAGGCAGAAAACGTCGGCAATCGCCGCTTGCGCCAGCGGGTTGCCTTCATCAGGCACCACGCGGCGGTACTGATTTTCGACCTGGCTGCACTGCGCTATTGTCTGCTCAACCAGCATCACCGCGCCTTGCAGTAGATCAAGAGGTTCGAAACCAGCCACCACTAAAGGACGCCGGTAGTCGCTGGCGATAAATCCGTAGGCTTCGGTACCGATGACCATACTGACATGACCCGGGGCAAGAAAGGCATCGATGCTGTTATCAGGCTGGTCGAGCAGACTGCGCAGGGTCGGGAGCAGGGTGATGTGCTGGCAAAAAAAGAAGAAGTTATCCACGTTGCGCTCGCGAGCCTGACGTAGCGTCAGCGCGGTAGCGGGCATGGTGGTTTCAAAACCGAGGCCAAAGAAGACCACCTCCCGCTGCGGGTTCTGCTGCGCCAGCTTCAGCGCATCCATCGGTGAATAGACGATACGCACATCGGCGCCGCGGGATTTCGCCTGCAGCAGGGAGCCGTTTTTACCGGGTACGCGCATGGCATCGCCGAAGGTGCAGAACATCACCCCCGGGCGGCTGGCGATATCGATACAGGTGTCGATGCGCCCCATCGGCAGGACGCAGACCGGGCAGCCGGGGCCGTGAATAAATTCGATATTCTCCGGCAGCAGCTGGTCGAGACCGAATTTAAAGATGGCGTGCGTATGGCCGCCGCACACTTCCATAATACGCAGCGGATGCCCGGCGGTATGAGGCAGCAGATGCGCGCGCGCCTGAAGATGTTCAACCAGCTGCATCACCTGCTCCGGCGCGCGATATTCATCAACAAAACGCATTATCGCTCCTCGCCGTACAGCAGCGCGCCCACGTCAGGCTCGACTTCAAACATATTTTGCAGCGCCTCAAGGGTATCGCGGGCTTCCGCTTCATTAATAATGCTCATGGCGAAGCCCACGTGGACCAGAACCCACTGGCCGAGTCGCGGCTGCCCCTGTTCATCAACGCTTCCTACCAGCGTCAGATCGACTTCGCGTTGGATGCCGCACACTTCGACCTTCGCCAGGTTACCGTCAATGGCGCAGATTTGCCCCGGAATGCCTATGCACATGTCTGTGCCTCCAGCCAGCTGAGCCACTTATCCATGCCTTCGCCGCTGGTGGCAGACAGCATAATGATTTCAATATGGGGATTGACCTCCCGCGCGCAGGCGAGGCACTTCTCTACATCAAAGTTGAGGTACGGCAGCAGGTCGATTTTATTCAGCAGCATCAGGCTGGCGGCGGCGAACATATGCGGATACTTCAGCGGCTTATCTTCGCCTTCTGTGACCGACAGCACCGCCACCTTGTGACGTTCGCCGAGGTCGAAGCTCGCCGGGCATACCAGGTTGCCGACGTTTTCAATAAACAGCATACCGTTATCCGCCAACGGCAGACGTGGGGCGGCATCGGCAATCATCTGCGCATCAAGGTGGCAGCCCTTCCCGGTATTGACCTGAATGGCCGGCGTGCCGGTAGCGCGAATGCGTGCCGCATCATTGACCGTCTGCTGGTCGCCTTCGATGACCGCGCAGGCGATTTTTCCTTTCAGACGCAGCAAGGTTTCACTGAGCAACGTGGTTTTGCCGGAGCCCGGGCTGGAGACCAGGTTCAGCACCAGCTGGCCGCGTGCGGCAAAGCGCGCGCGGTTGCGGGCCGCCAGACGATTGTTTTTATCCAGCACGTCGATTTCGACTTCCAGCATCCGGCGCTGGCTTTGACCCGGTGCATGGGTACCCGCTTCGCCGTGGCCGTAGTGCAGGTCGCCGCTCTCTGAACGGGTGGGGGAGAAGCTATCGCTTTTGACGCCGGTAATCGTCATGGTCTGGCGCGGGGCTGGCGCGAAGGGGGCGCTGCGAAACGCCGAGTGGGGGTTATGCTCATCACCTTCGATATAAAGGTTGCCTTCCCCACAGCCGCAAGTTGTACACATAGTTTTACTCCTGGTCTGTCCCGTTATCCTCACGTTGTCTCTTTGCCGGCTGGCTCGCTGGCCGCCGCGAGATAATCCGAATTAACGGGGATCACTTCTATTCGCTGAATCTGTAGGCCGTCGTCCGCCACAATCTGCAGCGTGTCGCTGTGGCACTGCGGACAGCGCCGCACGTGCTGCGAGATGAGTTGCACGTACTGCTGGCAGGATTCGCACCAGCATTCGGCCTGTTGTTCGGCAATATGCAGTTCGCAGCCTTCCGCCAGCGTGCCGCGGCACACCAGCTCAAAACAGAAGGTCAATGCGCTGGCTTCCACGCAGGAAAATGCGCCGACCTTCAGCCACACGCCGGTAACCCGACGCGCGCCGGCCTGCTGCGCCTGCTGTTCAATAATTTCCAGCGCCCGCTGGCTAAGAGTGATTTCGTGCATGGTCGCCTCCGTATCGCGATGGGCCATATATGCAATAACGATGCCAGGTCATCGCTACTGTCGGAACAACTGTCGATGACGACAGCTGACGGATGTCATCGACATGTCAGCACCACGCCGTATTTTTATTAAAATCATTAAATATCAATAAATTAAAATTTGGCATGGAAAATGCTTGTACGGTGCATCTCATGCAACCGGGGAGACCGAGATGACTATTTGGGAAATAAGTGAAAAGGCGGACTACATCGCCGACCGTCACCGCCGCTATCAGGATCAGTGGCGCCAGTACTGCAATTCGCTGGTTCAGGGCATCACCCTGTCAAAAGCGCGTTTGCATCATGCGATGAGCTGCGCGCCGGACAAAGAGCTGTGCTTCGTCCTGTTTGAACATTTTCAGGTGTATGTCGCGCTGGCGGAAGGGTTCAACAACCACACCATCGAGTACTACGTCGAAACGCGCAATGGTGATGATAAGCGCTTGATTGCTCAGGCAACGCTGGCATCCGACGGTACCGTTGACGGCCGGATCAGCAACCGTTCGCGCGAACAAGTGCTGGAACATTACCTGGCCATTATTGCCAGCGTCTATGACCGTCTGTATGACGCCATGGAACACGACCAGCCGGTGGATTTAAGCCATCTGGCGCTGGCCCATTAATCGTAAGGTGTCGACACGTGTCGAAAATGACATCTGAACTCCCTGATTTCGTCAAAAATGACTTTCACCCGAGGATTGCCCGGTGAACCGTTTTGTAATTGCTGACTCCACCGTCTGTATCGGCTGCCGCACCTGCGAAGCCGCCTGCTCAGAGACGCATCGCCAGTACGGCCTGCAGGCCATGCCGCGACTACAGGTCATGCGTAATGAAAAAGAATCGGCGCCGCAAATGTGCCACCACTGCGAAGACGCCCCCTGCGCCGCGGTGTGTCCGGTTAATGCGATCAATCGCGTCGATGGCGCGGTTCAGCTGAATGAAAGCCTGTGCGTAAGCTGCAAGCTGTGCGCCATTGCCTGCCCGTTCGGGGCGATTGAGTTTTCCGGCAGTCGTCCGCTGGATATTCCGGCCAACGCCAATACCCCTATGGCGCCCGCTGCGCCGCCGGCGCCAGCCCGCGTCAGTTCGCTGCTCGACTGGGTGCCCGGCGTGCGCGCTATCGCCGTGAAATGCGACCTGTGCCATTTCGATGAGCAGGGACCCGCCTGCGTGCGTACCTGTCCGACGAAAGCGCTGCTGCTGGTGGATATCCGCGATATCGCCCAGGCCAGCAAGCGCAAGCGTGAGCTGACCTTTAATACCGACCTCGGCGATTTGTCGCTGTTTCAGTCGCAACAGGAGGGCGTGAAATGAGCGTGATCTCTTTAGTGAATCAGGCGGTGCTGTGGTATGCCGCCAGCGGCGTGCTGGCATTTATCTTTACCCTGAGAAAACCGTTAAGCGGTGCGATTGCCGGGATCGGCGGCGCGGTGGCCAGCGCGATGCTGATCGTCGCCGCCCTAGCGACGCTGATAACCCCTGAGCAGGTGAGCGACGGCATGCTGCAGATGCTCTCTTTACCGGTTCGGGTGAACGGCATCAATGCGCTATGGCTGCTCGCCATTGGCCTCAGCGCACTGCCCATCGCCCTGTTTAATATCGTCTGGCACCGTCATTCGCAGGTGAAAGCCAACGGTCTGTTGGTCAATTTGCTGCTGGCTTCGGCAACTTGTGCCGTGGTGGCAACCAACTTCGGCATGCTGGTGGTGATGGCGGAGATGATGGCCCTGTGCGGGGCATTTCTGACCGGCTGCGCGCAATCCGCAAAGCTGTGGTTTGCGTTGGGACGTCTGGGAACGCTGCTGATGGCGTGGAGCTGCTGGCTGGTGTGGTCGTTCTACGGCACCCTCGACCTGGGGCAGATTAGCCTGCTCGCCGCCCATGCCCCGCAAAATATGCTGCTGTGGCTGCCGGCGCTCGTCGGTTTCGCGCTGCTGGCGGGCGTTATCCCGCTGCACGGCTGGGCGCCGCAGGCGCACGCCGGGGCCAGCGCGCCGGCCGCCGCGCTGTTCTCCACAGTGGTGATGAAAGTCGGTCTGTTCGGCATCTTAACGGTCTCGCTTGCCGGAAGCGCGCCGCCGCTGTGGTGGGGCGTGTTGCTGCTGGTCGTGGGGATGATAACCGCGTTTATCGGCGGACTGTATGCCCTGATGGAGCACAATATTCAGCGTCTGCTGGCTTATCACACCCTCGAAAATATCGGCATTATTTTGCTGGGGCTTGGCGCCTTCGTCACCGGTCTGGCGCTCAACAGCAGTAGCCTGATGGTGCTGGGCTTCATCGGCGGCATGTACCACCTGATCAACCACAGTGTGTTCAAAACGACGCTGTTCCTTGGCGCCGGCGCCGTGTGGTTCCGTACCGGCCACCGCGATATCGAAAAACTGGGCGGGATGGGCAAAAGAATGCCGCTGATTTCGCTCTCTATGTTGGTCGGCCTGATGGCGATGGCTGCGCTGCCGCCGCTGAACGGCTTTGCCGGCGAGTGGGTTATCTACCAGTCCTTCTTCAAACTGAGCACCAGCGACGCCTTTATCGGCCGTCTGCTTGGGCCGCTGCTTGCCGTTGGCCTGGCGATTACCGGCGCGCTGGCGGTGATGTGTATGGCGAAAGTGTACGGCGTGACCTTCCTCGGCGCACCGCGGACTCCGGAAGCGGAGAACGCCACCCGCGCCCCGCTGCTGATGACGGTCAGCGTGGTACTCGCCGCGCTCTGCTGCGTGGCGGGCGGGGTCGCCGCGCCGTGGCTGTTGACGCTGGTCGGCGGGGTACTACCGGTTCAGGCGCAGGTCTCAAGCGTGGTGTCGCAGCCGCTGATCGCCATTCTGCTGCTGGCCTGTCCGCTGCTGCCGTTCCTGCTGATGATCTTCTTTAAAGGCGACCGTCTGCCTGCGCGCTCCCGCGGTGCGGCATGGGTCTGCGGCTACGACCATGAAAAATCGATGGTCATCACCGCTCATGGTTTTGCCATGCCGGTTAAAGAGGCCTTCGCGCCGCTGCTGAAATTGCGTCACTGGCTGAATCCGGTACGTCTGGTTCCCGGCTGGCAGTCCGCCTCGGCGCCCGCGCTGTTCCGCGGCATGGCGTTAGTCGAGCTGGCGGCGCTGGTGGTCATTGTCATTTCGCGAGGAGCCTGAGAATGAGCGTTTTAATTGCACTATTACAGGCGCTGCTGCTGTTTGCCGCCGCGCCTCTGCTGTCCGGCATCACCCGCGTAGCCCGCGCTCGCTTGCATAATCGCCGCGGTCCGGGCGTGCTGCAGGAGTACCGGGATATCTTCAAGCTGCTGGGCCGCCAGAGCGTCGGGCCGGATGTTTCCGGCTGGGTCTTTCGCCTGACCCCCTTCGTGATGGTCGGCGTGATGTTGACCATTGCCAGCGCGCTGCCGGTGGTGACCGTCTCGTCGCCGCTGGCGGGACTGGGCGATCTGATTACGCTGATCTACCTGTTCGCGATTGCCCGTTTCTTCTTTGCGATTGCCGGTCTGGATACCGGTAGCCCGTTTACTGCGATCGGCGCCAGCCGCGAAGCGATGCTCGGCGTGCTGGTGGAGCCGATTCTGCTGCTGGGCCTATGGGTTGCGGCGCAGGTTGCCGGCTCCACGCACATCAGCCAGATCGCCGCCACCATTTATCACTGGCCCGCAGCCCACTCGGTACCGCTGGTCCTGGCGCTGTGCGCCTGCGCGTTCGCCACCTTTATCGAAATGGGCAAGCTGCCGTTCGACCTGGCGGAAGCGGAGCAGGAGCTGCAGGAAGGGCCGCTGACCGAATACAGCGGCAGCGGCTTTGCGGTACTGAAATGGGGCATCAGCCTCAAACAGCTGGTCGTGCTGCAGATGTTTGTCGGCGTTTTTATTCCGTGGGGAGCGATGACCAGTTTTAGCCTCGGCGGCCTGCTGCTGGCGCTGGTCGCTGCCATCGTCAAGCTGGTGGCAGGCGTGCTGGTTATCGCGCTGTTTGAAAACAGCATGGCGCGTCTGCGTTTTTGTGCCACTTCCCGCGTTACCTGGGCCGGTTTTGGCTTTGCGTTTTTAGCTTTCGTCTCCTTGCTGGCGGCGTGATTAAGAGAGTTTGAGCATGTCTGAAGAAAAAATCGGTCAACACTATCTCGCCGCGCTGCATCAGGCCTTCCCGGGCGTGGTGCTCGACGAAGCCTGGCAGACCAAAGATCAGCTCACCGTGACGGTGAAGGTCAACTATCTCCCGGAAGTCGTGGAGTTCCTCTACTACCAGCAGGGCGGCTGGCTGTCGGTGCTGTTCGGTAACGACGAACGTAAGCTTAACGGCCACTATGCCGTGTATTACGTGCTGTCGATGGAGCAGGGGACCCGATGCTGGATCACCGTGCGCGTCGAAGTGGATGCCGACAAACCGGAATATCCGTCGGTGACGCCGCGGGTGCCTGCCGCCGTCTGGGGCGAGCGCGAAGTGCGCGATATGTACGGTCTGATACCGGTGGGACTGCCGGATGAGCGCCGGCTGGTGCTGCCGGACGACTGGCCTGATGAACTTTATCCGCTGCGTAAAGACAGCATGGATTATCGTCAGCGTCCGGCGCCGACCACCGATGCGGAAACCTACGAGTTCATCAACGAGCTGGGCAGTAAGAAAAATAACGTGGTGCCGATTGGCCCGCTGCACGTCACCTCCGATGAACCCGGCCATTTCCGCCTGTTTGTCGACGGCGAGAATATTATCGACGCCGATTACCGCCTGTTCTATGTCCATCGGGGCATGGAAAAGCTGGCGGAAACCCGCATGGGTTATAACGAAGTGACCTTCCTGTCGGACAGGGTGTGCGGTATCTGCGGCTTTGCCCACAGTACGGCCTATACCACCTCCGTCGAGAATGCGATGGGGATCGTCGTCCCGGAACGTGCGCAGATGATCCGCGCCATCCTGCTGGAAGTGGAACGCCTGCACTCGCACCTGCTGAACCTCGGCCTCGCCTGCCACTTCACCGGTTTTGACTCCGGGTTTATGCAGTTCTTCCGCGTGCGTGAGACGTCAATGAAGATGGCGGAGATTCTCACCGGGGCGCGTAAAACCTACGGGATGAACCTGATTGGTGGCATCCGCCGCGACCTGCTGAAAGAGGACATGATCCAGACAAGAGCGCTGGCGCAGCAGATGCGCCGCGACGTGCAGGAGCTGGTCGATATGCTGCTCAGCACGCCGAATATGGAGCAGCGTACCGTGGGGATTGGCCGCCTCGACCCGCAAATCGCCCGTGATTTCAGCAACGTCGGCCCGATGGTGCGCGCCAGCGGCCACGCCCGCGACACCCGCGCCGACCACCCGTTTGTCGGTTACGGCCTGCTGCCGATGGAAGTGCACAGCGAACAGGGCTGCGACGTGATTTCGCGTCTGAAGGTACGTATCAACGAAGTCTATACTGCGCTGAATATGATCGACTTCGGCCTCGATAATCTGCCGGGCGGCCCGCTGGCGGTGGAAGGCTTTACCTATATCCCGCACCGTTTTGCGCTGGGCTTCTCGGAAGCGCCGCGCGGGGATGATATCCACTGGAGCATGACCGGCGATAACCAGAAACTGTACCGCTGGCGCTGCCGGGCGGCCACCTACGCCAACTGGCCGACCCTGCGCTATATGCTGCGCGGCAACACCGTCTCCGACGCTCCGCTGATTATCGGTAGCCTCGATCCTTGCTACTCCTGTACCGACCGCATGACCGTGGTCGATGTGCGGAAGAAAAAAAGCAAAGTGGTGCCGTACAAAGAGCTGGAGCGCTACAGCATCGAGCGTAAAAACTCGCCGCTGAAATAAGGAATCGCCATGTTTACCTTTATCAAAAAAGTGATCAAAACCGGCAACGCGACGCACGCTTATCCGCTGGAGCCGATGCCGGCAGATAAAAACTTTCGCGGCAAACCGGAACATACGCCGCAGCAGTGTATCGGCTGCGCGGCCTGCGTGAACGCCTGCCCGTCGAACGCGCTGACGGTGGAAACGGATCTGGTGACGCGCGAGCTTGCCTGGCAGTTCAACCTCGGGCGCTGCATCTTCTGCGGTCGCTGCGAAGAGGTGTGTCCGACGGCGGCCATCAAGCTATCGCAGGAGTATGAACTGGCGGTGTGGAAGAAAGAGGATTTCCTCCAGCAGTCGCGCTTTGCCATCTGCCATTGCCGGGTGTGCGAACGCCCGTTCGCCGTACAAAAAGAGATCGACTACGCCATTGCGCTGCTCGGGCACAACGGCGATACCCGCGCCGAGCTGCATCGCGAAAGCTTCGAGACCTGCCCGGAGTGTAAACGCCAGAAGTGCCTGGTGCCGTCCGACCGTATTGAACTGACTCGCCATATGAGAGAGGCCAGCTGATGAGCAACTTACTAGGCCCGCGCGATGAAAACGGCATTCCGCTGCCGATGACGGTGGAGGAGTCCATCGCCAGCATGAAGGCATCGCTGCTGAAGAAAATTAAGCGTTCCGCCTACGTCTATCGCGTGGACTGCGGCGGCTGCAACGGCTGCGAAATCGAGATTTTCGCCACCCTGTCACCGCTGTTTGATGCCGAACGCTTCGGGATCAAAGTGGTGCCGTCACCGCGCCATGCCGATATTCTGCTGTTTACCGGCGCGGTGACTCGCGCCATGCGTTCGCCGGCGCTGCGTGCCTGGCAGTCGGCGCCGGATCCGAAAATCTGCATCTCCTACGGCGCCTGCGGCAACAGCGGCGGTATTTTCCACGACCTTTACTGCGTGTGGGGCGGAACCGACAAAATTGTTCCGGTGGACGTCTATATTCCGGGCTGTCCGCCGACTCCTGCCGCCACGCTATACGGCTTTGCGATGGCGCTGGGTCTGCTGGAACAGAAAATTCATGCCCGTTTACCGGGCGAGCAGGATGACAAAGCGGCGGAAATTCTCCACCCCGGCATGGTGCAGCCGCTGCGCGTGCGTATCGACCGCGAAGCGCGTCGCCTGGCGGGCTATCGCTATGGCCGCCAGATTGCCGATGACTATATGCGCCTGCTGGCGCAGGGCGATAGTCAGGTGGTGCGCTGGCTGGAGGCGGAAAAAGATCCGCGTCTGACCGAGATAGTCACCCATCTGAACCAGGTGGTCGAGGGGGCGCGTATCCGATGAGCGAGACGGTGGTGTTCAGTCAGCTGAGCCGTAAATTTATTGATGAGAACGACGCGACGCCCGATCAGGCGCAGCAGGTGGTCTATTACAGCCTGGCGATTGGCCACCACCTCGGCGTCATCGACTGCCTGGAGGCGGCGCTAAGCTGCCCGTGGCAGGCATATCTGGCGTGGATTGCCACTCTCGAAGAGGGCAGCACCGCGCGGCGTAAAATGGAGGGCGTGCCGAAGTACGGCGAGATAGTGATCGACAGCAATCACGTCACGATGCTCGCCAACGCCTTCGATAAAGCGCAGGCCCGGCAGACCCCCGAGCAGCAGGCGTGGAGCAAAACGATGCTCAGCATGCTGCACGATATTCACCAGGAAAGCGCCATCTATCTGATGGTGAGGAGACTCCGTGACTGACGTTTTACTTTGTGTTGGCAACAGCATGATGGGCGATGATGGCGCAGGCCCGCTGTTGGCGGAGATGTGCACCGCCAACCCGGTCGGTGAATGGGTGGTGATTGATGGCGGCAGCGCCCCGGAAAACGACATCGTCGCCATTCGCGAGCTGCGTCCCGAGCGCCTGTTGATCGTCGATGCCACCGATATGGGGCTCAACCCCGGAGAAATCCGCCTCGTTGACCCGGACGATATTGCCGAAATGTTTATGATGACCACCCACAATATGCCGCTTAACTATCTGATTGATCAGTTGCAAGAGGACGTGGGGGAGGTGATTTTTCTTGGGATTCAGCCGGATATCGTCGGTTTTTATTACCCGATGACCCAGCCCATTAAGGATGCGGTAGCGACGGTGTATGCGCGGCTGGATGGGTGGGCTGGCGACGGCGGATTTTCCGCGCTCTGAGCCATGCCCGGTGGCGCTGCGCTTACCGGGCCTACGGTCTTGTAGGCCGGTGCAAGCGCAGCGGCCCCGGCGAGTTCCCGCAGGCGGTGCCGCGCACCTGTCCGGGCACTGGCTTACCGGGCCTACGGTCTTGTAGGCCGCTGCAAGCGCAGCGGCCCCGGCGAGTTCCCGCAGGCGGCGCCGCGCACCTGTCCGGGCACTGGCTTACCGGGCCTACGGTCTTGTAGGCCGGAGCAAGCGCAGCGCCGCCCGGCGAATTCCCGCAGGCGGTGCTGCGCACCTGCCCGGGCACTGGCTTACCGGGCCTACGGTCTTGTAGGCCGTTGCAAGCGCAGCGCCGCCCGGCGAATTCCCGCAGGCGGTGCCGCGCACCTGCCGGGCTCCTGGCTTACCGGGTCTACGGTCTTGTAGGCTGCTGCAAGCGCAGCGCCGCCCGGCGAATTCCCGCAGGCGGTGCCGCGCACCTGTCCGGGCTCCTGGCTTACCGGGCCTACGGTCTTGTAGGCCGGTGCAAGCGCAGCGCCGCCCGGCAATACGCGCTACTCGAGGTCTTCGCCGTTGCTGGCTATCACCTTCTTGTACCACCAGAACGATTTTTTACGCTTGCGCTCCAGCGTGCCGTTACCGGCATCATCGCGATCGACATAGACAAAGCCGTAGCGCTTGCTCATCTCACCGGTTGAGGCAGAAACCAGATCGATACAGCCCCAGCTGGTGTAGCCCATTACCGGGATCCCGTCCTCGATAGCATCGCGCATCGCTTTGATATGCTCGCGCAAATAGCTGATGCGATAGTCATCGTGAATCTCGCCGTTGCCATCAATCTCGTCGCGGGCGCCGAGGCCGTTTTCCACCAGGAACAGCGGCTTCTGATAGCGGTCATACATCATATTCATCGTGATGCGCAGGCCGAGCGGGTCAATGCCCCAGCCCCATTCACTGGCCTGAATATGCGGGTTCTTCAGTGATTTTACGATATTGGCAGCGTTGGTGTTATGCGCATTCATCTCTGCTGAGGCACAGCGCGAGGCGTAATAGCTGAAAGAGACAAAATCCACGGTATGCTTGAGAATCTCGTCATCGCCCGGCTCTTTGGCGATCACGACCCCTTTTTCACGGAATACCCGCGCTGCCCATACCGGGTAGGCGCCGCGCGCCTGAACATCGATAAAGAACAGGTTCTCCCGGTCCTTTTCCAGCGCCATCCACACATCTTCCGGCTTACAGGACCAGGGATAAAAATTGCCGCCCGCCAGCATACAGCCGACCTGGTTGAGCGGGTTAACCTCGTGGGCGATTTGGGTGGCCAGCGCGCTGGCCACCAGCTCGTGGTGAGCCGCCTGGTACTTCACCTGCTCCTGGTTCTCTCCCTCTTCAAACACCAACCCGGCGCCGGAGTAGGGACTATGGAGCATGATGTTGATTTCGTTGAAGGTGAGCCAGTATTTCACCAGCCCGTCGAAGGCTTCAAAGCAGGTGCGGGCGTAGCGGGTAAAGAACTCCACCATTTTACGATTGCGCCATGAACCGTATTCAATGACCAGATGCATCGGCACATCGAAGTGGCAAAGGGTTACCAGCGGCTCAATCCCGTACTTTTTGCACTCTTCAAACAGCGAGCGATAAAAGGCGATCCCTTCTTGATTCGGCTCCAGCTCATCGCCGTTGGGATACAGGCGGCTCCAGGCAATTGAGGTGCGAAAGACGCTAAAGCCCATCTCCGCCATCAGGGCGATATCTTCTTTGTAGCGATGATAAAAATCGATGGCCTCGTGGCTCGGGTAAAATTCATCGTCACGCAGCTGAAAACGCTTCTCCAGCCCGAGCTTAACCGGCATGCGGTTCGCGCCGTGGGGCAGCGTATCCACGGTGGTCAGCCCTTTGCCGCCCTCGAGATACCCCCCTTCAGACTGGTTTGCGGCCAGCGCGCCGCCCCATAAAAACCCGTGTGGAAAAGTCGACATGCGTTACCTCGCTTGCAAAAAATAGTGTTCAGACGTGTGATGGTCGGGTCGTGGTCTGGCGCGCTCTGGCATCGGCTGCGGCCTCTTCTACCGGGATATCTTCAAAGCCGAGCAGCAGCGTCAGTACGAATGAGAGCACCACCGCCAGCGCCATCACGCCGAAGACCCAGACGATAGACATCGGGTTAGCCGGGTCAAAGAACTGGACGCTGGTGAACAGGCCCGGCGCCGCCATCGAGTGGCTGGCAAGCCCGGCAATACCGGCCACCGCACCGCAGATGAAACCGCTGATCAGGCTGGCGATGAGCGGACGTTTGAGCCGCACCGCGACACCGTACAGCGCCGGTTCGGAGATACCGGCCAGAATGGCGGAGGCCGCGGCCGCCAGCGCAGTCTGGCGCAGCTCCGGATTTTTAGTTTTCCAGGCTACCGCCAGCGATGAGCCGCCCAGCGACAGGTTGGCGCCGATTTCTGACGGCATCACCATCCCTTCTTTACCGGTTTCCGCAATGGTCTGAATAATGGTCGGGGTGAAAACGCGGTGCATCCCGGTCATCACCAGCAGCGGCCACAGGGCGCCCATAATGGCCACCGACAGCCAGCCCAGATAACTATGAATGGTGTACACCAGCGCGGAGATGGCGCTGCCGATCCAGATCCCGAGCGGGCCTATCAGCAGGATCGCCAGCGGAGCGGCGATCAGCACGATCAGCATCGGCTTGAGGAAGTTTTTCGTCACCGCCGGAGTAATGCGATCGACCCAGCGTTCGATATATGACAGGCACCAGGTCATCACCAGCGCCGGAATGACGGTATAGGTGTATTTCACCGCCGTCACCGGAATAAAGGCGAACTCGACGTGCTCACCCTGGGCCGCTTTTGCCATCAGCTCAATAAAGCTCGGATGGACCAGCACCCCGGCAATGGCAATCGCCAGCGACATATTGGTTTTGAATTTTACCGCCGCAGAGGCGGCGACCATCAGCGGCAGGAAGAAAAAGGCGCCGTCGCCGATAACGGTCAAAATGGTCAGCGTGGGCGAACCTTTAGGCAGGACGCCGCTCATCTCGAGGATCATCGCCAGCAGTTTGACCATCGATCCGCCGATGATGGCAGGGATCAGCGGTGACATGGTGCCGATCAGCGCATCGAGGATCCCGGCGCCGATACGTTTTAACGTCAGCGGCGGTTTTCCCTGAGGTTCCGCGGGGCGCATATTGTCCGGCAGCAGGTTGACCACTTCGCGAAACGCCTGCGATACCGTATTGCCGATGATCACCTGACACTGATTGTCGCTGCGCACCACGCCAAGCACGCCTTTCAGGCTTTTCAGCGCGGCGCTGTCCACCCGCGCATCATCTTTGACCACAAAACGCAGACGGGTCATACAGTGGGTGACTGCCGTGATGTTATCCGCCCCGCCTGTTGCCGTCAGAATTTGCTTTGCCAGAGCTGCGTAATTTTTAGACATCGGATTTTATCCTGTTTAATCAATAGGGTACTGGCTGGTTATCGCACCTGAGGATCGTGCGCTATCAGGGATATATAGGAAACCGGTTCCACAAAATCATGATGAGTTTCATTTGTTCTAACAAGATCTAAAAAAATCATTTTTAATTTTTGTGATTTTGATCGCTATGTGAAATGAAAAAGAATCTGCGCTGTGCGTGAGTCAAAGCTGTAAAACGGCGAGGCGTGCAGTACACTGCGGGCATCTTTTGCAACAGGAAGAACAACATGGCAACGATGCTGGAGGTGGCGAAACGCGCGGGAGTATCGAAGGCGACCGTTTCCCGGGTACTGTCGGGCAACGGCTATGTCAGCCAGGAAACGAAAGATCGCGTATTCCAGGCCGTAGCGGAAAGCGGCTACCGGCCCAATCTGCTGGCGCGTAATCTGGCTACCAAAAAGAGCCAGACGCTGGGGCTGGTGGTAACCAACACCCTTTATCACGGGGTCTATTTTAGCGAGTTGTTGTTTCACGTTGCGCGGATGACGGAAGACAAGGGGCGGCAGCTGATTCTGGCCGACGGCAAGCACAGCGCGGAAGAAGAGCGCGAGGCGATCCAGTACCTGCTCGACCTGCGCTGCGATGCCATTATCATCTATCCGCGTTTTCTCAGCGTTGATGAAATGGATGAAATCGTAGAAAACCAGCCGCAGCCGATTATGGTGCTCAACCGCCGACTGCGGCGCAACGCCAGCCACTGCGTCTGGTCCGATCAAAAAGCCTCGGCGTTTACGGCGGTCGAAAAACTGATTGCCCGCGGCCATCGTGATATCGCGTTTATCACCGGCTCGCTGGATTCGCCTACCGGGATTGAACGCCTTTCCGGCTATAAAGATGCGCTGACGAAACATGGGATTTCGCTGCATAATGACCTGATCGTTGAGGGCAAATGGACCCCGGAAAGCGGCGCTGCTGGCGTAGAGACGCTGCGTCAGCGCGATGCCCGTTACAGTGCGCTGGTGGCGAGCAATGACGACATGGCAATTGGCGCGATGAAGCAGCTACATCAGCAGGGCGTGCGGATTCCGCAACAGGTCTCGGTCATCGGCTTCGATGATATCGTGCTGGCGCCGTATATGGTTCCGGCGCTCTCCAGCGTCAAGATACCGGTGACGGAGATGATCAAGGAGAGCATTAACCGACTGATCTTTATGCTCGACGGCGGTGATTTAAAATATCAGCAAACCTTCCCCGGCGAGCTGCTTGAACGTGACTCTATTGCCCCGGGACCGTTCGCCTGACGTCGTCATCTGTCATCGTCAGATGTGACGATGACAGAATCTGTTCCCCGCCTATATGTGATTAATTTCCTTTATTATCAGTGCGATAAAAGTTGGAACGTATTATGCATACTCCGCCGCGTAACCTTCTTACTGCTGGAGAAATGGATGAACCGTTTCATTATTGCCGACGCGAGCAAATGCATCGGCTGCCGCACCTGTGAAGTGGCCTGCGTGGTCTCTCATCAGGAAAATCAGGACTGCGCCGCGCTGACGCCAAAATCCTTCTTACCGCGTATCCATGTGATCAAAGGCGTCAACGTCTCGACGGCGACCGCCTGCCGCCAATGTGAAGACGCGCCGTGCGCCAACGTCTGTCCGAACGGCGCGATCGCCAGGGATAAAGGCTTTATTCACGTGATGCAGGAGCGCTGCATCGGCTGCAAAACCTGCGTGGTGGCCTGTCCGTACGGCGCGATGGAGGTGGTGGTGCGTCCGGTGATTCGTCATAGCGGTGCCGGGCTGAACGTGATGGCGGAAAAAGCGGAAGCCAATAAATGCGATCTTTGCCATCACCGGGAGGAGGGCCCCGCCTGTATAGAGGCCTGCCCGACGCATGCGCTGATTTGCGTGGACCGCAATAAGCTTGAGCAGATGAATATCGAAAAACGTCGTCGTACGGCGCTGGCCTGGTAAGGCGGCGGCACGATGAACGGGGTGCAGATTCGCATTCGCGGTAAAGTGCAGGGGGTGGGCTTCCGCCCCTTTGTCTGGCAACTGGCGCAGCAGTCAGCTCGCTGCGGCGACGTATGTAACGACGGTGACGGCGTACTGGTGCGCCTGCTGGGCGATGAGGCGGCGTTTCTCGCCGCGCTGACCCGCCGCAGCCCGCCGCTGGCGCGTATCGACAGCGTGGAAACCCGGCCGTTTCACTGGCGTACGCCGCCGCAGGATTTCGCCATCCGCGAAAGCGGCGGCGGAAGTATGCGTACCCAGATTGTGCCCGATGCGGCCACCTGCCCGGCGTGCCTGGCGGAGATGAACAATCCGCAGGAGCGCCGCTATCGCTACCCGTTTATTAACTGTACTCACTGTGGGCCGCGTTTCACCATTATTCGCGCGATGCCCTATGACCGCCCCTTTACCTCGATGGCTCCTTTTCCGCTCTGTCCGCGCTGCGAGGCCGAGTACCGCCACCCTGGCGACCGACGTTTTCATGCTCAGCCGGTAGCCTGCGCCGACTGCGGCCCGCGTCTGGAGTGGCGCGCGCAAGGCGAGTCGCTGGTCGGAGAAGCGGCATTGCAGGCGGCGATTCATCAGCTACAGGCCGGGCAGATTGTCGCCATCAAGGGCGTGGGCGGTTTTCATCTGGTGTGCGATGCCGGCAATCCGCGCGCGGTGGCGGCGTTACGCGCACGCAAACATCGTCCGGCAAAGCCGCTGGCGGTGATGCTGCCGGCGGCGGATGGCCTGGCGGAAGCGGCGCAGGCGTTACTGACTTCACCCGCGGCGCCCATCGTATTGATAGAGAAATCGCAGGTCGATGGCCTGTGTGACGACATTGCGCCAGCGCTGAATGAAGTGGGGGTGATGCTGCCATCTAATCCGTTGCAGCATCTGGTTTTGCAGGCGTTGGCGCGCCCTCTGGTGATGACCTCCGGCAACCTGAGCGGGCGGCCGCCGGCGATCGCCAACGCCGATGCGCTGCGCGATTTGGCCGGGATTGCCGATGGCTTTCTGCTGCACAACCGCGATATCGTGCAGCGGATGGACGACTCGGTGATGCGGCAAAGTGGTGAAATGCTACGGCGTTCGCGGGGCTATGTGCCTGACGCAATGCCGTTACCGCCGGGATTTCACGACGTGCCGCCGCTGCTGTGCCTCGGCGCCGATATGAAAAATACCTTTTGTCTGGCGCGCGGAGAGCAGGCGGTAGTGAGTCAGCACTTCGGCGACCTCGGCGATGAAGGCGTAGAACAGCAGTGGCATCAGGCGCGGCGTCTGATGCAGGCGGTTTATGGCTTTACCCCCAGTCTGGTGGTCAGCGATGCGCATCCGGGCTACCGTTCGACGCAGTGGGCGGCCTCGTTGGCGCTGCCGGTTGAGCGCGTCCTGCATCACCATGCTCATGCCGCCGCCTGCCTGGCGGAACACGGCTGGCCGCTGGATGGCGGCGATGTGATTGCCGTGGTCCTCGACGGTATCGGCATGGGGGAAAACGGCGCGCTGTGGGGCGGCGAGTGCCTGCGGGTGAATTACCGGCAGTGCGAACGCCTGGGCGGACTGCCAGCGGTGGCGCTCCCCGGCGGCGATCTGGCGGCTCGTCAACCGTGGCGTAATTTGCTGGCCCACTGCCTGGCCTACGTTGACGACTGGCAAAACGATGCGCAAACCGCGGCGCTGCGCCAGCATAACTGGCCGCTGCTGGCGCGGGCTATTGAGCGGGGAATGAATGCGCCGAAGGCGTCATCCTGCGGGCGCCTGTTCGATGCGGTGGCCTGCGCGCTGGGCTGCGCGCCGGATAGCCTGAGCTATGAGGGGGAGGCGGCCTGCCGGCTGGAGGCGTTGGCCACCGCCTGCGATGGCGTTGCGCATCCTGTTCGCCTGCCGTGGCAGGCGGGGGAGCTGGATCTGGCCGCGTTCTGGCCGCAGTGGCTGGGGTGGCGGGCGAGCCGTGAACAAAAAGCCTGGGCCTTTCACGATGCGCTGGCCCGCGGAGTGGCAGAGATGGCGCGCGATTGTGCAACGTCGCGCGGGATGACTACGTTGGCATTCAGCGGCGGCGTGTTGCATAACCGGCTGCTGGTCTCACGATTGACCTTTTATCTGGCGGATTTTACTCTGCTGTTTCCGCAGCAGCTACCTGCCGGAGATGGGGCAATCGCGTTTGGTCAGGCGGTCGTGGCCGCGGCCCGTCGGCAGGCTCACAGGATATCATCATGATCGTGAAAATTTTACGCCAGCAGCCGCGTGCCGCTGCGCTGGTGCTGGGACTGATTGTGGCAAATCTGCTCGCCTGGGGTTGGGCCTGGCAGGCGTTTGGCGATAGCGGCGCGCTGATGGCGGCGAGTCTGCTGGCCTGGGGGTACGGATTGCGCCATGCGGTCGATGCCGACCATATCGCGGCGATCGACAGCGTCACCCGCAAAATGATGCAACAGGGGCGGCGGCCTTTTGCCGTCGGAGCCTGGTTTTCGTTTGGCCACTCGTCGATTGTGGTGCTGGCTTCGGCGGCGATTGCCGCGACCGCCACCGCTTTCGGCCAGCAGATGAACTGGCTTCACGATACCGGCAGCGTGATTGGCACAGCGATCTCGGCGCTGTTTTTATTGCTGATGGCGTTTATCAACCTGGTGATTTTACGCAGCGTCTGGCGCAGTTTTCGCGCGTGGAAGAGAGGCGGCAAGGTGAGCGATGAGGTGGCGGCCGGCGGCGGCATGATGAGCTGGCTGTTCGGTAAAACCTTCCGCCTGATTAGCCGCAGCTGGCAGATGTACCTGGTCGGCTTTCTGTTTGGCCTCGGATTTGATACCGCCACCGAAATCGGCGTGCTGGGGATTTCTGCCGCCAGCGCGTCAAGCGGCATGTCCATCTGGTCGATCATGGTCTTTCCGGCGCTGTTTGCCAGCGGGATGGCGCTGGTGGATACCCTCGATAATGTGCTGATGGTCGGCGCCTACGGCTGGGCGTTTAGCAAACCGCAGCGCAAGCTCTATTACAATATGACCATTACCGGTACGTCGGTGGTGGTGGCGTTATTTATCGGTGGTCTGGAAGCGCTGGGGCTGCTGATGGACAAATTTTCGCTCAGCGGTGGGCTATGGCGCTGGGTCGGCGCGCTGAACGATAATCTCGGCGACGCCGGTTTTGTGGTTATCGGGCTGTTTGTCGCCTGCTGGGTGCTGTCGGTGCTCAATTACCGCTGGCGCGGATACGATAACCTGGCGCAGTAGGTCGGGGATATCGTCCCGGCTCGCGCTGCGCTTAGCTGGGCTACCTGAGGTCGGATGGCATGCTGCCCGGCGGCGCTGCGCTTGCGCGGGCCTACGGAACGAATGCCGGACGGCAGGTCGGGTAAGCGTCGCGGCGCCCGGCAAAATACCGGTGCAGAATCTGTAGCCCGGGTAAGGCGTTTACGCCGCCACCCGGGAATAACGCCCGTTCGGGCAGCTTAACGTACCAATTGTTTGAGCAATGCAAAGGCCTCTTTCATTCGCTCCTTGCTGACCACAAAAGCACGCAGCTGGCATGTTGCCCGGCGGCGCTGCGCTTGCGCGGGCCTACGGGACGAATGCCGAACGGCGGGCCGGGTAAGCGTCGCGGCGTCCGGCGAAATACCGGCGCAGAATCTGTAGCCCGGGTAAGGCGTTTACGCCGCCACCCGGGAATAACGCCCGTTCGGGCAGCTTAACGTACCAATTGTTTGAGCAATGCAAAGGCCTCTTTCATTCGCTCCTTGCTGACCACAAAAGCACGCAGCTGGCATGTTGCCCGGCGGCGCTGCGCTTGCGCGGGCCTACGGGACGAATGCCGAACGGCAGGTCGGGTAAGCGTCGCGGCGTCCGGCGAAATACCGGTGCAGAATCTGTAGCCCGGGTAAGGCGTTTACGCCGCCACCCGGGAATAACGCCCGTTCGGGCAGCTTAACGTACCAATTGTTTGAGCAATGCAAAGGCCTCCTTCATTCGCTCCTCGCTGACCACAAAAGCACGCAGCTGGTTTTCCGCATCCACGCCTTTAGCCACCAGGCCGTCGTTGGCGGCAACGATATTCCACGTTAGGTCTTCGCGCCGCGTATCTCCGGCCAGATGCAGCGGCAGATCCGGGGTTTTCACCTTCACCAGCATCGGCGGCAGCGTCAGTTCGCTCGCCTGCGACAGCAGGTTTTTAGCGAGGCACATCGCGCTCAGTAAAATCGGCTGCAGAAATGGCAGGACGCTGCCATTGATTTCCGCGCAGTCGCCGAGGGCGTAAATTGCCGGATCGCTGGTTTGCAGCCGGCTATTCACCACCACGCCACGACGAATCAGCAACCCGGCATGGCGCGCCAACGCCGTTTCCGGGCGTAGACCGGCGGCGGCGACCACCGCATCGACGGTGACGCTGCGCTGGCGGTCGAGGCTGACGCGAATGCCGTCGGCAGTTTGCTCCAGCCCTGCAAGCTGAGTTTTCAGCATCAGGTGTACGCCCATATCGGTTAACCGATGCTGCAGGCGGCTGCTGACCTCCGGCGGCATCAACGCTGAGAGCACGCTGGCGGAGTTATCGACTACCGTCACCGCCTTTCCGGCGCGGCAGAAGTCCATCGCCAGCTCGCAGCCAATCAGGCCGCCGCCGACGATCAGCACGCGTTGCGCATCGTGGAGCTGACTCTGCGCGGCGCCGTATTCGCGTTGGCTGTTGAGGGTCAGCATCAGCTCATGCCCGGGTACCGGCGGAATAAACGGCGCGGCGCCGGTCGCCAGCACCAGCTTGTCGTAGCGCCACTCGCGATCCTGGCTTTTGACCACTTTGGCCTCGGCGTCGATATTGCTCACCCGGACGTGGGGGAACAGGCGCAGGTTATACTGTTCGGCAAACTCCCCGGCGGTTTGCAGGGTCAGATCCTCGGCATTCTGACCGCGGCTGATGACGTGGCTGAGATCCGGTTTGTTGTACTCATCCATGCTGTCGGCGGCGATCAGCGTCAGCGGAATGTGCGTATCCTGCTTACGAATATTTTTTACCAGCTGGCGGGCCGCGAAGCCCGAGCCGATGATCACGATGCCATCACTCATTTTGCCTCCGTTGCCAGAACGTCAAATACCTCTTTACCGAGAGAGCATTCCGGGCACAGGAAGTTATCCGGGACCTCGCTCCACGGCGTCCCCGGCTGGACATCCTGGTTCGGTTCGCCTGTCGCCGGATCGTAAACCCACTGGCAGACGCTGCACTGCATCGACGGGCCGAGATCGGCTGCCGCAGCGGCGGCACAAGCGCAGTTTTCCTGTTCCGGCGCGCTTTGTGCTGCGGCGACCGGCAGCGGCGAGAGCGCCCACTGGCGGGCAATTTCACGGCCGTGTTCGCGGCACAGCTCCAGCGCGTCGAGGTCCGGGCGCCACTTGGCCTTCAGGCTCAGCGACATTTCAAAACCGGCATCCTGTAAACGGGTGGACAGGCGATCGACCGCACCGCCGCTCCAGCCGTGAGAGCCGAAGGCGCTGGCGCGCTTATTGCGAAAACGCAGGCCGGTCATCTCCTCCACCAGGCCGGCGATTTTCGGCATCATCACGTTGTTCATGGTCGAGGTCCCCACCAGCACCCCTTTTGAGCGGAAGACGTTGGTCAGAATTTCGTTTTTGTCGCTGCGGGCGACGTTAAAGATTTTTACCGCTACGCGCGGGTCCACGTCGGTAATTCCCTGGGCGATGGCATCGGCCATCATGCGGGTGTTGTTGGACATGGTGTCGTAGAAGAGAGTGATGCGATCTTCCTGATAATCCGCCGCCCATTTCAGGTACAGCTCGACGATTTGCGTCGGGTTGTCGCGCCAGACCACGCCGTGGGAGGTGGCGATCATATCCACCGGCAGGTTGAAGCCGAGGATTTCGGTAATTTTTGGCGTCACCAGGCGGCTGAATGGCGTCAGGATATTGGCGTAGTAGCGCTGGCACTGCTCGAACAGCTCGGTCTGATCGACTTCGTCATTAAACAGGTGCTCGTCGCAATAGTGTTGGCCGAAGGCGTCGTTGCTGAACAGTACCGCGTCGCCGGTCATGTAGGTCATCATGCTGTCCGGCCAGTGCAACATTGGCGTTTCGACGAAGATCAGCTGCTTGCCATTGCCGATGTCGAGGCTGTCGCCGGTTTTCACCACGTTAAAGTTCCACTCCGGGTGATGGTGATGGCCGGTTATGGAGTCAATGGCGTTGGCGGTGCAGTAAATCGGAGTATCCGGGATACTGTTCATCAGCTCGGTTAGCGCACCGGCATGGTCTTCTTCCGCGTGGTTAATCACGATGTAGTCAATATCGGCAAGATCGATCTCGCTGCGCAGGTTCTGCACGAACTCGCGGCTGAATTTATGATCGACGGTATCAATCAGCACATTTTTCTCTTCACGGATGAGATAGCTGTTATAGCTGCTGCCGCGCAGCGTTTTGTATTCGGTGCCGTGAAAATCACGCACTTCCCAGTCACGTTGGCCAACCCAATGAATATTATTTTTAACCAGAATAGACATAGCAACCTCAATTAATTCAGCGTGTTCAAATAAGATGAATTGCTTATATCAAGTTACGTGCCAACTTTTTAATTGATTGATTTTAAATATATTATGTGTTTTTGCTTAAACTGATTGCTGTCAAAATGACAATGGTTAAAATAGTCGTTATGACAATAATCACTGTCAAAACGACAATGAGGCTGCAATGAGCTTTTCCGTAGAGGTACTGGCGAAAATCGCCATTGATTTACAAAGCGATATTGGTCACGCCGATCGATTCTCGCGTCTGATAGCCACCCTGCGGCAGGTGCTGGGATGCGATGCCTCGGCGCTGCTGCGCTACGACGCTCATCAGTTTGTGCCGCTGGCTATCGACGGACTGGCGCAGGATGTGCTGGGGCGACGCTTTGCGCTGGCCGGGCACCCGCGGCTGGAGGCGATTGCTCGCGCGGGGGATGTCGTCCGCTTCCCGGCGGACAGCGATCTGCCCGACCCTTATGACGGACTGATTCCCGGCCAGGAGAGCCTCAAGGTCCACGCCTGCGTGGGGCTGCCGCTGTTTGCCGGACAAACCCTGATAGGCGCATTGACCCTCGACGGTATGGACGCCGACCGTTTCGATAGCTTCAGCGATGAGGAGCTACGGCTGATTGCCGCGCTGGTGGCAGGAGCGCTGAATAACGCGCTGCTCATTGCCCGCCTCGAAAATCAGAACGTGCTGCCGGAGGCGAGCGCGAGCTATACGCCCCCCGACCGCCAGGAGATTATCGGCCTGTCGGCGCCGATACAGCAGCTGAAAAAAGAGATTGATATCGTCGCCGCGTCGGATTTGAACGTGCTGATTAGCGGCGAAACAGGCACCGGCAAAGAGCTGGTGGCGAAAGCGGTCCACCAGGGGTCGCCGCGGGCGGCCAATCCGCTGATCTATCTGAACTGTGCGGCGCTGCCGGAGAGCGTGGCCGAAAGCGAGCTGTTCGGACATGTGAAAGGGGCGTTTACCGGGGCTATCAGCCACCGCAGCGGCAAGTTTGAAATGGCCGATAACGGGACCCTGTTTCTTGATGAGATTGGTGAGCTGTCGCTGGCGCTGCAGGCCAAGCTGCTGCGCGTATTGCAGTATGGCGATATCCAACGCGTGGGCGACGATCGCAGCCTGAGGGTTGACGTGCGGGTACTGGCGGCCACCAACCGCGATCTGCGCCAGGAGGTGATTGCCGGCCGTTTTCGCGCCGATCTCTATCATCGCCTGAGCGTGTTTCCGCTCTCGGTGCCGGCGCTGCGCGATCGTGACGATGACGTGGTGCTGTTAGCTGGATATTTCTGCGAACAGTGTCGTTTGCGGATGGGGCTGGCGCAGGTGGTGTTGAGCGACGCCACGCGGGCAAGTCTGCGCAGTTGGCCGTGGCCTGGCAACGTGCGCGAGCTGGAACATGCGATTCATCGCGCGGTAGTGCTGGCGCGGGCGACGCAGGCTGGCGATGAGGTGCGGCTGGATCCGACGCATTTTCAGTTTGCCGTCGACGCGCCCGGACTGCCCGCCGCGACATCGGCGGTGCCGATGCAGGCGATCAATCTGCGCGCGGCGACTGAGGCATTCCAGCGCGAGGCGATTTCCCGCGCGTTAGCGGATAACCATCGCAACTGGGCCGCTGCCGCCCGCGCGCTGGCGCTGGATGTCGCCAACCTGCACCGGCTGGCGAAACGTCTGGGGCTTAAAGAATCCCGGCCTGATAGAAGTTCTGCAGGTTAATCGCTCCAACCAGAAGGCCGTTTTCGTCGACCACCGGGGCGGCGCTGATTTTGTGCTTCATCAGCCGCTCTTTGGCTTCGACCGCGCGGCTTTCCGCCTGCAGGGTGACGCCGTTGCGGGTCATCGCCTGGGCAACGGCATCGTTGAGCGTCCCGCCGCCGACCAGCCAGCGGCGCAGGTCGCCATCGGTGAAGACGCCCTGCACGCGGTTTTGCGCATCGCAGACCGCGACCAGACCCAGCCCGGTACGACTTAACTCCAGCATCGCGTCCATCACGCGGGTATCAAGGTCGACGCGTGGGACATCGTCATCGCGGCGCATCAGATGGTGAACTTTGTTCAGCAGCCGCGCGCCGAGGGCGCCGGCGGGGTGTGAACGGGCGAAGTCTTCTTCATTGAAACCGCGGGCCTGCATGACCGCCATCGCCAGCGCGTCGCCGAGCATCAGGGTGTTGACGGTGCTGGAAGTGGGGGCCAGATGCATCGGGCAGGCTTCGCGTTCGACGGCGATATCCAGTACCGCTTTTGCCGCCAGCGCCAGCGGGGATTGCGATTTTCCGGTCATCGCCAGCAGCGGGATCCCTTTTTCTTCCAGACGCGGGACGATGAGATCCAGCTCTTTGGCGCTGCCGGAGTAGGAGATAAACAGCATCACGTCACGACCATCAAGCATCCCGAGGTCGCCGTGCAGCGCTTCCGCCGGATGGACGAAAAAGGCCGGGGTGCCGGTACTGGCGAAAGTGGCCGCCAGTTTTTTGCCAATATGGCCTGATTTACCGATACCGGAGACCACCAGTTTCCCTTCGCAGTGGATGATGGTTTCCGCCGCGCGGATGAAGTCGTCGCCCAGGCGTTCAGGCAGGCGGCTGGCCTCCTGTAGCTCCAGCATCAGGGTCTGGCGTCCGGCTTCTAACAGAAAGTTACTCATGTTCTTCTCCAGTAATAATCACTTCGATGCCTTTCTTTTCCAGCGCCCGCTGGAATGTCGGGTCAATACCGGCATCGGTAATCAGCTTATCCACGCGCTCGAGGCCGCAGACGATGTTCGGGCTCTTACGGCCAAACTTTGATGAGTCGGCCATCAGGATCACTTCTCTGGCGGCATTGCACATCGCTTTACTGACGGTATAAACCTCGTTGAAGGTCGTCACGCCGGCGTTCAGGTCGATGCCGTCGGTACCCATAAACAGTTTGTCGAAGCTGAACTGCTCGAAGGCATTTTCCGCCAGCTGTCCGTGAAAGGAGGCCGATTTTTTACGGAAGGTGCCGCCGGGCATCAGGATCGTTTGTTCATTATCCAGTTCGGAGAGGGCGTTGACGATATGCAGGCTGTTGGTCATGACCGTGATGTTATTGAAGTGGCTGAGCAGCGGCACCATCTGCAGCACCGTGCTGCCGGCATCGAGGATGATCGAATCGCCATCGTGGATGTAGTGCACCGCTGTTTCGGCGATCAGCGCTTTTTTATGGGTGTTAATGAGCGTCTTATGATCGATGGGTGGGTCGGGCTCATCTTTGTTGAGGACCACGCCACCGTAGGTGCGAATAACGGTGCCGGCATTTTCGAGGATCACCAGATCCTTGCGTATGGTGGTGCCGGTGGTGTCGAAGTGTTGCGCCAGCTCTTCAACCGAGCATTTACCCTGCGCTTGCAGGTGCTCAACAATGGCTGCCTGGCGCTGACGTGGTTTCATAGCGGTAGTATCCTATCCTGCGTTAAGTTTCGAAGTGATAATTTCGCAAGATATTTACTTTTACAACGAAATTATACATGTTTCGGTTTAAGCGCTAATGATAGTGCATTCTGACAGAGCGGATCCTGGGGAAAGATCATATCTGGTCGCAATTCCTCACGATATTGCCCCTTTATCGCGGGGATTTTTTGCGGGCGGGCGAAAACGGTCACTCCTCGCATCAGCAGCGTATCGCTGACGCGATCGTGGTCGTCAAAGGCGATGGCGACGATCGCGCGCGGTTTGAAGCGGCCCGATGAACGCCCGACGCCGACCCGCCCCTGCTGGCAAAGTCGGTCAAAGGCGCGATTAAACTGGCGAATCTGCCAGCCGCCAAGCGCCAGTTGTGCCAGCCAGGCGATCGCGGCGACGGTAATCAGTGCACTAACCATAAAAGTCTCCTGAGGGGGGGCGGTTCGGGTCAATTCTCCCGGAGGCGACGCGTTGCGCCTGACCGGGCTACGGACCTGCAGATCTCTGCGGGCGTGTAGCCCGGTCAGCGCAGCGCTACCGGGGAACAAACGGCATCCGGTCCGGTCGCGCCGGGTTTAAAACATGACCTGACCGCCGGTGATGTTAATCGACTGTCCGGTGCAGTAAGACGCCTGCGGGCTGGCATAAAACATCAGTACGTTCAGGACATCCTGATAGTCGCAGCCGCGTTTCAGCGGCACCTTGTCGATGTAATACTGCTCGACTTCGTCCTCGGCAATACCCAGTTTGCTGGCATATTGCGGCAGCAGCGACTGGAACATCGGCGATTTCAGCAGGTTGCCCAGCATCAATGCATGAACGGTAATGCCGTATTCCGCCAGATCCAGCGCCAGCGACTGGGTCAGCCCGACGCCGCCAAACTTCGCTGCGCTATAGCCGGAATTATGCTTGCTGCCGACTTTGCCGGATTTGGAGTTGATCTGAATAATACGCCCCTTGATCCCATCGCGAATCATCAGCCGTGAAAATTCGCGAGCGCAGAGGAAGTAGCCCACCAGATTCACCTGCAGCGAGCGGTCAAAATCACCGAGCGCGAAATCGCTGATAAAGGCCGCTTTGGCGATTCCGGCGCTATACACCAACAGATCCACCCGCGCGAATATTTCATCCACGCCGCGGGCGAGGGCCATCACGCTGGCCTCGCTGGTGGCATCGGCGCCAAAGCCGTATGCCATTCCTTCTCCATATTCGTCGTTGATAGCCTGCGCGACGCGCGTGGCTTTATCGCTTTGGATATCCACAACGGCAACCCGATACCCCTGAGCGGCAAGGCCCCGGCTCAGAAACTCGCCTAAGGTTTGTCCACCGCCGATGACAACAGCAACCTGATTCATAGTCTTCTCCTGACAACTCATGCAACAAATTTCAATATACAGCCGGGTGCGATCGCGTCCGGCACGGGGCCAGACACGTGGACCGTCCCCGGAAACTCTGCTTCGCTATGGCCATCAAAGCGCAGCGTGATATGGCCAAGCTCACGCAGATTCTGTTCGGCGACATCGCCGACGGCGGTCACCGGATAGCGTTGTTCGCCAAGCTGGAGCTCCGCGCCCGGCATCAGCGTGCCGGACAGCTCGCCGTGATTGTGAATAAAGCAATATTCCTCGATATCCGCCGGCGCGCCTTCGCGAAAGGTAATCAGCATCTCCTCATCCAGTGCCAGCGTAGCGCTGGCGCCGATGCGCGTAATCGTGGTCTGGTAAATCACGGTCATCTTCAGGAACCTCTTATTGGTAAATAAATCCGGACACAAACCAGGCGATCAGCACCGTTGGCGCACCGGTCAGAAAACGTCCCACCAGCACCGAAGGAACGCCGACGCGTACCGTGTCCTGACGGGCTTCGGCAAGCGACAGGCCAACCGGAATAAAATCGCAGGCGGCCTGGGCGTTAATGGCGAACAGCGCGGGGAGCGCAAGGTGCGGGGGAATATTGCCGAGGCCAATCTGCACGCCGATCAGCACGCCAATGACCTGAGCGATAACCGCACCTGGGCCGAGGAACGGCGACAGCAGCGGGAAGGAGCAGATCAGGGCCAGCGTGACCAGGCCAAGAGGATGGCTGGCGAGCGGGGCCAGACCGTGGGCAATCCAGTCACCGATGCCGGAGGCCATGATGATGCCGATCAGCGCCGAGACGAAAGCCATAAACGGCAGGATGGTTTTCAGTACCGTGTCGATGGTGTCGCGCCCGGACTGGAACAGCACGGCCACCACGGAGCCCATTCCCATGCCGACCTTCGCCAGCAGGCCATCGCTCTGCTCGGTAATTTTTTTGCTGGTATCGTAATCCCGCGGGGCTGACTGGCCCGGCTTCGCTTCTGGCGCCGCTGTGCCGTCGCGGGTCAACAGGCGAATGTTCTCTTCTTTCACCCCGGAGACGTAAATATCTTCGACGATATATTGCGCCAGCGGGCCGGATTTGCCGGTGGCGTGGATATTGACGGTCGGGATACGACGTTTCGGGTAAAGGCCGCAGCGTAAGGTGCCGCCGCAGTCGATAATGGCAACGCCGATCTCCTCTTCCGGCGGCTCGCCTTCTTTAAACCCGTCGACGGCCTGCCAGCCGGTCAGACTGGCGATCTTGTCGACGATTGCCGGGCGGGTACCGGCGGTAATGTAGACGATCTTTTTACCGGCAACGGCGTCCAGCTCAAGAGGGCCGCCCCAGCCGCTGGCGCCTTTTTCAATACGAATACGGGTCATGAGGTTGCTCCGGAAAGATGGACTTTTTGCTCAAGCTGGATGCCCATTTTTTTCTCAAAAATCGAGGTGGTCAGATCGGTGATCCAACCGCGGAAGAAGTTGGTGACCAGGCCCACCAGCAGATAGCTCACTGCCAGCGGACCTAACGGCAGGCCAAGCGTGGTCAGGCCGCTGGCAATCCCGAGATAGACAAACAGCTCGCCGGGGTTGATATGGGGAAACAGGCCATTCATAGAGTGACAGCTGTAAGAGGCTGCCGCGTAGTAGCTGGGCTTGTACTTCTCGGGCATAAAGCGCCCGAGGCTCAGGGTCATGGGGTTACAGAACACAAAGGTGCCGATGCAGGGCAGCAGCAGATAGCGTGAGATCGGATTGCCGGCGCAGCGTTGCGCCAGCTTTTCGATCCGCTGCTGACCGATAAAGTTGATCAGCGCGTTCATGATCACCAGCAGACTGATCAGCAGGGGCAGGATCCCGGTGACCATACCGGTAAACACCTCGCCTCCCTTCTGAAACAGGCCGATAAACCATTCGGCGCCGTGGGTAATGACTTCAATCATTGTTCTCTCCTTCAGAGTGTTATTTTTCTTGCTAACTGGCAGCTCATTTTAATCACTTTGAAAGATTTAAAAGTGTTAAATTGATCGCAAAATGAAAGGTAAATATTTTATTTTGAAAGTTTGTGCGCGCTCAGAGGGAGGTTAGCCGAGGCCAGGGGAAGATGAACGGACGGATAATGAACCGGAAAGGGCGGTGCTTTCGGGACTATTTTGTCCGCAAATACATTGCCGCTTCCTTGTTGACGGCCGCATGCTTTACCATAATTATCCTTTGCCAAATTTGTTAAACGGATGTCCCATGTTGAAGCGTCGCTATCTGGCTTTACTTCCCCTGTGTGTTCTCCTCGCTGCCTGTAGCAGCAAACATAAAACCACCGCAGAACCCCAGACGGCGGGAGGCGGCGGTTTTTTGCTGGAGCCGCAGCATAATGTGATGGAGATGGGGGGCGATTTCGCTAACAACCCGGCGGCGGAGCAGTTCATCGATAAAATGGTGAGCAAGCATGGCTTCGACAGACAGCAACTGCATGAGATCCTCTCGCAGGCGAAACGCCTGGATTACGTCCTGCGCCTGATGGACCGCCAGGCGCCGAGCGGACTGCCGCCGTCAGGGCCTAACGGCGCCTGGCTGCGTTACAAAAAACAGTTTATTACGCCGGATAACGTGCAGAACGGTGTCGTATTCTGGAACCAGTATCAGGATGCGCTGAACCGCGCCTGGCAGGTGTACGGCGTGCCGCCGGAAATTATCGTCGGGATTATTGGCGTAGAAACCCGCTGGGGTCGCGTGATGGGCAAAACCCGCATTCTCGACGCCCTGGCGACGCTGTCGTTTAGCTACCCGCGTCGCGCCGACTATTTTTCTGGTGAGCTGGAAACCTTCCTGCTGATGGCGCGCAGCGAGCAAGATGATCCGTTAAACCTGAAAGGTTCTTTCGCCGGAGCAATGGGCTACGGTCAGTTTATGCCATCTTCTTATAAACAGTATGCGGTGGACTTCAATGGCGACGGGCACATTAACCTGTGGGATCCGGTGGACGCGATCGGCAGCGTGGCGAACTATTTCAAACAGCACGGCTGGGTGAGCGGCGATCAGGTTGCGGTACAGGCGCTGGGTCAGGCGCCGGGCCTGGAGAATGGCTTCAAAACCAACTACAGCATTTCGCAGCTTACGGCGGCAGGCTTGACGCCGACGCAACCGCTGGGCAACCATCAGCAGGCCAGCCTGCTGCGTCTGGATATCGGTACCGGTTACCAGTACTGGTATGGTCTGCCGAACTTCTACACCATTACCCGCTATAACCACAGTACCCACTACGCGATGGCCGTCTGGCAGCTCGGTCTGGCCGTTTCTCAGGCCCGCGGACAGTAACCTTTCCCCGATACTCCCCTCGTCATGAGGGGAGTTCCGTTACATTTTGCAGCATTTCCCGCCGTTGACGCTGATTTACATTTTTCCGTCAATCTAATATTGTTACGTTATAACATATTGATTGGGTGAGACTGTGACTTCTCTTTTTATGACATCCGCAGCGGTACGCGCAGGAATCGCCTGTGTGCTGCTGGCGCTCCTGTGGCTGGCGACCTGGTGGGCGGTAACCCTGCCATGATTGAACTCGATCATCTGGTAGCCGGTTACGAAGAGCTGGCTATTACGCCGGCCCTCAGCGGCGTAATAGCGACAGGCAGTATGACGGCTATTGTCGGCCTGAACGGCTGCGGTAAATCAACGCTGTTGAAAACGCTGGCCGGCTTTATTCCTCCGGTCAGCGGCAGGTTGCGCTGGACGGTATCGCGTCCGGTGATTGGCTGGCTGGCGCAGCGCCATGCCCTCGAATCGCAGTTTCCGCTGACGGTACAGGACGTGGTGAGTCAGGGCGCCTGGCCGCATGTCTCTTTGCTGGGGGGGATCCGTAGCGAGTTCCGGCGGCGTATCGGCGCCGCGCTGGAGCGCGTGGGGCTGACATCGATGGCGAAAACGCCGATTGAGGCGCTCTCCGGCGGGCAGTTCCAGCGAATGCTGTTTGCCAGAGTCATCGTGCAACAGGCGCCGCTGGTTATGCTGGATGAACCCTTTACCGGCATTGATGAAGCCACCAGCCGCGAGCTGATGGGGCTGATCCTTGAGATGCATCAGCAGGGGCAGACGGTACTGGCGGTGTTGCATGATAACCAGCGCGTCGCTGAATACTTCCCGGAAACGCTGCTGCTGGAACCGCAGCGCGCCCGCTGGGGTAATACGGACGACGTGCTGCCCGCTTTCGGCTCTGCGAGGCTGGCATGATCTGGCATACCTTTTTCCAGCCCTTCATTGAATTCGGCTTTATGCGCCGCGCGCTGCTGGTGTGCCTCGCGCTCTCTCTGAGCACGACCATGCTTGGCGTCTTCTTACTGCTGCGACGCATGAGTCTGATGGGCGATGCGCTGTCGCACGCCATTTTACCCGGCGTGGCGGTGGGCTACCTGGTGAGCGGCATGTCGCTGCTGGCCATGACTATCGGCGGTTTTATCGCCGGAATTGCCGTGGCGCTGGTGGCGGGCTGGGTCAGCCGACGCACGCCGCTGAAAGAGGATGCCAGCTTTGCCGGGTTTTACCTCGGGTCGCTGGCGCTGGGAGTGACGCTGGTGTCGCTTCGCGGCTCCAGCGTTGATCTGCTGCATCTGCTGTTTGGCTCGATTCTGGCGGTGGATAACGACGCTGCGCTGTTTGTCAGCGGGGTCGCCAGCCTGACGCTGCTCTGCATCGCGCTGCTTTATCGTGGGTTGGTTAGCGAAGCCTTTGATAGCGCCTGGCTGCAGGTGAACCATCCGCGGCTCCCGGCCCTGCTGCACGGTCTGTTCCTGGCGCTGCTGGTGCTCAATCTGGTCGCTGGATTCCAGGTGCTGGGGACGTTGATGGCGGTTGGCGTGATGATGCTGCCGGCGGTAGCGGCGTGCTGCTGGGCGCGAACCTTGCCCGGTACCTTGCTGCTGGCGGCGCTGATGGGCGGCTTTTGCGCCTGGATGGGGTTAAGCCTGTCGTGGACGGCGAATTTACCGGCCGGGCCGTCCATCGTGTTGACCGCCAGCGTGCTCTTTTTTATTTCGGTGTTCTTTGGCACGCGCAGCCGACTGGTCGTCAGCTGGCGTAAATTAATGGGGTAAGGAAATATGATGAAACGTACCGCAGTCATTCTGGCGCTGGCGCTAGGCCTCGCAACGCAGGGTGCGATGGCGAAAACGCTCAACGTGGTGAGTAGTTTTTCCGTGCTGGGCGATATGGTGCAGCAGGTGGGGGGCGAACATGTCCATGTTGATACGCTGGTGGGACTGGACGGCGATCCGCATACCTTTGAACCTTCACCGCAGGATAGCGCCTTGCTGAGCAAAGCCGATGTGGTGGTGGTTAATGGTCTGGGACTGGAAGGCTGGGTCGACAGATTAATCAAAGCTTCGGGTTTTAAAGGCGAACTGGTGGTGGCGTCTACCGGCGTAAAAACGCACACGCTCAATGAGGAGGGGAAAACGGTTACCGATCCTCATGCGTGGAACAGCGCCGCTAACGGCGCGCTTTACGCGCAAAATATTCTCAACGGCCTGATCAAAGCCGATCCGCAGGATAAGGCTGCGCTGGAGACATCCGGGCAACGCTATATCGGCCAACTGACTGAAATCGACGGTTGGGCAAAAAAACAGTTTACGGCAATTCCGCTGGCAAAACGCAAAGTGCTCACCAGCCATGATGCGTTTGGCTACTTTGGCCGCGCCTATGGCGTGACCTTCCTGGCACCACAGGGGCTGTCGTCAGAAAGCGAAGCCAGCGCGGCGCAGGTGGCGGCGTTGATTCAACAAATTAAAGCCGACGGCGTCCATACCTGGTTTATGGAAAACCAGCTCGATCCGCGTCTGGTGAAACAAATTGCGGCCGCTACTGGCGCGCAGCCGGGGGGAGAGCTCTATCCGGAAGCGCTCTCGAAACCCGGCGGCGTGGCGGATAGCTACGTGAAAATGTTACGTCATAACGTCGAACTGATTGCCGCCAGTATGAAGTAACCCGCGCGTTGACGGTCCCGACGTCGTCGGGGCCGCTCATTTTCGGAAGCCCCCTCGTAAATTCATGACCTCATCCCCATATCTGTGCTGAAAGTGCTATCTTTGATGGCCTCTTTATCTGGCTTAAACGGGGCGATAATGACAGATTCTGAATTAAAGCAACTGAGTGAGCAGGTCGGGCTGGCATTAAAAGCTCGCGGTGCGACGGTGACCACGGCGGAGTCCTGTACCGGCGGTTGGGTCGCGAAAGTGCTCACCGACATCGCCGGCAGTTCAGCGTGGTTTGAACGAGGGTTCGTGACCTACAGCAATGAAGCCAAATCGCAGATGATCGGCGTCAGCGAGGTCACGCTCCTCGGCCATGGCGCGGTAAGCGAGCCGGTGGTAGTTGAGATGGCCGTTGGCGCGCTGCGTGCGGCGCGTGCCACCTATGCTATTTCGGTAAGCGGCATCGCCGGGCCGGATGGTGGCAGTGCGGAAAAACCTGTCGGAACGGTGTGGTTTGGCGTGGCCTGCGCGAACGGGCAGGGCGTTACCCGGCGTGAATGTTTTGCCGGAGACCGGGAGGCGGTGCGTCGTCAGGCAACGGCTTATGCGCTAAATCTCCTCTGGCAACAATTTCTACAAAATACTTGATACTGTATGACTATACAGTATAATTGCCTCAACAGAACAGAATTCACCACCCGGTTTCACCCGGCATGACAGGAGTAAAAATGGCTATCGACGAAAACAAACAGAAAGCGTTGGCGGCAGCACTGGGCCAGATTGAAAAACAGTTCGGCAAAGGCTCCATCATGCGCCTGGGTGAAGACCGTTCCATGGATGTGGAAACTATCTCCACCGGTTCGCTTTCACTGGATATCGCCCTGGGCGCCGGCGGTTTGCCGATGGGCCGTATCGTCGAAATCTACGGGCCTGAATCGTCCGGTAAAACGACACTGACCCTGCAGGTTATCGCCGCCGCGCAGCGTGAAGGTAAAACCTGTGCATTTATCGATGCGGAGCACGCGCTGGATCCTGTTTATGCGCGTAAGCTGGGTGTCGACATCGACAACCTGCTGTGCTCTCAGCCGGACACCGGCGAACAGGCGCTGGAAATCTGTGACGCGCTGGCGCGTTCTGGCGCCGTAGACGTTATCGTTGTCGACTCCGTGGCGGCGCTGACGCCGAAAGCGGAAATCGAAGGCGAAATCGGCGACTCTCACATGGGCCTCGCGGCGCGTATGATGAGTCAGGCGATGCGTAAGCTGGCCGGTAACCTGAAGCAGTCCAATACGCTGCTGATCTTCATCAACCAGATTCGTATGAAAATTGGCGTGATGTTCGGTAACCCGGAAACCACCACCGGTGGTAACGCGCTGAAATTCTACGCCTCTGTGCGTCTCGATATCCGTCGTATCGGTGCGGTAAAAGATGGCGATAACGTCATCGGCAGCGAAACTCGCGTCAAAGTCGTGAAAAACAAAATCGCCGCGCCATTCAAACAGGCTGAGTTCCAGATTCTTTACGGCGAAGGTATCAACTTCTATGGCGAGCTGGTTGACCTGGGCGTGAAAGAGAAGCTGATCGAGAAAGCGGGCGCATGGTACAGCTACAACGGCGATAAGATCGGCCAGGGTAAAGCAAATGCTATCTCGTGGCTGAAAGATAACCCGGCGGCGGCAAAAGAGATTGAGAAAAAAGTGCGTGAGCTGCTGCTGAGTAACCAGGACTCCACACCGGACTTCGTGGTTGACGGTAACGGCGCGGGTGCAGAAGAAACCCACGAAGATTTCTGATAATCTCATTAAAAGATAACGAAGGGCTGCGGATGCAGCCCTTTTGCTTTTTGATTGTCGAGGTGCCCGTGACTGAACCTTCATCCCGCCGTTCCGGCTATGCCCGCCTGCTGGACCGCGCAATCCGCATCCTGGCGATGCGCGACCATAGCGAACAGGAGCTGCGGCGTAAACTCGCTGCTCCGGTACTGGGCAAAAATGGCCCGGAGACGCTGGACGTCACGCCGGAAGAGGTAGACACCGTTGTCGCCTGGTGCATTGAGAACCGTTACCTGGACGACGGTCGCTTTGTTCGCCAGTTTATTGGCAGCCGTAGCCGCAAAGGATATGGCCCGGCGCGTATCCGCCAGGAGCTCAATCAGAAAGGTATTCCCCGCGACGTCAGCGAAAGCGCGATGCGCGAGTGTGATATTGACTGGGCCGCGCTGGCGAAAGAGCAGGCGCAGCGCAAATATGGCGAACCGCTCCCGACGGCATTTGCTGATAAAGTCAAAATCCAGCGGTTTTTGCTGTACCGTGGCTACCTGATGGAAGATATTCAGGAAATCTGGCGAAATTTTGCAGATTGACCCATCGGGTATTTTACTTCCCAGTAAAGAAAACTTATCTTATTCCCACTTTATTCCGTCCGGTCGCTGGCTGTTAACAGGCAATCAGCGCCCACGACGATTATTCCTTATACACAAAATCATTCGCGCTGCGTCAAGGCAGCAGGGGAGTGAGTCACCTGGATCGTACAGAGGTACGTGGCCGAGGTGAACGAGCGCAGCCCGCGTAGAGGCAGCGTGAAAGGTGAAGTGTATAGCTTGATTTCAGGATAATTATGAGCAAGAGCACTGCTGAGATCCGTCAGGCGTTTCTCGATTTTTTCCATAGCAAGGGACACCAGGTCGTTGCGAGCAGCTCCCTGGTGCCGCACAACGACCCGACCCTGCTGTTTACCAACGCCGGGATGAACCAGTTCAAGGATGTTTTCCTGGGTCTCGACAAACGCCATTATTCTCGCGCGACGACCGCGCAGCGTTGCGTTCGTGCGGGTGGTAAACACAACGATCTGGAAAACGTCGGTTACACCGCGCGTCACCATACCTTCTTTGAAATGCTGGGTAACTTCAGCTTCGGCGATTACTTCAAGCAGGATGCCATCAAATACGCATGGGAACTGCTGACCGGGGAAAACTGGTTCGCGCTGCCGAAAGATAAACTGTGGGTTACCGTCTACGAAACCGATGACGAAGCCTTCGATATCTGGGCGAATGAGGTCGGCGTTCCACGTGAGCGTATTATCCGCATTGGCGATAATAAAGGCGCGGCGTTCGCTTCTGACAACTTCTGGCAGATGGGCGATACCGGTCCGTGCGGTCCGTGTACCGAAATCTTCTTCGACCACGGTGACCACATCTGGGGCGGTCCTCCGGGAAGCCCGGAAGAAGATGGCGATCGCTACATTGAGATCTGGAACATCGTCTTCATGCAGTTTAACCGTCAGGCCGACGGCACCATGGAGCCGCTGCCGAAGCCATCCGTCGACACCGGTATGGGCCTGGAGCGTATTGCTGCCGTTCTGCAGCACGTCAACTCCAACTATGATATCGACCTGTTCCGCACTCTGATTGAGAACGTCGCGAAAGTCACCGGCGCAACCGACCTGACGAACAAATCGCTGCGCGTTATCGCTGACCATATTCGTTCCTGCGCATTCCTGATTGCCGATGGCGTCATCCCGTCGAATGAAAACCGTGGCTACGTGCTGCGTCGTATCATTCGTCGTGCCGTGCGTCATGGCAACATGCTGGGCGCGAAAGAGACCTTCTTCTGGAAACTGGTTGCTCCGCTGATTGAGGTGATGGGCGCCGCCGGTGAAGAGCTGAAGCAGCAGCAGGCTCAGGTTGAGCATGTGCTGAAAACCGAAGAAGAGCAGTTCGCGCGTACGCTGGAGCGCGGTCTGGCGCTGCTGGATGAAGAGCTGAGCAAGCTGAAGGGCGACACGCTGGATGGCGAAACCGCTTTCCGCCTGTACGATACCTATGGTTTCCCGGTTGACCTGACCGCTGACGTTTGCCGCGAGCGCAATATTAAAGTCGACGAAGCCGGCTTTGAAGCCGCAATGGAAGAGCAGCGTCGTCGTGCGCGCGAGTCCAGCGGCTTTGGCGCAGACTACAATGCGATGATTCGCGTTGACGGCGCTTCTGAATTTAAAGGCTATGACCACCTGGAACTGAACGCGAAAGTGACCGCGCTGTTCATCGACGGCAAAGCCGTTGATAGCGTAACGGCGGGCCAGGAAGCGGTTGTCATTCTGGATCAAACGCCGTTCTACGCAGAATCCGGTGGCCAGGTGGGCGATAAAGGCGAACTGAAAGGCGCTGGCTTCTCCTTCGCGGTCAACGATACGCAGAAATACGGCCAGGCCATTGGTCATATCGGTAAACTGACCCATGGCGCGCTGAAAGTGGGCGATGCGCTGGAGGCTGATGTCGATCGGGCTCGCCGTCAGCGTATTCGTCTGAACCACTCGGCGACTCACCTGATGCATGCGGCATTACGTCAGGTTCTGGGTACGCATGTGGCGCAGAAGGGCTCGCTGGTGAATGACAAAGCGCTGCGCTTTGACTTTTCTCACTTCGAAGCCATGAAGCCGGAAGAGATTCGCGCGGTGGAAGATCTGGTCAACGCGCAGATCCGTCGCAACCTGCCGGTTGAAACCAACATTATGGATATCGATGCGGCACGAGAGTCCGGCGCGATGGCGCTGTTCGGCGAGAAATATGACGATCGCGTTCGCGTACTGAGCATGGGCGATTTCTCCACCGAGCTGTGCGGCGGTACTCACGCCTCACGTACCGGTGATATTGGCCTGTTCCGTATTACCTCTGAATCCGGTACCGCTGCCGGCGTTCGCCGTATTGAGGCGGTGACTGGCGAAGGCGCAATTGCGTATCTGCACGCGCAGAGCGATCTGCTGGGCGATATTGCACAGTTGCTGAAGGGCGACAGCCATAACCTTGGCGATAAAGTGCGTGCCGCGCTGGAACGTACTCGCCTACTGGAAAAAGAGCTGCAGCAGCTGAAAGAGCAGGCTGCGGCGCAGGAGAGCGCAAACCTCTCCAGCAAAGCAGAAGAGATTAACGGCGTCAAATTGCTGGTCAGCGAGCTGGCCGGCGTTGAACCGAAAATGCTGCGTACCATGGTTGATGACCTGAAAAACCAACTGGGTTCTACGGTCGTTGTGTTAGCCACGGTGGCGGATGGTAAGGTTTCTCTGATTGCCGGTGTGTCTAAGGATGTGACAGATCGCGTGAAAGCAGGGGAGCTGGTTGGTATGGTCGCCCAGCAGGTGGGTGGCAAAGGGGGCGGTCGTCCGGATATGGCTCAGGCCGGCGGTACCGATGCGTCTGCTCTCCCTGCAGCGTTAGCCAGTGTGAAAGGCTGGGTCAGCGCAAAACTGTAATAACTATAAATGCATAGCTACCGTTATCCTCGGATAACGGTAGCTTGCGAGAGAAGCACTGATAACGATAAAGTCGGGTTGAAGTTGTGTATATCGGCTAAACTTAGGTTTAACAGAATGTGATGCCGTGACTGCTTACACCGTAAGGTGTTTGTCATCGCTTACTTTTTGGCGTTATATGATGGATAATGCCGGGATACGAGAGACCCGACTCTTTTAATCTTTCAAGGAGCAAAGAATGCTGATTCTGACTCGTCGAGTTGGTGAGACCCTCATGATTGGAGATGAGGTCACTGTGACAGTTTTAGGGGTTAAGGGTAACCAGGTACGTATTGGCGTTAATGCCCCTAAAGAAGTCTCCGTGCATCGTGAAGAGATCTACCAGCGTATCCAGGCTGAAAAATCCCAGCAGTCCAGTTACTAAGGTTTTCGCGCCTCGCGATTCCGTGAGGCGCACCCCTCAGCTCCCGTTCTTCTTTCTGACTTTTCTTCTTCTGCTACCTTGTTTTTTGTTTATAGCCCATCGTTCGCAACATTTATCTTTTGCCTGCCGCTGGCCGAAACCCCTGAATTCCTGTTGATAAAACACTCTTTTTGCCGTTTTTGCAGGCTAATTGCGCGGTAAGTGTGCAAACGGAAAAAGGTCTCGAAAAATTGTTTGACTTATAAGTACCAGAAAGTAATATGTGCGCCATCGCAGCGACGAAGAGCAGAAACAAGTTCTTCGAAGCACTCGTAAGAGGCGTGTGGTGAGGTGGCCGAGAGGCTGAAGGCGCTCCCCTGCTAAGGGAGTATGCGGTCAAAAGCTGCATCCGGGGTTCGAATCCCCGCCTCACCGCCATTTTGCATCCGTAGCTCAGCTGGATAGAGTACTCGGCTACGAACCGAGCGGTCGGAGGTTCGAATCCTCCCGGATGCACCATATTTTTCCATTTCTTCAGCGATGAAGGGGTGGTTGAGGTAGCGGTAATAACCGCAAGCACCAGGAAGGATAACGTTGCATTAGCAACGGCCCGTAGGGCGAGGCGACAGCCGAGTCATCCTCCCGGATGCACCATCTTACTCAGTGTGGCAAGTGTTAGATGTGACACTGACGCGTAGTAAAGCAGTTCTCCCTGATGCATCCGTAGCTCAGCTGGATAGAGTACTCGGCTACGAACCGAGCGGTCGGAGGTTCGAATCCTCCCGGATGCACCATCTTCTCCGAAATGACAGCGGAACTGTTGTTTCACGGTCTGCGAGATAATCGCCAGTACCAGGGAGGATAACGTTGCGTAAGCAACGGCCCGTAGGGCGAGCGAAGTGAGTCATCCTCCCGGATGCACCATCTTCTCCGAAATGACAGCCGAACTGTTGTTTCACGGTCTACGAGATAATCGCCAGTACCAGCGAAGATAATGTAGTAAAGCAGTTCTCCCTGATGCATCCGTAGCTCAGCTGGATAGAGTACTCGGCTACGAACCGAGCGGTCGGAGGTTCGAATCCTCCCGGATGCACCATCTTCTTCAGATTCACATCAACTTTGTCGCTTCATGGTCTGCGAAATTATCGTCAGCACCAGGGAGGATAACGTTGCGTAAGCAACGGCCCGTAGGGCGAGTAAAACGAGTCATCCTCCCGGATGCACCATCTTCTCCAGATCCTCCTTTTTCGTAAAACCCCAAACCCCAAACCATTTATCCGTTCCTTGTCTGCCTTTTCTGGCAAAAGCTGCTTAGACCATTCCGGCGGCGGATCTCTTTCAACGCCGCTTAGTGAACTTTTTTTATTGGCAAGTGACTCTTTCCACTATAATTTACCCGTATGTATCGATCTGATTTGGGTGAGATGAGTGCAAGGAGAGAAATCCATGAAATGGTTCAAAGCAATACCTGCGTTTTGTGCGACGCTTCTGGTAGCCGTATCGTTAGCTGGCTGTGCGGGATCGCCCACAAAGGAAAGTACCGGTGGTTATATTGATGATACCGTCGTCACCACGAAGGTTAAAACGGCGCTGTTTAACGAAAAAGACATTAAGTCTTCTGAAATTAGCGTACAGACCTTTAAAGGACGTGTTCAGCTGAGTGGTTTTGTCTCATCAGCGAAGGATGCCAGCCGCGCGGTGGAAGTCACCCGCAGAGTGCAGGGCGTTCGTTTGGTTGAGAATGATTTAAAAATCAAATAAATCACGATGTGAGTCATATAAAGGCGCCCCGAAGGCGCCTTTATTGCCTGAGGCGCTGGCCGCGACAACATGCGCCTTTTGCGATAAAGTAACGTTTTCTTACCCGGTTTGTGAGAACACGATGTACGAACGTTACGCAGGACTGATCTTTGATATGGATGGCACCATCCTTGATACCGAACCGACGCATCGTAAGGCGTGGCACGAGGTTCTGGGCCGATACGGAATGCGTTTCGACGAGCAGGCGATGGTCGCGCTCAATGGTTCTCCGACCTGGCGTATAGCCCAGGCGATTATCGAACTGAATCACGCTGATTTAGATCCCCACCGCCTGGCGGAGGAAAAAACCGTGGCCGTGAAGGCCATGCTGCTGGATAGCGTGCGTCCCTTACCGCTGATAGAGGTGGTGAAGGCATGGCACGGGCGCCGTCCGATGTCGGTCGGTACCGGCAGCGAAAGCGCGGTAGCTGAGGCGCTGTTGGCGCACCTCGGCCTGCGTCATTACTTTGCGGCGGTGATTGCCGCCGATCATGTCCAGAATCATAAACCCGCGCCCGATACCTTTCTGCTTTGCGCGGAGCGCATGGGTGTCGCGCCGGAAACATGCGTCGTCTTTGAAGATGCTGATTTTGGTCTGCAGGCGGCGAAGCGTGCGGGGATGGATGCCGTGGACGTGCGCTTGCTGTGAGCGACGCACTGTCGCTGATCTCGCTGTTTGCCAGTAGTTTTTTGAGCGCCACCTTACTTCCCGGCAATTCGGAAGTTGTGCTGGTTGCTATGCTACTTACGGGGGCAAGCCAACCGTGGGCCCTGGTATTAATAGCAACAATCGGCAATAGCCTTGGAGGGGTAACTAACGTTATTCTGGGGCGCCTGTTTCCGCTGCGCAAAACATCGCGCTGGCAGGAAAAAGCAACCGGCTGGTTAAAGCGCTACGGCGCGGTCACATTATTATTAAGCTGGGCGCCGGTTATCGGCGATTTACTGTGTCTGCTGGCGGGATGGATGCGCATCTCCTGGGGGCCGGTACTTTTTTTCTTATGCCTTGGCAAAGCGTTACGCTATATCGTCATTGCGGTGGTAACGCTTCAGGGCATGACGTGGTGGCACTAATTGTGGAACTAAGACTATCCCGGCAGGCCGTGTTAGCGGTTATTTTGCACCTGGGCTGTGCCCGAAATCCGCACGTACTGCCAGTGCGCTCCGGTTTTCGTGCGCGGAACCGGCAACAGTAACGTCTTCTGGGATAACCTGTATGGTCACCATTACAATTATGCTTATTCAAACGATTTCGACAGGCGGGAGGTCAAATTGATCCCGGATGTATCACAGGCGCTGGCCTGGCTGGAAAAAAATCCACAGGCTCTTCAGGGTATCCAACGTGGTCTTGAGCGTGAAACGCTGCGCGTCAATGCCGATGGTTCACTGGCGACGACCGGTCACCCTCAGGCCCTTGGCTCGGCGCTGACCCATAAATGGATTACTACCGACTTTGCTGAAGCGCTGCTGGAGTTTATTACGCCGGTTGATGGCGACATTCAGCATATGCTCACCATTATGCGCGATGTTCATCGCTATACCGCTCGCCAGCTGGGCGATGAGCGGATGTGGCCACTGAGCATGCCTTGCTACATTGCTCCTGGTCAGGACATCGAACTGGCGCAGTATGGCACCTCGAATATTGGCCGTCTGAAAACGCTGTACCGCGAGGGGTTGAAGAACCGCTATGGCGCGCTGATGCAAACTATCTCCGGCGTGCACTATAACTTCTCGCTGCCGATGGCTTTCTGGCAGGCGAAGTGCGGCGTTGACGATGCGGAGAGCGGCAAAGAGGCGATTTCCGCCGGCTATTTCCGTTCAATTCGTAACTATTACCGCTTTGGCTGGGTGATCCCATACCTGTTCGGCGCCTCCCCGGCCATCTGCTCTTCGTTCCTGCAGGGCAAACCGACGACGCTGCCGTTTGAGAAAGCGGAAAATGGCATGTACTACCTGCCTTATGCGACCTCGCTGCGCCTGAGCGATCTGGGTTATACCAATAAGTCGCAAAGCAATCTCGGGATTACGTTTAACGATCTCCACGAGTATGTGGCAGGATTGAAGCGGGCGATTAAAACGCCGTCGGAAGAGTATGCCCGGATTGGCCTCGAGAAAGACGGCAAGCATCTGCAAATCAACAGCAATATTCTGCAGATTGAGAACGAACTCTACGCGCCAATTCGGCCGAAGCGTGTGACCCGCAGCGGTGAGACCCCTTCCGATGCGCTGCTGCGCGGCGGTATTGAATATATCGAAGTCCGCTCGCTGGATATCAACCCGTTCTCGCCGATTGGCGTTGACGAGCAGCAGGTGCGTTTCCTCGACCTGTTTATGGTCTGGTGCGTGCTGGCCGATGCGCCGGAAATGAGCAGCGATGAACTGCTGTGCACGCGCACCAACTGGAATCGCGTGATTCTGGAAGGCCGTAAGCCGGGCCTGACGCTGGGTATCGGCTGCGAAAGCGCGCAGTTCCCGCTGGCTAAAGTGGGTAAAGATCTGTTCCGTGATTTGCGTCGCGTGGCGCAGACGTTAGATAGCATCCACGGTGGCGAAGCCTACCAGCAGGTGTGTGACGAGCTGGTTGCCAGCTTCGACGATCCGGAATTAACTTTCTCAGCCCGCATTCTGCGTTCTATGCTTGAAGAAGGGATTGGCGGCACCGGTAGGGAGCTGGCCGATCAATATCGTACGATGCTGCGGGAAGAGCCGCTGGAAATTTTGCGTGAAGACGATTTTATCGCTGAACGTGAAGCTTCAGTGAAGCGCCAGCAGAAGGTGGAAGCGGAAGATAGCGAGCCGTTTGAAGCCCTGTTAGCAAGACACGCGTAGCAAAAAGCGGTACAAAAGAAAAAGGCCACATCAATGTGGCCAAACTTTCATCTCTGATTCAGGGATGATGATGATAATAAATGCGCGTCTTTCATATACTCAGACTCGCGGGTGTAAGAAGAGTTCATTTTATTTTAAAAAAAATCACTATCGGAGGTGAAGAATGCCGTTGTTAGATAGTTTCACAGTCGACCATACCCGCATGGAAGCACCGGCGGTGCGCGTTGCGAAGAAAATGAACACGCCGCACGGCGATGAAATTACCGTTTTCGATCTGCGTTTTTGCGTACCAAACCAGGAAGTGATGCCGGAAAGAGGGATCCATACTCTTGAGCACCTGTTCGCGGGCTTTATGCGCGACCACCTGAACGGCAATGGTGTGGAAATTATCGACATCTCTCCGATGGGCTGCCGTACGGGCTTCTATATGAGCCTGATTGGTACGCCGGATGAGCAGCGCGTAGCCGACGCCTGGAAAGCGGCGATGGCCGATGTGCTGAAAGTGAAAGATCAGAAGCAGATCCCGGAACTGAACGTCTACCAGTGCGGTACCTATACCATGCACTCGCTGGAAGAAGCTCAGGAGATCGCACGCCATATCATCGAGCGCGATGTGCGCATCAACAGCAACGATGAGCTGGCCCTGCCGAAAGAAACCCTGCAAGAACTGCACATTTAGTTCTGCTTGTCGGTCCGGCGATTTCCGCCGGGCCGCTCTTCCTGCGCCGCTATGTCGACGACCTTAACCTTCTCGTTTCAATACCGCGCCCTGGTGCCGTTTGCCCATGATTACGCTCACGGTGATAGCGAACCGTGGCATCAGCATGACTGCGCTCAGCTGCTGCATATCCTCAGCGGCGTGGTGCGGGTTGACACGCCGGTGGGCTACTGGGTCGTCCCGCCCGGACGCGGCGTCTGGCTGCCGGCAGGTACGCCCCATGCGCTGCGTATCACCGGGCAGGTCGCGGCCCGTACGCTGTTTATCGATCCGCTCGCCCGGGCCGATCTACCGTCCTCGTGCCAGATCGTGCAGATCACGCCGCTGCTGCGTGAGCTGATCGTCTCCTCGCTGGCTCTGGCGGAGCGCTATGAACCCGGCAGTCGCGACGAGCGCATTTATGAACTCATTCTCGATGAGATTCGCGGTATGACGGTGCTGCCGTTTGGCCTGCTGGAGCCCCGGAGCGAGGCGCTGCGCCGTTTATGTCACAAGGTGCGGGAAATGCCAGGGGAAGTCTGGAGCAGCCAGCAGGCGGCGAAAGAGAGCAATATGAGCGAACGCACGCTCAACCGCCATTTCCAGCAGCAGACCACGCTCACCTGGAGTGAATGGGTGCGCCGGGCGAAGCTGATGGAAGCGCTGGTTCGCCTGGCGCAGGGACAATCGGTGCTGCGGGTGGCGCTGGATTTGGGCTATGGCAGCCATAGCGCTTTCAGCGCGATGTTTCGTCGGGTGATGGGCGTCGCCCCCAGCGATTACTTCCGTCCGCCGGCTTGAGCATCTGCGCCGACCGCATGACACAGCGCCTGCAATGAGGCGCGCGCCACATCATTATCGATTCCAACGCCCCAGCGGCTGTCGCCATTGGGGAAAATACAGCGAATATAGGCCACTGAGCGGCTGTCGCTGCGTTCACCGAGCGTATGCTCGTGATAGTCCTTAATGACGAACGCTTGCTTCAGCAGCGCGCTGAGGCCGCTGGCGGCCGCGGAGAGCAGGCCATTACCGTGAGCCTGAAGACGACGCGTCTCACCGTTGACCCGTAGTGTCCCCTGCAACGCAAGCTGGCCGTCCTGTCGGCTGTCGGTTTTATACTCCAGCAGCGCCAGCGGCGGTTGCGCAACCAGCCCGTAACGGGAACGGAACAGCTGCCAGAGGGCATTCTGCGTCATCTCTTTGCCATGTGTATCGGTCTCTCGCTGAACGTGCAGGCTGAAATCTTGCTGCAGCGCGCGGGGCAGCTTCAGTCCGTGATTCTGTTCGATTAACCAGGCGCTGCCGCTCTTACCGGACTGGCTGTTGACGCGGATAACCGCTTCATAGCTACAGCCGATGTCCTGCGGGTCGACGGGCAGGTAGGGCATCTCCCAGCGATCGCCGGGCTGACGGGCATCGAATCCCTTCTTAATGGCATCCTGATGAGAACCGGAAAAGGCGGTGTAGGCGAGGCTGCCGGCCCACGGATGGCGCGGGTGAACCGGCAGCTGATTGCAATTCTCCACCACTTCGACTACCCGTTTCATCTCCGGGAAGCTGAGCCGCGGCGTAATCCCCTGGCTGTAGAGATTCATGGCCAGGGTGACCAGACAGACGTTGCCGGTACGCTCGCCGTTACCGAACAGACAGCCTTCTACGCGGTCGGCGCCGGCCATCACCGCCAGCTCCGCGCTGGCAACGCCGGTCCCCCGGTCATTATGCGGATGAACGCTGATGCAGACATCGGCCCGGCGGGAGAAATGGCGGCAGAAAAACTCAATCTGGTCGGCGTAAACGTTCGGGGTACTGACCTCGACGGTGGCGGGCAGGTTGATAATCATCGGTCGTTGTGCGCAGGGCTGCCAGATATCCGCTACCGCCTCGCAGATAGCCAGGGCAAATTCCGGTTCGGTAAAGCAGAAGGTTTCCGGGGAGTATTCATACTGCCAGCGGGTCTGCGGCTGCTCTTCGCACTGCTGGCGAATCAAGCGAGTGGCGCGGGTGGCCAGCTCAATGACCTGTGATTTATCCATCCCGAAAACCAGCTTGCGGAACAGCGGAGCGGTGGCGTTGTACAGATGGACAGTGGCGCAATGGGCGCCGCGCAGCGATTCAAAGGTCCGCAGGATAAGATCTTCTCGCGCCTGGGTCAGCACCTGGATGGTGACATCTTCTGGAATGCGCCGTTCCTCAATCAGCTGACGGACGAAGTTGAAGTCGGTCTGCGATGCCGAGGGGAAGGCGACTTCAATCTCTTTAAATCCGCACTCCAGCAGCAGCTCCCAAAACTGCAGCTTACGTGCGCTGTCCATCGGTTCGGCTAGCGCCTGATTGCCGTCGCGCAGGTCGGTAGAGAGCCAGCGCGGTGCGTGGGTTATCGGGTTGTCCGGCCAGCGGCGGTCGGGCAGGGAAATGGGCGGCCAGGGGCGATATTTTTCACCGGGATTTGTCAGCATAGTTCTCTCCTTGTGTCGGATCTTTATCCTGCCTACGCGCAGAGCGGGCTGCTTTAGCAAACTGGACAGAAACTAGCGAGAACTGGACAAGGTTGGCGTAGAGCCGGCAATAAAAAAGGGATCCGCAGATCCCTTCAGGTCAAACCTTAGTGCGCGCCGCCGCCGCCGCCCCCGGCGCTAAACGGCGGTCTGGCAAACCACACCAGCCCCAGCAGAAGGATAAATATCGCCGCCGAGAACCAGAAAATTTCGTTGGCGGAGATAATCAGCCCCTGGTTAGTTATCTGCTGCGCTATCCAGCCGGACGCCTGCTGTTGAGTCATCCCTAATCCCTGCAGCTGGTCATACATCTGCTGGGCGTTGGGATTATAGGGCGTCACCGACTCGGTGAGCTGCGCATGGTGCAGCGCCTCGCGGTTAGTCCACATGGTGGTGGTAATCGAGGTGCCTATTGACCCTGCCAGCGTACGGGTGAAGTTCGACAGGCTTGATGCCGCCGCCAGCCGTTCCGGCGGCAGGCCGGACAGGGTGATGGTGGTCAGCGGCATAAAGAAGCAGGCCACCGCAAAGCCCTGGATAAACTGCGGCCACGCCGAGGCGCCGAAGTCCATGCCAGGCTCGAAGGTCCAGGCGCGCCAGTAGAAGCACACTGCGTACATGATGAAGCTGAAGGTCACCAGCCGGCGCATATCGAGCTTATGGGCAAAGCGACCGATAATCGGCGACAGGATCACCGGAATAACCCCCACCGGCGCGGAAGCCAGACCGGCCCAGGTGGCGGTATAGCCGTAGACCTCCTGCAGCAGCTGCGGCAGCAGTACGATAGCGCCGAAGTAGAGCATATAGGCGAGGCTGATACACAGGCAGCCAATGGTGAAGTTTCGCGACTTAAAGAGCGAGAGGTCGACGATGGGGTTGTCGTCGGTCAGCTCCCAGACGATCAGGAAACTGATGGCGATCACCGCCACGATTGTCAGCACGATAATCTCGTTGGAGGCGAACCAGTCCAGCTCTTTACCGCGGTCAAGCATCACCTGCAGGCTGCCGATACCGATCACCAACAGCGCCAGGCCAACGCCGTCAATCCGCCGCTGTTCGGTACGGGTTTCGCGGCTGCGCAGGGTTTGCAGCGTCATCACCACGACCGCAATGCCGATCGGCACGTTGATGAAGAAGATCCAGCCCCAGTGGTAGTTGTCGCTGATATAGCCGCCGAGAATAGGGCCACAAATCGGCGCGACGATCACCGTCATCGACCACAGCGCCAGCGCGATAGAGCGTTTGGCCGGCGGATAGTTGCTGAGCAGCAGACTTTGCGACAGCGGGATCAGCGGACCGGCGACGATCCCCTGAATCACGCGGAAGAAAATCAGCATCGTCAGGCTGTTGGACATCCCGCAGGCCCAGGAGGCGATGGCGAACGCCACCGTCGACCACAGGAACAGCTTCACTTCCCCGACGCGTTTTGCCAGCCAGCCGGTGATCGGAATTGAGATGGCATTCGCCACCCCGAAGGAGGTGATAACCCAGGTCCCCTGGCTCAACGATGAGCCAAGGTTCCCGGCAATGGTCGGAATGGCCACGTTGGCGATAGTGGAGTCCAGCACCTGCATGAAGGTCGCAAGCGACAGCGCAATGGTCATGATGACCAGCTGCGCGCCTTCCAGCGGTTTTTGCTGTTGCATTACGCTCACTCCGAATTATCCTGCGTTAGCCTGGATGATACCGTCGATCAGTTTGTTCACCGGCTCAAGGGCGATTTCACGGGCATTGCTTTCATAAACCGGAGATTTGCGCGTCTGGTTAGCCAGCATTTCGCCGTCGCGGTTGGTGGTGTTCACCTCAACCAGCGTTGAAAGCCCAATACGCAGCGGATGTTCAGCCAGCTGTTTGGCATCGAGCTCAATACGTACCGGCAGACGCTGGACCACTTTGATCCAGTTACCGGTGGCATTTTGTGCCGGCAGCAGTGAGAACGCGCTGCCGGTCCCCATATCCAGCCCGACGACCTTGCCGGTGTACTTCACATCATCGCCGTAAATATCACTGATGACGGTCGCTTCCTGGCCGATGCGCATATGCGCCAGCTGGGTCTCTTTAAAGTTGGCGTCGATCCACAGATTGGTGGCCGGCACCACCGCCATCAGCGGCGTGGTCGGGCTAATCTGGGCGCCGGGCTGCACGGCACGACGGGAAACGTAGCCGCTAATCGGGCTGACGATTTGCGTACGCTGCAGCGCAAGCCAGGCGTTACGGACATCCGTCGCCGCCTGCAGAACCGCCGGCTGTTGCTCCAGGCGGGTATTCAGCACGATAGCCTGGTTGGCGTTGAATTGCTGAATGGCGACATCCAGCTCGGCCTGGGCGCTGGCGACGGTATCACGAGCGTGCTGCAGCTCTTCGCGGCCAATCAGGTTGGCGGCGCCCAGCGGGATACGACGGTTGAGGTCGGTCTGTGCCTGAGAGAGCGCGGTTTTCTTGACGTCGATATTCGCCTGCAGCTGTTTGCTGTTGATCATCTGCTGACGCGTCTGGCGAACGCTGGCGGCCAGTTGGGTTTTCGCTTTTTCAAATGCCTGCTGGGCATCGGTCTGGTCAAGAGTGACCAGCGGATCGCCTTGCTGCACGAAATCGGTGTTGTCGGCCCAGACTTTCGTCACGCTGCCGGACACCTGCGCCATGATTTGCACCTGGTTCCCTGCCACGTAAGCGTCATCGGTTTCTTCATAATGACGCAGTACCAAAAACCAATAAATTCCGTATGCCACGGCAATAATAATAAAGAGCAATGTCAGTAGCAGAAGGGCGCCTTTGCGTTTGCCCTTCTTGCTGTCCGGTTGCTGCGGGGTTTGGCTCTCCGCATTTGCGCTCATGTTATTCTCCACGATCTTATTATTTCACATCGGCTGAGCCGACCTGTTTATCAGACAGGCCAGCAGATAATCTGCTGGCCTGTCTGTTTTTCCTTGTCAATCCAGAAAAAGTTTTGAGCAGTTCCCGCGCTTAGCGCAGCGACTCCGCCAGTACGCCATCCTCTTCCATCTGGTCAAGGCGGCTAAGCAGTTTGCGGGTGATGTGCTCGAGTTGGTCTTTCTCGCTGGTACTCAGGGAAGACCAGAGCTGATGCAGGCAGTTGTGCTGCGGCGGTAAAACTTCGCGTAAAAACTGATGACCTTTGTCGGTGAGTTGCAGATGCAGGCAGCGACGATCGTTGTCGCTTTCGCGACGCTCAATCCAGCCGCGTTTTTCCAGTTCATCGGCAATACGGGTTGCGTTGGTGCGTGACGATCCCAGCGCGCAGCTCAGCTCGGAGGGCTGAATGCTGTGGTTTTCCTGAGACTCCAGGGTGATCAGCGCCATAAATAATGTCTCGTTAATCCCCTGCGCTTTCAGCATCTTATTGCGGTTTTCCAGTAGCTTACCTTGCATGTGCATACAGAGGCGGGTGAGCAGAATCTCCTGGAAAGGGAAATCTTCGTGACGGCTGGCGCGGAACTTGAGCATTTGCTCAATGGGAGTAAACGAACTATCCATTTGGGTATGACCTCATTAATTACAGCCGATATAATAACTATTGTGACAAATAAATCAAATCAATTATTGACTAAAATTGATACTTTAAAAGTATAAAAAAGTGGTGATTTTCCATGCTATTCCATAGGCCAACGCGCTCAGCAGCGTGGGCATAATAATGCTGCGCGTCTTCCAGAACGCCAGTCCCAGCGCCGTGAATCCAACCAACGTAGGCAGCAGCCGTCTGGAATCGCTGAGGATTTCCGGCACGCTGGAGACGATCAGCAGGGCGCAGATAGAAGCGATGCCGATGGTATCGAGCAGCACGCTGAGCGGACCGCGACGCGTCGGGCGCGCGTTTCCTGCGCGCAGGCGCAGCGGCAGATAGCGAAACAGATAGTTCACGCAGCCGACCACTATCCCGATAATCAGCACGTTATTGTTCATCGGGCATCCCCTGAATGCTGGCCTGAATCAGCGCGGCCAGACAGCCGCAGACAATCCCGGCGAGGATGGCCGCTGGAATAGAGAACAGAATAATGCCGCCCAGCGCACCCGCCAGGGCGGCCGTCACGCTAAGAGACTGTTTACGCTGGAACGAGGCCAGTAAGAAGCTCATAAACAGCGCGGGTAGCATAAAGCTCAGCGCGGCCTCCACCGCCGGAAAACCGACCAGCAGGCCGCTACCGGAGTAGGCGCCGATCAGCGTGCCGAACACCCATGATATCCAGGAGGTGAAGGCGATGCCGAGCATCCAGTTTTCGCTCCAGCGGCGGTTGTTGCGAACCAGCCTGGCGGTGGCCGCCGCGAAAACTTCGTCGGTCAGACCAAAAGCCCAGAGCGCGGTTTTTCGTTTATCCAGCGCGCGATGAATGCGGCTACGGAGCGAAGGGCCGTACAGAACGTGACGCACATCCATCGCCATCACGGTGAGGGCCGCCACCCACAGCGAGCTGCCTGCGGCGAGCATCGCGGTGATGACGAACTGGCTGGCGCCGGCGTAGATGATGCAGGAAAAGAACAGGCCTTCCAGCGGCGTGAAGCCGAGTCGGGTGGCGTTCAGGCCAAAGGCGAAGGCTACGGGAAGGTAGCTAATCACAATCGGCAGACTGTCTTTAATCCCTTCAGACAGCGTGGCCTCACTGGCAGGGGCAGGTTTTTCCATAGCGCGTTATTTATTGATAATTCACGTGAATATCACATGATTGAACAGGTGAGGTTACCTTAGCAGAGAGCGGGGCGCTTTGACACCTTGTTAAGCGGTGCTCGCCGGGAGAACGGGACTGGCTGAAAGTTGCCCCGGCCGGCGCCGGGGCAACAGAGTGGCCAATCAGGCACCCGGACTGCACGTCGCTATCCGGGGCTGAGGGAAGGTTACTTCTGCGCGGCCAGCGCTTCTTTCACCCAGCCGTCAAACTGCTGCTGGTGGGCTTTGATCCAGCCATCAACGTGACCCTGAATATCCGCTTCTGAGGCGTGACCTTCATGCATCATGGCGTTTTCGGCGTTAATGTCGGCAATCGGCAGCTTCATGATGCTAAACAGTTTTGCCGCCGCCGGGTTTTTCTCAGCCCAGGCTTTGTTCGCTACGATGTGCATGGTGCTGACCGGGAAGCCATAGTTCGCGCCGTTCGCCAGTTTGGTATCGATATTTTTCTGCACGCCCGGCAGAGAGGAGAACGGAACCTGCAGCCAGACCACATCTTTGCCCGGCTTCAGCACGTCGCTGACCCAGTACGGCGTCCAGGTGTAGTAGATAACCGGCTTACCTTCTTTAAAGCGGGCAATGGTATCGGCCATCATCGCCGCATAATTCCCCTGGTTGTGCACCACCGTTTTGCTCAGGCCATAAGCATCAATCTGATGATTAATTACCGCTTCACAGCCCCAGCCCGGCGTACAGCCAGTGAGATCGGCTTTACCGTCGCCGTTGGTATCAAACAGTTTGGCGATTTTCGGATCTTTCAGCTGATCGATGGATTTGATGTGGTACTGTTCGGCGGTTTTTTTGTCGATCAGGTAGCCCTGCGCCGCGCCGTTAACAAAAACGCCTTCGCGGTAGAAGCTTTTATCACCACCGGCGGCAGCGTACATATCGTCGTGCAGCGGCTGCCAGTTGACGGCGGTGAAGGTCGCGTCGCCGGAGGCAAGCGAGGTATAGCCAACGTTGTAGTCCACTTCGCTGGGCTTATCGACGGTGTAGCCCAGTTTTTCCAGCGCGCGGCTCACCAGCAGGGTCTGGAAGGTCTCTTCCGTAATGGTGCTTTGAATCGGTTTGACGGTGATGCCTTTTCCCGGCAGGTCGGCTGCCCAGGCAGCGCTGGTGGTGAGCAGAGTGGCAAACGTTGTGGCAATAATCGTGTTATGTCGCATCGTTATTCCTTATCAATGAGAAGGGAGAGCTGCGGGCCCGGCAGGTGCAGTGCCGCCGGGCGATGAGAAGTCTATTTACAGAAAGGGCGGGTAATGAGCCCCAGAGGACCGGTTGCGTACCAGCGACGGTTGCCGCGGCTGCGGGAATCGCGGCCAACGGCCTGGGTCAGACGGTCGAGAATAATCGCCAGAATGACGATCCCGACGCCGCCGACGCTCGCCAGCCCCATATCGAGGCGGCCGATCCCGCGCAGGACCATCTGACCAAGGCCGCCCACGGCGATCATCGAGGCGATCACCACCATTGACAGCGCCAGCATCAGCGTCTGGTTAACCCCGGCCATGATGGTCGGCATCGCCAGCGGGAGCTGCACTTTAAAGAGCAGCTGACGCGGGCTGGCGCCGAATGAGCGCGAAGCCTCAATCAGGTCCGCGGGCACCTGGTTAATCCCGAGGATGGTCAAACGGACGATAGGCGGCAGGGCGAAGATAATGGTCACCACCACGCCTGGAACGTTACCAATCCCGAACAGCATGACAATCGGCACCAGGTAGACGAACGCCGGCGTTGTCTGCATGGCATCCAGCAGCGGGCGGATAATTTTCGCCGCCCGTGGGCTACGCGCCAGCCAGATCCCCAGCGGCAGGCCGATCAGCATACAGAACAGCAGTGCGGTCAGGACCAGTGCCAGGGTCACCATCGCCTGCGACCAGGCGCCGATAGCGCCGATCGCAACCAGCGAGAGCAGCGTTGCCACGCCCATCCCCACGCTGGAAATTTGCCAGGCGATAAGGGCAAACAGCACAATGGCAACCGGTGCCGGCATGCCTAATAACAGCTGCTGGAAAGCGCTGAGGATATAGTCCACCGGCACACGAATGCCCTGGAACAGCGGGCGGAAGTGCACCACGATCCAGTCGATACCGTGCGTTACCCAGCTGTCGAGCGGGATCAGCGTTTTATGAAACGGATCCATGATGTTGAAATGTTCCGCCTGCGGCGCCGGCGCGCTGTTTAGCCAGTCCGCACCGCCGCCATCGGTCGGTGCGGATGCCGGAGTGCCCCAGGCATCGGCAGATTGTGCAGCGCTATCCGCCGCCGGCGCGGTATCCCACGGGTTAGATTGATCAGCCATTGTTTGCCCCCTCGCGATCTAAAGCCTTCAGCAGCATTCCTTTAGAAATAATGCCGATGTACTGGTGCCCTTCATCCACAACCGGAACCGCGCACGGTGCCTGGCCGACGTGGGAGAGCAGGTCGCTGAGCGACGTTTGCGCATCTACCGCCTGCGGGGATGCGAGTAACGCCGCATCAATTCCCTGACCTTCGCTCAAGGCGGATTTCAGTGAATCAATAGAGACAATACCGACAAACTTATTACCACGTTCAATCACATAACCATATTCGCGGTCTTCGTCCTGCAATAATTTCAATGCCGAACGCGGGCCGAAACCTGGCGTTTTACGAATTAAGCCCACCGGGCTTCGACGGGCAATATCTTTAGCGCTGAACACCTGGCTAATATCGACACCGCGGAAGAAGGTTTTGACATAATCATTGGCGGGATTATTCAGTATTTCATCCGGGGTACCAACCTGAATCACTTCGCCATTTTGCATGATGGCAATCCGATCGCCAATGCGCATGGCTTCATCAAGATCGTGGGAAATAAAGACCACGGTACGCTGATGTTTCGCCTGTAATTTTGTCAGCTCATCCTGCATTTCGGTACGAATTAATGGGTCAAGGGCGGAGAAGGCTTCGTCCATTAATAGGATATCAGGGTTGATGGCCAGCGCGCGGGCGAGGCCGACGCGCTGGCGCATTCCGCCGGAGAGCTCATCCGGGTAAGCATGCGCGTAATTCTCCAGGCCGACCTGACGCAGCGCCTCCAGCGCTTTCTGCTGGCGCTCCTGGGTCGACATACCCGCCAGCTCCATACCAAAGGCGGCATTGTCGAGCACGGTCATATGCGGCATCAGCGCAAATGACTGAAATACCATAGCGATCTTTTTTCTGCGCACCTCACGCAGCTCGGCTTCTGAGATTTTGGCGATATCGACGCCATCTATCAGCACCTGCCCGCGGGTGGGTTCAATCAGGCGATTGAGAAGGCGAACCATGGTGGATTTTCCTGAGCCGGAAAGCCCCATGATGACGAATATCTCGCCTTCTTCAATGGTCAGACTGGCGTCTTTTACGCCAAGCGAAAGTCCCGTTTTTTCCAGTAGTTGTTCTTTGGTAAATCCTTTTTCAATATATTTGAACGCTCGCTGTGGATGCTCGCCAAATATCTTATAGAGATTCTTAATTTCTAATTTAATTGCCATGCAATAGAGAGTTTCCTGTTATTTGTATTATGTCAATATAGTACCTGGTGGAGATAATTACCTTTTTACACCCTAACATACTCAGATTCTGTGACAACCCTCAATGTCCCATTGGCATCGAAATGAGAGGAGGGCACTGCGGCGTATTCCCCATGATAGAAGGGCTGAGCGTTGATGATCAGCAGGTAATATTTTTTACAGATGACAGGAGAATAATTGGTGAACCACGCGATTCTTGCTTAATATTCCGGCAGAATGTCAGTGAAATATCATGTGGTTTTTTTTGTGTGATAAAAGTTAATAATGTGAAATAGATCACCAGGAAACCGGGCAATATTTTCCTGGTGAAAGTAAGGTTAAAAATCCCAATCGTCGTCGGCGGTTTCTTCCGTTTTGCCCATCACATACGAGGAACCGGAGCCGGAGAAAAAGTCATGATTTTCATCGGCGTTTGGCGAAAGCGCCGCCAGAATCGCCGGGTTGACCGCCGCCATCTCTGCCGGAAACAGCGCCTCGTAGCCCAGGTTCATCAGCGCTTTGTTGGCGTTGTAACACAGGAAGGCGTTCACCTCCTCAATCCAGCCGCTGTCGGCGTACAGATCCCGGGTGTAGGCCAGTTCGTTATCGTATAAATCCATCAGCAGATCGAGGGCGAAATTCTTCAGCTGTTCCCGCTCGTCGGCCGCGATGTTTTCCAGCCCCTTTTGGTACTTATAGCCGATGTAATACCCGTGCACCGCTTCATCGCGGATAATCAAGCGAATCAGGTCGGCGGTATTGGTCATTTTACCGCGGCTTGAGAAATACATCGGCAGCCAGAATCCGGAATAGAAGAGGAAGGATTCGAGAAACACGCTGGCGATTTTCTTCTTCAGCGGATTATCCGCCTGATAATACTCCAGCATCAGCCGGGCTTTGTGCTGGAGCGGTGCGTTCTCTTCGCTCCATGCATAGGCGGCATCGACATCTTTGGTCTGGCACAAGGTGGAGAAAATTGAGCTGTAGGAGCGGGCATGCACCGCCTCCATAAAGCTGATGTTGGAGAGCACCGCCTCTTCGTGTGCGGTCAGCGCATCCGCCATCAGCGCCGGCGCGCCGATGGTATTCTGAATCGTATCGAGCAGCGTCAGTCCGGTGAACACGCGAATGGTGAGCTGCTGTTCCACTGCCGTCAGCGTCTGCCAGGCGGGAATGTCGTTGGACAGCGGTACTTTCTCCGGCAGCCAGAAGTTGCTGGTCAGACGGTTCCAGACCTCCAGATCCTTATCGTCCTCAATGTTGTTCCAGTTAATAGCGCGAATACGCGTTAAATGGGTCATCCTGTTCTCCTTACAGCGCGCAGGACACGCAGCCTTCGATTTCGGTACCTTCCAGCGCCAGCTGGCGCAGACGGATGTAATACAGCGTCTTGATGCCCTTCTTCCACGCGTAGATTTGCGCCTTATTGATATCGCGGGTGGTGGCGGTATCGGGGAAAAAGAGCGTCAGCGATAGCCCCTGATCGACGTGCCGCGTGGCTTCGGCATAGGTGTCGATAATCTTTTGCGGGCCGATTTCCCAGGCATCCTGATAGAGCGCCAGATTGTCATTGGTCATAAATGGCGCGGGGTAGTAAACCCGCCCGGTTTTTCCCTCTTTACGGATCTCTATCTTTGAGACAATCGGGTGGATGCTCGAGGTCGCATGGTTGATATAGGAGATAGATCCGGTAGGCGGGATGGCCTGCAAATTACGGTTATAGATACCGTAGCGCATGACGTCAGCGCGGAGCTTCAGCCACATGTCGCGGTCGGGCAGGCGGATGCCGGCGTGGGCGAAGAGCGCGCGGACTTTTGCCGTTTTCGGCTGCCAGTCACCCTGCAAATAGCGTTCGAAGTATTCGCCGCTGGCATAGCGCGATTGTTCAAATCCGGCAAAATGCTCACCGCGCTCGCGGGCTATCTGCATCGAGGTGTGCAGCGCGTGCCAGGTGACGGTATAAAAATAGAAGTTGGTAAAGTCCAGCCCTTCCGGACTGCCGTAGGCGATGCCTTCCCGGGCCAGATAGCCGTGCAGGTTCATCTGGCCAAGACCGATGGCATGGGAGGCGGCATTGCCCGCCGCCACCGATGGCACCGAGCGAATGTCGCTCATGTCAGAGACTGCCGTCAGGCCGCGCACCGCCACCTCGACCGTGCGGGCAAAATCTGGCGAATCCATGGTATGAGCAATGTTCAGCGACCCCAGGTTGCAGGAGATATCCTGGCCTACGCTGGCATAATCCAGATTTTCATCAAAGGTCGACGGGGTGTTGACCTGCAAAATTTCCGAGCACAGGTTACTCATGTTAATGCGCCCGGCAATCGGGTTGGCGCGGTTGACGGTATCTTCAAACATGATGTAGGGATAGCCGGACTCGAACTGAATTTCCGCCAGCCGCTGGAACAGATCGCGGGCGCGGATCCAGCGTTTGCGGACCCGCTCGTCGGCGACCAGTTGCGCATACATCTCGCTGATGGCGATATCGCCAAACGGCTTACCGTACAGGCGCTCGACGTCATAGGGTGAGAACAGCGCCATCTGGGCGTCGTCTTTTGCCAGCTGGAAGGTAATGTCCGCGATGACGACCCCAAGCGACAGGGTTTTGATGCGAATTTTCTCGTCGGCGTTTTCCCGTTTGGTGTCCAGAAAACGCAGAATATCCGGGTGATGGGCGTGCAGGTAGACCGCCCCGGCCCCCTGGCGCGCACCAAGCTGATTGGCGTAGGAGAAAGCATCCTCGAGCATCTTCATCACCGGCACTACGCCGGAAGATTGATTTTCAATGCGCTTAATCGGGGCGCCGGCTTCACGCAGATTAGAGAGCAAAAACGCCACGCCGCCGCCGCGTTTTGACAGCTGTAATGCCGAGTTTACCGCCCGACCGATCGATTCCATATTGTCTTCGATACGCAACAGGAAGCAGGAGACCAGCTCGCCGCGCTGCTGCTTCCCGGCATTGAGGAAGGTGGGGGTTGCCGGCTGGAAGCGCCCGCTGAGGATCTCATCGGTCAACTGCCGGGCCAGGGTTTCATCCCCCTGCGCGAGGGTGAGGGCGACCATACAGGTGCGATCGGCAAAATGCTCAAGGTAGCGTTTGCCGTCAAAGGTCTTCAGCGTATAGCTGGTATAGAATTTCCAGGCGCCGAGAAAGGTCCGGAAGCGGAACGGGTCGCCGTGCGCGTGGTCAAACAGCGCCAGCACAAAACGACGATCGTAGCGTGCCAGCACGCTGGCATCGTAATAGCCTTCGGCGATCAGCCATTCCAGTTTTTCATTCTGCGTGGTGAAAGAGACGGTATGGGGCAGCACGTGCGTCGCCATAAAGGCGTCTACCGCCTGGTGGTCTTTTTCAAACGGAATACGGCCATTGCTGTCGTACAAATTCAGCATCGCGTTGAGGGCGTGGAAATCCGCCGCTCCGGTGGTTAGACGTTCTGCGGTTGTCGTTGCCAAAATTCGCTTACTCCTTTACGCACGTTATCGACATCGGTTGGGGTGCCCATCAGCTCAAAGCGATACAGATACGGTACGCCGCACTTTTGTGCGATGACGTCGCCGGCCCGGCCGTAGGCGTCGCCGAAGTTACGGTTACCGGCGGCAATCACGCCGCGTATCCGCTGGCGGTTATGCGGGTCGTTTAAAAAGCGGATCGCCTGCCGGGGCACCGCGCCAGCGGTGCCGCCGCCGCCGTAGCTGGGGACAATGAGAATGTAGGGGGCGTCTACCTGGATGCGCTCCCGCTCGTTAAGCGGAATGCGCACCGCGGGCAGCCCCAGACGCTGGACGAACCGATGCGTATTTTCGGAACTGCTGGAGAAGTAGACGATCAGGCTCATGCGTTGGCCACCGGTTCGGGGCGCAGACGGTTAATCATATCCGGGCGAAAACCGGACCAGCGGGTTTCACCGGCTATCACGACCGGCAGCTGACGAAAGCCCTGTTCGCGCAGCATGTCAGCGGCGTCCGGATGATGCTCGACATTCACCATCTCGAAGGCAAATCCGCGGCTTTCCATTGCCCGCTTGGTGGCATGGCACTGGACGCAGTCATTTTTAGTGTAAATAGTAATGCGCATGATTCGTATTTCCATTTAAGATAACAGGACGGCGCAAAAAAGTGCGACGGCCGCTATCGGTTAACTGTTCAGGAAATACTAGATGTAGTTATCTAAAAGTTCAACCACGCAATATATAGCGTTTTTAGATAAATGATGCCCTCGCCGGCCAATCCGGCGAGGGGGAGGGCGCGTGGTCTGAAATTACTGACGCATGCTGACGGCAAGGCGGTTAAAGGCGTTCATCAGGCTGATGGCGAAGGTCAAATCGCTGATCTGACGGGCGCTGAAATGCTCCAGCAGCGGCAGGTAAACGTCATCTTCTGCATGGGTGCTGGCAATATGTGTCACCGATTCCGCCCAGGCCAGCGCCGCCTGTTCCGCGGCGCTGAAATGCCCGCTTACCCGCCAGCCGGCCAGCGCATCCAGTTTAGTCTGCGCCACGCCGGATTTACGCAGCGCTTTACTGTGCATTTCCAGACAGAAAGCGCAGCCATTAATCTGTGATACCCGCAGGTAAACCAGTTCCAGCAGGGCGCCGTCCAGCTCACTTTTTTCCAGCGCAATCTTGGCCTGCACCAGCGCGTTATAGACTTCCGGACTCAGTTCGTTATAGGGCTGACGGAGTGTGCTCATGATGTTTTCCTCAATGATGAACCGCGGGGAATGGGTTCTAAGACCGCAGCAAAATAGCACTATAATGGACTGCAAAAGATAGCCATATTTTAATGAAAAAAGCAGACCATAATGGAAATCAAAAAAGTCCCCCACTATCAGCGCATTGCCAGACAGCTCAAGTCTGCGATTGAACACGGCGAACTCGCGCCCGGTAGCCGCCTGCCCGCCAGCCGGGTTTATGCCCAGGAGCTGGGCGTCTCCCGCGCAACCGTGGAGAATGCCTGGGGTGAGCTGGTGGCCCAGGGCTGGCTGGAGCGACGAGGGCAGGCGGGCACCTTTGTCAGCGAGCGTCTGAGTCCGCTGCGGGGGGAACCGGCGCGTCGCCCGGCGGACATTGCGCCGACGGCGCCGCAGCCGTTTCAGCTGGGGCTGCCGGCGCTGGATCTTTTTCCCCGCGGCCTGTGGGCGCGGGTGATGGGGCGGCGACTGCGAACGCAAACGCGTTTTGACCTGGCGCCAGGCGATCCGTGCGGCGAGATGATCCTGCGTCGGGCCATTGTCGATTATCTGCGTCTTTCCCGCAGTATTGAATGCCTGCCCGAACAGGTGCTGGTGACCGGCAACTATGCTGCTTCCATGCGGCTGCTGCTCCGCACTCTGGCGCAGCCAGGTCAGCATATGTGGATGGAGGATCCTGGTTTCCCGCTGATTCGACCGGTGATAACCGGGGAAGGAGGGGTTATCGATCCGGTTCCCGTTGATGAAGAGGGGATGGATGTGGCGTGGGCGCAACGCCATTACCCCGATGCGCATTTCGCGCTTCTGACTCCCGCGCACCAGAGTCCGCTGGGCGTTGCGCTGTCGCTGTCCCGACGCAGGCAGCTGCTGGCATGGGCTGCCCGACACGACGCCTGGATTATTGAAGATGATTACGATAGCGAATTTCGCTATCGCGGGAAGCCGCTGCCGCCGCTGAAAAGTCTTGATGCCCCGCAGCGGGTGATTTACGCCGGCAGCTTCAGTAAATCGCTGTTTCCGGCATTACGCGCCGCCTGGCTGGTGGTACCGCTCCCGCAGGTCGCTGCCTTTCGCCAGCAGGCCGAATTGATGAGCTGTAGCGTACCGACGCTGTGGCAGCAGACGCTGGCTGACTTTATCCACGAAGGCCATTTCTGGCGTCATCTGAAGAAAATGCGTACCTGCTATGCGCAGCGCCGGCAGTGGCTGGAGTCCGCGCTGTTGGCGCAGGGGTTTAGCGTCGTCCCTCAGCTGGGGGGTATTCAGCTGGTTATTACGGTGAACGGTGACGATCGGGCGCTGGCTGTGAAAGCCCGACAGGCCGGACTGTCGGTACAGGCGCTGAGCGACTGGCGTATGCAAAGCCGCGGCGAAGGGGGACTGCTGGTGAGCTTTACCAATCTGACATCGATGGCGATGGCAACGGAGGCGGTGCGTCTACTCAAAGAAGCGCTGTTTTCGGCTGATAAATACAGCCGCTGACTGAGGATTCAGGTCATCCCCTAAAGTAGCGATTCACGTCAATATGCGCTAAGACAACAAAAAGCCCCTGGGCCAGAGGCACACAGGGGCAGACGCGTATTTGTTATCTTCATTTATCGTTTATATTATCGACGTAAATTCAATAATACGCCAATAAATAGTCCAACTGCGGCAGCGGCCCCGACGCTCTGCCACGGTTTATCCCGCACATAGCTATCGGCACAGCCTGCGGCATCGCGAGCGGCCTGCTGCACACGGTTGTTCCCGTTCAGACGGGCACGCGTCTCTTTCAGCAGCGCCTGGGCTTTTTTCCGTGCGGCATCAGCCTCATCTTTCGCATCGCTGCCCCATGATTTCAGCACTTCTTCTAGCGTATCCGCTAATTGGCTGACATCGTTATGAATATCTTCAGCGCTTTCATCGACATTGTTGCGGTTCAGACGGTTAGCCATCGATTTCTCCCTTAATTCCATTGAGTCATTAAGTGTAGAACAAGATTTTGAATTATGCTTTTGCAGTGCCATTTCTGGAATTTTCCGAAAGCACTATCAAAGATGAATAAGGTAAGGTAAATGTGCGGTAAAAGATAAAGAGGAATGAGTATGTATTTAAGACCCGATGAGGTGGCGCGTGTTCTTGAAAAAGCCGGCTTCACCATGGATGTTGTGACGCAAAAAGCGTACGGCTATCGCCGTGGCGATAATTATGTTTATGTGAACCGCGAAGCGCGCATGGGGCGGACCGCTTTAATTATTCATCCGGCGCTAAAAGAGCGCAGTAATTCGCTGGCGGAACCCGCCTCGGATATCAAAACCTGCGATCATTATGAACAGTTTCCGCTGTATTTGGCCGGAGATGCGCAGCAGCATTATGGTATTCCACACGGCTTCAGTTCGCGCATGGCGCTTGAGCGTTTTTTACAGGGATTATATGGCGAAGCGCAGCCGAGCCTGTCGCATAACTAACCGTATGATGATTTGTGCCGGGATGTGAAGCGGGGAAACAGACGAGCAGGCGACTGACAGCGGTCAGTCGCAGGTTGTGTTGAAACTCAGGCTTTAGCCTGCTGGTAAGCGCTGACGCGGAACAGTCGGCGGCAGTAATCGAGGAAGTAGCCGTAAACCGCCCCCATCATCATTGATACCGCAATATTTGAACTCACCGCCGCGGCAATTTGATGCCAGTCGGCACCGACGGAAAATAAAATAGCAACATACACCGGCGACTGAAATGTCACATAAGCCACAACATCGGCAATACTCTTCATCCAGGCGGAAGGGCTGAGGTGACGTGCCAGGCGCATGGCGCGGTCGCGGTAAAATCCGTACGGCACGGCAATAATAATGTTCACCGGAATCGCCACCAGGCGTGAAGATAACGACTGCTCAAAGGTCATTCCGGAGAGAAAAATTTCGATCAACATGTTCACAACGGTGCAGTAAACCACCATCGCAAAGGTGTCTGCTACCGCATGACGCAAGCGGGACTGCGCAGAGAACATCGGTGTGCTCCTCGAAAATGAAGTCTGATACGCCACAAAATGCGCTCTTCTACAGCGTTTTGGGTTGCCTGTTTTGATGTGCGTAGATTATCTCTCTGCATCGAAAGAGACAACTAGCTGTAAATTTTTATTTAATGGCTTTTTGTCGATAAAATACTCTGCGAAAGGTAGTTTTGTCTTCTCTGCGCTACTTTTGTCCTGATGCTTTATTTTTTGTTTATTTATTAATATCTTATGTTTTTTTTGCGGGCGGGCGTGAGGATCGCACCAGGCCACGATTGTGCCGACTACCGCCTGAAGTCAGGTTTCAGTGTGATTTCCGTCACTTTTAGAATAATTTATGCCACAAAGGCGCTTGAAATAGCATTAGATTCTGTTTTCTGTCGTTGGTGCGTATTCGATTTTCGTGCATGTTCATTCACTGGCGGGTCGTTGTGACATCCTCTATCCGTTGGACATATCCCGCTAACCTGCTGACCATGCAGGTAATATACGGACTGATGATATTTTTGTGGCTTTTTTACCCTATTCAAATTATCGCTGAATTAATTCCGGGTATTGACTGGATAGCCGCTGTGGCTATTTTAAATAAAAATTTAAGATTGTAGTCTGAATATATTTATCAAACATCATTAAAGGTGGTAATAAATGGCTTCATATATTAAAGTACCCGGTGCTATTGTCTTATATGCAATTTAGGAACGTTTAATAATTTATGTCTTTAATGTTACAGAAGTTGAATAATATCCGTTCACTGCGGGCAATGTCGCGTGAATTCTCCATTGACGTACTTGAAGAAATGCTGGAAAAACTCAGGGTCGTCACTGAAGAAAAACGGTCAGAGCAGCAGTTTGCCCTGCAACAGCAGGCAGAATACCAGGAAAAAATTAATACCTGGCTGGAACTGATGATTGCCGACGGCATAACGCCTGATGAGCTGGTCACGCAGAATGCAGGCCCGTCGAAGGAGGCGAAAAAACGCCAGCCGCGTCCGGCAAAATATCGGTTTACCGATTTTTCCGGTGCCCCAAAAACCTGGACCGGCCAGGGGCGTATGCCGAAGCCGATCGCCCGTGCGATTGCGGCCGGTGCGACGCTGGAAAGTTTTCTGATTTAAGCGTTAGCGAAAATGATATTCGGCAGGAGTTAAGGCTGCTGTCGGATAGCGAAAAAATAACGGTGGGGAATCCCACCGTGTGTATTAGCAAACGCCAAAATCACCTTCTTCTTTATAAGGTGTGACGTCTGCGGGCTTCAGCGTATATTTCTCACCCTGTTCATTACTGGCCTGCACGGCGACAATATGATCTTCACCGACGGCCACAATCTTGAGTTTGGGTCCGCCCATACGAGGCTGAACCAGATCACCTACTGAATACATCGTTTATCTCCTCTGGCATGGATAAATGCCGCTGTTCGCCTTCACTTTAGCGTAGCTGGATATCCGCATACAACAGGCCTGATGCCGCAGGCGTCAGCGTCGGTTCCAGGGCATGACGGCCAACAGGCGCGCCATTCCGCAAAAACCGGTGATACCGGCGAAGGTTAAGCCGGCGCCGACAAAAGCGCTGAGCAGGAAAAATCCGCTACTGACGCTATAGCCCAGCGCCACGCCCAACAGAATGAGTACGCCCGCGGCGATTTGCACCTGGCGCATTAACGGCAGCGGCTGGGTTTTATCCTCTTTGACGGGCAATCCCGCTGCTTTCCAGGCCTGAATGCCGCCAGCCAGCAGTTTCACCTGGGCCGGAGCCGCCGCAGCCAGCAGACGAATGGCATTATTTTGTGTACGCGATCCCGCCTGACAATGAAAAATGACCGTTTCGTCCGCGGCGGTGTGCAGCGTTGCGCCGTTATTCAGGGCCGCCAGCGGCACCAGCTCGGCATCGGGGATGTGCTCGCGGGCGTATTCATCGGCATCGCGAATATCGATTAATCTGGCCCCTTGCGCGATTTGCGCCCGGGCCTCTTCAGGAGAAAGAGTGACGATAGTCATGACGGCTCCTTATGGGCAATAAATGGTCTTCAGCGTGGTAATGATTTGCTGAACCGCAGGGTGGGTGATGAAGTAGTGGATACGTTGCGCCTCGCGCTCACTGCCGATCAGGCCTTCATCGCGCATGCGCGCCAGATGCTGAGAGGTGGCCGAAGGGCTCATGCCGGTGACCCGTGCCAGTTCGCCGGCGCTGGCGCGCGGCGTCTCGCACAGCATGCACAGAATCATCAGCCGGTTCGGATTGCTCATGGCTTTCAACAGGGCGGCGGCTTCTCCGGCGCTGGACTGCAGCTGTTCTGGTGTATTCATTTATTTTAGTCTTTTCTAAATTTAGATAAGTCTAAAATAAAAAACGCCGCGGCGCCAGCGCAGAAAATGCCGTCGCGGTCAGGCCGCTTGTGTCAGCCGGATAAGCTGTTCTCTGGCCTGGGCAATGCCGGCACCCGCGACTCTCCCTGAACTGGCCGGACACCAGACCATCGGCTACCTGCTCGCCGGATTGCCGCAGGCGATCCGCCAGACCTGAGGCCAGCAATAAAACGAGTCACCTCTTCGCCGCGGGGTTAAGCGTAACTTAAGAGAGAGTTGCGATAATGACAGTAATATGACTGGCATGGACCCTTGCAATGAACGTACTCGAAACGGTTAACCAAAGCGCTTTTCTGGCGCTGAATGCTCAGCCGGGGACGTCGGATACCCTTCTGGCGTTGGCCCGCTTCTGCGCAAGCGGAATGATCTTTATCGTTCCGGCTATTCTGCTCGGTCTGTGGTTTTTAGGCGGTCGCCAGGGGCACCGGCAGGCGCTGTTTTGCACGCTGAGTATTCTGATGGCGCTTGCGTTGGGCTATCTGTGCGGCTCGCTGTGGTTCCACCCCCGGCCGTTTATGATGCCGCTGGGCCATACCTGGATCAGTCATCCGGCGGATAACGGCTTCCCGAGCGATCACGGTCTGGTGATGTTCAGTGCGGCGTTTGCGTTGCTTTCTCTGCGTCTACGCAGCCTGGGGCTGTTTGTCCTGCTCGCATCGCTGCCGGTGGCGTGGTCACGCATTTTCCTCGGGGTCCATTTCCCGCTGGATATGGTGGGCGCAGCGGCGGTAGCGGTGGTTGCCGTCTGGGTGAGTAAAGGGGTCTGGCAGGCCTTTGGGCCAGCAATGGTGCGGATTTGCGAAGCCATCAGCCAGCGCATATTTTCCTGGCTGCCGGCCCGTTTTACGCCGTAGCTCACGTTTAGTTTCTTGTCCGCGCGGCGCGTCGGTAGAGCGTGCTGCGCGCGACGCCCAGAGCCTGCGCCGCTTTACTGACATTACCGTTATACGTCGATAGCGTGTCGGCAATCAGCTGCGCATCGTGCTGCTGCAACCCGCGCGACGGGGCCGGAGCCGGGGCCGACTGGTACTCTGCCGGTAAATCCTCCACTTCCAGTTGTTCTCCTTCGTCGGCCAGCGCCAACAGCACCTTCATCAGGCTTTGTAGCTGGCGCACGTTGCCTGGCCAGGGAAGGGTGGAGAGGTGTGTCAGGAGCGCAGGCGAGAGCTGGACGTGTCGCGCTTCGGCACCGAGGGCTTGCCATAGCTGCTGAAGAAACGTCGGCAGTTGGGGCCACTCCCGCAGCGGTGGAATAGTGAGGGCGAATTCGCGCAGGCGATAGAGCAGGTCCTCGCGAAACGTCCCGTCGGCAACATGTTGCATCAGGTTACGGTGGGTGGCGCAAATAAGCGCAAAGCTGACCGGGGCGCTCTGGCTGGCGCCGAGCGGCGTAACCTCTTTTTCCTGTAGCACCCGCAGCAGCCGGGTTTGAAGCAGCATCGGCATATCGCCAATCTCATCGAGGAATAGCACGCCGCCGTCCGCCTCGCGAATTTTACCGATATAGCCATTCTTACTGGCGCCGGTAAAGGCGCCAGGCTGATAGCCAAACAGCTCCGATTCAATCAGCGATTCGGGTATCGCCGCGCAGTTGATCGCCACGAATTTACCGTCACGCCAGCGGCTGTGCTGATGAAGCGTGCGGCTGACAAACTCTTTGCCACATCCTGTTTCGCCCTCAATACACAGGGCAATGCCGGCATTCAGCAGACGCACCATCTTCTCTCCTTCACGCTGACTGGCGAAAGGCAGCTCAATGGCCGGCAGCGTCGGCGCCGGGGCCGGCGCTGGTACCGCAACGTGGGTGCGGGTCGGCGCGCGCAAACGGTAGTAATAGGTTTGTCGCTGCAGAGTTAGCGGCAGCGGAACATTTACCGCCGTTTGCGTCAGCTGAGGAAACAGCTGCTGAAAGGTGATATGGCCGAGTTGTCCGGGATCCAGACCCAGATCGCGCATCGCCAGGCGGTTTCCGGCGGTCAGCACGTTATCGGAAAAGACCAGCAGCAGCTCTTCAACGCTGTCGAGTTTGTGGGGTTGAGGGTGCAGGCTCATCAGCCACTGCTGCGGATGGAGACTCTGTTTTACCCACAGATATTCAATCTGCTTCGCGGCCTCTTTTACCCACGCCAGCGTGTGGGGGTGGGGGAAGTGGGCCGGGCCGGAAATATCCAGCACCCCGGCAATTTTTCCATCCGGACTCTGAACCGGCATCGCGGCGCAATAGAGATCCTGATTGCGGGTGAGGAAGTGCTGGCGGCCGTCGATTTCGCAGCTGTCGTCAATGGCCAGCGCGGTACCAATGGCGTTGGTACCGCGCCCGCTCTCGCTCCACAGATTTCCCGGAGCCAGCGCGAAGCTTTGCGCTTTCTGCATCGCGTGCAGGTTGCCGAAGGTTTGCAGCACCAGACCGCTGGCGTCAGAGAGGATCACTACCGACTGGAGATCGCTCACTTTACGCGACAGGGTGTTCACCACCGGCTGGGTCAACTGCTGTAACCGGGCATGGCTGGCCAGCGCATCCGCCAGTTCGCCGGAACCCAGGCGCGGGAAATCATCCGTCGCGGGATCCAGGCCGTACTGCTGGCTACGAAACCAGGAATCGCTGAGCAACGGGCTGGTTATTACCTCGGGATCGAGGGTAAACGAATTGCCTCGCACGGAGCACCTCGTGGTTGGATGGCTGATGTTGCAATATTGTAGCTTTATGGTTTCTCATGTGTTGCGATTTGCGACACATAAGCAAAATTACGTTCCCATGCGATACAGGATTACGTATTAAGATATTGAATTATTTGTATATTTATTCCTTCAATAAATCTGGCATAACCTCTGCATAAGCTTCTGTGCAGCAGGCAACAGCAAAAAACCAATACCCCGCTGCGCCTCAACCCTACAGAAGGAGATTGCAATGCGTTATGCACATCCTGGCACCCCGGGCGCCTTAGTTTCATTCAAGTCCGCCTACGGTAACTATATTGACGGTCAATTTGTCGAACCACTCGGCGGCGAATACTTTATGAATACCTCCCCCGTGGACGGGAGTGACATTGCACAATTTCCCCGCTCCGATGCCAAAGATATCGACTTTGCTCTTGATGCCGCGCACCGTGCCGCGGAAGCGTGGGGGAAAACATCGGTACAGCATCGTTCCAACCTGCTGCTCCAGGTCGCCGACCGGATTCAGGAGAACCTGGAATATCTGGCGATTGCTGAAAGCTGGGACAATGGTAAACCGGTGCGCGAAACGCTGAATGCCGATCTGCCGTTGGCGGTCGATCACTTCCGCTATTTTGCCGGCTGCCTGCGCGCCCAGGAGGGGAGCACGGCGGAAATTGATGAAACCACCGTGGCCTATCACTTCCATGAACCGCTGGGCGTGGTCGGGCAAATTATTCCGTGGAACTTTCCGCTGTTGATGGCGGCGTGGAAGCTGGCGCCGGCGCTGGCGGCGGGGAACTGCGTGGTGCTCAAGCCGGCAGAGCAGACGCCGCTGAGTATCACGCTGCTGCTGGAAATTATTGGCGACCTCTTCCCGGCAGGCGTCCTCAACGTGGTGCAGGGCTTCGGTAAAGAGGCCGGTGAAGCGCTGGCAACCAGCAAACGTATTGCCAAAATCGCCTTTACCGGCTCAACGCCCGTCGGACGGCATATTCTGGCCTGTGCGGCGGAGAATATTATTCCCGCAACCGTTGAGCTGGGCGGCAAGTCGCCAAATATCTATTTTGCCGATGTGATGGACGGAGAAGAAGAGTTTATCGAGAAGGCGGTAGAGGGGCTGGTGCTGGGCTTCTTCAACCAGGGCGAAGTGTGTACCTGTCCATCGCGTGCTCTGATCCATGAATCGATCTACGAGCCGTTTATGGCGCGGGTGATGGCGAAAGTGGCCCAGATTCGGCGCGGCGATCCCTTTGACACCGACACCATGATCGGGGCGCAGGCGTCACGCCAGCAGTTCGATAAGATCCTGTCGTATATTAAGATTGCCCGCGAAGAGGGGGGGCAGATCCTGACCGGCGGAGAGCGCGCCAGTATCGCGGCTGAACTGGATAATGGTTACTACATTCAGCCAACCCTGATTAAGGGGCGCAATGATATGCGCAGCTTCCAGGAAGAGATTTTTGGCCCGGTCATCGGCGTCACCACCTTTAAAGATGAGGCAGAAGCACTGGAAATAGCCAACCAGACTCAGTTTGGGCTCGGCGCCGGCGTCTGGACCCGCGACAGCAATCTGGCGTACCGAATGGGGCGTGGGATTAAAGCCGGTCGCGTCTGGACCAACTGTTATCACGTCTACCCGGCCCATGCCGCGTTTGGCGGCTATAAACAGTCGGGCGTTGGCCGCGAAACCCATAAAATGGCCCTTGATGCCTATCAACAGACGAAAAACCTGCTGGTGAGTTACGGAACTGCGCCGCTCGGCCTGTTTTAACCGGGCGTCTCATTATCTGACTTTATCGGTCTGACAAAAACCGCGACCTTATGCTGAGGTTGCGGTTTTTTTATCGCTGATTGACGATTGGTTGATTTTTGAACTTTACTTTTTTAATAAAAAAAAAGAGGAAACCTCAGGCACCCGGACAGTTGTTATTTCGACGAACATGAAATTTATTCAATAATAACTTTCATTTGAAAATCATTTTGCCGGAAAAATGATATCCTTCATTGGTTAGTGTTATTATTATTTCGGGGGTGACAAAAAGAAAATAAAACTTATTAGGAAAATTCTTAGTTTTTTGCTGGGTCAGTGGACGCCAGCGCAGCGGATAATCCGGCATAAAATGATGTTTTTTTGTTAATTTTGTCAAATGGCATGTTGTTTTGTTGAAGGTTGTTATTGATGGGTTGCTTTTCTTTGTTTTTATAATTAATAACTTTCTTAATATTTGTGCAATCCACTCGACATGTAAAGTAAAACATTATTTCATTAACAAAATAAATCATTGCGTTTGATTTATTCTAAGAATAGTATTTGTTTTAATATTAAATGCCGCGAATAAATTCCCGCCTGATGAAGCGTTGCCGCCGATGCGCGTAAGCAATCAGACGGAATTTCCTGCTATGCGTTTAATATCCTGCGGATGGAACGCCAATATCATTAACAAGGAGGAGCGTCAGCAGATTGCTTCAGGCTCATTATGACCCTGTGATTAATCTGTCATAAATATATGTTTGAGATGAGATAAATAATGAAAACCCAACTTCGTATTATGGCAACTGTAGTCGGTATTCTGGTATCCGGCGTTGTCGTAGCAATGCCTTCACAACCTGCCCATTCTACATTAACCGTCAATCCGGGCGCCAGCGCCGGTACGCAAAGCACCGGTGGCCAGATCGAATTCTCCGGTTCGATTACCGATACTTCCTGTAATATCGATAGCACCAGCGCCAACCAGATTGTCGATCTGGGGAAATGGGCGAGCAGCTACTTTACGGGCGCCGGTTCTGAAACCACCAAAACCGCTTTCCATATTAAAGTGAAAGATTGCCCTGCCACCGTGACTAAAGTGTCGGTATTGTTTGATGGCACCCGCGATAGCAATAACAGTAATCTGCTGGCGGTAAATGGCGGGGCGCAGGGGGTGGCGATTAAACTGTATGAAGATGATAAAGCAACGCCAATTAACCTCGGCACAGAGTCAAAGGATCAGGCGGTGATCGCCGGGACCAGCGGCAGCAACAGTGGGACGGCGGATCTGGAGTTCTTTGCTGATTATATCTCTACCAGTGCGGTATCCGCCGGTTCGGCAAACGGCACGGCAAACTTCAATATGGTTTACAACTAAGAAATAAATGAGCAGGAGCACCTGCTCATTATTATTGAGAACTCATTCTCCTTTAGTTGTATTTCAGACCTTAGCTGATGGTTGCAATTATGAAACATATTATCGCGGTGGCTACTGCTGCCTTTTTACTGTTATCCACAACGGTACAGGCCGGTATTGTCATGGGAGGAACCCGTGTTATTTATCAGGAAGGGAAGCGCGAGGCCTCAATTTCTGTCACCAATGCCGATGTCCATTCGCCTTATTTAGTGCAGTCATGGATAGAGAACTATGCGGAAAATGATAAAAGCAAGGTGCCTTTTATTGTAACGCCGCCGCTATTTCGCCTCGACCCAGAGCAAGAAAACGTATTGCGAATTAATTTCATCGGCGCCGACTTGCCTCATGACCGTGAATCCGTCTTTTGGCTGAATGTGAAAAGTATCTCCCCGACGCAAAAAGGCGATGCGAATAAATTACAGGTCAATATTAAATCTAAATTTAAAATTTTCTATCGGCCACATGGTCTGGCGGGCGATCCGGAGAAAGCCTGGCAGATGTTAACGTTTAAGATTGTTGGCAACCGGCTGGTGGCGCAGAACCCGACGCCATACTTTGTCTCCTTTTTTACCCTCTCGGTGGGTGGGCACGATATTGATGAACCGGGAATGATCGGACCTTTGACCCGTAAAGAGTGGCCGGTTAACGGCTCGGGGACGGTGAAATGGCGCGCCATCAATGATTTTGGCGGCATCACAGATTATACGCAGCAGTAATTGTTTCTATTTTTTCCCTCGTCGGTCAGGATATTGTGAACAAAAAGGCCCCCGTTTTCCTTCATGACTATTCCGTCATGGCTGTCCCCATCCGGGGCGCCTTAGGCGCGGCGGCGCTTCCGACGCTGCTGTTTTTTCTCTGCCAGAGCGCTACGGCGTGGGCAGACGATTACTTCGATCCTGCGGCCTTAGAGTTTGCTAACCCACAGCAAAAGATGGCGGATTTGCATTATTTTGCCAAATCGGGCGGACAGCAGCCGGGAACCTATCCGGTGACTATCTGGGTTAACAACCAGCAGGTTGCCGAGGGGCCGATCGTATTCGTCGACGATCGTGGGGTCCTGCAGCCGGAGTTGACCTCTGCGAAGCTGGCGGAATATGGGGTCAACGTTAGCGCTTTTTCCACCTTGACCCGGCTGCATGAGGGCGAAACGTTTACCCGGATTGAACAGTTTATTCCGGATGCCAGCAGCCGTTTCGATTTTGCTACACAGCGCCTCAACTTAAGTATTCCGCAGGCGGCGATGAATGTGCAAAGCCGTGGCTACGTCGATCCGGCGCGCTGGGATGATGGGATCCCGGCGGCATTTGTGAACTACAATCTGACCGGCTCACAGACTCGCCAGTCTGAAACGCAAAGCCGCTCCAGCTACCTGAATTTACGCAACGGGGCCAACCTGGGGCCGTGGCGTTTGCGTAATATTTCATCCATGCAGTATGACCAGCATTACCGCTGGCATTCGCAAAGCACCTGGCTACAGCGCGATGTGAAATCGGTCAAAAGCCTGCTGCGGATTGGTGACACCTTCACCAGCGGCGAGGTCTTCGATAGCGTGCAGTTTCGCGGCGTGCAGCTGATGTCCGATGATGAAATGCTGCCTGACAGCCAGCGCGGTTTTGCCCCGGTGATTCGCGGCATGGCGCACAGCAACGCCAAAGTGACGGTTTCGCAGCACGGCTATGTTATCTACGAAACCTTTGTCTCTCCGGGGGCGTTTGCGATCAACGATCTCTACCCTACGGCGCAGAGCGGCGATCTTGAGGTCCAGGTTAAAGAGAGCGATGGGTCGGTACGCTCTTTTACCCAACCATACTCCACGGTCCCTTTTATGCTCCGCGAAGGGCGAAGCAAATTTAGCCTCAGCGCAGGGCGTTATCATTCGAGTCAGCATCAGGTCAGATCGCCGCAGTTTGTTCAGGGGACGCTATTTTATGGTTTGCCTGCGGAGTTCACTCTGTATGGCGGTACTCAGCTGGCGCAGGATTATCAGGCCTGGGCGTTGGGAATTGGCCGTGGTTTTGGCGAGCTGGGGTCGTTGGGGAGCGATGTGACCTGGGCCAATACTGCGACCCCCTCTGATCGACACTACGCCGGACATTCATTGCGCGTCCAGTATCAAAAGGATTTTGCCTCGACGGGGACCTCGTTCAGCCTCGCCAGCTATCGCTACTCCTCCGGCAGCTATTATGGCTTCAGCGAGGCTAACGCCCTGGAAAGCCAGAGCGAGCGACTGGACAACAAGCGTCAACGCGAAGAGATCTCTGTCGCGCAGTCCTTTGGTGCCGTCAGTAGCCTGGCGATTTCCGCTTATTCACAAACGTACTGGCACAGCAACAGCAATGATGAAACGGTACATCTCGGGTTCTATAGCGCCTGGAAAGGCGTGTCGTGGGGGGTAGGTTATTACTACACCCAATCCTCCGACCGGGAAAAAGCCGATCGCTCGTGGTCATTTAACCTCAACATCCCGCTGGGCGGCTGGCTGGACGAGAGCTCGGTCGGCTACAGCACCACCTCCGATAATAACGGCCACTCATCGCAGCAGGTTTCGCTGTACGGCGCGGTGCCTGGACGCGGCGATCTCGATTACTCGCTGCAGCAGGGCCATGCTAACGTCGGGCAGGGGAGCAACAGCAGCGCTGCGCTGGATTATCACGGCGGATATGGCAGCGCCCAGCTGGGTTATCGCCATGATAGCGCCAGCAACCAGCTGACCTGGGGAGCTTCGGGCTCCGTAGTGGCGCACCCGCATGGCGTCACGCTGGGGCAACCCGTCGGCGACAGTTTCGCCATCGTCCGTGCTCCAGGAGCGGCGGATGTGGCGATTGAGGACGGTACTAACGTGCATACCGACGGGCGCGGCTATGCCGTGGTACCGACCTTAACGGTATACCGCAAAAACACCATCACGCTGGATACCGAATCAATGAGCAATGACACCGACGTGGATCTACAAGGTCAAACCGTCATCCCTGGCGGCGGCGCGGTGGTACTGGCGAATTACCAGACCCATATCGGCAACCGGGTGTTGTTTACGCTGCGTAATCGCGACGGGGCGGTCCCGTTCGGCGCCAGCGTACAGCTGCGTCAGCAGGAGGACGATACGGGCGCCGCGCCGCAGGGAATGGTGGCCGATGGCGGACAGGCGTATCTCAGCGGCATCCCCCAGGAGGGCGTGCTTGAGGTGAGCTGGCTGCAAAACAATATCGCGCGGCAATGCTCGCTGCATTTCCACATTGCCGATCAACAACAGCAGAACACGGTGAAAACCGTCGCTGGCCTGTGTTCGTAAACCGAGGAGAAAGAGCGATGCATCGTGGCTTTCGCTTATTACAGTTTGTGTTCCTGCTGATCGCGGGGATGTATAGCCAACACGGTTGGGCCGAGAGCTGCGGCGGCAGCGTCGGGCAGATGACGATTAACGTGCCGAATATTCGCTATCTGCCGACGCTACGCGCCGATACGCAGATGACCAACGCGATGGCCGATAACGGCGGCGGTATTCACTTCGTCTGCGATCTGCAGCTGCCGACCGCGGGCTGGAAACGCATCGTGTATCAACAGCGCGCCACCACCGGTGCGCCACGGGTGATTAACGGCCAGCATGTGTATGCCTCCGCGCTTAGCGGCATGGGCTATTCGTTGGGTTTTCAGTGCGGCGGCGGCCCGATTCACTATATTGACGGCAGCGATGCGCCTGCCGGAAGTGAATCCGTAACGGTTTGCGAGAGTTCGCAGCAGTCGACGCTGCTGGCCCAGCGGGAGGTGGTGGTGAAAGCATATATCATCTTTTATAAAACCGGCGATGTTGCGCTGGTCAGCGGCAATCACGCCAGCGTCCCGGGGCAGCCGCAGGTGGGAAATTTATATATTGAAAAACAGGACGCTGGCAACGCCTCCCACGTGGCTAGCGCGCCGGTCAGTATCGATCTCGCTGCCCTCAACGTTGATATTGGCGCCAGCGGCAGTTGTCAGGTGACCCGCGCGTCTATCGGCGTCAATCTGGGCACGGTGAATAAAGCGGAGTTCAAAGGCAAAACCAGCACCGCCGGCGCGGCGCAGACCTTTAGCATTCCGGTATATTGCAGCACGCCGACCGATATCCGGATTGGTTTTTTTGGCGTCACCGCCGACCCCAGCATCAGCGATTCCTTAGCGCTGGCCCAGGTTGACGGCGCTGCCAGCGGGGTGGGGATAAAACTGAGCTATGGTAACAATCCGGCCCCGGCGCCGCCCGCGGGAACCGGTGTGAAAATGAATGTCTCCAGTAATCTACCGGTGCTGAAACATGTTACCGCCAGCAGCGCCGCCGCTGCCGAGAGTATCAATTTTACCGCCCAGTATGTGCAGACGGGAGATGCGGTAACCCCCGGACGGGCGAATAGCCTGGCGACCTTTGCGCTCGAATATAACTAAGCGCCCTTAGTTTGCGCCGCGACTGGCAATAGTTTCCGCTTTCCAGCAGCGGGTGGCGGTCCCGTTACCAGACGGGCGCAGCGGCTGCGGTTTCTCGCAGCCCGCGCCGGCGAACGGACAGCGATCGCGGAAGTAGCAGCCCTCGGGCAGATGGCGATTGCCGGGTAATTCCGTGTTGCGCGGCGCGTCGCCCAGCGCCGAGCCGATACGCGGCACCGAGTCCATCAATAGCCGGGTATAGGGATGGGCCGGGTTATCGAGGACCTGACGCGCCTCGCCCATCTCGACGATTTGCCCGAGATACATCACGGCGACGCGATCGCTCATATGGCGCACTACGGAAACGTTATGCGAAATGAGGATATAGGTCAGGTTCTGCTGTTTTTGCAGCTCGACCAGCAGGTTGAGGATCTGCGCCTGTACCGAAATATCCAGCGCCGAGGTCGGCTCATCCAGCACCATAATATCCGGCTTTGCCGACAGCGCGCGGGCAATGGCAATGCGCTGACGCTGGCCGCCGGAAAACTCGTGCGGTAAGCGGTCGAGATACTCCGGGCGGATACCTACCTGCAACGCCAGCTGCTCTGCCAGAAGACGTCGGGCCTTTTCACTGGGGCGCGATTGGATCCACACCGGCTCGGTGATGGTGCGCCAGACCGGCAGCCGTGGATCCAGTGAGGAGAGCGGGTCCTGAAACACCATCTGCATACGCCCGCTGCCGGACGCCGTCGCGCGCTCAAACTGGCCGTGAGAAGGCTTAAGCATGCCCATCAGCAGCCTGGCGAGGGTACTTTTTCCGCAGCCGGATTCGCCGACGATACCTAAGGTTTCACCGCGATACGCCGTGATATCCAGCCCGTTTAGCGCATATACCCGTTCGACGACTTTGCCGCGCCAGTTCTTGCGCGCCGGGAAGTTAAGATGAACATCGTTCAGTTGCAGCAGCCTCTCAGACATGCGTTTTCTCCCGTTGTGGGTACCAGCAGGCCGCCTGCTGCCCGGTCTGTTCTATCGGGCGGAGCATCGGCCTGATGCCGCAGCCCTCGCCGGCGGCAAAGCAGCGTTCGCGAAAGGCGCAGCCGCCCGGTAATCGCGCCAGATTCGGCACCGTGCCAGGAATCGAGCGCAGCAGCGAACGCGGCTCGCCGTTATCCGGGGCGCTGTCGAGCAGGCCAACGGAGTAGGGATGCAGAGGATGATGCAGCACCTGCTGAGTTAAACCGCTTTCAATCACCGCGCCGGCATACATGACGTATAGCCGATCGCAGACCTGTGAAACCACCGCCATATCGTGGCTGATAAACAGCACCGCGGTGCCCGTGGCCAGCGCTTTCTGTTTTAGCAGGCGCAGCACCTGACGTTGAACGGTCACGTCCAGCGCGGTGGTCGGTTCATCGGCAATCAGCAGGTCGGGCTCGCAGGAAAAGGCGATGGCGATCATTACCCGCTGGCGCATCCCGCCGGAGAGTTCGAAGGGGTAACGTTCCATCACCCGCTGCGGATCGGCGATCTGCATATCCGCCAGCAGCGCGACCGCCCTGGCGCGCGCCTCGCGGGCAGAGAGTGGACGATGCTGACGAATAACGTCGACCATCTGCTTGCCGATCCGCCGCGTGGGATTCAGCGCGGTCATCGGCTCCTGAAAAATCATCGCCACCCGGCGGCCGCGGATATCGCGCATCTCTTTTTCCGATGCTTGCAGAATATCGTTGCCCAGCAGAGTCACCTGGCCGCTGTGAATCTGATAGCTTGCCGGCGGCAGCAGACGCATCGCCAGCATGGCGGTGACGGATTTGCCGGAGCCCGATTCACCCACCACGCCAACTATTTCGCCGCGGTCGATATGCATCGAGACCGCGTTCAGGACATGTACTTCCCCCTGATAGACAGGGAAGCTCAAACGGACGTTGTCGATTGTCAGAACCCGATTACTCATGCGTTGCGTCCTCCGGACTTCGGATCCAGTAAATCCTGGATCCCATCCCCAAACAGATTAAACCCGACGGCGGTGATCAGGATCGCCGCCCCCGGGAAGGCGCAGTACCACCACTGATCGAGGACGTAGTTGCGCCCGTTTGCCACCATCGCCCCCCACTCGGCGGTGGGCTGCTGCGCGCCGAGGCCGATAAAGCCTAGCGTCGCCGCCATCAGAATGGCGCTGCCGATATCCAGCGATGCCTGCACCACCAGCGGCGGCAGGGCGTTGCGTAAAATATGCCAGCTGATCAGGTGCCAGCGGGAGGCGCCGAAGGTCACCGAAGCTTCGACGAAGCTGTGCTGGCGCACCACCAGCGTTTGTCCGCGCGCCAGACGGACATAAAACGGAATGCGCACAATGGCGATCGCCAGCATGGCGTTGAATAAGCTTGGGCCTAACGCGGCGGCCAGCGCCATCGTCAGCACCAGCGAAGGGATCGACAGCATGATATCCATCAGCCGCATGATCAGCGCATCGCTGCGTCCGCCGAGCACGCCGGAAAGGCAGCCCAGCAGCGAGCCGCTGATCCCGGCGATCAGCACCACCGCCAGACCGGCGGCGATCGATTGCTGGCTGCCGATCAGCACCCGGCTGAACAGATCGCGACCGACCTCGTCGGTACCGAACCAGTGGGACAGCGAGGGCGCCTGCAGACGGGCGGTGAGATCGATAGCGTTGGGATCGTGCGGTACCAACCACGGCGAGAAGATCATCAGAAACAGCATGATCAACATAATGGCGCCACCGATCAGCGTCAGCGGGCTTTTGCGTACCAGCCACAGACGGCGCTTCCACGCGGTGTTGCGGCGGGTTTTTTCGATAGCGCCGGGGCGTTCCTGGGTCATCATCACTTAGTTTTCTCCCCGACCCATGCGCGGGTCTATCCATAAATAGAGCAGGTCGACGAGCAGATTGACCAGCACGTAAGCAAAGGACACCACCACGGCAAAACCCATCACCGCCGGGAAATCGAGCGCCTGAATAGAGGAGACCACGTAGGCGCCCATCCCGGGCCAGGCAAAAACGGTTTCGGTCAGCACCGCGCCGTACAGCAGATCGCCCAGCGCCAGCCCCAGCACCGTAACTGAGGGAATCAGCGCGTTAGGCAGCGCATAGCGCATCACGATGGTCCATTTAGGCAGGCCGCTGGCCAGCGCAGTGCGGATGTAATCTTCACTCAGCTGCTCCAGCATCGCGGAGCGAATTTGCCGGGCGACAATCCCCAGGTGGACAAAGGCCAGCGTGGTTGCTGGCAGAATCAGATGCTGCAGCGCGTTAAAGAACACATCGATGTTGCCTTCCAGCAGCGAATCGATCAGATAAAAGCCGGTCACGCGGGTTGGCGGGTCAAACCAGTCGTCAAGGCGCCCGCTGCCGGGCAACCAGTCCAGTTTGCCGTAAAACAGGACAATCACTCCCAGCCCCAGCCAGAACGCCGGGGTAGAGATTCCGGTCAGCGCCATCAGGCGAACCAGGTGATCGGTCCAGCGGTTGCGATACACCGCCGAAAGCACCCCCAGCGGAATGCCGACCACCAGCGCGATAAACAGGGCGCAGAAAGCCAGTTCGAGCGTGGCCGGGAAAAAGGTCTTTAAATCTTCCAGCACCGGGCGACCGGTGCGGATGGAGGTCCCCAGATCGCCGTGCAGCAGGGCGTTAACATAATGGAAAAACTGCTGCCATAACGGTAAATCCAGCCCCAGCTGCTGGCGGATATGGCGGACGATTTCGTCGCTCGCGCGATCGCCTGCCAGCAGGCGCGCCGGATCGCCGGGAATGAGGTGCGAAATAATAAAGGTGATCACGCAGACGCCGGCGACGACGAGGACCAGCCCCCAACTGCGTTGTCGAATTAAACCCCAGAAACTCATGATGACGCCCTCTGCCGGGCCCGCTACGGCCCGGCATGACAAGGTTAAGCTGCGCTATTTGTGCATATCGGCAATATTGAAAATCTGCTCGAGCATCGGGTTAAAGACGAAACCCTTGACCTCTTTGTTCATCGCCACCTGATAGTTCTTCTGGAACAGATAGACGTAGGCGGCCTCATCGATAACGGTTTTCTGCGCCGCCTGATAATCCCGGGTGCGTTCTGTCTGGTCGGTAGTGGCGACGGCCTGTTTGAGCAGCGCGTCAACCTGCGGGTTGGCATAGAACGAACGGTTGCCCGGCAGCCCTTTCTTATCTGACTCGAACCAGTAGTTCATGAACATATAGGGGTCGGCGAAATCCGGGCTCCAGTTGCCGATAGCGATATCGTAATCCCCTTTACCAATGCGCTCGCGCATGGTGGCGTTAGCCAGTTTTTCCAGCTTCACCTGGATGCCGAGGGTTTGCAGATTCGCCTGGGTGGAGAGGGCGATGGGCTCCCAGTTCGGGTCGTTATCCGAGTAGAGGAACGACAGGGTTTTTGGCTTATCGGCGACGTTGGCCAGCGCGGCTTTGGCTTTATCCATATCAAGGGAATACTGCATCGCGCTCGGGTCAAAGCCCCACATACCGTCAGGGATTGGGCCGCGCATCTGTTTGCCGTTGCCGCCGAGAATGCCGCTGACCATCCCTTGATAATCGGTGGCCCAGGAGACGGCGCGGCGTAAATCGACCTGATTCATCGGCGCTTTGCTGTTGTTGAGATACAGGTAGGTCACGCGCAGCGCCGGATAGTCATACACCGCCACGCTATCCTGCTTCTTCAGGGCCGCAAACTGGTCGACCGGCAGCGCATCGGCAATATCCAGATCGCCCTTGGTCAGCTGCAGACGGCGGGCGGCGCTTTCACCAATAATCTTCACCGTCACGCGTTTAAAGGTCGGCTTCGTGCCGCTGAAGTGCGGGTTGGGCACCAGCACCAGCTGCTGGCCTTTCTGCCAGCGCTGCAGCATATAGGCTCCCGAGCCGGCGGTATGTTCCGCCAGCCAGGCGCGGGCGTCATCGGCGGCGTGGGCCTTCAGGACCGCCGGGTTGACGATCGACGCGCCATCATTGGCCAGGGTGTGGAGGAACGGAGCGAACGAGTCCGGCAGGATGAAGCGCACCGTGGCGGGATCCACGGCCTCAATTTTCAGCCCGCTCGGGAAGGCTTCCGAAGGACCTTGCTTAATGCGCATCAGGCGTTCGAAAGAGAGTTTTACCGCTTCGGCGGTGACCGGCGTGCCGTCGTCAAACTGCATGTTTTTGTGCAGTGAAAAGGTCCAGGTTTTACCGTCATCAGAGACCTGCCAGCTTTCGGCCAGGTCGCCCTCGACGTCCGTTGAGCCTTTCCCGTCCTGGGTTTTGTATTTGACCAGCCGCTGATAGGCCGGGTAGGTGACCGTCCAGTCGTTATTATCAATAGTGACGGCCGGGTCGAGCGTCTGCGGATCGGCGGCTTTACCGATGACCAGCATATCTTTGGGCACGGCAGCATAAGCCGGGGCGATAGCCGCTGCCAGCGCAACGGCCAGCAGCAGCGGGCGAAAACCGGTAAAAGAGGTGCGACTCATATTCATGGAATGACTCCGTCAGTGTGAGCGGGGGACAGGCAGGCGAAAACATCGTCAAGGAGCGGATAACCGGCCGCATCCGGTAATTCGAAGTGCCACCATTCCGTGGAAATACCCTTAAAGCCGCCGCCAAACATAATGGCGTTCAATAGCAGGCGGTTACGTTGGGCGGCCTGGGGAACTGCCGGGTGATAAGGGTGAGAGAGATCGTCCATCTCATCGAAGGCGGTGCCCATATCCAGCGGCTGGCCGTTTTCGTCGATTAACGTCACATCAATAGCGGTACCGCGGCTGTGGTTCGAACCCAGCGCAATCGGCACCACGTAGTCCTGGTTCGGACAGGCGTTCCACAGCAACTGCTGCGCCTGCTGCGGACGATAGGCATCGAGAACCTGCAGATTCAGGCCCGCCAGCTGTGCGATGCGCAGGGATCTTTCCAACGCCGCCGCCGCATCCGGGTGCAGCAGGCAGCGGGCTTCGGCATAGATGGGCTGGCCGGTAATGTTATCGGCGCTGGCGTACTTGAGATCGATAGCCAGCGCCGGAAAGCGCGCGCGGATATCGACCAGAGTGACTTGCTGATTCATCTGTTGTTTCCTGTCCTGGAGCCTGACGAGCAGGCGCTTATTCACGTTCAAATTGACCAAATTCCTGCTGCAGCGCCCGGTTTTCGGCCAGCCGGCGCGATAGCGTCGGGCCGAGTTGCTCGACGACCGCGGAGAGCAGCAGGTTGAAAAGACAGCTGATTGGGGCGAGGGAATCCCAAAAATGACCGGTATCGGTTTTGACCTGCAGCAGATCGACCGGATAGTCGCGGGCCCACGGACACCAGATATCGGTGACCAGCGCGGTGGCAATGCGCCGCTCGGCGGCAACCCGACAGAACTGGCGGGCGGTGCTGGAGTAGGCGCGGGTATCCGTCAGGATGATGTAAGGATGTTCGTATTCGGAGTTCAACGACTCCAGCCAGCTACCGGAGCTGCCGTCGGCATAGGTCACGCGCGGGCGCAGGTATTCGAGATGGCTAAAAAAGCTGTTGGCGATGCCTCGCGTGGACTGGATCCCGAGCACAATCACCGTATCGGCCTGGGCGATCCGCGTGCTGACTCGGGTGAAGGTCTCTTCCTGCGCCAGCTGATAAACATAGCGGATCGCATCCAGCTCCATCTGCAGCGACAGGCTGGCGCGATCGGGCTGGGTTTGCTGCTGCGCCCAGGAGTCGAGGCGGTCGATGACGCCCCAGTGTTTATAGGGCGCCGGGGTATGATCTTTCAGACCGTTTTTGACGTCGTCGAGGTTACGATAGCCGAGCTTACGCAGGCAGCGGCCGACGGTGATCCCGCTGGTGCCGGTCGCCAGCGCAATGCTATCGGCCGTTTCATAGGGAATATGTTCCCGATGGCTCAGTAGCCAGCTGCCGATGCGTTTTTCACTTGGCGTCAGCTGGCTAAATATCGACTCGATCGTACGAAACAGCCTGGAGTTATCGTTCATACCCGCCTCTCAATGAGATTTCTCTCTCATGAACCCGCATTGTGTTACTCAACTAACAAAGCACGATGCATGCCATCTGTTCCGGAAAACCGTTTTTTGCGGTATCACTGGGAAAATGCGCGAGGCAGGCGAACAAAGAGCGTATATTTTCGCCAGAATATGCACAAAGAAAGTGCAACGTTTCCTGGTTGTGCATCACAAAAATAAAACATACGATTAACAATGTTGTAATCTGTGCAACAAATGAGCAGAAAATAAAGCGCGCTGGAATCGTGCAAAACCTTCACAAAACCCACGTATTGATAAGGATGATGGTATGAACTTAAAGGTCTGTCTGACCTTCGTACTCGCGAGTATTGCCTGCGGTAGCCAGGCGCGGGATCTGCAGGCGATTCAACAAAGCGGTGAGTTGAAAGTGGGCGTTCCGGGCGACTATGCTCCGCTGGCGTTCCACAACGAAGCGGGCGAACTGCGCGGTTACGACGTGGATATGGCAAAGGATCTGGGGCAGAAGCTGGGGCTTAAGGTCACCTTTGTGCTGACCAGCTGGCCGACGCTTTCCGGCGATCTGAAGGCCGATAAGTTTGATATTGCGATGGGCGGTGTCACTGAAACCCCGGAACGGGCAAAAGATTTCGCCCTCAGCCATCCGGTGGTGGCCAACGGCAAAATCGCCCTGGCGAACTGCATGGCCGCCCCGGCGCTCGGTAGCCTGGAAAAAATTGACCGCCCCAATGTGAAAGTGATTGTTAACCCGGGCGGCACCAATCAGAGCTACGTCGATGCTCATATCAAACATGCGCAGATTATCAGAGTCAAAAATAACGTCGATAACCTCGAGGCGTTACGCCAGAAAACCGCCGATATGATGGTCACCGACCTGATTGAAGGCGTCTATTACGAAAACAAAGAGCCCGGTGTCTTCTGCGTCGCGACGGATAAACCCTTCCCGGGCACCGCCAGTTTTAAAGTCTATATGATGAACAAAGATAATCAGCCGCTGCTGGAGAAGGTGAACCACTGGCTGGACAGTCAGGATAAAAATATCCTCAAACAAAAATGGAAGATTCACGAATAGGTGCCGGCGGAGATAACCTTACCGACGGGTAAAGATATCTCCGCGAAATCGCGCCCCTGCGCGGAGCACGCGCGGACTACACAACCTGCCCAAACTCCAGCTTGATAATCCGATCCGCCAGGTAAAAGTAGCGGTCGTCGTGGGTGATCGCGACGATGGTCCGGCCTTCGGCTTTGAGCATTGGCAACAGCTCCAGGTAAAACACGGCCTTAAACTCCGGGTCCTGATCGGCGGCCCACTCATCAAACAGATACAACGGGCGCGCCTCCAGCCAGGCCTGCAGCAGCGCCAGCCGCTTGCGCTGTCCCTGCGAGAGGGCGGTCGTCGAAAAACGGCCGTTCTGGAAACGTACTTTATGACTGAGCTTTAGCAGATGCAGCAAATGCGCCACCTGCGCGGGCGTCCGCTCATGGATAAACGCCACGTCGTCAAAAAGAAAAAAATCGCTGAAAACCACTGAGAACAGCTGGCGATAGCCTGCCTGCTGGTCGGCGGCAATCTTGCTGCCGTTCAGTAAAATGGCCCCGCTATCCGGAGGATAAAGGCCGACCAGCAGATTGGCGAGCGTGGTTTTGCCGCTGCCGTTACCGCCGACCACAAACACCAGTTCCCCGGGCGTAAACTGCAGATTCAGCGGCCCGAGGGTAAAGCGTTCGCCATCTTCTCCCTGGTACTGATAGCGAACCTCTTGCAGCGTCAGGGAGCGGAAGGGCACCGCAGGCAGCGGGCGCTGCGGCTGTTCCGGGGGCAGATGGTCACGCAGGTGCTGCACCCGCTGGAGCGCCACCCGGGCGCTGGCAATCGTTGGCAGCGATGACAGCACGCCTTCGACCGGCACAATCATGTAGAGAAAGATCATGACGTAGCCGGTGATGGCTGCCGGATCCAGCGTCAGGGAGTCCCGCAGGCCGAACAGCACCAGGCCGATAAAGGCAAAAAACAGAATACTTCCCCAGCTGGTGGCCAGCCCGTAGAGGACATACCCGCGGGTCCGTTCCCGGCGGACGGCTTCAATGTTGTCCGCCAGCTCGCCATACACAAATCGCTGGCGGCGAGCGGCATTAAGCCGGTATTCGCGTCCGCCGTCGAACAGTTTTTTGCACTGTTGAATCAAGGTGTCTTCCCGCTGTCGCGACCGGCGCAGCAGGCCGATCGCCCGGCCGTGGGCGGCGCGATAGCCCAGAGTGCCGAGGGCTATCGCCACCAGCGCCAGTGCGAGAACGCTGGCGGAGAGGGTGGCGAGGTAAATCAGGCAGCCGATAATGACCGCGCCGTAGATAAACAGGTTTGGCAGGCTGACAAAAAATACCACCAGGGTGTCGAGATCCTGAGTCAGCACTGACACCGTTTTCGCCATCCCGGCACGTTCCAGCGACAGCCAGCGGGTCTCGCTGACGTGGCGGGTGAGCTCGCCGCGCAGGTGCGCCTTTACTTTCTGCCCGAGAAACATAAACGTGGTCTGCGAGACAATCCGGGTCGCCAGCATCAGCAACGCCAGCAGCGCAAACTGTATTCCCGGAGCGAGAGCGCTTTTCTCCTGCGGCAGCGTCAGACTGTGGTTAATCATAGCCAGCAGCGACGCATTGCTAAACCCGCTGATTAACCCGGCGACAACCGCCAGCAGCAGCCAGCCGCCGACCATACGAAATAAAATCAACAAAACCGACATGCGGCATTCCTTTTTTTCATGGCTTTTTATCTGTTATTCAGCCCCACGCTGGCCCTTTGCGCGAATCAACGGCCAGACCAGCAGCGGGACGCCAATAAGCGAGGCCACCAGTCCGACCGGAAGCTGGCGCGGATAGAGCGCGTTGCGTCCCAGCCAGTCGGCGAGGGTCATAATGCAGGCGGAGAGCAGCGCGGCGGTGTAGAGCTGCGCCAGCGCGCCTTTGACACTGGTTTTACGCGCCAGATGCGGCCCGAGCAGGCCAATAAACGACACCGGGCCAACCAGCAGCGTGGCGAGCCCGGTCATCAGCGCCGCCAGCGTCAGTACCCCGAAACGGGCGCGGGGCAGGGAAAGCCCCAGAGAACCGGCAACCCCGCCGAGCGGCAGCAGCACCAGCCAGCGGCGGAACAGCGACGTCAGGGTCAGCAAAATCAGGGTGGCAATAAACAGCCACTGCGCCAGAGGGGCGCTGATGTAATAGGTACTGCCGGTCATCAGCGGCAGCAGCACCGAGCTGGCAGCAAGGTTATTGAGCATGACCATGCTCACCGCCGCCTGGCACAGGGCATTGAGGGCGACGCCATTGAGTAACACCCGCTGCGGATTAAAGGCGCTGCGGCGGCTGTTCCACATCGTCAGCAGCAGGCTGATAAGCGCGCCGCAGAGGCTGCTGAACAGCAAAAAAGTGCTGCCGTGGGTGGGAAACAGCAAAATATACACGGTCACCCCCATCGCCGCGCCGCCGCCGATACCCAGCACTTCAGGACTGGCGAGCGGATTGCCGCTAACCCGCTGCATCAGTACCCCCGCGCCAGCCAGCAACGCGCCGGCGCTAATGGCCGCCAGCAGACGCGGCAGCCGTAAAGGCAGCAGATGAGCCAGCTCAGCCGAATGCGCCCAGTGCCAGTGGGTCAGACCGTGGCCGAAAAACAGCGAGATAGCCACGGATACCGCGAGGGCGAGCACTGCCGCCCAGGGAATCCAACGGCTGGTGTGGGACGACATCTGCGGCGGCGGGGCGGTATCCAGACTCTGCTGACGGGCGAAGCGTGCCAGCAGGATCAGCAGCGGTCCGCCGGTCAGAGCGGTTAACATCCCCACCGGCAGCAGCTGGCCGTTAAACAGGGAAACACGTGAAACGCAAAGGTCGGTAAACCACAGCAGGCCTGAGCCGGTCAGGGCGCTATGCAACACCAGTTGGCGCGAGGTGCGCGCGCCGCCAAAACGGGCGAGATGCGGTGCGGCAAGACCAATGAAGCCGATGACGCCGACGGCATTGATGATAAGCGCGCTCATCACCAGCGCCAGCAGCACCGCGGCGGCACGAATCCGCAGCGGTGAAGCGCCAAGACTATTCACCATTGTTTCCGGGAGCTGCAGCAGTTCCAGCGGGCGAAATAGCAGCATCAGTAGCCCGACGCACAGCGCCAGCCACGGCAGCAGCGCCAGCAGCAGATGGCTGTCCTCCTGCGCCAGCGAACCGCCGCCCCACATCAGCACGGTCAGCAGGAAACGGTCGTTGATAATGGCGATCAGCATGGTCAGCGCACCGCACCACAGGTTAATCATCATTCCCGCCTGAATCATCACCAGCGGAGAGAGGCGCTGGCGCCAGCTCAGAAGCAGAACCAGCAGCAGTGCGACCAGCTCGCCGCCGATAATCATCCCCATCCGCATTCCGCCGGTCAGCGCCGGTAGCCACAGCGACGCCAGGCCCATCGCCAGGGTTGCGCCGGAAGTCATCCCGAGGGTGATCGGCTCCGCCAGCGGGTTGCGCAGCGCGCGTTGCATCAGCCAGCCGCACAGCCCGAGCGTCGCGCCGCCTACGATGGCCATCCCCTGTCGTGGAAGCCACATGCTGTGCAGGATAATCGCCGTCGGCTGTACGTTGTGGGCATCGAACAGCGCGGCAAACCCGCCCTGATGCCGCACATCGCCGACCGCCAGCAGCAGAGAAGCCAGCCACAGCATGCCGATAACGCCCCAGGAGAGATGACGGGAAAAGGGCTCATGCATCGCGCCACCCCGCCATCAGCTGGCTGAAAATATCGGCAAAACGCCCGGCGGTGATCAGTGCGCCGGCGTTGCTGATGGGCTGCTTAATCAGCGCGAGTGGATAGCGTGAGGTCAGCGGCAGGCTTCGCCACAGCCGGCTTTGCTGCCAGTGCGCTACCGCCTCACGCTGATCCGCCGCGACCAGCAGGATCGGTCGGGCATCGAGGGTGGCGATACGGGTGAGCTCCACCAGGACGTTGCCTTCGGCGCCGCCGCTTGCACGCCAGGCGTTGCGCATCCCGCAGGCCGCCAGTACATCGCCCGGCAGACTACCGGCGGTATACAACCGCAGGTGTAACGCATCCACCGGGGAAGCGAACAAGACCGGCTGAAGCAGTTTCTGCGCATAGCCGCGGGCACGGATAATGCGCTGGGACAGACCGGCGATCAGCGCGGCCGCCTGGGGTTCACGTTTAAGTACGATACCCAGCTGTTGCGTGGCGCTAATAAAGGCGCTGAGGCCGTGGGCGGGCAGCGTCACGAGGGGGGCCACCTGCGCCAGAGCCGGTTTTAACAGGGCGTGTTGGGGAGTGATCACAATTGTGTCCGGTTTCAACGCATAGAGCGTTTCCAGATTAGGTTGAAACAACAGGCCTAAATCCTGCACCGTTGCCGGCAGAGTCGGAACGGAGATCAGTTTGCGATACCAGTCCGGCGCCGAAACCCCCGCTGGCGTAATGCCGAGAGCGAGGATCATTTCGGTCAGCCCCCAGTCCAGTACCGCCAGCCGCTGTGGCACAGGCGAACTGCTGGCCCACGACAGAGCGGGGGCCAGCAGGGCAGCAGTGAGCAACCTGCGTCGTGACAGCATGGCTACCACTTGTAGTTCACGGTGGCAATCAGCTGGCGTTTCATCGCATATTCGCAGCCGTTATCCTGACACGAGGCGAGATAGGTTTTATCCGTCAGGTTGGCGGCGTTAAGCGCCACGCCCCATTCACGCCACTGGTAGCCAATTCGCGCGTCGTACACCGTCGCCGCCGGGACTTTCAGGCTGTTATCGCTGGTGGCATAGCTGCTGCCGATATAACGCACGCCGCCGCCCAGCGAGAAACCGTCGAGCGGGCCGCTCAGCGCATACTGGGTCCACAGTTTGGCGCTGTGACGGGAAATCCCCACCGGATGTTTGCCTTCCGTGCCGTCGTTAGCGCTGGTGACTTTCGGGTCGGTGAAGGCCCAGGATGCCAGTACCGACCAGGCCGGGGTGAGGTTGATTTTGCCGTCCAGTTCGACGCCGCGAGAACGGATCTCACCGGTTTGCACGCTGAAGTTGGCATGATCCGGGTCCGGAGTGGCGACGTTGGTTTCACGCAGGTTAAACAGCGCAAGGGTAAACAGCGCATCGAGGCCAACCGGATCGTACTTCAGACCAATCTCCGACTGTTTACCTTCGGTGGGCTTAAAGGCGTGGCCGTAGAAATCGGTATTGCTGCTCGGCACGAACGACGTCGAATAGCTGATGTACGGCGCCAGTCCGTTGTCGAAGTGGTAGAGCAGCCCGGCGCGGCCGGTGGTGGCGTAATCGTTACGTTCGCTGCGGCTATCGGTAAGCAGATCGGTGCTTTTCGTTTTCGCCGCATCGTACCGCCCGGCGAGATTGACGATCCAGTTATTCCACTCCAGCTGATCCTGTAAATAGAACCCGGTTTGATCCAGAGTTGAGTGGGTATTGCTGGTGAAGGCCGGTTTTTCAACCGGGGTGCTGTAGTCCGGATCGAGATAGTTGATCGGGCTGGCATCGCCGTAGCCGGCCTGGCTGCGTACCGAAGTGTGCATCCGGTCGATTCCCGCCAGCAGAACGTGAGCGATCGGGCCACTTTGCAGGTGAAACTCCGCCTGGTTGTCCACCGCAAAGTTGGACATGGTCTCTTTCAGGTTCATCGAATAGCGGTCTATCAACGGCGCGTCGGCGTGCTCGCCCCACGGATAAACCATCAGATAGTTACCTGTACTGCTGATATAGCGCAGGTTCTGACGGAAGGTGACCGTATCGTTAAAGTCATGGCGGAACTGATAGCCAATACTGCCCTGTTCACGCTCGTACTTATCAAAACCGGGCTGTCCGCCGTAGAAGCTGGTGGAGATCTGCCCGTTAGGGTTATGGGTCAGGGTGCCTGAGAGCGGCATCTGGTTGTAGAAGCCGCTGTCCGGGTCTTTGCGCAGCTGTGCAAGGAGGGTCAGGCTGGTTCGCTCGTTCGGCTGCCAGGTCAGCGAAGGGGCAATATCATAGTGCTGGTAGCGGGTGTGATCGACCTGGGTTTGCGTATCGAAAAAGGTCCCTGCGACGCGGCCCAGTAGCGTTTTGTCGGCGTTCAGCGGGCCGGTAATGTCGAAACCGGTGCCAAACAGGTTGTTATTGCCCGCGGTGACATAAACCTGACCGCCGGCGTCAGCCTGCGGGGTTTTGCTCACCATATTGACGATCCCACCCGGATTGGCCTGCCCGTAGAGCACCGATGCCGGCCCTTTGACTACCTCTATACGCGAGAGCAGGAACGGATCCCACGCCGGGCGGCTCCACCAGGCTTCACGCGGCAGACGCAGGCCGTCGAGATATTCGTCGGCTTCGAATCCACGCACGATAATGGTGTCGAAACGGGTATCCGGTCCGGCGTTTTCCGAGGCGACGCCGGAGACGTAGCGTAGTGCTTCCGGAATCGTCTTTGCCGCCTGCGCCTCAATTTGCGCCTGGGTGATGACGGCAATACTTTGCGACGTCCGGCTAATCAACTGGCTGGATTTACTGCCCGCCGTCGCGCTGTGCGCAACGATGTTGCTCTCGTCATCCTGCCCCTGTGCACCGGCATCGGCGGTAACCACTATCGTCTGTTCTTTTGTGCTATCCTGCCCGTTATCCGCAGTGAACGCTTGCCCGCTGTATCCTGCGATGATCGTACATGCCAGTACTTTCAACGGTTTATCCCTGAGAAACTTGCCAATCTGTCTCATAGCATTTCCGACTGTTATTAGAATTGGATGGAAATGATAATTATTCAACTTCAAAAGAGAAGCCTGTCCATGGCAGAATGGCGCGACTGGTCACCTGGATGTCGCCATTCGGACAAAAGTTGTCTCTAAACGCAGCAGTACGGATAAATGGTGAGAATCGGACAAAGGGCAGGTGAAGATGACAATCCCGCACGCTATTGAAGGGCTACGCCAGCTGAAATATACCCCCGGCAGCGAAGAGCCGGTTCATCAGCATGAACAAGGGCAACTGATCTACCCGCTGCGCGGTGTGGCAAAAATTGTGACTCCGCAGCATATCTGGCTGCTGTCGCCCGGTCGTGCCATCTGGCTGCCCGGCGGTTTGTCGCACGGCCTGCAGGCGATTGATCACGTCGTGACGCAAAATCTCTATTTAACCCCTCAGGCCTCGCGTCAGTTTGGCCTCCAGTGCCGTGGACTGGCCGCTACCCCGCTACTGCATACCCTGATTGCAGCAGGTCTGGAAGAGACCGTGTCGACGGAACGTAAGGCGCTGATTCTGGCGTTGTTGAGCGACGAGCTGGCCCGCTTGCCTGCCAGCATGCTGTGCCATGTCATTCTCCCCAGCGACCGGCGCGTGCGCCAGGTGTGCGATACTCTTTGCCGCGAGCTGGACCATGCGGCCACGCTGGCGTGGTGGGGGCAAAAAGTGGGGGCCAGCGAGCGCACGCTGGCGCGGTTGTTCCGCGAAGAGACCCATCTCAGTTTCTCAGAATGGCGTCAGCAGATTCGTCTGCTGGAGGCGGTATGCAATCTCGCGCGCGGCGTGACGGTGAGCAAACTGGCTCATGAACTGGGGTACGCTAGCGCCAGCGCGTTTATCGCGATGTTCCGTAAAAAGCTTGGCGTGTCGCCGCAGCGCTACATTCTGGCCACCGGCGGCCGGGAGTAAGCGTCAGATTTTTCCGCCCTGCGGCCTTTAGCCTTTTCGCCCCTTTGCACGAGTGCGGATGGTATCCCGCATCGCGCGAATTAAGGTCTCTTTGCTGCGTCCGCGACGAAAAATCAGTGAGAAGGGAGCCTGGTAGCCATATTCTGTCGGCAGCAGGGCGCGCAGCTTTTGCGCTTGTACCCACGGCAGCGCATAGTGCTCCGGCAGATAGCCGATATATTTGCCGGACAAGATGAGCATCAGCTGGGCCTCCATACTTTCGGCGCTGGCTTCGCTCTGCTTAAAGCCTTTACGCCCCAAATCACTGCTGCTCCAGTAGCTGCGGGTGACCATCCGCATCGGCGAAATCAGCGCTTCCGTCAGATGCTTAACGGTAAAGAGCGGGTGCTTATCACCGCAGTAGAGCCAGTTTTGCTCGCGATAGAGCGGATGAGAAATCACGCTGTTGGCCTGAAGTGAGAAGGTCCCGACGGCGAGATCCAGTTCGTTATTCAATACGCCCTGTAAAAGCGCATTCGGACTTCTGACCTGCAGGTTTATCTGTACCCGCGGGAAGCGTTCGCTGAAGGTCGCAATAATATCGCTCATGGGCAGCATCGGATCGGTAATCGTGGAATCGATGACGCCAAGATTAAAGATCCCGGTTTGTTCACCCCGCAGGGAGGCCGTATTGCGTTCGAAATCCTCCAGCGAATTCAGCAAATCGATGCTTTGCTGAAGGACGGTCTCCCCTTTTTCCGTTAGCGAAAATCCGCCTCTGCCACGGCGGCACAGAATGATTCCCAGCTTCTCTTCGAGCTCACTCATGTAGTTGCTGATGGCCGAAACCGTCAGGTTAAGCTCCTGCTGGGCGTTGGCGTAGCCCTGATATTTGGCGACGGTGATAAAAACGTGTAACAGGCGCAGATTGGGAAATTTGCCCACTGACATAGGGGAATACTCCACTGTAAGTCCCGGGTTTTGTTTTTATTTTTCTAAACTAATTTTTTGGCTTTGACTATTTTTTCTCTGTACTACCTTCCGCAGTATCTCTTTATCGCCCCGATAAGCCATGGAGAAACTGCAATGACATCCGCAACTGAACATGAGTTCCCGCAGCCGCAGGATGGTGAAATTCCGCGCTTTAGCGGATTACCGACCTTTTTCCGTCTTCCTTTTGCCCCGCAGGCCACAGAACTGGATATCAGCGTGGTGGGGGTGCCGTGGGATGGTGGAACCACTAACCGTGCCGGCACGCGCCACGGGCCGCGCGAACTGCGCAATGCCTCCAGCCTGGTGCGGCGGATCCATCCGGTGACCCGCCGCTCTCCCTACGATTATGCGCGGGTGGGCGATCTGGGCGATGTGCGGATTAATCCCGTGGATCTGCAGGATAGCCTGGCGCGCATTGAGGCCTGGTATCACGCCCTTAATCAGCAGCAGGTGATGCCGTTAACCGCGGGGGGCGATCATCTCACCACCTTGCCGATTCTGCGGGCGCTGGGAAGGAATAAGCCGCTGGGCATGATCCATTTTGATGCCCATTCGGACACCAACGACAGCTATTTTGGCGGTGAGCGCTTTACCCACGGCACCCCGTTTCGCCGCGCCGTGGAAGAGGGGGTTCTCGACCCGAAACGCACGGTGCAAATCGGTATTCGCGGCGCGCTATTCTCCGCGGATGAACACCGCTGGGCGGAGGAAAACGGCATCACGATTATCCGTATGGAGCAGGTCAATGAGCAGGGCATCGAACGGGTGATGCAGCGGGCGCGGGAGATTGTCGGCGACCAGTCCACCTACATCAGCTTTGATATCGACGTGCTGGATCCGGTCTATGCCCCCGGCACCGGAACGCCGGAAATTGGCGGTATGACCACCTTGCAGGCGCAGTATTGTCTCCGCCAGCTTGCCGGGTTGAACCTGATTGGTGCCGACCTGGTGGAGGTGTCGCCGCCGTTTGACCAGGGCAATCTCACCAGCCTGACCGGCGCGACCCTGATGTTCGAACTGCTTTGCCAGCTTGCCGATGCTCATCATCGGCGCATTTCAGCTTAACCGGAGCCAACTGATGAAAAAATCTCTCTCATTACGTTATCTTGCGACCTCGCTGGGACTGGCGTTGGGGCTGGCATCGGCGGCCCAGGCGGCCGATACCACTCTCTCGCCGGGAAAAATAAAAATAGCCATGGAGGTGGCCTACCCGCCATTTGAATCCTGGCAGGATGACGCCATCGTGGGTTTCGATGCCGAACTGGCGGCGCTGCTTAGCCAGAAAACAGGCTTAACGCTCCAGCTGGTGGATACGAAATTCAGCAGCCTGATCCTTGGCCTGAGCGGCGGGCGTCAGGATGCGGTGATCTCGGCGCTGTATATCACTGAGGAGCGTACCCGTCAGGCGGATGCTATCCCGTACGCCAACACCGGGGCCTATATTATGGTGCGCAGCGACAGTCCCGTTGCGCCGCAAACGGAACACGATCTCTGTGGGCTCACCGTCGGACTACAGCAGGGTACCTCATGGGTGAAAAAGCTGCAGGCGCTGTCGGCGGGCGAATGCCAGCAGCAGGGCAAAGGGGCTATCGAGATAAAAGAGTTCCCGACCTCGCCGGAGACGCTGCAGGCGCTGCTCTCCGGAAATATTCAGGCGCAGGTAGATATCGCTGGCGTGGTCAGCCTGTTTACCCAGCGTAGCAAAGGCCGCCTGAAGGTGAGTTCCCCGCAGACGATTTATCCGCAAACGCTGGGGATTTACGTTCGCAGAGGGAATACGGCGCTGGCGCAACAGCTGACTTCGGCATTGAAAACGCTGCGTGACAACGGGGAATATCATGCTTTGCTGCAGAAATATGCCGTCTACGGTATTACCGATAACGCGCCGCAGCCCTGAGATGAAAAGCGGAAATGTTGCGATAAACGAGCCATTTAATGAGATGTACGTCACGTTTTATGGCTGATTATCTCTCGAATGAAACTTAATTCTCATAGTTATCAATTGATTAGTGTGTTTTTGCCATCCTTTGTGTATTCAGTGTGTAAAATTACACACTGATCACAATTCCTCTCCCCTCCGCATGTTTTAATTCCCCTCACCAAAACAGAGAGGAATTCATATGAAACACATGATGATTTGCTGCGGCGCTGGCGTAGCGACCAGCACCGTCGCCTTAAATAAACTGCAGGACTTCCTGAAAAAAGAAAATATCCTCGATAAGGTTCGTATTTCACAAGGTACCGTGGCGGAAGCCAAAACCCGTGACGATGTCGATTTTATCGTCTCGACGTCGCCCGTTGCGCTGTCCGTTCCGGTCATTAACGCTCTGCCGCTATTAACCGGCATGGGTACCGATAAAGTGTTCAGCAGCGTGAAAGAATTAATTCTCGCCGAGGGTTAAGCCATGTTTATTGTTGACTACATCGTGGGGTTAGGCGCGTCGGTAATGATGCCGCTGATATTTATGCTCCTCGGTTTATTATTACGACTGTCCCTCAGCAAAGCCCTGAAAGCGGGCTTAATGGTGGGGATCGGGTTTATCGGCTTAAGCATTACCGTGAATCTGATGATCGATTCTCTGACGCCCGTCAGCCACGCGCTGGTAGAGCGTTTCGGTCTGAATCTGAACGTGTTGGATGTGGGCTGGCCCGCAGCGGCGGCGGTGGCGATGGGAACGCGCGTCGGAGCGCTGGTGATTCCGGTGTGCGTGGCGATTAACGTGCTGATGCTGTACACCAAAACCACCCGGGTGTTGAACGTTGATATCTGGAACCTGTGGCATCACGCGTTTACCGGCTCGCTGGTGACGATTATTACCGATAGCCTGTGGCTGGGGATATTTGCCGCCGGGATTAACTGCATTATTACGATGGTGATTGCCGACCGCACCAGCGGCGATGTCGAAAAATATTTAAATCTCCCGTCTATTTCGGTGCCACACGGTTTTTCCGCCTCATTTGTTCCGGCGGCATGGCTGGTGAATGCTATTGTCGACCGTATTCCGGTGGTGCGTGATATTAAAATTGATACCGAAGTGATTCAGCGGAGATTATCTATTCTCGGCGACCCGGCTTCTCTCGGGGCTATTATCGGCGCGCTGCTCGGCATTATTGCCGGAATTGAAGTCAAGGCTATTTTGCAAACGGCGATTACCATGGCGGCGGTGATGACCATTATTCCACGGATGGCGAAGATGCTGATGGAAGGGGTCTATCCGATCAGCGAACGTATTCAGGAAATTGCTCAGTCGCGGGCCGGATCGTTTGGTAAAATCGCCATTGGTCTGGACTCTGCCGTCAGCGTCGGCCATCCGGTAACGCTGTCCGTTTCGATGCTGATGATTCCGGTGATGCTGGTCCTCGCGGCAATCATTCCCGGCAACCAGTTCCTGCCTTTTGCGTCATTAACCGGTTTACCCTTCGCCTTTGTTCTGGTGACGGCGGTATGCCGCGGCGATATGTTCCGCACGCTGCTGACCGGGCTGTTAACCCTGAGCCTGGCGCTGCTGATTGGTACCAACCTGGCGCCGATTGTCACCAGTACCGCAGTCAGCACCGGCTTCTCGCTGCCGCAGGGCACCACCAGTATCAGTAGCGTGGATTATGCCGGGGCGATGTTGCCATGGGCGATTATCCAGAGTTTCCACCTCAAAGAGATTGGCGTCGGGATTCTGACCCTCTGTACCCTCGCGCTGGTGTTGTGGAACCGCCGCAAACTGGCACAGGAAAATGAACGGCCGACAGAGACGGCGACGGAGGCAGGAAAATGATGTTTAGCGCTCAGCGAGTACTGACGTTTAACGAGGCCGTGAGTCGGACGGCCTTACTGACCCGCCTTGCCCAAAGTCTGCTGGCGGATGGCCTGGTAAAACCGAGTTTCACCGACGGCGTGCTCGCTCGTGAGGAGGTCTACCCGACGGGGATCTTTATGGAGACCCACAGCGTTGCCATTCCGCATACCGAGTTTGAGCATGTTAACCACACCGGGTTTGCTATCGGTATCAATCGGGCCGGCGTAGCGTTTCACCGTACCGATGAGCCGGAAGAGGCGGTGGTGCCGGAGATCGTGGTGATGATGGCCATTGATAAAACTTGCGAAAAAGTGGCAATTATTCAATCCTTATTCGCATTATTAGCCGATCGCGATCGCGTTAACGATATTGTTAAAATGACGCCAGAGGAGATTGCAAAAGTGTTCACCGATGCCGTCGTCACGCAGTAAGATAAAATGATGGGCGCCAGACGGTGAGGCCGGAAGCGGAGAGGGGCAAGATGTTACGCATCAGCGACGTCATAGAGTTAGCGATGGTCAGTCGCAAGACTATCTATAACGCGATCAACAGCGGCCGGCTGAAGTATCAGCTGGTGAATGTTGATAACCGCCAGGTTCGTATGTTCCTTGAAGAGGATGTATTTGAAGCCTTTCCAAAAACCAGCCGCAGCACCACGCAAGAGCAGGAGATGCAGGCGCTACGGGAGGAGGTGGCTTCCCTCAAGTTTGCCCTCGCGGAACTGCAAAAGGCGGTCAACGCCATGGATCCTGAAAGTCAGTTCGAAATGACGTCGGTTAACGATCCGGCCAAAAAGCCCGGCCGCTAGTCAGCGGGCGGGCGCTAAGCGGTCAGACAATATCATCTACCACGCCGCCATCGACGCGCAGCGCCGCGCCGGAGGTGGCGGAGGCCTGAGTTGAGCAGACGTACACCACCATATTGGCCACTTCATCAACCGATGCCGCCCGCTGGATAACCGAGCTGGGGCGATGGGTCATCACAAACTCTTTGGCGAGCTGGTCCAGCGGTTTACCGGTTTTCGCCACCTCGTCTTTCATCATTTCGGCAAAGCCATCGGAAATCGTCGGGCCGGGCAACACGCTGTTTACCGTCACGCCGCTTCCGGCCACGAATTTCGCCAGCCCACGCGCCAGCGACAGCTGAGCGGTTTTGGTCACCCCGTAGTGGATCATGTCCGGCGGAATGTTGCGCGCCGACTCCGAGGAGATAAACACCACCCGCCCCCAGCCTTTTTGCACCATCGCCGGCAGCAGCGCACGCGACAGCCGGACGCCGGACATAACGTTGGTCTGCCAGTAGTTTTCCCAGATGGCATCGTCAGTGTCGTAGAAGTCCAGCGGGCCATAAATCCCGGCGTTATTAACCAGAATATCGACGCCGGTTACCGCTTGCAGGAGCTGAGCGACCCCTTCGCCACTGCTCAGGTCGGCAACGGCGGCGCGCGGCCTGGCGCCGGGCACCTCATTTTGCAGGCGGGCGATGGCCTCGTTGACGCTACGCTCGCTGCGCCCGTTCACCACCACCTCCGCGCCGCTGGCCGCCAGCCCTTTGGCGATAGCAAAGCCAATCCCGGCCGTGGATGCGGTCACCAGCGCAACTTTCCCCGAAAGATCAATCTTCATAACTCCGGCCTTATGTGTTGTCAGACAGACCATTAAGCGTAGCAGCTGATGAGGGCGCAGGTCGGGGGATCGCCTGCGCAAAGGGTCAATAGCCCCGCTGTTTATCCACCAGATTGTTCAGCGGTAGCGCGCGTTGCTGGCGGTGAATGTTTTCCAGCAGCTGGCGAGCAACCACCTCCGCCGGCGCGATCGAAGCCATATGTGGGGTGATGACCACCTGCGGATGCAGCCACAGCGGGTCATCCTGCGGCAGGGGCTCAACGGGGAAGACATCCAGTACCGCGCCCGCCAGCCGGCCGCTATCCAGCGCCTGCAGAATATCGTGATTCACCATATGTTCGCCGCGTCCGCAGTTGATGAGTACCGCGCCTGCGGGAAGCCTGTCGAGCAGCGGACGGGCGAGAATACCGCGGGTCTGTTCGGTGAGCGGCAGCACGTTGATCAGCGCATCCAGCTCAGCAAAAAATTCACCGGCCTGCGCGTCGCCGTGATAACACCGGACGCCGGGGAGCTGCTTCTCACTGCGCGCCCAGCCGGAAACGTGATACCCCAGCCCGGCGAGGCGGGTGGCGATGTAGCCGCCGATTTCGCCAAGCCCCATCACGCCAATGCGAAAATCGGCGGCGGCCCGCTGCGGGTAAATCTTCCAGACGCGCTGACGCTGGTGCGCCAGCGCGCGATCGAAATTGCGCTGAAACCACAGCACGCCCCACAGGGCGTACTCGAACATCCCATGACGGAAATCCTCATCCACCACCCGGCAGAGCGGAACAGGGCTGGCGAACAGGCTATCGGGAAGATGGTCCACCCCGGCCGACGCGGCCTGGATTAATTTTAACGCCGGCGAACGCGTCAGCAGGCTGGCATCGGGAAACCAGCAACTGGCATATTCCGCGGTGCGTGCCGCCGGATGTTCGGGCAAGACCGCGGTCACTTCCGGGAACAGCTGCAGCGCCTCGCAAATCTCGCGGGCATAATTCTGGTCATTGCAATCGACAACGATAGTCAGGTTTGGCATAGGCGTTAGTCTTTGTAAGAAGTGTCGAGACGGTTCAGGCGGCGCAACCACGCCTGCCAGACCAGCTGGCGTTCATGTTCCACGCCCATCAGCTGTTCGCAGGCGTGTTGGCTCAGGTGTGCAGGAATGGTGTGGATGGCGCTGAGCGGAGCGAGCTGTGCGCTGGCCATTTGAATTTCGCAGGCGCGGTTGAGGTAGTACATGATGTAAAACGCATCGGCAACGGTACGCCCGACCGACAGCAGTCCGTGGCTTTGTAAAATCATGGCGATATTGTTCCCGAGCGAACGCTGGATTCGCTCGCGCTCGTCGAGGTCAAAGGCGACGCCCTCATACGGGTGGTAGCCGACGCGCTGGTAAAATTCGGTGCTGATCTGGTTAAGCTGTAACAATCCCTGCTGGCAGGCGGCGACCGCCATGCCCGGCAGCGTATGGGTATGGATGACGCAATGCGCATCTTCCCGCGCCATATGCACCGCGCTGTGGATGGTAAAACCGGCTGAGTTGGCCGGAGCGTGGCCTTCCACGACCTTTCCCTGCATATCGACGACGATGAGATTACTGGCCGTCACCTCATCGAACATCATGCCAAACGGGTTTATCAGAAACCGCGGTTCGCCGTCGCCCGGCAGGCGGACGGAAAAGTGGGTATACAGCGTATCTTCCCAGCCAAACAGCGCCGCCAGACGGTAGGCGGCAGCCAGGTCCTGGCGTAGTTCACGTTCAGTCGTCATTTATTGCACTCCCATAAATTCACGTATGCGGCTCAGCGTCGGATCTTCCGCGCCGTTGCGGATGCGCTGTGGAGGCACATCGCTTGCCACGACGCCGTTTTCCATCATCACCACCCGGTCAGAGATGGATAAAGCGAAGTCCATCTCATGGGTGACGATCAGCATCGTCATCCCTTCACGGGCAAGAGACTGAATCACCTTCAGCACTTCCCCCACCAGTTCTGGGTCCAGCGCTGAGGTGGGTTCGTCAAACAGCATGATGTCCGGTTTTAAAGCCAGCGCCCTGGCGATGGCGACGCGCTGCTGCTGGCCGCCGGAGAGCTGCCAGGGATATTTTTCGGCATGGGCCAGCAGGCCGACGCGATCCAGCAGATAGAGGGCCTGTTCTCTGGCCACCCGCTGTTCAACCAGCTTGTGATACAGCGGGGCGAGCATGACGTTATCGAGCACCGTGCGGTGAGGGAACAGGTTGAAACTCTGGAAAACCATGCCGATACGCCGCACGCCGGCGCGCATCTGCGGTTTATCCACGATAGCCGCCCCCTTAAGGTAATCTTCGCCATAGAGCACAATCTCCCCGGCATCGATGCTTTCCAGCGCGTTAATGGTGCGGATAAGGGTGGTTTTGCCGGACCCCGACGGCCCGATGATGCTGATGACCTGCCCGTTTTCGACTTTCAGATCGATACCTTTCAGGACCTGATGCTGGCCCCAGGATTTCTCGATCGCGCGCAGATCGAGCGCCGGCGGATTGCCGCTGGTGGGTTCGGCCTTCGCCGTATGCTGCGGCGCCTTCAGCGACTGACGCAGGGCTTCACACTCGGCGTCATTGAAGGTCTGCGGGCGCTTTTGCTGAATATCCAGTACATTTTCCAGCGCCCGGAACAGCCAGGTGAAGACCGTCACCACCATGACGTAGTAGACCGCGACTGCCAGCAGCGTCTCCATGACGAGGAAGTTTTGCGCATACAGGCGCTGGCCGGTGAGCAGCAGCTCCGGAAGTGAAATAACCGATAATATTGAGCTGAGCTTAATAATCGTGATGTATTCATTAATCAGGGTGGGTAACGAAATACGAAACGCCTGCGGAATAATAATTAAGCGCTGAATACCAATAAAGCTGAAACTTAATGCGTGACCGGCTTCGCTTTGTCCTTTCGCCACCGACATTAATCCGCCGCGATGGATTTCCGCCATATAGGCTGCTTCGGTAACGGTCATCGATACTAATCCGGCAATAAACGGAATACCGAGCAGCGGCTGGGTGACCGGGAAGAGCTGCGGCAGGTTATAGACAAAGACCAGCAGCACCATTAACGGCACGCTGCGGAAAAACCAAATATAGAGTTCGACGGGAACCTTTAACCAGCGCGGGCCGGAGAGCTTCGCGCAGGCTAATAAAAATCCTAATACCAGGCCAATAAACCAGGACAATGAGCTGACGACGATGACGGTGATACACGCCTGCCAGAATGCCCCAACGCTAAATAATGAGAAAAAGTATCCCCAATCGAACTCCATACCGACTCCTGTTGCTCGTGTGCTTTATTGTATTTAATCGATGCGCTCTAAATTGTATTTCTTGATAATGGCGTCATATTTTCCGTTGGCTTTTAAGGTGGTTAATGTTGATTTAATTGCGGTCACCAGTTCGCTATTTCCCTTCGCAACGTAAATCCCCAGAGGCAGCGGGTAGACCAGCCGCGTGGAGCTGATAGCCAGCCGCCCACGACTTTTATCGACAATGATTTGCGCCGCCGGAGCGATTTCTAACTGCGCGTTAATGTTTTTCGACAGCAGGGCCTGCGAAGCTTCCGGCGCGGTCGGGAACTCCTGGATGCTGATGGCCGGTTTACCGTTCTTCAGGCAATACTCGTCGGAGTGATTCTTCAGGCTGGTGACCCAGGTGGTGCCCTGCTGCAGGCCCACCTTGACGCCGCAGAGCTCGTCTTCCGTTTTGGGCTGAATCGCGCTGCTCTTCAGGGCAATGATCGACGCGCCGGACAGGGCGTAAGGGATCGCATCGGCCTGTTTCAGGCGCTCCGGCGTGACGTACATGCCGGAGATCACCGCGTCGTATTTCTTGCCGATGCCTAAAATCAGGCTGGTGAATTTGGTGTCGATCAGCTGCGGCTTCGCTTTTAGTTGTTCGGCAATCAGCGCGGCAAACTCCGGATCGAGGCCAACGATATTATTGTTGCTGTCATAGGATTCAAAAGGCGGATAGGTGACCTCCATACCGACTTTAAAGACACCATCGGTCAGCAGTTCTGCGGCCTGGGTCAGCGGAGAAAAGCAAGCGGCGACGGCGATGCCCAAAGCCACACGGCGCGAGAGCGACTTAAGCGTTTTTTTCATCATGTATCCTCACGGGTTATTAACGGTTTTTTGCTGTGCTTGTTTCTTCAGGTGACCAAAGGTGTTGGTGCCGCGGGCGCGCTCCGGAAGCTGCAGTTCGCCGCGGGTGACTTTCTCACGCAGGTAGCGATAGGTTTGCAGCGCCTGGCTCCACATATGCTCGCCAATGCTTAATTCCTGGTAGTCGCTGGCTTCTCCGGCGGCTAAAAAATTGGGCAGCGGCCGGATCAGCGTGTGGTAATCGCAGGCGAAAAACAGCGGGAAGGAGTAGCGTTCCTGCGGCACCTTGCGAACACGGTGAGCTGTAGCAACAAATGTGCCAGCGCTTAATACTTCCAGCATGTCGCCGATATTGATCACGAAAGCCTCTTCTCCGGCGGCGCTCTTCGCCGGCGGCGCATCGATCCAGACGCTTTCTTCGTTCAACACTTCCAGACCCGGCTGGTCGGCGAGCAGCAGGGTGAAGCACTCGTAATCGGTGTGTGCACCAATACCGGGAACATCCTCGGCGCTGGCATCAAAGGGGTAGTGAATCAGGCGCAGCTTCGACGGCGGGCAGGTCACCATCGCCTTGAAATATCCTTCCGGCAGACCAAGGGCGAGGGCAAAGGCGTCAAACAGGCGATGGCCAAGGGCGAAAACCGCGTCATAGTAGGCCAGCACCCGGGATTGAAATTCCGCGAGTTCCGGCCACTCGTTGGCGCCAATCAGCGGCGTGCCGGCCAGCACAAACGGATGGTCGTCCGCCGCCTGGAAGCCAATATCGAACGCCTCTTTATGGTCCGGTTTGCCGGAGCCGTAAATCTCTTCGCCTTCCGGGACATAGCCTTTATGGCTGCGGGAGTGGCCGATGTAGTACTGCATCTTTTGCTCCATCGGCAGGGCGAAGAGCGCTTTTGCCGCCGCGCGGATGCCGGCGATCAGCTCAGGGGCGATACCGTGACCGGTGATGTAGAAAAAGCCGACTTCCCGCGCCGCTTTGCCGATGGTGTCGGCGACGGCCTGGCGCTTTGCCAGACTGTCGCTGGCCAAATCGCTGATATCGATAGTCGGTAACTCAGTGAAAGAACTTTTTGCGACGCTCATTACGACAGATCCTTTTCGGTTAGCGATAAAAACTCGGCGAAATGCTGTTGTTCATGTTTCGCCATCCATGCATTCAGCGACCACAGATCGGCCACCGGGACGTTGGTGAACGGCAGGTGATGCAGATAGCCGTCGGGGCCAAACTCGGGCGTCAGCGTGGTGTGCTGATACCCACGCCGGCGCTGCGAGCGCCAGATTTGTTGCCAGAAGCGCTGCTGAAACTGCAGCGCAGCCCGATATTCCGGCGCGGCCGGATGGGGCACCTGCGGTCCCTGGTCATAACCGGCGCGGGCCTGAATGTGGTGCACGCGGTCGATAAAGGCGCTGAAATCATCGCAGGGGTCATCCAGCAGTCGTTCACTCACCACAATCCAGTGGCTGATATCGGCGGTAAACCGCAGCTGAGGCAGTTGCTGGATAATCTCGAGAGTCAGCCACGGGCTATACAGCGAGGTGGCGCGATGGGTTTCAAAGCTGCAGGTCAGCTCATACGCTGCCGCCAGCTCGTGGGCCTGGCCGAGAAAATCCACCTGCTGCGCCAGCGGCCAGCGGTCGTTGCCGGCCAGCAGATTAACGAAGCGCGGGTTCAGCGCTTTGGCGTCAGCGAAACGACCTTTCAGACGTTCAAGATGCTGCTGCGGCGTGTCGGCCTGCGCCGGAATCACGCCGCCGCCGCTGAAGACGATAGCGATATACTCCAGCGCCGATTCCTGCAGGCGTCGGGCCAGCGTCTGCTGCTCTTCCGGGGTCAGCGGTACGCGTGCTTCGATGCCAGCGCAGCCGACGCTTTTCAGCTCGTTGACCGTTTGCTGCCATGGGGTGGTGACACCCCAGAGCGTACGAAAAACCGTGAGTTGCATGAGCCGAATCCTCTATGGGTATTTCACGCCGGGCAGGACGCAGAGCATTTCGTACAGCAGGTTTGCCGCCAGCTGGGAGGTGTTGCCGCTCACGTCGTAGGGTGGAGAGACCTCGACCAGATCGCAGCCAATCAGGTTCAGACCGCGGCAGCCGCGAACGATTTCCAGCGCCTGAATCGATGTCAGGCCGCCGACTTCCGGCGTGCCGGTACCGGGCGCCCAGATGGGATCGAGGCTGTCGATATCGAAGCTGAGATAGACCGGGCCCTCGCCCATCTGCTGGCGGACTTCAGCCATCAGCGGGGCGAGGGATTTGTGCCAGCACTGCTCCGCCTGTACCAGACGGAAGCCCTGGTCGACGCCCCACTGGAAGTCGCCGGCGGCGTAACCCTGGGCACGCTGGCCAATCTGCACCACCCGTTTGAGGTCCAGCAGACCCTCTTCAACGGCGCGGCGGAAAGTGGTGCCGTGGGCGATTTTCTCGCCGAACATCTCGTCGTTGGTGTCGGTATGCGCATCGACATGAATCAGGCCAACCGGGCCATGTTTTTTGCTCAGGGCGCGCAGAATCGGCAGGGTGATGGTGTGGTCTCCCCCGAGAGTCAGCGGGATGAGGGGGAAACTATTTAAACCGGTGTAGTAATCCTCGATGATCTGCACCGATTTGAGCAGGCTGTAGGTATTGATCGGTACGTCGCCAATGTCGGCCACCGACAGCGATTCAAAAGGCGCTGCGCCGGTTGCCATGTTATAGGGGCGAATCATCACCGATTCGGTGCGGATATAGCGCGGCCCGTAGCGGGTACCGGAGCGCTGAGAGGTACCGATGTCTAACGGGATACCGACGAATGCCGCATCAAGTCCCTGTAAATCTTCGATAAACGGCAGGCGCATCATCGTTGCGCGGCCGCCAAAACGTGGCATCTCGTTGCCACCCTGCGGTTGATGAAAGACGTTATCCATTTCAGCTCCTGAATCTGACACACAAATACTCGACAGGGAGATAGTGCGAAAGATGGGCTGGACTTTACATCGTCTGCCGTAAATACTTAGTTCATTTATTGGTGAACTAAACATGCTCAACGACGGCAATCTCAATATTCGACAACTGCAGGTTTTTGAGGCGGTGGCGCGCCTGGAAAGCTATAGCAGGGCCCAGCAGGAGCTGGGGATTTCCGTGTCGGCGATCAGTAACGCGATGTCTCAGCTGGAAGGGCAACTGGGGTTCAGCTTGTGCCAGCGCGGGCGCGGCGGTTTTGCCCTGACGGAGAAAGGGCAGCAGTTTTTACAGCAGGCGATTCGGGTGCTGAGCGAGCTGAACGAGCTGGAGCGCCAGTCGGCGCTGCTGAAAGGCGAGCACAGCGGCACGATCTGCATCTCAACGCTGGACTCGATTGAAACCGAAACCGCGCTGTCGCTGCCGGTGGTCCTGCGTAGCTTCAGCGATAAGTTTCCCCATGTGCATATCAAGCTGATTATCCGCACTCCGGCGGAGCAGCTTAACGGCGTGCTGAACAACCATATCGATTTGGCGATCGGCAGCTATAACTCCCAGGTGCATAACATTATCAGCGAGCCGCTCTATCGCGAGCAGCACTGGCTCTACTGCAGCGATCTTCATCCGATGTTTTTCAGCCGTCAGCTTGATAAAGACCACATCAGCCAGTGTCCGCTGGTGACCCGCAGCTACTGGAATACCAGCGACCTGCGGCGGCGCGGTTTCAGTAAAGGCAGTGCCACCGTGGAAACCGTCGATGCGCAGCTGCTGCTGATTCTCTCAGGAAAATATATCGGCTATCTCCCTGAGCATTATGCCTGGCCGTGGATCAAGGAGAACCGGCTGAGGGTGCTGCTGCCTAACGAATTTGGCTTCCAGTCGCCGTTCTCGGCGATCTGCAAACGCGGGCGCAGCAATGAGCCGTATCTGAAAGAGTTTCGCAATTTGCTGAAGAAGAATACGGTGGCCAGGCCGAAGTGGAATTATTGAGGGCGGTGGCAGTCTGGCTCCCCTGGGGAGCAGCACGGCAAATGTTGAGTATTGCTGTTTTTCCGGGCCTGTGGCTGAATATTGACCACTCTTAACGGGCTTTATTTATCTCCAGAGGAAGGAGCGGAACGATGGCATTTGAACAGAAGAAGAAAAAAGCGCTTGCGCTAATGGAGGAGAAAAAGATGTGGCGGAGCAACTATGCGCCTCCGCTGCTGCGTCTTTTCTGGAAAGTCGGAGGCAAAATGCCGCCGCCGCCGTTTGCTCCATTCTGGCTGAATACGCTGTTCTTCGCCGCCTGGTTTGGCCCGCTGTGGGGGCTTATGATGTGGTTTAGCACCTGGCAAAGTGAAGGCTATAGCGTCTCTGGCGCGCTGTTCGCCAGCGTGACCGCCGGGGGCTTATTCGGCTTTTTGATGGCGCTATTTCATGTCTGGCGTAAGCGTGCCAACAACCTGCCGGACTGGGATCGTCTTTAGCGATGAACGTGGGGGGTTAAATACCCTGGATGGCGATATCCGTGGTGCGGAAAGTGTCTTTTACGCCACGGGTGGCGCGTAGATTGCTTCAAAAAAATGACCGTATTTGTTATATTGTTGTTCATTGCTTATTCACCTCTGCGGTGCCAAAAAGAATAAGATTCGCCGCAACCCAGGAAGATAAAATGTTAGATTATCGCTTCCCGACAGCTTTGCAGATGGTTCTCAGCGTAGCGATGGCGGAGCAGTTGGGTCAACGCTCGACAAGTGCGATTCTGGCCTATGGCCTGGAAGCCAATCCGAGCTTTATCCGCAAATTAATGGTGCCGCTCACCCGTGACGGTATTATTGTCTCCACGCTGGGACGCAACGGTTCCATCCATCTTGGTCGCCCAGCGGAGAGCATCACCTTGCGCGATATCTACGTATCGGTGATCGAAGATAAAAAGCTGTGGGCGTCGCGGCCCGATGTGCCGGCCCGCTGTGTAGTCAGCGCCAACGCCTGCTGGTACTTCAAGTCTATCGCCGACGAAGCAGAGCAGGCCTCCCTGGATGTGCTGGCCCGTCATACCGTGGCAAGCGCGCTGGAAAAGGTCAAAAAAGGCGATACCAGCGGCTGCGAGCTGTTACCAGAACTGGATATCCTGAAAAAAGCGCATTAATCCTGCCGTCCGCGCAAAAAATGCCTTCACACCGAAGGCGTAGATTGCTGATAAAGAGCGAGCTTATTACATTGCCCGGCGGCGCTTCGCTTGCGCGGGCCTACAGAGATTGTGCCATCGTTTGATAGTACGGGTTTTGTAGGTTTACGCAGATTGTGTCATTGCTTGATAGTACGGGTTTTGTAGGCCGGGTCAGGCGTCAGCCGCCACCCGGCAACTCGTGGGCATAATGTTCAAAACCGGTTTATCAGCAATCTACGCCTTCACACAGAAGACGTAGATTGCTGATAAAGAGCGAACTTCTTACATTGCCCGGCGGCGCTTCGCTTGCGCGGGCCTACAGCGATTGTGCCATCGTTTGATAGTATGGGTTTTGTAGGCCTCCACAGATTGTGCCATTGCTTGATAGTACGGGTTTTGTAGGCCGGGTCAGGCGTCAGCCGCCACCCGGCAACTCGTGGGCATAATGTTCAAAACCGGTTTATCAGCAATCTACGCCTTCACACAGAAGGCGTAGATTGCTGATAAAGAGCGAGCTTATTACATTGCCCGGCGGCGCTTCGCTTGCGCGGGCCTACAGAGATTGTGCCATCGTTTGATAGTACGGGTTTTGTAGGTTTACGCAGATTGTGCCATTGCTTGATAGTACGGGTTTTGTAGGCCGGGTCAGGCGTTAGCCGCCACCCGGCAGCTCGTGGGCACAATGTCCAAAACCGGTTTGTCATCCGTCTCCGCCTTCATTCAGAAGGCGGTTTTTTGTTGTCATCTATTCAGGCAGCGTTTCCAGCGTCGGTTTACCGCGCGTGACCAGCTTACGCAGCGTGACGTAGAACACCGGCGTCAGGAACAGACCAAACAGCGTCACCCCGAGCATCCCGGAGAACACCGTAATCCCGGTGACGCCGCGCACTTCCGCACCCGCTCCGTGGCCGAGGATCAGCGGTATCGTCCCGGCAATAAAGGCGATGGAGGTCATCACGATCGGACGCAGACGCAGGCGACAGGCTTCCAGCGCTGCTTCCATGATCCCTTTCCCCTGAATTTCCAGCTCGCGAGCAAACTCAACGATCAGGATCGCATTTTTACAAGCCAGCCCCATTAACACCACCAGTCCAACCTGCACGAAGACGTTATTATCGCCGCCGGTGAGCCAGACGCCGAACAGGGCGGAGAGCAGAGTCATCGGAACGATGAGGATCACCGCCAGCGGCAGCGTCCAGCTTTCATACAGCGCCGCCAGCACCAGGAACGCCAGAAGTACCGCCACCGGGAAGACAATCAGCGCCGTGTTGCCCTGGGTGGCCTGCTGAAAGCTGAGATCCGTCCATTCGATGTTCATACCATTCGGCAGCAGCTGGCCGGACATCGCGGCCAGTTTGGTCATCGCCTGAGCGGAAGAGAGCACCCGAGGATCGGCGTCGCCGATCAGATCCGCCGCCGGATAACCGTTGTAGCGGATCACCGGATCTGGCCCGTAGGTGGTGCTGATGTTAACCATACTGCCGATCGGCACCATTTCACCCTGGTTATTGCGGGTGCGCAGATTAGCAATATCCTCCACGCTGTCGCGGAATGGCCCGTCGGCCTGCGCCATGACGCGCCAGGTTCGGCCGAACTGGTTAAAGTCGTTCACATAAGATGATCCCAGGTAGGTTTGCAGCGTACCGAACAGATCGGTCAGCGATACCCCCTGCGCTTTCGCCTTGTCGCGATCGACCTGCACATCCAGCTGCGGTACGTTTGCCTGGTAGGTTGAAATAGGGAAGTGCATTCCCGGCGTTTGCATGATTGCCCCGGACAGAGTATTCACCGCCGTTTGTAGCGCGCCGTAACCTAAGCCCCCTCGATCCTGAATATACAGCGAGTAACCGGAACCCTGGCCGAGGCCGAGAATCGGCGGCGGCAGGATTGAGAAGCCAAAGCCTTCCTGGATTTGCGCGATTTTGGCATTGATCTCGGCGTTAATTTCCGCCGCAGAATGTTTACGCTGATCGAATGGCTTCAGGCCAAAAAATACCGTGCCGGTGTTCGGCGTATTGGTGAATTGCAGCGCGTTAAGCCCTGGAAACGCCACCGCATAATCCACGCCTTCAGTGTTCATCCCGATTTCGCTCATTTTACGGATGACCGCGTCGGTGCGGGCCAGCGAAGAACCTTCCGGCATTTTCACGCCGCCAATCAGGTAGAGCTTGTCCTGGGTGGGAATAAACCCGCCCGGCACGGCTTTAAACATCACGCCGGCGGCGCCGAGCAGCAGCAGGTAAACAATAAACACGGCGCCACGTCGTCCGAGCGTTTTGTCAACCAGCCCCTGGTAACCATGTGAGCTACGATGGAAAAAGCGGTTAAACGGGCGGAACAGCCAGCCGAACAGGCGATCGATAAGCCGGGTTGGGAGGTCTCTCGGCGCGCCGTGCGGCTTCAGTAGCAGGGCCGCCAGCGCCGGGGAGAGAGTCAGCGAGTTGATGGCCGAGATCACCGTCGAAATCGCGATCGTCACCGCAAACTGTTTATAGAACTGCCCGGTTACACCAGAGAGGAAGGCCATCGGCACGAACACCGCGCACAGCACCAGGGCGATGGCGATAATCGGCCCGGAAACTTCACGCATCGCCTGGTGCGCCGCCTGCAGAGGGGCGAGCCCCTCTTCGATATTGCGCTCGACGTTTTCCACCACCACAATCGCGTCGTCCACCACGATCCCAATGGCGAGAACCAGACCGAACAGGCTCAGGGTATTAAGCGAGAAGCCAAGCAGATAGAGAATACCGAACGTCCCCACCACCGAGACCGGTACGGCAATCAATGGAATAATCGATGCGCGCCAGGTTTGCAGGAACAGGATCACCACCAGTACCACCAGCACCACCGCTTCGAGCAGGGTTTGCACCACCGCACGAATGGAGTCGCGCACAAAAACGGTGGGGTCGTAAGGGGCGGCCCACTTCATATCTTCCGGGAAACGCGTGGACAGTTCGTCCATTTTGGCGCGTACCGCATTCGACAAATCAATGGCGTTGGCCCCCGGCGACTGGAAGATACCGATCCCGACCGCATCTTTATTGTTAAGCTGGGAACGTAGCGCATAGCTGCCCGACCCCATTTCGATGCGTGCAACGTCGCGTAGGCGTACCAGCGAACCATCCTGGGCCGTTTTGAGAATGATATTACCGAACTCTTCCTCCGTGTGCAGACGACCCTGGGCGTTAATCGAGATCAGGAAGTCGCTCTCTTTCGGCAATGGCTCGGCGCCAAGCTGCCCGGCGGACACCTGCACGTTTTGCTCCTGCATCGCCGTCACCACATCGGAGGCGGTCAACCCACGTGCGGCCACCTTATTCGGATCCAGCCAGATTCGCATGGCGTATTCGCCGGCACCAAAAATCTGGATTTGGCCGACGCCGGGCAGGCGCGCCAGTTCGTCCTTCACTTTTAAGGTGGCGTAGTTACGCATATACAGTGAATCGTATTTACCGTTGGGCGAGAACAGATGCACCACCAGGGTGAGCGTCGGTGACTGTTTCTGGGTGGTAATCCCCAGACGGCGTACGTCTTCCGGCAGACGCGCTTCGGCCTGCGATACCCGGTTTTGTACCTGAACCTGCGCCTGATCCGGATCGGTGCCCGGGCGGAAGGTGACGGTGGTGACCAGTACGCCGTCGGAGCCGGCGACGGACTTCATGTACATCATGTTTTCGACGCCGTTGATCGCTTCTTCCAGCGGCGTCGCCACGGTCTCGGCGATCACTTTCGGGTTGGCGCCCGGATACTCCGCGCGTACCTGCACACTCGGCGGTACGACGTCAGGGTATTCGCTGACCGGTAGCAGCGGGATGGCGATGAGCCCGGTAATAAAAATCAAAATCGACAGCACCGCGGCGAAAATCGGCCTGTCGATAAAAAAGCGGGAAAAGTCCATGCGTCGGATTCTCTGGTAAGGGATCAGTTGAGGGCGGTGCTGGTGGTCATCGCCACGGTTTTCGCGTTAACCGGCATCCCGGGCATAAACACTTTTTGTAAACCCTCGACGATGACTTTATCGCCAGGATTCAGCCCCTGCTGGACGATGCGTAAACCGGCGGCCAGGCGACCCGGTTTGATATCACGGCGCTGCGCTTTACCGTCTTTATCAACGATATAGACGTATTTCCGATCCTGATCGGTCAGGACCGCTTTGTCGTCGATCAGCGTGGCCTGGAATTCAGCGCTGCCCGGCAGGCGCACGCGGGCAAACAGGCCCGGTATGAACTGACGCTGGGTGTTATCCAGCAGCGCGCGCATCCGGATAGTGCCGGTGCTCGGGGTTAGCTGATTATCGAGGAAATCCACTTTCCCCTGATGGGGGTAGCCGTCCTCTCCGACAAGACCAATCTCAACCGGGAGCGCAAGGTGATTGCTGGCAGCCCCCTGGCCACTGCGGGCGAGGTTTTGATAGTGAAGGTAGGTTGATTCGTCGACATCAAAATAGACGTAGACCGTCTTCTGCGAGACCACTGTCGTCAGCACGCTGGCGCTGTCACCAGCGGTTACGAGGTTACCGCTGGTGATCAGCGCGCGGCTGGCGCGGCCATCGATAGGGGCGGTCACTTTGGTGAAATCAAGGTTAAGCTGAGCGGCATCAACGGCTGCCTGCGCGGCCTGGATGTCGGCCTGCGCCTGGGTAGCGGCCGAACGGCGCTGCTCCCACTCCTCGCGGGATACCACGTTGGTGTTGATTAATTTGTCGGTACGACTGGCCTCGCTGCGCGCCAGGCTGGCCTGTGTTTTGGCTCTTGCCAGCGTTGCCTGCGCCTGCTCGAGGGCGGCGCGATAGGTTCTGTCATCGATAGTGAATAGCACCTCGCCCTTTTTCACTTCCTGGCCGTCGGTGTAGTTCACTTTTTCAATGTAGCCGGAGACGCGTGGACGGAGCTGAACGCTTTCTACCGCTTCAATTCGGCCGTTAAAGCTGTCCCACTGGCTAATGGATTTCACCACCACGTCAGCGGCGCTGACGGCAGGGGCTTGCGGAGCGGCGTTTTGCGCAGCGCTGTTATCGCAGCTGGCAAGTAGCATGGCGATGACTGCGCTCCCCAGTCCGCGCAGATAAAAGTTAACCCAGGTTTTTTGCAGGCTCATTATTTTTATTCCGGTAATTGTTGCCGCCGGGCAAGACGCAGCGAAGGACGCGGCGCGACTTCCTATGTCCGGGTAGGCTTAAGGCCATTTGTGTCGTTCATCGCCACAAAACTGTAACAGTTGCGAATACACTATCGCGGCGATTGTAGGAAGGCGCTTAACTAAGTGCAAGAATAATTGTTGCACTTTATGTGCTGTTTCCGTTGCGCGGGAAAGGCACATTTCAGGCAGGGATTTTAATGTAACAATAAAACTTGCAATTTATGCAAAAGCAGGTCACTTTTAAATGTATTAGATAAAGATACTTTTATTAACAGCCCAGGGGAACCCGGCATGAACACTGGCGCTTTTATACATGATTTACTTGACTGGATTGATAATAACCTTGAAAGCCGCCTCGATATTGATACGGTCTCCAGGCGGGCAGGCTATTCAAAATGGCATCTTCAGCGGATCTTCAAAGAGCATACCGGTCATCCCATCGGCGAATACATCCGCGCCCGGAAGCTGCAAAAATCGCTTGAGCGCTTAACCCGCAGCGACGAGCCGATCCTGAACGTGGCCATCGCGCTGGGCTTTGACTCCCAGCAATCCTTCAATCGCAGCTTTAAGCGTCAGTATGGCCAGGCGCCGGGGGTCTGGCGCCGCAGCATGGGGACGGCGCCATCGTGCCAGCGTCCAGGCTGATGGTGGGGCGCGATTTCATCAGGAAGTTCAGGTTTAACGGGACGAATTAAGGGCACAAAAAAGCCCGCAGGGCTTGCGCCGTGCGGGCTCTTAGGACTTCATCGGATGACTCTGGTGATCACCGATGGAGAATTTTGGGCTGGCGGAATCTGAATTGTTTTTGTAATTTCTTGTTTTAATTGTGTTTAATTTTAATTTAAATTTTAACGGGTGCCATAATGGGTGCCAATAAATTGATGTAACAGATTGATCAGTACATCAATGCATACTGCAAAATGATAGCAAATTTAAGGATAGATACGGATTGCTTAAAAATGTGCGTCACATGTGTCACTGGCGTCACATCTTGCAAAATCAATGAGATATGATGGAACTTAGTGTCACATGGTGTGACGCGAGATGAAAAAGTGTCACATGTAAAGCGTTAAATTTTAGAAAACCTAACCAGTTTGGTTGGGGGACGTTGCTATTTTTCGTGCCACATTATCAGCTCATACATGCTCATTGATAGGTATACACTGTGACTATCTGACGGCATTTTCGCAACAGAAAAACTTGTGTAACCTTATCGGGTACTAACTCACGAAGTTCTAATATATTGATTTTACGTAGATCAAACTGCTCTGCACCAGAGGACCGCAGCATAAACGCTATTAACAAAGCCCAAGGGATATCCCGCAACTGCATACTCAATGCATTGATCACCTCAAGTAAGATAGGAAACATTGCGCACTTGTTGCAGCTTATCTGTGGAACTCGTCATCAGGTCCCCCCCCCTTTGGACTAGCTACATAGACGTGGGGAGTGTTATCTATAGGGTATAGGACACGAAATATAATATTTTTATAAAAAAAATCAGTGTGTTACGAGATATTGTGTTTTTTATGGCTGCTGTTGAAGCTAATTTATGATCGTTTTTGACGATCAATAGATCTTGATTGATCTGTAAAACCAATTTTATTTTTTCCTATATAAAAGGGATATTGCTCCTAAATAGCTATATGGATTGATTTATAAACTTCGGAGCATTGAATGAAAGATACCATTTTAGGCTTAATAATCATGATTATCGGAGGCGCAGGATGGTTAACATCTGTTATCTCTGATGCGTCTAATAATCGTTTTGGATGGGTACTTGTTGATGTGTTAGCTTTCCCATTAGGAGCGATAAGAGGAATAGCAATGTGGTTTGGATGGTATTAACTCCATTCTGGAAATTAATAACGGGGACGTGAATATGAAAAATTATATTAATTTATTAACTGTATTGTGCTTAACAGGATGTGCCGCTAACCCCAGTCACCCACAGTTAGAAAGTAAACTCCAAAAAGAAATTTATTCTAAATATAATTTACTGACGCCAAGTGATGTTACCATCTTAAATATTGAAGGGGAGAGAAATTACTCATACTTAGATTTAAAATATAAGGCAAAAATTGTTGATGGAAGGATGTTGAATTGCACTTCTAAATATGTTCATGATGTTACCATGATTATTGGTTTGGATTATATAACAAACACGTTTTGTGTTGCGGAGAAATAATGTTGATAATATTTATTAAATATTAAATGGTAGTGGGTAACTAAGTATTAAATTAATTTTGAACTGAATGCTATAGGAGGGCGATTATGAAATTAATATCCAAAATCTATAGGGAGATTGATGAGAGAAATTTATCAAGACTTAGTTTTGTTATACTTATACTGTCTTATTATGTTTTTCATAGTGTGGTTATGCTTATAATAACTATGTTTAATGTAAATATTAGTAAAAATGGAATTGGAGCTATTTTTCGCGAATTCGGAGGCTTTATATTCATACCTGCAAACACAATATTTTTAGTTGCTTTTTGCTATATTATGGTCATTAGGGCATATGCAATACAAACAGGTATGTTAAGAAAAGGTATTATGACACTTATTGTTCTTAGCGTTCTTCCATTTCTCCTTTTTTGCCTTAAAGATGAGTTCGTATCAAATCCTGAGCGCGATCTTTTCCCAATAGCACTGAGATACATATATTTCAAAGAAGATTTATCAGTAAGTTTGGGATTTAATTGGCAGATGATAGATATTCTTCTTCCGCTGCTATTGTTACTACCTAAAAATAAAGTCACAATTTAATTTATTTCATACTGTGCGTTTTTTTGAGAGTTGACGGTGATTTCCTAAACAACCGTTAACTCTCTCCTGAATATTAATAACTCGAATATATTGTTGTATTATTCCCATTTGTATTTCCTATCATTTAAAACCTCGTTTGCAAAAGAAATTCTTGCCTCATTCAATGATTTGAATTTAAATGAGCGACATCTATATGGTGGACTTCCAGCGAGAATAGATTTGGCAACACCCATCTTAGAAATATTCCGTCCAAAAGAGGTACGATTTGTTCCCCGATATTCTTCACTACGAGTGAAAATTTCATAGAGATTTACAGATGGAACGATCAGACACCAGCCTTGTTCTGGTGTGGAGATATATCCCCTTTGTAAGCATTTAAACATAAATTGTTGAACATCGGTGAGTTCTTGCTGGTTAGTTGAAGGTGGTGTTGCTGTATAGTAGCGGATTTTCACACCATTAATATTTTTAATATGACTGTAGAGAGATATATTTTCAGCAGCTATGGCAAGGTCTTCTTTGGTGCATTTGAAGGTTTTACAAAGATCACATTCATAAAAAATACTATCATGAGTCTCGGTATCAAGATGATTAATCCATATCTTGATTTTATTTGCCAGCGCCTGAGTATATGGAAGATAAATATCTTTAGTGTCAGAGTCCCCCTCACTTTGTTGCATGGGGTTAATTCCAAGCCTTTTATGCAAAGATGATAAATATGTATTCATATATATTAATCCTTATTATTTTCAGCGTCACAAAAACAAATGGGATAAACTCTGTACTGCTGCCCTTCAATCCTTACCCGAATACTACCACTTTGATTATTTTCCTGGAGTTTCAGAACTCCAGCCTCGGTTAATGCCTTAATAGAACGCTTAAAATCATAGCCTCGTGTGGCCTCACGAAATCCTGCCGAAGTGAACAGATATACTTTCCCCCCAGTCGGGGATTCGTCCCACCAGCCAGCACGTTCATTAATAAATCTGTTTGATGGATAACCTTCTTTACTGCTAAACCGACTGTCACTATAACGCTCAATAAAATCACGGACTTGCTGGAGAATATTCTGTCCTTCCAGTGGCACATTACCTACTGATGTTAACCATGACTGAAATATTGAAATCATAGTGTTCGTTGCATAACCGGCTTCCCACCCTGTCAGTCCGAATTTAGTGGCGAGTTCTCCTGCCAGTGCTAGCAATGCAAAACGTCTGGCAACACGCCTGGCCTGTCCACTCGCGTTAACTGGGTTAAATTCCTTGAGGGATTCAAATTTATGGAAATGAGTGGATAATTTTAACTTGCCATTCACCAGGCGAGAAAGAAATGTACGCCCTGTAACGCCGTAATTGATTTTTGATTGGGCTTTAAGATGTTCTGATAGTTCAGCACCAGAGTTAAAGTGATGAAGATTATCCCATGCACCATGAATCCGTTGAGCAGAAATATCCACTAACCTTACGGCTTGTCCTGCTTTAGCATTTTCACCAGAGAGTTGAATAGTTGCAGAAGTAGTTAATTCACCACTTGAGATAACTGCTGTTTTCCAGTGAGCTATGGCGCGTGCTGTCCCTCTTTTTGATGCGCGTTGCTTACCTTGTCCATTACCAAGAGCGTAGATAATTTGTCCTACTTCACGGGGATTACATTCGCTAATTTCATCCAAAGCCAACAACGTACCATTAAACATAGATGCAGCCCCTTCAATACCATTCGCAGTAGCTCGCCAGCTACGCATATAGTTAGGGCTTCCCCAGACAGAGCAGGCAACCTGGACAAGAGTAGTTTTACCAGTAGATGAGTCACCATAAAAATGCAAGCCTCCACTTTCTGCGTGGCAGGGTTCGATCAATGGACCAGAGAAAGCACAACAAATGGCAGTGGTCAATAACGGGTTACCTACAGCAAGTGCTGCAATATTATTGCGCCATTCTTCTGTAGTTCCGCCGTTGGAGTAAATATTAATAGGATCATCTGTTGACTGAAAGACAATCTCATTCTGTTTATGGATTCCGTAGGTGATATCTGGCATGACGAAAACATCTTCAAACCAGCCTAATTGTGGTGTGCAACGTATTTTTTTATCCGGAACGGTACCGGATAAATAGATATTCAAAAGTTTATTACTGGATATTTTTACGCCGAAAGACAGTAATATTCCACGAACAGGTTCACCATTACCGCTCAGGAGTTCCATAGGCATAGCCCATTTTTGTTTTTTTCCGAGAGGGTTGGTGATTGTCAATAACCGCCCGAAGTTTCTTTCCGATGTGTCACATGTAATAGCATCGATAGTTACTGGGGAACAAACTAACTCACCTTTAACTTCATTTTCATTACTATAAAAATGCCATACGCCAGCACAATAATTACCAGTACTATGATAAACTTTGCTATCAAAAATACGAAAGCAAGGGCATTGGTTGCTACTCGGTACAGGCTGTACTGTCTGACCCACTGCATTTTTTTCGTATCCTGTCCAGCCATGCTGTGTTGCGATATAGTAAAGCGTACCTGCACCAATACCTCCGGTTGGGGCGTATGACTTCCAGAGAATAGTAAACTCATCTTCGTCATATTTTCTGGAGGATTTGCTCCAGTCGCGAGCAATACTTTCTGAATCCATAATATTATGTGATCGTATGGACCAGACGACATTTCGCCAGGTAACATAGTCGCAGTCAGCGCTGATTGTATTCAATGCACTTTTCAGTTTTTCAACATCCGTGAAACTATCCATTGCCTTATCAAAACATTGGTGAAAAATCGTCTGCATATCCTCAGAGATATCTGAAAGCATAATGTTATGGCAGAGGACAGGTTTGTTAGCCAATATAGTTCGCAGTGAATGAACTAATGGTTCAGGTGCTTTTATGATCCTATCATTGATTGATGTGTAGTGCTTACCTGTATCTGGATGGATACTGGGTGGGCAGACAACTTGTTTACCTTTCCCCAGCAGTTCAATAATCCAGCAAGGTTTACCATCATCATTGCAGAATGTCGATTTAGAAAGCGTCTTAGCTGCACCTACCTGGGTGGCCAGATCTTTATCAGTAAATGACACGTAATAGTGACAAGAATTTTTCCCGCTACCAGTAATAACCGTGGGATTATTTGGGTCTAACCCAAATGCCCTGAGCTGGTTATTCAGTTCATCTTTCATATCCTCAGTCAGTGCTGCGCCATGAATATCAATATCCACTACTAATAATATACTGTCATCATCCAGTGGATAACCCGTCCTCATCCCTAAGTTATAATTTTTAACTGCCCATGTGGGAGCCTGATTTTCTACTTCATCAACTGTCAGGAGCGGCGCGGATGACCAACCTTTATTCACAGGGAGCTTAGTCCCAGCTTTCAACGGATGAACAGGAATATTCTGTTTCGCCAGTGCAATAGCTGCTTCAATGATGGGGTGTTTATCACTCATGGCAATCCCCCTCATTATTAGTATGTGCCGCGATAAATGCCTCAATATCAGAGTACCGCCACATCGAGCAACGAGAACCAAAACGGATAGGCTGGGGGGCTTTACCCTCCTGCACCCAAGCATAGAAGGTAGATTTCCCAACAGGAATGATGCGCAGAACATCATTAATACGCAGTAATTTTTCAGTGATTTCACCATGCATCCTTATTCTCCTTATTTAAAAAACTTAGATGATACAAGTGCTATCGGGATTATAATGGAGGTATTAAGAGAATGGACGTAACATTACGGCTGCGGATTTGTGAAAATAGCGGAGTGATATTTATTTATCTGATTTATTGCGCTTTTTATATTTTTTTATCTTCTGATGCTCATATTCCTGATAAGCCTCTGAGCTGAGGATTGTATGTAGATATGTAGGACGAGGGGGGGGAGGTGTCAAAAAGGCTTTCCCATCAGGTTCTTCTTTTGCTCTACGTTCTAATGACGCTAGTTGATTCCTTAATTCATCATAATATAGTTTTGAACTTTCAATGGCGGCTTGTCTGTCATCTTCACTTTGGTATTGTGATTCCTCTATGTCGTAGACTGTCACTGACTCCATGTGGTCTATATTTTGCTGCTCTACTTCTAATTGTTGCTGATGAGTTAAATTATCCAGATAAATTCGTTTAGGAGGCATATGAATTAATGCTGGTATGGAATTAGTATTTTTTGACGGCTTGGAACGAGATTTCTTTATGATTGAACGAATTGCTTCCTCTGATAAATGGTATCTATTGCTTAAAAATAGCACAGCTTCTTTCTCAGTCGGATTCAGAACTTTGCTAAAACTCTTCATTCCTCTTCTATGATATTCATAATAGAGGCGTTCTGCTAGATAACCAAACTCAACATATAGAGTCTCATTGCAGATAGAGCTACATATGCGCTCATAAAGCACAGAATTTTCTTTCCTGTATAGCATCATTACTGCTAAAGGATGGTCCTTTGTAGACATAAAATTCATATAGTCATGAATGATGCGCAGGTCTCTAATCCGTTTAGCTGGATTACCACCAAAGGCATTATTTTTACCAGCAGACACCTTATTTCCTGGCTTGAACATTGTTGTACGCCGTGAATTGCGATCATATTCTTTATGATTATTTTTATTACGCTTCATCCCACAGACCTCAATCCTCGAATACTATTATTTATAATACTGCCGCTATCCGCCGCAGTGACAAAATCAGCCCACCACTGCATCATTGGTTTGCGTTGCTCTAGATAATCGCTGCGGTTGTATGCGCGTCTGACTTCATTTTTATCAACATGAGCTAAAGCTGCTTCGATTACGTCAGGGGGAAAGCCTTCTTCATTGAGTCTGGTACTGCCGATAGAACGCAGACCATGAGAAACTAACATGCCGCTAAACCCCGCCCGTTTGAGAGCTGCATTGACAGTTTGGCTGTTCATCGGCTGGGTTGGTTTTATTCTGCTCGGAAATACATATTCCTTGTTTTCGCTTAGTGGCTTCATTAGCTCTAAAATATTAAGTGTTTGTTCTGTTAATGGAACTGTATGTTCACGTCCCATCTTCATCCTGCTGGCGGGTATACGCCATAACTTAGCAGCAAAATCGATCTCTTCCCAACGAGTGCCAGCAGCTTCAGCAGGGCGAGTCAGTGTCAGCAATTGCCACATAAACAGGCAGCGGGTGGGCAATTCAATGTTCGCAAGCCGCATTGTCTGCATCAGCATTGGTAGTTGCTCTGGACGGATACTGGGCATATGTTTCTTTTGAGGTTTCTCAAAAGCTTTACCGATGTTAATGCTGGGAACCGTATCAATCAGACCTGTGTTTTGTGCATAAATCATGATCTCATTAATCCGCTGGCAGAGGCGACGGACTGTTTCTAACGCACCTCGGGCCTCAACCGGTTCAATTGCCTGAACTAAAGTTCGTGTCTTGATATCGGAGATAGCTACATTACCAATGATTGGAAATATATCTTTCTCTAACGAGCGCCAGATATCCTGGGCATAGTCTTCGGTAACGCTTGTTTTCTTCACTTCCCACCACAGCTTAGCAATTACCTGAAAGGTATTGGCTCGTTCTTGTTGGGTTTGCCTCAACTGATCACGCTGGTGGTCCTGTGGATCAACTTGTTTGGCTATCAATGCGCGGGCACTGTCACGCTGCTCACGGGCATCTTTGAGGGATATTGCTGGGTATGTACCGAAAGTGAGCTTGGCTCGTAGCCCATTCACTGGCCTTGAATATCGGAATTGCCAGATTTTCTTACCCGTTGTTTTAACTAAGATATTTAGCCCATCTCCATCATAGAGAGAATAGTCTTTCTCTCTGGGCTTGGCTGCTTTGATTTCAGTATCTGTTAACGGCTTTGTTTGTTTTGGCACTCGTCCGGCCCTCAATTACCTGGCACATGTGACACGCATATTGGAGAAGTCACTGCCTGATTAAAAAAGTGTCACAGTAAAAGTCTTTTATATCATTACATTAAATAGCCTGTGACAGATGAGACTTATGTGACGCGCTTTTTCAAGGACACTCGATAGCTGACCAACATTAAGAGGGGAGATAAGGTGTTTGAACGTTTTACTATCCGGGCTTAATGCGTTCATCGTTGGCACCTCATGACTATACGAGATTTCCTTAAGTGCCAAAAAGAGTGCCAAAAAAGGAGGGATATTACAAGATGACACAAGACAACACTGGATAAAGAAAAGCCCGTAAACCTTGATGGTTACGGGCTTTTCGGTCTTTCTTGGATTTCTTTGGAACAAAATTTGGTGGAGCTGGCGGGAGTTGAACCCGCGTCCGAAATTCCTACATCCTCGGCACTACATGCTTAGTCCAGTCTTTACATTCGCTGGCCAGCTGCGGACGGACACGCCACTGACAAACTAGCCTGATTAGTTTTAACGCTTCAACCCCAGGCAGGGCTTCCACGCGATCTCTTTTGGGTTTGACCTCTCTTTATTCCCCGTCTTAAGAGCGGAAGCTAGGGAGAGAGGGCTCTTAGCAGGTTATTAAGCTGCTAAAGCGTAGTTTTCGTCGTTTGCGACTATTTTTTTGCGGCTTTTTACGAGGCCAACCGCCCCTCGGCATGCACCTTGGGTTTCGCGAATCCCGTCGAATCCAGAATCAGCCCCAATGTGTTAGAGCAAGTATAACAGACTTGTGACACGCGTGACCAGCCCCCGCAACCCCTAATCCTCAAGGATTTACCGCTCGCGCAGCGCTTCTTTTGCGCGATTAAACGGTTTGATTAAATAGTCGACGATGGTTTTTTCACCTGTTTTTATATCCACTGTGGCAATCATTCCCGGTACGATGGAGAAATGGCGTCCCAGTTTGTTCTGTAAGAAGTCCTGATGGGTGCGGATAAACACGCGGTAGTAGAATATCTCCGGTTTCACTTTGTCTTGAATAGTATCCGGGGAAATAGTTTCGACTACGCCTTCCAGACCGCCGTAAATCGCGTAGTCATAAGCGGTTATTTTCACCAGCGCCCGTTGGCCGGGGTGGATGAACGCGATATCGCGCGGAGACAGGCGGGTTTCTATCAGCAGATGATCGTCCAGCGGTACAATCTCCATCATCTCGCCATTGGGCGGGATAACGCCGCCAATGGTAGTGACCTGGATGTTTTTCACAATACCGCGCATCGGCGCACGTACGGTCAGGCGGGTGACGGAATCCTCGCGTCCTTTCAAAATAGCCGCCAGCATATCCACTTCGGCATTGGCTTTTGACAGCGCTTCCCGCGCCTGCACGAAGTATTGTGAGCGCAGATCGGTGATTTTTAATCCTAAATCGCTTTTTTGTCGTTGCAGACGCAGCACTTCAACGTGGCTGGCGGCACCACTTTTTTCCAGCCGTTGGGTTATGGCCAGCTCTTTATTTACCGAGACCAGCGCATCCTGCAGTTCTGCCATAGAATCAGCGAGCTGCGCGCGGCGACTTTTATACAAGCGCGTTTCGGAGGCGATGAGATCCGGCCAGGCGCGTAGTGAAGCGGGAAAAACGAGCGGCAGATCGTTAACTTCGGCATTGAGCCTTGCGCTGGAAGCCAGTGAAGCGCGATAGCGGGCGGCGCTCTCCCCAACGTTGGACTCAGAGCGAGTGGGGTCGAGGCGCGCGACAATCTGATTAGCCTGTACTTTATCTCCTTCGCGTACCGTGAGCTCGGCGAGAATGCCGCCATCCAGCGACTGCAAGACCTGCTCGCGCGAGCTGGGGATTACCTTCCCGCTGCCGGTCGAGACTTCATCCAGCTTGCCGAAATACGCCCAGATACCCAGGACGGCAAACAGCAGCGTGCTGAGCAGAATAATGCGGCTGGCCCCGGAGAAACGGTGCTCGCGGCGGATATCGAGGTCGTCCATGGCAGCGTCATGCGGATTGGTTTTCATTTTTCCACTCCCGACCGTGAGTAGGGGCTGGTGCCCGGCTCGCATTCAGCGCCTGCGCTTTCGGGGCATCCATGACCAGTTGACCTTCTTTTAACACCACTACGCGCTCGACCAGCTCCAGAACCGGTACACGATGGGTGGCGACAATCAATGTTCGGTTGCCCAGCCATTGGTTCAGGCGCTGAATAAACTCTCGTTCGGTATGTTCATCCAGCGAGGCGCTGGGTTCGTCGAGCAGCACGATATTGGGCGATCGCAGCAGCATTCTTGCCAGCAGGATCGACTGCCGTTGTCCACCGGACAGACCGTTTCCGCCCTCCATAATGGGGTGCGCCAGCCCTTTGGCGAGTTGTTTAACGAAAGCCGCCGCGCCGCTCACCTCCAGCGCTTCGAAGATCTGCGCGTCGCTGGCATGCGGTGCGCCGAGGGTCAGGTTCTCGCGCAGGGTGCCGAAAAACAGCCGCGCATTCTGACTGAGAAAACCGATATTGCGGCGTAAATCGGCCATGTCGATCTGCGCCAGGCTCAGGTTATCGAGTCGGACATCGCCCTGGATAATCTCCACACCGCCAGCCATGGCCTGCAGCAGCGTTGATTTCCCGGCGCCGTTACGCCCGAGGATCGCCACCCGTTCGCCGGGCATGACCTCCAGACGCGAGATGCGCAGCGGAACGCGTTGATCGTCGCTGTGGTAGCGAAAGTGCGCGTTTTCAAACAGATAATGGCCGTGAAAAATCTCCTGATGCACCCGGTCTTCATCGTACTGCGTTTCGGTGGGAAGCTGCATGATGCTGTCTAACCCCATCTTCGCCGCCTTGACCTGCTGCCAGCGGGCCAGCACGCCACACAAGTTCGCCATCGGGGCAATCATTCTGGAACCGAGCATCGACGCGGCCACCACGGCCCCGGTGGTCATTGTGCCTTCAATGACCATCGGCGCGCCGAACATAATGATGGCGGCGTAGACCAGGCTTTGTACCGACATGCCCCAGCCAATCAGCCCCTGAGTCAGCTTGCGCGTGCGCAGTCCGGACTCTCCGGTAATACGGATGTAGCTGTTCCACTGTTGTAAAAAGCGGTTTTCCGCCTGCATCAGCTTGATATCTTCCAGCCCCTGAACGCTCTCGACCAGCACCGCGTTGCGCAGGGTGGATTCATGCGCTGCCTGGTTGGCGAGCACCGCCAGTTTCTTCTGTAACAGTAAACCAGGCAGGATCATCAGCAGGGCCGCGACGGGGGCTATCCACGCCAGCGGCGGGGCGATAAAGGCCAGCACCACGATAAACAAAAAGAAAAACGGTAGATCGACAATCGTCGACAGGGTCGAGGAGGTGATCATCTCGCGAACCTGTTCCAGCTCGCGCAGTTGAGAAATAAAGCTCCCCGTCGAGCGGGGAACAGCGCTGTTGCGCAGCCGCAATGCGTGGCTGAACACGCGATCGGAAATGCGCATATCGGCGCGTTTGCCGAGCAGGTCCATTATGTGGGTACGTGCTTCGCGCAGCAAAAAGCCAAACAGCACCGCCACCAGAACGCCGGTGGAGAGAACATACAGCGTTGGATAAGACTGGGCGGGGATCACCCGATCATAGACCTGCATCGAAAAGATAATCCCGGCGAGCGACAGGACGTTAATCAGAAAGGCGGCAACCATGACCGGCAGGTAAGGGCGGATGTCCTGTAACACCAGTTCGCGCATCCAGTCGGGCTTGAAGCGCGAAATATAGCGGTCTACCCGACTGTCCTTCAGCGCTGACAGCGGGCGCAGCGCGGTAATGCTCACGATCTCCGGCAGAAGTTCTGCAACTGTGAGTCGGTTACGCTGGCCCTCTTCGGCGATGATAAAAACATCCAACGCATCTTCACCGTTGAAATGTTCTATCACCATCAGTTGGCCGTCGCGCAGTTCCGCCACCACCGGCAGACGCCACTGGCCGAACGCCTGCGTGGCGGTATCCAGCGCATGAAATGACAGCCCTGCCTGACGCGCCAGCTGCGACAGGGCCATAGCTCGGCTTTTTCCCGCAAACCACGGGGCGTTGGCCTGGATTGCGCCGGGCGAACAGGCAACGCGATAGTGGCTGGCAATATGCGTCATAGCCTGCGCCCACTGGCTCAGGGCGTGTTCGCCAATCGCATCTTCCGCATGTGTATCGACGTCGCTCATAGCTTTATCTCCACCGATTGAATACTGCGGTTATTTAAGGCGAACGCCTGGCGAAGTGAGCCGGTGTTATAGAGGCAGTTCAACTGGAGCTGGCGCAGCTGGTTTTGAGTCTGGAGTTCAGCAAAACGGGCCTGATATACCTCCTGCTCGGCGTTAAGCACGTCGAGCAGTGGGCGTGACCCGAGGTCCAGATACTGCTGTTGATAAAGCTCGCGCGTTTGTTCACTCAGCCGTTGCTGGCGACGCAGGATCTGCAGGGCAGTGGCGAGGCTCATCGCCTGGCTGCGGGATTCCAGTAATTTCTGCCGCACTTCAAGTCGGGTACGCTGGATGGAGTACTGTGCAGACTCTACCGCGTGACTGGCGGCGTTGCGTCTGGCGGTGAGTCCGCCCCCCTGATACAGCGGCATCTCGACTTTTACCCACGTGGAGTACTGGGTTTTGTCGAGCACCTCATGGCTGGGGTATTTGTCGTTGAGATAGTGCTGAACCGACGGCTCCAGGGAGATAGTGGGCGTCATCTGCGCGTTGGCGTAATCGAGATTTGCCTGTGCCACATTCGCCTGCGCCCATGCCGCCAGCACCGCGGGAACCAGCTTATCGTCCGGTTTGACCACATCACAACTGCTGTCCAGATTGACCGGAAATTCGTTGCTGATGCCGTTAAGCGAGTTCCAGCCGAGGAAGCTCATCAGCGTTGCCTTGCTGCTGTCGAGATTGGCCTGATACTGCGCCAACTGAGAACGTGCAGACTCGATACGCGCATCGGTTTGCACCACGTCGGATAGCGAGGTTGCCCCTTCATCATTGCGTTGACGGGTCAGCCGACCAATACCGTTCAAGGCGCTGAGCTGCTCTTCAGCGGCGTCCACCATTTGCTGCCACGTCTGCACCTGGACTATCGCGTTGGCGGTTGCGTGGGCGATGGTATCAATACTGAGTAATACATTCGCCTGCTGTTGTGCGGATCCGGCGGTTTCAGCACGGACCTGGCTTGCCACTTTGCCGAAGTCGTACAGCATTTGCGACACTGAAATAACCAGAGCCGGGCTAAAGCCGTGATCGGTGTAAGTATTGCTGTAACCGTTGTTCATCCCGGCAGAAACCTGCGGGTAATATTTTGATTTCGCCACATCGATCTGCTCATTTTGTGAGAGCAGTTTGCCGATGGATTCACGAATAGAAGGATGCCAGCTCACGGCGCGACTCACCGCGTCGTTGAGCGTCAGGCTGCCGGGGGCGGCGGCGCTCAGCGGCAGATCGGCAACTGCGCCGTCCAGCGAGGGCAGCATCTGACTGGTGGCCAGGCCTTCCGGCGTAATAATTTGCGGTTCATCTTCGGCATTCACCCGCAGGGTACAGAGCGTTAATGCCAGCAGTAAGGCAACAGGCGCGACATTTTTCATAGTTTATCCCTTACAAAATACGGCAGCGACGACTGTTATTGCCCCGGACGTCATGGCATCCGGGGCTGTAGTTATGGCGCTTTAACGTTATGCGTTAGCTTCAGGGCACAATGTGATTTTGTTGCACCAGCTCATCGAGCGTGGTGTGTACGTTCTCCAGCGTTATGAGATTGGTTGAGTGATAAGTGTTGCCCGTACCGTCGCGGTCAATGGCAATCACCGTGTTGTTACCGCTGGTGGTCACGGTGAGGTAGTTGCCGAGCGTAGCGTTCTGCCCGTTCCAGCCCACCAGCAGGTCGCCGATATCGATTTTGTCGCCCTGGGCCAGCGAGAAGTTGGTCCAGTTGTCGGTAGCGCCATTGCTAATGTTGCCGCCGGTAGCGTCGTTGGCGTTGAGCAGGTGATAAATCAGCGTATCGCCGTAGACCGATCCGGTGATCACCTCATGCTGTGCGGTGCTTACCATCTGCGGATTCATATTGATGGTCAGCGTAGCGGTGTCCGTATGCCCGTTTTGGTCGTTAAGCGTATAGGTAAAGGTCTCTTTGCTGGTGATCGATGCTACGGTTGCACCCGGCTTCAGCGTGTAGATGTATGAGCCATCCAGGTTCATGGTCAGTGATCCATAATGACCCTGAATTATTGCGCTACTGGCGCTGCTGGCCGGATTGAGGGTGGCAGTACTGCCGTTAAAGCCGGTGACGGTGAGCTGGGTATGGACGGTTGAGAGCTGATCGTGCGCGCCGGCGGCATCACTGCCATCAAAAATATTGCCATTCACCGTGGTGGCGTTAACGTCATAGGTATTGAGGTGCCATGTCGTGCCCGTGACGTTTGGCGTAATGCTGACGTTGCCAACTGCTAGTCCTCCCATTGTTCCGGTGAAGCTGATGTTGTAATGGCCTGCGGCCAGCTCGGCATTACCCAGCGAGATGGCAATTGAACTGCCTAACAGGCTGATGGAACTGGCGGGTACAGAGCCAGAAAGCGAGAATCCGTCGGGACCGGTGATTGTCCAGGCAATGCCCAGCGTACCGACGGTGATAAGCGTGCCGATGTTGAAGTTGAGCGTGGCGCTTTTCAGTACGTCATTTGTCGCGATATCAAACGAACCTGTACCGGTTGCTTTGTTCCCAAGCGTCGGAATTGTCGCTGTTCCCAGCGCGCCGCTTCCGTATGCAGCAGAATCCTGAACGGTACTTACCGCCATTGTGCTGCTGACGTCATTTACGGCGTCCAGTGGCTGCGGCGTTGGTTTGATATTCAGCGAGGCGCTGCCGGTATCGCCGTTTGGTGCTCTGACCTTATACACGAAGCTGTCCGGGGTGTTGATACCGTCTGCACCCAGTCCGCTTCTTAGCGTGTAGGTGTAGTTCCCCTTCGCATCGATAGTCAGCGTGCCGTACTGCCCATTAATAGTGGTAGTGCCCGTCCCGTTAACGACGATACCGTTTACTTCGGTGATAACGGTATTGGCCGGAGCCGAGTCGTTGACCAGCAGATTGCCATTGGTTGTCGCACTCAGGCTGTCGACGGCGTAGGTGTGATCGGCCTGAATATTCAGGGTATAGCTGGTCAGCAGCGTCAGGCCGCCGGAAGCGTTAAGCAGGAACAGATAATCGCCACCCGGTAGCGTAATGGTATACGCTGACGAACTTCCGCCCAGTAGGGCAGTGACCCAGTTTGGCTGTACCCGGTACTGCTCATACTGCTGAATTGACTCGTTGAAGCGATAAACATAGAGATCGAAGCCGCCAAGCGTCACGCCGAGAACATTCGCCTGTACGGTCAGCGTGCGGGTTGCGCCATCGTCAACGTTGAACTTAATCGGGTTAGTCAGACCGTTGACCAGACTGACATCCAGCACATTGCCGAGTCCGACGCTGGCGAGCGTGAAGCCGGTTTGTTGTGATGGCAAGTGGTCAACCGCGATGACCTGCGTTCCGTAAGTCAGCACTGCTGCATCGTCTGCCGCGGTTACCGTGCTGGTGGTTGGAGCCTGACCGAGCGTTACCACCAGTTTTGCCGAGGAGTGATCGCTGCCATGCGTCAGCGTGTAGGTGAAGCTTTCGGAGCGCCCATACACCGAGATTGACGTATTGGTCAGGGTATAGGTGTAGCTACCGTTCTGATTGATATGCAGGATGCCGTATTTCCCCTGCACATCAATGCCGCCCGCCGGGATATTCACGACGTTGCCGTTACCGTCGGTGATGGAGGTGACCAACGTGCCGGAAGGCGCATTATCCTGCCCGTTGGCGGGATCGGTATCGGTGATGATATTCCCGGATTCCGTGGTACCGCCGATGATGGTCCCTGCGCTGGCTTTTACCACCGAGACATCAAGGCTGGTGTATGCCCCGGTCGCCAGCAGGTTGGTGTTGTAACTGACCACGCGGTAATCACCGCCAGTCAGCCCGCCGTAATTGAGCGTTACGCCCGAGGCGCCCAGGGTGAGCAAGCTGGCAAAGTCTGATTTACCGGTATCCACCACCGTTACCCAGGCATTCAGCGAGGTGTCAAAGCGTTGGATGACGATCTCCAGCGTGTTTAACAGCGACAGCACCACGCCGGTCGCGGCGGCATTGATCGTAATGGACCCGCTGCCGCCAGAAGCGATGCTGAAATTAACGCTTGCCGTATCGTTCCCCAGCACGTTGGCGACATTCCCCAACGCATTAACCAGCAGGAAACCATAATCGCTTTGATGATCGGTGCTGACGATGACATCGGTTTGCAGCGGCAGACTGGTGACATTGTCTTCAGCCAGCAGCGGTAATACCGGTGCGATAGCGCTTGTCGGCGATGAGGTATTGCCCGCCGCATCGGTCGCTGTGGCGGACAGCGACTGACCTTCAATCTGGCGAACCGGCAGGTTGACGCTGTAGACACCGCTGCTGTTGGCGATTGCCGTCACGCTGGTGCCGCCGGGCAGGGAGATAGTGACCGTGCTTCCCGCTTCGGCGACGCCGCTGACGGTGCCGCCATCGGCGCTGATCAGTATCGTTGGCGCGGTCGGTGGCGTGGTGTCCACAATCACGCTGAACGAGCTGGACAACCCGCTTGCGCCGTTGGCGTTTGTTGCAGTGGCGGTAAACGCGTGGTTACCTTCGCTGAGCGCCCCGGATGGGGTAAAGCTCCAGATCCCGTTACCGTCTGCGGTCGTGGTGCCCATTAGCACGCCGTTGTTGTACAGGCTGACGATGGCGTTAGCCTGCGCCGTTCCGTTGAGCGTTGGCAGCGTATCATTGGTGGTTTTGCCCGCCGCGACGGGCCCCGTGATCGTACCGACGTCATCGAGAACGCTGGCAATAACCGGCGCAGGCGGTACGCCAGTAAACGGTGCCAGAACGTTACCCGCTGTGCCGATGTTGCCTGCGGCATCCTGGGCGCTGACCTGCAGCGTTTGCCCACTGATTTGCGGTGGGTTCAGCGTGAAGGTGAAATTACCGGAGGCGTTGGCGGTTGCCGTGCCGAGCACCGTTCCACCGCTGGAGGTAATAATGACCGTGCTGTTTGGCTCGGCAACGCCGGTGAGCGTGGTACCGTTGGCGTTTACCGCCAGCCCTGTAGGAATGCCCGGGGAGACGGTATCGACCACGATCGCTGCCGCAGACGATATGCCACTGGTATTACCCGCACTGTCCGTTGCGGTGATGGTAAAGGAGTGGGTACCTTGTGCCAGCGCGGTGGTTGGGGTGTAACTCCAGTTGCCGCTGCCGTCCGCCGTCACGCTGATGACAAAGCTGCCGTTATCGTAAATATCGACCCGCGCGTTGGCTTCTGTGGTGCCGTTTAACGTTGGGCGTGCGTCGTTGGTTGGCTGATTAGCGCCAATCGCCCCGGTGTTTGGCCCGACGTCGTCAATAATGCTGCTGATTGAAGGCTGCGTCGGCGCTGTGGTGTCGACCACCACGCTAAAGCCTGCCGTCGCACTGCTGGTGTTGCCCGCCGCATCTGTCGCGGTGACGGTGAAGGTGTGCGATCCATTCGTCAGCGGCGTAGTTGGGGTAAACGACCAACTGTTATTACTTTGCACCAGCGCCGTACCCAGCAGGGTGCTTCCATCATAGATGCTGACGGTGCTGCCTGCCTCGGCGGTACCGTTCAGCGTCGGGCGCGCATCGTTGGTCAGTTGTCCGTTGTTGAGCGCCGCATTGAACACGCCGCCTGCGATATCATCCACCACTGAGACCAGCAGCGGGGCGGATGGCGCAATGGTGTCGACATTAATAATAAACCCGCCGGAGGTGGGACTTACGTTTCCGGCCGCATCGGTGGCGATAGCGGTAAACACATGCTGACCGTTACCCAGCGCGGCAGGCAGATATTCCCAGGTGCCGTCTATCGCCGCAGTTACCGTTGCCAGCAGCGTGCCATTATCGTAGATGGCTACTCGGGCACCGGCTTCCGCTGAGCCGTTGAGTACGGGACGGGTGTCGTTGGTAAAGGCCCCGCTCGACAGCGTTCCGGTTCCCGGCAGCACGTCATCAAAAGCCTGGATAATCGTTGGCGCAAGCGGGGCGACGGTATCAACAACGATGTTAAATCCAGCGGACGTGAGGCTGACGTTTCCGGCAGCGTCGGTGGCTGTCACCGTCAGCGCGTGGTTACCGTTGCCAAGCTCGGTTCCTGGCGTGAAGCTCCAGGCGCCCGTGCCATCCGCTGAGGTAAAGCCGATAAACGATCCGTTATCGTAAACTCTTACCGTGGAATTGGCTTCAGCCGTGCCGCTAAGCGTCGGGAGTGGATCGTTCGTGGCCTGACCGTTGTTCAGATTACCGATCAGCGGGCCGACATCATCTGCAACCTGAGTAATCGCTGGCGTACCAGGCAACACGGTATCCACGATAAGCGTGAAGCTATTGGATGGCTGGCTGGTATTACCGGCGCTGTCGGTGGCGGTGACGGTCAGCGTATGCGGGCCGTTACTGAGTGCATCCGTTGGGGTTAAGCTCCAGGTGCCGTTTGCCCCAACGGTGGTGGTGCCGATGGGCTGACCATCGCTCAGGACGGTTATGGTCGCGCCAATTTCACCGGTGCCGCTCAGGGCCGGACGGGATTCATTCGTGGTCTGCCCGTTGGTTATCGGGCCTGTTGTCGGTGCGGTGCTGTCCTGAACTGAGCTGATGACCGGGATTGACGGGGCAACTGAGTCCAGCTCAATAGTAAACGATGATGATACTCCGCCGGAGTTACCTGCCTGATCGGTGGCAACGGTGGTGAATATATGTTGTCCCTGTCCCAGCGGGGCATCCGGTGTGAAGCGCCAGTTGCCTGACTCGTCCACCTGCGCTGTACCGATGGCGACGCCGTTATCACGGATCGTGATGATGGTACCGATCTCGCCTTTGCCGTTCAGCGTAGGCTGCGCATCGTTTGTCAGTTGTCCGTTGGTCAGTGTTGTATTGCCGGGCTGATCGTCAATTACGGAGGTAATGGTCGGTGCCGCTGGCGGCAGCGTGTCGACGACAACCACAAACGGCGGCGTTGCCGGGCTGATATTGCCCGCGCCATCTGTGACAGTGGCAGTCAGCGAGTGGCTGCCTTCACCGAGGGCAGGCGCAGGCGTAAAGCTCCAGTTGCCGTTTTCATCGCTGATGGTTGTGCCGATGACCGCCCCGTTATCGCGGATGGTAACAAGCGAATCCGCCTCGGTAACGCCAGCAAGCGTTGGAGTATTATCGTTGGTCAACTGCCCGGAGGTCAGGGTCTGAATCGCACCAACGTTGTCCGTGACTGTCACAATAGAGGGGGCATTCGGCACCAGGGTATCGACAATGATCTGGAAATCACCGGATGGATCTCCCTGGTTGCCTGCGGCATCTGTTGCGCGAGCGGTAAAGATATGGTCGCCTTCTCCCAGCGGAGCGGTCGGGGTAAAACTCCAGAATCCGTTGCTGTTTACCGTGGTAGTGGCATAAGCGATGCCATTATCGTAAAGGGTGATGGTTGCCCCCGCTTCGCCGGTTCCGTTAAACGTCGGGCGTGAATCGTTGGTAATTTGCCCTTTATCCAACGATCCGGTGCCAGGGGCAATATCGTCAATAATGCTGGTGATAGTTGGCACCTGCGGGGGCGTGGTGTCGATGGTGATTGCGTAGTTGGGCGACAGACCACTTGGGGTACCGTCCACCGTTTGTGAAACCGTGAAGTTATAGGTAATGCCGTTAGTCAGCGCAGTGGGTAGCTGATAACTCCATGCGCCAGACACGGCATCGGCGGTTACCGTGGCGATGGATGCGCCATTTTGATAGATAGTCACCGATGCCCCTGCAGTGGCGGTCCCTTGCAGCAGCGGTAAGGTGTCGTTGGTGGTTTTACCGTTGCCAATCACCCCCATGATGGGCGCGATGTCATCAACGATCTCAAGAGTCGGTGGATGCGGAACGCTGGAGGTAGCGGCGTTAAACGTTGTCGGATCGCTTTGATTTCCGGCGGGGTCCTGAGCGATGGCGTTGAGCGCCTGACCGGTTGTTTGCGCTGGCGAAATGGTGACAGCAAAGTTACCAGAACCGTCTGCCACCCCCTGGCCGAGAATGGTGTTACCGCTGCGAATAATCACGGTGCTGCCGGCATCAGCCGTACCGCTTACCAGCGTCCCGTTAGGATCTACGCTGGTAACCGTAGGCGTTGCAGGCGGCAGGGTATCGACAATCAACGTCAGCGGGTTATCTGCAGCCAGTGAGTTACCTGCGGCATCCACTGCGCCGAACGTCAGTGTGTGAGTGACGTTCGGCGTGAGGGGAACATCCACACTCCAGGTGCCGTTAGCAGCAACGGTAGCCGTAGCAATTGCGACGGGATTATTGCCATCGAAAATTAACACTGTACTGCCCGGTGTGCCGGTCCCGCTAATGGTCGGGGTGGTATCGTCCGTGACGCTGCCACTGGTTAGCGAACCGGTAAAGATTCCAACGTTATCCTGGATATCCGTTACCTGCGGCAACGTCAGCTTCGTGTTGTTAACCGTAAACGAAATACTATTTGAATTGCTGCTGATGTTACCTGCCGGATCGGTTGCGGTGGCGCTTAACGTGTAGCTTCCGTTCGCCAGCGCAGTCCCTGGCGTAATACTCCAGGTTCCGCCAGCCACCGTTGTAGTACCGATCACCGTCCCCCCGTTATACAGGGTGATGGTATCCCCGTCTGTGCCAGTACCGCGAATGGTTGGCGTGGTGTCATCAGTCACGGCATCTGGCGCAAGGTCGCCCGTGGCGTCACCGACATTATCGTTGGCGGCGCTAATCACCGGTGGTGCAGACGGCGTCGTGTCGATGTTCAGTGTTATGGCGTTAGATGGCAGGCTGACGTTGCCTGCTGGATCGGTTGCGGTGAGAGTTACCTGATAACTACCAGGAACAATCGGTGCTGACGGAGTGAAGCTCCAGGTACCGTCTGCACCTACTGTTGCTGTTCCCTGCAATGGGGGAGTACCAGCAAGATAGAGGGTAATCAGATCCCCGACGTTCCCCGTGCCGCTAAAGGTTGGCGTGGTGTCATTGGTGTTGCCATTAGTGACCACACCCGTTACCGGAGCCACATCGTCGGTAATGATTGGCGCGGCTGGTTGTGCGGGAGGCGTATTGTCTACTGTCAGAGTAAAGCTTGCCGACGGGATCCCCGTGTTGCCTGCAACGTCAGTCGCCGTGGCGGAAAATTTATGCGGCCCGTCGGCGAGTGAGGTTGGGGTAAATGTCCAGGTGCCGTCTGGCTGTACGGTGACGGTGCCAATAGAACCGCCATTATCATAAATTGTAATCTTCGCGCCGGGCTCGCCGGTTCCGGAGAGTTCGGGATTCGAGCTCTTGGTACTGCTGCCGTTACTCAACGTTTGTAGATTTGTCCCAATCAGACCTTCTGCAGAGCTGATAACCGGGGCAGCTGGTGGGGTGGTATCAATCGTCAGCGTAAAGTTCCCTGCATTGCTGGCGTTGCCTGCAGCGTCCGTGGCGATAGCAGATAAATTGTGTGCGCCTTCACTGAGCGGTTGGCTGAGTTGAATACTCCAGGTGCCGGCGGGTAAAACCGTTGTGCTGCCAATTGGCGTGGAACCCTCATAGAGGGTGATTGTAGAACCGGCTATTCCGGTTCCTTTCAGCTCTGGCAAGGTATCGTTTGAACGGCTTCCGGAAGGCAGATCGATCGGCGCATTCCCAACGTCGTCGGTGGCAGCCAAAATGACAGGATCGCCTGGCGGTTGAGTATCTACGGTAACGCTGACCACTGTGGGTGAGGTGATGACATTACCGGCAGCATCGGTTGCCGATACCGTAAACTGATGAGTGCGGTCGCTGAGCACCTGATTTCCCGGAACGGTATAGCTCCAGGTGCCCGAACTGTCGACAAGAATAACCGTCATCAACAGACTGCCATCGTACAGGCTCACCAGTGAACCTGGTTCACCGGTACCCGAGAGGGTTGGCGTGTTATCGTTGGTGACCCAACCGTTATTTGCAACGTTGCCCGTAATGCTGCCAACATCATCGTTAACCAACGTTATTACTGGAACGGTTGGGGCGATGCTATCGACAATAATTTTCCAACTGGCGGCGCTGCTGGTGTTGTTGGCAGCGTCTGTTGCCGTCACCGTAAATACGTGCGCGCCCTGGCTTAGTGCTGCGGTGGGCGTATAGTTCCAGTTACCGTTGTTATCAGCGTTAACGGTCGCAAGCAGGGTGCCATTATCATAAATTTTGACCCGCGAACCTGCTTCGGCGATGCCTTCAATTTTCGGTTTATCGTCGTTGGTTAACGCATTGTTATTGATGGGGCCAGTGAAATCGTCAACATCATCAGTAACGGCAATAATAACTGGCTGGTTTGGTGCAGTGATATCCGGAGCCAACGCGGAGGTAGGCTGACTCTCGTTATTGCTACTGTCCGTTGCGGTGACTTTTACCGTTTCGCCGTTCTTTTGCGACGGCGCGATAGACACGGTGAAATTGCCGCCGCTGTCAGCCTGGCCTATGCCTATCGGGTTACCGTTGCTGTCTTTTACGGTAACGGTGCTTCCTGCTTCAGCATGTCCGCTTACAGAACCGCCGTCTCCGGCGACGGTGACGCCGGTTGGCGCATCAGGTGCCGTGGTGTCCGGTGCGGTGACAGAGGCGTCGTCGCCCTTGTTGCCTGCGGTGTCGGTCGCATTTGCCGTAAGGGTCTCGCCGTTGGTTTGCGGCGGAACCAGCGTTGCGGTGAAATCCCCATCCGTATCGGCAGTTGCCGTACCAATGATATTGCCATCTGGATCCAGAATATTGACCGTACTGTTGGGTTCGGCCTTGCCGGTGACCTGGTCGCCAGTGCCATTAACTAGCAGGTTTGTTGGGGGCTGTGGCGCGGTAATGTCTGGTGCAAGCGCCGTTTCTGGCAGGCTTGGGTTTCCTGCCGGATCGGTTGCGATGGCTTCAATGGTTTCGCCATTGGTCTGTGGTGGGTTAATGGTGATGGTAAATGAGCCGTCCGTTCCGGCGACGCCGCTGCCGATCTGAGTTCCGCCACTGCCGGTGATAACCACGGTATTGCCTGGTTCGGTCGTTCCGGTGACGACAGTCCCATCCGCAGATACGTTGAGATCATCAGGTGGCGACGGTGGCTGGGTGTCGATGTTGATATTGAACGCTGGTGACATGCCTCCTGTACCTGACTGGTTTGTCGCGGTGGCGCTGAAGGCGTGTAGCTCATCTGATAACGGGGAGCTGGAAGTCCATGTCCAGTTACCGTTACCGTCAGCCAGTACGCTGTCGATAATTGTGCCGTTGTCGTAAATAGTCACCGTGCTGTTGGCGTCGGCAGTGCCAGAGAGCGTGGGGGTATTATCATTGGTGGCCTGATTATTGCTCAATGGTCCGGTTGAGGGTGCAAAATCATCCATTATGCTGACGATAACGGGCACGCCCGGGTAGCCAGAGTTGGTGGCATTGAAAGAGGTATCTGGCCCGATGTTGCCTGCCTGGTCCTGAATTTTCGCGATCAGCGTTTCACCGTGCGTCTGTGAGGGCGAAATCGCGATGGAGAAATTGCCGGTTTGATCGACCGTTGTTGAACCCAAAACCTGATTATTACTGCCGATGATAATGACCAGGCTTCCCGCCTCAGCGCTACCGGTTACCGTTGTACCTTCCGGATTAACGGAGGAAATGACTGCGGCTGCAGGCGGGGTGGTATCAACGGTGAATGTCGGCACGCGCGTTTCCGCGCTCACGTTACCCGCGGCGTCAGTTTGCGTCAGCGTCAGATTGTGAACACCATCGCTGAGCGGAATGTCCGGTGTAAATGTCCAGTTCCCATTGTCATCCACCCGGGCCATGCCAATCAGAATGCCGTTATCAGAAATGCTGATGAAACTACCTACTTCGCCTGTACCAGTGAGCGTCGGCGTAGCATCGTCGGTTACGCCGTTATTGGCGATAAAGCCGGTAATGGAACCGACATTGTCGGTTTCCTGAGTGACCACGGGGGCGTCGGGGGCAAGCGAATCGACAATAATTTCCCAACTGTCCGACATGCCGCTGCTGCCAGCACCGTTTGAAGCGCTGACGGTAAACTGGTGTGTGCCGTCTGCCAGAGGAGAGGATGGCGTAAACGACCAGTTGCCGTTGGCATCGATTGTGACCTGGCCTATTTCGACGCCGTTATCAAAAATATGTAATGTGGCATTCGCGGGGCCGGTGCCCTGGAGTGTCGGCGTATTATCGTTGGTGGATTCCTGCTGATTGACAGGGCCAGTAATCAGCTCCTGGTTATCGATTATGCTGGTGATAACGGGGACGTCAGGCCTGTTAGGGGTTGTCGTTGGCGGTGTGCCGCCATCACCGTCACCGTCACCATTACCGTCACCATTACCGTTACCGTTACCTTCGCCGTTGCCGCCGTTGCCATTGCCGCCGCTACCATTGCCGTTCCCGGCATTACCGTTCCCAGCGTTATTATCGCTCCCACCGCCGCCGCCACCACCACCCGCAGCGAGGCCAATCCCGCCAGCGACAGCGATCCCGCCAAGAACCCACGGCCAGACGGCGCCGCCTTCATGACTGCCTTCGGCCGTCATCAGCGGTGTGAGATCGTCCAGGTGCTGGAAATGGAATGCTCCGTCAGTATCCTGAACCCACCACAGTGCGCCATTACTGTCCTCCAGAACAAGTTGGTTTTGCGCTTCGCCTTTTCCGAGGTAGAAATTTTTAATGGTGATGGTTTCACCTGAGCGGAGTGTGACAACCAGATCCTGATTAACGCGCGTGAGTTGACTCACCTCCTCACGCGACACAGACAGTTTCACGATAGAAGGTGAACTGAGCGTAACTTCAGAGGCTTCAACATTTGTGGAAACGCCAGTTAATTTTGATACAACGGCGAGTAGACGCATATGTTCACTCCTGATGGCATGCCGGGAGTATTAATCCGCAACAGCGCGCTGGGAAAATGAGCAGATAGGGGCTCCGTTCATCATAAAGATGAATTTACACATGTAATTTCATTGATTAGGTCACATAGATGTTAGTTTATTGATTAAATACGTCCGGGCCCTTTCGGCTGAATAGTTCTTTCGTATTAGATGATATAGTCAGAAAGAAAGTATTCTGCAACTTATCCATATTAAAAAAGTAATTAGTCATTTGAAAAGGATACTTTCCAGTTTGCTTTTAATGGTTGTTTTTATGGTAAATAATTGTATTTAAATGGGTTTGTTTTTATTGAAATAAACATCAATATAATAAACAACAGTAATAATAGTGTTATTCAATAAATGGAAATATGAATGCTATGGTCTTGAACTTTTATATTATTGGACTATAGACCGCTACGGTAATGACAGGGGGTTTATTTCATATCTGAACGATTCAGCATAAATAAACTATAAACGCGGTGAATGTATTGTGTGGGTTTCGATAACTAAAAAATAAGAACCAGTCTCAGGAGGGGAGACTGGTCACAGGGGAGTAGCGTTTAGCGGCCAGCATTTTTCATGATACGCGCTTTATCTAACTGCCATTCGCGTTCTTTCACATCAGAGCGCTTGTCGTGCTGTTTCTTACCTTTCGCAACGCCAATTTTCACTTTGCACCAGGCATTCTTCCAGTACAACGAAAGCGCAACGACGGTATAACCATCACGATTCATACGACCATACAGGGAGTCGAGTTCACGCTGGTTTAACAACAGTTTACGGGTCCGAGTGGGGTCGCATACCACGTGTGTTGAGGCCACCGCCATCGGCGTGAAGTTGGCGCCAAACAGGAACGCTTCGCCGTCTTTGAGTATGACATAGCTGTCGCCGATGTTGGCTTTACCCGCGCGCAGGGATTTGACTTCCCAACCTTGCAGGGCGAGTCCTGCTTCGAACTCTTCTTCAATAAAGTATTCGTGTCGTGCGCGCTTGTTTAGCGCGATTGTGGCTGAGCCAGGTTTGTGTGCTTTTTTCTTCGTCATAATGCCGCTCAGTATAGGTAATCTGGAATCGAAAAACACCCCATTTCATCCAGCGGGGCGCAAGGCGCTATCTTAGCACGAGTTAGGCTATAGCGTTTTTTTTAGCGGGTGATAAATGGTATTATTTGTGTGATTGATATTGATGGGAATTGTTATGCCTCAGATTAGCCGGACCGCTTTAGTACCCTACAGTGCGGAACAGATGTATCAGCTAGTGAATGATGTTAAGTCCTATCCTCAGTTTTTGCCGGGTTGCACCGGTAGCCGCGTACTGGAGTCGACTCCGGGACAAATGACGGCCGCTGTGGATGTCTCGAAAGCAGGGATCAGCAAAACGTTCACCACGCGCAATCAACTGACCAGTAATCAGAGCATTCTGATGCATCTGGTCGATGGGCCGTTCAAGAAGCTGATTGGCGGCTGGAAGTTTACGCCACTGAGTCATGAAGCGTGTCGTATTGAATTCCACCTTGATTTTGAGTTCACCAATAAGTTAATCGAGCTGGCGTTTGGCCGTATCTTTAAAGAACTGGCTTCAAATATGGTGCAGGCCTTCACGGTTCGCGCGAAAGAGGTTTACAGTGTCAGCGTCGGCTAAAATTGTCGTTGAAGTGGCGTACGCGCTACCCGAGAAACAGTATTTACAGCGCGTAACGCTGCAGCAGGGCGCAACGGTGGAAGAGGCTATCCGCGCTTCCGGGCTGCTGGAATTACGTACCGATATCGATCTCAGTAAAAATAAAGTGGGTATCTACAGCCGTCCGGTAAAGCTTGCTGATGTTCTGCATGACGGCGATCGGGTGGAAATTTACCGGCCACTGATTGCTGACCCAAAAGAGCTGCGCAGACAGCGAGCAGAGAAATCCGCTAAAAAGTAACAAACAATAAAAAAGGTGCTCATTGAGCACCTTTTTTTGATCTCTCAAACCTACTTGTTATCGGTCAAAGCGGGTTTGTTATCAATGTTGGTCAATACGCCGCTGCTGTTAAAGGTCAGCGTCAGCGTTTGCTGGGTTACGCCTTCATGTCCAGGTTGCTGACGGAACACATAAAACCAGGTGTTAGTGCCAAAAGGATCGGACATCATTGGTGTACCCAGAGCATAAGCAACCTGCTGTTGCGTCATACCCGTGCGCACTTTAGCGACATCGGTAGGTGTCAGATAATTTCCCTGGTTGATGTCAGGGCGGTAAACCACTCGCTCCAGAGTGGAACAGCCTGCAGTCAACATCAGTAGTACTGCTGCAGCAGCAGTCAGCGTTTTACAGCGCATAGTGATTTGATTCCTTTTCGGGCCCGAGCAGTACGCGGCTCATATGTAATATGCCGATGATAATAGACCTTTCACCACTTTAAAACCTTTTGCTGTCGGGTCGGTCGGCGATTTTATGTTGAACTCAGACCTTCACAAGGTAAAAAAGTTTATGCCGCCAGCAGTTCTTTTGCATTTGCGAGGGTATTGCGCGTCACTTCGCTACCGCCAAGTAGACGGGCTAATTCCTGCAGGCGAGCGCGTTTATCAAGCGGCTGCATGTGTGTTTCCGTCATCGCGCCATCTGTTTCTTTGCTGACATAGAAATGTTGATGACCACAGCCCGCAACCTGCGGCAGGTGAGTAACACACATTACCTGCGTTGACTCGCCCAACTGTCGCAACATTTTACCCACTACCGCAGCCGTCGGGCCGCTGATACCAACATCCACCTCATCGAAAATTAGCGCAGGCGTTTCCATCTTACGTGCTGTAATGACCTGAATAGCCAGCGCAATACGTGACAGTTCCCCGCCGGAAGCGACTTTCGCAATTGGCTGTAACGGCTGACCTGGGTTAGTGGTTACTTTAAACTCCACGCGATCGGCACCGTCTGCGCTCAGATGATGCTCCTCAAATTTCACATCAATGCAAAAGACACCGTGCGGCATCGAGAGAGCATGCATGCTCTCTGTAATAAGTTGCCCCAGTTCCTGCGCATAATGCTGACGCTGTTGGTGCAGCATTTTTGCCGTTTCCAGCGCCTGCTGGTGGTGATTGTTCACCGCCAGGGTTAAGGTTTCGAGCGAGTCGGCCTGATCGTCCAGTTGCTGTTGTTCATCCAGCAACGACTGATAGAACTGTGGCAGCACTTCAGGGGCAACATGATGCTTACGTGCCAACGAGATTTGCCTGGAGATACGCTGTTCGAGTTCGAACAAGCGGTTAGGGTCTAAATCCAGACGATCGCAATAGTGGCGCAGCTCGTCGCTGGCTTCGCTGAGTTGGATGGTGGCCTCTTCCAGCATATCCAGAATACCTGAAAGTTTGCCGTCCATGCCTGCCAGTTCAGTGACCAGGTGTTTTGCGGTGTACAGTTGGCTTTGCAGATTGATGTCTTCACCATCTGCCAGGATAGCCAGCGCCTGTTGGCTGGTGGTGAGCAATTGCCCACTGTTAGCCAGGCGCTTGTACTCTTCATCAATTTGCTCAAACTCACCCGGCTGCGGATTGAATTCGTTCAGTTCCTTTAACTGGTATTGCAACAATTCCGCCCGGGCTGCGCGTTCCAGGCTTTGTTGCTGATGATGCGCCAGGTCACGACAACTTTGGTGCCACAGCTGGTATCGTGCAGCCATTTCCTGGGTCAGAGACGCTTCATTGGCGTAACCATCAAGCAGGGATTTTTGGTGTTCTGATTTTGTCAGGAGCTGATGCGCATGCTGGCCATGGATTTGAATAAGTAACTGGCCCAGCTCGCGCAACTGCGATAACGGAACGGCGGTTCCGTTAATAAACCCACGGGAGCGGCCATCGCTGCTGATAACGCGACGCAGCAAACACTCACGGCCTTCCTCAAGCTGGTTCTCTTCCAGCCAGCGCAGGGCTGCGGGGGTATCTTTTAAGGCAAAACGGGCGCAGAGGTCGGCTCGCATGGCGCCTGCACGCACCATGTCTGCGTCTGCGCGTCCGCCCAGACACAAACCGAGAGCATCAATGGCAATGGACTTACCCGCACCGGTCTCACCGGTGATAACGGTCATTCCGTTCTGGAAATCGATCTCAAGTTCACGAACGATAGCAAAATTGCTGATGGTCAGTTGTGCCAACATAGCTGTTTTCCTGTATGAAAAACCATGACTGTGATTTCATACAGTATAAACTGGTTTTTTATACAGTAAAGAGGTTGGCGTTAAATTAGAATAATTTTTTTGACCAACCAAGCTTAGTGCTTAATGTGTTGAAATAGCTGTAATCTTTTGGATGTATCAGGTTCAGATGATAATCACAGCGGCGAATCAATACGTCTTCACCTTCCTGTATAGGTAGGGCGATTTGGCTGTCACAGCTGATTTCCAGATCGTTACGGCGATGGGAAAAGCGCAGGCGAATGGTGCTGCTACTGTTGATCACCAGCGGTCGCGCGGAAAGCGTATGCGGAAACATGGGTACCAGCGTAATGGCATCCAGAGAAGGCGTCAGAATTGGGCCTCCGGCAGAGAGCGAGTAGGCGGTAGAGCCGGTCGGCGTCGAGATAATCAGCCCATCTGAACGTTGGGAGAAGGCAAAAATTTCATCGATATAGACTTCAAATTCAATCATGTGCGCCACTTTCCCGGGGTGCAGCACAACTTCATTGATGGCAGTGCTAATGCGCTTCTGGCAATCCTGTTGACACACCTGAGCTTCGAGTAAAAAGCGCTTTTCGCTGATGTAGTGGCCTTCCAGCACGTCAGCTAACTGTTGCTGGGCATTGTCTGGGTCAAGGTCGGTCAAAAAACCGAGGTTGCCGCGGTTAATGCCAATAACCTTGATGTCATAACGTGCCAGGGTGCGTGCGGCGCCCAGCATATTGCCGTCGCCGCCGACTACCACGGCGAGGTCTGCCTGTTGGCCAATTTCTGCGAGCGTGCCGGTTTTCACATTTTTCAGCTGCAGTTCGTGGGCGATTTGTTGCTCAACGATAACCTCATAACCTTTGGTGCACAGCCAACGGTAGAGCATTTCATGTGTGGTCAGTGCAGTGGGGTGACGTGGATGCCCCACAATGCCAATACACTTGAAATGTTTGTTCATTTTCTCGAGGTCCTTGTAACGAAGATTAGTGACAATGTGAGTACTTCCCTTGAATCCCTGAATCTGATCCCCATAATAAGCCAAGTTAGCGAGATGAATGCGAAAAAAACGCGGAGAAATTCATGAGTAGTAAAGAACAGAAAACGCCTGAGGGGCAAGCCCCAGAAGAAATTATCATGGATCAGCACGAAGAAGTTGAGGCGGTTGAATCAGACGCTTCTGCTGAGCAGGTGGATCCGCGCGATGAAAAAATTGCGAATCTGGAAGCTCAGCTTGCTGAGGCCGAAACTCGCGAGCGCGACAGCGTGTTGCGTATCAAAGCGGAAATGGAAAACCTGCGTCGTCGTACCGAACTGGACGTAGAAAAAGCGCATAAGTTTGCGCTGGAAAAATTCGTCAACGAACTGCTGCCGGTGCTGGATAGCCTGGACCGCGCGCTGGAAGTGGCGGACAAAGATAATGACGCTATGGCGGCGATGGTTGAAGGTATTGAGCTGACCCGTAAGTCAATGCTGGATGTCGTGGCGAAGTTTGGTGTACAGGTGGTTGCGGATATCGATGTGCCGATGGACCCGAACGTGCACCAGGCAATTGCAATGGTAGAGTCTGACGACGTTGCTGCCGGTAATGTGCTGATGGTGATGCAGAAAGGCTATACCCTGAACGGACGTACCATCCGCGCCGCGATGGTCTCTGTGGCGAAAGCCAAAGGCTAATCAGCCTTCAGGCCGGGTAATGCTCACGCGCTACCCGGCCTGAATTACTCTCACTGGTCCGACACGCTTTCCCGTAGCGGTTTGACCGGCAATACCTGCACCTGTTTAATCATATTGTCCTGCACGTCGAGAATATCGATATCGTACTGTCCAATACGCACACGCGTGCCAGCAACCGGGATCTCTTCCAGCGCTTCAAGAATAATACCATTCACGGTACGTGCGTCATCTTCCGGCAGGTGCCAGTTAAACGCCTTATTGATTTCACGAACGTTGGCGCTGCCGTCAATGATCACCGAGCCATCATTCTGCGGCGTTACCTCTTCGGCAAGCGTGGGTGACATTGAAGTGGTGAAGTCGCCGACAATCTCTTCCAGAATATCTTCGACCGTGACCAGCCCCTGAATATCGCCATATTCATTAACAACCAGACCCACTTTCTTCTTGTTTCGCTGAAACTTAATGAGCTGGGTGCTGAGAGGCGTACCTTCCGGGACGTAATAAATTTCGTCGGCGGCACGTAACATGGTCTCTTTGGTGAACTCTTTTTTCTCTGCCATCAATCGCCAGGCTTCACGTACGCGCAGCATACTGATGGCGTCGTCCAGCGAGTCGCGGTACAGCACAATACGGCCGTGTGGAGAGTGCGAAAGCTGACGCACGATTGACTTCCAGTCATCGTTAATATCAATGCCGATGATTTCGTTACGCGGGATCATGATGTCATCGACGCTGACTTTTTCCAGATCCAGCACTGACAGCAGCATATCCTGGTTACGGCGTGAAATTTGCGAGCGCGATTCATTCACCAGCGTTCGCAGTTCATCTTTACTCAGCGAACCGCTCACCACGATATCCGTTTTGATGCCCATCATGCGCATAAGTAGCCGCGTGATGGTGTTGAGTAGCCACACCAACGGCATCATCAGAATCTGCAGTGGAGCCAGCAGTACACTGCTCGGATAGGCGACTTTTTCTGGATACAGCGCAGCAATAGTCTTGGGCAGTACTTCGGCAAAAACCAGCACGACAAACGTCAGTACCCCAGTGGCAATGGCGACACCCGCATCGCCATACAGGCGCATACCGACAATGGTGCCGAGCGCGGAGGCCAGAATATTCACCAGATTATTACCGATGAGCACCAGGCTTATCAGGCGGTCCGGCTTACGAAGTAGCTTTTCAACGCGTTTTGCCTGACGATTTCCCTGCTTGGCCCGATGACGTAGACGATAGCGATTCAGGGTCATCATTCCGGTTTCAGAACCGGAAAAATAGGCGGAAATGACCACCATGATGAGAAGCGTGATAATGAGCGTGGTGGTGGAGATGTGTTCCACGTAGGGTTCCTTAAAGATTTAACTCACGAACTGCTGCAGGATACGACTGCCGAAATAGGCCAGCGTTAGAATGCCTGCGCCTGCGACGTTAAACCATACGACGCGACGTCCGCGCCAGCCTTCATGGTAATGCCCCCACAACAGAACGATATAGACAAACCATGCCACGATAGAGAGAACGGCTTTATCAATGTTCTCGGTACTGAACAGGTTATGCATGTAAAACAGGCCAGTGCACAGGGTGAGCGTCAGCAGAACCACGCCAATTTGGGTGATATGAAACATTTTCCGCTCAATACTCATTAGCGGCGGCATCTCATTGCTGAAGGCCAGTTTTTTGTTTTTCAACTGGTAGTCAATCCATGCCAGTTGCAGCGCATACAGTGCGGCGATAATCAGCGTGGCGTAAGCGAATAGCGATAGCCCGATGTGAATCATCATGCCCGGCGTAGCTTCGAGATGGGTGATGAACTCGTTCGGCATAAACGTGGCGAAGGCCAGGTTGATCAGCGCAAAGGCGTAGACAATGGGCAGCAATAGCCAGCCACGATTGCGGGAAGCGACGATAGTCATTACCGTACAGATCATCAGGCTAACCAGCGAGCCGACGTTCAACAGACTCAGGTTTTGTCCGCTTTCACCGCCGGGCAGAATTCGCGCTTCCAGGGCGATAGCATGACTTACCAGCGCGACGACCGCAGAGAGAATAGCCATACGCCGCCAGCCGCTGTTTTTTTGCAGCAGAGCGGGAATAATCAGCGCGAGGCTGACTGAGTAGGCGACAAGGGCGAGCAGAGCAAAAACGGGCATATAGGTGTCGACAGTTGGCCAGTGATAAAGAAAAGCAGTATAGCGTTACGTGACCGCTGCTCCAACCGTTGCATAACAACAAAGGCGGCTTCATGTTATACTGCGACAAATTTCTGTTGATGTGTCGCTGTCGCGACCGACCGTTTCCACCCCAGGCGAGAGACAATGTTTGATAATTTAACCGATCGTTTGTCGCGCACGCTGCGCAATATCAGTGGCCGTGGACGCCTTACTGAAGACAACGTTAAAGAGACGCTGCGCGAAGTGCGCATGGCGCTGCTGGAGGCTGACGTAGCGCTGCCGGTAGTGCGTGAGTTTATCAATCGCGTAAAAGAGAAAGCGGTTGGTCATGAAGTTAACAAAAGCCTGACGCCGGGTCAGGAGTTCGTCAAGATTGTCCGTAACGAACTGGTTGCGGCAATGGGCGAAGAAAACCAGACCCTGAATCTGGCTGCACAGCCGCCAGCCGTTGTGCTGATGGCTGGTCTGCAGGGGGCGGGTAAAACGACCAGCGTCGGTAAGCTGGGGAAATTCCTGCGTGAGAAGCACAAGAAGAAAGTGCTGGTGGTCTCCGCGGACGTTTATCGCCCGGCGGCGATAAAACAGCTGGAAACGCTGGCCGAGCAGGTCGGTGTGGACTTCTTCCCGTCGGATGTCGGCCAGAAGCCGGTCGATATCGTCAATGCCGCGCTGAAAGAAGCCAAACTCAAATTCTACGACGTGCTGCTGGTGGATACCGCCGGTCGCCTGCACGTTGATGAAGCGATGATGGACGAAATCAAACAGGTCCACGCTTCTATTAAGCCGGTTGAAACGCTGTTTGTGGTCGATGCCATGACCGGTCAGGATGCCGCGAATACCGCAAAAGCCTTCAACGAAGCGCTGCCGTTAACCGGTGTCGTGCTGACCAAAGTTGATGGTGATGCTCGTGGTGGTGCGGCGCTCTCTATTCGTCATATCACCGGCAAGCCGATTAAATTCCTCGGCGTCGGCGAGAAAACCGAAGCGCTGGAGCCGTTCCACCCGGATCGTATTGCTTCGCGTATTCTCGGCATGGGTGACGTGCTGTCGCTGATCGAAGATATCGAAAGCAAGGTCGACCGCGCGCAGGCAGAGAAATTAGCCAGCAAGCTGAAAAAAGGCGACGGCTTCGATCTCAACGATTTCCTTGAGCAGCTCAACCAGATGAAAAACATGGGCGGCATGGCAAGCCTGATGGGCAAGCTGCCGGGCATGGGGCAGATCCCAGACAACGTGAAATCGCAGATGGACGATAAAGTGCTGGTGCGTATGGAAGCCATCATCAACTCGATGACGATGAAAGAACGCGCTAAGCCGGAAATCATCAAAGGTTCCCGTAAACGCCGTATTGCTGCCGGCTGCGGTATGCAGGTACAGGACGTAAACCGCCTTCTGAAACAGTTCGACGACATGCAGCGCATGATGAAGAAAATGAAGAAAGGCGGTATGGCGAAGATGATGCGTGGCATGAAGGGTATGATGCCGCCAGGCTTCCCTGGTAGATAAATATATCGGGCTACCTAATTTGCCTTTTTGACGCCGGGGTGGGCTCGAAATGCTCACGTACTGCATGTACGTTCCGCTTTCTGCGCACACACCGACGCCAAACTGGCTGCAATGGTAACGCCCTGGTATAAAGCCTCATCACATGTTGATTGCTTTTTTCCCAGAAATCAGTAAAATTTTCGGGCTTTTAATATGACACCCGGGCTCCGTTCCTCGATGGGGCCTGGGTGTTTTATTCACACAAGAGGATGTTATGGTTACTATTCGTTTAGCTCGTCACGGCGCTAAAAAGCGTCCGTTCTACCAGGTTGTTGTTACCGACAGCCGTAATGCACGCAACGGTCGCTTCATCGAGCGCGTTGGCTTCTTTAACCCAATCGCTAGCGAAAAAGAAGAAGGCACTCGCCTGGATCTGGATCGCATCGCTCACTGGGTTGGCCAGGGCGCGACTATTTCTGATCGCGTAGCTACGCTGATCAAAGCAGCAAACAAAGCAGCTTAATCTGTCACGGTGGTCATGATGAGCAAGCAACTCGCCGCGCAGGCTCCTGTGGAACCCATCGTTTTGGGGAAAATGGGGTCTTCTTACGGTATCCGTGGTTGGCTCAGAGTGTTTTCTTCCACTGAAGACGCCGAAAGCATTTTTGACTATCAGCCCTGGTTTATCCAGAAGGCGGGTCAGTGGCAGCAAGTACAGCTGGAAAGCTGGAAGCACCACAATCAGGATCTGGTCATCAAGCTGAAAGGCGTTGACGATCGTGATTCGGCGAATCTACTGACTAATTGCGAAATTGTCGTGGATTCCTCGCAGTTGCCAGCGCTGGAAGATGGTTCCTACTACTGGAAAGACCTTATGGGCTGCCAGGTAGTGACCACTGAAGGTTACGATCTCGGTAAAGTCGTCGATATGATGGAAACCGGTTCGAATGACGTCATTGTCATTAAGGCAAACCTGAAAGATGCGTTTGGTATCAAGGAACGTCTTGTACCGTTCCTCGATGGGCAGGTTATCAAGAAAGTCGATCTCGCTACTCGTACTATCGAAGTAGATTGGGATCCTGGTTTTTAAACCACCGGATAAACGGTAAAAGTCGGCGTTATGGGGATTGGCTTGTGTTTATAGGTATCGTTAGCCTGTTTCCAGAAATGTTCCGCGCAATTACCGATTACGGGGTAACTGGCCGGGCAGTAAAAAATGGCCTGCTGAACATCCAGAGCTGGAGTCCTCGTGACTTTACTCATGACCGGCACCGTACCGTGGACGATCGTCCTTACGGCGGCGGACCGGGGATGTTAATGATGGTGCAACCTTTACGGGACGCCATTCATGCAGCAAAAGCTGCGGCTGGTGAAGGCGCAAAGGTGATTTATCTGTCACCTCAGGGACGCAAGCTTGATCAAGCGGGCGTTAGCGAACTGGCCACGAATCAAAAGCTGATTCTGGTGTGTGGTCGCTATGAAGGAATAGATGAGCGCGTGATTCAAACCGAAATTGACGAAGAATGGTCAATCGGCGATTACGTTCTCAGCGGTGGTGAGTTACCGGCAATGACGCTTATCGACTCCGTTTCTCGGTTTATTCCGGGAGTTCTGGGTCATGAAGCTTCGGCAATCGAAGATTCGTTTGCTGATGGGTTGCTGGATTGCCCGCACTATACCCGACCTGAAGTGTTAGAACAGATGGAAGTACCGGCGGTGTTACTGTCGGGGAACCACGCTGAGATACGTCGCTGGCGTTTAAAACAGTCGCTGGGCCGGACCTGGCTTAGAAGACCTGAACTTCTGGAAAACCTGGCTCTGACTGAAGAGCAAGCAAGGTTGCTGGCGGAGTTCAAAACGGAACACGCACAACAGCAGCATAAACATGATGGGCTGGTCTGAGACCCCCAAATATCAGTTTACCCAGGATAAGAGATTAAATTATGAGCAACATTATTAAGCAACTTGAACAAGAGCAGATGAAGCAGGACGTACCTTCCTTCCGTCCGGGTGATACCGTGGAAGTGAAAGTATGGGTTGTTGAAGGTTCCAAAAAACGTCTGCAGGCATTCGAGGGCGTGGTTATCGCTATTCGTAACCGCGGTCTGCACTCTGCATTCACTGTTCGTAAAATTTCCAACGGCGAAGGCGTTGAGCGTGTCTTCCAGACTCACTCTCCGGTAGTTGACAGCATTGCTGTTAAACGTCGTGGTGCTGTTCGTAAAGCTAAACTGTACTACCTGCGTGAGCGCACTGGTAAGTCTGCTCGTATCAAAGAGCGTCTTAACTAAGATTCGCGCAAGCGACATCCTGTTAGAAAAGGGCTGGCCGAAAGGCTGGCCCTTTTTTTATTCCGACCTTATTCTTTTGTTTTATTGCAATTGGATGGCTGCGCGGCGCGCAGCCAGTTGAGGACTTTTACGGCGTAGCGATCACGACTGCAACCCGGCGGTTTTCAGCACGACCTTTTGACGTCTGATTACTGGCGATCGGGTATTTCTTCCCGAGTCCCTGCGTTGTCAGATTAGTGCGGGGAATGTTGGCGCCCTGTGCCCACGCATCGGCAACCACATTCGCGCGTTTGAGCGACAGCGCTTCGTTGTAGCTGTCTTCGCCGTAGTTATCGGTATGACCATCCATACGCGCATGGTTTAACCCGGTAGCTGCCAGTTTGGATGCCATTTCCTGGATCTGCTTTTCACTTTCAGGGCGGAGCTTATAGTCGTTTTTATCAAACAGGATGTTGTCAGACAGACCAAGAGACCAGTCTCCGGAAGCTTCGGTAAATCCGTACGATTTCATGGCTGCAATTTGCTCCGGGGTAAATTTTCCCTGAGGTGCCTGACAGCCTGCCAAAATCAGTAAAAGCAGAAGAAACGGGGATGATAGACGTTTTAGCATGTGTAAGTCCTTATTTTTTAATAATGCGTTCAGAACGCAAATTTTTGGCCTGATACATATTTTTATCGGCAAGTTCTTGTAATTTCTCGGCAGAGGCATGTTCCCACGTCAGCGCAAAACCAATGCTGAGTGTCATGCTTGCCTGATGACCGTTATGCAGGTCAAAAGGTCGGTTAAACTCGTGTGACAGTGCCGCGCAGATCCGCTGAACTTCGTATTCAGAGTGAACGCTGTACAGCACCATAGCGAACTCATCGCCGCCAAGTCTGTAGGGGTGATGTCGATTACCACCAAACTCGGACAGCCTGTTTGCAACTTCAATCAGGACCCGATCCCCCGCTGCGTGGCCCCAGGTATCATTAATAAATTTAAAATTATCACCATCAAGGAATAACAGTGCGGAGCTGCTGTGGGCGGCATGGTCATTCATCAGGGCGTTAATGCTGCTGCGAAATGCGGCGCGATTCGCCAGGCCGGTCAGCGGATCGTGTAGCGCCGTACGCAAAAGCTGGGCGTTCTTTGCCTGCAGTTTAAGTTGCCACTCCTCCATCTCGTCCAACAGACTATTAAAATCCTGGGCAAAAAGGTGAAACTCTTCAATGCGCTCTTCTGAAACGCGCCGTGAAAAGTTACGGTTGGTACGAACATCATGTACCACCTCAGTTATATTTTGCAGGGCTTCCACGACGCCATTATGTAAATAACGAGTGAGCATTAATGCAATGCCAGAGGCCAACAGAATGCACCCGGTAAGGACGGCCAGCGACAAATAGATGAAATGGCTGATAACGCTATCGCGCGCAGTCAATCGTACTTCGCCGATGACGTTGCCATTATGCAAAATAGGTTGAGTGACCGGTTGTGGGAACAGCCAGTGGCTGATAAGTCCGCTGATTTTTTCAGTGGTATCCTGCGCGTTATAGCGCCAGGTGGCGATCACCTTCTGGTTTTTATTACGAACTTCTGCAACGGAAAATTGCCCCTGCTGGCCCAGTGCTGCCAGCGTTTCAGTGGCCGCGACGCCATCAGAAAAAACTAATGCTGCTTCAAGCGTGCGGGTCATAGTTGCTGCGGTCAGATCCAGGTTCTTTTGCGCATACTGTCTCAATGCCAGCACCGAAGAAATGCTGAGCAGCAGCCAGATCAGCGTCATAGTTACCAGAACGCTGATTATGCTGATACGCCGTAATGTCCGCTTAAACGTCGGGCGTGTTATGGGAGAATGGCCCTTATCCATGCTTCTGATTCCGTGCAAGCATTAATACGTCCGGACTGACCCTTACGCCACTGCGTGAAAGGGAATCCATATTTACGGAAAATCTCACATCTTCATCTTTAATTATGAGGCAAAAGGCGCTGCCAATAACGCATTCGGGGTTCTGTTCGGCAATTAATAGCAATGCCTTAGACGGATATTTATTCTTTAATTCCACCTGATAAGTAGGGGATTCTTTTCCAAAATAAAAGCCATCACACTGCGAAACTAATATTTCTTGTTCCGTACGAATGATGACGGGAAGATAGGGTAATGCTCCGGCACTGGTATCTCCCAGGACACTGGAAAAACGCGATGAAGAGAAAATACACAGTTTGGGAGGCCCGGACAGTGCAGGCCAGCGCGTATAACTGACGATGCCGGAAACCATAGCGCGTACAGATTTTGCTTCTTCCGTAACGCTTTGGGCGTACAGCGGTAATCCGGTCAGGAGCAGTGCCAGTAGAAGTATGAGTCGGTAAGAATAGCTCATGAATAGTTACCTACCAGCGTTTGCCGTAAAACGTCGAAATACATTCAAGATTATTTAGGACAAAATAACATTATTTTCCTAAGCCGTCATTATGCCAGGTGGAAAGCTATTAGTGATTTAAGTTAAATCTTAGTAATTTATAAAATATAAGCTATTGTTTAATTTAATCTTATTGAGGTGGCACCTTCGTTTGCTCCTTTTTGCCAGGCACTGTGTAACTGGTCAATATTTTCGACCGTATCACAACTTGGGGGAAAGGTTTTCCCGGTCAAACCTCTGGCGTAAACAAAATCCGGCTGGCAGATTTTACGTTGTCCCTCGGCATAACCCTTAAGATATTCCGTACGATCGACTTCGGGGTCATTGTAGTTGTCGGCAAGAGTTTCATTATCTTTAACGGCATACCCCGAAATGGCATCTTGTATTCCGGCGTCGTACCAGGCGGTTCCCGTCCATGTGGGGGCGTGGGTATAAGGATCTATCTGACATCCGCTAAGAAGTAATAGAAATAGGGTGCTGATGAGTTGCTTCATTGCCTGTACTCCCTCGTTTTTTTAAGCATAGTGGATCTCAATATTGGATGATGTAAATTTTAATGTACACAATAGAGGGCGTGTTTTGTCATTAAATTGCATGCTGTAAATTAAAATTTACGGTTTGTGGATTGAAATCTTTACCTGTTGTGTTATCGTTATCACCTCCTCGCTGAGGATCAACTATCGCAAACGAGCTAAACAGGATCACCATCATGCAAAAAGACGCGCTGAACAACGTACATATTACCGACGAACAGGTTCTGATGACTCCGGAGCAGCTGAAAGCTGAATTCCCGCTGAGCCAGGCGCAAGAAGCGCAAATCTCCCAGTCACGCAAAACCATTTCAGATATTATCTCTGGTCGCGATCCGCGCCTGCTGGTGGTATGTGGCCCGTGTTCCATTCACGATCCTGAAATGGCTATTGAGTACGCTCGTCGGTTTAAAGCCCTTGCCGCAGAGGTCAGCGATAGCCTCTACCTGGTGATGCGCGTCTATTTTGAAAAACCCCGTACCACCGTCGGCTGGAAAGGGTTAATTAACGATCCTCATATGGATGGCTCTTTTGATGTTGAAGCCGGCCTGAAAATTGCGCGTCAGCTGCTGCTTGAACTGGTGAATATGGGACTACCGCTGGCAACTGAAGCGCTGGATCCCAATAGCCCGCAATACCTGGGCGATCTGTTTAGCTGGTCTGCAATCGGTGCGCGTACCACGGAATCGCAGACTCACCGCGAAATGGCTTCCGGTCTTTCGATGCCGGTCGGCTTTAAGAACGGTACTGACGGTAGCCTGGCGACCGCCATTAACGCGATGCGCGCGGCGGCACAGTCGCACCGCTTTGTTGGTATTAACCAGGCCGGACAGGTTGCACTGCTGCAAACTCAGGGTAACCCGGACGGTCACGTGATCCTGCGCGGTGGTAAAGCGCCGAACTACAGCCCGGCAGATGTCGCCCAGTGCGAAAAAGAGATGGAGCAGGCGGGACTACGTCCTTCTCTGATGGTAGATTGCAGTCATGGTAATTCCAATAAAGATTACCGCCGCCAGCCTGCCGTGGCTGAATCCGTGATTGCACAAATCAAAGATGGCAATCGCTCGATCATTGGCTTGATGATTGAAAGTAATATTCACGAAGGTAACCAGTCTTCTGAACAGCCGCGTAGCGAAATGAAATACGGCGTGTCTGTAACTGATGCCTGCATTAGCTGGGAAATGACGGATGCGCTACTGCGTGAAATTAGCCAGGATTTAAACGGCCAGCTGTCGGCGCGTGTAGCATAAGAGGTTGGTTATGGTTGCTGAATTGACCGCATTACGCGATCAAATTGATGAAGTCGACAAGGCGCTGCTGCGTTTACTGGCACGTCGCCTGGAGCTGGTGGCCGAAGTCGGTGAAGTAAAAAGCCGCTTTGGGCTGCCTATCTACGTGCCGGAACGGGAAGCCTCTATGCTGGCCTCCCGCCGGGCGGAAGCGGAAGCCCTTGGCGTGCCGCCGGACCTGATTGAAGATGTGCTGCGCCGGGTTATGCGCGAGTCTTACTCCAGTGAGAACGACAAAGGATTTAAAACGCTTTGTCCTTCTCTGCGACCGGTGGTGATTGTCGGCGGCGGCGGTCAGATGGGACGTCTGTTCGAAAAAATGCTCACCCTGTCAGGTTATCAGGTACGGATCCTGGAACAGCAGGACTGGGATCGTGCGCCGGAGATGGTCTCTGATGCTGGCATGGTGATCGTCAGCGTGCCGATCCACGTCACTGAGCAGGTGATCGCCAAATTACCGCGTCTGCCGTCCGACTGCATCCTGGTGGATCTGGCTTCGGTGAAAAATGGTCCTTTGCAGGCGATGCTGGCGGCGCACGACGGCCCGGTGGTGGGATTACACCCCATGTTTGGCCCGGACAGCGGCAGTCTGGCAAAGCAGGTTGTCGTCTGGTGTGACGGACGTCAGCCGGAAGCTTATCAGTGGTTTCTGGAACAGATTCAGGTGTGGGGGGCGCGACTGCATCGGATCAGTGCTGTTGAACACGACCAGAACATGGCATTTATTCAGGCATTGCGTCACTTTGCGACCTTTGCTTACGGTCTGCATTTAGCGGAAGAGAATGTTCAACTGGAGCAGTTACTGGCACTCTCTTCGCCGATTTATCGCCTTGAACTGGCGATGGTCGGGCGTCTGTTTGCCCAGGATCCGCAGCTCTATGCCGATATCATTATGTCGTCTGAGAGTAACCTTGCGCTGATCAAACGCTACTACCAACGTTTTGGTGAGGCGATCGGTTTACTGGAGCAGGGTGATAAGCAAGCGTTCATCGACAGCTTCCGTAAGGTGGAGCACTGGTTTGGTGATTATGCGAAACGCTTCCAGAACGAAAGCCGTACTTTGTTGCGCCAGGCTAACGATAGTCGCCAATAAATACGCTGCTTGATGGCAACGCTGATGCGTTGTATCAGTCATACAAGGATCGGCTAAATAGAATGCCGGATAAGCGTAGCGCTATCCGGCATTGTCAAACGTTAGCTTGGATCGACCGGCACCACATTCTCACTTGGATAGCAGCCAAGTACTTTCATTGAGCGCGTAATCTCACCTAACTCCTTCAATGCTTTTTGCATCTGGGGTGATTCCAGGTTGGCCTGGATATCAAGATAAAACATTTCTTCCCACGGATTGCCGTGAATCGGGCGTGACTCCAGTTTAGTCATAATCAGATTATGGTTGCGCAGTACCAGCAGAGCTTCTACCAGCGCACCGGCTTGTTGTCCTGTCGCCATCAGCAACGTGGTTTTTGCTGGCACCTGATCGGAAACATTGATTGCCTTGCGCGCCAGTACCACGAAGCGGGTGATGTTTTGCGTCTGATTAGCTTCGATATGCTCGAGAACCTGCAAACCGTATAGTACGCCTCCGGCTTCGCTCCCCAGAGCCGCCACGCGCGGTGAGTTAGCCTGCGCAACTTTTTCCATCGCCGCCGAGGTGCTTTCGGTGTACTCAATCTTCCAGTGCGGGTAACGACTCAGGAATTTGCTGCACTGCTGGAATGGCTGCGGATGGCTATATACCGTTTCAATGGTCTCGAGATCTGTCGTGCCGGACACCAGTAGGCAGTGGTCAATCGTGATAGTCATCTCGCCAACGATAGACAGGCTGGTGTGCTGTAGCAGGTCGTAAACGTCGTTAATCCCACCGGAACTGGTGTTTTCAATCGGAACCACTGCGTAGTCAGCTTGTCCGGTTTCGACCTGATTAAAGATATCGGCAAATTTCGCGCAGCCGCTTTCTATAAATTGTTCAAAATGGCGGGCAGCATACTGACGTGCGGCAAGATGAGAATATGACCCTTTTGGCCCGAGGAAAGCAACGCGTGCTGAGTGCGGGTTAATTTTGTTCAGATGCTGCTGGAGCAGTGCCTGCTGAGTCAGGACGGAGTCTTCGATTATGAGCTGGAACAGGCGAGTGATGTAGTGAGCATCAAGATGATGTGCTTTGCCAAGCTGAATCAGTCGGTCCAACAGATCGCGCTCACGGTCGATATCACGAACTGGACGATGCGAAAGCAGCTTAGCTTTGCCAACTTCTACGGCCAGTCCACGTCGCTCAGCCAGCAGGGCCAGTAATTTTTCATCCAGCGTGCTGATCTTATCGCGCAGCGCCAGCAATGGGTTATCCGATGTCATAGTGTTGCCTTTCTTGTTATCAATTTATCAATAAAAAAGGCCCCCCGTTGTGGGAGGCCTTATTGTTCGTCTTCGCATTCTTTATCACACGACGAAACGCCTCCCATTCAGGGGAAGGTAAAAAAGAATGCGAAGAAGAACGGGACAAGTTTCATGTAATTTTCCTTTGGCTACGTCAGTAAAGTACCCGTACTGTTTTCACCCTGTCAACAAAAAACGCGCCCGGAGGCGCGTTGGCGATACACTCAATGTAAGGGACTACTCTTCTTCTGCTTCGACGAAGTTGGCGTCTTTGACTGAAGTTGTTGCACGACGGGCTTCGCCTTTGTGCTGCACTTTATTGAGCTGCCGTTCCAGCTTGTTGATCAAATCGTTAATTGCGGTGTACATATCCTCGTGTTTTGCGCTGGCGACCAGATGTCCGTTCGGTGTATTGATGGTGGCATCAGCAATGAAACCCTGCGGCTCCTTAGACAGAATGATATGTGGATTAATCAGATGAGTTTGCCATTTTTCGAGTTTGGCGAGACGGTCTGCGACATGCTGGCGAATTGCCGGAGTAATTTCCATTTGTTTACTGGTAATGTTCATTGTCATAAATTTTACCTCTTGTCTTTCCCGTCTTGGTGATTCCAGCATACCGTTCCTAATGTCAAAATGTGTGATGTTAATCACATTTTTTTGTCGCTTTTTGTCAAGAAAACCTTTTTGTGAGGCACCGCAGGAACAAGCGATTTTTTACTTGAGGAATACCTGAAAGCAGGCCATATTTGATGAGATGCGTTGCGGCTAAACCGCTTCAGTTGTGGCGTTTACGGATAAAAAAACGGCAGCCTTTGGGCTGCCGTTTGCATTCTGAGATAAATCAGGTATTGCTGCTGTTGGCGGCAATGATTTTCGCTACTTTTTCTGCCTGCGCATTCATCTGCATCTGGCGATAAGCATTTTCCATCAACGGCAGGGCATTGCGTGTTGCCTGGGTATCCGGGAAGTCGCGCAGCATGCCTTCCACACGGTTTACCACGGCAACCCATGCACCGCGGGCAGTGTAGTATTCCACAACGGAATATTCATACTTCGCCAGACGGTCTTTCAGGAATACCAGACGTTTGGTGGCGTCAGTGGTGTACTGGCTGTTCGGATAGCCACGTACCAGTTTGGAAAAGTCATTAAACGCAGCTCGGGCATGTTGCGGATCGCGATCGCTGCGATCAACACCAAAGAATCCTTGCAGTGCGCTATCATCCAACGCCATATTGGTCAGGCCACGCATATACATGACATAATCAATGTTAGGGTGTGTCGGGTTAAGACGAATAAAACGATCGATGGCAGCCTGAGCAAGTGGCAGATCGGCGTTTTTGTAGTAGGCGTAGATGAGATCTAATTGCACCTGCTGAGAATACGGTCCAAATGGATAACGGTTATCCAACGCTTCTAATTGCGTTATTGCCTGTTTCCAGTTACCGTCCTGCAGCTTTTGCTGAGCAGTCGCGTAGATTTCATTTGGCGGATTATCGGGCACCTCTTCCTTTGAACCAGAGCAACCCGCCAAAAACAGGCTCAACGTGGCTGCTGCCACCAGATATTTCATGCGCGTCATGACGTTTTGACTTTCCTCAAAATGTTTTACGGGAGATTCTCTGTTCCTGCTCCCGGTTAAGACCAGCTACAATAGCACACTATATTAAACGGCAAAGCCGTAAAACCCAACGTTAAACGAAGAAGCAGTTTATGGCACAACGAGTAGAACTCACCGCAACAGTCTCCGAAAATCAGCTCGGTCAACGCTTAGATCAGGCTTTGGCCGAATTGTTCCCTGATTATTCGCGATCGCGCATAAAAGAATGGATCCTTGACCAGCGCGTACTGGTAAATGGCAATCTTTGCGATAAACCGAAAGAAAAAGTGTTGGGTGGAGAGCGCGTCTCCATCACTGCAGAAATTGATGAAGAGGTTCGTTTTGAACCTCAGGATATCCCACTGGATATCGTTTATGAAGATGATGATATTCTCGTCATCAACAAACCCCGTGACCTCGTAGTGCATCCGGGCGCCGGTAATCCTGATGGCACGGTATTGAATGCATTACTGCATTACTACCCGCCAATCGCGGATGTTCCACGTGCTGGTATCGTGCACCGTCTGGATAAAGACACGACCGGATTAATGGTGGTGGCAAAAACCGTTCCGGCGCAAACGCGTCTGGTGGAGTCGCTGCAACTGCGCGAAATTACCCGTGAGTACGAAGCCGTGGCGATTGGTCATATGACGGCAGGCGGAACCGTTGAGGAACCGATTAGCCGCCACCCGACCAAGCGTACGCACATGGCGGTACACCCGATGGGGAAACCGGCGGTGACGCACTATCGCATAATGGAACACTTCCGTGTGCACACGCGTCTGCGGCTGCGTCTGGAAACCGGACGTACGCACCAGATCCGCGTGCACATGGCGCATATCACCCATCCGCTGGTGGGCGATCAGGTCTACGGCGGTCGTCCGCGTCCACCGAAAGGCGCTTCTGACGAATTTATCTCCGTTCTGCGTAAGTTCGATCGTCAGGCGCTGCACGCGACTATGCTGCGTTTATATCACCCAATTTCAGGTATCGAAATGGAATGGCACGCACCTATTCCACAAGATATGGTGCAATTGATTGAAGTGATGCGCGCTGATTTCGAAGAACATAAGGATGATATTGCCTGGCTATGAGTAAGCTAATTGTCCCGCAGTGGCCGATACCGCAAGGTGTTGTGGCGTGTAGTTCTACCCGTATTGGCGGTGTTAGCATGCCGCCTTATGATTCGCTGAATCTGGGCGCCCATTGCGGCGACAACCCGGAGCATGTTGAAGAGAACCGCAAGCGGCTGTTTGCTGCGGGCAATCTGCCGTCAAAGCCAGTCTGGCTGGAGCAGGTCCACGGTAAGGATGTCCTGAAACTGACCGGCGAGCCTTACGCCTCCAAACGTGCGGATGCTTCTTACAGCAATACGCCGGGCACCGTGTGTGCAGTGATGACGGCCGACTGTCTGCCGTTGCTGTTTTGCAATCGCGCAGGAACGGAAGTCGCGGCGGCACATGCGGGTTGGCGCGGATTATGCGCCGGCGTGCTGGAAGAGACGGTGGCGTGTTTTGCCGACAAACCTGAAAACATTATTGCCTGGCTAGGCCCGGCGATTGGCCCGAACGCGTTTGAAGTGGGAGCAGAAGTTCGCGCAGCGTTCATGGCGAAAGATCCGCAAGCGGACCTCGCATTTGTACCGCATGGTGATAAATATCTGGCGAATATTTACCAGCTTGCGCGTCAGCGTCTGGCAAATATCGGAGTAGAGAACATCTACGGTGGCGACCGTTGCACCTTCAGCGAAAGTGAGACGTTCTTCTCTTATCGTCGCGACAATACCACGGGTCGTATGGCAAGTTTTATTTGGCTGATATAACCTAAAGAATCAAGACGATCCGGTACGTGTAATTTTCTTTTCACATAATTCAGGTCATTCACCTTGAATAATTGAGGGATGACCTCATTTAATCTCCAGTAGCAATTTTGACCTGTTATGGGAGGAGTTATGCGTCTGGATCGTCTTACTAATAAATTCCAGCTTGCTCTTGCCGATGCCCAGTCACTCGCATTAGGGCACGACAATCAATTCATCGAACCACTTCATCTAATGAGCGCCTTGCTGAATCAGGAAGGGGGATCGGTACGTCCTTTATTAACGTCTGCTGGCATTAATGCTGGCCAGTTACGTACAGCCATTGACCAGGCGTTGAGCCGGTTGCCGCAGGTAGAAGGTACCGGCGGTGATGTGCAGCCTTCTCAGGATCTGGTGCGTGTACTGAATCTTTGCGACAAGCTGGCGCAAAAACGTGGGGACAACTTTATTTCGTCAGAACTGTTCGTACTGGCGGCGCTTGAGTCACGCGGTACGCTGACCGATTTACTAAAATCAGCAGGTGCGACGACCGCGAATATCACTCAGGCAATTGAACAAATGCGTGGAGGTGAAAGCGTGAATGACCAGGGGGCTGAAGACCAACGTCAGGCCTTGAAAAAATATACCGTCGACCTGACCGAACGTGCCGAGCAGGGCAAACTCGATCCGGTTATCGGGCGTGATGAAGAAATTCGCCGTACCATTCAGGTACTGCAACGTCGTACTAAAAATAACCCGGTGTTAATCGGTGAACCAGGTGTTGGTAAAACGGCCATCGTTGAAGGGCTGGCCCAACGAATTATCAATGGTGAAGTGCCGGAAGGCTTAAAAGGTCGCCGTGTGCTGGCGCTGGATATGGGTGCGCTGGTGGCTGGGGCCAAATATCGTGGTGAGTTTGAAGAACGCTTAAAAGGCGTGCTGAACGATCTCTCGAAACAGGAAGGCAATGTCATCCTGTTTATTGATGAGTTGCATACCATGGTTGGGGCGGGTAAAGCCGATGGCGCAATGGACGCCGGGAACATGCTGAAACCTGCGCTGGCACGCGGGGAACTGCACTGTGTAGGCGCAACAACGCTTGATGAATATCGCCAGTACATCGAAAAAGATGCGGCGCTGGAACGTCGTTTCCAGAAAGTATTTGTAGCCGAACCTTCAGTAGAAGACACCATCGCGATTCTGCGTGGCCTGAAAGAACGTTATGAGCTGCACCACCATGTGCAGATCACTGACCCGGCGATTGTTGCGGCAGCTACGCTGTCTCACCGCTATATTGCCGATCGTCAGTTGCCGGACAAAGCTATCGACCTTATCGATGAGGCGGCATCCAGCATTCGTATGCAGATTGACTCCAAGCCGGAGGAACTCGACAGACTCGACCGCCGTATTATCCAGCTCAAACTGGAACAGCAGGCATTAATGAAAGAGTCTGATGAGGCGAGTAAAAAACGTCTCGATATGCTCAACGAAGAGCTGGACGATAAAGAGCGCCAGTATTCTGAATTAGAAGAAGAGTGGAAAGCTGAAAAAGCATCCCTTTCGGGAACGCAAACTATCAAGGCTGAGCTGGAGCAGGCGAAAATCGCCATCGAACAGGCGCGTCGTGTCGGCGACCTGGCGCGGATGTCTGAACTGCAGTACGGCAAAATTCCTGAACTGGAAAAACAGCTGGAAGCAGCCACCCAGTCTGAAGGCAAAACCATGCGTCTGCTGCGTAATAAAGTCACGGATGCAGAAATTGCAGAAGTGCTGGCGCGCTGGACCGGGATCCCGGTTGCTCGCATGCTGGAAGGCGAACGGGAAAAACTGTTGCGTATGGAGCAGCAGTTGCACAGCCGCGTGATTGGCCAGAACGAAGCGGTGGAAGCCGTTTCTAACGCCATCCGTCGTAGCCGTGCTGGCTTGTCCGATCCAAATCGCCCGATTGGTTCATTCTTGTTCCTCGGCCCAACCGGTGTCGGTAAAACTGAACTGTGCAAAGCGCTGGCAAACTTTATGTTCGACAGTGATGATGCCATGGTGCGTATCGATATGTCCGAGTTTATGGAGAAACACTCGGTGTCTCGTCTGGTCGGGGCGCCTCCGGGATATGTCGGCTATGAGGAAGGTGGATATCTGACAGAAGCGGTACGTCGTCGTCCTTACTCTGTCATCCTGCTGGATGAAGTGGAGAAAGCGCACCCGGATGTGTTCAATATTCTGTTGCAGGTGCTTGACGATGGTCGTCTGACTGACGGGCAGGGGAGAACGGTCGACTTCCGTAATACGGTTGTCATCATGACCTCGAACCTGGGGTCCGATCTGATTCAGGAACGCTTCGGTGAGCTGGACTACGGCCACATGAAGGATATGGTCCTGGGCGTCGTGAGCCATAATTTCCGCCCGGAATTCATCAACCGTATAGATGAAGTTGTTGTATTCCATCCGTTGGGTGAGCAGCACATTGCTTCTATTGCACAGATCCAACTGCAACGTCTGTATAAACGTCTGGAAGAGCGTGGCTATGAAATCCATATCTCTGACGAGGCGCTTAAACTGCTGAGTGCGAATGGTTACGATCCGGTGTATGGCGCACGTCCACTCAAACGTGCTATCCAGCAACAGATCGAAAACCCGCTGGCGCAGCAAATTCTTTCTGGTGAGCTGATTCCTGGCAAAACGATTCGGCTGGAAGTGAATGACGATCGCATTGTGGCAGTGCAGTAAGTCACAAAATGACAATAAACGAGCCCTGCGGGGCTCGTTTTTGTTTAAAAACAAAGCGAAAAGCAATGTAACGGTTGAAAAGTAGCCGCTTGATAAGTTTTTTGTATTTTTAACTTGTCAGCCTGAAATAACTCCCTATAATGCGCCTCCACTGACACGGAACAACGGATTACAAACCGCCGGGTCAGCGGAGAAAAGCGAAAATAAACGCTTGACTCTGTAGCGGGATGGCGTAATATGCACACCCCGCGCCGCTGAGAAAAAGCGAAGCGGCACTGCTCTTTAACAATTTATCAGACAATCTGT